>Ga0209454_1000006_pt1 | contig 225727 bp, 170 predicted proteins | sample WorMetHERISLAND1_2_FD_187400 | JGI IMG/M metagenome (GOLD analysis project Ga0209454, IMG submission 187400) | Marine gutless worms symbiont microbial communities from Max Planck institute for Marine Microbiology, Germany - Olavius geniculatus... | ecosystem: Host-associated > Annelida >... | reverse complement strand
GCAAGGCCGGGACGCACACTATACTCGTGGGTGAAGTGCTGGCGGTCAAACTGCGGGATGCACTGGATGAGAGCGTCGGTCTGGCCGGCAAGGAGATTATCGCCTACCAGGTGCGGGCGGACGGCAAACTGCGCTATCGCAAGCGCAGCTTCACCGATGGGCAGGGTAACCTGTTGCTGGATCTCGACGGCCTGAACCGGGATGAAATCTACCGGTTGAGGGTGCGCAATCCGTTTGACGCGGGCGACGTCTACAGCAAGGACATTCATAACCCCGGCGACTTTGTGCTTGCGGCGGGCAACCTCAAGCTCAAATTCGTCAGCGGCATCGACGGCCGGCAGCCGCTGGCCGCCCAGCGGGTCTATCTGAGGCAAAAGCAAAGTGACGGAAACCTTAAAGGGTATCGCTACGGCACAACCAACGCCGCCGGCGAGGTGCGGTTTCATGCCGCGGGACTGGACCAGGGCGTCACCTATGTGACCAAGGCGCCCAGCCCGGTGGATGGGCACTGGAAGTACGGCGCCGAAATCAGCAAGGCCGGGACGCACACTATACTCGTGGGTGAAGTGCTGGCGGTCAAACTGCGGGATGCACTGGATGAGAGCGCCGGTCTGGCCGGCAAGGAGATTATCGCCTACCAGGTGCGGGCGGACGGCAAGCTGCGCTGGCGCAAGCGCAGCCACACAGATGGGCAGGGCAACCTGTTGCTGGATCTGAACGGCCTGAGCCGGGATGAAATCTACCGGTTGCGGGTGCGCAATCCGTTTGGCACGGGCGATATCTACAGCAAGGACATTCATACCACGGGCGATTTTGTGTTTGCGGCGGGCAACCTCAAGCTCAAGCTTGTCAGCGGCATCGACGGCCGGCAGCCGCTGGACGCCCAGCGGGTCTATCTAAGGCAGAAGCAAAGCGACGGTTCGCTCAAGTGGTACCGCCATGGTACGACCAACGCCACCGGCGAAGTGCGGTTTCATGCTGCGAAGCTGGACCAGGGCGTCACCTACGTAACCAAGGCGCCCAGCCCGGTGGATGGGCACTGGAAGTACGGCGCCGAAATCAGCAAGGCCGGGACGCACACTATACTCGTGGGTGAAGTGCTGGCGGTCAAACTGCGGGATGCACTGGATGAGAGCGTCGGTCTGGCCGGCAAGGAGATTATCGCCTACCAGGTGCGGGCGGACGGCAAGCTGCGCCAGCGCAAACGCAGCCACACCGATGGGCAGGGTAACCTGTTGCTGGATCTGGACGGCCTGAGCCGGGATGAAATCTACCGGTTGCGAGTGCGCAAACCATTTGGCACGGGCGATATCTACAGCAAGGATATCGAAAGTGTGGGTGAGTTCGTCTTCAAGGCGGGCAATCTGCAACTCACCCTGATCAACGCCTTGGATAGGCAGCCGGTTTCGCAATATCCGGTTTACCTGAAGCGGCAACTGGATGGCGGGGTGTTGAAATCCTTCCGCTACGGCTATACGGATCCTGCCGGAGCGGTTCGCTTCCATTTGCCGGACGTCGATCAGGAATCAGAAAGCGGCGTCTTTCTGGCCAAAGCGAAGAGTCTGATCGATGGCTATTGGCGACTCAGCGACCCATATACCACCAATGGCCGGCATCAGTTTGTCCTGGGAGAACCCGTCACGGTGGTCCTCAAAAATGCGTTGTCGGAAACCCCACTGCCCGGCAAAAGGATCGATGTTTATGAATTGCTGCATGACGGCAATTTAAAGTGGTGCCGCCGGGGCGAAACCGACGACCAGGGCCAGGTACTTTTTGATCTGGATCGCATCAGCACAGGCCGACCTTATGTTTTTAAGGCGCGCCAGCCCTTCGGCACGGGAGATGTCTATAGCCAGGCCGTTTCGGCCACGGGAACTTTCGAGTTTATGGTGGGGACGGTTGCGGTTTCCCTGGTGGATGCCGATAACGATCTGCCATTGGCCGGCAAAGAAGTCTACGTTTATGAAAAGCTGCCCAGCGGCGCGCTTAAATGGGCCGGCTACGGTTACACCGGACCCGACGGTCAGCTGCATTTTCACCTGCCGGGCCAGGACGAGGGTAAGGTTTACGTATTCAAGGTCCACAATGTGTTCGATGAAGGCCGTACCTGCTACAGCCCGCTGGCGCGGGACAAAGGCCCGCACGATTTTCTAGTCTATCATGAAGGGGACTGCTCACTGGATCTGACCCCGCCAACGGTGTCCATTGCCGAACCCGGGGAGGACCAGCAAGTCAACCAGCACGGTTTTACGGTAATCATGTTCGCCGATGACGACAAACAACTCGACCGGGTCGAATTGATGGTCAGCGATCCCGTCGTCGGTGCTTCCCTGATTCCGGCCGTCAACGACTCAAGCACCCAAATGTGGACCGCCCGGATCACCGCCGAAATGATCACCCTGAACCAATCGGTGACCCTGACCGCGCGGGCGGTTGACCGGGGCGCCAACGAGTCCACGGTCTTGCGGGAGATCCTCATTGTCGAGGATACCCAACCGCCGGTGATCACCATATCCTCGCACAGCGACAACGATCAGGTGCCGGAAACCGGCTTTCTGCTGTCCGGCAATGTGACGGACGACACCGGGGTTGAGGGCCTGACGGTAACCCTGGACGATCCGGTCAAAGGCCGCACCGTGGACCGGCCCCTGGAAGTAGCGCCGGGCAGCGGCAACTGGACCCTGGAGGTTCAATCCGATATGATTAGCGCCGGAGTATCCGTGATGATTACCTTGACGGCCACCGATCAGTTGGACATGGCTTCCTCCGAATCTCTGGATCTTACGGTGGTTACGGTGGACTATCTGGTGCGCCACATGATCAACCGCATCACCTTCGGCATCACACCGACCTTGCTGCAGGAGGTCGAAGATGTGGGCGCCGCCGAATATTTAAGGCGGCAACTAGACCCGACGGTCATCGATGATTCAGCCTTCGAGGGCATGATCGCAGGATTTACCCCGGCAACCCCTGAGGAGCTGAAAATCTTTGCGCTGCTGCACATGATTTACAGCAAACGCCAGCTCAACGAGGTCATGACCCAGTTCTGGGACAACCACTTCAATACCAATGTCAACAAGCCCGGCAACCAGGTGAGCTTCGAGCTGGCCGAAAATGAAGCCTTCAGGGACAATGCCCTGGGTCGATTCCGGGATCTGGTGGGGATCAGCGCCAAGAGCCCGGCCATGATTCACTACCTGGACAACATCAGCAGCAACAAGTCAGATGCCAACGAAAACTACGCCCGCGAACTGTTGGAACTGCACACCATGGGTGTCGATGGTGGTTACACCCAGGAGGACATCGAGGCGGGGGCCGAAATACTGACCGGCTGGCATGAGCGAGACGGCCAGTTTTTCTTCAACGAAGACGCGCACAATTTCGACTCGCAGGTCTTTCTGGGGGAGGTAATTGAAGCCGGTAACCCTGACGTCACCGGCAGCGGTATCTTCCAGGGTGAATGGCTGCTGGATATGGTCGTGGTGCACCGCTCCACCGCCGAGTTCATCTGCACCAAGCTTGCGACCCTGTTTGTCGACGACAAAGCGCCCGCCAGCCTGGTGGAGCGTTGTGCCGACGTCTTCCTGGCCACCGAAAAAGATGACGACCAGATGGCGCGGGTGGTGGATGCGATTTTGACATCACCCGAGTTTGCCGCCAACTATCGCGGCAAGATTAAAACTCCGCTGGAGCTTTTGGTGGGATTGGTGCGCAGCTTTGAGGCCGGCGGCGACGGCAGCGACCTTGCCGGCTATTTGCCGCCGATGGGAATGACTCTTTTCGAAAACCCGGTTCCCACGGGCTGGTCGGAAGTCGGCCCGGATTGGATCAATTCCAACCTGTTGCTGGAACGAATTAAGTTTGTCAACGCCATCGCCTTCAATTCAATGACCGGGGACCACACGCACATCCGCCCGGTGGATTTCTTTCAGCGGCATGGCTATGAAACGGCCGAAGGGATCGTTGGATTTCTATTCGATCTGTTGTTCGACAGCGACGCCTCAGCTCTGGATCGAGCGACGGCCCTGCAGGTGCTCAACAGCGGCAGCAGTTTCAGTCTGACCGCTTCAGATTCCGAACAGAAGTTGCGTCAGCTGCTGGGCACCGTGCTGAGCTACCCGCAGTACCATATGCAGTAGGGCGATCCGGGAGCCCGATAGGGCAACGAATCCAGAGGCCGGCCCTCGTGTAGGAGCTCTGGAATTGGAATTCGGGAGTACAGGAGTGTTGGAGAACTCCATCACTCCGGCTTCAAACACGGCAGAGTCGGTTGAATAGAACTTGACCCCTGTGGACCAGTTTTTGGACATTGAATTATGCATCATAGGAGTGTCATCATGAACAGACGTAAATTTTTAAGCACGCTTTTGAGGGCCGGTGTCGCGACCACCGCCTTTATGCTGGATAATCCTTTCCGACCCATGATCCGTCTCGCCCACGCCGCGGTCGGCAAAACCCTGGTGGTGGTCTTTCAGCGCGGCGGGTGTGACGGCTTGAATACCGTGGTGCCTTACGGAGATCCTGATTACCGTAGTCTGCGCCCGACCATATACATCCCGGAACCCGATTCCGGAGAGCCGAACCCGGCCCTTCCACTGAACGACCTTTTCGGATTGCATCCCGGCCTGGCCGCGTTAATGCCAATCTGGGAAGCAGGCGATATGGCGATCCTGCCAACCGTGCAATACCCCAGCGCCAGTCGCTCTCACTTCGACGGTCAGCACTTCATCGAAAGCGCCGCTTCCCCGGCGGACCGGGCCGACAAGGAAAACCTGGATGGCTGGTTGAATCGCCACCTGGCCACATTGGATCAAACGGGGCTGTTACGGGCGGTGAGCTTCGGCAATTCGGTGGCGCAGTCCCTGCGGGGACCGATGAGTGTGTCCTCCTTTGGTGATCTGTCCCAATTCGACTTCGGCTTGGAAGACGATCAAGGGGAGGCGCTTCTCGATAACCTGGTGCCGATCTACGGCCAGCCGTTGAATCCCGACACAGCCTACCGGCGGCTGCTCTATAACTCGGGCGGGACGGTGATCAACAACTTAGCGGTGGCCAAACATATCGTTACCGACGGTTACGAGCCGGCACCAGGGGCGGTCTACCCCAACACTACTTACGGGCGCCAACTCAAGCAGATCGCCCAGTTGATCAAAAAGCAAGAAATTGACCTGGGCGACGGCCCGCAGCCTGTCGGCCTGGAAATCGCCACTGTCAACATCGGCGGCTGGGACACCCATTCCAATCAGGGCAACGGCACGCCCAACGGCAGGCAAACGCAACGATTCAGGCAATTTGCCGACGGCATTGCGGCCCTTTACACGGATTTGGGCAGCCGTATGTCGGATGTGATCATTCTAACCATGACGGAATTTGGCCGGACCGCCAAGGAAAACGGCAGCTTCGGAACCGACCATGGGAATGGCGCCACCTGGTTCGTAATAGGTGAAAACGTGGTGGGCGATATTTACGGTGAATGGCCAGGGCTCGCACCCGATCTACTCTATCGCGGCCGCTATCTGGCCCACACGGTGGACTACCGCAACGTGCTGGCCGAGATCCTGACCGGATTCATGGGCAATTTGGATCTGAGCGTCGTCTATACTGGCAGCGAGAGTCCGGACAGCCCGACGGACTATCAACCCGTGGGATTCCTGGCTTAGCCCATCCGGAAAGGATATAGCACTTGTCAAAAGCAAAATTATTGATCACACTGGCCGGTCTCCTGCTGGTGGCGGGTTTGGCGGGTTGCGAGGCGCCGGATCAGCCGGCGCTCGAGCAGCAGGTTTCCAAGCAGGCCCGACCCGAGGCAACCGGTTCATTGCTGGATCTGCAGCAAGACCTGCAGGATGAAACACGCCGCTCGGAACTGGCAGAAAAGCAGGTTCGCCGGATGCAGGCCGAACTCGATGTTCTGCAGGATCAAAACGCCGACCTGGCTCAGCAGCTCCTGACCGTCGAATCCGCCGGACTCGATCTTGCTGATTGTCGACGCGAATTCTCAGACCTGGAAAGTCGCCTGGAACAGGAACGAGAGCTCTCCCTCAATCTGTGTATCGAACAAACGAAACTGAGCGAGGACAGACCCGACCAGGAAGGAAGCAATGAGATGCTCAAGGATCTCAAGGCCGAATTGGCTGCTGCCGAGCACGACCTTATGGCCGCTCGTGACGAATTGGCGCAGGCCGATGGTCAAATAGAAAGCCTGCAAACCGCGTTGCGGTTGCTCGAACGGGATTACAAAGAAGTACAGTTAAAAACAGACCGGATCATCGTGCTCGAGGAAAATCTTCGCATCCTGCAGGCGGAAAAAGCGGTCCTCGAGCAAAGTGTCGGACAGGAATCAGAGCTGGAAAAACAATTGTCGGAATCCCGCCGCGAACTGGCCGAAGCCCTCACGAAGCTGGAGGAATTAGAGGCCCGGCTGCAGGCGCCCTAGTCCCCGGCGCAGTTCTTTCAATAATCGACGCAATCTAAGTTAATTCGGTCAATCCTAAATCTCGAGTTGCATCGATCGATCTAACACCCCTATATGATATAATAAAAAAATGAAACCAAATTTTAAACCCGGCAAAAATATTGCGATAAAAGTTCCTCCGCATGAGTATGAACAGACGGTCGCATTTTACAAAGATGTTCTTGGACTCGTTCTCAAAGAAACGTCATCTCCCGATAATTTTGAATCTAAAGCATTTGAATTTGGAGATAAAAATCTCTGGATAGATAAAATTTCGGGTATCAGTCAGGCTGAAATATGGCTGGAAATTGAAACGGATAATATTGATAAAGCGGAAGCTTACTTAGAGGTAATGGGTTGCGCAAGGAGAGATGAAATTGAACCATTGCCAAGCGATTTTCCGGGGTTTTGGATAAGCGGCCCATCCAATATCATACATTTGGTGAACCAAAAACCCACCGAATAACACTGGACCGGAACCCTCCACCGAATAGCAGCTAAAGCGGAATTCTAAATTCCACCTGGAAACACTTTATCTTCGAGAAAAGATTGATTCCGATAAAAATTGTTGCTAATGATCTATCTTATCAATATTTTTGACTTTAATGCTGCCATAGACTGAAACTAACGCGATTAAACTTTAAATCTCGGAACCCAATTAATATCTTCGACGTTCAGCAATCCCCAAACCGCCGCATATTTTGGAAAATGAATCCTGTCCTAAAATACCTGCTGACCTTCAAGTTGCTGTACATGGTTGTGGGCGGCTTCATTTTTTACCTGCTGAGCGTTTTGATCGATCCCATTTTCATTCCCACCCTGCAGATATCGGACAATAATTGTCTCAAATGGACCGAAACCCGCAGGGGGTTTCAAAAACAAACCGAATGCATTGAATTCAGCGACAAACTTGCTGAGCTGAAGTACCGGCACAACCATAAAATGGAAGACCGGCGCGCCAATAAAATGATTGGTCTATTTATCGCCGCCTCGGTCGTTACCCTGCTGATAATGATTCTGAATCCTTCCCTGTTTTTCGGCTCCGGGGTGAAAATTGAAGACTACACCGGAGCGATTGCCACCGCAGTTTTCTACGGGATTATTTTGGGATTCATGTTGCCGGTGTTCTACGAGTCCTTGCTCCCCCCCCCGTCGGATTGGTTGCCGGCCGAGCTGGAGGAAATTCGTACCGCTCGAATCGACCTCATCCTGAAGAAGATGGCTGATTGATCAAATAGATTTTACAATTGGAGTCATAGCTGATACTCACGGTCTGCTCAGGCCAGAAGCAATTGAGTTCTTAAAAGGATGTGATTTAATCGTGCACGCGGGCGATGTTGGCAAACCAGAAGTTCTAAAAACACTTGGGTCTATTGCACCAACTTATGCAATTCGCGGCAATATCGATAAAGGAACTTGGGCCGACAAGTTACCTGACAAGGATGTCTTGGAGTTTGAAAGTAAATTTTTCTATATAATTCATAATATTGATGATCTTGATTTAGACCCGGCGGCTGCCGAGTTTGATGCGGTCATATTCGGCCATTCACATCAGCCATTAAGCTACAAAAAAGACGGGGTATTATATTTTAATCCGGGCAGCGCCGGCCAAAGACGATTCAAACTACCTGTTTCAATTGGCAAAATCTCTGTAACTCGCTATTGTATTGAAAGCGAAATTATCACCTTGATAGGCTAGGTCCGCATCCCAACCGACGACTGATACTGACCTGTCTTCGCAACACTCGCCGAGGTATACGGAAGAATCATGGTTTATTTATTATTCTATGTTCGGCGAAAAAAAAACTATTTGCGTACCATTCCGTTCAGCGAGAAAAAGGCTTTTGTTGACGCTGTGTGGCCGAAGATGGACCGGCTGCAAGCCTTCCATGACCAGCATAAAGAAAAGAGTCCCATGCCGGATGAGGTAGTGCTTTTTGACATGATGGCGGAAGCAGCTGCAGAAGCCTATCATGACGTATACGGCAAAGGGGAATAGCTAGCCTATACTTAAACTGGACATTGCAACTGGTAGCAAGTGACTAGTAATAGATATCCAGATACCAGAATTCAGTCACGAGCGCTGCCTCTGGCCGCAAGCGTCCAGTCAGATCAAAGAAAAGAAACTGATGAACGTCGAACATCGAACGTCCAACATCGAACATCGAATAATGTATTCTGCCTGTCGTGAGTCTTTTGTCGAACGGTCTATTTTAGAACGACTGAGCGGCGTGTCGAGTCGTAGCCGAAGGCGAAGCCTGAAGCGATTCCACTCCGCCTTCGGCGGATCAATCGACATTCGTCCTTCATCATTTTATGTAGTTTTGTAAAAGAAACCAATGAACAAAAACCAGTATCCATCATCCGGCATTCGGCAATCAGAATCCAGCATCCAGAATCCAGCATCCAGAATCCAGCATCCAGCATCCAGCATCCAGAATCCAGCATCCAGAATCCAGGATCCGGCATCAAAAAATTACCGCCCTCTCATCATCCCTGTTTTCCTGCCCCACGCCGGCTGCCCGCACCAATGCGTCTTCTGCAATCAGGTTTCGATTACCGGCAGCCGCCATGACGCAATTGACCCGGACCAGATTCGCTCTCATATCCACCAATTTCTGCAATATAAAAGCAAGCGGCGTAAGCCGGTTCAAATCTCCTTTTACGGCGGTAATTTTCTAGGATTGAATCCTGGCGATATCACCCGCCTGCTTGATCTGACCGCCGAATTCATTCGACAGGGCCAGGCGGAGAGCATCCGGTTTTCGACCCGGCCGGACACGATTACCCCTGAAACCCTTTCCATCGTTGCCAGCTATCCCGTCGAAACGGTCGAGCTTGGCGTGCAATCCATGGACGATCATGTCTTGACACAGACCGAGCGGGGACACAACGCCGAGGACACAGTGCGGGCGGTTGAACAACTTAAAGCGCAACAATTTAAAATTGGATTGCAAATAATGGTAGGTCTGCCGGGCGACAATAAAGACCGCGCCTTGTTCTCGGCCGAGAAAATTGCGGCTCTGCAACCGGATTTTGTCCGCATCTATCCGACGGTGGTTGTCAGAAACAGCAAACTTGCACGCTGGTATCAGGATGGGCGCTACACTCCGCTTTCTCTGGCTAAGGCGGTCACCCTGACAAAAAATATTTACCTTCTTTTCAAAAAACACAACCTGCCGGTCATTCGCATGGGGCTCCAGGCGGCAGAAGAACTGGAGGACGACTCAACGGTACTGGCGGGCCCTTATCATCCGGCCTTCGGGCACCTGGTTTATTCGGAGTTGTTTTTCGATGACGCCCGGGAGGCAATCGAAAACTTGAAAACGCTTGCTGATACAATCACGATCGCGGTGAATCCGCGCAGCATCTCCAAAATGCGGGGGCTGAATAATGTGAATATAGATAAGCTTAAAAGACAATACGATTTCAAGTCGGTTGAGGTCGTCCCGGACCCTAATCTGCTAGCCGATGAATTAATGGTTCGGTAGAATTTCCAATATACATAAAAAAAGCAACAGGGAATTTGGACAACCGAACAAGTAAACGTGTAAACGGTCGTCCCGAGGATTTTGTCGGCTATAGAGAATTGCGGGGTGAATAGAAGGTTGAAAAATGTCTTGAAGAAGGGTGGGGATAAACCGCCGCCCCTACATCCTCGAAAGTCTGTGGCTCGTGTCAGAGCCATACGAAGTTAGATACGAACGCCGCCGCTGTCCGCGAACTTCTAGTCTGATCGAGGATAGAAACAACATTCATATACTATCGTAAGGTCGGCCACCGTGCCGACCGGTTTTGGGGGCATGGTGGCCCATCCTAAATTAACAAATTGAATATAAACGGAATAGATGTTAAAAGAGATTGTTTAGCTTGTTGCGTGTTGATTGTACAACCAAACATGACAAACAATTCTCATTGAATATCGAAAGCAATCGGAATTTAAACATGGTCTGGTTTCTCCGCAATTTTAAAGGTGCCGAGCATTTTAGTTCGTTGACATAATTTGTTTTACGGAGCGAAAATGATTGAAGAAACAATCCAAAAAAACGTATTTGAAATTGTTGACTTAAAAGATGCTGATGATTCAGATTACTGGATAGACAGGAGCCCAATTGAAAGAGTCGAGGCAATTGAATTCATGAGAAAGGTTATGTTTGGCAATGATCGAGTTTCCGAAAGACTTCAAAGAATTCTTACAATTGTTGAACTCAAAGGAAGTTGAATACCTTATTATTTCTAAAAGTGACTTATTGCTCAATAAACGTGCAAGTGGTCGTCCCAAAGATCTTGCTGATTGTAGCAGGTTGCAGGAAAAATAGACCGCTGAATAATTTTTGAAGAAGGGCGGGGATAAACCGTCGCCCCTTAGATCATACTAAAAGCCTGTTCATTCTAAACAGCTTACGAACTCATCAGCTCACGAACTTACCAACTCTTTAGGCGTCCTCGTCCGGCAGCCGCACCACCAGAACAGGCTTGAGGGATCTTCGCAGCACCCGCCGGGCGGTGCTTCCCATCATGGCATCCGCCAGAGTACCCTGTCCGTGGGTTCCCATCACGATTAAATCGCAATTTTTCTCATCTGAGTGTTTGAGAATCTGCTCGACGGGATTGCCCCGTTCGACGATGATATCATCGGTCTCGAATACCTGGCCTTCCTGATTTTGTTTGGCGTCCTCAGAAAACTGGCCCAGGACCTCCCTGATGGCGACATGGTCACTTCGCTTGCCGATCAATGACGCTTTGGCATCTTTAAAGTGCTGCTGTTTTATCTTATCCCACTGATCGGAACTGATATATCCGACGACCGTCGCATCCAATTGTTGCGGCACTTCCGGCAGGACGTGCAGAAAGGTGATTTTGGCGCCATAAAGATTGGCCAGGCTGACCGCGTAGGCAAAGGCATACCGAGCGTTATCGGAAAGATCGGTGGCATAAAGAATATTTTTTATTTCAACTTTTGGCAAACTCATTGTGCATACCTCGGAATTATTACCATAAGATATATTCTCGATAATCAATTGCAAGCTAATCCTGATATACCGGGGAAATCAAAATGAAGATTTAAAGAAAATGCGCAGTATCAAGCAATTAATCTGGCGCTGCGTCAGCCGGACAAACTTTTCAATCGGCAGAGGTCAATTTTTGAGGCTAAATGTGCCATTTTTCAAAGCGGATTAATTGGCTGGCGCCTATTTGGAGGCACCCTTTAAATGCTTAATCCAGATACCGCTCAAAATCCAGGAGTAGGCATAGGTACCCAATAAAATCAGAACAAATGCTTTAATGATATCCCAGGGGGTGCCGTCTAATGAGAAGCCCGGGACATAGCCGAACAAGAACGGTCCCAGATACAAAAACTTGGCGAATTTAAAGGAGGTAAAGGCCGTTTTCCACATGTTCGCCTTGGCGATCGTTGCACCCGCAAAAGCAGCGATGCACACCGGCGGGGTAATATTGGAGTCCTGTGACAGCCAGTAAACGATCATATGGGCGGCGATCTCGTTGACACCCAGATGTATCAGGGCCGGCACGGCCACTACGGCGGTAATCAAATAGGCGGCAGTCACCGGGACACCCATTCCGAGAACCAGGGAAGCCAGGGCAATAAACAATATCGTTAACACCAGGGAGCCGCCGGCAAGTTCGATCACAATATCGGCAAAGGTCAATACCAGCCCGCTGTAGGTGAGTACGCCGATGATAATACCGATGACGCCCACGGTGGCGCCTATTTTCAAGCTGTTTTCAGCACCGGACCGCGAGGCTTCGACAAAGCTGATCAGCTCGGTTTTGATATCCGCCCCTTTGGATCGGCGGTATAAAAGCACAACAATGGAAAAAATCAATCCGTAAAGCACCAGAAGCCTTGCGGAGAATATTTTTTCAAAAGAAGCAGTGGCGGACGCGCCCAGCAGTGGTTTGGCGATCCAGGGTAACAGAAACTGGCCAACGATTAAAAAGGATGCAATCCAAAATACCGTTGGATCGATGCGCGTTTCGCTGTTTTTAAAGCTGACTGCAACACAGGTGGCCAATCCCAGGATGGCGGAGTAGGCCGGCGAAAAACCGGTCAGCATGAAAATGGTAATGATGATCAAGGGCAGCGTATACGGCCATTGTGTTTTCAGAATTTCCATGGCGCTGTGTTCGCTTTTTTCGCCCCTGATATCGTGCATCTTGGCTTCGTAGTGCACCATGATAAACACGCTGAAGACATACATCACCGCCGGGAATATGGCCACCAGCATGATTTTGGAATAGGGAACCCCGGTGAGTTCGGCCATGATAAAGCCGCCGGCGCCCATGATGGGGGGCATGAACATGCCGGAAATGGAAGCTGCCGGCTCGATGCCGCCGGCCACGTGGGGCCTGAATCCGGCCTTTTTCATCATCGGAATTGTGAAGGCTCCGGTGGACACCGTGTTGGCAATGGCACTGCCCGAAATGGAGCCGAAAAGCCCGCTGGCAATAACCGAAACCTTGGCCGGACCGCCGACGCGATGCCCGACCGCTGCCAGGGGGAAATCAATGAAAAATCTCTGGGCGCCGGATTTTTCCAGAAAGGCACCGAAAAGGACAAACAAAATCACGTACGTTGCCAAAACATTGGCCATGATGCCGAAGACGCCGTCGCTTTTGTAAAAAATGCTGGTGCACACTGCTGGAAAGGTGTCGCCCGCATGGGCGAAAAGATCAGGGGCCAGGTAGCCGTAGACCGCGTATATCAACATCACCGCCCCGATGATCACAAAAACATTGCCCACTACCCGCCGGGCCAGCTCGATGCCGATGAGAACCCCAACCACGGCAACGAACATGTCAAAAGGTGTTTCAGCCCCTGTCCGGTAATTGATGGCTTCAAAATTGAGTATCCAGTAGCCGACGCTGAATATGGAAAGTAATATCAGTAGATAATCCACCACCCGCAGTATCTTGGACTTGGATTTATACAATAAAAACACCAGGACGTAGGTAATGATGACATAAATGCCCCGATGATACTGGGTGGCAGCAGGCTGGACAACAGCGGAATAGGAGTAAAAAAGGACCAAGGCGACCGCCAGCACATCAAATACAATTTTTTCGAATCGCGTTAACTTGTCGTACACTTTCTTACCCCCCTCAAAATAAAATTTATTAAGCTGAAAGTATTAGGAATTGGAGAATTAGAAATCTGAATTCTCCAATTCCTGAAGGCCTAATCACCTGAATTTTATTTTAACATCCCTTTTTCTTTCCAGAATCTTTCGGCCCCGGGATGAAACGGGGTCACGATGTTCGTGGCGCCGGTTTCCAGACTCATGTTTTTAAAGGTTTTTTTCTGACCGTACATGTGCTTGAGGCCCTCATCCGAGTAAATAATGCTTAACATCTTGTAGACGACATCGGCGGGAACCTTGGAGTTAGCTACCCACAGGGCGCTGTCCTGGAAGGAAGGCGCATCGTAATCGACCCCTTTATAAGTGCCGGCCGGAACGGCAAGTTTCCCGAAATACGGGTACTTCTCATAGAATCCGCCGGATTTGGCATCCGCATCCAGGTCGAGCAGGGCGATGTCATTGGTCTGGGCCGCCATGATGACGGCACCGCTCGGGAATGCGGTGAACAGCCAGAAGGCATCCAGTTGTTTGTTGCCGAACGCGGCTGCGGCATCATTGTAGCCCATGGCGTTGCGTTCAATCTTGTCCCAGATGCCCATATGGGTAAAGAACAGCTCGCAGTTGGCAAAAGCCCCGGAGCCGGCGTTGCCGACGCCAACCTTCTTGCCGGCCAGGTCCTTGACGCTTTTGATCCCGGAGTCCGCCCGGACCACCATTTGTGCCGGTGCACCGTACAGCCAGGCAACGGCCAAGACATTTTCATATTTTTTGGTGTCATTTTTCATTTGGCCGTTGCGGCCAAGCCAGACATGACCGGAATAAACCGTGCTCATCTGCTGCCGGCCGGCGTTAGTTTTTCTTAAGTTTTCAACCGAGCCGGCTGAAGTTTGGGCCTTGACCGAAAATTCTTTTACAGCCTTGATCGGCTTGTAAACCTGAATCCCGTTGGCCACTACCTGAAACGTTCCCCCCGCGGGCCCACCGCCGAAGATAACCCTAGTCTTTGCAAACGAAGGCGCTGAAAACGCAAAGGTAACCATTACAACTACAAATACAGCAACACCTACGGTAAATAGACTTTTTTTCATTTTATCCCTCCATGGTGTTTTAATTGAACAAATCGCTCAATTCAAATGAAACATTTTAAAGTTGACGTTGAAGATTTTTACAACAAATTTCCCCTTTCTATTCATGTACGAACTTTTTTGACCATTCACCCCCTTTCGTATCATATGGATAATCCGCAAAATTGCTTCAATACAATCTGATCTCGCTGCTTAATTGGTGCGCCTCCAGGATGGGGGCGGAATAAAATCGATGGTGGATAGATTTTCGGGCCAGACACATTCGAATTTTCCGTCAATAATCTGCAATACCTGGGTCGGGAGACTATTTTGCCGTTCAAACTGTTTGTAGGACGCAAACTTGACCGGCCCAAAGGGTGTTATCATATCGGTTCGGTCCAGCGCGCCCCGGATGCTTTCAGGTCGAAAGGAGTCGGACCGTGTCAAAGCGTCGGCTGCCACCAGCAGGGCCGAATAGGCTTCAGCACCATGGTAGTCAGGCGCAACGCCATATTTATCAAGGTAACGGTTGTAGTAGTCCTTGGTTCCGGGATAGCGCAATTGATGGGTCCACAATGTTGCGGTCAGCACGTGGTTGGCGGCCGCCCCGGCTTTGTCGAGGAATTTCTGGTGGGTAAATCCGCCGGCCCCCCCGCACAACAAAGATTTGATCTTGAGCTGTTGAATCTCTTTGACCAGTAATGCAGCATCATTAAGGTAGGAAACCATATAAACGACGTCCGGCGGCTCGTTTTTCAGAGGCGCAAGCAAACGCTGGAAGTATGCTGACCCGATTGATGCTTTTTTGGCTCTTTCTTTGTGATAGGGTATGCCGGCCAAAATCTCAATGTCGTGTTCCCGGCAAAACCACATCATCCTCAGCGCGCCGCCGGTCCCGTAAGGACTGTTTTCGTATATCAACGCCATGGACTTCGGCCGGATTTTTTTCAGGAAAAATTCTTCCAAACCTTTGGTGTATTCACCAGCCGGGGCGTTCAGGCGATAGATATTTTTCCATTTCCGCTGGGTGATGCGGTCATCGGCGGCGGTGCAAATCAGAAACGGCCGATCCAGTCTATCTGCGGTTCCGGCCATATATACGGTATTGCTGCTCTGGTAGGCGCCGACCAGCATAATTGCCCCTTTGTTTCTAATGAGATCCTTAACGGCTTTTTCCCCGGGATTCCTTTGGCCCCGGTCATCGGCATAGATGAGCTTTAACGATCGCCCCTTAATCCCCCCATGACGGTTAATCTCTTCCAAGGCCATTTCAAAAGAATTCTTCATCATCGCAGCATAGGGGTATGCCTCTGAATGCAGAATACCGATAATTATCGGATTAGAAGCGCCACTGGCTGCTGGTGCCATAAAGAAAAGGGCGACCAGGGATACAAAGATAGCCCGCCACAAAAAAATTGAATTGTGTTTCATGATCCACCCCCTATCATGAGTGTTACCGAAAAAAATACGGTAATTTAAAAAATTCCTTAATATTAACAGCCGCTTTCAGGATGGCAGGCTCCGCTTGGACGATCCGCAAGTCTTCAGCAACGGGGCATGAATGAGCATGGGTCGCACAATCCGCTGTCTTACGTAATATTCGCTAAACATCGTGATTCAGCTTTAGAGTGAAAGGGTTCTGCATGGTTAAGGAACCGAAAACACCCTACTTTGATGCCAATGGGTTGTCAACTGGATTATTTCTGATTTTGTTGTCAGAATTTTTCTTACAAACAGGGGGATTGAGGGATTCAGGAATTGAGGAATTCAGGAATTTTCAGGGTAGGTTAACCCCAACGATGCAGAGCTTTTCCTACGGTAGAGTGGGCTGTGCCCACCTTCGACAGCTAGATTCAGCGCTATTTGGTGGGCACAGCCCACCCTACAACAGAAATACGTGTAACCGGGAGGATTTAGGCATTGAGGAATTCAGGGATTATAATGACAGAATACCTTCAATCCCTAAATTCCTAAATTCGCAATTCCTAAATTGGATCTATTTCCATTCAATTATTCAACCGTCAATACTCCACAGTCATTTTTTTATTGTATGACGAAGGCTGTTCTTCAGGTTTCGATCAGTCGGTTTTGAATGGCAAAACGGGAGAGTTCGGCATTGTTGCGCAGGTCTAGTTTTTTGAGCAGTCGGGATCGATAGGTGTCCACGGTTTTAATGCTGATGTGGTAGGCCCTGGCAATCTCGCGATTGGTGTGCCCCATGGCCAATCGCCGCAGTACCTGAAGTTCCCTCATGGACAAAGAATCCAGTGAAGACTGCCCCTGGGCGCCCTTGGCGATCCGCAGGGCCAAAGCCTCGGCAGCTTCATCGGTAACATAGCGGCTGCCGCCGTGGACTTTGCGGATGGCCTTGACGAGTTGTTCCGGCGCGGATTGCTTGGTGATATACCCCATGGCCCCGGCTTCGATGGCCCGCACAACATACTGGCCTTCCTCGTGCATGGTCAAAATGAGAATCGGCAGTTGGGGGTAGTGAGCACCCAGCTGGCTGACAACTTCCAGGCCATCCAAGCCCGGCATCGAGATATCGACAACCGCCACATCCGGCAACTGCTTGTGAATCTGCTCGATGGCCTCGCGGCCATCGGAGGCTTCGGCCATTACTTCCATGTCACCGCTTTCCTCGATGATTCGGCGCAATCCGGCCCGCACAATACTGTGGTCGTCTGCCAGCAGAACTTTAATCATGCCAAATCCATTGAAGATTTAAGGTTGAAGATTGAAGATTGAAGTTGACAGTCTCGTATAAAGTCGAAAAACGACCTGTTAACGAGAGTGTTTAGTATTTGGTGTTTAGTGTTTAGTGGTATACCATCTTGATATGACGTGCGAAGTGCATTACCAACCACCAAACACATGATGAATTCGACTTTTTACGAATTCATCAAAGTTGATAGTGATCATATTAAAATAGATAGAATACCATAAATATTCAATCTTCAATTTTCAATTAGTACCGGCACCTTAAAATAAACCCGGGTTCCGTCACCCGGTATAGATTGAACTTCCAGGTTGCCGCCGGCCAACATTGCCCGTTCACGCATACCGGCCACCCCGAGTCCCTCTGATTCTGATAAATGAAGCGTGTCAAAGCCGCAACCGTTATCTTCAACCAGCAAGGCCAACGTGTCCTGCTGCTGTTGCAAGCCGACATTCACGTGACTGGCGCCGGCATGGCGTGCCACGTTGGTCAGTGCCTCCTGGGTAATTCGGTAGGATGCCGTGGCGACCGTATCATTGGTTTCGGCCACCGGACTATGATCGAAGACACAAGTGATGCCGGTGCGTCTTTCAAAATCCGAGGTATACCATTCGAGGGCATCCACCAGGCCCAGATCATCGAGCACACCCGGCCGCAGACGGAATGCCATGCTCCGCACATCCTGGATTGTCTTGTCTATCAGCCGATCCATTGTCTTGGCCCTTTCAGCCGAAGCGGGATCGGATGCTTTCAGCCGTTCCTGCAGCCAGGCGGAGTCCATACGCAGCGCCGTTAGCATCTGGCCCAATTCATCATGCAGCTCGCGGGCGATGGCCGAGCGCTCTTTTTCCTGGCTGGTCATGATGCTGCCCGAAAGGCGGCGCAGTTGGTTCTGCGCTTTTTTGACAGCCGTGATGTCCGTTGAAATCCCGCAGACCCCACTGGTGGTCTCCGAGTCATCATAAACGGGAAATTTCACCGACAGATAAGTGTGATCGCCGTCATTTAGAGGAATATGTTCCTCCACCTGATAGGAGTTGCCCTGGGAGAGAACTTTCAAATCGTTGCGGCGAAATTGATCGGCGACGTCCGCCGGGAAAATGTCATAATCGGTTTTGCCGCGCACCTGCTCGCTGCGCATGCCGAACAGTTCCTCAAATCGCGAATTCACCAGTGCATAGCGCCCGTCCCGGTCTTTAATGGATACAATGGCCGGGGTGTATCTGAGGATACTGGTTATTTCCAGGGTCTGCTTTTTTACCAATCGCTCCAGATCTTCGGAATAGCGCCTGAGTTCGTCCTTGGCGCGTTCAAGGGCTTCTTCGGCACGTTTTCGTTCGGTGACATCGATGGAAACGGCCAGCGACCTGATCGGCTTGCCGCTGGCGTCGCGGTCGCTGATGGCAGACAGCAGAATATCTATTTCATCACCATTTTTTTTGACAAACCGGTAAGAGATTTCCTTACAGTAGCCGGTTTTAAAAAATTCCGGCAGCACAACCTGCTCGGCGTAATGGCGGGATGATTCAGTATAAAAATCGGTCAGCTTTTTGCCGATTACCTCATCCCGTTCGTAGCCGAGAACCTCCAGCCAGTAGTCACTGACGCTGACCAGACGGCCCGCGGTATCAATGGAGTGCAGCATAGCCGGTGTGTGGTGATAGAGGGAACGGTAGCGCTCTTCACTCTTGCGCAGGGCCTTTTCAGCCGAAAGCCTTCTGAGGATTTCGACGCTCGCTTTGCGGTACAGTAAAAACACGGACAGTCCGATCAGCACGCATAAAGCCAGGATCAGGGGACCGGTAATCTTGATCAGCGGATCCAACACCGTATTTGCGATCGCCTTCAGGTTGCGCAGGTACAAAACCTTCCAACCCGGATAGTTGTCCAGCGCAGTTTCGTGGACCATGAATCTATTCCCGGCTGCATCCACGATGTTGCCCTCTTCCGTCTGTTCAAAGCCGGTCCAATCCCAAGGTCCATGACCGAATTGAAGCGACCGGTCAACTTGATCCGACTGTTGAGCAGACAGTTTGCTCAGAGAACGATAGAGCAGAGATTTGCGATTGGAGATAAACACGATGCCATGGGGATCTGAGACGATGACGATCTCATCATTTCCGGCAATCAATTCCTTTTCGACCTGCTCGATGGAGGCTTTGATTACCGCAACACCGACAACCGTGCCGGGCTGCCTGCCGTAAACCGGATGACTGTAATAAGCTCCTCTTCGACCCGAAGTCGTGCCCAGCGCGAGATAGGTGGCCGGCGCACCGTGGATGGCCTGCTGGAAATAGGGACGAAAATCAAAATTTTTGCCCACAAAACTATCCGGAGCATTGCGGTTGCTCGACGCGATGGTGTCCCCTTCGTGCGTCATCAGGTAGCAGACCTCAGTATCCAGGGCCTGATTAATATGGTCCAGAATGGCGTTGGCACTCACCATCGCTTTGAGATCAAGCGGCTGAATCAGGACTTGCCGCAGTTCTGCCATCCCGGCCAACGCCTTTACCGGCTTGATATTTTCTGAAAGAAAAAAAGACAGATTTTTATTAATGGCATTTACCCGCGCCACGGCCTGCCGATCGGCCTCTTTGAATGCGGATTGTTTTAATGAGGAATAATACAGATACCCGCCCGTCGAAGCCGACAAAAACGCCAACAATGATAAAACCAGCAATATAACCCTAAGTTTCATGCTATATGATTTCTGCTGGCCGGTAGCCGATAGACAGCGGATACCGGCAATAGTCTATTTGACTAAATTAATTCGGTAGGAACCGGTGGCCAGAAATCATCTAGAGGTCTTTTTTAAACAAATCCTCGGCCTCCCGGGCTTCATCGGGCCGTTTGGTGTACTCGGTGGGAACGGTGCCTTCCTTGAAACATTCGAAAACCACATTTTTCGATTCCGGCACCGGTAGCAATCCGGTATCCGCATCGATCTTGGCAAACTCAACGCCTTCAGGCGCTTTAAAGACCTTGACGGATTTGCCTTCAAGCGCCCGCTTCATAAATCCGAGCCAGATAGGGCTGGCTGTCCGGGCGCCGCCTTCGCCCTGGCCCAACGGCGCCATTTCATCCAGGCCGACCCATACACCGGTGATAAACTCGGGCGTGTACCCGACAAACCAGGTATCAGACAGGTCATTGGAAGTGCCGGTCTTGCCGGCGGCCGGCCGCTTTAAGGCCCTTACCCGCCGGCCCGTGCCGTGTTTGACGACACCCTCCAACAGGTTGGTCATGATATAGGCCGTATTTTTCTCAAGCACTTTCTTTCGCTCGGGTGCCATTTCTTCGAGAACATTGCCGTTCCGATCGACCACTTTTAAAACAAATACCGGTTCGACCAGGTAGCCCTGATTGGCGAATACGGAATATGCTCGCAAAAGTTCAAGCAGGGACACTCCGGATGATCCCAGCGCAATCGACAGATCCCGGCTCAAATTGGACTCGATACCCAGTTTGGTCGCATACTCAATGGCGTAGTCAACCCCGATGTCCTGCAGGATTTTGATGGTCACCAGATTGCGGGATTTGGCCAGGGCTTTGCGCAAAAGCGTCGGGCCGTAAAATGTTTCCTTGTAATTGCGCGGTTTCCAGGTGAAATCGCGTTCTTCATCCGTGTAAACGATAGCCGAATCAATAATGGTGGTTGCCGGCGTGTAGACTGTCTTTTTGGGATCTTCTGATTCCCGGTCTAGGGCTGCTGCGTAAAGCAGAGGCTTAAAAGCCGATCCCGGCTGGCGCCTGGATTGGGTGGCACGATTGAACTGGGTTTGCCGGAAATCACGCCCGCCGACCATGGCCTTTACCAGACCGGTTTCAGACTCGATGCTCATCAGGGCGGACTGGGCCATGGGCAATTGCTCCAGTGCCAGGATCCAATTTTTCTTGTTTTTATCTTGGCCCTTGGCTCTAACCAGAATAACATCACCCACAGCTAGCGCCTGGGAAGGTCGTTTGAGTTTGACATTGTAAAAGGCAACTTCTATGTCCGGCTGCCGGGCCCATTTCATATCCTTGAGGGCAATGGTGCCCTGGGTGTTTCCCAGCCGAACCGTCACGTTTTTTTTAGCATCATCGACGGCAATCACAATCCCTTTGGCCAATGCTCCCGGCTCCAACGGCTTTTTATCAATCTCGGCCTGCAGTTTTTGCGAATAGGATTCAAATTCCCCGGGGCTTATTTTTTCCAGAGGACCGCGGTAACCCTGCCGTTTATCCAGTTCGAGCAGTCCTTTGCGGATTTCTTCCCGGGCAATCTTCTGCATCTCCAGATTAACGGCCGTATACACTTGCAATCCCTGGGTGTAGAGCATATCCGTGCCGTATTTTTTTTCGAGATGGCGGCGAATGTGCTCGGTATAGAAGGGCACTTTTTCGATATACAGGTTGCGCCGGGGTTTGATATCAAGTTTGGTGTCAATGGCTTCGGTGGCCTGGATATTGTTGATGTAAGACTCGGCCACCATTCGGTTTAATACATAAATCTGGCGCTGTTTGGCACGTTCCGGATGTCTGAACGGTGAATATTTGCTGGGGGCCTGGGGCAGGCCGGCCAGCATGGCGCATTCTGCGAGATTGAGATCTTTTACGGATTTGCCGAAATAATTCTCGGAAGCAGCCTGCACGCCGTAAGCCCCATGGCCCAAATAAATTTGGTTGAGGTACAGGTACAGAATGTCATCTTTTGAAAAGGCCTTATCGATCCGATACGCCAGGATGGCTTCTCTTAATTTCCGTTTATAGCTTCGCTCCGGACTCAGCAAAAAAGATTTGGTGACTTGCTGGGTAATCGTGCTGCCGCCCTGCACAATGGTTCCGGCTTCGAGATTTTTAAAAAAAGCCCTGACAATACTGATGAAATCAATCCCTTGATGTTTATAAAATCTTGAGTCTTCAGCCGCCACAAAGGCTTCGATCAAACGCGGCGGCATATCTTTTAAGGGGATGACGATCCGTCGTTCTTTAAAAAATTCAGCGATTTTACGGTTGTCATCGGCATATACGGTTGTAATAATCGACGGGTTGTAATCAGCCAGCGAAGTTATCTGGGGGAGATCCTTGCTGATGGAATAATAAAGGAAAAGACCGGCCCCGGCGCCGCAGATTGCCAAAAATATTCCCAGCAAAAAGGACCACAATATAAGCGTCTTAAAGAAGCCTCTTTTTTTTCGCTGGGTACGATTTTTTTTAATTTCAGATTTACTTTTTTGTTTAGCCATATTTTACTAAAAAGGATTTGACATTAAATTTCTAAATGGTTACTCAAGAGGGTTTAAAAGCTCTTGGCAGGACCCGATATCAACGGGGAACTAGTCTGAGAAATTACAGTACATGATAGCGTTTTATAAGGACAAATTCAACACCATAATTAATCCGCCTGAGTAATTAGGGGCATCAAGCGCAGCGAGCGGATTTTGGTTTTAAACCGTATGGGTCCATTCTGACGCTGGGCCGGGCGGATTAATTAATTATTTGCGGAGTAATTTAATGATTCAACTCGATTTTAAAAAAACGGACGGACTGATTCCCGCCATTGTCCAGGATTATGCAAGTGGAGAAATATTAATGCTGGCCTATATGAACCAGGAGGCCTTCGATGCCACCCTGGCCTCCGGCAATGCAACCTACTACAGCCGCAGCCGCCAAAAACTCTGGGTTAAAGGCGAAACTTCCGGCCATGTGCAGCGTGTAAAAGAAATCCGAACGGATTGTGATGACGATACCGTCCTGTTGAAAGTCGAGCAAATCGGCGGGGCTGCCTGTCATACCGGGCATCGCAGCTGCTTTTACAAAAAAATTGAAGACGGTTCCATCCGGATTATCGGGGAACCCATGTTTAATCCCAAGGAGGTATATAAATAGGTGAACACACAATTGAAAATGGGAATTCCGAAAGGAAGTCTGCAAAATGCAACGGTCGCCTTGTTCAAGCGATCAGGCTGGAATATTAATATCAATGGAAGAAGCTATTTTCCCGAAATAGATGATAATTCGATTGACTGTGCCATTTGCCGGGCCCAAGAGATGTCACGCTATGTGGAAAGTGGTACGCTGGATGCCGGACTCACCGGCAAAGATTGGATCGCGGAAAACGAGTCCGATGTCCACGTCGTAACGGATCTGGTTTATTCAAAGGTCAGCTCCCGGCCGGCCCGCTGGGTAGTCGCCGTCCCCTATGACTCTCCGATCCAGAAACTGGAGGATTTGGCGGATAAAAAGATCGCCACCGAACTCACGGAATTCACACGGCGCTATTTTGCGGAACGTAAAATCGATGTCAAAGTCGAATTTTCGTGGGGTGCCACCGAAGCCAAAGTGGTATCCGGTCTGGCCGACGCCGTGGTGGAAGTTACGGAAACCGAAAGCACCATAAAAGCCCATGGCCTGCGGATTATACACGAATTGATGCAAACCAACACCCAGCTCATTGTCAACCATATTGCCTGGCAAAACCCGCAAAAAAAGAAAAAAGTCGAGCAGATTGCCTTGCTGCTCCAGGGGGCGTTGCTGGGTGAGAAGATGGTCGGCGTCAAAATGAATGTTCCGCAAAACCGAATGGAAGGGATCGTCGCCTTGCTACCAAGCCTGAACGCTCCGACGGTGGCCTCTTTGTATCAGACAGACTGGTTTTCCGTTGAGGTCGTGGTCAGCGAAGAGACGGTTCGCGAGCTCATTCCGAAATTGCTCGAAAACGGGGCCGAGGGGATTATCGAGTACCCCCTCAATAAAGTAATTTAACTGCGGGGTGCGAGTTACGGGGTGCGGGGTACGCGGTTCGGGGTGCGGGGTGTGCGGGAAGGTTATGAGGCATGCCGTGAAAGCCTGAAATAAAAACTCGAAACAGGTATCCCGTTGCCATTCACTCACAATGCGGAACGCCTAACCCGAAACACGCAACTCGTAACTCGCAACCCGAAACCCGTAACCTGAAACACGCAACTCGCAACCCGGAACCCGAAACCCGTAACGCGCAACACGAAACCCGGAACCCGGAACCCGGAACCCGCAACCCGGAACCCGTAACACGAAACTCGCAACACGGAAATTTTGTTATGATCTCAAAAAGAACTGCCGAAATGACCTCCTTCATCGTCATGGACGTTCTCGAACGGGCCAATGAAATGGAGCGCGCCGGCCGTCACATCATACACCTCGAAGTGGGTGAGCCTGATTTTGACACGCCGCCCTGTGTCAAGGAAGCGGCCTGCCGGGCGCTGGAAGACGGTCACACCCACTATACCCACAGCCTGGGGATGTATGAACTGAGAGAGGCGATCTGTGAATATTATCTAACAACCTATAAGGTATCCGTCGATCCGGAGCAGGTAATCGTGACATCCGGCTCCTCTCCGGCAATTTTCCTGGTGTTTTCGGCACTCCTTGAAAAAGACGATGAAGTCATCATATCCGATCCCCACTATGCCTGCTATCCGAACTTTATCAGATTTGTTCAGGGGCGGCCCGTTGCGATCCCCGTTTACGAAGAAGACGGCTTCCAATACCGTCCGGAATTGATCAGGGAAAAAATAAACTCCAGAACCCGGGCGATTTTTATCAACTCACCATCCAATCCCACCGGCAACCTGCTTTCGGAAAACCGCATGCAGGCCATCGCCAATCTGGCTCTGGCTGCGGAATCGCCCCACATCGTTTCCGACGAAATCTATCATGGACTGGTTTACGAAGGCCAAGAACACAGTATCCTGGAATTCACCGATCGGGCCTTTGTGTTTAACGGATTTTCAAAGCTTTTTGCAATGACCGGTTTGAGGCTGGGCTATGTTATCGCACCCCATGAGTTTATTCGTCCGATGCAAAAGCTGCAGCAGAACTTCTTTATATCGGCCAACGCCATGGCTCAAATGGCCGGCATCGCCGCACTGAAAGAAGCCCGCGACGATGTGCTGCGCATGAAGGACATCTACAATAAACGCCGGCGGTTTATGATTGACCGCTTGAAAGAAATCGGTTTTGGCATCACCGTTGAGCCCACCGGGGCTTTTTACGTATTTGCCAATGCCAAGCACTTTGGGCCGGATTCCTACAAATTGGCTTTTGATATTCTGGAAAATGCCCGGGTCGGTGTCGCCCCCGGCATCGATTTTGGCCCCAATGGCGAAGGCTACCTCCGATTTTCCTATGCCAATTCACTGGAAAATATCGCGGAAGGGATGGATCGGCTGGAGAGGTACATATCTGCAAAGCATTGACCCATGGTTCGCAGCAAACAATCATGCCGGCGCATTAAAAAAACGGTATATGGTATAGGGTGTAAGGTATAGGGCTAAAGGAAAGATAACTATTTTAATTTTTTGACCCTAAACCTTACACCTTATACCCCATTACTTATGATCATCAAATCAGCTGAATTTGTTACCAGTGCGACCAAGCCGTCTCAATACCCGCCCGAGGGACTGCCTGAAATCGCCTTTGCCGGACGCTCAAATGTCGGCAAATCCAGCCTGATCAATGTCCTGGTCAATCGCAAACGTCTGGTAAAAACCAGCTCCACCCCCGGCCGGACCCAACTGGTTAATTTCTTCGACATCAACAAAGATATAACCCTGGTCGATCTGCCTGGCTACGGGTACGCCAAGGTTCCGGCATCCGTCAAAAAAAAATGGGGACCCATGATCGAGACCTATCTTGCCGGTCGCGGCACATTAAAAGGGGTGGTGGTGATCCTGGATATTCGGCGGACGCCCCGGGAGGAAGAGCACAACCTGATTGCCTGGCTGGCGCACTATTCGATTGCCAGCATCCTGGTGCTGACCAAAGTCGATAAGCTGTCAAAAACCAAGCAAGCCAAACAACGTGCGGCCGTGGCCCGAACGCTGGCAAGGGATGCCGGCGATTTAATCCTGTTTTCAGCCAAATCGCGCAAGGGACGCGAGGATGTCTGGCAGGCGATTAATAAATTATTGAATCCCAACCCGGGCCATTCAGCTTGAAAATACCGATCTGCTCATGATTGGCTGCCCGTATCATCCGACGAATGACTAAAATGCCAAAATTGTTGCCTAAAATGACTAAAATTAAGGAAACGCTTCGCTCTATCTTTTTTATTAAGAACGATAGAATACCTCAATTTTAGATCATTTTAGTTCATTTTTAATTTTAGATCATTGTCTCACAAATTATTACAGCGTATTTGATTTAAATGAATTATTTCTTCGCTATATGACAATACCGAACCAAACTTATGCAAGATTTTAACGATAAATATAAAAACTTCAAATCCGGCTACGTCGCCATTGCCGGCACACCGAATGCAGGCAAGTCCACCCTGCTCAACCGGATGCTTGGTGAAAAAATATCCATTACCTCTAAAAAGCCGCAGACGACCCGCAACCGCATTCTGGGTGTCCTGCATCGAAGCGATGTTCAAATCGTCTTTTTCGATACACCCGGCGTTTTTGAAGCCCGGGATAAATTAAACGTTCGGATTGTCGATGCCGCCCTTTCGGCTGTGGGGGATGCCGATATCATCCTGGTTGTCGTCGATATCGCACATCCGGAACAAAATGCCGAACGCTTTCTAATAAAGCAGCTCCAAAATCAGACTAAACCGGTCATATTAGCCCTGAATAAAATAGATTTAGTCGATAAATCCCGTGTGCTGGAGCGCATCGAGAAATGGTCTAAGGCATTTGAATTTATAGAGATTGTCCCGATTTCGGCCCGCCATGGAATTCAAATCGAGGAACTGATTGCAGCCATGGCCGGCCAGCTGTCCTCCGGGCCGCCTTACTTTCCCGCCGAGACCCTGACCGATGTAACCGAGCGTTTTATTGCCGCAGAATTGATCCGCGAGCAGGTATTCCGTCAGACCGGCGAGGAAATCCCCTATGCCACGGCCGTAACCATTGACGTTTTCAAAGAAAAAAAACAAGGACGCCTGACAAGCATCGAGGCGACCATTCATCTGGAGCGCGACTCGCAAAAAGGCATGATCATCGGCAAAAAAGGCAGCAAGCTGAAGCTGATCGGCACCCGGTCCCGCGAACAGATCGAGCAAATGCTGGGCTGCAAGGTGTATTTGAAGCTCTTCGTCCGCGTCCAGAAAAACTGGCGCAAGGACACCCGGGCTATCCGGCGCTTTGGTTATTGATCTTGGATTTTAGATTTGGGATTTGGGATTTGGGATTTGGGATTGCGGATTGCGGATTGCGGATTGCGGATTGCGGATTGCGGATTGCGGATTGCGGATTGCGGATTGCGGATTGCGGATTGCGGATTGCGGATTGTGGATTGCGGATTGCGGATTGCGGATTGCGGATTGCGGATTGCGGATTGCGGATTGCGGATTGCGGATTGCGGATTGCGGATTTATGGTATCGCTCCGCTCTGTCTTTTTTATAAAAAATAAAACCGAAAGAATACCTTAAATCCAAAATCCGCAATCTAAAATCTAAAATATCGCAACACTGCATCAGCAATACGAAAATTATCTCGAAACGGACTTCCCCGGCAAAGCTGATTTTATCGCCTGACCTCAGGCGATAATATTGTTCGGCTGATACCCTTTCTCATGCTTGATCAGCCATTTTTTGCGCCATAGACCGCCGCCGTACCCGGTCAGACTCCCGTCGCTGCCCACAACCCGGTGGCAGGGAATGATGATGGCAATGGGATTTTTACCGTTGGCATTTCCCACTGCCCGACTTGCGTTGGGTTTGCCGATGATACTGGCGATCTCCCCATATGAGACGACCGCGCCATACGGTATCTTGCCGAGCTGTTGCCATATCATTCTTTGAAAGACGGTACCTTGAGGCTCTAGCTTCAATAAAAACTCTTTTCTTTTCCCGCTAAAATACTCATCGATTTGCCTGAGGCAGGTTTTCATACAAAAAGGCAGGTCGGCATCCCCCGGCAGCATTTCCTCCACGAAGTCCACGGACAAGATACTGTCCATCACTCCGCAGATTTCCATGGGTCCGATAGGCGATTTGTAATAGGCTTTATAGATTTTCATAAGTAGCTTTGATAACTATATAAATTTAAATGAATATTGTGATCGCAAGTCCGTCTCTGCCGGACTGGCGTGAATATTGGAAAGAAATCGAGTTGAAAGGGATTTATAGGACAATAGGACTCTAAATTTCAAGCACCAATTGTGTCAAATTGAGGAATTTAGGAATTGAGGGATTAGGGGATTAAAGGAAAAACCGAATAAACTAAAACAGGAAGAATTCCTTCAATTCCTAAATCCCTCAATCCATCAATCCATCACATATTTTTTAACAGTTCTGCGGTCTATCTTCAGACGCCGTGCAGTTTCAACATAGGACCCGACATTGCTATAAACATGGCGGCAGTAAAGGCGGCAGAGCTCTTCCAGGGTCAGGGTCCCTTCCCGCATTGCCGCCGGCTGCAGCGCAGCCTGCCCGGTTGCCTGGTCATCTGCCGGGTGGTATTCCTGCCGGATCATGACGTTGCGAACACATTGCTCAAGTTCGCGAATATTGCCGGGCCAAGGATAATCGATGCCCAGTTTGTTCTGAATCCAGGACAACACATCGCCGGCAACCGCTTCTCCTTCCGGACCGGCAACTTTTTGGGAAATGTAGGCGACCAGATCACCTAGAACTTCCGGGGCCTCTGAGATTTGCTGGTGAAAAGACGGTGTTGTGATGATGTCCGAGCACAGGCGGTAATAAAAATCTTCGCGGAAATCGCCGTCTTCCATGGCATGATGGATATCACGATGGGTGGCCGCTACAATTTTGCCGTGAAACACCGAATCCGATGTCGTACCCAGGCGCTGAAATGTCCGAGTCTGGATCACTCTGAGCAGTTTCACCTGGACCAGGGGGTCCAATTCTCCGATTTCATCCAAAAAAACGGTGCCTTCGGGCGGACAAACCTCCAGCCATCCCTGGCGATCATCTAAAGCACCGGTATAAGCCCCGCGCCGATGGCCGAATAATTCCGATTCGACCAGGGTTGAGGGTAACGCCGAAAGATTGATGGGGAAAAACGTTTCAGAAAAATCTTTCTCGAACCTCAGTAATCTGGGTCTGAAGGGGATGTAGCGTGAGAGCCCGATCGCCCGAGCGACAAGTTCTTTGCCCGATCCTGTGGGCCCGACAATCAGGGTGGAAAAATCGCCCATCCGCTGATAAAAGGCGCGACGGTAGCGGCGCATGTCATGGGTGAAGATGGAATTCCATACCATTCCCCTCAATTTGGCGGCCACAGTCGAACGCCCGATAATGGCCCTGAAAATATAATAAAAGGCCCGGCGCACCTGAAAGAAGCAGGCAAATATGTGAGCCGCTTCTTTTCGAGACGGCAGACCGGCAATGGGGAGCTTGAAAAAGTGCCGCCAATAGTGGCTGAATTCTTTGAAATACTCGTAAGTCTGTTCTTTTTGAGGCGCGATGATGCTGTTCTTAAATCTCTGGGCATAATGGTAATACAGTAGAAACAAGACGGTATCTTCATAAAGTTGAAGCTCTTGCCGGTCGGCCGCCACGCCTTTTTTCAATCGCTGCTGAACGCCTGCAACGATGGTATAGGCACGTGCTGCAATTTTACGGGTGTTGATTTGCTGGGTCTCCGGATCGTCTCCCAGCAAATTCCAGTTAGCCTGTGATTCATCAAAATCGGAGCCCAACGCCTGTCGTTCAAAATCAATACGCTCGGCCAGAAATGGATTGGCGTAGCTGACTGCGGCCACACACTCCAGAAATCGGTAGTCTTCGACATTTAAAATTGCCATAACAAATGCTTTATGTACAAATTATGTATATTTATTCAGCTTATTGATTATAAATAGAATAATAACTTAAAACTGACAAATTAATTTCGAATTACTCCAATTATTGATAAAACTAATTTATTTTATTATATAATCTATTATACATTTTATGTCATTTAATATACTTGAAAAGATCACTAAAAATCAATCTCAAATTTCTTCCCCATCGCAGTATCCTCTATATCTTACATAATATCAAATAGTTATCGACCGACATATTTCAATGCCATGTTGTGGCACGGGTGTTGCTCCTCTTTTGGTTGGAGTTCAAAATTTATCAGGAGGTGCATTATGAAAAGACTCATTTTTTGCTTGATGCTAATCGTCACCCTGGGAATGGCCGCCGGGACAAGCCACGCGGCCGGTATTTTGACGCCGACCGGATCCAAATATCAATCCGTCGAGATCCGGGACCACCACGTAAATGTTGTCATCAATAATGGATTTGCCATGACGGAGGTCCATCAAACCTTTTACAATTCCAATGCTGAAAATCTTGAAGCCGTCTATAGTTTTCCACTGCCTAAAAGTGCCAGCCTATCGGAGGTGACCATCTACACCGGCGAACGGGAAATTAACGGAGAAGTGCTGGAGAAGCAAAAAGCCCGCCAAATTTATCAAGACGAAAAAAGCCGCGGCAATGATACGGGCCTGGCAGAAAAAAACGAATTCTACACGTTCGATTTTAAAGTCTACCCCGTCCCCGCCCATGATGAAACCAGAATTCGATTTCTGTATTACCAGCCCCTGAAAATCGAAAACGGAGTCGGACGCTACCTCTATCCCCTCGAGGACGGTGGCACGGATGAGGCCGGTATGAGCTTTTGGACCAACAATGCCAGAGTTGAAAACACATTCACCATGAACCTGGAATTAAAATCAGCTTATCCGGTGCAGGATGTGCGGATCCCCGGATTTGAGGCTGCGGCCCAGATCGACCGGTTGACCGAAGGTCACCTAAAGCTGGATATGCAGCTCAGTGACATCACTTTAAACCGTGATTTCATATTTTACTACCGCCTGCAGAACGGGCTTCCCGGCCGTATCGAAGTGCTGCCGTATCGTGCCGATTCGTCTGAAGACGGCACATTCATGATGGTGATCACGCCGGGCGTGGACTTAAAACCCCTGGCCAATGGAGCTGATTATTGTTTTGTGCTGGATGTCTCCGGTAGTATGCAATCTAAACTGCACACCCTGAAAAAAGGTGTCATGAAATCCATTGAAAAGCTCCAAGCCGGCGACCGCTATCGATTTGTCGCCTTTTCCAGCCAGGCCCGTGAGTTGACCGGCGATTGGATGCCGGCTTCCGATGACTCAAGGGACAAGGTTCGTGAATTGCTCGCTGCGCTGAGTGCCAAAGGCAGCACCAACTTATATGACGGTCTTTCCCTGGCTCTGAAACGACTCGATGACGACCGGGCGACCAACATCGTGCTGGTCACGGATGCCGTCACCAATACCGGGGTGGTTGACCCGCAAAAATTTTACGAACTCCTTCAAAAAATTGATGTGCGGGTATTCGGCTTCCTGCTGGGCAACAGCGCCAATTGGCCGCTGATGCAGACCATCGCCGATACCTCCGGCGGGTTTTATGATGCGATCTCCAATGCCGATGACATTATGGGCAAAATTTTACTGGCTGGTGATAAGGTCAAATACGAGGCCCTGCTCGATGCCAACGTGAAGATTTCAGGCGTGAAGGTATTTGACCTGACTGATGACAGTTTCAGGAAAGTTTATCGCGGTGAGCAGCTGGTTATTTTCGGGAAATATCAACAGGGTGGCGACGCCCGGGTGATCCTCAAGGCAAATCTGACCGGAGAGGACAAAAACTATGTCTCGGATTTCAAATTCCCGGATTTAGATACGGACAACCCGGAATTGGAAAGGCTGTGGGCCCTGGCCACTATCGAAAAATTAGAAGCCCGCGCCAGAATCGGCCAGATACCACCGGCGGAATCTGAAACCGCCGTTAAAGATCTTGGCCTTAAATACCAGATCGTCACGGACTATACCTCCATGGTGGTTCTATCGGATAGCGCTTTTGCCGATCGTGGGATTCAACGCCTCAACCGGCAGAGGACCGTTCGCGAACACCAGGCCCGGGCAACCCGGTCGCAACAACCGGTGAAGAGTCACCGGATTGATGATAAAAAACCGGCTTTCAAGTTTAAGGCGCCGAGTCTTGGCGGCGGTGGTGGTGCCATCGACCCGCTGGCCGGCGGTTTGACCCTCTTGTTTTCAACCATCGCCGCCGTTCGGCTTTTAATTCGAAAAAGAAAATAGACCGTCCTTGACGGGTTCAAGGTTCAGGGTTCCGGGTTAAAGTGACCTGGGATCCTGAATTCTAAAATATTGGTAGCTTGTTATGAAATCACGTCTTCGAAAAATTTTAAACCGCACACCATACCTTTCGCTGCTTCTGACTGCGGTCGCCGTGTTCATTCATATTTTTCATCCCATCCGGCCCCACCTGCTTTACACCAGAACCGCCCTGGCCGAAGGCGAATTTTGGCGCCTGCCTGCCTGCCACTGGGTACACCTGAACTCAGACCACCTGCTGTGGTCGGCACTGACATTTTTCATTCTGGGATCTTTTTGCGAAGCCATGGACCGTAAAAGGTTTATTATGGCCCTTGTAATTTCCACCATCTGCACACCAATCGCGATATGGCTTGTTATGCCGAACCTTCAGACGTATGGCGGGCTCTCCGGGCTGGATTGTTCGTTTTATGCATTGTTGACCGTTTTACTCATCAAACGAGAATGGCGGTTGCGAAAATGGGGATGGGTCGTCTTTTATATACTCACTCTGGTCCTGCTGCCGGTCAAAATAATCTATGAAATGTCCAGCGGGTTAACCGTTTTTGTCAACAGCAGCTTCACCGCTATGGTCCCGGTACCTCTGGCGCATTTGGTGGGAGGTGGGGCCGGAATTGCGGTCGGCATCTCGCCGAGGAGTCCAACTTTTTCCCGCTTTAGACTTGCAAATATCCGATTCTCCATGTAAATAGGCAAAAGGCTGAAAATCATCCATAACCTTAAGTTATCGATAATAATGGGTTACCATCCGCCACGGTCAGTTTTCAGGGGCGGATTAATTCGTGCATATATACTTGCAACTCCCGCAAATGCAATAAGGAGGGATGATAATCCATGAACAACGCGAAACCGGCAATCATTGGACTGGCCGTCGCCCTGGCCGCAGTAATCGGCTATGCAGTGTATCTTCATCAAGGTCCGGTGAAAAATATCACCACCGAAAATCAGAGGTTGCTTTCCGAAAATGATCAACTGAAGGCGGCTTCCGAGAAACTAAGCTCCACTCACAAGGCAAAACTTGACAGCGGGACCCAGCGTGAGGAGGAGTTGTTATCGAAAACTGCGGCCCAGGAAGAAACCATTGCAAAAATCTCCGAAGAAAAAAGATTGGTTGAGCTTGAGCTGGAAAAAATGGTTTTGCAGGCCAGACGAGAAAAGGAACGTATCGAAGCGGAGCTTCAATCGAAAGTCGGCGGCCTGGAAAATCAGCTGGTGCAAAAACAATTGGATTTAAAGGTATCCCACGAGGAAGCCCAGCAGTTAAAAGCAGACCTGGAAAAAATAAAGGCCGATCATCAAAGCGAACTTGCCGACAAAATAAAGTTTACGGAGGAGCTGCAACGAAAAAGCAGTGAGCTGGAAGAGGTTGTCTTAAGAGCCAGAAAAGAAAACGAGGCGCTCGAGGCAAATCTGCGGCTCACCATAAAGAGTTTGGAAGACCAGCTGGCGGAGCGCGCCCGGGAGCTGCAATCATCCCGCAACGAAACCCAGGAGCTGAAAGCGGCGTCGGATGAGGCCGCGGCGGCTTACAAAGCCGAGCTTGCCGAGAAGGTCCAGCTCGTAGAAGAGCTTAAACGAAAAAGCGGCGAGCTGGAAGAGATGCTTTCCCGGCTCAAAAAGGAAACGGATGTCCTGGCTGCCGACCTGCAGTCCACGGTAACCGGTCTGGAAAATCAGTTGGCTCAGTGGGATAGTGAGCTGCAAACTTCCCGCAAAGAGGTGCAAAAGCTGCGCGACACGATTGCAGCCCTGGAAGCCGGCAATCAGGCTCTCAACCAAAAAAATGAAACCATGAATCAGCAATTGCTGGCATCCGAAAATCAAGTCGCCGGGCTGCAAAAAAAGATAGAGGAACAGCAAGCGCAACTATTACAGGTGGGCCAAACAGATAAAGCACGGATGGAGCAGATGGCTTTGCTGGAAGCCGAGCGCGATCAGCTTCAACAAAAAAATAGCGAACTAAATACCCAGTTAGCCGAATCCCAGAGCCGAATTCAGACAATCGCCGCTGAAACGGCCACCAAGGACCAAAAGATTATGCAGCAAATGGCTTCGCTGGAAGCCGAACGCGATCAGCTTCAACAAAAAAATAGCGAACTAAATACCCAGTTAGCCGAATCCCAGAGCCGAATTCAGGCAACCGCCGCTGAAACGGCCACCAAGGATCAAAAGATTATGCAGCAAATGGCTTCGCTGGAAGCCGAACGCGATCAGCTTCAACAAAAAAATAATGACCTGAAAACTCAGCTGGCCGAAGCCCAAACCCGAATTGCGACAATCTCCGATGACTCGGTCTCCAAAGACCAAAAAATATCTGAAATGGAAGTCGAGCATCAGCAATTAATGAATCGCATTGCCACACTCGACATAGGCAAGGCAGAGCTGGCCCGGCTAAAAGATGCCTTAAAAAATCAGCTTGGCATGACCCAAAGTCAGATCGAATCGTTGTCCATGGAGACGACTGCCAAGGAAGAGCTGTTAAGGACCAAAGAAGAACAGATAAATTCGATGAAAAAAGCCTATCAGGAGCTTTCCAAGCAATTTGAGCAACAAATCGCGGAAAAAGAAATTAAGATCAGCAATCTCGAAAACAAGCTGAATATACAACTGATGGATAAAATTCTGTTTGCCTCGGGCAAGGCCGACATTACCCCGGACGGCAACCGGGTATTGAAAAGCCTGGCGACCGAACTGCAAAAAATGAACGGCTTCGAGATTTCCGTGATCGGCCATACCGACAACAAACTCCTTCGCCCCAAGTTACAGAAGGTTTTCTATGACAACCTGGGTCTGTCGGTTGCGCGGGCATCAGCCGTTTCGCGCAAGCTGCGGCAGATGGGTGTCAGTCCCGCCAACCTGTCGGCCACCGGGTATTCCATGTATCGGCCCGTGGCTAGCAATGATACCAGGGAAGGACGGCAGCAAAACCGGCGGGTAGAGATCATGCTGGAGCCTCTGCGATAGGCATCGGAATTCTTTAGAACGATTTTAACGAGTTCATTTCGGCGTCGAATGCTTTGCTGGCCTCTCATGGTTGCGCAAAAGCACCAAGGTCGGCAATGGCAGAATACAGGCCACCGCTTATGAACACAAAAAACAAGGTTTCGGGTGTCAGGTTTCAGGTGTCAGGATAAAACGTCTTACTTCCCATCCACTGGACGTATTATATGAAGCAGCAAATTGCAGAAGCGTAGGGCGGGCCACCGTGCCCGCCAAAATCAGGTCGGCACAGTGGCCGACCCTACGTTGTCATATAAACGAGGTTTCTAACGCGCTCGTGTGAAACTTCAGGGAATGAATAATGAATAATGAATAATGAATAATGACGAATGGTGGAATCGCTTCCCTCAATCAATTTAAAATAGAAAGAATACCTTAAATCCAAAATCCGCATTCCAAAATCTAAAATTTATTTTTTAAAGTTTCTTGTCTTTGATCAGACTGGCAGTCTTTTTGGCCAGAGGCAGCGCTCTTATCCAACAATGTATTTGTGCTGATATGAGGCTGGTTTAGATTTCAGAGTTGTTTAATGTCTTTTAAACTATATCTCGCACCGCTGCGGGGCATTACAGATTATATTTACCGCAATACTTTTGCCCGCCATTTTGAGGGATTTGATGCAGCAGTCACTCCCTTTATACCGACCTTGAAAACGATCCGAGCCAAGCCGTCCCATCTCAAGGATGTCCTGCCGGAGAACAATTCGGCCATGCCCATCGTCCCCCAGATCATTGGCAACAATCATGAAAATTTTATCCCGCTTGCCGCTCAGTTGTCTGATTTGGGCTATGAAACGGTTAATTGGAACCTGGGCTGTCCGTTTCCCATGGTCGCTAAGAAACAGCGCGGATCCGGACTACTGCCATACCCGGCTAAGATCGAGAAATTTCTGGAAAAAACCGTTCCCACCATGCCCAACCGGCTGTCGATAAAAATCCGCCTGGGTCGCAAGACGTCCGCTGAGTTGGATAGGCTCATTCCGATTTTCAACCGCTTTCCATTGCAGGAGATCATTGTTCACCCCCGAACCGGGATACAGATGTACGATGGGAAACCGGATCTGGATGCCTTTGAGAAATGCCTTTCAATGACCCATCATCGGGTAGTCTACAACGGCGATATTACTGACTTGAAGAGTTTCACCGAACTCTCGACCCGTTTTAAAACTACCGATGCCTGGATGATCGGCCGCGGTGCCATCGTCAATCCTTTCTTGCCGGCGATCATTAAAAACGGCAAGGACAATTTCAGCAACCAGGTTGAAACCTTTAAAAAATTTTATGAAGAGTTGTTTGAAGCATATCAGCAGGTATTTTCAGGTCCCGGCCATCTGCTGGAGCGGATGAAAGGCTTCTGGACCTATTTTTCCCAGGCATTTAAAGATGGCCGCAAAATCCGTAAAAAAATTCATCGCACCCTCAAGCTTCCTAGCTATTTGGAGATCGTGGAGCGGTTTTTTGATGAGGATGCGGAGTGGAAAAAATGAGCAAGGTTAGCTCAATTTTTTCTTGGATTCCAGCAAAATTGGCAAACGCTTGGTCACATCGGTCGAAGTTTTACAGGAACTACTGCATGTCTATTTGCCGGTTGAGCGCATGGACACCCCTCGATGCTGCCATGCAGCTCGCAGCCCAAGCTACTGATCAAATCATCCCCATTGATTCTGCCGCCGTATTGCACGCCCACAACCTTGTCAATAATTTTACCGGTTTAACCGCCCGGGATCTGCTGCATTTATCAGTTTGTCAGCTTCATAAAATCAGGGAATTGAAAACCTTCGATCGTAATTTGCATGCCGCCTTTAAAAAGGTTTAGAATCAATGACTGGCGCATTTCCGTTCGAGCATATTTAAGATTAAGGCACGCGTATGAATAACAGTGATATAGTGGTCCTGGTCACCGGGGCGTCATCCGGGATCGGCAAATGTTGTGCTGAATATCTTTCACGGCAAGGGTACCACGTCTATGGAACCAGTCGACGAACTGATACACCTGACGGTGACCATTCAACCTCAAATGGGAATCTTTTTCAGATGATTCACATAGATGTGACCGATGAATCATCAGTCAGGAAGGGGATTGATTCAATCGTCGCCACAGAATCCCGCATCGATGTCGTCATCAACAACGCAGGTTTTGCCATTATCGGATCGCTGGAGGAGACAACAATTGAAGAAGCAAAATCACAGCTCGAAACAAACTTTTTCGGCTCCCTGAGAGTTTGCCGTGCCGTTTTACCGGTTATGCGACGACAGCGAGCCGGATATATCGTCAATGTCAGCTCTATCGGCGGATTGATCGGTTTGCCTTTCCAGAGTGCTTACTGCGCCAGTAAATTCGCTCTCGAGGGCGCAATGGAAGCGCTAAGGATGGAAGTGCGGCCATTTGGCATCCACGTTGTATTGATTGAGCCCGGCGATTTCAAAACTGATATTACACGGAATCGACAAATAACTGCAGAATCGACCCCAAATTCACCCTATCGCGACACATTAGAGAAGGTTCTACAAACGGTGGAATCCGGCGAGCGAAATGGTCCAGTCCCGGAAGCGGTTGCGAAACTCATCATGAAAGTCATCGGCAGGAAATCTCCGGCACTCCGGTACACTGTTGGCAAGACGTCTCAAAGAATCGCGGTCCCCCTGAAATTGTTTCTACCATCCCGCGTTTTCGAATCTATCATTGCAAGGGCTTTCCGAGCGAATTCATTGAATGAGTTGAAGCGCTGATGGTTGCTTTAAAAGTGGGGATTTCTGTGAATGCTTCTTGACGCCACTGTCACTTTGTCGTACTTTCAGTCAAAAGTGATTAACTCAACCGGATAATAAAGTAACTAGAGTTTGCTATTCACTTCAGTTTTCAGACCTTCAAATCAGCTTGCAGTAATTTTTCTTGCGACTTCTCTTTCGAATCTACTGAATACTTCCCATTTACACAAACTCATTATAGCCGGTCTCCGACCTTCGCGCTAACTGCTGAAATGAATTTACATGATTGAAAAGAGGAAGAAATGGCAGATATTGAATTGGATCAGGCAAAAACAGAAGCCTTCGCAGATCGAATGCTCAACATCCTCAACGACGGGGCCTTGGCGCTCATGATATCTATGGGCCATCGAACCGGGCTGTTCGATGTCATGAGCAATTTGCCGCCGTCGACAACCGACCAGATCGCAGGGACCGCGGGATTGAACGAACGCTATGTCCGGGAATGGCTGGGTGCTATGGTCACCGGCGGATTTGTGGAATATGATCCAAGCCATGCAACCTATCGCCTGCCTCCCGAGCACGCTGCGTCTTTGACCCGGTCGGCAACTCCCGACAACATTGCCGCCTTTGCTCAGTATATTCCCCTACTCGGGACGATCGAAGATCAAGTTGTCGCCTGCTTCAAAAATGGCAGTGGTGTCCCCTATTCAGCCTTCGGCCGTTTCCACGAAGTAATGGCTGAAGACAGTGGACAGACCGTGGTGGCAGCGTTGATGGATTCAATTCTTCCCTTGGTGCCGGGTCTCATCGATGAGCTCAAAAACGGGATCGAAGTTCTCGACGTGGGCTGCGGTGCCGGCCGCGCGCTTAACCTGATGGCCGCTGCTTTTCCAAAAAGCAGGTTTACCGGCTACGATATATCCGATGAAGCTACCGCCACGGGCAGGTCGGCAGCCGAACGCAAAGGATTGACCAATCTAAAATTCGAAATTAAGGATGTTACGGCACTTGGTGCTTCAGAGCAGTATCAATTGATCACGGCATTCGACGCGATCCACGACCAGGTGAAGCCCGACAAAGTGCTGCAGGAAATTGCCAAAGCCCTGCACCCGGAAGGAACGTTTTTGATGCAGGACATCGCGGCATCCAGCCAGGTTCATAACAACATCGGTCACCCGGTGGGCCCCCTGCTGTACACTCTGTCCTGCATGCACTGCATGACGGTTTCCCTGGCTGAAAACGGAGCCGGACTCGGCGCCATGTGGGGTGAAGAATTGGCCCGGAAAATGCTGCAAGAAGCGGGCTTCACCAGAATCGAGGTCGAGAAACTCCCGCACGACTTTCAGAATGCATATTACATCATCAAAAAATAATACTTGCATTTTGATTTGTGCACCATTTTGCGGCCACATTAATCTTCAATTTTCAAGCATTATTTCTGATATGGCTTTTATCTTAACCGCTCTGCCTAGAAGGGCTCTCCCTTGAACCAAACGAAGTACTACTTTAGGATTCCGGTAGGCGTCTTTTTTTCTGTGGGACTTTGTGCGGCCTTGTTTTTCGGTTATAGTGCTTATAAAACATCAGGCAGGATTGAAAAGGATTTCAAGCGATCCCTTGGAGTTCTGGAGCAGGAGTTAACCAGTCTCAAATTTCAGCTGTTGACGGTACAGAATCGAACTGAGGATTATTCAGCTTCCCAGCCTTTCAAAACAGGCAATGCCCAATATCGAATACTACCTGGCCAGTCAATATCTTCGTCAGGGAAACAACTATGATGCCACGGTGCTGATTGATTCACTTGTAATAAACTACCCTGACAGTCTTGTATTTTCAAGAAGAACAGGAGGCGGTCGCCGTTGGCAGCCCGTTTCACAAGCGGGTGCGGACTTACGGCGGGGATTGGAATAGACGCGATAGCACTGAGCCGCAGAATTTCCGACTACCCGTACAATGCATTTAGATTCCTACCCAGCACCGGCAAATGCTCGATCATATCCATGCGTTCCAATTTTTCGATCGCTGCTTGCGGGATTCCATCTTGCCCTTTGCCGTGCAAAATTAGTGCTGTCTCTTTCTCATTAAATCCCGCTCCTTCCCGGGTAGACATCGGCACATCCTTATTGACCGGACAAGCTTTCTGGCAGTAAAGGCACCCGACGAGGCAGTTGTGCCATGAAGACTTAATCCAACTGGGAAATCTGCCGCCGCGTTCGTTGTGAAAGGTCAGACAGCGTTCAGCCTTGATCATAAATCGACCTGCGGTTATGGCGCCGGTGGGACAGGCTTTCATACAGGCATTGCAATTTTCGCAGTGCTCGAGCACCTGAGGTTCTTGCCAGTGTTCCTGCTCTGCCGGAAGATCCGAAATAAAAGCTGCCAGCCGGTGATAACTTCCCAGACCATCGACATAGGTTACATTATTTTTCCCATATCGCGCCAATCCGCTGCGCACCGCCAATAATTTCCAGGGCAGATCGGCTTTAGCCACCCTGAAACCCGCCGGCTTCAAAATGCGTTCCATCAGGTCCTGTATTTGGTTATCAGTTTCGTAGCTGTAGGTAGCCGGTATGAGACATGAGAATGATTTGCCGGACAGCTTAAAAGTGGCCCGCACGTGCGGTTGAGGGGCGGCAACAATAATGAGCGATTTTGATCCGGTAAGATCATCGCCGATCTTAAAATTAAATCCGCCCAGCTCGTCTGTGTAAAAATCTTCATCAAATAAACCCCGTCGATGTTGACTATCGATTTCTTCCTGAAGGTCGCGAATATGTCCGCTCGGTATAATTTTTGCCCGGTAACCTCTATGCGTCAGTTTCTCGGATAATATCGCAGCATTAATTTCCAGCGGCATGGTAAACCCTCCTTTAAAAAATAAGCTGATCGTTGAAGCTTGACAGTTGTCTAACCATCTAATAATATTTAGCTGGTTATATAAATATCTTCAGAATTCTAACCTGTCAAGGAATTTTTACCGGTTAGGTTTTAGAAGACGGCAATTCACTTGGTAGTCCATCGACATTTATATTTGGGGAAGATCCATGACGGATAAAAAAAGAGAGGCCGGAAGTCTGAAACTAGTAGGGGGCTGCCTGTGTCTTGATTTTGTCAACACTCTGGATTGGCGGGGAACCGATACGCCGCAAGAATTTTTGAATACGTTTTACGATCTCGTCCGCTGGAGCCGGCATGCCGGCATTTGTACGCAGCAGGATGCCAAAAAACTACAAAGGATGGCGCGACAATCAAACTCAGCGGCCAACAAGACGTTAAATCAAGCCCTGAAATTGCGGGAATCGATATATCGGCTGTTTGCGGCGGGGATTTCAAACCAAAATCCGTTGCAAGAAGATCTAATTTTATTCAATAAAAACCTAACACGTTCGATGAAAGAATCACGAATTATCCAGACTGCAGATGGTTATGCCTGGCATATTACCGGCAGCCAAACCCGGTTGGACTGGATTTTGAATCCTATAATTCATTCAGCAGCCAAGATACTTGTCTCTGAAAATCGTAATAAAGTCAAGGTTTGCGCCGATTCCGCCTGCGGTTGGCTGTTTATTGACGTCAGCCGCAACCGCAGTCGGCGCTGGTGTGACATGCAAGACTGTGGCAATCGCGCCAAGGCCAGTCGCTTCTATCGCAAAAAATTAGGCCGCGCCTGAGCGGAAGCTGTATCTGAACAATTATGATTAATACTCGACTAATGTCTCAACTATAGCAAACGCAATACTGTCAGGTTTGATGTATAGCAGTAATACGGACAAACGGGAAAACCGGCCTACGGGCATACCGGCTAACCGACTAATCGATCTCAGAAGCGCTTATTGGTGCTCCGCACGTAATCCCCAATGCGTTTCATCCGCGCCAATTCCCCGGCATCCAGCGGCCCCAGATCCAGGGCCGACAGGGCCTCACGCATCTGGTCTATGTTTTTCGGGCCGCACAGACAAACATGCACGGCCGGATTGGACAGCGCAAAACGGTAGCAGTCGCTTGGCAGCGGCACGGATTCACCGGGCGGCATTTTGGCCGGGTTTAAAAGCTGACCCCAGCGTGTGGCGGTATAGGAAACAATGCCCGGGCGATCAGCACCCTCAAAATGCGGAAAAATCTCTTTTTGGGCACCGCGATGGGCGGCATTGTAGCGGATGTGAAACAGGTCGAATTGCCCCTCGGCATCCAGTTGCGGGAACAGCTTGCGCTGGTGTCCGGACATGGCGATGTAGCGGCAAAGACCTTTGGTTTTCATCTTGCGGGCCCGTTTTACTAGCCCTGCCGAAGGGCGGCGGTTGTGCCAGCCCAATACGAGAATATCGGCCTGTTCAATTCCCATTGACCGCAGCCGGCTTCTGATTACCCATTCCATTAAATAGCCGAACCGGGCGTAGCTTTGGATGGCTATCACCATGCGCTCGCGCAGCCCTTGCCGGCAAAGATTGCGGATGGCCTGCTTCATGCCGGCTTTGCGCCGGCCGCCGCCCAGATAAAAATAGTTGCAGCCCTTGGCAAAGGCCTCCTCAAATGCTTCAACCGGCGCTCCATAGCTGGCGGCCATGCCCAGCGGTCCGACCTTCAAACCGGTTCCGCCCAGTTCTCTCTCCTTGAATGCTGCCACAAGCAATCTCCTAGAAATAAGTTAATTGGGTTGTTAAGCATGAATAGTTGATTCAGTCCACTAATCTTCCATTCAACCCGGCCTGTTTCGGCAGAACGACCATAAATGTGGTGCCTTTATTGACTTCACTGGTGACGGTGATATCCCCCCCATGGGCCCGGGCCGCGGCCCGGGCGAAGCTGAGACCCAGTCCCGTACCGGCCTGCGACCGGCTGGGATCGCAGCGGTAAAATCGTTCAAAAATTTTTTCGAGATCACTGCCGGAAATGCCCATGCCGTTGTCTTTAACGGTAATCCGGGCCGCGTGGTCGACACCGGCCGATACGGTGACATCGATCCTTCCCAGGGACGCCGTGTATTTTATGGCATTATCCAGCAGGTTGGCAACCAGGCGTTGAATCAGTCGCATATCGCCCTTAATGGAGACATTTTCCAACTCGCCGCGCACCAGGACAATGCGTTTATCCTCGGCCGGTGATTGAAAGATATCACAGGCATCCCGCACGAGCGCTGCGATATCAAACTGTTGGCAATCGAGCTGGTTCACCCCGGCCTCGGTTCTGGATATAAACAACATGGTATTGATCATATCCAGCAGTCGGTCGCATTCTTCAATGGTGCCGGCGGCCATGGATTGATATTCTTTCAGTGAAGACCCGGAGGTCAGGGCAACCTCGGCCGTCCCGCGAATGCGGGTGATGGGGCTTTTGAGGTCGTGGGCGATGTTATCGCTCATTTCTTTGATGCCCTTGACCAGCATCTCGATGCGATCCAGCATCTGGTTGAAGGTCAGCGCGAGCTGATCGATCTCATCGACTCTTTTTTTCACCGGGACCCTTTTTTCAAGACTGCCGTCTGAGATCCGGCGGGCAGTCCGGGTCACGGTTTCCAACCCCACCAGCGCCCGTCGCGCCATAAACCAGCCGACCACCACCGCCGCTGCCAAGAGGCACACCATGGTGATGATAAATACTCGGCGGAATACTTCGATTATGCGGGTGTGGTTTTCCATGGATTGACCCAGCTGCATGATCATACCGGGCCCGACAACGGCATACAGCACGCGGATTTGGTGCTTGCGATCCGCGAGATTGATGGTATCGAAAATCGGCAGCCGGCTTTCCAGAAGTCGATTGACCGCATCCCGGCTGATTCCGATATCCTGCCAGTATGACATGTTGGTGGAGGAAAACACCTGGCCGGTAATGTAAAGCATCCTGAAAAATATTTTTTTTTCACCGGCAGCCTGAGCCTGGATAAATGCCTGCCGCTTGACCGCTTCCGTTCCCTGACCGGACAGAATCGAGGAAAAAGTCCTGACCTCGCTCAATAGCTCCTGATCGGTCTGTTGCCGGATAACCGTTGTTATCAACAGGTAAAAAAGAAAAAAGGCCACACAGGCGGAAACCATGAAGATGCCGGCATACCAGAGCGTCAATCGGAATGCCAGGGTGTGATGAATATCAGGGAGTCTCTTCTTTAAGGACATAGCCCACTCCGCGGACGGTGTGAATCAATTTGGACGGAAAGCCCTTGTCTATTTTTTCACGCAATTTATAGATTCTGGATTCCACCACGTTGGTTTGGGGATCGAAATAATAATCCCAGACATGCTCCATGATCATGGTTTTGGAAACCACCCGTCCGGCATTGCGCATTAGATATTCAAGCAATGAAAATTCCAGGGGCTGCAAATCGATCGGCTTATTCGACCGGAAGACTTCGCGGGTGATCAGGTTCATCTCAACATCAGCCGCAACCAGCCTGGTGGGCTCTTCCTGGTCGCTGCTGCGCCGAATCAGGGCCTGGACCCGGGCCAGCAATTCGGAAAAGGCAAATGGTTTGGTAAGATAGTCGTCACCGCCGATTTGAAGTCCTTTGACGCGGTCATCGACCGCCGCCCGGGCACTGAGTATGATCACTGGGAATTTGACCTTTTCCCGCCGCATTTCCTCGATCAGGGACAACCCATCCTTTTGGGGCAGCATGATGTCGACAATCGCCGCTGAGTAGGGTTCGGTCAGGGCCAGGTGCAGGCCGTCCACGCCGTTTTGAGCATGATCGACCGCGAAGCCTTCGGCCTTAAATCCCTTGATAATAAACGAGGCAATCTTAGAATCGTCTTCGACAAGCAGTAGTCTCATTGTATAACCTGCCCGTAAATTAATTGCATAGTATCTGACCTTTGCACAGTCGGACGACAATGGCGAACTTTTTAGGTTTCGGGTGTCGGGTGTCAGTACCGGAAATGAAGATTGAAGATGTTTGGATTCGCTCGCGCACCGCAAGCGCTTGCGCCGCGTGTCGCTCGATCTTTAAATTTTCAGTTTTCACCGCAGCGAAATAATTCGAATCTCTTTTTTTGCCTTCAACCTTACACCATATAACTTATTCCTTATACCCTGGTCTCTATACCCTGAACCTTGATTTGCGGTTTCTACCCTTTGCTCTATGCTCCGGGAGCCCCACGCTACAGGAGCTATGCCTTATGCCTTTTACCTTTCACCTTGCCCCTGATGCATTGAGCCTTGCCTTGTTCACTTCACCTCGTGCCCTCTACGCTTGGCCCCCGCGCGCTATGCCCTCTGCCCTTTGCGCTATGCTCTTTGCGCCATGCCCTTTGCCGCCAACCTCCCTGCTATGGCGACCCATTCCTGTTCGGTAGCTGCCTCTAATATTTGAAAGCCGGTTTCCTCCATCGCAGCAATTACTGATTCTTTATTCTCCACGATGATTCCCGAACAGATGAAAATTCCGTTATTCGCGAGCACCCGGGTAATATCTTGCAACAGCTCCAAAACGATGTGGGTGAATATATTGGCCGCGATAAATGTAAACGATTCATCGATGTCGTCCGCAAGATTGCCGGTGGTCAATCGGAAAATTTTCGGATTTACCTTGTTTAGCACCAGGTTTTGAGCAGCAACCCTGATCGCCACCTCATCTTTGTCGATTCCCCGGAGTCTGCCGGACCCCAGCTTGGCGGCGGCAATCATCAGGATACCGGATCCCGTTCCGATATCCAAAAAAGAATCCCCCTTGCGCAGATGCCGTTCGATCATATTCAGGCAAAGGGCTGTGGTTGGGTGGGTTCCGGTGCCAAACGCCATGCCGGGATCCAACTCGATTACAATGTCATCGGCGGCGGCTGAATACTCGCGCCAGGTCGGTTTTACCACCATGTGCGGGCTGATCTTCTGGGGCCAAAAATACGCTTTCCAGGCGTCAGTCCAATTCTGATCATCCAATTCCTTGTAGCTAATCCGGTAATAAAAGAACTGCCTGTCTTGCAACCGGATCAGTTTTTCCTCCAATGTTTTGCAGCGCGCATCGGCCTGGTGGTCTTTGTGAAAATAACCGGAGACGGCATATTGCGCGGGCCGGCCAATGGCATCTTCCGCCCAGTCTTCCTCCGGTTGAAGATCGGGGTCATCCACAGCAACCCCTTGAAGCCCGAATTCATAGAACATGTCTGCAATCAGGTCGACCGCCAGTGGATTCTTCGGATGATCAAAAATTACTTTGGCTTCGATCCATTTCATAATTTTTCTCTAAACAGCCAGAGAAAAATATTGATCTATTTTAATCTGGGGCAGTTGGTTTAAGAGAGTAAATATCTGAACTCAACGCAGTTATATTCCAGGTTGGGAATATCTAAACCGATATCGTACTAAATGATTGACAGTACAAAATAATACGTATAATTTCAAGATGTTTTAATATTGTATGGAATTTCAAAATGAAAAATAAAAAAATTGTCGGTGTCAAAACAACCAAGATTTATTGCCTGCCGACCTGTCCCGCCCGGGCACCGCTGCCGCAGAATATCGTTTATTTCAAGACGGCCGCCCAAGCTGAACGCCATGGGTTTCGACCCTGTAAACGCTGCTTCCCCGATTTTCCTTACGGCAAATGGATGGATGAGGGAGCGTCGGTCTTTTTGATAGGCCCGCCGGAATTCGATTTCTTAAAATGTCTGAAGTTTCTGGCCCGGTCGCCGCTGGAGCCCTGTCATCGCATTGAAAGCGGTGCGCTTTTCAAACTGGAAAAATTCGAAGGTGAACCGGTCTTGTTAAAAATCCGTTGGCGGGAGCCCAACACCATCCGGATCGATTTTTTAAAGTATCGACCCAAAAAATCCATCCGGGCGCAGGTTGCAAAATATGTCTGGCATTGGTTTGACCTGGACACCGACCTGCGTCCTTTTTACCGGATGGCCGGCCGGGATCCGGTCTTAAAAAATATCAGTCGGAATTATTACGGTCTTCGTATTTTAACGATATCGGATTTGTTCGAAGCAATATGCTGGGCCATCATCGGACAGCAGATCAACCTGACATTTGCTTATACCCTGAAAAAACGATTTGTGGAAGCTTTTGGCGAAGGGTATTATTTCGGAAAAAAACACTACTACCTGTTTCCGACCCCCCGAACCGTGGCCCAAAAAAATGTCAACGATTTAAGAGCCCTGCAGTTTACCGGGAAAAAATCGCAATACATCATTGAGCTGGCCCAAAAAGTTGTCACGGGTGAGTTAACGAAAAAAAAGCTGCTCGATCATGCTGAATTTGAAACGGCCAGAAGGGAGTTGATGCGGTTGCACGGTGTCGGCCAGTGGACGGCCGACTATGTCAGTTTGCGCTGCCTGAAGGACCCGGCTGCTTTACCGGTCGCAGATGTTGGTTTGCAAAATGCTGTCAAGCAGCAATTGGGTTTAATCCGGAAACCAACGGCTGAGGATATTGCCGGATATTCCAAGGGCTGGCATAACTGGCAGGCCTACGCCTGCTTTTATTTATGGGCATCGTTGACATAATATGCAGAATATCGATAAAAGAAAATTATAGAACGACCCTAGACTGGCCATCTAATCCATGGTCAATTGTCCAATTCCGATCTGACGGCCCTGCCGATTTTTTCCATCAAATATGGCTTTCGGACATATGCCCCCGCTCCCAGACTTTGAGCCTCCTTCATGCGTTGGGTTTCAGAGAAACCGCTCACAATAACTGCTTTCTGGCCGGGGTTCAATTCGATAATTCTTCTGTAGGTCTCAAGTCCATCAATGCCGGGATCCATGATCATATCTAAAATCAGCAGATCGACCTCATGGTTCTTTATGAATTCCACCGCTTCTTCCCCGCTGGCAACGGAATTCACGGAATATCCCAATTTTCTCAAAAGCATCGTGGCGATATTGCGTTGATCTTCAATGTCATCCACCACTAATATCGACTCACCCTTAGCCATATAATCATCGATAACCGTGGGTACTTTTTTTTGGGGCAGCTCCTCCCGGCACACCGGGAAATAAAGGGTGAAGGTGCTTCCCACGCCCTCCTTACTCATAACGTCGATATAGCCTTTGTGGTCCTTGACTGCTCCCCAGACGACAGCCATACCCAGACCGGTTCCACTGCGCCCCATGATCTTTTTTGTATAAAATGGTTCAAAAATACGTTTTAGATCTTTAGATGGTATCCCCACGCCCCAATCCGAAACGGAAAGCAGCGCATAATCACCTTCTTTCACATCGTCATAGCCTCTGATGGGCCGATCAAGGTAGCGGTTTTCCGAGGAGATGACAATCAAGCCGCCTTCCGGCATGGATTCGGCTGCATTGGTAATCAGATTCATAACCGTTTTGGATAGATGAACCGATGAGCCGAGAATATTCAATAAATCCGAATCCAGCCGTGTCTGAAGCTCGATATTTGGATACAAATCCTTTAGCCGCTCAAATTCCGGCGACAGAAGATAATTTGAAACAATGCGATTTAGATTTAAGACTTTGGTCGCCGCCACGCCGCGGCGTGCTAAGGTTAACAAGTCCTTGACAATGGCCGCCATTTTCTGTCCCGACGCGTGGATGGCCTGAATCGGTTTTCTTAAAGGACTATCTTCCGGCAGGTCCATCAGTAATATTTCCGGATAACTTATCAGACCTGACAAAGTATTGTTCAGATCATGGGCAACGCCGCCGGCCAGTGTTCCAAGAGCCTCCATTTTCTGTGCGCGTTGAAGCTGGGCTTCCAACTGGTTGCGTTCGGTAGCGTCAATGTAAAATGCCATAACGCCGACAGGCTGAGCCTTGTCATTTTTGATATAAGAAGCCGAAATGATCGCATCAAAGACGGAACCGCCTTTGCGAACCCCCTTTAACTCTATTTGCCCGCCCGCTGGTTCGTGCAACTTTTTTAAAAACTCGCCAAAATTGGAGGTTCCCCAAAACTGCAGCGGATCCGCCTCCAATACCTGATCGAAATCATCGAACCCCCACATCTCGATAAATGCAGGATTTACGTAGGTTATTTTGCTGTTTAAATCGGTGAGCATGATGCCATGGGTGTAGCTGTGGATGGCTTGATTTTTGGTATGCAGCTCCTGTCGCTGCCGATCCAATGCGGCTGACAAGGCCAGTCGCATTTGCTCCTGATCTCTAAGGATCTGAGCCTCCATTTTCTTCATATAACCTTCGATATATGAAGCTATATAGCGGTCGACACCATCGAGGGCAGCCTGAAGCAACTGCATATCTTGCTTGTGCAATCGATCCCAACAAAATCTGCGCAGTTGAGACGCCATTGCCAGGATGGTTCGATCGCCCAGACCGACATCGACACACTGTTGTCCGTGCAGGAATACTTGGTGCTGGTCTCCATTTAACAAATAGGTAAAGAAGCTGTCTGCTTCGGCACGCGCCAATTCATCCAGCATGCTGGGGTGCAAGGTGTAGCGGTTTTCAAAGACGAATTTCTTGAGTAGATCGTACAACTGCCTGGCAAGATCGGCTTGATCGCGGACCAGTGTTTGATAAAGGCCTGGCAATCGGTTTGGATCTGGTTCGATATTATTCACCATGTGCCTGGATGCCGTCTAAGGTTTGATTTATTTATATAGAATGACGCCATAAAAGCCTTCGCCACCCCATTCGGACATTGCGTGCTGTGTGACGGTTTCTCCCATACCGAGCCATTCATCCAATGTTGGCGAACCGGGTGCATCTATCTTCCAGGGTTTAGCCAGTTCAAACAGGGTTTCTTTGGACCGAATATAAATCGGCTGCCCGATCCGGGCATACAGTTCGAAAACGGGTTTCAGTTTTTCAGTCACATCCGACGCATCCGCATCGGCGTCACACATAAATAATTTTGATCCTTCACCGGCCCAATTATACAGAGTCTGCAGTGCGTGTTTTAACTTTTCATCCGGTAAAAAATAAGCAATGCCGTTAAAGCCGATCGCCACATTTCGTCGATCACCGAACTCGTCTTTAACAAAATCGGCGTTTAAAAGTTCCTCCGGTTTGCCGGCATCGCACTGCTCAAAGCGGGCATTCCGGTTGTCCTTGATAATCTCACGTCCATACTCGACAGTTACCGGATCGATATCGGAATAAATTACCCTGGCCGTCGGCTGTGCGATCTGGTGAATATGGTCAACTGTCGGAAGCCCGGAGGCAAAGTCAATGAAATGATCAAATCCTTGAGATGCCAGACGTCGGGTTGCCTCACCTAAAAACCAGCGAATGAGCTTTAATACCTGGGGCATAAATGGGGCGATCTGGAGCAATTGTTCAGCCGTTTGACGATCGACTTCAAAATTGTGATGCCCGCCTAGTAAAAAGTCGTAAATCCGTCCGGCGTTCGGTGCGCTGGTATCCGCTATGCTCGAATATTCAGTCATGATGATCCTCCATGATTTGACTAGCGAATCACTTCATATTTTTGCTGGAATATGGCAGATACAAAATTCGGTGTCAAGTTAGAGATGAGCAACAACAACTCCAGCATCAAAGGTTCAAGGTCATTTTTTCAGTCAATATAACGATGTCTGAAATTCATCTGAAGTTTTCCTTGGGTGGATTAAAATAGCCGAATTTTATGTTCGGAAATCGTTTTCGGATCTGATCCAGCAACTTTTGCATCCCGATCGGCCGGCTGTGGCCGGCGGCCGTCTCCATCACCTTCCAGTATCGAATGGGATCGAAATTAAGGTTGCGCCATTGAATCAGGTGAATGGGATATTGGTCTAAAAATACGCTGAGAGCATCGATTTCCTGGGGTGTGTCCGTAAATCCGGGGCTGTTGAGATAATTAACGGCGACAAATTTACGGCTCACCAGGGCAACCTCGATGCTCTTTAACACATCAGCAAACCGGTAACCCTTGGGCCGAAAATACGCCCGGTAGCAAGCTGCCCGCACACTGTTCATGCTGATCCGGATACTGTCCAGCCCGGCATCGAAAAGCCGCGCAAGAACATGAGGCCGGCTGCCGTTGGTGTTCATATTTATCGTGCCGTGCGGTGTTTGGGAGCGAATTTGCCGGATGGCCGGCTCAATCACTTCTGCGGCCAGCAACGGATCTCCTTCACAGCCCTGGCCAAAACTCACCACACTTTTATTTACCCGGCCAATATGAGCCAGGGCCACCTCGGCAATTTCTTCCGGTGACGGTGTAAAGGCGATACGGTCCTGGCTGTGCGAAATTCCGGTTTCTTCCTGCAGCGACAAGCAGCCTAGACAACGGGCGTTGCACGATTGGGCTGTCGGCAACGGCGCCTCGTAGCGGCCCAGGAAAAGATTTTTTGCAGCCGGGCAGCCATAGTGCAGCGCACAGTGTTCAAGATGGGCTCTCAATCGGTTGTTCGGCAGATCGCGACGCATACGATCTACGCCGGCGACGACATCCTCACGCCGCATCCGCCGCAGATCCTGGCGTGGCTCCGAATCAACCCTAATAACGGCCGTACGGAAATTGCCCTGGTGCCACCCGACGGCACCGTATGAGAACAGGGGCAGGTATTGGGCATTTTGATTTTCGGCATAAGCGCTGATATAGGAAATAACGTACCCGGGAGAATTAAAAGCGGCCACCGGATAAATGGGCCCACCGGGTGCATGGGGATTTTCATGCAATGTTTCACAATGCTGAGTCGCCAGATTAAACAATACCGGCTTGCGATCAGGCAAAAACATCAATTCACTACCGTACGGAATCCTGCGGGTCTGATTCACCCTAAGCGGCTCTATAACAGGACCATCCATTCCAACCGCTGCATATCCATCCAGTTCAAATATCTCGCCGGACTGATCGGCAACCAGGCCGCCAAGCAGTTTAACCGCTTTGGGGCCGGACGGCGTATACCTGTTTTTTTTTAACTTCTGTTTTCGCTGCATACAACATAAACCAACAATTTAAAATCCCATGATGGACTGCCTAATTTGAGCTTATAGAACCGTAACTTATAAACTACATTAAATCAAATTCATATTGACAGGCATTTTAGGAATACTTATAGATTGAGAACCATTCGCACGAATAAGCCGTTCATTAACAACCCACCCAAGAAGGAGGGAAACACATGGCCAATTTAAAAGACAGCAAAACGGAACAAAATTTGAAAGATGCTTTTGCCGGTGAATCACAAGCCAACCGGCGTTACCTGTATTTTGCCGCCAAGGCGGATGTCGAGGGCTACAACGACGTTGCCACGGTTTTTCGCTCAACCGCCGAAGGGGAAACCGGTCATGCACACGGCCATCTTGAATACCTGGAAGAAGTCGGTGATCCTGCCACCGGCCTGCCCATCGGAGCCACGGATTCGAATCTGAAAGCAGCCATCGCGGGAGAAACCCACGAGTACACCGACATGTATCCCGGTATGGCGAAAAGCGCACGGGAAGAAGGGTTTGACGAAATCGCCGACTGGTTTGAAACCCTGGCCAAAGCCGAGCGCTCCCACGCCAATCGTTTCCAGAAGGCGCTGGACAACTTAGGTGACTAGCAACCATAGGAACAAAAGGTGTCAGGTGTCAGCCCCTCAATTTAGAGTTATTAGTTATTCGATATTAGTTATTTGATTGAAAGGAAACCGATCGATTTTTATATTTCACTGATGTTAGAGATATAAAATCAGATCTTCTGCCATTTTCAATAACGATAGACAATAAGACCGAATTAAGTATGAACATTTTTCGCTCAATGAGAGTAGTTTTGCATAGGACAGCAGTTTTTCAATAGGTTTTCCTGACACCTGACACCCGAAACCTGAAACCTAATCACTGATTAGTCGCTCCAACAACCGCACCCAACCCAATACCTCAGGGAGAATGCTGATATGTCCGCCCCCATAAAAAGCAGTGGAGAAGGAAGCCTCAAAACGCCTCAAAGGCACCCATTGGATTGGAAAAATCCTGAGTTTTACAACGAGAAGTCCCTGTTTGAAGAATTAGAGCGGGTGTTCGATATCTGTCACGGCTGCCGTCGATGCTTCAACTTGTGTCAGGCGTTTCCGACTTTGTTCGATGCGGTCGACGAATCGGAAACCATGGAGTTGGATGGAGTCCCCAAAGAGACCTATTGGGATGTGGTGGATCATTGCTATTTATGCGATATCTGCTTTATGACCAAATGTCCTTATGTCCCGCCCCATGAGTGGAATCTGGATTTTCCGCATCTCATGCTCCGTGCCAAGGCGGTCAAATTCAAAATGGGTGAAACCAAATTCCGGGATAAGTTTTTAACTTCCACCGACCGCAACGGTAAGTTATTCAGTTTACCTGGGATAGCCCAATTGGTGAACACGGCCAACAAAATAGGATTCGCCCGTAAAATGCTGGAACGTGTAGTCGGCATTCACGCCGAAGCCGATCTCCCAGCCTATCAGAGTGACACTCTGGAAAAACGTGCTGCGCGCAGGCACGTGCCGGACCTGACTCCCGAGCCCACCGAGATGACCACCGGCAAGGTGGCGCTTTACGGCACCTGTTACGGCAACTACAATGAACCCGGCCCGGGTGAGGACCTGATGGCGGTTTACGAACACAACGGAATTCCCGTGATTCTGGCCCGGGAAGTCCAGTGCTGCGGTATGCCCAAACTAGAATTGGGTGATCTGGCGGCGATTCAGGGTGCACGGGATACGAATATCCCGCGTCTGGCCAAACTCGTGGATGCGGGGTGGGATCTTACGGCCCTGGTGCCTTCCTGCGTTTTAATGTTTAAACAGGAACTGCCGTTGTTTTTCCCGGATGATGCCGAGGTTTTAAAAGTCCGCGATGCCTTTTTCGATCCTTTTGAATACCTTGCGCTGCGCCACAAAGCGGACAAGCTCAAGTCTGACTTTAAGATGTCGCTAGGCAAGGTTGCCTACCATGCCGCTTGCCATCAGCGCGTACAGAATTTCGGCATGAAAACCCGGGATGTGCTCCAGTTGGTGACGGATACCCAGGTGGAAACAATCGAAAGATGTTCAGGCCACGACGGCACCTACGCGGTTAAGAAAGAGTTCTTTGACGCAGCTATGAAAATCGTCAGACCGGTGGCCGGCCGGGTGAAAAAGGCTGAGCCGGACCACTACGGCAGCGATTGCCCCATGGCCGGTCATCACGTGGCCCAGGGAGTCGGGGATGGCAGCGACGCCGAACATCCGATCACATTGCTGCGCAAGGCGTATGGAATATAATTGAATATTTTAGGAATAAGTAAATGGAAAAGCTAACTCGTGAAGATCTATATAGCCTGGAAAAATATGCCGAAATTCGATCCGAATTTCGCGCCCGGGTTATCGACCATAAAAAAAACCGCAACGTGCCAATCGGCCCCCATGCAACGCTGTACTTCGAAGACCGGCTGACAATCCAATATCAAATCCAGGAAATGCTGCGGATTGAGCGCATTTTTGAACCTGATGGAATTAAGGAGGAACTGGATGTCTACAATCCCCTGATCCCAGATGGCCGCAACTGGAAAGCAACATTTATGATCGAATACGAAGATCCCGCAGAACGCAAGCCGGCTTTAGCTGAAATGATCGGCATCGAACGCAGCGTAAAGATCATCGTAGACGGTTTTAATCCCGTATTCCCCATTGCCAATGAAGACCTGGAGCGGGAGACGGAAGAAAAGACCTCATCAGTGCATTTTCTGCGCTTCGAATTTTCACCGGAAATGATTTCCGCCGCCAAAGCTGGTACCGCAATTTCAATCGCTATCGATCATCCGGCTTATCGTTACCGGACCGATGCATTACCGGAATCAACGCGCGCATCTCTGGTCGATGATTTTGACTAATCGATAGTTCCAGCATTTATAACATCACCAGTCAATCAACAGGTGATCGGCAAGTTTCGGTCATTGAAGATTGGATTTTGTAATTTGTTTGGAATTTGGATTTTGAAATTTGAAATTTAGGCGCATCAAATCAAAATGCCGGGGCTACTATTTAGATTAGAAAGATCCGACAACCACTTTCAGCAATTGCATAGATTAAGCCAGCTCCTCCAAGTACATCACACAGCGTGAGCTACGGCCGTCGACTTTCAACGTAAACGGCCTGGCCAGGCTGACATGCGCCACAAATGCCGTCTCATTGGCGATCGGTAGTGATGTCAGCCAGTCCCAATTCAGAAAATCATCCCCGTTGTCCGAGACCGTAACATAATTGATCCCGAGGGTTGAGATATTGTGGAAAAAGTGCGAGCCCTGGGATGGCTCGGCCTTCAACTCCGGCGACGAAGTTTCAATCATGGCGCCGACACCGCAAATCTCGGCCCAGCTGACCGGAATCCCCAGCCAGCGATCCGCTGATCCCCATCTTCCCGGGCCGACAAGCAGATATTTTTTCGCCTGTATCAGCAACTTGGAATTAAGCTCACCGATTTCGCGGGCAATATCAGGGGTGCTTGCAGCATCAAATTTATCCGGTTTGACATAAAGAATATCAGCCATATCCGCTTTTTCAGCATTTCCCAGTGCATGGTAGGAACGACAAAAGGCGCGGGAGAAATCTGATTCGCTGATTTCCACCTTGCCGGATTCCGCTCTGGCGGTCATTGGCCTTAGCTGCAGCAGCGCAAATTCCGGTTTGCTTTTGGGTGCGGAGGGCCAATTAACTGAAAATTCCAGCTCAACCGGGCACCCCATTCCCTCCGCTCCGATTCCCAATATATCCGTCAGCAGATCGGCTAAGGGAAATAAATCATATTTAAGCACCTGGGCGAAGGTCAGCACGCGGTATCCGGGAATGCTGGTTGTATCCCGCATACGGTGCTCTTCGGGGATGTAGGTGCTGGCCAGCATTTTCATGGGCGGCTCTTCGGTGACCTCGTCGACTTCGCGCTTGGCAAGATTGGCATCCTCGTTGATCCCCAGTTCGGGATAAGGCCCTCCCATTTTCAAAGAAAAGAAAAATCTTTGGGAATTTTCCAGGATATCATCCACCGTGGTTCTCTGGGGTAAAATCTGCGGATATTTTGGCGAAAAGCGCAGGGCCTTTTCGCCTTCCATCACGACTTTCCCCAACCCGAGGGCGATTGTCGCAATGCCTTCCTCCGGCTGCATTTTAGCAAAGGGGTAGTAGTTATGAGATTGGGCGACACCGGAAATAGTCGGGTAAAAATAGTCATTATATCGTTCTCCAACGAGCTGTTGGATGATTACCGCCATTTTCTCTTCTTCCGTACGTTGACCGACTCGCCGAGAAAACGCTTTGGGACTTTGAAAGTAGGTAGAGGCATAAACCAGCTTAACCGCATTAATCAGTTGCGCCAGCCTGGTGTCGAGATCCGGATGATCGTTGGGCAGCATGTAAGTCCAATACAGACCGGCATAAGCTCGAAATTGGGCATCTTCCAGCAGGCTGGAAGATCGGACGGCCAGCGGATAAGTTATTTTTGCCAAATATGCTTTCAGGTCATCGGCAATCCACTGGGGAAAGGTGGATCGGCAAAAGGCTGCGGCAATCTCTTCATCCGGATCGTCAGTTTTCGAAAGCCTTTTTAGATCGTTTTGCTCCACAAAGGTGTCAAAGCCCTCGGTGGTAATCACCATGGTCTGGGGAACGAAAATATTTATATTTTCAAATTTTTTATGAATTTCGGGACGTCGCTGCAACAGGTTGGAGACAAAAGCCAGTCCCCGGGCTTTGCCGCCCAGTGATCCGGTACCGATTTTAAAAAATTCCGTATCCAGATCAAATTCGCCGGCCTCAAAATTGACCACCACCCCTTTTTGGCGGCTGCTGCGCCGGGCCTGGATGATGGATATGAGATATTGGCGATGTTTGTCGAGGCTGGAAAAATCTTCATCTCTGATAGGCCTTACTTTAGAGGCCAGCGTGATTTCGGTGCGGGCAAACAGCCAGCGGGAAATGTCATTGCGGCTTGTGTGATACTGGAAAGATTCGGCCGGAATGCTATGTAGAAGCTTTTCAAGCGAATGGGTATTTGGCGCCCGGGCGACCTCGCGGCCGTCCGGCATCCGGAATATGAAATCGCCGAATCCCAGCTGCTCCAGAAAAAAGGATCGCACCTCGGCGATCAGCGATGGTGAATTCTTGTCCACGAAGGAAGCCGAAATGGCGGTGGCTTTCTCGGCATTGGATGATTCGGAACTGGTAAGCAGCAACGGTATGTCGAAACGCTCCTTTTTTATCTTGGCCAGCAAGGACACCCCGGCGTTGTCGTCCGCTTTGCCGTTGCGTGGAAAGCGAACATCGGAAATAACCCCCAGCACAAAGGGTTCATAGGCTTCATAGAAACCAACGGCCTCTTCATAATTTCGGGCCACCAGGATTTTCGGACGGGCACGCATCGTCAGCAACCGGTGTTCCTCATTGAGACCCTCCTCTAAAACCGCCTGGGTCTGAGTGACCAGCTCCCGATAGAGCACCGGCAACAAGGTCGATATATAAACCGGCGAATCCTCCACAAAAAGAATCACCCGAATACCGGCCGACTCCGTATCGAAAGCCACATTCATCCGGTCTTCGGCACTTTTGACCAGCGAAACCAGAATATCCGTATCACCGGACCAGACGAAAGTGCGGTCAATCCCGGGCGGCTGGGTGAAAACCCGGTTGGATTGATCAGAGGGCAGCGCACTGTGGGTCAACAAAATCACCGGCAGATCCGGATCTCTCTTTTTTATTTCCTGCCCCAGGACAAAAGCATCCATATCGGCCAGATGCAGCATGGTGATGACCAGGTCAAAATTTTTTTTGTCCAGGGCAGCCAGCGCGTCTTCTGCCGTCGAAGCCCAGGTGAAGCGGGGTGGATTGCTGAGATTCAATCCCCGGTATTCATGGATAATTCTCTCGGAAAGGCGGCAATCCTCCTCCATGATCCAGGCGTCATAGGGTGTGGAAACCAGCAAAACTTCCCTGACTTTTTTGGCCATCAATTCATGGAATATTTTAAACGAAGGGTCAAACTCTTCTGACAAGCTTTCAATTGGCAGGGTCATATTATTTTCCTAAATTTGATCTTATTTGGGACACGGCATTTTCGGGTTGGCCGTTGACCTTCGAAATTAAACTTTACCTTACACAATTTGCGGGTCGGCCGCAATATTTCACGATATTAAAAACATATCCCGCCGGGAATCTCAATCATTTAGCTTCGTCTAACAGGCGCGGATGGAAGGCGGGCTGGAGTTCAGAATTCCGGTTCACTACAGTCGACATATGTCATTGGAATAGCAGGGAATTAATCTGGTCGTCCGGTTTGAAGGGTCATGGGTAGTCTTTTTATCATCCACAACAGCATCAATAATCCCGGCAGGGCCACAAAAGTGGAGATGATAAAAAAAGTCACCCAGTCAGTCTGGTCGGCAATCCAACCTGACATTGCTGAAAGCCAGGTCCGGCCAAAAGCCATAAAAGAAGTGAAAAGCGCGAATTGCGTGCCGGTGTAAGCTGTGTTGCACAAGACCGACAGATAGGCCACAAAGGCCGCTGACCCCATTCCACCGGACAGGTTTTCGATGCCGATGGTCAGGACCAGAAATCCCACGTGGGATCCGATCAAGGCCTGGGCGGCAAACATCAGGTTGGAGAGCATTTGCAAAATGCCGCAATAAAACAGGCTTCGCAGAACTCCAAAGCGTTTGACAACCAATCCGCCGGCGAAAACGCCTGAGAGCGTTGCAAATACACCGAAAATCTTGCTGACATTGGCAATTTCTATTTTGGTAAAACCGATTCGAATGTAAAAGGGATTGGCCATCACGCCGGCAAAGGCGTCGCCGAACTTGTAAAGTAAAATGAAGGCCAGTATGATCAAGGCCGTTTGGGGATTGTTGCGCTTAAAAAATTCGACAAAGGGAGCTGCCACCGCCCGGTGAAGCCAGTTGCCGGCCTGATCCGCTTGGTCTTTTATGATTTTATCTGTCTTTGGTATGGGGGCGCATAAGGCCGCGACAAATCCTATTAAGACGAGCCCGGCCATGATGCCGTAAACGAGGGACCAGTCCATGTTTGAAGCCAGATACAGCGCCCCGGCGCCGGCCGCCAGGAGGCCGAACCGATAGCCCGCCTGGGTCATGGCCGCACCGGCGCCCTGTTGGTCTTCATCCAGGATATCAATACGGTAGGCATCGATGACGATATCTTGGCTGGCGGAGAAAAAGGCAACCGCCAGGGCCAGCAAGGCCGTCATCTCGGGCGCCGTCTGCGGTTTGCTCAGACCCAGTGCAACGACCGAGGCCATCAATCCGACCTGAATCAGCAGCATCCAGGCCCGCCGGCGTCCCAGCATCCTGGATAGCATCGGCACGGGAACCCGATCGATAAACGGCGCCCACAGGAATTTCAGGTTGTAGGGCGTACCCACCAGGGCAAAAAGCCCGATGGCAGTCAGCGAAACCCCGGCCTCCGTCAGCCAGATGGATAGGGTGGCGCCCGATAGCAGAAAAGGAAGACCGCTGGCAAACCCCATCAAAAAGATGAAAATAAGGCGCTTTTCCCAGTAGATGGAAATACTCTGTAAGAAATTCAAGCCTGATTGCTGATCCGATTGGTTTTTGGCCTGCATGAAAAATATATGTATTCACTCAACAAATGCTGACGTTATAAATCAATGAAGTGCTGTACCTCGACTATAAACCCCAAATTTGTAATTTTAGACGATTAGAATCGATTTCACATTGGTTCGGCCAAGTCGATTTTTTCCCACCTTAGCGGGATCTACTTATTCGCCGGTCGTCTGGCTACCCAACCGTAGTCGATATACGAACAGTCGACCCGGTTGCCGGTCAGCCTTATATCATAAAAGCCTTCCTCCGTGCCATACCATACCCCTCGCCACCACTTTCCGCAAACGGCGCCGCCGGTAAGAAAAGTTGTTTGTTGCCACTCGATCAATTCGCTGACATGCAGATGACCCTGCAAAACCAGGATAAGGTTATGGCCCTTGAAGATTGATAAAACCTCTCGATTGTTGACGACGACCCGGTTGGGTCGGGCGGCATAGGTAGCGCCTTTACTGGCGTTGAAAAAGGAAGTGAGCAGGGGGATATGGGAAACCAGGATTATCGGGGTGCCCCCGGGTACCATGGCCAGGTCCCGCTGCAGCCATTCCAACTGCTCGGGCCCGATGGTGCCCTGGTATACATAATCATCCCGCGTCACCTGAATGGAATCTAGAATGATAAAGTGGTAGCCGGCCGCCGAAAACGAATAATACGTTCGTTCCAGCCCCATTCGATCCAGGTAAACGGCACGAGGGTCATCGGCGGGGGGAGTCCCGTTGGTTGGCATCGCGGCCACAAGGTCATGGTTGCCCATGGTCGGATAAACATCGGCTTTTATGGCCCGCTGCATTTCCAGGTAGGCGTCCCAGCGCGGCGCCACCGTGGCGGCCGATGATTGGAACCCGTCCGTAATCAAATCACCGCCGGCGATAACCAGATTCGCCTGGCGTTCATTGATGGCATCGGCCGCACTAGCCATGGCCTGGGGTGTCTCCCATTCGGTTCTGGCATGTACATCCGTGTAAAAGACCAGGCGCATCGATGGGGCGTCCGACTTGCGCCTGGAACAGCCAACTGGGATGGATCCTCCCCCCGCCAACAGGGCCAGGCCTGCCATCAGCTTGTTTATAAAGCTCCGGCGGGTAATCGGATTGGTCATTTTATCGATCTTCCTTGATAATGGCTATAAATCAGACGGTAATTTGCTATGAGGCATTTTTCCGAAATACAGGTATGACATCATCAAACTCAATATAAGAACCAATAACAAACAGACAACCATCCATTCGTCAATCCGAGTAATCAATTTCCTCGATACCCAACTGTCGTCTTCCTCGCCGGGTAGTAAGTGTCGATGTGCCAAAGTAGATTTTTCCTCCGGCCAGACATAATCCGAATGATGCAGGGTATGAGAAAAATATTTTTCCATAATTCGGTTTTCGCGCCAGGCTATAGTGAGGTGTCTGGCATACCATACGGGATAGTTTTCAGATTCCAGTGCATGGCCAAAGTGCCTGTCACGTCGGAAAAGATGCACCCGAGCTTCATGGACAAAAGGGTCACTGATGGGCGTATAGCGCTTTAAAAATGTTGGATATGAGGATTCATCACGGAATCGATTCAATATTTCGGCAACAACAGCGGCCCGTTCCCGATCTATTTGGTTAAGCTCCCGTGGGGCGAATCGCGAACGGAAAACACCGATCTCCGCATCTTCATAAAAATAGCCGTATTCGAGAATCACACCGTCGTTGTACTTCAGAAACTCGAGCCAGCCGATTCGATCAGCAACCCAGGCAATTCGCGGGGGGGTTAGCAACAGGCTGGCTCCAAATATGGCAATTGCGGCTGCAGCCAGCAAACATGCAAATCGCAGGTTGGTTCGGCTCGGCCGCCGCGAAATCAATTGCGGTCGCAGGCCTTTGGCAATGGCTATTTGAACCAGGGCGGACGATAACAAATTCAATCCGATATCGTCGAATCCCCACACCCTGCGCGGGGTCAGCCACTGGATGAATTCATCGAGCGCGCCGATCAGGCCGCAGGTAATGGCAGCCACAAAATAGACGGTCGTATCTTGCAGCCGGTGGGTCCAAGCGCGATATACCAAAACTCCCAGCACACCGTATTGTACGAAGTGGATGGCTTCTTCCGGATTGCGCTGTCCCAGGTGGATGGTATAGACAACAAAAAATCCGGTGATCGTGGTCAGCCAGACATAACTGCTGCGCGTTGCGGAAAGATGTCGCCGGACAGCCATCACTGCCGCCGCAAATCCCAAAAGCGCCGTAGCCACAACGAAATAAGTAAATAGATCCCGGCTCCACTCGTCAGCAACAAACTTCTGGATTCGGCGTGCCAACGGAATGGTCACGAAAATGATCAGGATCCATGACACCACGTAAAGCCAAGACAGCCATTGCTTTTCCCGTGGTGGGCTCTTGAGCATACCTCTCCTCCTTCAAATTATTTCTGCAGTTTTGGTAGGATCGAAACATGTATTACCATACTAATAGAAAATTCTGAATAGAACATTTGCATTCATTTTTATGCTTGACTGCCAATATGACCATTGTAATATGACCATGTCATATCCTGTATTATAGATCGGTCGCAAAGGAATGCATATGGAAGCAATGTTTTTAAAATCCCAATTTAAGCTGCGGGCGCTGCAATATTTAATGAAAGGAAAAATGATTTGAACATCTGGATGACCCTCAAAAAGGCAGTGGAATTATACCCGTCTATAACGGCGGTTGTCGACGGCGAGCACTCTTTTACCTATACCCAGATTGGCGAGCGGGTGGCGGGCTTGGCCCGTTTTTTCCAGGCCCAGGGCATTGTACCCGGAGACCGCATATCCATGCTGGAGGTCAACTCCCATGCCTGCCTAGAAGCCTACTATGCCGCGTCCGGGATCGGTGCCATTTTAAACCCCCTGAATTATCGATTGGCACCCAAAGAAATCGCCTATATTTTAAGAGACTCCGGTTCCCGCTGGCTGTTGGCCAACAAGCTGTTTGCCGCCCAGGTACAAGACCTGTTCGAAGAGGATACTCCATTGGAAGGCATTACCTGGATCGGCGGACAGGAAGCCGTGCCCCGGCAAATTATCTGCCATGACTATGAAGAAGTCATTCAGAGCCACCAGGGCGTTTTTGACCCGGTTCCGGTCCGGGAAGACAATGTTGCCCATCTTTACTACACCAGCGGCACCACCGGCCGCCCCAAAGGCGTCATGCTAACCCATAAAAACGTCTGTCTGCACGCCCTGGGAACCATCGCCGAACTCAAGTTGGCGGACAGCGACATTTGGGGCCATATTGCCCCCATGTTTCACCTGGCCGATGCCTGGGCCACCTTTGCCTTTACCTGGGTGGGAGCCCGCCATGTCATGGTCGGCCAGTTTGATCCCGAAACGGTCATGGCAACCATCGAATCCGAGCAAATCACGCTCAGCAACCTGATCCCCACCATGCTCAATTTGATGATCAAGCACCCCCGGGTCGGGGACTATGATTATTCGAGTTTGCGGGTGATTCTCAGCGGCGGCGCCCCCATAGCCCCCCAGGTGGTCCGCAGCATTATGGAATCTTTTGGCTGTGACTACATTCAAACCTACGGTATGACCGAAACCAGCCCTTATCTGACTTTCAGCATTTTAAAGCAGCATTTGCTGGACCTGTCAGCGGAAGACCGGCTCAAATATAAATCCAAAACCGGTCGGCCCTTCATGGGGGTGGAGCTTAAGGTGGTGGACGAAAATGCAAGTCCCGTTGCCGACGACGAACAACAGGTCGGCGAAATCTGGGTCCGCGGTGACACCGTCACCACCGGCTATTGGAATCTGCCGGATGAAACCCAACGGGCATTTACCGATGGCTGGCTGCGCACCGGCGACCTGGCCGTCGTCGATGCCGAAGGCTATGTCAACATAGTCGATCGCAAAAAAGACATGATCGTCACAGGCGGCGAAAATGTGTATTCGACCGAAGTTGAAAATGTGCTTTACATGCATCCCAAGGTCCTGGAAGCGGCCGTCTTTGGGGTGCCGGATGAAAAGTGGGGCGAGTCGGTGCGGGCCGCCGTCGTGCTGAAAAAAGATGCCACGGCCAGCGAAGCAGAAATTATCGAGTTTTGCAAGCAGTACCAGGCTTCCTACAAGGCCCCCAAGACCATCGTCTTTCTGGCCGAGCTACCCAAAACCGGCTCGGGCAAGATAACCAAAAAGGTCTTGCGCGAATCACACGGCAAGTAAAAATTTGCGGTTCTAAAACCTAAAATAATAGTTTATGTTGAGGCATTAATTTTATTAAATTTCGGAGTATTGGAGTATCGGAGTATTGGAGTACTGGAGTATTGGAGTATTGGCAGATGGTCTGATGTTCTGTTTTATACCCCAGTACTCCAATACTCCAAGATTATTAACATCCTGAAAAAGCTGGATATTTAGCTTTCAATTCTCCGCCTGCGGCGGATCCGGCTTAGGCACTCGATTTTCAAGGAGGTATCTGCAATGGCCCCCAAACAATGGTCAACTCATAATCCTTCCGGCAGCAAACGCGTCGTCGTCACCAAGGAGCTGCCCGGCTCGCGGTGGCTGGAAATACTGATCGACGCCGACTGCCGGGTTGAACTGTGCACATCCACCGATGTTTTGAACGTAGCGGAAATCAAGGCTGTCATCGGCGACCAATGTGACGGCGTCCTGGGCCAGCTGACTGAAGATTGGGGCGAAGAACTCTTTGCCGCCCTCAAGGCCGCCGGCGGTATCGCTTACAGCAATGTCGCCGTGGGCTATAACAATGTCGATGTAGCTGCCGCCACCAGGCACGGTCTGCCGGTCGGCAATACGCCGGGGGTCTTGACGGAAACAACGGCCCAGATGGCGGTTGCTCTGACTTTTGCCGCTGCGCGCCGCACCGGCGAGGCCGAACGTTTTCTGCGGGCCGGCAAATACAAGGGCTGGCTGATGACGCTTTTTCTGGGAGAACTATTATGGCGCAAAACCGTAGGGGTTATCGGGGCCGGCCGCATCGGTGCAACCTACGCCCGTATGATGGTCGAAGGCCACAAGATGAACCTGCTCTATCACGACATATATCCGAATAAAGACCTCGAGGATTATATAGCCGCCTATGGCGATTTTCTAAAATCCCGCGGGGAGGAACCGGTTACCTGCCGTCGCGCCGCCGGTGTCGAAGACGTCCTGCGGGAAGCGGACTGTGTCAGCGTCCACACCGTATTGGATGAATCGACCCACCATTTGATCAATACGGATAGTTTAGCCCTGATGAAAGACAATGCCATTCTAATCAACACGAGTCGCGGGCCGGTGGTCGATGAGACGGCCCTGGTCGACCATTGCCGGAAGCATCCGGATTTCAGGGCCGGGCTGGATGTATTCGAAGATGAGCCGGCCATGAAACCGGGGCTGGTCGACCTGGACAACGTGGTCATTGTCCCGCATATCGCCTCGGCAACACGCTGGACCCGGGAAGGTATGGCCACCCTGGCGGCCACCAACGTGGCTGCAATCCTGTCCGGCTACCCGGCCTGGAACCAACCGGATATTCTGACTTTTTTGGAAGAAGAACCACCCAGGGCCGCCCCCAGTATCGTCAATGCCGAGGAATTGGGGATTGCATTGTTTGGGACCTGAAACCATTATTTCTCTGGGCACATTAATTCGATAAATGGTATACTTGGTGTAGATTTTAGATTTTGGAATGCGGATTTGGGATTTAATGTATTCTATCGATTTTATTTAATAGATAGAGCGACCTGTCGGGTCGTAGCCGAAGGCGAAGCCTGAAGCGATACCGCCAATCTAAAATCCGAAATCTAAAATCCAAAATTGGCTATAGGAAACAGAACTTTTTTTTAGAATCATTGCTACATTCACCTAATCAACTAATTTTCTTGGAGAAAAAATTATGATTATCGCCGACCGTGTCGCTCGTTTGGGTACCGAAACCGCCTTTGCCGTCTCAGCCGAGGCCACGGCCTTTGCGGCTCAGGGCAACATAGTCTATCCATTTCACCTGGGGGATTTAAACCTGAAAACCCCGGACAACGTGTTGGCCGCCGGCATCAAGGCCATGCAGGAAGGCAAGACCGGCTATTGCGCCAATGCCGGTGTTCCCCAATTGCGCGAGATTTTGGCCGATGATGTCAGTGCCACGCGCAATGCCCGGTATTCGACGGAAAATGTTGCCATTCAACCCGGCGGCAAACCGACCATCGGCAAATTTTTCCTGACCATGATGAATCCGGGTGATGAGGTGTTGTACCCCAACCCGGGCTACCCCATATATGAGTCCCAAATTGAATTTCACGGGGGCAAGGCGGTGCCCTATGGCTACATCGAGACCAAGGATAATTTCGAAATCGACACGGATATGCTCGAAAAACAGATCTCTCCGCGTACCCGTCTGCTGGTGCTGAACGATCTGCAGAATCCCACCGGCGCTGAATGCTCCCAGGCTGAATTGGAAAAGATCGCCGAACTGGTTCTCAAGCATGATCTCCATGTGCTGTGCGACGAGGCCTATTTCGACATCCGTTATGAAGGCCGGAGCAAATCGCTGGTGTCATTGCCGGGGATGGCCGAACGCTGCGTGATTTTGTATACCTTCTCCAAAAAGTTTGTCATGACCGGCTGGCGCCTGGGGGCCGCCATCGGGCCCAAGGAAATCATCGACGTCATCATCAAGCTCAACGTCAACGAGGAGTCCTGTTCGAACCATTTCGTCCAATATGCCGCCATCGAGGGATTGACGGGTGATCAGACCGAAACCCAAAAAGTTCTTGATACCCTCAAAGAGCGGCGCGATCTGACAGTAGACCTGTTAAATGACATCGACGGCATCACCTGCATCCGCCCCAACGCCACCTTCTACCTGTGGCCGAATGTCACCGGCGCCATGCAGAAAACGGGTTTGACCGACTACGACCAATTTCGCCGGACGGTGCTGCACGACACCGGTGTGTCGTTTTGCACCCGCCTGCATTTCGGACGTCCCCTGGAAGGCGAAAATCAGAACTATATTCGCATAGCCTATTCCGGCATCGACCTGCCGGAAATCAAGGAAGGGCTGGGGAAATTTAAGGCGTTTATTGAAAAATAGAAGGTTTCCGTGTTCAGTTGTCAGCAACGCCGCTGGTCGCAGAGAAGCCTGTCAAATGTAGAAAGAAAACAATGAACGTTGAACACTGAACATCGAACGTCCAACATCGAATATTGTATTTTTTCATTTTCTATAAAAGACTGTGCAAGCCTTCTTCGCCGATTAAATTGCGAATGTCAAAATATATCAGCCTATCGTAAATCTTAGTTTCAATTATTCTAAAATAGATAAAGCGCAGCGCCATCAATATTGGATGTTCGATGTTGGGCGTTCAATGTTCGACGTTCAATTTTTTCAGTAATCCGATTGGACGGAGCAACAGCCAAAGCTAAGGACGTCAGAAAATTAGAGTGATAGATCCTGACACCCGAAACCTGACACCTGAAACCTAAGCCGCAGGCTTGCCGTCCTCCCCCCATCCCTGCAACTGGTAGTATTCCTTCAGCATCACTTCCAACTGTGCTTCGGTAATCACCTGACCCGTGTCCGTTAAGGCCTTGTGCAGTGCTTTGGGCAGCCGTTCATCGGCGGGCTGCATGCCTTCCCGCAGGTTGAATTGCCGAATCCGGGTGGCAATGGCCCGGGCTTTGGCTTTGAGGGCCGCCTCCCCGGCATCGAGGCCGGTTGCTTTATGGATGATGTCTTCAAGAACATCCCACAGGTAGAAATCCCGGTAAAAACGACACAGGATCAAGGTGTCAAAAATAGCCAAACGGTCTTCAAAATCCAGGAACATCTCGGCTTTGCCTTCAATTTGATCAGGCGGAATCATGCCGGCCAGCTCCGGTTTGTAAAAGGTGGCCCGCAGGTGGCAGGCGCCGCGGTCCGAGGTGGCATAGGCCAATCCCATGCCTTTGAGGGAACGGGGATCATATCCGGCCGGCTCCAGGCCCTTGACATGCACGGCTATATCCTCCAGGCCCCACTGACCGGCAGCGTGTTTGATACCCTGGGACAACACCTCTCCAATCCCCTCTCGCCGGGCCATCATCTTCAATAATTCGGCAATCGCGTCCACTTCGCCGTAGTCAATTTTGTAGTCAACTTTCCCCCGCCGGGCGGCTTCAATAGTAAAGGCGCACAGATTGCCGGCCGTGATCGTGTCCATGCCCAGACGGTCGCAGATATCATTTAAATAAACAATCTCTTCGATGCTGTCTATCAGGCACAAACCGCCAAACGCAAAAATGGTCTCATATTCCGGGCCTTCAATCTTAAGGCCGGCATGCCTCCCTTCCTTAACCGTGCCCAGCTTGCCGCATTGCATGAAACATTTACCGCAACCATGAGGGGAGGGGTCCATTTTTTCAACCAGCGCATCGGCACTGATATTTTCCCAGTTGTCCATGGTGCCCTTGGTCCAATAGCGGTTGGGAAAGGCACCGGCAGTGTTGGTCATTTTAACCAGCATGGGGGTGCCCAGGCTACGGTAGGCATTGGCAGCTGCATGATCTTTGAATTCGGCCATAAAATTTTTGGAAAATTCTTTGACGCCAGCTTGATCCGCATGCGTCCGTTTGCGGTTGCCGGTAAACAAAATGCCTTTGACCTGCTTTGAGCCCATTACGGTACCGGCGCCGGTGCGGCCGGCCGATCGCCAGACATCGTTCTTGATGCAGCCGAAGCGCACCAGGTTTTCAGAAGCCGGACCGATCACCACAGCCCCTTTTTTGCGATAGTCATCCCTGGCAAACCGCTCTTTGATCGCATCTTCAACTCCGAAAGTCTCCTGACCCCACAGATCGCCCGCTTCATGAAAATCGACACCTTCCGGGTGGACGGTCAGCACTGCCGGTGAATCGCAGCGGCCCCGGATGACAACAGCATCGAATCCGGTAGCGTCGATGGCATCCGGGGTTTTTCCGCCGGAATAAGATTCGGTAAAGAATCCGGTCAGGGGCGATTTGGTGAACACCCCGTAGCGGCAAGATCCCCAGAGGGTGCTGCCCCCGAAAGGACCGTTGGTGAAAATCAACGTATTCTCGGGCGCCAAAGGATCCACGCCCGGCGGGTTTAGCTCGTATAACAGGTAAGACGCCAGACCCTTGCCGCCCAAATATTTTTCATAAATGGCGTCTTCGATGCTATCGATTTCAAAGCTTTTCTCGTTAAGATCGACCTTTAAAATGCGCCCGTAGAATCCGTCCATCGATATTTTTCCTTTTTTGGTTGACCATGTTAGGGTTAAAGGGAATTTCTCGTTGAATCCGATTTATCGACTCCGTGTGTCAATTAACGGAAAAATATGTAGTCTATTTTGGGTTATTAAATCAAGGTGTATTTTTTTGCTGTCAAATACCCCTCCACGCATCTCTATGCCCCATGCTCTTTGCTCCTTGCCCGAAGCTCCATGCCCTTTGCCCTCTACCCTCTGCCCTCTGCCCTCTGCCCCATGCCCTTTGCCCTCTGCCCTTTGCCTCCGACCTTCCTACCTTCTCAAATTCTCACTTTCTTTTCTTCCGAGCACCGAAAGCCGAACGCCGAACTCCGTTCCCCCGTGCTCCACGCCCCATGCCCCATGCCCCATGCCTCCGACCTTCTTACCTTCTCAACTTCTCACCATCTTTTCTTCCATGCACCGCGCCGGTGACCAGAGTCACCTGCCGTTTCTTTTTATCTTCAGTAGCGGTCGCCTTGGCTCTCCTTCCAATATGCTGCCACATCCTTTAAAGGGGCGATCCAGACATCCGGGTAGGACAAGACCTGTTGAATCATTTTTTCCAGCATGAGTAGGCGCCCGGGACGGCCGATAAACTGGGGGTGCATGGTCAGGTTAAAAAATCCGCCGTAGTGATATATTCCGTGAAACTCCTCCTGCCAAGCGTTTAAAGCAAACTCAGCCGGGAAGATCGGCCGCGATGGAACCCGGGTTTGGAACAAAAAATAGGGCGCATCATCGATCACCCATTGAACCGGCAGTTCGACGATACCCTGGGGATGGATATAAGGCATGAAATCATCCATCAGGTTTGAGGAATAGAAAAATCCTTCACCCTTTAATAAATCCAGGGTGTTTGGGGTCAGTTCCCAGGCCGGCGAACGATACCCAAAGGGAGGTTCGTTGGTAATATTTTTAATGGCCGCTAAGCCTTTTAAAAGGATTTCCTTTTCCGCGTCCGGATCATCGCTGTCCGGCCATTCATGAAGGTAGCCGTGATGGCCGATTTCGTGGCCGCCCAGATAAATTCGTTCAATGGTTGCCGGATATTGTTCGATAATCCAGCCCGGCACGAAAAAAGTAGCTTGGATATCGTGACGCGCAAGCAAATCAAGAATTAGAGGTACCCCCACTTTGGGACCGTATGCTCCCTGGGACAGAACGCCGGTGCGCTTTTCATTGGCGGGATCTTTGGAGATCCAGAGGGTTTCACCATCCACGTCAAAGGTCAAACTGGCCGCGCAGCGGGCGTTGTCCTTCCAATTAATTTTTCTCATATCCGATCTCCTAAATTAGTACGCCCTGAAAAATTAGATACCTGAATTATTGAGTCTCAATCACCAACTCAGTCAATTGTGACAACTTAAACTCGAGCTTCATTCAGGGGCATTCGCGGACGAAATTCAGGTACTATACACAGCGTCATAATAAATTGGGCATTTCCTATTTGAATCGTTAGTTCGTCTTAACGATACAATGGCAATCATACAGAACGCTGTGTGTGTCTGCGTAAGGATTCTTGTCGTTCTGTATAACATGGACAGTGGGTTTGTACTCTGGTTGCAAGCCTGAGCAAGATGAAAATTTGAGTCAAATTTCTTTTTGACGGTTCGCTTTATTCCACCAGACCGCACCAATGCGCCAGAAACAGGGCATAGACCTTGGCCGTGTCGATCACGCTCTCGATCTTTACCCTTTCATTGGCGGCATGAATGTTCTCGGCCTCCGGGCCGTAGCAGGTTGCCTGGGCCGTGGCGAAATGGTGATAGGCCCGCACATCCGTCGTGGCGGTGGATACCGCATTCTCTGCATCCTGGCCGAACATCTCCCGATGGCAGTCATTGAGGGCATTGAAGGCCGGCTGGTCGCGGTCAGCCTCATGGCCTTCGGATCGAAAGCCGTAAAACTCGACCTGCGGCCTATTTTCAGCCAGCCAGGGATCCTGGCGGGTCGCCTGTTCGATGGTATCAATAATCCTCTGACGGGTCTGATCGTATGTTACTCCCGGAAAAAAAGACAGGCGGCCATGAAATTCGGCTGCCGCCGGCACAGTGGACGGCCAGTCCCCACCTTTCATAATTCCGATGTTTAAATTTATCGGGTGTCCGATGTCCTGGTAAAGGGGATGGATCTCCTGATTCAACTCGATTTCCAGTTTCCTTAGGGCGGTGATCAGTGGAATACATTTTTCAATGGCATTGACCCCGGCCGTGGCCTCGAGCACATGCCGCGGGACCCCGGTCAGGCTGACCTTAAACCACATGACCCCCAGCTGGGCCGTCAAAATAGTCCGCCCGAACGGCTCGGGAATCAGGACGGCCTCGGCATCATGGCCGGCGGCCACACAGGCCAAAGCGCCATTGCCGCCGCATTCTTCTTCGATTACCGCTTCGATCGTTACCGGGGCTTTGAAGCCGAAGCCGGATTTCTCCACAGCGTGAACGGCATAGGTCATGGCCGCCACCCCTGATTTCATGTCACCGGCACCCCGGCCATAGAGCCAGCCGTCCCGCTCAACCGGGTCGAAGGGATCCCGGTCCCACAATTTCGTCGGTTCAGGGCTGACCACATCCAAATGACCGTTGAAAATCACGCTGTGTCCTCCTGCGGCAGCCGCTTTCCGGCGTGCGGCCACGTTGAAGCGTCCCTCATAAGACCAGGGCACCGGGGCAAATCCGGGATGCCGCGCAAGTTCTACCGGATCAATCGCAATGCGGGTCGGCTCAAAGCCCAGTTTTTTCAATTCCGCTTCCATAACCTCCATGACGGAGACTTCATTTCCCAGGGTACTGGGTTCAGCCACCAGCCGGCTGGTAAAGTCAATGATGTCGTCGGATAAGGTATCGATACCGTCCACAATCCGTCTTTCTATTTTATTCATTGATCATCCTTTCATACGATTATATTGGCTCATTATTTTTATTAGCCGCTCGTGATCAATCGCTTTGAGCGTGTAACCGGCGGGTTTAACGGTGGTCATGGATTCGGCGGCGATCAGGGCATTGACAACGGCCTCCTCGATGGCTTGAACGACCGCGCGATAAATATCATCGAATAGATGGTCGTTGATAAAATCCAGCGCGTAGTCTGCTGGCTGCTTCCCATGCATACTGGGCCAGTCAAGATCGTTGGCGGTGGAAAAGGCCAGGAAGATATCGCCGGAACTATTGCCACCGGGGGTACCCGTGCGTCCGATGCCGATCGCCGCCCGTTTGGCAACCCGTCGCAGCTGATGCGGCAGCATGGGGATATCGGTGCCGATGATTACAATAATGGAACCTGTCTCATGTCGGTTGATCTCCCTCATAACCGCGTCTTCCGGCCAGTGTTTGCCGACCGGCACCCCCAAGATGGTAAAATCTTGCCGGGAGCCGAAATTGGATTGCACGAGAATTCCAACCGTATATTCTTCAGATCCGAGGGTTATTCTGCGCGAGGAACTGCCGGTGCCGCCTTTAAACTCAAAGGTAATCATGCCCGTGCCGCCGCCGACGTTGCCTTCTGCCACAACACCCGAGGCGGCGTTGTCAAGTGCCTGCCGCACATGTTCCTCATTGACATGCCGTCCGCAAATGTCATTGGTCAGCCCGTCATACGTCTCGGCCACCACCGGCATGGCCCAGGCATGATCGTTGATAAAAAATTCCGGGTACTGGTCGATCATCCAGCCCACGGCGGCGTGGTGAACCATGCCGACAGAGTGGGTATTGGTGATGCAAATCGGGCTGATAAAATAGCCGGCTTCATGAATCCAGTGGATCCCGGTCATCTCGCCGTTGCCGTTGAGGGTATATTGACCCGCCCAGATGGGACCGGGTTTATCCCGCTTGCCGCGCGGCAAGATGGCGGTAACCCCGGTGCGGATGGGCCCCTGACCGACTTCAACCGGGCCATCGCCCCGGATCAGGGTCGTAAAGCCGACCTCGACCCCGGCCACATCCGTGATGGCGTTGATTTCGCCGGTCTCGCCTTCAAATGGCAACCCTAGATCTCGCGCACGCGGTTTCATCGATTTTTCATCCATATATTTTGCTCCCATTGATCCATCAAAAAACGATAAAATTTTGGATTTTAGATTTCGGATTTTGGATTTAAGGTATTCTATCGATTAAATTTATTTATGCGTAGCGGCGGGGTTTATCCCCGCCATTCGTCATTAAATCTATATTGGCGGGGATAAACCCCGCCGCTACTTCAGCATGACACCCAGCCTGTTTAACAACAGTTAGAGCGCAGTGATGCCACCAATCCAAAATCCGCATTCCAAAATCCCAATTCTAAGAGCGGCTGACATGCACCGGCGGTATCCGACCCCTCCACGGCATGGCTTCTTCAAAAGCGGCCGCAAGGCGGATCAAAGCCGCTTCATCGCCAAAAGGTGCCGCAAACTGAACCCCGATGGGCAGGCCCGATGCGCTTTGCCCCAGCGGCAAAGAAACCGAGGGGGTGCCCGTGACGTTGAAAAGTCCCATGTGCTGAAAGATCCTGAAATCATTTTCCCAAAACTCATGAGGTTCCAGGTCGTCGCGTTTCGTGCTGAATTCCCCATGAGGTTGCGGCAAGATGGACAGACTGGGCGTTATCAGCAAATCATATTTCTGAAAAAACTGCCCCACCAAAAATCGGGTCTGCCGCATGATCTCGAAAGATTCCATAGCTTCGGCGATGGTCAGGTTCTGGGCCCGCTTAATCATTTTAAGGGTGCCCGGCTCAAGATAATCCGGACTCAAAGCCCGCCCGAGGGCTTCAGCGTCTTCGGCGAGATCCGCGTCGGCCAATCCAAAGGCATTCATCACCGCCGTATTTACGCGCACAAAATCCAGCGCAGGCGAATCGGCCGCCACGTCATGGCCCATGTCTTCACAGACCGCGGCAACTTTTTCCACTGTTTTGCGGACTTCATCATCCACCGGATAAGGCCCCCAGGCCTCGGCGGTAAATGCGATTTTCAATTTATTGATAGGTACTCCCAGCTCTTCGAGATATGGTCGCTCAGGTTTAATAATAATGAAGGGATCACCCACTGCCGCGCCATGGACGGCATCCAGCATGGCGGCCGTATCCCGCACACTGCGGCTGACGACAAACTCCCGTGCCAGACCGAACATGGGATCCTGCCGATCCGGCCCGGCACTGACTCGCCCGCGCGATGGATTCAACCCGACCAGGCCGCAGCAGGAGGCCGGTATGCGAATCGACCCGCCGCCGTCACTGGCATGGGCCACCGGCACAATGCCGGCGGCAACACTGGCGGCAGCACCGCCGCTTGACCCGCCAGCCATGCGATCCAGCGCCCAGGGGTTGCGGGTGATTCCCTGCAAAACCGTTTCCGTCTGGCCGGAAATTCCCAGCTCCGGCACGGTGGAACGGCCCAGGGTGGATAAACCGGCCTTTTTGAACCGGGTCATCAAATAAGAATCTTTATCCGGAATGTAGCCCTTGAACAGTCTGCTGCCCCACTCCTGCAGCCGGCCGCCTTCGGTGGCGCCCAGGTCTTTTCTCAAAAACGGGACCCCGCAAAACGGTCCGTCGATCCCGGCGGCGGACTGTGTAATATCCAGGGCGTCATCATAAACTTCAATCACGGAATTGATCTGCGGATTGACTTTTTTCACGGCTCCAATGAAGAGTTCGGCGGCTTCGGCTGGCGGAATATCTCCTTTGCGAATGATTTCAGCCAGCCCCAGACCATCGTATCGGGCATATTCATCCAGGTTCATCGCGTGCATTTGCTCCTTATGTTGAGTAAGATATTTTCGCGTCTAGATCAAGAAGGGTGTGCTGATCCCGCATAAAGTCGGCTGCGGCAACGGCATCGCCCTTTTCGATAAGCTCCATCAGGGTCAAATGTTCCTTGTGGATTACATGTTTGCGCCTCAGGCTCCAGTCCTTTTTGCCGAATTCAAACAATCGCTGACGGATGATGTTGATATGGTTTAAAATCAGGTAATTGGTGGAAAGGTTCAGGTAGACATTATGAAAAGCGGTATTTAAGTTCCAGTAGCGCGGAAAATTCTGTTCGGCCAGATTTTTGCCCATCTCTTCATTAATCTGCTTCATTTGCTCTATTTCGGGCTTGCCGATTTTGTCAAAAACCGCCAGCAGGACCCTGGAATCAAGGGCGCCCAACATTTCGTACATGTTTTCAATGTCCTTTCGCGTCAGCTCGTTGATTCGGATTCCCCGCTGCGGCAAAAATGTCACAAAGCCCTCGTTTTGCAGCTGCAGCAGGGCATCTCTGAGAGGCGTCCGGCTGATACCGAGGTTAGTCATGAGTTCATTCATGCTGACCGACATGCCCGGTTTCAGGTTTTCTTTTTTGAGCTCCCGGCGCAGGTACTCATAAACCCGGGTGCGCAGCAATGAGGGTCCGGGTTGGGTTGCGAGATCTTTAAACGATAAATCTTCCATACTGTTAATTCCTTAAATCCTCAAGCCAGATGACAGGAAACCAGGCGGTTGCCGATTGGCCTTAGTTCCGGTTCAGCCTGACGGCAGACGGATTCGGCCAGCGGACAGCGGGGGTGAAAACTGCAGCCCGGCGGCGGGTCGGCCGGGGACGGGACATCGCCTTCAAGCAGGGTTCGCTTGTCTCTCAAGTTCGGATCGATTTTCGGGTTGGCCGACAACAGAGCTCGGGTATACGGATGCAGGGGCCCCTTAAAAATACTATCTTTTATACCTTCCTCGACCAATTTCCCCAGATACATCACCATCACCCGGTCGGCGATATGCCGCACCACGTTCAGATCGTGGGTAATAAATAAGTAGGTCAGGGCGTTGGCGGCCTGCAGCTTTTTGATCAGGTTCAAAACCTGGGCCTGGACTGATACATCCAGGGCGCTGGTCGGTTCATCCAAAACCAAGAATTTCGGGCCCAAGGCCAATGCGCGGGCAATCCCCAGCCGTTGCCGCTGCCCCCCGGAAAACTGGTGCGGGTAGCGGTTGACCTGCTCAGGTTTAAGTCCGACCTGCTCCAGCAGACGAACAACTTCCCGCCGGAGCCCAGCTCCTTTTAGTTTGTGGTGCACGGCCAGCGGCTCACCCACAATCTGCAGCACGTTCATGCGGGGGTTCAGGGATGAATAAGGGTCCTGGAAAACAATACCCATCTGGCGGCGCATCACCCGCCGCTCGGCCCGCGCCAACTCGAAAATATTGCGGCCTTCGAACAATAGCTGCCCGGCACTGGGTTCAATCAGGTTCAAAATCACCCGGCCGATGGTGGACTTGCCGCAGCCGGACTCCCCCACCATTCCCACGGTTTCCCCGCTATTGATAGCAAAAGACACGTCATCCACGGCCTTCACCAGCCGACCGTCCTGGGAGGGAAAATACTTCTTTATATTCAAGGCTTCAATCAAGGCCATTGGTTTAATAAATTTCTCTCAACCTCAATAGTCTATCATCCAGATTATAGTAACCAGTAGTCAGTATTCAGTGATCCGAGGCTGGTTGTCCGTTGTCGGTTGTCCGTTGTCGAAACCTAGCATGCCGTATCCCGCAGCCAGGGTCGATCGGTCAAGTTCCCCTCATTTAGCGGCGGCATTCCTTTGCCGGTTGCCTGGGCCGAATGCCGATCGCCGAAAACCGAATGCCTTAACCTTACACCCTAAACCATAGACCATATACCGCTATATTTCTGGTATCCAGCCTCTCGATTGCAGATTGCAGAATGCGGATTTCGGATTGAAAAAAACCGTTCTGGTCAATCAACTTAATCAACCTAATCAACTCAAGAAACTACTCTATCCAGCATCGCATATCGAGTATCCAGTATCCCACATCGAGTATCCAGCATCCAGCATCGAGTATCCAGCATCCAGCATCCAGCATCCAGTATCCAGCATCCAGTATCCAGTACCACATGCCTATTTTTTGGTCTCATCGAAAATGACAGGCAACAGCCCGTTCGTCTCCCTTTTCAATCAATTTGGGAACCTTCCGCTCACAAATTTCTTGCGCAATCGGACACCGTGGATGAAACCGGCAGCCGGACGGTGGATGAATGAGGTCCGGCACCAGTCCCTCGATCGTCGCAAGTTCATCAGCGGCATCCTGCTGGCCGGGAAGGGATGCCAGCAACCCTTCGGTGTACGGGTGCAACGGTCGGTTGAATATCGCTAGTGCAGATCCGTGTTCCACGATCAAACCGGCATACATCACTGCCACCCGGTCACAGGTTTCGGCGACCACCCCCAGATCGTGGGTGATCATAATAATGGCCGTGCCGGTTTCTTCTTTCAGCTGCAGAATCAGTGACAAAATCTGGGCTTGGATGGTTACGTCCAGCGCTGTGGTGGGCTCATCGGCAATCAACACTTCCGGCCGGCAGGACAGCGCCATGGCGATCATAACCCGCTGCAGCATCCCACCGCTGAGCTCATGGGGATATTTTGTCAACAGCCGGTCGGAATCCGGCAGCCGCACCAGTTCAAAGACCTCAACCGCCCGGCGGCGGGCTTCCTTTTTGCTCAAATTCTGATGAATGCCAATCACGTGACCCACTTGGTTGCCGATGGTGAACACCGGATTCAGCGAGGACAAAGGGTTCTGGAAAATCATCGACATCCGGGCGCCCCGAATCTGCCGCAGCTCGGCATCACTTTTAGCCAGCAGGTTATCGCCGTCCAACAAGACCAGCCCGGCGACAATCCGCCCCGGCTCGGGAACCAGGCCCATAGTGGACCGCACGGTCACCGACTTGCCGCAGCCGGTTTCACCGACGATGCCGACCACTTCGTCGCGGTTTAGGCTCAAATCGATCCCGTCCACAGCGCGGACTACGCCGTTGTATGTAAAAAAATGGGTCTTGAGGCCCTGTATTTCCAAGATCGGCTTAGCCATACCGTTATTCTCTAACCAAGCTGGTGAAAATCAATTATTAATAAAGCTACTTTCTATGATTGATCTTAATCTATTTCCACATAGATTTTGGATTTAAAGTCTGCCTTCGACAAATCGATTTGTAAAAATAAGGTTAGAGCAAAGCGATACCACAAATCCGCAATCCAAAATCCCCAATCCGAAATTGCTTTTTTTAATCCCTGACCTTGGGATCGAGAATGTCGCGCAGGCCGTCACCCACCAGATTGAAGGCCAGCACAGTCACAAAGATGGCCAGACCCGGAAAGGTCACCGTCCACCAAAAGTCAAGAAAGTAGGCCCGGGCGTCGGTGATCATCAGCCCCCACTCCACCGTCGGTGGCCGCGCTCCCACGCCGATGAAGGATAACCCGGCCGCGGTCAGGATGGTGTAGCCCATGTCCATGGAAGCCTGGATGATGACCGGCGCCATGGAATTGGGCAGCAAGTGTTTGACCAGGATGCTGAGCCGGCTCACGCCGATGGAGCGGGCCGCTTCGACGTAAAGCTGTTCCTTGACGGTCAGCACCTGGGCCCGCACGATCCGGACGTACCAGGGAAACCAGGCCACGGCGATGGCGATCATGGCATTGGTGATCGACGGGCCCAAAGCGGCGGCGATGGCCAGGGGCAGCAACAGCGAGGGGAAGGCCAGAAATATATCGCTGATGCGCATGATGATATCGCTGACCCGACCGCCGAAGTAGCCGGCCACCAAGCCCAAGGGTACCCCGATGGCCAGCGCGATGGCCAACACGGTCACTCCGATCCGGATGGACATCCGGGCGCCGAAGACTACCCGGGTGAAGATGTCGCGACCCAGGGCGTCAGTCCCGAAGAAATGCTCCATCGAAGGCGGCTTGAGTTTCGAGCCGAAATGGATGGCGTACTTGGCGTCGCCCGGGTACGGAGTGATCCAGGGCGCGAACAGGGCCGCGACGATTAGTAAGACCACCACCCCCAGACCGATAATAAACAACGGGTTTTTGCGCGACAGATGAATGAAATAGCGAAGCCGCTCCCATCGAAAATTGGTATGGGCGGTAATAACCTCAGCCATGGCTTATCCCTTGCGGCCCGGGTGTTTGATCCGGGGGTCGACGAAAAAATAAATCAGATCGACAATCAGGTTAATGGTCAGATACGTCGCGGCGAAAATCAGGGTTGAGCCGACAATGCCCGGAAAATCGTTGCGGGTGATGGACAACACGATGTAACTGCCCAGTCCCGGCCAATCAAAGATCGATTCCACCAGCACCGATCCTCCCAGCATCAGCCCATAGGCTAAGCCAATGATTGTGATGGTCGGAATAAGGGCGTTTTTCAACGCATACTTGTATAAAATGGTCCGACGGCTGACACCGTAGGCCGTCGCGGTTTGGACGTAGTCTTCGCGCATGACCTCCAGCATGGACGAACGGGTGATCCGGGTCACGATGGCCAGCGAGGCAAAGGACATGGTCATCGCCGGCAGGGCCATGTATTTGATCGCGCTGACAAATGCCGGCCAATTGCCGGTAAATAAAGAATCGAAAAGGTAAAACCCCGTGATGCGGGCAATGGGATGGTCGATCAGGATCATCGAACCGATCCGGCCTTGCAATGGAAACCAGCCCAGCTTGCCGTGCAGGGTCATTTGCAGGATCAAACCCAGCCAGAAGACCGGCATGGCCACGCCGGAGATGGAAAAGGTTCGGCTGGCGTGGTCAACGGGCTTGTCCTTGCGAATGGCTGAAACCACGCCCATGGGAATGCCGATAAACAATGCAATCAATATCGACACGGTAACCAGCTCGAAGGTGGCCGCATATCGGCGGCCGACCTCCTCGAGCACCGGCTGCTTGGTCCGGATGGACACCCCCAGATCCCCTTTCAACAGGTTGCCCATGTATCTCAAATACTGGATCATCAGCGGCCGGTCCAGACCGAGTTCCCTGCGGGCGGCATCCAGCTGCTCCAGGGTGTGTTTGGGGCCGACCCACATGGTGGCCGGGTCTCCGGGAATGATCCGGGACACAAAAAAGGTAATGGTACAAACCCCAAACAGCACCAGCAAGGTATAGGCCAGTCGTTTTCCGATATATTTCTTCATAGTAATTAATCCGCCCTGGAAAATGGTACATCCAGGGCGTTAGATTATTCATGAGAAACCGTGAGATCTTGAAATCCTATACGCCGGCGGATTAATTACTTTCTATACAGATCATAGATCCTCGCAATGTTGTAGGACGGATTGTACGCGAAACCGCCGATATCCGCTCGGTGGCCGGCCTGGTCGTTCACATCGGCATAGAAAACCGCCACCGCATCGTCGACCAGAATCTTTTGGGCCTTGCTGTACAACTCAATCGCCCTGGCTTTGTCAACCCCCTCGGCTGCCGCGCCGTCGTCCACCAGTTTGTCATACTCCGGGTTGGCGTAGTGTGACAGGTTGAATAGGGCTTTTTTCTCCGTCCGCCATAAACCGATCAACCAGTCGCTGGGCGTCGGATAGGTCGGCCACCATGCCATGGACTGCACGTTGGGAGCCGTCTCCAGTTTTTTGGCTTTGTCCCATATGGTGCCCCACGGTCCGGGCAGCAGTTCCACGGTAATGCCGATTTGGGCCAGATTGGCCTGCAGCATCTGGGCCACGTTGCTGTATACCTGGCTCGTACCGATATAGGCGATGCTTATCTTCAGCTTATCCTTGGGGATGCCGCTTTCTTCCACTAATTTTTTGGCTTTTTCCAGATCAAAATTATAAATCCGCAGATCGGGATTATGTCCCCACATGGTGGCCGGAATCGGGCCGCTGGGGATGGAACCACCACCGTTCAACACGCCGTCGATCACACCCTGGTAATCACAGGCGTAGCTGATCGCCTGGCGGATTTTCAGGTTGTCGGTCGGAAATTTCTTGACGTTGATCAGGTACATATAGTTCTTCCAGGAGGGCGGGGTCAGCATGTTGACCGCCGGATCTTTTTTCAAACCGGGAATGGAATCGATGGGAATCAAAGCGGCCATATCGGCCTCGCCGCTTTTGAGCATCTGCACCTGGGTGGATTTTTCGGTCACAACCTTGAGAATGACCCGTTTGAAATTTTTATCCTTCCAGCCGCCCCAGTAGTCATCGAAAGCTGACAAAACGGTCTGCTGGCTTTTCTCCCAGCTGTCCAGTTTGTAGGGACCGGTGCCGACGGCGTTGCCCTGCATGAACCAGTCGGTACCTTTCTCGCCGGCCTTGGGTGAGTAGATCCAGGCGCAGTACTGGGCCGAAGCGATGATATCGATCGGGGCCGGGTACTTGAGCAGGAACTGAACGGTGTGATCATCGACGACCTTGACTTCTTTCACGGCTGCCCAGATGAAGGCGGCGCCCTTGCCCATTTTTTTGTTGCGGTCGATGACGTATTTCACGGCCGCGGCGTTAAAGGGCTCCCCATCATGGAATTTGACTCCTTGACGCAGGTTGAAGGTCCAAGTCAAACCGTCGTCCGAGGTGGACCAGGAGGTTGCCAGTCCGGGCAGAATCAAAGGCTCCTGGCCGGGCGTGTTGTAAACCGTCAGGCCTTCATAGACCTGGCGCAGCATGAACACTTCCAGGGAAAATGCGACAGCCGGGTCCCAGTCTTTGACATCGCCGTAACTGGCGAAGACAAATGTATCTTTCTCGGCCGCTCCGGCCGTAATGGCAGCACCTGGCAATGCCAGGACCAAAACCAAAATAAAAATTAGCTTACTCTTTTTCATAATCCCCTCCTTTTGGGTTTTGAGTTCGGCGCGAACGCCTTCGATCAGTGCACCGGAATTCTTGCCGGGATAGAAACGAATCATTTTCACTTGCCTATTAAATGTGAGGTGGAACGAGGAAAAATCAGAATCAGGAACCGGGTGACGTATACTGATTTTAAACTGATATACTAGTATACTAATATATTTGTCAAGATGTTTTTTCGTGCCGAAAAAACATATATTAAGAACTGTCTTCAACCGCCTTCCCTTATTTGAGGTCCTGATTCCTTGATCCAAATCAGCCAAAGATCCGCACAGACAAACTTCGATCAACTCAATTCACGCTTTAAACGTTGACCATACTCTCCCTTTCACAGCTTGCGAAAATAAAATTAAGATTTTTAAGGAATTGCCGATAGTTAATAGTGTCCCACAGGGGTCTGAACTTAGGCTCAATATAAATATTGGAGGAAAAATTTGATGAAGAAATTATCTTATATCGGTTTTCTCGCACTGCTGTTGGCGGCGGCCGTCTTGTTGGTAGCAGCTCCGGCTTATGCCATAGATTTTGCTATCTCCGGCCAGATTAACCGGGCTGCCCTGTATGCCAACGACGGGGATAGCGGCGAATGGTTTTTTGTGGACAACGCCAACTCCTCGACCCGCTTTCGTTTCAGAGGGTCAAATAAATTCAAGGATGGTTGGCGAGTCGGGCTTCTTTGGGAAGTGGAGATGAAATCCAATCCGTCGAGCGATGTCAGCATGGACGATGACAGTGATATTCCCGCCAACGTGACCTTCAATGAACGGCACATGGATATATGGGTTGAAAAAAAGGTTACCGTGCGGCTGGGGCAGGGCGATACGGCCTCCAATGGTACCGCCGAGATCGATTTGTCGGGTACGGCAGTGGCGGCCTATTCAGCCGTAACGGACGTCGGCGGCGGTTTCGAGTTTAAATCAAATGGCCGGGAGATTGGTGTCAGCGTCAAGGACTCCCGCAGCAATTTCGATGGGCTCAGCCGCAAAGACCGTGTGCGATTGGATACACCCCGGTGGGAGGGATTTTTTGGTTCCATCAGTTTCGAGGGCAACAGCGAGTGGGATCTGGCCGGGCGCTATGCCGGTAATTTGCGCTGGGGCAGATTGGCAGCTGCGGCCGGTTGGGCCGACTACGGCAATTCCAGTGACAGTAATGGCGGTACCCGGGAAGGGCAGTTTAGTTCATCAGCCTCGATGCTGTTCAAAAACGGCTTGAATCTGACCGCTTCATACGCCTTTCGGGATCAGAACGGCAAGAATCCTTGGAATCTTTTTGGTAAAGTGGGCTACAAGTTTAAGAAAAAGCATGCCGCCGCGGTTCACTATTCCCGCACCAAGCACCTATCAGCCGAAGGCGATGAAGGGGATACCTTTGGACTGGCTTACGTGTTTACACCCTGGCGCAGTGTTGAATTTTATGGGTCCTATTATTTGCACATGCTGGAGCGGGATCAGGGCAGCAATCCCGAAGACATCGATATCGTGATGGCCGGCGCGCGGGTGAGATTCTAGAAATAAATTTAAAGCCACAGGGGCAGGGTCAGTGATAGTTGGCCCTGCCCCAGGTCAAATCTTTTTCGGGGCGCCGGGGGAATTTCCAACCCCCCAACACTACAAATCTGCGACTTTATTTTTTCACAAATCCTCAAAAAGGTGCAGGTGGTATCGGTATCGATTGCCGATGACTGTAATCTACCTCAGCACTGGAATTTCTATCTTGTCTCCACCATCCTGTCTCCCGAACACCATTGCAAAGTAGCAAGTGCGACCGCCTTGGTCGCCATAACCAGCGAATCCAGATCAACATATTCATCGAAGCTGTGATAATTCTTGCCGTTGGGCCCAAAGCAGATGGAGGGGAACCCGAAAAAGGATGAAAAGCGATTGTCCAGACCGGCGGTGGCTCCGCAAATTTCCAATTTTTGGCCGAGGGCGGATTCGAAACATGGTAATACGGTTTGGATAAAGGCATCATTCGGCGCCTGGTACCAGGGCTCGGTATGCCATCCGAACCATTCGATCTCCGGCGGATGGTCTTTAAGCCAGTCGTCAGCCCGGGCCACATCTTGAATGACCTGTTCAACGGTCTGTTTTGTTTCAGCCATGCTTTCGCCCGGAATAAACGAAATCCGGCAGGCCATTTCGGCAAAGCCGGCCACGGTCGACACCCAGTCGCCGGCGTTGAGCGTGCCGATATTCAAATGACATGACCGGCCTTCCACCTTGTGATACAACGGGAACTGTTTCGTCGCAGCCCGCTGCAGATCAAGGTCCACCATGGCCTGGTAGACTTTCATCATCTTGCCGATGGCATTGACACCTAGATGCGCGTGACCGGCATGGGCCGTCAGGCCCTTGATTTTGACCCGAAAATACAAAATCCCCGGGTGGCTGATCACCGGCATCATGAACGGTTCGGAAATGATCATGCCGTCGGCGGTGTAGCCCTCCATCAAACAGGCCAAAGTGCCTCCGCCGCCACCGGCCTCCTCCTCCACAACGCTTTGCAGCATCACATCCCCGCCCGGCTCGATGCCGGCTTTTTGCAAAGACTTGACGGCGTACAAATTGGCAATCACCCCCGCTTTCATGTCCACCGCCCCGCGCCCGTAAAGACGTTTCTCTTCAATTTCAGCTCCCCAGGGATCATGCTGCCACTGATCCACCGGCTCGGGGGAAACCACATCGACATGGCCGTTTAATATCATGGATTTCTTCTGTGGATCGCCGCTCAGGATTCCAATTACATTTGGCCGACCTTCAAAGGACAGTCCGCTTTCCACATAGGCCGAATGCTGCCCAACCTTTTCTTTTTCAGCTTCAAAAGTTTTAACTTCCAGCCCCAGACCATCATACTGCCGCTGCATAAATCCCTGGGCCGGCCCCTCGTTACCGACCACACTAGGGATGCGCACCAGTCCGGCCAGGGTGTCGATCATTTCATCACGTAGTCCATCCACTGCAGCCGCGATTTCCGACTTTATTTTATCTTCCATTGGACTAATTCCTGTAATTTTTTGCTGAACCTTCTATCGGTATCATCTGTCGTAAAACTACCCCATGTGCCATGCACTAAGCCTTTTGCGGTATCTTCCGCATTCCGCATTCCGACTTCGAACTTCTCTGCCCCTTGCCCTATTCTTCCGCATTCCGCAATCCCAAATCCGCAATCGAAAGCCTCTGTCCACTGTCGTCAGTCCACACTATGCGCCATGCGCTATGCCCTTTGTGGTATATTCCGCAATCCCACTTCCGACTTCGAACTTCTCTGCCCTTTGCGTTGTCATTCCGACTTTGTCTCGCCTGAGCTCGTCGAAGGCCGCATTCCCACTTCCGACTTCAATATCTTCCGTCCTCTGCGTGCCGCGGCGTAGCTGGAAGAGCGAAGACGGGTCATCTGTTGCCTGTTATCTAATATCCAAGAAACTCCCCCACCAACTTCACATGGATGCGCCCTTCGATCATGTGACCTTCAATGGTACTCCACATGTTGCATATGCGTTGCGGGGTGCGACAGTCGGAGCACAGGCCGGTCTCGACACAGGGATTTTTTAGCCCATAGCGAATATTGTTGATCGGCGCGGCATAGTGTTTGACCCGGGCGACGGCGGATTCCAGATCCGGTGCAACCTTGTTCATGCCGACCACCAGGATCACCTTTTTCGGCCCGAATGCCATGGCCGCCACCCGGTTGCCCATCCCGTCCAGGTTGACCAGCCGACCATCCAGGGTAATGGCGTTGGAGCCGGCGATCATCACGTCCGCGATCATACCCTGGCGCCGCAACTCCAGGCCTTCTTCACGCGACAATTCGGGGCGATACGGATCAATCAGGTTGACGCCCGGTAAAGCGGCGATGTCTTCCCACAACCCCATGTTCCCGACGGTCATCGACCCGCAGCGAAAAACACTGGCGCCCTCTGGAATCATGGCAAGCACCTCGTCTTTAGCCCGGGCGGCCGTTGCGGCGTAGCTGCCGGACATACGGCGCTTTTCAAGGTTTTTGATTATTTTTTCAGCAACTTTCTCATTCCATACCACCTGGTGTTCATCCATTATTTGTCTCCTTTCCTGGGGATCAATCTACTATATGCCATTTTCATTTTCGCGCATCATATCGAATGGTGTCTGAAGATCAATTAAAAAATTTCTCTATTTTAAAAATTGGTCCGTTTAAAATGAACTGCCCTGCGCCAAGCTGCGGAGTATCAAAGTAAGATAAATTCTATTCAGACGCAGTCCTGCTGAACTGAAGCGGGACGGGGAATTAAACCCGGCAGATTTCGCGATCGCCTTAACGCGTGTATTTCAATCTGTGTAATCTGCGAAATCTGTGGATCAAAGTGAAAAGGACGCCATAGCCGGGTGGAGTCCCGCTGCGCCCTTTTTATAAAATATCAGCCGCTGTCAACTAAAATAATTTAATTTTGGGCAGCTGGCCTCATCGGATGTTTCGCCGTACCCTTATTTTGTCAAACCATATAACCAATAATCCGAAAATCCCACCAAATATCAAGCCGGTGTCGATCCAATTGGACAGTTGTTCGATGGCCCTGAGAGTTTCGCGAGAGCCGTCTTCATTCATCTGTTGCAGGGCCAGATCGGTGGCCTGCTCCGGCACGAAGGCCTGGTGAAGATAGAAATTGAGCCCCGGAATAACCGCAATCAACAAAATGCTCAGTATTATTCTGTTTCTCATTTTTTGCCTCCTCACTGGGTTCCAGTATTGACCAAAATGCCCAGACCGTTTGATCCGTCGGTATTCCAATACTGTTGAGGATACTGGCCGTTCCATTTTCCAATCCGTTTAGCCTCGACTTCCAGTTTGCGGAGGGCTAAAAAGGCCGGGTTGGACTTGGCTTCCGCGGCGGCATTGGCCACCACCCGGATGGCTTCGGCCTCGCCGTTGGCTTTGATGATCGCCGAACGTTTCATGGCCTCGGCTTCTTTGACAATCCGGCGGTTTTTATCCTCCTGGGCATCATAAAGCGCGGCGGCCACAACCTTTTCCTGCTGGGCCACAAAGGTGGCATCGATGGCATTTTGTATGTCTCTGTTTTCGTAAGTGAAACCACCAAACATGCCGATGGTGGTCACAGTGATCCCGGATTCCTTGAAGAAGCCCACCACATGTTCACGGACCCCTTTGATGATCTCATCTTTTTTGGTTCGCAGCTCGTCCATTTTATAAAGTGCCGCAATCTCAGCCGCCTTGGACTGGATTTCAGCCCGGATCTGATTGTCCATGATGAGGGCCAGCTTGCCGTTGGGATAGTGATACAGAAATCGGGCGGAATTTTCCTCTCGAATGTAGGTCGTACAGGTAAATCCGGTGCTGAATGACACACTGTCTTCGCTTTCAATCCAGATCCCTTCATTTTTGGTGCTGGTCCCGGTGTCCCGACCGGCAGTCCATTCCCGTGTGATTGGTGAGCGATCGACCTTGATCACCTTGACCGTGTCAATCCATTCGCCCGAGAACCAGAGGCGTCCGGTTTTGCGCCAGCGGCGGGGAATGTTGATGCGCTTTACGGCCACCTGGTAGCTTTCCAGGGCTTCCAGGGATTTTAGCTTTTGCTGCTTGTTGAGGTTTCCTTCCAGAGGGATGACAAAGGCGGTTTCGTTGTTTTGCACTTCAACGAATTTTTCGCCCTTGTAAGGCATACAACCGATAACCAGCATCCCGACGGCCATCAGTAGGATCAAAGAAAGTACGAGTTTTTTCATTGTTACCTCCTCTGTTGATGGTTTACCCATGATACCAACCTGCCTGTTGACCTCTGTTCGAGCAACGACCGTGCCAGTTCGCAATTAATATTAGATTCCAAATATTTTCAGTTGTTTTTCTCAAAATTCATTTTCGCCGGATTTACAAAATGTAGTGAAAATTATCAGGTATTGTGATTATTATCGCTATGTTTGTATTTACATTTTAGTTCCGATCATTTAACAATGGACTTGGAATAAAAAGAAGTTCAATCGGTCTTTTTTGGGTTCTAATGTAGTATCTTGGATGGGTGAAAGCGATGAGAATTCTTATACTTGATACACCCGAAGGACACCTGCAGGCCATGATCAATGCCTTTGAGTCTGCCACCCGGCAAAACGATATGATCGACCAGGCGACCTCGGCGGATCAGATAATGAAAAGGCTTACAGCGGGTCTGCCATGGGATTTGCTGGTACTGGACTACGATTTGGGCGACGGGCAGGTGGGGGGAGAGCAGATTCTTTCCGATGTCAGAAAATTGCGACCGGATATGCCCATTGCGGTGGTTGCCGATCATGGCGATGTGAATATCGCCTCCCGGGCCATCCAGTCCGGTGCCAGTGATTTCATGGTGAGGACAGGAGATCTGGCGAATCGGGTGGCCACCCTGCTGAAGAAAATCCGGCCCCATCTGCATCTGCTCAACCGCAACCGTATTCTGCGCGAGCAAAACATGATTCTTCAGGCAGCCACCAGTGATCGATACCGGATCATCGGTGAGTCGACTCAGATGTTGGCGGTCATCGATAAAGTCCGGCGAGTTGCGGCAATTCCTCGGCCGGTTCTGGTCGTCGGCGAACGAGGCACCGGCAAAGAACTGATTGCGCGGGCCATCCACACCGCTTCCGGCGAGCCGGATCGCCCCATGGTGGTTATCAATTGCGCCGCATTTACGGACAGCCTGCTCGAAACCGAATTGTTCGGTCACGAACGGGGGGCGTTTACCGGTGCCGACACACAGGTTTACGGCAAATTTGAGGTTGCCGGCAACGGCACCCTATTTTTAGATGAGATCGGAAATATGTCCCTGTCCTTTCAGCGCAAAATTCTGCGGGTAGTTGAATACGGCACCTTTACCCGGGTTGGGGGCTCCAGCGAAATTCAGGTCAACACCCGGATCGTGGCCGCCACCAATTCGGATCTCAGACAACTGATCGCGGACGGAGAGTTTTTGCACGATTTATATGATCGGCTCAGCTTTGAAGTGATCGAAGTGCCGCCGTTGCGACAGCGGGAGGGCGACGTTGCCATCCTGGCACGCCATTTTCTGAATGAGTTTATGAAAGAAATTCCTTCGTTGAGCGGAAAGCGTCTCAGTCAGGCCGCGCTCAAACTGCTTAACAAATACGAGTTCCCGGGCAATATCAGAGAATTGAAAAACATCATCGAGCGCTCGGCCTACCGGGATACCACCAACGAGATCACCCCCGAGGACCTGGGCATGCTTCCGCAGAAGCAGCCGGAGTTAAACGGTGAAACATTTCATGAAAAAGTAGAGGCCTTCCAAAAACGCCTGATCACCGAAGCCCTGGGAACGGCCGGGGGCAACCAGGCCAGTGCGGCACGAACCATCGGTCTTTCGTACCACCAGTTTCGCTACTTTTTAAAGAAATACGGAGGACCACAGATCGCAGAGGCTGCTGGCTAGTTGGCGACTTTCAATTATTCCCGATATTCGATGCTTCATACAAAAATTACTGTGGTCTAAAATTCCAAGCTCCAAAAAACAAATCACAAACAATTTTCAAATTCAAAACGCCAATGTCCCAAAAAAGTGATGACTGGTAGGGCCGTGATTTATCCGATCTGAAAAACGGCGACATGAAGCCTGCCAAGGACAACAGAAGCGATTGGACTTGCTGGATATCTATATCCGTTTTGAATTTGAGATTTGTGATTTGATTTTTGAGATTTGGATTTTGTGGCAAATGTCGATAAACATGGAACTTGTCAAATCCAAACATCTGACGAAAGTGCATCCACAATTATAAGGTAAACTAGGATGTCTTCTGAGAAATCTTTAGAAAATTCAGCCCTCATGGTTGCCACCCTGACCTCTTTCATGGGTCCGTTTACGATATCGTCCGTCAATGTGGCCCTGCCGACCATTCAAGCCGAATTTTCAGCTGATGCCGTTGTTTTAAGCTGGGTTGCAACCTCCTATCTGCTGACCATCGCGGTTTTTCTGGTTCCCTTCGGCAAGGTGGCCGATATTTACGGCCGTAAGAAAATATTCACCCTCGGCCTATTTTTATACACGTCGGCTTCTCTGCTGGCCATCTTTTCCTTTTCAATGAAGATCCTTATTGCCATGCGGATTTTACAAGGGATAGGGGCTGCCATGTTTGTCACCACCGGCATGGCGATTATTACATCGATTTTCCCGCCGGCCCGGCGGGGCAAAGCGATTGGTATTTATGTCTCGGCCGTTTACATTGGCCTCTCGGTGGGCCCCTTCGCCGGGGGTTTTATCACCCGCTATCTGGGCTGGCGCAGTATTTTCGCAGTGGTCGTTCCATTCGGCGCGGCCTCGGTCTTGATGACTCTCAGGTACCTAAAGGGCGAATGGGCGGATGCGCGGGGAGAAACCCTCGACATCCGCGGAAGCGTACTTTATGGCCTATCGATTCTGATATTGGTCTACGGCGCCTCGCTGTTGCCCCGAACCGCAGCAGTTTACCTGGTAATTGCCGGCCTGGCGGGGTTGGTTTTATTTATCAGGCTCGAGTTGCGGATCCCGCACCCGGTGTTTGAGGTCAAGCTGTTCAGCCGTAACCGGCTGTTTACTTTTTCAAGTCTGGCAGCCTTGATTAACTACTCGGCCACATTTGCCCTGACGTTTCTACTCAGCCTATATTTGCAGTATATCAAGGGAGTCCCGCCCCAGTACACCGGATCGATCCTGATCGCCCAACCCATTATGATGGCAATTTTCTCGCCCCTTGCCGGTCGGCTTTCGGATAGAGTGGAGCCGCGCCTGCTTGCATCAGCCGGGATGTCGATCACAGTGATGGGTCTTGTATTTCTAGCGTTTATCGGACCTCAGACATCACAGGCAATGATTGTTTTAATTCTGGCCGTTATGGGATTTGGATTCGCTTTGTTTTCTTCACCGAATATGAACGCGATTATGGGCGCAGTAGATAAACGATACCTGAGCATCGCTTCCGGCGCCGTGGCAACGATGCGCCTGCTGGGGCAGATGTTCAGCATGGCAATTGCCATGGTAGTATTTGCAATTTTTATCGGCCGCGAACAGATCACACCAGCCAATCACGAGGAATTCTTGAAGAGTGTCCGGGTATCATTTTTGATTTTCTCCCTGATGTGTTCGGTGGGGATTCTTTTTTCTTTGATGCGAGGGGAACTGCGGCACAAGTCGAGTCATGATTCCGGGGGTCCAGCCCGAAAATCGCGCTGACAAACCACAATCAGACTGGTTCATGAATTCACAATCTCCGCTTCAATAGCTATTTTTCAGACCGCAAGGACGGACTGCAACGGCAGCGTTATCAATAATTGAAATCCATCCCGGATGTGCTATAATGAAGAATACATTGGTCAAGCACAATTGGTCGTTTCAGGAGAAAGCAGGTGATGGAGAAAAATATTCCAGATAAAATTCTGCAGGAAGTATCGATATTTCCGAGTATGCCGAAAGTCGGAATGAAGCTCAGAACGCTTCTCGCCAAAGAAGATGTGTCGGTCGAGGAAATAGAAAAAATTTTACGTCAAGATCCGGGACTTGCCGCCAATGTGCTCAGATTGGCCAATTCCCCCTTTTTTGGCCTGCCCAGTAAAGTCGGCACGCTGAAACATGCCATCACCTTATTGGGGGTCAAACGGTTTTCTAAGATTGCAGTCGGTGCCTGTATGGACAAGACGATGGATGTTGCGGTGCCCGGCTATGGATTATCACAGGGTGAGCTCTGGCTCCATTCAATCGCGGTCTCAAATACCGCAGAGGCTTTGGCCAGATACAGAAAGCTGGACGAAGCCGGTGATTACTTTACGCCGGCATTACTGCATGATTTGGGCAAATTGGTCCTGGCGGATTTTGTAAAAAAAGCCCGCCCAGAAATCGAGGATTTGCTTGACAAAGGCGTGCCTTTGGTGATCGCCGAAAAAGAGATCCTCGGAACGGATCACGCTGAAATTGGCGCGCTAATTCTGAGTAAATGGTCATTTCCACAGGACCTTATCAATGCCGTGCGCTGGCATCACTACCCGGAAGCGATGGCGGATTCCAGTATGCACTCGGAAATCGTTTATTTAGCAAATTTGATGTGTCAGTCAAATAGTGGCAGTGGGTCGGCAGGGGATCAGCCGAATGAGCCGTATTCCTCAGTACTCGAACGATTGGGCCTCAAACCGGAGCAATATTTTAAATTTGCCGAAAAGACGCGCAGCTGGCAGGAAAAATTGTCAGAAACTCTAGTCCTTGAATGAAAAAAAGAAAAGTAACCAGGGCCGGTTACGACTTGGCCTTGCTGGCCGGCCCAAGTGAAGTTTCGCCCCGGTGGAAGGCGTTGATGAGCTTCAGGGCGAAATCGATGTTTTCCTCCGTGGTCCCTAAAAATTGGATCCCGAATTCATATCTGCCGCCTTCGGCTTTATGGGTATGGGCAACCCGACCAACGATTCCAATCAAATTATCATCGACGTCAACTGAAGTCAGGTAAATATTTTCAGAGAGAATTTCCTGGTAGGTTTCTATTTTGGCGCCAAGTGGATTTACGTCTAACGCCATTGCCATGCAGCTGTCGAGCTCGTTGCCGTTTTCGTCCAGACAGCTGTAGGATACCAGGTTGTTGGTATCGACCCTGGGGTATTTTCGGCGATTTTTTCCATCGGTGCCCGGCCGCCTCATCATGACGAACGCTGGTTTAATTTGCTGGCAGACAGCAAGAAGTTTCAACACGAATCGGGTGTTCTCAAGATCGGTACCCTCCAAACTGACCCCGATCAGATATCGGCCGGTTTTGGTTTGCCGGCTATGGACGACCCGCCCTTTAATATCGATCATCACGTCATCCGCATCGACAGAGATCAACCGGATCATTTCTGATTCAATCTCTTGAAATGTTTCAATTTTTATGCCGGCTGGACTTACTTCCAGCGCCCTTGCCATGCAATGTTCCAATTCGTTTTCATTGTCGTCCAAACAACAATAGGTAATCAAATTGCTGGCATCGACCCGTGGATACTTTCTGCGTTCTCTTTTTTCCATACTAGCATTATCGGCTGATAAATTTATTTCCTTGAGTTTTTTGGCATATATAAGGCATCATTCCCCCATTTTTTACATCAGTTCGGTTGCCGAGGCTGAAATGGCTCCGTACCACGGCAGAGATATGAATTGTTTCAGCTAAAATTTCCAATAATATCAAGTATGAACTTCACCTTGCAAGGTCAATCGCTGATTGAATTCCAAACGTTTATCTGGTATTAAACCGCAAACAGCCAACCAACGCAAAGCACATGGATAAAATTCAGCTCATTTTTTTCTTCATCAGCGGCTTTCTGGTCTCGCGTCTGATCATCAAAGTTCACCTCCCGCAAAGGCTGGTTTACTGGTTTATCGGTCAAAAGCAGCTGACTTTGGCTAAAATTCTATTCTACCTCATTGCCATCTCGGCTTTTTTATCGTTTTTTATTCCCAACGCCATAACGGTGCTGACACTTCTGCCGCTTCTGGAACTGTTGCGACGCTCATACGAAAGAGCAAACGGTCCCTCCCGCAGCGTAGCGACCATGTTGGCCCTGGCCACGATTTATGGTGCCAATATCGGTGGTATGGGGTCGATCACGGCCACACCGGCCAACGGCATCCTGGTAACCTATGCCGTATTAAACGATATTCCGGGCATACAACGTCTGACCTTTGCATCCTGGCTAATCTGGGGTATCCCCCTGGTTACGGTTTTTGTATGCGTCGCCGCCTTGATTTTAGGGATCGTGCTCCGCCCCTGGAAACATCAAAAAAACCGTATTCAGCTGCCGTTCGGCAATGATGAAGTCTACCACCCCTTGCAGAATCTAACCGTCTGGATCACGATTTTTTACTTTGCATCGTCATTTATTTTGTCGGTATTTTTAATGGTGGCGCCGCAGCGGGTATTTTTAATGTTAACGATATCCGGCTCGGTGACCCTGCTATTTACTGTATTTCTTTTTTTTATCCCGTTAAAAGGAAACGCCGCAGATAATACCCGGCAGGTGCTTTTAAAATTGCCGGACTGCTATAACGATTTGCCAACCAAGGGGTTTGTCTTTGTCGGCATTGCGGTGGTATTGGCGGCCCTGCTGTATGTCATGAATATCCATGAATATTTCTCCAGCTGGTCCGGATGGGTCCTGAAGCTCGGGGTGCCGGCATTTGTTTTATTTTTCCTGATCGCTCTGGCCACTTCCTTTTCGACCGAAGTGCTTAGCAACACCGCCGTTCAGATCAGCTTTTTTGTAATGGCAATTCCGCTGGCGCACCAACTGAACCTGCCGGCATTGGAGGTGCTGATTGTTATCACGCTCTCCTGCACGTGTGCCTTTATGAGCCCTATTGCTACCGGGGTAAACGGATTGGCCTTTGGGGGTGTCAAGGGGGTTTCCTTTACGCGCATGATTCTGGTGGGATTCATTATGAACATCGCCGGCGCGCTGTTGATTTCAGTTTGGGTGATCAATGTCGTCAGGAGATTGTATCAAGATTTTGGATTTTAGATTTCGGATTTAAGGTATTCTGCCTGTCGTGAGCTTATGTGTCGAACGGCCTTTTTTATTAATCGATAGAGCGGCACGCGGCGTAAGCGCCTGCGCTGCGCGAGCGATGCCGCCAATCCAAAATCCGCAATCTAAAATCCAAAATTACAAATCCTTCATCTGCCTCGACTCGCAAGCCCCTTCAGAATCTTTTCAGCCGTGATGGGCAAATCTTTGATCCGCACTCCCGTGGCATGGTAGATGGCATTGGCAATGGCCGGTGCTGCCGGATCCAGCGACCCTTCGCCGGTTTCCTTGGCACCGAAGGGACCGTGGGGATCGTCCGTGATGATGTGATTGATGCTGATTTCAGGCATCTGGTCGGCCGTTGGAAGCCCATAGCCTAAGAAGGACGGATTCATTGTCTGGCCGCCCTCGAATATCAGCCCTTCTGAAAGTGCGTAGCCCAACCCCATACCGATGCAGCCTTCGATTTGCCCTTCCACCGACATGGGGTTCAACGGTTGCCCGCAGTCATGGCCCACGGTAAACTTTATGATTCGGACGGCGCCGGTCAACAGGTCGACCTCAACCTCACAGATATAGGCCCCGAAACTGTAGGTAGGTGAAAGCGGGTCGGGTGAATTGTACGACCCCTGGGCCACCAGGGGCGAGCCATGTTTCTTTTTCTGATATAAATTCACCGCGTCGGTAAAAGAGATGAATCGATCCGGGCGGCCCTCGACAGCAATCCTGCTGTCTGAAGCAAATAAATCCTTTGGGTCGGCTTTCAGTTCCTCGGCCACAAATTCAAATAGCTGCGCCTTAATCCCGTTGGCCGCATTCAAGGCGGCATTGCCCGCCGCAACCGTGACGCGGCTGGAATAAGTCCCCATGTCCGGGGGTGTCAGCCGCGTGTCGGCACTGGTCAGATGAATATCACCCAGGGCCAGGCCAAGCACCTCGGCCACGATCTGGCAAATGACACTGTCGGATCCCTGACCGATGTCGGAGGCGCCGGTAAACACATTGACACCGCCCCCATCGCCGGCCTTGATGGTCACGGAAGAATGGGCGGAGGTGGTTCGGTTGAAATAGAAACCTGCGCCCGACGGAAAACCGCCGCATCCCAATCCAATGCCATAGGCCTTGTTGCGATCTGGATTGCCGGCTTGGCGCTTATGCCGCCAACCGGATTCGGCCGCGACTTTTTCCAAGCAATCGCTGAAGCCGGAGCTGACGATTTTAAATCCGGCCGCCGATTCATCTCCGGTCCGCAGCCCGTTTTTCAAGGCCATCTCCATCGGATCCAGTCCCAGGTCCTCGGCAATCATATCCAGCTGAACATCCTGGGCAAAGTGGACCTGGGGTCCGCCGTGGCCCCGCATGGCGCCGCAGGGCGGTTTGTTGGTGTAGATGCGGTATCCGTCATATTGATAGTGGTCGAACTTAAAGGGCAGGGTTTGAAAAGTGCCCATCAAGACCGTCGTCAGCGGTCCCAGGCTGCAATAGGCACCACCATCTAAAACGGCCCGGCACTTGCGGGCCAGAATTGTCCCGTCTTTTTTAACGCCGGTTTTCATCGTAATTTGAGTGGGATGTTTTCGGCGGGCTGCGGCAAACTCTTCGTCCCGGGAACAGACAAGTTTGACCGGTCGATCGGCATGTCTGGACAGCAGGGCGGCACAAAATTCCACCGCGGACAATCCGTCGGACTTGCCCCCGAAACCGCCTCCCACAAAGGGTTTAATCACCCGGATATGATCCGGATTCATATCCAGGGTCCGCCCCAGATGCTGCTGGACGTAATAAGGTGTTTGGGTCGAAGAATAGACCGTGAGTTTACCGGATTGATCCCAAGCGGCCAGCGCCGCCCGGGGTTCCATGTAGCCATGGATGGCAGACTGCGTACCGAAAGCATCTTCCCGGATATGGTCGCATTGCTCAAAGATTCTTTCCGGCTCACCCTTTTTGATGTGATATTCCCGGCTGATATTTTGAGGCGCATGCTCATGCAGCTGCGGAGCGGTCGATTTCTGAGCTTCGTTGGGATCAAACACCGCCGGTAATTCTTCATACTCCACCTTGATCAAGTTCAGGGCTTCCATGGCCACATCCATGTCAACGGCGGCAACGGCCGCTACCTCTTCGCCGATGAAACGCACCCGGTCCACTGCCAGGGGATACTCATCCATGTATTTGGCAGACCTTGAGATTATACCGAATTTTATCTGCGAGGTATCGGCCGCGGTCACAACGGCTTTAACGCCGGGCACTCTCATGGCCCGGGAAGTATCAATGGCGATTATGGTCGCATGCGGCAATGGACTGCGAAGGATGGCGCCGCATAACATCCGCGGCAAGGAAAGGTCATCCGTATAGAGAGCCTTGCCCGTTACTTTATCTCTGGCATCCACCCGGGGCAGACGCCTTCCGATAACACTATATTCTTTCATGCTCCGTCCTCACCGCGTATCAATTGAATATTAGGCGTTTAGGGCGTTTATTCGGTCACCGAACTAAAAGAAAATGAAACCGGCAATGCACGGCCCTCGGACACTGTTTATTCTCCGACCGGTTTTATATCCGATCCAGGGCCTTTTTTTAAATCGGCACTGGCGAATACGGCGGCTGATATCACAAAAAGGGCAGCTACGAAAAAGAGTGTGGCCTTCATACTGTAGTTTTGATACAGATACCCGGCAATCAGCGGCGATATCGCCGCCATGATAAATCGCAGAAAAGATAACACGCCCAGCATGGTGGTCGCCACTTGTCGGCCGACGATATCGAGAATGGCCGCTGACAGCAGGGCATAGTCACTGCGCAAAAAAATACCCAGGATAGCGATAATTATCGTAAACATGACGCCCTGGCCGAATAGAGCCAGGAAGACAGTTAGAATCCCCGAGCAGAGCAGGGCCGGAACCAGCACCGGCTTGCGCCCGAGACGATCCGATAGAAAACCCATCAGCGGACTGGCCAAGATCCCGACGGCCCACAATAGCCCAAAATGAAATCCCATGGATTGGGAACTGAGGTCGAGGCCTTCTTTCATGTACAAGGGCAAAAATGTAACGTAAATCGTAAAGCACATACCCCGCAAACCGGCCACCAGATTGACCTTCCAGATTGCCGTGGTTTTAAAATAGCTTAGGGTGGTACTGATTTGAGTTTTGAGGTCGGCATCCTTAGTGGTGTCGTTATCATCACTTTCAGAGGTCGGACCAATTCTTCGGAAGTCCCAGATGAACCAAAATGTCATTAGCAGCGGAACAACGGCATAAATAGCGATTACCCCGCGCCAGGCTAAGATGCTCAAAAGCAGACCGGTGATGACCGGCCCGAAAATGTCGCCAAAGCTGCCGCCGACGCCGAAAATGGCCAGTGAGGTTCCTTTTTTTGCGGGAAAGCGCCGGGATATTTCGGCCATTGACGGCAGGTGCCAGACCGATGTAGCGACAGACACGAGTATCATTCCGCAAATCAGCATCGGATAAACGGTGGCGACACCAATCAGCAGCCAGCTCAAACCGAACAATGCCATGCAGGCGGCCATGATAATGCCCCGGTGACGGCGCAGACGGTCGGACAACACACCGCCCGGCAATGACGAGAGACCCATGGCTATTTCCTTGGCCGTCATCAGGGCGCCGATCTGAATCGCCGATATACCGAAAGTCACTTTGATAGCCGGCAGCATCACGGCGAAGCTCTGCTGCATAAAATGAAAAACCCCGTGGGCAATGGTAAAGGCAGTTAATATTCGTGCCCCGCCCTGGGATTTTTCAGTTTGATCAGTTGCAGCCGACAATGCAGTAGCCATGAGACTTCATATAGCACAACTTGGGGGGAAGGGCCATCAGGAATGGCGAATGACGATTGTCGAATGTCGAATTAAAAAATGCTGCCTATATTGAGAACTTTAAAAAATTAGATGGAGCGAAGTGACTCCACAATTCGAACTTCTTCATTCGACATTCGACTCTCCCTCCACCGCTATCAACACTTCATTGCGTCGCAGAAACCAAGGCATAAACGGCGGATCATACCTCGCCCAGACCGGTTCACCGGCAGGTTGGAGACCGCGCTTGTTCATCAATTCTTCCAAGGTCTGCTTTTTTTCTTCGTAGCGGCTTTTGCTCCAGGTGCCCGAATATTTTAGTGCAGCAACGAGTCGACCCGGCTCTCGTTTTAGCGTTATTCTGGGGTCCAGCGGCTCAGGCAGATCTTCCATTGAGAATTCAGACGGCATCATAAATGTGATTCGCCACTTGTTATCCATTTGGACCTGGCTTACGGGAGCTGTCATGGCTATCTCAACCGATTCAACTTCTTGGGTGACCGGTGCGGTCATCGCGATAGACTGTTTTTTTCGGTTGTTGCCGGAAATGTAGTCATACAGTCGGCGGAATCCTTCATTGCCTACTTTTTCAAAGTCACCCTCAACCAGTGTTTCGGCCACTATCTGCGGGCCGTACTGTCTGAGCTCAAAATCAAGATCGCTCGCCACAATGTCGTATTTAGCTTTCTCAATTGCCATTGCATTGGTTCCAATCCATAAAAGAAGCATAGTGGATATAAAATAAATTCGGTTTTGATTAGGGAAAACTTTCATCGCATACCTCTTTGTAAAATTATTACTCATGGGTCCGGTGCAAAATAAAAAGGCAGCGTCAACGGACGCTGCCTTTAATATCCAGAGATTGACAGGTTATCCGGCCACATCAATTCCCAGATTACAACCTAAATTGGAGTTGCTTTCACACTGAAAATTTTTATATCTGGTGTCTTCGTGGCCGGATTCCCTTTCGTCATCGCTTTCAATATAGTTGTGGTCTTTATCTGTGAATTTCATTATTTCACCCCTAATCGGTCTTGGTTACAGGTTAGCCGGCGACATCGATCCCCAGGTTGCAGCCTAATTTCGAGTTGGTTTCGCACTGAAAATTTTTGTATCTGGTATCTTCATGGCCAACTTCTCTTTCGTCGTCGCTTTCAATGTAGTTGTGGTCTTTATCTGTAAATTTCATTTTTCACCTCGTAATTTTTTCTCTTTCGTTGTTGTTTGGTTTTTTTCTTTTTTTAGAATAAGATGCTCATGTAATTCAATTTGGCAATATGAGAGGAATCGGGGACTATTAATAGGTAAAAACTATTATTTAGACATTCCAAGAAAATTGCGAATTACAATTTCAGCCTTATCTTTAAGGTTCAATGTCTGAATATCTTTAAGGTGACTGTGACTGGCTTATGCTCGATAAAAATGATATCGCCCGGCAGGTGCTACAAAACTGCATCATCTCGGATGCCAACAACGCCGGCATGTATTCAATCTGCGGCCTGGCGCTGCGCTTGCGCGACCTGTACAAGTGGGAGCAGGGCTTACCTCCCTGGGAGGAAAGAGACTCGTCTGAGGTGCTGGACTGGATCGAAGCCAAAGAAAACCATTGGGAGCAACACGCCCAAGACGACTACGGGCCCGTATCCATCAATGGCAAATCTTTTGATCCTTTCGACACTACCGGTATCAACGCGATCCTGGAACCGCAAAATCTGTTTTACGGTGCCGGCTATGCCCGCAGTCTCAAACCGACTTTCTTTCTGGCGGTCATTGAAAACATTTCAGAGATAAATGGCACCCGGGTCTGCACCCTTGACCGTGAACTGGCGCGCGACCTGCTGACCATCCCGGCCCTTGCCCAGGACGACCAAGTCATTTTGCGGCAGGACTCGGCCAAATACTACCTATGGGACAGTATCTTTTACATCAAGAAATCGTCCCGACCGGCATTGAGCTTTGCCCTAGAAAGCTGCGGTATCAAAGATCATCGGCCACGAGCCCTGAGAAGCCGGTTGACCGACATTCTGGCAATCCTGAAGGAGACCTACATCTACCATGAAATCGGCGAGATTCACGACACCGTCTTCGACCGAAGGCTCTGGCGCGAAATCATCGCCGCCTTCCCGTTTTCGCCGGTGGAATATCTGGCCCGGGCCGTCAAAGATCTTCTGGCCGATACCAATGACCACGGAACGCTGCCGCAAATCATCCGGCAGCGCAATTCTGCCGCCCTCGCTTTTTACGTCGCATTCCTGGAAGGGCTGCCCAAAGAATTCTTCCCGCAATTGCCGGCTTCATTTCAACAGTTTGCCCGAAATCGTGATTGGCGGATCATCGAGCAGGCCGTATCGGAAGGTCTTCGGACTGCCGCTAAAAACGCCGCCCTGATCATAGATATCTACCGGGAGGGGATCGAAAAAGACGATTTAAAATGGGCTGAAGTACAGATCCAAAAACGCTTGTTGGGTAAATTTATGAAGAAAAAATAAAGATGCGGACCCCAATGGGCCCGGCTTTGAGTTGCCCCCCTGATGGGGCTCTGGCATTAACCATCTGGAGTAACGGAGTACTCCAACACCCCGGCACGTTCCGGGTGATAGGCTCTTTAAGGGACCAAATCAGGCGGGTGAGCAAGATGCCACTCGGTCAGCCGCTGGTAGGCACTAGCCGCGGCTATGATGATATTCTCGTCGTAGGCCCTGCCCATAAACTGGATGCCGGTCGGCAGGCCTTTTTCTGAAAATCCGTTCGGCACCGATATGGCGGGAAGACCGGCTCCGTTGCCAATCGCCCCCATAATGTCTCGTGCTGATCCCCGAACTGCGCTAGGCACCTCCTCATCCAGTGGTGTTGATGGTGTCGGACGTGAGGGCCCCACCAGGGCATCGAACTGAGACATGAGCCTGTCGATCTCCCGGGCCATAATGCCGCGCAGCCGCAAAGCCCGGATATAATCTTTAGCCAAAATAGTCAGGCGGGCGTAAGGGCCGCAGCGATCTGCCCGGTCAACGAGTTCGGCCGTTTGGCCGCCTTCAATAAAATCCTCGAAGGCACTGGTGGCTTCGGCAAACAAAATCGTACGGGTAATCTCTTCGTGGGGCAGATCAGGTAACTTCACCTCCTGGATCGTTGCGACTTGCTCCAGCACGGTCAACGCTTTTTCGAAGTTTGTCCGCACAGCATCATCCATGCCCGCGGTGACATTCTCAATAATCCCCAGTTTGAAAGGCCGCGTCTCGGACCGTGAATCGTACTGATACACCCGATCCGTGGTCGTAGGATCCAGGGGATCGGCGCCGGCAATTGCTGCCAGCACCAAACCGCAGTCTTCGGCCTTGAGACATAGCGGTCCGATTTTGTCCAGGGTCCAGCACAGCGCCATGGCACCGTGGCGGCTGACGCGGCCGTAGGTTGGCCGCAGGCCGGTAACACCGCAATTATTGGCCGGATTCAAGATTGACCCCCAGGTCTCGGATCCGATCGCAAACGGCACCAGGCCGGCACAGACCGCCGAGCCCGAACCGCTGGAAGACCCGCCGCTCCAGGTATTGATATTCCAGGGATTGATGCCGGGGCCGGTAAAGGCGGCATTGGGGCGACGGTAACCCATACCGCCGGCAAGCTCCACCATGGCCAGCTTGGCACACAAAATCGCTCCGGCTTCATTTAGTTTTTTGATGACGGTGGCATCGTAGTCAAATGTCCGGTGGCGCAATGATGCCACGCCCCAGGAAGTCGGAATGCCGGCGGCGGTGGCCAGCAGATCTTTAGCGCCATAAGGTATACCATGCAGCGGTCCCCGGTAGCTGCCGCTTGAAATTTCCTGTTCGGCTTGCCGGGCCTGCTCCAGAGCCGCTTCACGGGTTACCGTAACAACGGCATTGAACCGCGGCCCCAGGTTTTCCAGGCGATCCAGAAATATCCGGGTCAGCTCGACCGGCGACACTTGGCGGTTGCGAACCTGCTCGCCCAACTCGCCGACAGACATAAATACCGGTGTGCGGGCCGTCATATTACCCCCTTTCCCGATATGGAACAAACAGCGCATAAGGCTCATCGCTGTTCTTCAGTTTCACCGCGCGCAGTTTAACAGCGGCCTGCTGAATATTTTCAACCCCTTTCTTGACTTCTGAGAGTTCTTCCGGGCTCAGCCGCTCATCGTAGCGCTTTTTCAGCAGATCGAATAAATATTGGCTGTCTCCCGCTATCGGATTGTTATCGCTCATGCTGTACCTCCGTTGTTACTTGGCGTCTTGGCGCAAGACGTTTCCGTCGGCTGTCACCCCGCTTTGCAACGGAAAATGACAGGCCACCCAATGTCTTTTTTCCAGTTCCCGTTCAGCGGGAAACGCTTCGCTGCAAATGCTCCCGCGATACCGGCAGCGCGGGTGAAACGGGCAGCCGGCCGGCGGGTCGATCGGGCTGGGCACATCACCTTCGAGGATAATCTTCAGCTTTTTCTCTAAAGGATTGGGTACCGGTGCCGCCGACAGGAGCGCTTCCGTATACGGATGCAGGGGATGGTCATAGACCTTTTTGCTGTCGCCGTACTCGACGATGCGCCCCAAGTACATGACCGCGATGTGGTCGCAAAGATGTCTGACAACGCTCAGATCATGTGAAATGAACAGGTAAGTCAAATTGAATTCCGTTTGCAATTGCACCAGCAGGTTCAGGATCTGGGCCTGTATCGAAACATCCAGGGCCGAAACCGGTTCATCGGCCACAACCAGCTTCGGACGAAGAGCCAATGCCCTGGCAATGCAGATGCGCTGCCGCTGGCCCCCGCTGAACTCGTGGGGATAGCGACTGACGTGATCCCGGCGCAGGCCGACGCGCTCCAGCAGCTGACCAATGTGGGTCTCCCGTTTTTTTTTGGGAACCAATCCATGAACCTCAAATGTCTCGCCCACGATTTGCCCCACATTCTTGCGGGGATTCAGCGAAGAATAGGGATCCTGAAATATGATCTGCAAATGACGGCGGACACCTTGCAGGGTTTTGCGATCGTATGACAAAATATTTTTGTCCTCAAAGAAGATCCGGCCTTCAGTTGGCTCTTCGAGCCTGAGTATGCAGCGTCCCAGAGTGCTTTTGCCGCAGCCGGACTCTCCCACCAGCCCCCAGGTTTCGCCGGTCTCGATTGACAGGTTGACCCCGTCCACCGCTTTCACATGCGCGGTTGAGCGCTTCAAAAATCCACTGGTGACCGCGAAATATTTTTTGAGGTTTTCAACCCGCAAAAGCGTATTATTCATATTTCCAGCACCTCACGCGATGTCCGGAATCGGATTCGAACAGGGGCGGACTATCAATGAAACACCGCTCAAAGGCATATGCGCAGCGGTCCTGAAACGAACATCCCCTGGGCAGATGCAGCAGACTCGGCACAATCCCCGGTATGGCCTTCAGCATTCGGTCGGGCGGAATATCGTCCATTCTAGGGATCGAATCCATCAATCCCAGGGTATATGGGTGCTTGGGATTTGCGAAAAATTCAACCACCTCGGCATATTCAATGATCCTGCCGGTATACATGACGGCAACCGATTGGGCCATTTCGGCAATCACTGCCAGATCATGGGTAATCAGCAGAATCGAAGCGCCCAGGTCCTTTTTGAGTTTGTTCATCAGATCCAGGATTTGGGCCTGAATGGTGACATCCAGTGCCGTTGTCGGTTCGTCGGCAATCAGCAGTTTGGGATTGCAGGACAGGGCCATGGCGATCATGGCCCGCTGGCGCATGCCGCCGCTCAACTGGTGGGGGTATTCCTTCATACGTTGGTTCGGGTTGGGTATTCCCACCTTTTGAAGCATTTCGACCGCCAGCTGGGTTGCGCGGCGTTTGGCCGCTTTTTGGTGTCGGCGAATGGCCTCGGTGATTTGATTGCCGACGGTAAATACCGGGTTCAGGGAGGTCATGGGCTCCTGGTAGATCATCGAAACCTGGTTGCCCCGTACGTCCCGCATCTGTTTTTCACTCAGCTCCAGCAGATTGTCGCCTTCCAGATATATTTTGCCGCTCACGATGCGGCCCTGGGGTTTTTGGGTCAACTGCATGATCGAAAGGGAAGTGACACTCTTGCCGCAGCCGCTTTCTCCCACCAGGCCCAGGGTTTCACCCTTGCGGATGGAAAGATCGATTCCATTGACAGCTTTGACCACGCCCTCATAGGTATAGAAATATGTGTGCAGGTCTTCGATTTGGAGCAGGATTTCAGCGGTTGTCATGGAATAAACCGAGCCTTTTTTCACTCGCCCCTCATCTTGGGATCCGTAACGTCGCGAATCCAGTCGCCCAACATGTTCAAAGATATGACCGTGACAAACAGGACCATGCCGGGCATGGTCGACATCCACCAGGCTACGGCAATATAGTCACGGCCAACGGCGATATCCCATCCCCATGACAGCGTAGTCCCGGTCAGGCCGAAAAAGCTGAGGGCGGATTCCAGCAGAATCATGTAGCCGATCTGGTTCGTGCAGATAACGATGATGACGGGGACGATATTGGGAAAAACCTGCTTGACAATAATCCTCGGATTGGACGCGCCGATGGCCCGCGAAGCTTCAATGTAGTCCATCTCCCTGATTTTCAGCACGGCGCTGCGGATCGGGCGGGCATGCCACACCCAGGTTACCAGGGCCAGAACGACGATAACCGTCGCCATACTGGGCTTCATCAGGGCAATGACGCAAATTGCCAGGACGATCGGGGGAAAAGCCAGCATCACATCGGCCCCGCGCATGATGACGTCATCGACCCGGCCGCCGTAAAAGCCGCTGATCGTGCCGGTCAGGATGCCGAAAGCCGCTGCCAGAATCACGGACAGGATGCCCATCGCCAAAGAGACCCGCGCGCCGTAGATGGTTCGACTGAAAATATCCCGGCCGTGCAAATCAGTGCCCATTAAATGCGCCAGGGACCCCCCCGCAAAGGCCGGCGGCACCAGCTGATTTCTCAGGTTTTGGCGCAAGGGATCGTAAGGCGCGATGAGGGGGGCAAAAATCGCCATCAGGCTGATAACTACGATTACGGTCAGCGAAATCCAGGCCTTCGGGCTCCTGACGAATTTGGCCAACAACCAGGCTGTATTTTCTTTATTCATTCCTTGGCATCTCTCAGTATTTTATGCGTGGATCCAGCAGCGTATACAGAAAATCGACAATCAGGTTGACGACCGCAAAAAGAAAAGCGCATATAATCACCCCGGCCTGCACGACCGGATAATCCCGGTTATAGACCGAATCCACCATCAGCCGCCCCATACCCGGCCAGGAAAAAACCGTCTCGGTGATGACGGCGCCGCTCAAAACGCTGCCGAATTGAATGGCAATGACGGTAATAACCGGAATCATGGCATTTTTCAGGGCATGCTTGGCAACCACCCAGGATTCCCGCAACCCTTTGCCGCGGGCGGTCCGGACATAGTCTTCATTCAATACCTCCAGCATACTGGTGCGGGTCAGGCGGGTCACCAGTCCCACCATCCACAAGGCATTGGTGAGTCCCGGCAGAAAAAGGTGGTGCAAAAATACACCCAGCGGCCGCCACTCCCCTCGCAGGCATCTTCCGGCAGCCTCCCACAGCGACCATTCCGGTCGGCCCATTACGGGAAACCATTCGAAAAATACACCCAGCAGAAGGATGAGCATGATGCCGATCCAAAAGCTTGGGATCGACAGACCGAACAGCGAGAACAGGGATGCAAAATAATCCCACCAGCTGTTCTGGCGCAGGGCGGCTATGACCCCGGTGAAAATCGACAGCGGAACGGCAATGATCAACGAGGCCACGACCAGTTCCAGCGTGACGGGCAGTCTTTCGAATATGAGGCTGCCGGCCGATACGCCATGGCGGATGGAAAGACCGAAATTGCCCTCCAGGGTATTCTTCATGAAAATGAGATATTGGACATGCAGCGGTTTGTCCAATCCGTACGCCTGGCGCATTATTTCAATTTGCTCGGTGGTGGCTCTCTCGCCGAGCAGCACGATCAGCGGATCCCCTGGGGCCAGATGAATCATGGCAAAAATCACCACCGATACAATGATCAATACGAATACCAGATGAAACATCCGTTTAAGAAGGTAGCGCCTCATTGCTGCTTAGCTCCGCGGCCATTGCATGCGCCGGAATAGATGGGGAGGGCGTGCTCACCTCCCCCGCTTTGCCCTTTATCTAGCATGTGGTCAGACCTTTTTGACATCATAGACCGGGATCATCTCGTCCGCACGCGCCTCCCAATTATAGGCCCGGTTCACGCCATAGGCATTGGGCTGAAGGTGGAGATAAATCATCGGGCATTGTTCATGCAGGATGCCCATGCCCTGTTTGAACAGCGTATTTCTCCTGGCCGCATCGGTTTCGGACGTGGCGGCATTCACCAGTTTGTCGATTTCAGCGTGGCCGTAAAAGGACCATTTTTCTCCGGTGTAAAAAAGCGGTTTCACGTATGTGCTGGCATCGAAACTGCTGTAGCCGCCCCAGCTGAGCAGGTGCATTGGGTTGGTTTTACGCTGCAGCAGGCGGCTGATAAAATCCGTCCATTCATTGACGACCAATTCAGCATTCACCCCGACTTCCTTGAGCTGTGCGACAATGGCCTCACATATTTGAATATCATTCAACGCCATCCCCTTGGCAACGTCAAGCTTGACCTCGAAACCATCGGCATAGCCGGCCTCCTTCAGGAGCGAACGGGCTTTATCGGGATTGTACGGGTAGGGTTGAAGGGATGGGTCATGGCCAAAAACGGCCGGGCCGGCGGGTTGGCCCAACACTTCCGCCCGACCGGCCAGCAGGCTGTCGACAATCAACTGTTTGTCGACGGCGTAGTTGAGCGCCTGACGTACCCGCACATCCTTGAGCGGTGCGATGACATCTTTGTCCAGGTGAAAGACGACGGTCACAATTCGGCCCCCGATAGAGGTTGATAGTCTGACTTTCTTGCTTTGGTCAACAGATTTCCAGAGATGCGGCGGCACATAGGTGATCAAATCGAGTTGACCGGCCATCAATCCCGCCACTCGGGTGGAGGCTTCCGGAACCGGTTTAAAAACGAGTTTTTTGATCTGGGGTTTGCCGGCCCAGTAGTTTTCATTGCCGGCCAATACCAGGCGGTCGTCCTTCACCCATTCCACAAACTGAAAGGGTCCGGTTCCCATCGGGTTTTTGGCCAAAAAGGCGTCATCATGGGACTCGCAATACTTTGCATCCACCATCGGTGCAAAATAAAGGACATTGGGCAACGTGATGTAGGGTTTCTCACAGACAAAGACAACCGTATGGTCATCGATTACTTTCACCTCGGTGACCGGCTTATAGTCGCCCCCCCGCGGGGACTTGTCTGCTTTCAAGCGTTTTTCAATCGAGTATTTCACCGAACCGGCGTTGAAAGGATTGCCGTTGTGAAAGGTGACGCCTTTTCGTAAAGTGAATTTCCAGTCCTTGCCGTTAACGATTTCATATCGTTCGGCCAACCAGGGGATCAAATCGTTTTTGGCATCGCGCCGGACCAGGGGGTCGTGAATATTGTCATCCACGATATGATTGACCCTTTCGCTGTGCATGTGGGGATCCAGGGTTCGCAGCCCGGATGCCTGGGCCACCGTAAACTGCGGAATTTCCGCATAGGCCCGGCGGCTGCCGAGCGGCAGTCCTAAAAGGGTCACGGCGGAGCCGATCAAGCCGGCTTTCAAAAAGCTTCGGCGGTCCATGCCGCCCATCGATTGTCCGTTTGAACCTTGTTTCTCTTTTTCCATTGCGAGGCCTCCTTTCCTTGCTGGTTGTTGGTTACCTGAATCGATCAAAATCCAGGGGATCAACTTACAAGTGCATGTCAGAAACATCAGGTTCCTACCGGCCTTTTCACAGAATAAAGAAGTAGGCATCAGATCCGAACCGAATTGATAGTCTAAAAGGAGCCGCGATCGAAGTGTGGGTGAAAGAATAATGACTGCTGGATTTCAATGTCCGTTCGCCTGCAACGGACAACCGATAGGTTCCCCCCTAAAGCAAAGCCAACATAGCGAAGCCCGCTATGTTTGTCAATACGGTAAAATAAAGGCCTGCAGGCTTAGATGAGCTGAACAGCAGTAGTAAAAAAAGCCTTGATTGTGCGGTTAACTTTTGGCACATTCAGACAGCCGCAACATATTTGGCGACGAGGTAAAAATGACTAGGTGCAGGAAAGGAGCAATCACGTGGAGCGAATAGCAGCGGGCCGCAAACTGCTCGAAGCGGGCCCTTGGGAAGAATGGCAGAAGCAGGACACGGACCAGCGCCGGAAAGTACCGCCGCCGCCGCTGCAAAAGCCGTATCCGGAAAACGCCGAACTGATCGATCTGGTAGCGGCCAAAGACCTGACTGTCGGACAAATGCCGCTGATCGACGCCATCAACCGCCGCAAAAGCCGCCGAAGATATACTGGCGGATCTTTGACGCTGGAAGAACTTTCATTTCTGCTCTGGGCCGCCCAAGGGGTACAGGAGGTCAGTAAAAGAAAGGATGCTGCCCGGCGAACGGTGCCGTCAGGCGGTTCGCGGCACCCGTTTGAGCTCTACCTGGCCGTCAATCGCGTAACTAGCCTCGAACCGGGGTTATACCGCTATCTGCCCCTGGATCACAAATTGTGTTTCTTGGATACGGACCCCCAGATTGGCAAAAAAATGGCCCGGGCCTGCTGTAAGCAGGCCTTCGTTGGTAAGGGCGCGGTCGTCTTTATTTGGACCGCCCTGCCGTACCGGGCGGAATGGCGCTACACTATCGTGGCCCATAAAATGATCGCCCTGGATGCAGGACACTCCTGCCAGAATCTCTATCTGGCCGGTGAAGCCATCGGCGCCGGCGTATGCGCCATTGGCGCTTACAACCAAAAGGAGCTGGATGCCCTCCTTGAGGTTGACGGCACGGAAGAATTCGCTGTTTATGCCGGGGTGGTCGGTAAAGTAAAACCATAGACTTATTCCTATACTGCGCTCATAAAAAGAGGCCCCAGCAGGGCAGCAGTAGCGCAGTTCATTGGTTACAGGTTTCAGGTTTCGGGTGTCAGGTGTCAGGTAACCGAGGTGCTTAGTACTTGAATGAAACTTCATAAAATTCAAGATCATTTAGGTAGATGTTAATGGTTGGTGGGAGTGGCCTCCGGCCACGATTACCCGTATCGGGGAAATCGCGGTTAAAAACCGCTCCCACGATCCAAAAAAGCCGATACAAAACTACAAAGTTTTTTTTCGATTAGACCGGCCGTTTTGAGGCCGACGGCTGGGCTGATACTTGAAATCCTCCGTTTCTAACAACATGTTGTCAGAAAAAACCAGATAAGGGCCTAATTGAGTGAAAAATGCTCTATTTAGGGGTATAAATCTTCATTGGTTATTACTATATTGGGGTAACAGAGAAAGCCTCGTCTTAAGGAAAAACAAATGATTTACTACCCGGACAGCGACCAAAGCTGGGAAACGCTTTCGGCGCAGGAAGCCGGATTCGATCCGGCACGTCTGGCGGCGGCGATCGCTTTCGCCGAGGCGCATGAATCTCCCTGGCCACGCGATCTCGAAAAGGCGGGAGACGTACCCGGCTTGAGCCAGTTCGAGAAGCCACCCTGGAATGAAGCTCTCGGCCCCTTCAAACCGCGCGGCGGCACCAATGGCATTTTGCTGAAAGGCGGACGCATTGCCGGGCGCTGGGGTGATCCGGCGCGCGTCGACATGACCTTCAGCATCGCCAAAAGCTACCTGGCGGTGCTGGCCGGACTCGCCCTGGGCGATGGCTTGATCCCGGACATCGATGCGCGCGTCGCCCGAACCGTACCGGGCGACTACTTTGCCTCGACCCACAACAGCGTTATCACCTGGCGTCACCTGCTCACCCAGACCAGCGAATGGGAAGGGACCCTGTGGGACAAACCGGATCTGGTGGACCGCAACCGGCAGGTCGGCCCCGGATCGGATAACAGCCGCAAGGGTGAGCATCGCGACCTCCAGCCGCCCGGGACCTTCTGGGAATACAACGATGTACGGGTCAACCTTCTGGCGCTCTCTTTACTGTATGCCTTTCAAAAACCCCTACCGGAAGTCCTGAAAGCACGCGTCATGGACCCGATCGGCGCATCGCAGACCTGGAGCTGGCACGGTTACCGCAATTCCTTTGTTGAAATAGCGGGCCGTCGCATGCAGTCGGTGCCCGGCGGCACCCATTGGGGCGGCGGTATACAGATCAACAGCTTCGACCACGCCCGCTTCTGCCTGCTGATTCATCATAACGGGATGTGGAACGACCGGCGCTGTCTGCCCGAGGGCTGGACCGACGCCCTGCGCGAGCCAAGCCCCATCAATGACGGATACGGATTACTCTGGTGGCTCAATACCGGACGACGTGAGTGGCCCACAGCGCCCGAATCCAGCTATGCCGCCGTCGGCGCCGGCACCAGCATTCTGTGGATCGATCCGGATCACGATCTGATCCTCGTGGCACGCTGGATCGATAAGGAAAAAGTCGCCGATTTGATCGGCCATATTGTCGGCGCACTTGCGTGAACCGTTCAATAAAGATCCGGGCTCCGAGGAGCCGACTTAGCTTTCACTCCTGAGGGGTGCAGTTTACCTAAAACACTGCGTGGAATGATGGAATAGTGGAACAATGGAATATTGGGTATCAAAAGCGGATGATGGTCTGATTTCAATTTCTGATTCGTACAATCAGGTAAGATCAGGCCTCATTCCGCTTAACCCATTATTCCAACACTCCAATATTCCACCATTCCACGGCATTCATGCACGGCACAGCCTATTATCTCTGATCTGGCCCAGAGGACCAGGTTTTCAATGTTAGAATGAAATATGGGAACGGAGGAAAAGTCATGGACGATGAAAAAACGACGACGTCTGACGCCGCCGCAGAAAAAAATGACGAAGGGAAAATCACGACCGCTGACATTGCCGCAGCGGAAACGCTAATGGGAATCGAATACACGCCGGCGGAGCGTGAACTGATGGTCGACAATCTGGACGGGCAGATCAAGGCCGCCCAAGCCCAGCGGGAAGTGATATTTCCCAATTCCCAGCCGCCGGCCACAACTTTCGACCCGCGTCTGCCCGGCACGACGGCGCCCACAGAACAAAAACCATTTGGCCGCTCTGGCCGTGATCCCGGTCCGCTGCCCCAGGCTGAGGAGGATATCGCATTTGCGCCGGTTACCGCGCTTTCCGAGTGGCTGAAGACCGGCCAGATCAGCAGCCGCCGGTTGACCGAAATTTATCTGAGTCGACTTAAGAAGTTCGACCCGCAACTCAAATGTGTAGTAACCCTGACTGAGGATCTGGCGCTGCAGCAGGCCGACGCGGCCGATCAAAAATTAGCCGCCGGCACCTATCTGGGCCCGCTGCACGGCGTACCTTACGGCCTAAAAGACCTCTTTGATACCAAGGGCATCGCTACCACCTGGGGCGCCGCACCGTATAAAGACCGGGTGGCCGAACGAGATGCACGCATTGTCGAGCGGCTGCGGAAAGCCGGTGCCGTTCTGATCGCCAAAACCACATTGGGCGCCCTGGCTTTTGGCGATATCTGGTTTGACGGCACCACCCGCAATCCATGGAATCCCGAGGAAGGCGCCAGCGGCTCGAGTGCCGGTTCGGCCACGGCCACGGCCGCCGGACTAGTCGGATTTTCCATCGGCACCGAAACCCTGGGCTCTATTACCTCACCGAGCCAACGCTGCGGCACGACCGGTTTGAGGCCGACCTTCGGCCGGGTATCCCGCAGCGGCGCCATGGCCCTATGCTGGTCGTTGGACAAAATTGGGCCCATCTGCCGCAGTGTCGAGGACACCGCCCTGGTCTTGCAGGCAATCAACGGCCACGACCCGACGGACCTCAGCTCTCTGGGCGTGCCGTTCAACTTTGACGCCACGCGGCCCGTCAAGGGCTTGCGCGTCGGCTACATCCCATCTTCTTTCGAAGATGAAGAAGCCTCGGATGTCGATCGAACAACCCTGGAGGCAGTCGGTCGGCTCGGCGTGGAATTGGTGGAAGTTTCCCTGCCGGAGCTGCCGTATATGTCGCTGATGAATATTCTGTTTGCCGAGGCTGCCGCCGCATTCGAGGAGCTGACGCTTTCCGATCGCGACGATGAACTGGTCTGGCAGGATGTCGGCGCCTGGCCCAATCTATTTCGCAAAGCCCGCTTTATGTCGGCCGTCGATCACGTGCAGTTGGACCGCCTGCGGTATCAGACAATGCAAGCATTGGATAACTTGTTTAACGATGTCGATTTCATGGTCGGTCCTTTTAAAATAGACGATATGCTGGTAACGACCAATTTCACCGGCCATCCCTGTCTGCAGATGCGGGCCGGGTTTGTCCAATCCAAGTCGCGCGGTGCAGCATCCCTTGGAGACGGCAAGCTGTCTGCGGGAGATGAAACACCGGAAGACGAAAGTGTGTATGAAGTTCCGCACGGCATATCGCTGTGGGGCCGGCTTTTTGACGAAGGACAGCTCTGTAACCTGGGAATGGCCCTGGAAGCCGAACTGGATGTCTGCGCGCGGCGCCCCCCGCTCGCCTGAAAGGCCAAGAGCTTAAAGCCTCATGTGAAACTACATTGGAATGACGAATGTCGAATGTCGATTGACGAATGATGGAATCGCTTCGCTCAGTCGTTTTAAAATGGACAGAATACCTTAAATCCAAAATCCGCATTCCAAAATCTAAAATTTGCTTTTTTAAGTTTCTTTTCTTTGATCAGACCGGCTGTCCTTTAGCCGGAGGCCGCCGCTCGTGGGAAACTTCAATGAATAACGAGAATTAGTGCAATGAAGCCTGATCGGGTCGTCGAAGTAGATAATCTCGAAGTTCGGTTTCGCCTGGACAATGGTATTGTGGTTAATGCCGTTAAGGGAGTTTCGTTTCATATTGCCAAGGGGGAAACGCTGGCCCTGGTCGGCGAATCGGGCAGCGGCAAGTCGGTGACGGCCATGACGCTGATGCGTTTGACCGAATATGCCGGGGCCGAGATAGCAGGCGGCTCGATGCGCCTGCGCCGCAACAACGGCCAGGTAGTCGAGCTCAAAGATCAGCCATCGTCGGTAATGCAGGATATCCGGGGTGTGGACATTTCCATGATTTTTCAGGAGCCCATGACCAGCCTGAATCCGGTTCTCACAATCGGTTACCAAATTTCCGAAGCGATCATCCGTCATCAAAACAAGAGTAAGAAAGAGGCCCGCCAACTGGCGTTGGAGATGCTCCGGTTTGTGCGTGTGCCGGAGGCCGAACAGCGCATGAAGCAGTACCCCCACAACCTGTCGGGCGGAATGCGTCAGAGGGCCATGATTGCCATGGCCCTGTGCTGCCGGCCGGCGCTCATGATCGCCGACGAGCCGACCACGGCATTGGATGTGACGATCCAGGCCCAAATGCTGGACCTGATGAAGATGCTGCAAAAGGAGATCGGCATGTCGGTTCTTTTTATTACCCACGACATGGGCGTGGTGGCGGAAATCGCCGATCGAATCTGTGTGATGTTCCGGGGAGAGATCGTGGAGCAGGGCGACGTTTATGAAATATTCGAGCAGCCCAACCATCCTTATACGCAAGCGTTGCTGGCGGCCGTTCCCCGATTGGGAAGCATGTCGGAAAAAGACGAACCCGAGAAGTTTCCCATTTTAAAAATGAAAGATACGTTTGAATTAAATACTTGAATTTAAGTCTCAGGAGAATTGTCTGGGATAGAGAAGCCGGATTTCAATTAATGGACGAACGATCGGCATGAATAATATTCGACCGGAAGAGCCCCTTGTAAATGTCAAAAACCTGGTAACCCGTTTCGATATCCGCACCGGTTTATTGCGACGGGTCACCGAGCGGGTGCATGCCGTTGAAAACGTGTCGTTTGATATTGCAAAGGGGGAAACCCTGGCCCTGGTGGGCGAATCGGGCTGCGGCAAATCAACCCTGGGCCGGAGCATATTGCAGCTCGACAAACCGACTTCCGGGTCGGTGAAGTTCGAAGGGGTGGAAACTTTAGGGCTTTCCTACGATGAAATGCGGCCTTTTCGCAAACAAATGCAAATGATATTTCAGGACCCCTTCGGTTCCCTCAACCCTAGGATGGCGGTGGGCGATATCATCGCCGAGCCGATGGTAATCAACGGAGTGGCCGGGGGCAAGGACCTGCGCAAACGGGTTCTCGAGCTGCTCGAACTGGTAGAACTAGGCCCGGAGCATCTGACCCGCTATCCCCATGCCTTTTCCGGCGGCCAACGCCAGCGAATTTGTATCGCCCGGGCCCTGGGGCTAAATCCCAAGCTAATCATCGCAGATGAATCCGTCGCCGCCCTAGATGTAACGATTCAGGCCCAGGTCATCAATCTCATGATGGATCTGCAGGCTGAATTCGGTATTTCGTACCTGTTCATCTCCCATGACATGGCAGTGGTCGAGCGCATCGCCCACCGGGTGGCCGTCATGTACATCGGCGAAATCGTTGAAATCGGGGACCGGCGTAACATTTTCGAAACTCCACAACATAGCTACACCAAAAAACTGCTGGCCTCGGTTCCCATCGCCGATCCCAGAAAGCGTCCGGAGAATCGCCAGTTGATGATCGATGAAATTCCCAGTGTCATCCGACCGGTCGGCTACCAGCCGACTCACCTGCCGATGAGAAAAGTCTCCGCAAATCATTTCGTTCGTGAAGAAAACCAGCACCATCAGTGATAGGTATAGGTAGGATCCAGCACATCACGCAGAACATCACCCAGCATGTTCAAGCCCAGCACCGAAAGCGCGATCGCCATTCCCGGCATGAGCGCAGTCCAGGGAGCTGCATCCAAATAGCTGCGGGAGGTTTGGATCATCAAACCCCATGACGGTGTCGGCGGCTGCGTCCCCAGGCCCAGAAACGAGAGACCGGCTTCGGCCAATATCGCAAAAGCCACGCTGATGGTGGCCTGCACGATCACCGGACCCATGATGTTGGGCAGGATGTGGCGGATCATGATCCGCATATGCGAGGCCCCGGCCGACCGGGCGGCTTCCACATAGGGCAGGCTGCTGACTTTCAGGGCTTCGGCGCGCACGATCCGGGCCAGAAAAGGGGCGAAGGCGATGCCGATGGCGATAATGGTGTTGCGCAGGTTGGGCCCCAGAATGGCACTGATGGCCAGCGCCAGCAGGAGCACCGGAAAGCTGAGCAGGGTGTCGACCACACGCATCAGCACCAGGTCGATCCAACCTTTGAAGTGACCGGCCAGTACGCCGAGCGGAAGCCCGACCAGCAGGCTGAGAGACACCGCCGACACGGCAATCAATAGAGAGGACTGGGCCCCCAGCAGCACCCGGTAAGAGATCTCGCGTCCCAGGTTGTCAGTCCCCATGGGGTGGTCGAAAGAAGGGGGCGCATGCCGCGCTTTGATATTGATCATCGTGCTCTTATGCGACGGGATAAGCAGCGGCGCCAGGATGGCCGTCAACGTAAAGCTGACGACCAGAACCAGCCCGATCAGACCTTTGGAGGTTTTGAGCGCCCTCAAAAGCCGCCTGGTTTTCAGCTGATCGTCCTCAGGCACGACCGGGGTATCTACGGGTGACAAATCTGACATATTGTCCTTACACTCAATCCTGAAACCTTTTGACATCAACGCCCATAGTAACATTGACCGCAAAACGTCATTGTGCTGTCGCCAAGCGCCCAGACCTAGTCAAACCCCACGCGCGGATCGAGGATCTTGTAGACCAAATCCACGATGAGGTTGCTGGCCATGAACACGGCGGCAATTAAAAATACCGATGCTTGAATGAGCGGAACATCCCGATTCAACAGCGCCTGATAAGTGAGCCACCCCATGCCCGTGTAGTTAAACAAACTCTCCACCACGATGATGCCGCCGAAAAGGTAGCCGAGCTGCAGCCCCAAAACAGTAATGACCGGGGCCAGAGCATTGCGCAGGGCGTGCCTCAAAATAACCGCGTTTTCGGCAATGCCTTTGGCCCGGGCCGTACGAATGTAGTCCGCCTTGAGCACTTCCAGCATGGCCGAGCGGGTCATACGGCTCAGCTGCGCAACCAGCCCGAGCCCCAAGGTAATTGCCGGCAATAGGGCATATTTCAGTGCAAGCCAGAAATTCTCGGCCGGTGAGACGAACCCGCTGGACGGCAGCCAGCCCAGGGTGCGTGAGAAAAGCAGGATAAAGACAATGCCCCAGAAAAAATCAGGCAGACTGATCCCCGTCAGGGCTGCGCCGCTGCTCAGGGTGTCCTGCCAACGGTTGTGCTTGATGGCACTGATAACGCCCAGCGGTATCGCGCAAATCAGCGCAATCGTCAACGACAGAACAATGATCATGCTGCTGGCCACCATCTTCTGCCCGACCAGCTCGGCAATGGGGACCTTGAAACGCAGGGAGGTTCCCCACTCGCCCTGCATCATGCCACTGATCCAATGCCAATATTGCACAACCAGCGGGTCATTGAGGCCCAGTTTCTGCTCCAGGGCGGCGATGGCCTCCGGGGTCCCCCGGAAGCTGAGAATCATCACCGCGACGTTGCCGGGCAGCAAGTTGGTGATCGCAAACGTGACGATGGAAATAAACAGCAGGGTCAGAATAAGCAGTGCCAGCCGGTTTAAAAAATATGCCATGGTAGTATAAAAAGGTTGAGCGGTTCAGGGTTCAACGTTCCAGGTTGAGAAACCCCTAAACCGCTCAAGCCAGTGGATTTTGTCCATTATATTTGATAGAGCGCAGCGATTCCACAATTCCGAAATCCGCAATCTAAAATCCCAAATTATAACTCGTGACGTCATAGGAACAAAAACGGCACGAAATTGTAAATTCAGACTTGGCAGATATTCATCACTCCAGCCACTAACTATCCAGCCAGATATGCTTGAAGTGAAAATTGTTGCCGTTCGGATCTACCAGCTTGTCCAAGCCGTGTACATTCTTCCGGGCGGCGACCCAGCCCTTGCGCCGCCATAAGAACACATCGTGCGCCTGGTCAAATATCCGTTTCTGAACGTCCTGGTAGATTTTATTGCGCTGGTTCAAATCGACCGTTCCGCGGGCCCGTTCGCACAGTTCATCGAGCACCGGATCATTGATGTTGCGGTAGTTGAAGCCCCCGGTAGTATGCCACAGGCTGTAGTAGAGAAAATCGGGTTCCCACAGGGTGAAAAAATTCATCATGGTCACATCGTAGTCTCGATTCGTCCAGCACTGCGCCAGCCAATCGCTCCAGTTGAGCTGGGCGATCTTGACTTTCATGCCCGCCATGCGGAACCACTCCACCATAATCTGGGTCGCATCCACATGCCAGGGGTAGTTGGTGGTGACCTTGAAGGTAAACTCCAGATTGTCGGCGCCAGCCTCCTTCAACAGGCTGCGGGCCTTTTCGAAGTCCTGGCTGCGGGCTTTGAGATCGTTGTTGCGGCTGCCGGACCCCGGGTAACTGAAGGTGGTGGTCACTTCGCCCTGGTCCCAGATGGCGCCTTGCTGCAGGGTATCTTTGTCGATACAGTAGTCGAAGGCCAACCGGACGCGGTGGTCGTCAAAGGGCTTCACTTTGTGGTTGAAATTTAAAAAAGCGAATGAAACCGGATCCCAGGATTGCGTCTGGAGGTTGCCGTCTTTTTGCACCTCGGCAATACGATCCATGGGAATGTCGTTGATGAAATGAAACTCACCGGTACGCAGTCCGGTGAGACGGACGGTCGGCTCCGTAACCTCCACCGAACGCACGGCATCCAGATAGGCGGGCTCACCCCAGTAGTCATCGAAGCGCTCCAGGTTGTTCTCGCTGCCCATCACGCGTCCGGCAAACTTGAACGGTCCCGTACCGATCGGGTGGCTGCCCTGGGTCTCGCCGCTGCCCACGGGCATGATCGTGCCGGCGCCAAGGTCGCCCAGCCGGGCAAGTAAAGGTGCATGGATTTTTGCCATTTTAATCTGAACCGTGTGTTCATCGACGACGACGATCTCTTTGACGTTATTGAAAACTTCGCGGGTCGTCGCGCCGGTTTCCGGGTTCATGATCCGTTCGAACGAATATTTGACGTCTTTGGCGCTGAGGGTTTTACCGTTGTGAAATTTCACGTTTTTACGCATGACAAATGTGTATGTCAAACCGTCAGTGCTGACCTCGAAACGCTCCGCCAGACCGGGTACCATATTGAAGTTCTTGTCGGTCTTGACAATGGTTTCATGGATATTGGTCATAAACCGCAGGGTTGAAGCCGTACCGGTCTGATGGATGTCCATGTTCTGGGTCGTCTCCGAATGCCCCCAGATCAAGGTGCCGCCGCGTTTGGGTGTCTTGCTTTGCGCCAAAGCACTGAATGTCGGTAGCTGGCCGAATACCAAGATCCCCCCGGTTAAGGCTCCGGCCGTTTTGAGAAAATCTCTGCGTTTCATAGCATCCTCCTTTTGTTGATGTTCTTTAAGTCAGAAATTGTATTGGAAAATAGGACACTAGCAAAAAGGATAAATCGATATGGGAAGAAAAAAGTTATTCCCGGAAGAGGGTTTGCCATAGTAGCGGTTGCAAATCTGGTAGAAGGTATAAATCGTCACAGAACTCGGTGTTGACTCAAACAACCGGAACATATTTTTGGCAACCGCTATAAGGTATGGCGAACGGGTATAGGTTTGTCAAGAGAAAAAAACCGCTGGAAGCTGGGACGTATATGGGAACTGCTAAGGCAATGGTTTTTATCAGCCCTATGTGGATTTTGGATTGAAGTTATTCTGCCCGTCATGAGCTTTTATGTCGAACGGTCTGTTTTTCGAATAGACAGAGCGAAGCGATACCACCAATCCGAAATCTAAATTCTAAAATCCAAAATATTCAGTTACCACCAATCCGAGATCCAAAATCTAAAATCCAAAATTTCTTTAGCACCTAGTTCTTCACACTTGACTGCACGCCGCAAAGTGGTCCGGCATAACTTCACGCAAGGCCGGCACCTGACTGCGACAGCTATCGACAGCGATTGGACAGCGGGGGTGGAATACGCAGCCGCCGGGCGGATTGATCGGGCTGGGAATTTCTCCTTTTACCGCGGAGTAGTCACGTTGGGCTTCCACCTCCGGATCCGGCATCGGGATCGAAGCCAGCAAAACCCGGGTATAGGGGTGCAGGGCCTTGTCGAACAGGGCGTCGGTTGCGGCCATCTCCACCATCTTGCCCAGATACATCACCACAACCCGGTGGCACAGGTGGCGTACCACACTCAGATCGTGTGAAATAAACAGGTAGGTAAGATCGTATTCTTCCCGTAGGTCTTCCAGCAGGTTGATGATCTGGGCCTGGATCGACACATCCAGGGCCGATACCGCTTCATCGCAAATGATGAATTCCGGATCGGTGGACAAGGCCCGGGCAATGCCGACGCGTTGGCGCTGCCCCCCACTCAGTTCATGGGGATAGCGTTCGGCCATCTTGGCCGGCAGTCCGCACACATTGAGCAGTTCCGCCACCCGCTGACGACGTTGCCGGCCGTCGGGATACAGGCGGTGAACCCGCATGGGATCTGCGATTATCTCACCCACCTTCATGCGTGGGTTCAGTGAACTGTAAGGATCCTGGAATATCGCCTGGATCCGCCGGCGCCAAGGGATCAGCTGGCGCTGATTCAAGGCCGTCAGGTTGACACCGTCATAGTAGACGGCCCCGTCCGTGGGATGCTCGAGGCTCAAAATACACATCCCCGTGGTGGTTTTGCCGCAACCGGATTCTCCCACCAGGCCCACGGTTTGGCCCTTGTAAATGTAAAAGCTGACGTCGTCAACGGCTTTTATCAGGGCCGTGGTGCGGCGCAAGACCATTCCCTTGGTGAGCGGAAAATATTTTTTTAGCTGCCGAACCTCGACCAGGGGCGTTTCTTCAGCAGGGACCGGTTGGCCCGAAGCCGCGGGCCTGGAACTCATGATGCCCCCTTTTCCGCCCGATCCAGTTCCCGGTGTTGCCAGCAAGCCGCAAATTGGGCCTGGCCGGCATCCAGCAGCGGCGGCGGTTCCGAGGCGCATCGGTCGATCCGAAAGCTGCAGCGCGGTTGGTAGGCGCAGCCGCGACCCAGGCGCGTCAGGTCCGGCGGCTGTCCGAGAATGGGAATCAGGCGTTCACCGCGGGGATGATCCAGGCGCGGCACCGAACGCAGCAAGCCCAGGGTGTATGGGTGACGCGGGTGGTGATAAATCTGCCGCGCGGTGCCGGCTTCCACAATTTTTCCGGCATACATGACGTTGACCAGATCGGCGTAGCGCGCCACCACCCCCAGGTTGTGGGTAATAATAATCAGCGCCACTCCCAGGCGGTGGGTCAGGTTCTTCATTAGTTCCAGAATCTGAGCTTGGATGGTCACATCCAGGGCCGTGGTCGGCTCATCGGCAATGATCAGCTTGGGTTCACATGACAGGGCCTGGGCGATCATCACGCGCTGGCGCATGCCGCCGCTCAGATGATGGGGATATTGCCTGAGGCGCCGCCCGGCATCGGCAATCCCCACCATGTCGAGCAGTTCCCCGGCCCGATCCAGGGCTTGTTCACGGGAGAATCCCAGATGGGTTTGCAGGGTTTCACGGATCTGACGCCCGATGGTCAACACCGGATTGAGCGACGTCATGGGCTCCTGAAAGACCATGGCCAGTTTATGTCCCCGCATCTGGCGCATTTCGTCTTCACTGAGCTTCAGCAAATCGGTGCCCATGAAGCGAATGCTGCCGCTGACGATTTTGCCCGGCGGCTGGGGGACCAGCCCCATAACCGAAAGGGCGCTGACGGATTTGCCGCAGCCGGATTCACCCACGATGGCCATGGTCTGGCCTTCATCAACCATGTAGGAAACCCCGTCAACGGCCTTCACCGTGCTGTTGGTGGTGAAAAAGTAGGTGCTGAGGTTTTTGACTTCAAGCAAATTCGCCATGGTCAAGGCAATTTCCTAGTGGAACCCCCATAGTTAAATATTCGCGTCAAATTGAGGAATTCCTAAATCAGATTACTCGTCTCCCGCACATCCATGAAATCGCGCAAGGCGTCGCCCAAAAAGTTGATGCTGAGCACGGTCAGCATGATGGCCAGCCCCGGGTACACGCCCAGCCACCAGGCCCGGGAAATAAAGCTGCGCCCTTCGGCCAGGATCAATCCCCAGGTCGGGGTGGTGGCCTCCACCCCCAGGCCCAGAAACGACAGGGTTGCTTCGGCTAAAATGGCGTAGGAAACGCTGACCGTGGCCTGGACGATGAGCGGGGCCATGGCGTTGGGCAGGATGTAGCGCCGCATGATCCGAAAATCCGAGGCGCCCATGGCCCTGGCCGCCGCAACGTACTGCTCTTTTTTGATGGTCAACACCATGCCGCGGGCGATCCGGGCGAAGTCGTCCACAAAAGCCAGCGATATGGCAATGGTCAGATTGATGATTCCGGTCCCGAAAACCGCCACCAGGTAAACGGCAATGATGAAGTTCGGAAAGGCCCACTGCAGGTCGATATAGCGCATGATGATGTTGTCGAGCCACCCGCCGAAATAGCCGGCCACCACACCCAGGATCACCCCCACCAGCAACGAGATTGCCACCGGTGTGATGCCGATAAATAGTGACACCCTGGCCCCGTAGATAATCCGGCTGAAAAGATCCCGGCCCAGATCATCGGTTCCCAGAAAATGGGTAGTCGACGGGGCTTCCATCATCTCGTAGTCCATGGCGTTGGGGTCAAACGGCGCAATCAATGGAGCTAAAATGGCCATCATCACAAAAACGGTCAGCAGGAGCAGACCCGACAGCGCCTTTTTGTCGTGCACCACCGTGCGCCACCAGTTGGCCCAGCGGCCGGGTTGATCCGGATCCTCATCATACAGCGGATCCACATTTTGCTCGATTCGATATGTCAGCGGTGTGCGTGCCATCAATCATACCGGATGCGCGGGTCGATCACCGTGTAAAGAAGATCGACCAGCAGGTTCGTAAAAATAAAAATGACCGACACCACCAAAATGGCGCCCTGCACCACCGGGTAGTCGCGGTTTAAAATGCCCTGGATCAGGACCCGGCCGATCCCCTTGATCGAAAAAACATTTTCGATGACCACCGTGGTCGCCATCAGCAGCGCAAAAGCGATGCCCATGACGGTCACCACCGGAATCAAGGCGTTCGGCAAGGCGTGAACCAGGGTGATGGTCTTCTTGTGCAGCCCTTTGGAGCGGGCGACTTGAATATAATCGGTCTTGATCACCTCCAGCATGGAGGAGCGGATCATGCGGGCGATAATGGCGGAAAAAGCGGTGCCGGCCGCAATGGACGGCAGAATCAGGTGCCTGAGCCAGGGCCAGACCCCCTGGGACAGGGGAACGTAACCGATGGCCGGCAGCCACTGCAGATTGGCGGCAAATACGATGATCAGCAGGATGGCCAGCCAAAAATCGGGCATGCTCAGACCCAAAAACGCCAGAATGGTCATGGAATGATCCAAGCCCGAGTTCTTTCGGATTGCCGCTATAATTCCGGCCGGCACAGCGATGACGATGGCGATAAAGAAAGACAGAGACGCCAGCGAAATGGTGCGCGGCAGCGCTTCCAGCAGGATTTGGCTGACCGGGATCCGGCTGCCGTAGATCGAGCTGCCGAAATCGCCCTGCAAAATATGACCCAGCCATTTGATGTACTGAATGTGAACGGGCTTATCCAGCCCGTATTTCTGGCGCAACTCCTCGGCGGCGGCCGGGTCGCCGACATCGAAGAGCATGGCCGCCAGCGGGTCGCCCGGTACCGCCCGCAGCATGAAAAATACCAGGGTGGAAACGATCCACATGACGACCAGTGCGCTGAATGTGCGTTTGACTAGATAGCGGTACATGGGTTGATAATCGTCAATTAGCCGGTTTTAAAGGACTTAGTTGAGATTGAGCCGGCGTTAGGTGTTAAATTGAACCTATGGAGTATAGGAGTGTTGGAGTAATGGATTGTTGAAAAAACGATACAGACTCACCCGATCAGCGGAACGATCCGATTACACTCTAGTGAAATATCATTAGGCCAATTAATTTTGTAAAGGACGGTTCATACCGTAATGTTGTCTACGTGGTTGTAAACAGACCGGCTATGAATTACGTCCTCTCCAATACTCCAGTACTCCAATACTCCAACACTCCGACGCCACGATAGCAGACCGGAGGAGGATGATATATTTATGACAAAAAAGGATGTAAAAGTAAAATATGGACGGCCAGCAGCCGCCCATATTCTATTTCCAACCTATCATGATAAAGTCGTCCGGTCGAGATCCACCAAACCCGGGATGCGGCTGACTTTTGGAAAATTGACCCGCTTGTGGTGCACGAGCACGTCCACCGGGTGATAGAGAAAAGCGCTGGCCACCTTGTCCGACGTGATCTTGTTGGCCTTCTGGACCATTTCGCGCCGTTTTTGGGGATCGGCCTGCAGGCGCTGCTCTTTTATGAGGCGATCCACCTCCTTATCCGAAAAATAGCCGAATGCCTGTTTGCTCTTGTCCCGTTTGGGCCCATTGAATTTGGATGCGGTCTGCATCCAGTCAACCAGGCCGTCATCCGGATCGTAGTCACCGCCGCTGCCGATCCGCAGCAGGTCATAGCGCATGCCATCGAAATCGTCGATCATCACCGGAAAATCCTTGGTCGAGATTTCAACCTTGATGTTGAGATTTTTGGACAAGATGTTGGCCACCACCTGGGACTCCCGGCGGTTGGAAGGTGTGGTCAGGAGACTGAGCTTGGGAAAACCCTTGCCGTCCGGGTAGCCGGCCTCGGTCAGCAACCGTCTGGCGGCCTCGGGATCGTAAGATTGATTGCTCGTTTTGTTGATCTCGGTGTCGAAGTAAAAGCCCATGGCAGGATTGATCGTCCCGTAAGCTTCGACCCCGCGGCCGAATTGGGCCTGCTTCAGATAGCGTTTGCGGTCAAGCGCCTTGGCGATGGCCAGCCGGACCTTGAATCCTTTCTCCTGCATCAACTCGCTGAGCGGAATGTTGAAATCCGGCACCCGCATGTGTTCGTGCCACGGGTTGATCCAGACACTCTGGAATCCGGGCCCCGGCACGATGTCGACCACCAGATCCGGATTGGCTTGGAAACGGTCCACGAGTTCCGCCGGCACCGGATTGCCGCCGATCAACTGGATGTCGCCCGCCTCCATGGCGGCGGCCAGGGGTTCGGCGTCGATAATCGGTTTAATGACGACTTTGTCCAGTTTCGGGCGGGAGGGGTCGTAGTATTTGTCGAATTTTTCCAGCACGACCCCTTGACCCAGTTGGTGGTAAGTTATCTTGAACGGCCCGGTTCCCACCGGCTTCAGGCCGTATTGCGCCGTCCCCATTTTCTTTAGGGCGCCGCGGCAGACGATGGTCATGGCGCGGCCGCTGGCGCGCTCCAGCGATTTGACCAGAAACGACGCCTGGGGCGCACCCAACGTAAACTTTACCGTGTAGTCGTCGATCTTGTCCAGGGCCTTGACATTGGCAATCACCCGGGAATGAATCGACTTTTCCTTATCTTTAGATCGATTGTAGGTAAACAAGACATCGTCGGCGGTGAACTTGTCGCCATTGTGAAATGTCACGCCCTCGCGCAGTTTGAAGGTATATTGCAATCCGTCATCAGTAATCTGCCAGCTTTCGGCCAGATCACCTTCGGCCACCAACTCGCCGTTGATATGGGTCAGCCCGCTCAGCACATTAGAGGCGATTTGAAACTGAAGGACCTGGTTGATCTGGGCCGGATCCAGGGTGCGGATTTCGCCAACTCCCGACCAGCCTGCATTGAGCGTTCCGCCGGCCGCCGCCCGGGCCTTGACGATACCGCTGCCGGGCATCAAATGCCAGGCGGTCAGCATCCCGGCGGCGGCCATCAGACGCAGCACCGCGCGGCGGCTCATGACCGGTCCGTTGAATTCGGATTTGTTCAACCCAAAGAGTGGATCTTGCGGGTCGAAATCATAGGCATTTTCCATTTCTTCCTTGACGCGTTTTTTCTGATTTTTTTTCAATACGTCCAACCATTTTGTATCCATTGTGGCCCCCCTTTACTGGTTGTGGTGAATAAAAAAAGAAAAACGTTACATGGTGAATGCTTACCCTTTCCATATGATATGGATTAGGTAAGAAGCAGAATACCCCTGAGATAATTATGTGTGCAATTTTAGATTTTGGATTTTGGATTTTGGATTTTGGATTTAAGGAATTCTGTCGTTTTTAAATGATAGAGCGTAGCGATTCCACAAATCCGCAATCCGAAATCCGAAATCTGAAATCTCTATTCTAAAACCCCATCGCCAGCCCGTCTTTGCGATGATCGGATGCCGCGCAGAATCCGTCTTTCAGGCAGTAGATCAGTTGGGCGCCGCCGAAATAATGGGATGGCGGATTGTCGATGAGATCATGGCCGCGACGTCTGAGTTCGTCGACGACGCCGGACGGGAACCCCGGTTCCAGGGCGATGCGAAAATCTTCAGCCACATACCAGCGGGGCGCATCACTGGCCGTCTGGGGATTTTGCAAATAGTCGAAAATTCTGACCATCATCTGCACATGGCCCTGGGCCTGCATGTTTCCGCCCATGACCCCGAAGCTCATCACCGGCTGGTCATCCCGGGTCACGAATCCCGGTATTATGGTGTGGAACGGCCGTTTGCCGCCGGCAACACAGTTCGGGTGGCCCGGTTCGATCACAAAACCGCAGCCGCGATTCTGCAGGCTGATGCCGGTGCCCGGCACGACCACACCGGATCCGAATCCCATGTAGTTGGACTGGATAAAGGAAACAATCATGCCGTTTTCATCGGCCGCGGTCAGATAGACGGTTCCCTTGTCGGTCGGAATTGCGGACTTCGGGCAACCGGCCTGGTCCATGCTTATTTCCCGGGCCCGCGCCGCCAGAAAATCCGCCGCTAAAAATGCTTCCGAAGAGAACGGCATGACGTCCGAATCTGCAATGTGGCGATAAGCTTCGGCCAAGCCGATCTTCATGGCTTCGATTTGCAGGTGGATACTGTCGACGGAGTCCGCTGGATATTTGAGTAATTCGAATTCCCGCAGCAGGCCGAGCGCAATGAGAGCGGCCAGTCCCTGGCCGTTGGGCGGAATCTGATGCAACCGCAAACCGCGGTAGTCAATTGAAATGGGTTGCACCCAATCACCGCTGTGAGCTGCCAGATCATCGACGGTCAGGGCGCCGCCGCCGGCTGCGGCGCATTGCGCAATTTGCCGCGCCAGATCTCCACGGTAAAAGGATTCTCCGCTGGTGGCGGCAATATCCTGCAGGGTCCGGGCCTGGTCGGGGCAGCGGAACAGCTCCCCGGACCGCGGCGCCTTTCCATCGGGCAGGAATGTCCGGCCGAAATCTTGAAGATCTGCATAGCGTTCGGCGGCAAAATCCCAGCGATCTGCTGTTATGGGAGAAACCAAAAAGCCGTTGCCGGCATAATCGATGGCGGGTGCAAACAACTCCCCGAAATCAAGCTTGCCGAACTTTTGTGACAGCTTCACCCAGGTATCGACGGCTCCGGGCACGGTCACGGCATCCCAGCCGAAATCCGGCATTTTATCCAATCCGGCAAACCGTTCGAAATTCCACGCCTGGGGAGAGCGCCCGGAGCCGTTGAATCCGTGAAGGCTTTTACCGTCCCAGATCAGCGCAAAAGCGTCACTGCCGATCCCGTTGCTGGTCGGCTCGACGATGGTCAGCGCGATGGCCGTGGCTAAAACTGCATCAACGGCATTGCCGCCCTTGAGCAGCATTCGCAATCCCGCCTGGGCCGCCAGGGGCTGGGAGGTGGCCACCACATTGCGTGCCAGAACCGGCATTCGCTGTGAAGGGTAGGGAAACCGCCAAAAATCGTTCATACTTAGATCCCTCCGATGTTCAATATCAATTTATAGTCCACATTAATTTTTAGCAGATGTCAAGGAAAGCTGGTTTCGGAAATCCAACTATGTCAAAGGAAGCAAGTGGTGTCAAGGAAACGCTTAGGTTATTCTTCTACACATCTATTCTGAAAATTATTTTGAATATTAGCGTTTTAACTTGCTATTGAACAGTGTAATGCAGTAAATCCTCATCAACCGCTTAGAGTTAATAGTACCGACGCCCGACAATTAATTTTCATCAGCTTGGCTGTTATCTTAATTGAGCTAAAAAACAATTGAGAGTTATTCGTTATCGGTGATTAGTTATTGGTTTGAATAGAATCAGATCGAATTTTTTATGTCACTGTTGATAGAAATACAAAGGCCGATTTAAAGCCCTTTCTATTTGCGAATCCGCCGGGGCGGAATAACGATTAGCCAATATCCAATAAAACCGAATGGAGTTTTCTTCGTTCCAGTGGGGTGTCGCCGGCTAATATAAAAGGAGCTAGTCAAAAATGAAGATCTTAAGAACTCCCGATGAGTGTTTCTCGAATTTAACAGACTACCCGTTTGAGCCAAACTACGTGGAGGTTTCCGACGCTGATGGCGGTTCTCTCCGGGTGCACTATGTCGATGAAGGATCACGCGACGCGGATCCGGTGCTGCTGATGCACGGCGAGCCGTCCTGGTCGTATCTTTACCGCAAAATGATTCCGATCATCACAGAAGCCGGCTACCGCGCCATAGCACCCGATTTGGTGGGATTCGGCCGCTCGGATAAACCGGTGCAGCCCAGCGATTACACCTACCAGCGCCATGTGAATTGGACCCAAGCCTGGCTTGACAGGTTGGGCATCCGCCGAACTACACTGGTCTGCCAGGACTGGGGAGGACTGATCGGATTGCGTCTGGTCGCCAATAATCCGGATCGTTTTCTCCGGGTGGTGGTCGCGAATACGGGGCTGCCCACCGGGGACACGCCAGTTAGCGAAGCGTTTTTGAGGTGGCGTAAATTTTCAATCGAAGTGCCGGTTTTCGAGGTGGGCGCCATTATTGCCGGGGGGTGCCAAAACCAGCTGTCCGATGCGGTCGTCGCCGCTTACAATGCCCCATTTCCGGACGATACCTACAAAGCAGGTGCCCGGATTTTTCCATCGCTGGTGCCAATTGTGCCGGACGATCCGGCCTCGCCGGCCAACCGCAAGGCCTGGGAGGTGTTTTCAAATTTCGACAAACCGTTTCTAACCGCCTTCAGCGACGGCGACCCCATCACCCGCGGGGGCGAACGCATATTTCAAAAAAGGGTGCCGGGGGCCAAAGGACAGCCGCACACCACCATCGCAGGCGGCGGCCATTTTCTCCAGGAAGACTGCGGTGAAAAACTGGCAGCGGTGGTTGTTGATTTCATTAAAAAGACGGGTTGAAAATAGTAAGATGTTTATCTTTTTTAAAGACTACTCTTAGTAAAAGTGACCCCAGTTGGGTAAAAAAGGCGCAGTTTGTGGGTTTAGGTTTCGGGTGTCAGCGCTGCCTCCGGCCGCTAGCGTCCAGTCTGATCATGAAAGAAACTGCGCCAAAACAGCGCAGTTTCCTGTGAACTCATTCGCCGTTTCGTACTCGTACTCGTGCTCGTCCTCGTCCTCGAACCTTTTGAGCCGCTTTTAGTACCGAGGACGAGGCCGTTGTTGGGTTTCGCATTTCATGATGACGCCGGAAAAATGTAGGTTGGGTAGAGTGCAACGAAACCCAACAAGCCCGGAGTTAGCTCAACCCAACCTACAAAGGCAAAGTAGCCTAAGATGCAATTAACTCTAGCTTTTGAAATGTAGTTTCATAAGAGCGCGGCCTCCGACTAAAGGACAACCGGTTTGATCTAAGAAAAGAAACTAATGAACGTCGAACATCGAACGTCCAACATCGAACATCGAATAATGTATTCTACCTGTCGTGAGCTTTTCGTCGAACGGTCTATTTTAAAACGACTGAGCGACGTGTGGAGTCGTCTTGTCGCGGCGTAGCTCGAAGAGCGAAGACGGAAGCCGAAGAGCGAAGCCCCAAGCGAATCCACCATTCGTCATTCGTCATTTCATAAGAGCATGGCCTCCGGCTAAAGGACATCCGGTCTGATCGGATAGGAAACTTCATCCGAAAATGGTGCGTTCATAGATCGTGGGAGCGGTTTTCAACCGCGATTACCCAGATGGGTAATCGTGGCCGGAGGCCACTCCCACAAACCAATAACTCATATCTGAATGGTTTTGAATATGTGTATTTTCATAAGTGGATCTAACACCGTTTTTTCCTGACACCTGAAACCTGACACCTGAAACCTTGTTTTTTTAAGTAGTTTCACACGAGGCCATAAGTCCAGACGATTGAAACACATTCGTCTGATCACGTGATTACCTATTAACCGAAGTAACCTTGAACGGTGAACCCTGCTTGCCCTGCGAAGCCCGACCTGTTGGGTCGTAGCTGAAAGCGAAGTCTAAAGGGCAAAGAAGGGAACCTGTGAACCGACGATCGAAGGAGAAACTGATGATCCCATGCCAGCGTGAATTGTTTGATATTCCTGAAAACATCACTTATCTGAATTGTGCCTACACATCACCGCTGCTCCATTCGGCTCAGAAAGCCGGTCGCACGGCGATCCAGGCTAAAGCCAACCCCTGGACTATCACAGCCGCTGATTTTTTCACCAGCGCCGAAACAGCGAGGGAACTATTTGCACGGCTGATCGCCTGCACGCCTGATGATGTGGCCCTGGTGCCCGCGGTATCCTACGGCATCGCTCTGGCTGCCCGCAATCTGCCGGTAGAAGCGAATCAGAACATCGTCATTCTTCAGGATCAGTTTCCGTCCAATGTATACAACTGGATGCGGTTGGCTCAGGATCGGCAGGCAGTGGTCAAAACCGTAAATCGCCCGCCGGACAGCGATTGGACGCCGGCCGTGCTCGAGGCAATCGATTCCGACACGGCTATCGTTGCCACCCAAAACTGCCATTGGACCGACGGCACGCTGGTCGATCTGATTAAAATCGGCGAAAAGTGTCGGGCTGTGAACGCCGCTCTGGTGATAGACGGCATCCAGTCCATTGGGGCCATGCCGTTTCATATAGACAGAATCCAGCCTGATTTCATGGTCGCTGCTTCGCACAAATGGCTGCTGGGCGCCTACAGTTTCGGGTTCTGTTATGTCGCTCCCAAATGGCAAAACGGAACGCCCCTGGAGGAAAACTGGTTCAACCGCGAGGGCTCGGAAGATTTCTCCCGCCTGGTCGATTATCGCGAATCATACCAGCCGGGAGCCAGGCGCTATGATCAGGGGGAAGCCAGCAGTTTTATTCTGGCCCCGATCGCCGCGGCCGGTATCCGACAGATATTGGAATGGGGCGTAGAGAATATCGAGAAGACATTGCAGGGCAAAACCGATGCGATAGCCGAACGTGCCCAACAGATGGGCTTAGTGGTGGCCCCGGCCCATACACGGGCACCGCACATGATCGGGGTTTCCAAGCCAGGTGGCTTTGACAAGGAGCTGCCGGAACTTTTGGCGCAGCATAAGGTGTTCGTCAGCGTCCGGGGCGACTCCGTTCGCATATCACCGCACCTGTTCACCACGGATGAGGATATTGATCGCCTATTTGCCGTACTAAAGCAAGTAACCTAACTGGTATCGTTCAAGAATAGCATAAATGAATTTCGGGCCTATCTGCCAAAAAAAGGCTATCTTAGATTAAGCTGAATTTTGGCTTCAATAGTAGGTTGGGTTAAGATCCCGAAGAGTGTTGTTGGGTTTCGTTCCTCTACCCAACCTACTAAAAGCTGTCTGATGTTGTTATTTCGGCGGTGGGATCGAAACCCAACGACTTGTATTCGACCAGATCGATTTCAGCCTTATTTTGGTATATGGGCCCGATAAAATATAACCTCGTGCCGAGAGGTTTTTTTTATTTGGCGATGAGATGCCGGCCAGCAATTATTAAATCTCAAGCCATCAAATGAGCAGAAACTCATAAGCTCTGAGCTTTTTATCTATTTTTTTGGCGTCACCCAGCAGCAGATCCATCTGATCCCAGAACTTTTGACTGTGGTTTTTGATCCGGGTGTGAACCAGTTCATGCAATAGGGTGTAGTCGATCAATTCGTCCGGCAGACGCACCAGATTGACGTTTAAATTAATGTTGTTTTTGACCGAACAGCTGCCCCAGCGGGTTTTCTGATTTCTGATAAACACCCGGTTGTAAGTGAATCCATATTTACCGGCCAAATAGTCGAGTCGATCGACCAAAATTTTGCGGGCTGCAGGCCGGTCGATGGGCCGGCTGCGTGAAAGTTCCCTGGCCTTGAGTTCCAATTGCGCCATTTTGTCGCGTTGTTTGTTGATCCAGCCGGCTTTGGACCGGGCAAACTTCAGCGCGCTGTCAAAGGACACACCGTAGGGAACCGCCACCCGCACCCCTTTAAAGGGCCGGATGGAGACACTGATGCGTTTGGCCCTGCGGCTGCGCTCCAGCAATACGGTTCCGACACTCTGGATTTCAACGGTTTTCGAATTAAGCTTCAATTTCAATTCTTTTGTGTTGCCGCTATAATTCCGCTGCGGTGATATTTACCCATTGAATTAGACGCTCACGCAATGACTTGTCAATCCCGAGCAAAGATATTCGATCCAGCAGGATTTGCGAGTCGATCATACTTTCAATTAAGAGTAGACGCACGAAGTCTCTATCCTTTTGACGGTAAGCCACCAATTTGCTGGCTGCAAGGTCATGTGTCTCAACGCACCAACCGGTATTGCCGTTGGTTGTAACCTCGTCATAAACCGGCGTGACTCTAAGCTGCCAGCCATCCGGAAGCGTTGCGGCCTCTTTTATCGGCAACCCGTGAACATAAAAGCCATGTGTTTGATGAAACAAGGACAGTTCTCCCAAGGCGCCATCAACATCATCCACTTTATCCGGCCGATTTTTGGGTTGGACATCCACCTCGATGGAAGTTCGAAGCGCTTCGGGTGCATTCGGGAACTGACCGAGTATAGCTTGGGAGCCGAATATCCATATCTCTGAATCTCCGGTTACCTCACATGCCGCCCGAATTGCATGTTCGAGCTGCTCACGGGTCATCGTTGCCTCCAACCGCCTTCAGCAACTGGCTCCGTTCGTCCGGGCTCAAAGCGGCATAAAAGGGATTGCTCTGGCGTAGACGATTGGCTCGTTCGCTGGTTGATATCAGAAAATGGGATAAACGTCGATGGGAATACGATTCCAGGATATCACGCCATTGTTCGATATCCTTCGTCGCAGCTCCAGAATCGGTTTTTAAAAGGCGGTGAACATGCTCCTTTGCCCTTCGGACAAGTGAAGTATCGTGTTCGATAGCTTCTGCTAACTTGCGCGATATCTCCAGCATGTGCCGGTCCTTTTCCTCATGAGTCAATGGTGTTGTACCCAGTTCCCGGCTAGAGCTGTTCTGAAATGGCAGAATCCCATAAAGAGCGGTAACCTCGCCGGCTTCCAAATCGGGAAGATCAGCTTTGGTGTAGCCGTTCACCTCAATCGTAAGATCGAAAATTTGCTCTATTCGATAAAGGTGCTTCTGCAATTGTTGAATGTAATTTGCCAGGTACTTCGTTTCATGCAGGATACCGATTGTCAATGATTCTCCAAATTCATCGGGAAAATCCTGAATCCACGCTGCACGGGCATAAGGCACCTGCTCTTCGAATCGGTCTTTAATGGCATCAACTAGAGCCTCGTATCGCTCCTTTTCAGATTGAAAAAGTGTCAGCACCGCCTTTACCAGCTTATCGGAACGACGAAGTTCATACTGATGTGCTCGACTCGAGCCAACGCGGACGACGAAGCCGGACTGAAGAAGTCTTTTTAACGCCCTATGGGCTCCTGGTAATGTCAGGCCGGCAAGTCTGGCGGCATCTGATGCGCTTAGAGGCCCTTCGACCTCGATTGCCAGAACTCTCAAAATGCGTATATGGGCCTCTTTGCCAAGGAGCTCATTGAGCGGATTGCGTATGGGGTTTTGCACAGAAACAACCGGTCGCATAACCGTTAAAGCTTCCTTTGCGGCTGAACATCATTTAAAGATTTTGATTTAAAATAAACAACAGTTGTTTTAAATAAATAATAGATAATTTATATTAATTATAGTTTTGTAACTAGCGTAACCAAATTCAAAATAAATTGCAAGTCTATCTTACTTAACTTAGAAAAATATATTTTGAAGTTAATTTGGAAATTTTGCAGAGTGGGATTCTGAAAAGTCTGAAAATTAGTGAAGATGGAAAGTTAACTCTCAAAAAGGCAGTATTCAAGCTCCAATGCCAATACGACTTTGCGTGAAATTTCCAGCATGGAATCTTTATCCAGAGTCCCAAGGAATTTATTGAGGCTGTTTTTGGGAACCGTATGAAGATTGTCCGCTTGAACAAATGATGGCTTTGGCAGATTGGCTTTTTGGCCAACAAATATTTCGGTTGGATATCCCTTCCCTCGTGTGGTAATTTCCGCAACGGTAACTTTGTTGAGGTATTCCAGCACATTTTGACGAGTCAATACAACAACAGGTCTTTTTCCAATTCGCCCACCCAAATTAATTAACCAAACGTCACCCCGGTTCATTCATCACCCCATTTTTCAACTTTCCGCCATTCTTCTGAATCATCCATATCCTCAGGACTTTCTTTAAGTTTTTTAATCCAATCGTCTTCAAATTCTTTTACTTCTTTTTGTCGGACCCAATTCTTGACCGCTTCGCGAACCACAGCCGAACGAGTAAGCCTCGATGAGGTTGCGAACCGGTCTATTGTTTTCAATAATTTTTCATCAAAGCTGATTTGAACATTCTTCATGTTTAAAATCCAATCATAAATATCTATTCCCATAATAAAAATATAATAAAATATATAATTTTTTATATTATTTTTACAACTATGTTGTCAACAAAATACTGTCGCCAATTCAGCGGCCACCAGCAAAGCTGGGAGAATGAGGAAGGCCCCTCGAAGGGGCCTGAGCCCTGCTCTGCTGGTAGCCGCTATATATAAAGGGTGTAAGCTAAGCGAAGAATGTATGCTTGGATTGGACTTAAAAATTTGAAGGGGTCGGCTCAGGTTTTAACATAGTACATAAAAAGTTATATTTGTTTACTACTACTTGCTATACTTCCAAGCTTCCGCTTCGCGGATGTCCCGCACGAACACCAGGGCGGCCAGCGATCGGCCATAGGGCACCACGCAAACATTAAGCTCGACGTCAATCGTGGTTCCGTCGGAATGAATCACCTTGGAATTGTACACCCGGGGCAGATTTATGCCGGCGATGCGGTTGGAATAGCGTTGGGTGTTTTTAATGAATTCTTCTTCGGAGATAAATTTCTTGAGGTGCGCGCCGATCAGCTCGTTTTCGGAAAGGCCGAGCATCTTGCAAAAGGCGGGATTGGCATACTTGACTTTAAAATCGTGGATGACGGCGATTCCGTCCCGGGCATGCTCGACAAGTGCGCGATAGGTATCTTCGACATCCCGGCGCTCCTGGATCTCTTCGTGCAGCTCGTTGACCTGCTTTTTTACCCGGTGCTCCAGATGGTCCCGGTATCGCTTCAGCTCCAGATGGGTTCGGATCCGCGCCCGGACCACGGATTTCTTGAACGGTTTCGTGATATAATCCGCAACGCCCAGTTCAAATCCTGTTGCTTCCCTATCTTCGGTGCTCGGCTCGGCAAGCAGGATAATCGGGATATCCATGGTGGTGCGGTCGCCCTTTAATGTTCGACAAACCTCGTAAGCATCTTCCGTCGCCAGGTCGGTGTTTAGCAGGATCAAACGGGGAGCGTCCGGCGACGACGCGATCTTGATGACTTCCACACCGACCGCGGCGATTTTGATGTCGTAGTCAGCCGCCAGCATCTCCGTCAAGACGTCAATGTTCTGCGGATCATTGTCCGCAATTAGCAGCATTGGTTTTGAATGCAGGCGATCCATAATGTCGGATGGAGGAGATGATTCACTGATGATTAGAAATTTTCACTATCGGTGGGTGTTATAGCAATATATAAGATAATTGTAAATGATCGGGGCGTTTCAATAGCTGGTCAACATGATTGATATTTGAATTAAATCACGGAAAATCACTAATTTTCAAGAAATCAAGTTTTTCATTGCTTGTACTTGGGCTTTGACCATATACAATGATTCGAGCTTTTTATGTCCATATAGGGCTAAATTAGAAACTCGATATAATAACATCATTCATTTATCGTCCTATTTCACGATGAGGACGCATGTCCGAATTCAAAAAATCTCCGATGCTTGATTTCCCGCCGGATCCTGCGCTTACAGCAGCCGGAAATCGATTTTACGGCTGGTGGATCGTGCTGGTGAGCACGGTTATATTATTTGTGTCTTCCGGCATCGGATTTTACGGCCACGGGGTAATACTGGACCCGCTGATCGCCCGGCACGGCTGGTCCAAGGCAACTATCTCTTCGGCGGTCACTCTCTACTTTATTACCTCCGGCATAATGGGGATGCTCATCGGCCGGCAGATTGACAAATATGGACCGAAATGGGTCCTCATCATCGGTTCGGCCACCATCGGCACTGGTTTTGTATTATTGAGCCTGATCACTGGGGTTTGGCAGCTTTACGCCATTTACTTCATCATGGCTCTGGGCTTCAGCTGTACTTCCCTGGTCCCGGCCAACACCTTGATCACAAACTGGTTTATCCGCAAGCGCGGATTTGCTATGAGTTTAACCAACACCGGCCTGAGTGCCGGCGGCATCATACTGGTGCCATTGGCCAGCTACCTGATCACCCGCTGGGGATTGCAAACCGCACTGCCGATTTTAGGGGCGATCTACGGGGTCGTTGTTTTAGGCTGCACGTCATTTATCAAACAGCGGCCCTCGGACATCAATCAATTTCCCGATGGGATTCCGCCACAGGCAGGATCAGGGCAAAACAATTCTTCTGCAATAAGCTATTCCGCCCAAATGCGGGTTTGGACCCGTCGCCAGGCCATAGGAACATCCACGTTCTGGGCGATTGTAGCGGCTTTCCTGCTGACCCTGGCCGGCCAAATTGCTTTCCTGATGCACCAGATATCTTTTCTCAGCCGGTATTTAGGTGTGTCCGGTGCGGCAACTGCCGTCAGTATTACGGCGGGTGCCAGCATTATCGGCCGCTTGTGGCTGGGCACCTTTGTCGACCGCTGCGATAAAAGATATGTCACCATGGTTTGTTTTCTGATTCAGGGCGCCGCTATGTTTACCCTGGCCCACTTCCAGCATGTGGTCATTTTGTATCTGGGAACCCTGGCGTTTGGCCTGACCATGGGCAGCATCATAATGATGCAGTCGCTGATCATCGGCGAATGCTTCGGGCTGGTTTCATTCGCAACAGTTTCGGGCCTGGCGGGTGTGTTTACCATGACGGGGGCAGCGTTCGGGCCCAGCATCGCCGGCTTCATTTTCGATGCCACCGGCAGCTACCAGATGGCATTCACCATATTTGCCGCCATGAGTGCTGTGGCCATCCTGGTGATATATTTTGCAAAACCACCGGATCCGGACAAGCCGGAATTGAAGATTGAAGGTTGAAGATTGAAGATTTGTTGAAGTCGCTTCGCTCCGGCCCTTTTTAAATTGAAAATATGCTTAACTAATTATATTTAGCATGAAAAAAATATTTCTCACCATTGTCATTATCTTCCTGGTTTTTTTTATTGGTCTGCTTGCTGCAATACGACTTCGATATGGCGGCGGCCGGGATTTTGAGGATCGCTCATCGTCACCCCTGCTGCCTTCATCGGCACTGGAAATCGTCGCTGCCCTGGATGAGCCGCCCGGCAACGTTGCGGTCTCCGCCACCGGGCGCATCTTTATCACCATTCACCCGTTGTCCCGGCCGGAAACAAATAAAGTGGTTGAACTGATTGAAGGCAAGCCGGTGCCATATCCCGATGCCGATTCGCAGCAATCGGTGTTTCAGGCGGTGCTGGGCTTGGCCATCGACCGCCAGAACCGCCTGTGGCTGCTCGATGACGGCCTGCAGGGTATTAAGCAACCCCGTCTTTTGGCCTTTGACCTTCAGACCAATAAACGGGTAAAACGCTTCGATTTTCCGTCGGAAATTGCTGGATTCGGCTCCTTTTTAAACGATCTTCAGATCGATCCCGCCGGTCAAAAAATCTATATTGCCGACACCAGCACCCTGGCCAAGAACCCGGCGATTATCATTTATGACGTTGAACAAAATTCAGCCCGCCGGGTTTTGGAAAATCATCCCTCGGTGGTCGAACAGAACTGGGTCATCAATGCTCCGGGACGAAAAATGTTACTTTGGTGGGGATTGTTCGTGGTGAAACCGGCGGTGGATTCAATCGCCCTGGATAGACGAGGTGAGTGGCTGTACTATGGCCCCATGGCCCATGAGTCCATGTTTCGGGTAAAAACAGATGACCTCAACAATCATACCTTGACCCCGGAACAACTCGGGAGCAAAGTCGAAGAATTCGGCCCCAAGCCCCTGAGCGACGGTTTGAGCATCGATCTCGATGACACCATCTACATCACCGATGTAGAACATGGCGCCATCCTGACATTAGGACCGGATAAAAATCTTAAAACGCTGATAAAGGATCCCCGCCTGCGCTGGCCCGACGGTTTGAGCTTCGGCCCGGGCGATTGGCTGTATATCTCCGACAGTGCCCTGCAGGACGTTATGTTTAAAAGCAAAAACTATATTGGATCAAAAGCGCCGTACTACATATTTAAATTTAAACCCGGTGCGCGGGGGATTGCCGGACAATAGACAGCTCGATTGCCATTACTCAACTTTGCTCAAATCATGGCTTCAATCCCTTGGCAAATTTCGGAGATATTTTAGATTTTGGATTGCGGATTTCGGATTTGAGGTATTCTATCGATTTTAATCGCGGTTGCCCTTCGACAGGCTCCCCACGGCTTGCTCGGGGCCTGAGCTTGTCGAACGGCAGGAGAGCCAAACCGCTCCCACAGGAACTTGGAACGAATTTTCACACGAGCGCTGCCTCTGGCCAAAAAACTGCCAGTCTGAACAATGTCAGAAATTTCGCAAAATGCTTTTCTTTTTTCTGACAGGATCAACAAGATCAACAGGATTCGGCCATAGGAGAACAACATAATCCAGTTAATCCTGTAAATCCTGTCTAAAATAACGAAGAGTTTCATAAGAGGGTTTGGCGTTTGACTATCCACATTCCAACTTTCAAATTCAGGTTCCCATCCTCTGATCTATGAGCTATGAGCTTTTTTCTCACCTTCTCACCTTCTCACCTTCTCAACTTCTTTCTTTTTGTCTCTGACATCTGCTTTCTGCCTGCCGCAGTGTAGCTCGGAGAGCGAAGACGGGTCCTCTGACCTATGAGCTTTTTTCTCACCTTCTCACCCTCTCACCTTCTCACCTTCTTTCTTTTTGCCTCTGTCCTCTGTCATCTGTCATCTGTCCTCTGACTTCTGTCATCTGTCCTCTGACTTCTGTCATCTGTCCTCTGACTTCTGTCATCTGTCCTCTGATCGACCGACACCTGAAACCTGACACTTTCAGTTTATAAAAATTTCAAGATGACCAACGTAATATCATCCTCTTGAGGCTCTGTTCCCCGGAATTCGGTGACTGCTTCGAACACGGCCTTGCGCAGGCCTTCAGCTTCCAGACCCGCATTTTCACGCACAACCGCTTTGAATCGATCTTTGCCGAACATTTCTCCGGCCGGATTGTGGGCCTCAAAAATACCGTCGGTGGTCAGCAGTACGATCTGCCCCGGCCTGACGGTGCGGCTGAAGTCCTCGTATTCCCAGTCTTCATCCACTCCCAGGGCCATCCCGCCGCCGCCCAGCTCCTCGAATCGATCGGTTTGCGGGCAGTAAATCAGTCCCGGATCATGCCCGGCCCGCACCCAGTTGATGCGATTAATTTTAGGCTCCAGCACCAGGTAAAGCAATGTCATGAATTGCCCGGTTTCGGCCGTATCCACTGAGGTCAGGCGGTTGACCCCGCTGATAATCTCCCCGGCGGATTCGGATACCGCCGCCCGGGCCCGCAGAAAGCCCCTGACGCTGGCCATCAGGAGAGCCGCCGAAACACCGTGCCCGGTGACATCCCCGATCACGACCCCCAAACGGTCGTCGGAAAGCTCCAGATAATCGTAATAATCTCCGCCGGTTTCGTCACAATAAAGGCTGCGGCCCGTCATGTCGATCGATTCCAGGCGCGGCGGCCGCTGGGGCAGCAAATTCTGCTGAACCTCCTGAGCCAGGTTCAAGGCGGCGATAATTTCTTCCAGCGAGTGGGAGTAGTCCGCCAATTTCTCATACAGGCGGGCATTTTCAAGCGAAATTGCAGCCTGAGTGCTGAGCACGTTCAACACCTCAATATGCCCGGGGGTAAATACACCCGTCGCCAAATTGTTTTCCAGGTACAAAACGCCGACAAGTTTGTCCTGGGTCGTCAACGGCATGCATAAGATTGATTTGGGCTGGGTTCTGACAACATAGGGAGTGGTGGTGAATTTGCCCTCACGGGCAGCATCATCCAACACGACCGGTTCGCCGGTGCGGGCAACATAATTCACGATGGACTGTGAAAGCGCACGGCTGCTGCTCAAAGGCGTCGCCTGACGAGCCGTCGCATCCGAACGGTCCACCGACATTTCGGCTTCCACTGAAAGCTGTCCTTCGTTGTCCAGTATCAATATTCCCCTTTGAGCTCCGGCATTTTCCATTGTGAGATTTAAAAGCTTGTCCAACAAATTGGCCAAAACAATTTCACTGGACATGGCCTGGGTGGATTTGAGCACCGACACGAGGTCAAGGGCCTCGGACGCATCACTTGACGTCGTCGTCACTTCGGTTAAGCCGTCAAGAATTCCAGGTTGGGTGGAAGTCGAAACATCCAACAACAATTCAGGATAGTTTTCCTCCAGATCCATAACTTTGGCACCGGCCCCCCAGCGCAGATAGGCGTAGCGCGCTTCGGTCATATAGGCGCGGGCAATCGGAATCCGATCCCTTTCCCGGTAAAAGCGAGCCGCCATTTCGTTGGCCAGGGCCAGGTCGTAGAGATATTCATTTTCGCGGGCCTGCTGAATAACCCGGTCATATAGGCCTGCTGCCTCAGAATCCTGGCCCAATACCCGGTGACGTTCGGCATTGACCAGATCATATTTATGCTGGTAGTTGACGGGGCATTGCTGCGCTAGTAGTCTCAGTTGTTCCTGAGAATCGGCCACCTGTTTCAAAATCCGTTTCTTTTCGTCAGCAGTCGCCTGATTATAGCAACCCAGCCGCGCCAGCGCACTCCAGCAATAAAAGGTCGGAACGCCTGATCCCAAAAACGTTGCCCCTTCCAAAACCTGCTGCACCCGATCGGCATTCTCGACGGCCCGCTCATATTGGCGGTTGAGCAGACACAGGAATAACTTGCAGCTATACAGACCGAAGTCGCGGCCTTTGTTGTCCGCCTCGGTGTCCACCGCCAGCATGGTTTCTTCATCGTAGTATTCACCGGCCAGAATACCGGGATCATGGATTGGCTGGATCAGATTCGCTACAGCCTGCCGGTACAACCGCATGAAGTGGTAGCCCGCATCCACACCTGTGGCCTTGACAATCGGATCATGTTCGGACGCGGCCTGTTCGATGGCCGGCAGTTCCAGACCAGCGTAAAGCATCAGAACGATATAGTAAGCACTGGAATAAGCGATATAGAACGGATCCCCTGTCTCCCGGGCCGATTGGTTGGCCTCCAAAATGGGGGCCAGGGTCTCCCGCAAGTGTTCTTTCCAAGGCCGCATGATCCAATTAAAGGCAAACTGGGAAGATATTCGGGTTGGGTCGGCCGGATGCTGATCCAAATACCGCATCGCCAGTTGGCCGAATTGATAGCCGGATTCCATATCACCCCGGTTACCCAGCAGCATACCGTAGTTCAAATAGGCCGTGGCTGAAACCGGACCGCTGCCGTGCTGGACGGTCAACCGGATCATCTCGGCGGTCAGGATGGGGTATAGATCGGGATATATGGTTGCCAGCGGGGCGTTGGCCTTATGGGCAATTTGCATGATGGCCATTTTATAAGGATCTGTCATGGGGGGAAGCTTGGCCAGATCGTCGAATGATTTCCCGGCCAGTATATCTTTGGTTTTCAGCAGGCTCGACTCAACCTGCTGTTTGCCGGGGTCGGTCGGCAAATCCAGCCCCAGGGTTCGCAGGGTTTCCACAGCCTCTTCGGCTGCCTCAGCCCAGCGGTTCCGGGCGGTCTCAGCTTTAATCCTGACGGCGTGGGCCGGCGCATTGTCCAGGGCATTGCGTGCGTGGTCCAACACCGCCTGAACCAGATTCTCCATCTCATCGTTATCGGAAGACAAATAAGCCATTTCAGCAGCTTCCACGTGCAGCGTCAGGGCCAGATCGTAGGATGTTCGCCAGCAATTATCGCCGAGCAATGCCAGGCCGTTTTTGAAATAGCGCCAGGCGGTTTTAAAAACGGCTGAGGCCTTTGCCCTTCTTCCGGCCGACAAATTTATTTCAGCCAATTCCATCCTTTCAGAATCGCTGCTTAATAAGCTGGATCCGGCATTAAGCTGGTCGGCAACTACAAAAATCCGCTCCGTTAATATGTCCGGCGAGAGGGTTTCCTGCAGCCGTTTGCCGATCTGAAAGTGCACCATCGGACGTTCGTCAGCGTCGAGCAGAGCATAGGCCGCCTCACGAATCCGATCGTGGGCAAACTTGAATTCACAATGAAGCAAGCAGTCGGCGGATTCGTTCTTCAGTAGGCCGGGTAATCCGGCGTCCCAGAACTGATTCACGTCAGTATCGCCGATCGGTATAATCAGTCCCTCGCCTAAAACCGGCTGCAATACGGCTGCGGCCTGTTCGCATGTTACCTCACAAGCGACCGACAGGGTCTGAAGATCAAACAGGCTGTCAATCGCCGCTGCCCAGGCAATCACTTTTCGCGATGCTTCATCCAGCCGCTGCAATTTATCGGACATCAGATCGACTACATTTTCCATAATCACGCGGTTGCGAATACCGCCGATGTCCCATTGCCACCTGCGATGGGCGGCATCAAAGTACAACAATTTTTCAGCATGCAGCAGATTTAGAAACTCGATTAAAAAAAATGGATTGCCACGGGTTTTTTCCATCAGGATCCGCGCGAGGGGCTCGGCACTCCCATGGTCAATTTTCAATGTCGCGGCACAAACCCGGGCAACTTGTTCGGCGGTCAAGCTTACCAGGCTTAGCTGTTCAATATTATGGCCCTGTTGAGCAAGGGTTTCCCGGCACTGAACAAGAGGGTGGCTGGTCTCAACCTCTTCATCCCGATAAGCACCGATCAGCAAAAGAAAATCGATCCCGTCATCGGACATTAAGGATTTGACCAAATCCAGTGAATCGAAGGCCTGGCTCAGGTCATCCAGGAACAGGACCAGCGGATGCTCCGGACGGCAAAATGTACGTATAAAATTCAACAATACCGACTCGATACGTTTCTGGGCCGCAGCCGGCTCCAGCTCGATCACAGACGGTTGAGGCCCGATGACGGACTCCGCTTCAGGTATGAGGTCAATCAGAATCTGACCGTTTTTTCCCAGAGCCGCCAGGATACGATCACGCCATACTGCGAGACGCTCCGGGTTTCCGGTTAAGAGCTGGCGAACCAGGTCATGAAAAGCGGAGACAAACGCGGCAAACGGCACATCGCGCTCACGAAAATCAAAATGTCCCTTCAGAAAAATTGCCTCCCGCCGCGCAAACTCTTCGCCGGCCTCCATAACCAGCGCGGTTTTGCCGATACCGGACGGTCCGGCAATCAGCATCATTTCCTTGCCGCCCCGGCTGATGCGTTGATAGGCCTCCGTCAAGGCCGCGAGTTCCTTGCTCCGGCCGACCAGCTCCCGGGATATTTGAAATTTGTCGGAAACATCCTGACGCGCCAGGGGAAACGATTTGATTCGCCCGGTGCCTTCCAGGCGCAACAGGCATTCTGCCAGATCCGCTTCAAGACCGGCGGCACTCTGGTAGCGGGCGTCAGGGTTTTTGGCAAGCAATTTGACGATGATGTCCGACACCCCATCGGGTACTTCATCGTTCACCTCAGCCGGTTGGGGGGGCTGCCGGGCAATGTGGGCATGAACCAGTTCCAGCGCATCGGTGGTTTCAAACGGAAGTCTGCCGGTAAATAATTCAAATAACGTTACTCCCAGAGAATAAAGATCCGTGCGCCAGTCGACCTGCCGATTCATGCGACCGGTTTGCTCCGGTGACATATAGGAGAGCGTTCCGGCTAAGCCCTGGGCTTCTCCGATGGATCCGGCACTGGACAGCGACCGCACCGAACCAAAGTCAATCACCTGGAGGCGGTCGGTTTTGGGATTCAGGATGACATTGGATGACTTGATGTCATAGTGAACCAAATTTGCAGTGTGAATTTCCCCCAGAATGCGTGCTAATGAAGCGGCAATGTTTAAAAGCTGCTGAAGGGTGAAAGTACGGTTGGTCAGAAGATGTTTCAAATCCCGGCCGCCGATGTCCTCGGTGATCAGCGCCAGCCGGTTGTTTAGTTTCTCAAGTCCGACAGCCCGCGGAATCCCTTCAAAATCAAAACTTCGGGTAATCTCATATTCTCGCCGGTAGCGCATAATTTCCGCCGGCAGAGGATATTCCTCCTTTAGCGTTTTGATGATAACCGGTTGACCGTTATTTTCCTGTTGGGCCCGGTACACAATGGAACGACCACTTTCATAGATTTTTTCATCGACCTGATATCCGGCAATTTCAATCATAAGAAACTCCATGTAGAATTTCGATGGGCTATGCAATGCTTATCTTGAAAATAAGACACCTGATGGGATGTTGGCAATGTTTCTGACTATTTTTATATTTTCAGACACCCCCACGGCATTCCGAACGGCACACTAGAAAACGGGTTGCCAGATTGGGTTGCGTCCGGTCGCAAGGGATTTCCCGATTTCTTGACAGTAGTGATCAACGCCATTATGTTTGCCCTAGCCACCGCCGACTGATAAACTTCCACCGTCGGATTCTGCTGTGAAAACCAATACTCCGGGCGTTTCATGGCATTCAGCATCTCCATGGAATCAAGGGTTGTCGATATGAGAAAATTGTATCTCACCGTAATGTTTTGTGCAGCGCTGATCATGGCCTGCGCCACCAGTCCAACCGGCAGACGCCAATTGATGATCGTCTCGGAAGACCAAGCCATCGCCGCCTCCAAGCAGGCCTATGTCGAGATGATCAAGCCCTATGAACAAAAGGGCAAAGTCGACAACGACCCGGCTTTGAAAGATCGTGTTTACCGGATAACCGGCCGCCTGATCGCCCAGGCCATCAAAATGCGGCCCGAAACCGAAAATTGGGACTGGAGCATCAAGGTCATCGATGATCCCAAAACCGTCAATGCCTGGGCCATGGCCGGCGGCAAGATGGCAATCTACAGCGGACTGCCCATTCAACTCAAGGCAACCGATGATGAATTGGCCCAGGTTTTGGGTCATGAAATCGCCCACGCGCTGGCCAACCATTCCGCCGAGAAAATGTCAGTGGCCATGGCCAGTTCGATTGGTGTCGTGGCAGTGGGTATCGCTTCGGAACGCAAGGGCCTGGCCCTGACGGGTGCCGCACTGGCAGCGGCTCTGGCCGTCCAAAGGCCCAACAGCCGTACCGCGGAATCTGAAGCGGATCGAATCGGCATCGAACTGGCGGCGAAAGCCGGCTACGATCCCCGGGCCGCGATCACCCTGTGGCAGAAGATGGCCCAGGTGGGAGGTAAAGGTCCGCCGGAGTTTTTCAGTACCCACCCATCCCCTGAAAATCGCGAAAAGAAACTGGCTGAATACGTTCCCGAAATGATGCCCTATTACGAGCAGAAGGGGAAGCGTCCTTTCTATAAACTGTAATTAATAGAAAAGGAGATAACCGATGGGAATTCCAAAACCGTTGACCAAAGAGCAAGCCCCCTTGGAGCTGCATAAGGTTTATGAAGCGATCCAGGCCGATATGGGAATGGTGCCGAACCTTTTCGGAGTGGTCGCCAGATTTCCGGCAGCACTGAAAACATTCATTCAATTTTACGATGCCGTCATGAGCCAAGGCAAGATAGACGTTAAATACAAAGAGCTGGCCTACCTGAAAGCATCCAGCGTCAACGCCTGCCGCTACTGAACCGCCCACCACACTGCTTCGGCGAAGCAGACCGGCGTGACCGACGAACAAATCGAGGCCCTTAAATTCTACCAGCGCAGCGACGCTTTCGATGAAAAGGAAAAAATCACCATTCGTTTTGCAGACATCGTCACTCGCGGAGCGACCGCAGTCGATGAGACCGTGTTGGAATATGTCGGCCGGCACTATTCCGAAGACGAAATCGTTGAACTGACCACGGTCATCGCCCTGGCCAACATGGTCAACCGCATCAACGACACCCTGAATATCGAACCGGATTTCGATTAGCAGTAATTATACGCTATCATCCCGGTTACCGATATTAGGTCACAATCAAGGGGCCGTTCCGAGTATAGCGTTGGAGTAATGGAGTATTGGAGTGTTGGACAAAAATCTAAACCTAATAAGTTTGGATTCAGCGCCCATCGCGATATGCCCTTGCATTTGGTGATACAGATCGACCGAAGATCAGCTCATCGTCCTGTGAGGAACTCATTTTGGCGACCCATGCATACTCCGATTTGCTTTTCCATTACTCCACTACTCCAACACTCCAGCACTCCAGTTCCCTTTTGTAGCAGCAAATCTCTGATATCCAGGCTCTGATTCTGTTACCGATATTTCGCTATTATACCGTAAACTGAGGTGGTCGCTTCTCTTTAAACGCCAGCATCCCCTCGCGGGCCTCGTCGGTTCCCCAGAAAAACGTCAGCAACTCCACCCCGGCTTCCACACTAGGGGACAGCATATCGTAGTAGACATTGTGCATCTTTTTGGCCAGGGCAATGGCGGTGGGACTTTTGCTGATGATCTCCTGCGCCCAAGACGCAACTTCCGCCTCTAGTTGATCAGCCGCAACCACTTTGTTGATCCAACCCATGGATTCGGCATCCCGGGCCGAATACAACCGGCAAAGGTAGGTGATTTCCCGCGAGCGCTTTTCCCCCACGAGAAACGGTAGATTCTGGGGCACACCATACATCGGCACCGAGCCGACCCGCGGGCCGGCCTGGGCGAATTTGGCTTTTTCAGATGCAATGGTCAGGTCGCAGGCAATATTAATTTCATTGCCGCCGCCCACGCAAACCCCGTGTACAGCGGCAATAATCGGCTTGGAGATTCTTCTGAGGGCGTCGATCATGGCTTTAAAGTCGGTGAGATATGCCCGCCGCTCGGCAGCGCCGCCCCGGGTCAGCTGCAGCAATTCCTCCAAATCACCGCCGGCACACCAGGCTTTTCCGGCACCTTTTAATACAACCACCCGCACCTCGGTCTCCGACTCAGCCTGCTTCAGGGCTGCCGTTAAATCCAGCACGAGTTTGCGGTTAAGCGCATTGAACACATCCGGACGGTTGAGGGTTAGGTGACAAATACCGTTTTGCGATTGATAAATTACAGTTGAGTCCATGACCGCTCCTTTCCGTCGTGGCAAAATTTGAATTTAGTAAAATGAATACTACTTTTGATATTGTTAGCCGCAGACGAATACAAATCCATGCCGACAGCATATTATTAAACCGGCAATATAGAGATAGCAACTTTTAATCATCATCGGGTCATCTCCGCGAAGCGCATATGCTTCCACTTGGGATATTGCAGCAGTTTTGCCGAATCTTACTTGACTTACTACAATCCACACAATTGAGCTACCCTTGTAGTGGCGGGGTTTATCCCCGCCTGGATCATGGGTCCCGGCGTAATTCGCCACTAAGGCGGGGATAAACCCCGCCACTACATTTTTACCCCATTCTTAATCCTACGGTGACGATGTTGAGATTTGAACCAATTTTTCTGGATGGTGACTTTTATGTCTGCTAAACCATCGATTTCTCTGCCGTTTCCGGTTCGGGCAAATACCGAATCAACAGAATGGCAGCCAGCGGAATAAAAGCGACGAAATTCAATACGGTCCGGATACCGAAAGCATCGGCTACTTTGCCGGTAAGGGGCGTCAAGAGCCCGGCGATCCCCAGGGCTAATCCCATGACGATGCTCGTGGAAAGGGAGCGGCCTTCGGGAGCAACCTTCTGGGCCAACGCCAAAGCCGGAAACAGGGTTGCCAATAGCAGGAATCCGGATATGAAAGCCAACGGGTAGATCGGCCAGCCGGCAGCTTGAATGAACAGCAAGAGGCTGGGAGTAGAGAGGGCAAACGAAAAAAAATAGACCGGTTTAAAGCCGATTCGATCCACGAGGTGACCGCACACGAGGGCACTGGTAGATCCGCCGACGGTAAACAGGGAGAGGATGCTGCCGATCGACACCAGTGAATACCCTTCACTAGCCGCCAGCACCGGTATGAAAGTCAGCAGTGACTGTTCCACAAATCCTCTCGAGCAGGCGATCGTGCCGATCAGCACAATCGGTTTCCATACGGCGCCGAGGCTTTCTTTGAGAAAGCCGAATACATCGTGACGCGTGTGACCGGAGCCGTTGGAAGCGGGAATCACAATGAAAAGAATCGTAAAAACCAGCACGCCAAAAAGGGTAAGAAACGGCAGACGCTGGATTCCCATAAGGGTCACATAGGCCGAGCAAACGAGGGGGCCGAGCGTAAATCCCAGCGTCCCTCCCAGACCGAATAACGACATGGCCAGTCCGGTGCGCCGGCCGGCGTAAAGCGAGACCATACCGGCCGCAGTGGGATGATATATCGCCGAGCTGATCGACCCTAGGCCGATCAACGCCAGAACCATCCAGAAAAAGGGCGCGACGCCAATCATAGGAATACAAATCGCACCTGCAAAGGAGCCGGTCAAAAGGATAACCCGCGTTTTATAGCGATCGGCCAGATAGCCGAAAACCGGCTGAATCAGAAATGCCGAAAAAGTGGTGATGCCGGTGATCAGCCCCACCTGGGCCAGGCTCAAGTCAAATTTGTCCGCCATGACCGGCAGCAGGGGCCGAATGAAGGACTGGAAAAAATCGCCGGTAAAATGAATCAGGAACAGCGCAAAAATGACTTTTTTATTGATTTGGGAGGCGTCGGTCACGGGCTATCTCGCATTCGGATTTTTTGACTGGACCGGATTAGAAACTTCAGCCGAAAATCGTTCGCTCATAGATCGTGGGAGCGGTTTTCAACCGCGATTACCCATGTGGGTAATCGTGGCCGGCCTGCGACGAGCTCAGTCGAATCGAGGCCGCTCCCACAAACCGTTAACTTATATCTGAATGGCTTTTACCTTAAATCAAAAATCTAAAATTTTCTATGTCCTCAGATACGATGCGCCATTGACGTCGATGATGCCGCCGGTCAGAAAATCGGTACCCTCGGCCGCCAGAAACCGTACCACGCGGGCAACCTCTTCCGGACGGGCCACGCGATTCAGCGGACTCTGGCCACGAATGGCATCGCCTTCCGGACCGGAGAGCAGGGAATCCGTCATATCAGTTTCCACAAACCCGGGAGCAACCGCATACATGAAGACATTGTAAGGAGCCAGGGCCTGGGCCATGGATTGGCTAAAGGCATTGAGTCCGGCTTTGCTGGCGCCGTAGGCTGGAGCATCAGGTTCGCCGCGAAAAGCGCCGCGAGAGGTGATATTGATGATTTTGCCGCCGCCGCATTTCATCATATGACGGGCCACATGAAACGACAGATGGGCCGGCCCCATGAGATTGGTCGAGATGGTGTTCTGCCAGCTGTTATGCCAGTCTTCAAAGGTTGCCGTGGCGATCTTATGATACTCATAGACACCGGCATTGTTGACCAGAACATCGATTCGTCTCGTTTCACTGACTGCTTTTTCAGCCATTTTCCCAACGGCCCTCGCATCAGATAAATCCGCCTGAACCATTATATGAGACGAGCCGGCAAGTCCGGTTATAGTCTGCTCGGCCGCACCCCGGTTTTTATGATAATGTACAACAACGACAGCGCCCCGCGCAGCAAATTGCCGGGCGATCTCCCGGCCGATGCCGCGGGATGCCCCTGTCACCATCACCGCTTTTCCTGAAAATTCCATTTTCATCCTCACTATCCCTTCCCGCTGCCTGTAAAAAATACAATAAAAATTAAGAACGCACCGGAGGTGCAGCTCCGTATTATCCGGCCCATATCAAAAATACAACCCATAAATTCCCTTTAATTACCATGCCGACGGTCAAGTGTCCGGCTGCTTGGATCAAGGAAGATGTTCTTAGAATCATACTTCCGGACGTCCAAAAAGACATTAAAGAATCCCCGTAAATTGCCGATGAAATATTAGTGTCCGCATCCATCTATTAATGATGAAGATTATAAATTATTGGACTAGTTATTTCGCAACGAATTTAAGGCATCCCCGGAGATGTGCCCTAAAAATTCATGATTCTTGGCCCTCCTTTTCACAATTGCGAAAAATTGACGGCATCTGAGTATCCGGTTGAATATCAAACCAGGGACCTGATTTTATAATTTGGGACCGTATGGAATTAATTATGCAAAGACAAGCGCCTGAGCCCGAAATTTCCGTTGAAAAATTAAACTCCGCCAGCGACAAACGCCAAATTGCCGACAAGCCCCCTGAAAATGGTAACAGCGAAATCAATCAATTGATCTCATCGCTGCCGACAATACTAATCGGCCTTTCAAAGGATAATCGGATTGTTCTGTGGAATTCGAATGCGGAAAAATCTTTCGGCAAAACTCAATCCGATGTTAAGGGACGGCCTCTTGAGCAATGCGGTGTTGCCTGGGAATGGGATAAAATTGCCGGCGGTGTTGCTGAAAGCCGCACAGCCAGTGAGCCGGTCCGGGTGGACGATATTCGGTTCCAGCGTTTGGACGGTGAAGAACGATATCTGGGCATGACCATTAATCATGTAAAGGGCAATGCCGACAGTATATTGGGATCTACCATCATCGGAGCTGATATCACCGATCGCAAAAAGCTGGAAAATCAGCTTCAGCAGTCGCAGAAAATGGAAGCCATTGGGCAACTGGCATCCGGAATTGCCCATGAAATTAACACGCCAACTCAATTTGTGGGCGACAATACCCGCTTTTTCCAGGATGCCTATCAAGATTTGATTCAAATCATTAGAGAATATGAAGATTTGATAGAAAAAGCCAAACTGAACCGCTTAACGGGAGAACTGATCGCCGAGGCTGAAACGCGCATCCGGGATATGGATTTAGCCTACCTGGAGGAGGAAATACCGATCGCCCTGAAGCATACGCTCAAAGGCGTCGATCGCATCACAAAGATCGTTCTGGCCATGAAAATATTTTCCCACCCGGGAATGATTACCAGAGAACCGACCGACATTAACTCGGAAATTGAAAAAACAATCACCATTACGCGCAACGAATGGAAATACGTCGCCAAAATGGAAACCGATTTTGATACGACATTGCCCGACGTCCCCTGCTTCAGGGCCGAGTTGAATCAGGTCATATTGAATATGATCGTCAATGCCGCCCATGCTATTGCCGAAGCGAACGACAATGGGTCTGCTGAATCGGGCATGATTCGCATCAGCACCTATCAGGAAGATAGTTGGGCCAAAATTCGGATCAGTGATAACGGAGCCGGTATCCCGGAAGATATCCGCCATAAAATATTTGAACTGTTTTTTACCACCAAAGGTCCCGGCAAGGGTACCGGCCAGGGACTGGCCATTTCCCATACCGTTATTGTTGAAAAACACAAAGGTACATTGGACTTGCAAAGCCAGGTGGGCCAGGGAACGACCTTTACCATCGGGCTCCCGCTAGGAGCTGAACCAAACTAATAATGAATGACGCCCTAAAAAAACGGATACTGTTCGTGGATGATGAGCCATTGGTGTTAAATGGCTTGCAGCGCACACTCCGCAAAATGCGCAATGTGTGGGATATCACATTTGCGAACAGCGCGGCTGAAGCACTGCAAATCCTTGACCGCAATCCCATGGATGTCATCATTTCCGACATGAAAATGCCGGAGATGGATGGATCTCAGTTGTTGGCGCAGGTTAAAAAGCGTCATCCCCATATCGTGCGGCTCATCCTTTCGGGCCATGTCGGGCAGGAAACCACCATCCAATCCATTCAGTATGCCCATCAATGTCTTTCCAAACCCTGTGATGTCGATTTACTAAAACAAACCCTGTCCAAACTGTTTGCCTTGCGGGATATCCTGTCCGATGATTCCATAAAAAAAATAGTCTCGCAAATCGAATCTCTTCCCAGCCTGCCCTCCATCTACACCGAAATCATGGCTGAAATGCAATCAGATGATCCGTCGATTAAAAATGTGGCAACCATCATTGGCAAAGATGTCAGCATGACCGCTAAAATTTTGCAGGTGGTCAATTCTGTTTTTTTCGGGCTTCCGCAAAGAATAGGCAATCCCCAGCAGGCCGTCATGCTGCTTGGTCTGGATGCCATTAAATCCCTGGTTCTTTCAGTAAAAATTTTTTCGGAATTCAGTCAGAGGGAATATTCCTGGTTTGATCTTGATAAAGTTTTTAATCATAGCATCTCAGTCAGTTCGTTTGCCAAGGCAATTGTCAAGTTTGAAAAGATGCATGCGGATTTGATAAATTATTCATTGATGGCCGGCTTGCTGCACGATTTGGGCAAGCTCGTGCTGGCAACGAACTTCAAGGACACCTATCAGAAAGTGCTGGCCGAATCGCGCAATTCAGACCAAGAACTGTGGGAGCTGGAATATGCGATTTTCGGCACCAGCCATGCAGAAATCGGGGCCTATTTGATGGGGTTATGGAATTTGGAAAATCCGATAATAGAAGCCATTGCCTTTCACCACTGTCCGTCAAAAAGTGCGGCCTCCCAATTGGGACTGTTGACGGTTGTCCATATAGCCAATGCACTGGATCACGAGGAAGAATCCCCGGACGATCAGCAACCGGAATTACAATACGACAATGAATATCTAGACCGGCTGGGAGTAGCAGATCGAATCCCTGAGTGGCGCCGGATCTGTATAGAATATGCCGAAAGGAATGCATAACAATGAGGACCAAAATCCTATTAGTCGATGACGATGAAATGCTGCTGGCAGGCCTTAAACGTCAGTTGCGAAATAAATTTCGGGTCGAGACGGCAGCCAGCGGCGAAGAGGCCGTCCAAAAGGTCGAAAAAAACGGCCCATATGCGGTAGTGGTTTCCGATTACATGATGCCGGGCATGAATGGAATTGATTTTCTGCGCCGGGTCAAACAGAGTGACCCGGATACAATCCGAATGATGTTGACAGGTTCAGCCGACATGACCACCGCCATAAAGGCGGTCAACGAGGGCAGCATTTACAAATTTCATCCCAAGCCCTGTCCGGCCGATACCCTGGGCGATGCCATTCAAAGTGGAATTGACGAGTATCAAAAAATTACGACCGACCAAACCCAACTGAAAAATTTTCAAAGCCATTTGACCAAGGCCAGCAAGCTCCAGCAAATGCTGATGCCGAAGTCCGAGCCGCAGGTCGATGGCTATGACATTGCCGGCAGAAGCATCTCCTGTGATGAGACCGGTGGGGATTACTACGATTTTATCAATCCGGAGGAATGGGGACAGGACAAGATTGGAATTGTGGTGGCGGATGTCATTGGACACGGTATTTCGGCCGCCATTTTAATGACCTCGGTCCGTGCCTCTTTTCGAGAGCGAATCCTTAGTCCCGGCAACGGCATTGCGATTGTATCCGATGTGAACAAACGTCTCGTCCAGGACATCGAGGCACTCAACCTGTTTATTACCATGTTTTACAGTGAGATTGATCTGAAAGAAAAATGCTTTCGCTGGGTGCATGCCGGTCATGAATCGGCACTTTCCTACAATCCCGTCGCCGATACCTGCGACATACTGGGTGGCGAAGGCGTGCCGTTGGGCGTAATGAAAGATTGGATTTTCGAAGAAGCGAATATTCCCCTTCGGTCGGGACAAATTATTTTAATCGGAACCGACGGCATCAAAGAAGCCTGCAATCGGGAAAATGAGCATTTCGGCAATGAACGTCTGCAAATGGTCATAAAAGACAATCACACGAGATCAGCTAAACAAATATTGGATGCTGTGTATGACGCCTTGGAAGAATTCCGCGGTTCGGCTGAAAGAAAGGATGATGAAACCATGGTGGTTGTCAAGGTACTGTAGCCGCTAGATTAGAGGTGAGGATAGATAAGATGATTAGGACTATCCATTGAAATGTCGCGAAATTGGAGTATTGGAGTGCTGGAGTACTGGGGTATTTAAATGAAATATCAAACATTCAGCCAGTATTCCAACACGCCAGTACTCAGAAATTTAAATTTAAAGTCAGACAGTATTAATTCGAAGGCGCTAGTCCATCAAATGTTTCACCAGATGCCCCAACTCCGAAAAAATCAATTTCCGGCAGGCAAGTTGGCAAGCCTTCAGGCTGCCCGGCAGGCAAAATACTACCGTACCCTCGATGATACCGGCCGTGGCACGTGATAAAAAAGCGGCCGATCCAATATCGTCAAAACTCAACTTGGCAAACAGGGGGCCAAACCCGGTCAGGGTTTTGCTAAACATCGGGCTCACGGCTTCAATCGTGACGTCATTTTTGGTAATGCCGGTGCCGCCGTTCATTAAAATCACCCTTGGCCGCTCATTTTGAATGACATCTTGCACTGTGGCGGCAATCAGCTCGGCATCGTCGGTAACGACCTGATGGTAGTTGACCCTGTGTCCTTCTTGGCGGGCCTGCTCACTGATCCAATTGCCGCTGTCATCTTCCGCTAGAGACCGGGTGGTAGACACGGTAATAATCCCGATGGAGACACTGCGCGGCGCATGTTTTTTATGTTCGTGGGTACCCATGGACGTCCTTTGTAATCTGTTATCTGTTTTTCCCTTATATCCGTTCCGATCCAAATATCAAGGTTCATACCATAAAAATTCCAAGCATCAAAAACCAAATTACAAATAAGTTCCAAACACCAAATTCAAAGATCCAAACTATAGAATATGCTTTAGGTCTGCCCAGAGTCATCGTCACCGACGGACTAGGATTGTGATATAATCTCTTAAGTGGTGCAAGTTTTGGTCATTGAATATTGAGATTTGAGATTTGTTTGTAATTTGGTGCTTGTGATTTGAAATTTTAATGTATGACCAGGCCTGTTATTGCGACTAATTTAAAATTTGCTTCGAGATGATCATGACTTTCCCTGGTTTATCTTGATTTTGACGATCATATTCCCTATGTTGGAATCGTAATGATCGACAGAAAATAGTTCGCTAATTTAAAGTACTTAAATTAACCGATTCATACATGAACGAGTCTTGATGATGGTCCATCAATACACCGGTGTCATACTCTCCGGCGGTTTGAGCACCCGCTTTAACGGCCAGAATAAAGCATTCATCAATATAGGCGGCCAGCGCATTCTGGATCGACTGTACACAATTTTTTCAGAGTTGTTCAATGAAATAATATTGGTGACCAACGACCCGCTGCAGTTTGTGGGTTGGGACTTAATGATCGTCAGGGATATTTTACCCGTTCGCAGCTCGCTGACGGGTATCCATACCGGTCTATTTTACATGAAGAATCAGTTCGCTTTTTTTTCGGCCTGTGACACCCCATTTCTAAAAAAAGAACTGGTTGAAGTACTCCTGGAAAATATTGACCGGGCAACCGACATCATCATGCCCGAAACCGCGGCCGGCATGGAGCCGCTTTGTGCAATCTATTCTAAGCGCTGTCTGGATACGGCCGAACATCATATCAAACAAAACAAACTTAAAATTCAACGAGCCCTGGGGAACCATCGGCTTAAGAAAATTCCGGAATCCGTGCTGCGCCCCAAAGATCCGGAGCTGGCATCTTTTTTTAATATTAACACGCCGGAGGATCTGGCAAGGGCGCAGGAGATGGTGGCCAAAGGCATAGGGACTAGGGCAGAGGGCACGGGGCGGGGCGCATAGAGCAGGGCGCAAGGCCTACGGCCTTCAGCAATGGAATTCTGTCATTTGATTCCCGATTATAGCTTGTCTGTCTTCTGTCACCTGTTGTCTGTCTTCATAAAATAAGGTACTGGATCTATGGATATTAGTAAAATGATGAAAGAGATCAAAAATCATCCTGATTTTGATCACGCCGGAATGATTCTGTTTCACAACGGGGTGGTGCGGACGACTTCACGCGACGGCCGCAAAGTCAGTGGATTGCGGGTAGCCGTTAATCATGACCGGCTAGAGGAGATTATAGCCGAACAGAAGCAGAAACCCGGCATTCTGGATATCCGGGCTGAAATCGCTGAAAACAAGGATCTATCCGTGGGAGACGACGTTATGCTCCTGGCAGTAGCCGGCGATATCCGGGAAAATGTAATTGCAGTGTTGACCGAGACGCTCAATCTAATCAAGTCAACCGTGACCACAAAAACCGAATATTATCTGGATTGATGAATTCGTAAAAAATCGAATTCATCATGTGTTTGGTGTTTCGTGTTTGGTATTTGGTACAACACTTCGCACGTCATATCGAGATGTTATACCACAAAACACTAAATACCAAATACTAAACACTCTCGTAAACAGGTCGTTTGTCGACTTTTTACGAGACTGTCATTATTCATTTTTCATTATTCATTTTAAGGTGTTATCATGTCCCAATTTACCCACATCGATGATAAAGGGCGAGTCCGCATGGTGGATGTCACCGACAAACAACCCTCGGTGCGGGTCGCGGTTGCCGGTGGCAAGGTGATGATGAAACCGGAGACGTTAACATTGATCGGCGATCAAAAAGTCAAAAAGGGCAATGTTTTGGAAACCGCCCGCATTGCCGGTATCATGGCTGCCAAAAAAACATCCGAGTTGATTCCCATGTGCCACCCTTTGAGTCTCACCCATGTGCAGGTTGATTTTACGCCGGATGAGATCAGCCATAGTATCGCCATCGTAGCTTCCGCACGCACGATCGATCAAACCGGCGTTGAAATGGAAGCCCTGACCGCCGTATCGGCAGCCGCTTTGACGATTTATGACATGTGCAAATCATATGACCGTGAAATGACAATATCCGAAGTGCGGCTGCTCGAAAAGGCGGGCGGCAAAAGCGGCTTGTATAGAAGAGAACCAACATGATTTATAAATATAACTTTATGACCGGTTGGTAATTTACTAAATATCAATGGATTAGAAAGATTCGTGCGCAAATGAAAACAATAGAAATTCCGACCGCATTTTCTTGTGCAATTCTAGCCATGGTGCTCGCCGTCTGGATATCCGGTTGCCCGCTGCCCACTCCGGCACCCGATGAAGATGCCGTGATGGAAATGATTACGGATCGGCCATTGCCGGACTTTGCAGATGACATGATCTATGATGGTCTCGCGCATAGCCTGCGAAAGAGTCTGTCATATCTCGAAAAAATTCCCATCGATCAGAAATTTATCTTCGGCGGGGATAGCTATACCGCCGAGCACATGCGCCGTTCGTTGCAAAGTTTTATGGATTTTGTGCAATCCCGTCCGACCGCCGCCGAACTCAAACAATTTATTCAATCTAAATATCGGGTTTATCGCTCCATCGGCCGCAACGGCAAAGGTGAAGTGTTATATACCGGTTATTATGAGCCACATTTAAGGGGTAGACTAACGCCCAGCCAAAAGTATCGATTTCCGATTTACGCCCGTCCGCCGGATCTAATCAGAATCGATCTTTCGCTCTTTAAGGAGAAATACACCGGCGAAAGCATCATCGCCCGTTACACACAACAGAAAGTACTGCCCTACTATGACCGCAAGGAAATCGATTCCGGCGGGGCCCTGAAGGGCTCCACGGAGGTTTTGGCCTGGGTTGAAGATCCGGTTGACGTATTTTTCCTGCAGATCCAGGGTTCCGGCAAGATATACCTCGATGACGGGGATGTATTAAACGTTCATTACCATACCTCCAACGGCAGGCCCTATCGCAGTATCGGCAAGCTTTTAATCGACAAGAATAAAATAACCGTGGAAGAAATGTCCATGCAAAAAATCCGGGAATATCTGGATCGGCATCCGGATGAGATCGAGGAGGTTTTCAATTATAATCCCAGCTATGTCTTTTTTAAAATCGAACCGGACGGCCCCTTGGGCAATATTAATGTCAAATTGACACCGGGAAGATCGATTGCGCTGGATCGCCGCATTTTCCCGAAAGGTGCCCTATGCTTTATCGAAGCTGAGATGCCGATTGTCGATAGTGGGGGCAACATTCAAAGCTGGCAGCGCTTTACCCGGTTCGCCATGAATCAGGATACCGGTGGCGCTATTCGAGGGCCGGGCCGGGCGGATATTTTCTGGGGCAACGGGCCCTACGCGGAAATTGCCGCAGGCCACCTTAAACATCCGGGGAAATTGTATTTTTTGGTATTAAAGCCGGAGGCTTGATACTGGATACTTGATGCTGGATACTCGATGCTGGATACTCGATGCTGGATACTCGATGCTGGATACTGGATGCTGGATGGTGGATACTGGATGGTGGATACTGAAAGAATTGGCTTTCGGTGTTCGGCTTTCGGCATTCGGTACTGGGTAGCGTAGTTTATTGAGTTGATTAGACAGTAATCAATTCAGTTTTGCGCAAAAAGCGCAAAATATTTTTCAGTTTCTTTGTAAACCTTTGGTATATAGTCGTTTACGAAGATAAATTTTGGCGTCAATTTTTTAAATTAGCTAAAAGTTTAATGATCGATTGTAATATAATAGATAGAGCGACGTGTCGGGTCGTAGCCGAAGGCGACTTGTGGGGTCGTAGCTCGAAGAGCGAAGCCCCAAGCCTGAAGCGATACCACAATTCGTCATTCGTCATTTCCGGCTTATCCGGGCTTAGAATTTACTTTGCCGTCATCTTGGCCCGCCCGGGTTTATCTTGACACCTTACCCTGAAACAAGTAATAAAAGTCTTTTTGCCTTGTAATATTTTCGAACTTAATTGAAGGATATGAGATATGTTTGGCATCGGCATGCCTGAAATGATTTTAATTCTGGCCATCGCATTAATTGTCATCGGTCCCAAAAAATTGCCGGATCTGGCAAAATCGCTGGGCCGTGCAATGCGGGAGTTCAAGAAGGCCACCAACGAATTCAAAGAAACCATGCAGATAGACAGCGGCATGGAGGATGTGAAAAAGGCCTTTTCCGGAATCAGCGACGATGTTAAAGATGCGGTTGACCTAAGTCTCGAACCGGAGAAGAAAACAGATGATCAACCCCAGGCAGGTATCGTCGACAACGAAAAAAATGAAAAACCAGATGAAGTTTCCGACGCCGATGATTTCGACAATTTAAAAAATCTCAAACACGCCTTTGAAAATATGGAGTCGGATTCGAAATCATCTGCCCCAGGTGGAACCGCACCGGACGAAAAATCAAGCGACGGGGAAGACCAGAAAGATAAGGGAAAAGGACCTGTTGATGATGCATGAGGATGAAAAGCTCCCCTTTACCTCGCACCTGGAAGAATTGCGCAAGCGTCTGATCACCGCCTTCATCGCTATTGGGATCGGTTTTGTTATTGCATTTGGTTTCAAAGAGCGTTTGTTTAAAATCCTGGTCCAGCCCCTGATAGGGGTCATGAAAGAAGGAGAAACGCTTATATATACCGGTCTTCCGGAAGCTTTTTTCACCTATTTGAAAGTGGCTTTTCTGGCTGGTCTGATCGTGGCCAGTCCGGTAATTTTATATCAATTCTGGATGTTTGTCGCCCCGGGTTTATATAAAAATGAACGTCGCATGATGGTTCCCATCGTTATCCTTTCCTCCTTCTTTTTCGTCGGCGGTGCGCTGTTTGGCTATTTCATCGTGTTTCCCTGGGGTTTTAAATTTTTTCTGGGTTTTGCCACCGATACCATCCGGCCGCTTCCTTCCATGAAAGAATATTTCGGTTTTTCCGCCAAACTCCTGTTGGCCTTTGGCCTGGTGTTTGAGCTTCCCCTGGTATTGACCTTCATGGCCAAATTGGGGATCGTTTCAGTGGAGTTTTTGAAAAAACACCGCAAATACGCGCTCCTGTTATTTTTTGCCGGTGCCGCCATTTTGACGCCGCCGGATGTAATCACCCAGGTAATGATGGCGCTGCCGTTGATGATTCTTTATGAAATCAGCATTATCGGCGCCAAGATATTCGGCAAGAAAAAAGAAGCGCCCAAAGAAGCCGAGCAGGAAGCTGGATAATGTATGTTCGAATGAAGCGATTGATGGCTTTTAAAAGTAAACTTTTTTGCGGCTTGAGTCGTCTGCTCCGGTAAGCAAGCGCTTTCGACTCCGTCAATAGAGCTGATTTCTTATATCGTCGACTATAAATAACTATCATATCAGAGTGTTATACGGCAGAATGCTATCAGGTTTGCCATTGACAAGATGTCAACACAATGATATGGTGGCTGTCTTAAGCAGTAGACAGGGGCGTTACAAAAACTTGGTAAAAAGGAGGGGCAGGAGGATTATGAGTAAACGGCGACTTACAACCACGGTGATTATCGGAGTTGCAATATTATTTGCGAGTGTCGGCATTTATGCGGCGGCGGTGCCGGACGTTATTCCATTGAATGATCCGGCCTACAAAAAACACAAAAAGGGAGTTGTCCAGTTCGAACACAAAAAACACTGGAAAGACTACTCCGAACAATACCCGGAATTTTATCCCAGCCAATGCGGCGAATGTCACCACGACGAGAATGGCCAGCCGCTTACCCAGTTAAAAGACGGTGACGATGTTCAAAAATGCATAGAATGCCACAAAATTGCCAGTGAAGTTCCCAAAAAACTGAAGAAGGAGTGGAAAAAGAAGAAGATTTCCAAAGAGGAGAAAAAGAAAAAAAGGATGGAGTACCATGCTGAAGCCCTTCACGACAATTGCAGGGGCTGCCACAAAAAATTTAACAAAAAATACAAACCCAAAAAGGCACCGACCACCTGCACCAAGTGCCATCCGAAAAAGAAGAAATCTTAATATAGACTGCAAGCGGTAAGAACTAAAAAAGGGGTAAGCACAAGCATTGTGTTTACCCCTTTCTCGTTGCTAACTAACTACATCTAATTTAACCCTAAAACAGGGTCTTTTCGTGCTCGTCCTCGATACTGAATGCGGCTTAAAAGCTTCGAGCACGAGTACGAGACGAAGTTTGTGCTCATAAGAAACGCCGCTCTGACACCTGAACACTGACACCTGACACCTTCTTTAGGCCCTTCGCAAAACCAGCCCAGACCATCCCAGCTCTGTTTCCAACCATATTTCCTCAAATCGAATTTGTTGGTAAACCTTCAACAATTCATCCACTTCAGAATCCCGGATGCCGGATAAAATCAAAAATCCTTTTGCAGACGCCCTCTCATCGATTTGAACCAACATTTGTTTCAGGCTTGGAAAACGCAAGTTGGCGATAATGACAGCAAACCGCTGACGAATGCTTTCAACTGACTGGTCGGATATGGCTACCCGGTCTGTCAGTGCATTGATCCTAACATTTTCGGCCGCCTCGAACCGGGCACAGCCGTCGATATCAATTCCCAACCCCTTTTGCATGCCGCAAAGAATCGCCGTGATGAGCAATACTCCCGATCCGGTACCAATATCCAAAACATTGGCAATCGGTAGTTTCGGGCCTGATTGATTGCCCAGCAGTGCAAAATCAATCCCTTTAATTGCCAGGCGGGTGGTTGGATGATTGCCGGCACCAAAAGAAGCGCCGGGTTTAATTCTAACCAACACATCATCCGGTTTGGCGGAGTAGTGACGGCCGGGCGGAACCAGAACGATGTGATTCGAAAGGCGCACCGGCCGGTTAAAGGATCGTTCGAGATAGGTGCCGCCGAATTCATAAGTATAGACAAGTTCCCCATCCGCCACCAGATTTCTGATTAGGGATTTGATTTGCCTTTTATCTAGCCTGTATTCTGCAAAAAGTCTTCTCTCCAGATCAACCGGCGCTATCTTGGCGGTCGAGGTCGCTACAATGCCGAGAGCAAAATCACGCACCGACTCTATCCCGACCGGATGTTTGTTTGTTCCAAATTGCATGAGATGAATAACCGGTTAAATCCAATCTGAATTTGTGAGAGCTTCATATACAAAGCACGTTCTTGAGGGAGGTGATACGCAGACTGACAAAAGCTGAGCACAAAGCAGTGGTTGAAGCTCTCACAAATTCAGCGCGTTTGGTACTTGGCTGCATTGCGGACCAGAGCCGGAGCCCAGCCGGGCGTTCCGAGGGCATGCACATGGGTATAAGTGGCCAGTACATTTTTATAGAGAATTCCGTCGCGGTCTTTTTCAATTCCCGCCCCCCGCTGCATACGAAAGACCAGTTCGCTTTTCTGGCTATCTCGTTGCGACACGCGCGAGTAGTGGAATTCATGCCCCTTGATTTCGGAACCGACTTCGAAATACGGGTTTTGGCCTTCAACCTTGATGATGGTATAGCCATGTCCCTGGGGTCTTTTGTAAAAATCGAAAGATACCGGTAGAATACCGACCATGGGATAGGATTTGCTCTCCAAGACCAGCTGCTCTCCCAGATACATCAATCCGCCGCACTCGGCGTAGATGGGAAAGCCGTCCTCGGCCAATGCTTTTAACTGGGCATTAAAATCCGCATTGGCGGCCAGCTGCTCGGCATGGGTTTCGGGAAAACCGCCGCCGATATACAGTCCATGCAGCCGGGGCAGTTGCCGGTCCTTTAGGGGGCTGACGTAAACAATATCAGCACCTTCATGGCCCAGGGCATCGATATTTTCGGGATAATAAAATTGAAAGGCGGAATCCTTTATCACCCCAATTCTTAGGGCAGACTTCTTGATACTGGATACTGGTTGCTCGATGCTCGATGCTGGTTGCTCGATTCTGGATGCTGGATGCTCGATGCTGGATCCTGGATATTCGATGCTCGATGCTGGATCCTTGATGTTGGGCGTCAGGGACTGGCCGGTAGTTGGCGGCTTCAAAACCTCATTCTCGGTATTGGGATCTTTTGTTTCCGACTTCGGCATTCCGACTTCCACCTTCTGAACTCCGTCCTCTACCCTCTGCGTGCCGCGACGTAGCTCGGAGAGCGAAGGCGGGTCCTCCAACCCCGGCGCCTTTCGGGCGATGGCGATCAAGGCCTCCAGATCAATATGCTGCTCGGTAATTTGGGCGATCGCTTCGATGGATTGGTTGGCCCAATCGTGCTCGGGGGTCGGAACCAGTCCTAAATGCCGTTCGGGAAAATGCTGCTCGCCGAGTTTTGGTACGGCACCGATAACCGGCATCCCGCAGTAATGTTCAATGCTGTCACGCAGTTTCTTTTCATGCCGGGCGTTGGCCACCCGGTTTAAAATCACGCCACGGATCATGACATCCGGATCGAACTGGGAGCACCCGGCAACAACCGCCGCCATGGTGCGTGTGATTTTGGTGCAGTCAACGCCCAGCACAACGGGACATTTTAGCAGCTTGGCGAGTTCGGCCGTGCTGGTGCTGCCCTCTAAATCAATCCCATCATAAAGACCCCGGTTGCCCTCTATAATAGAGAGGTCATGGGATTTGGAATGTGCTAAAAACGACTGCAGGTTGTCGGACGGGCTCAACAGGAAGGAGTCCAGATTGTAGCAGGGCCGGCCGGCCGCCAGGGCCAACCAGCCCGCATCAATGTAATCCGGACCTTTTTTAAAAGCTGCAACGGAATGGCCCAGCTTGTTCAACGCCGCGATGACGCCGATCGACAACATGGTCTTTCCCGAACCGCCGCGCAGGGCGGCAATGATGAATCTGGGAAATTCCGTTCCAGCTAACTGCATAGGTTAAAAGTATAGAAAACAGATCAAAAACCGACTAGTCTTCTTGCTCGGCAGCTGACTGTTTACCGGCACCCTTCAGGCCGTACAATGAGGTACTTCCGCTGGACCAGTATTCGAGAACTTCCTCGGTGACCAGCTGATTGATCAGTTTTTTGGCTTGGCGGGGTTTCATGTCCAGGATTTTGGCCAAATCGTTAAAGTAAAATTTTGATTTGGATTTGGATTTTTTTGTTAAACCCGCAACTATTTTCTCTTTTGCTTCCTCGTATTCCATATTTAACCTCTTTAAAAAATAATAAAGGGAGCCCGCTTCAATTCAAGGGGCTCCCGGGTCTGTTGGTTGAAGCGCTTAAAACTTGAATTGAGTGGTCTGGCGCCAGGTAAAGTAGGCCGGATCCCGGAAATCATCAATCAGATGATGGGTGAACGGCAGCTCACATTTCTCAAAGAAGCGCTCCCATCCGATACGCTCGGCCCATTCGCCCAGACGCTCGTACTTGTTGGCACTTTTTTCGTAGGCCTCAACGATTTGTTTGATGGTTTCGGTGGTTTTCGGCCAGCGGGGTGCTTCATTGGGAATGAATGCAACCACGACCTTGGAAAACTTCGGCGTGCTGATGCGGTTGGACACTTTACCACCGGCCATGATGACAATGCCGTCACCCTCGGTGTCTGCCAACGGCATGGACGGGCACATCGTGTAGCAGTTGCCGCAGAACATGCAGCGCTCTTCCTTTACCGCCACACTGTTGACTTTCTGACCTTGGAATTCCACCTTGGCCGGTTTGATGGCCGCGGTCGGGCAGGCGGCAATCGCCAGCGGAATTTCACACATCTTGTCCAGGTATTCATGATCCAGCAGCGGCGGTTTGCGGTGATAACCCAGAATAGCGATATCCGAGCAGTGAACGGCACCGCACATATTCAGGCAGCAGGCCAGTGAGACGCGCAATTTAGCCGGCAGTTTGTGCTCTTTGTAGTAATCGAACAGCACATCCATGGTGGCCTTGACCGGGCCGGAAGCATCTGTGGCCGGGGTATGGCAGTGAATCCACCCCTGGGTGTGGACGATGTTGGTGATCGAAGTACCGGTGCCGCCGACCGGGAACTTGTAGCTGCCGCCGGCAAACTTGCGGCTTTCCAGATCCTGAACCAGCGGATCGACCTTATCCTGGCTGTCCACCATAAATTCGATATTGTTGCGCGTCGTAAACCGGAGATAGCCGTCGCAATGCTTTTCGGCAATTTCACAAATTTCGCGAATGTGGGTGGTGCTCATCAAACGAGCGCCGCCGGCCCTCACCGTAAAAACCTTATCACCGGATTCGGCGACATGAACCAAAACACCGGGTTTGATTACATCATGGTACAACCATTTGCCCTTGTTAGCGGCAATCACCGGCGGATAAAATTCATCGTATTTTCTCGGACCGATGTCGCTGATGCGGTTTTCCATCGGTTTGTCAGGATTATAACCTGATGATACAAATGCCATGGTTTTCCCCCTTATCTCTGATGATGTTTTCTAAATTCATTGATGTCACGTTCCCAACCGCCCTCAACTTCATCCTCTTTCCAGAAAATGTAGGGGTTGGACCTGGGTTCCTGCACCATCCGTGGATCCGGATCAAGCCCGGTCATTTCAAGCAACTTCTGAAATCCCTGGCGTTTCATCAGTTCACCAAGCCGCTCACGGTTCTTGCCTTCTTCCATCCACCAATCCCAGATGTTTTCGATCACTTCTTTGATCTCATCATAGGGATCTTCGGCTTTGACAAAAGGAACCAGCATGGAACCCATTTGGGCGCCGTCGAGAATCGGGGCCTTGGCACCAACCAGGATCGAAAGGCCCGTGTCCTCTCCGATCCTGAGTGCTCTGGGCATTACGTTGATGCAGTGCATGCAGCGATTACACTCTTTGTTGTCGATCATCAGCTTGTCGCCTTCCATCCACATACAATCGGTGGGGCACAGATCGATCACCTCTTTCTGGATATCAAAGGCGCCCCAATCACGTCCGTCGTGATCGTTGGCATTGGGAGCAATTTCACCCCCGATGTACGCCTGAACCGCTTCATGGTCGATGCGAATATCATCGCGCCAGGTCCCGACAAATGACATGTCAGCCCGCGCAATGGAGGCGACGCAACAATTCGGGCATCCGTCAAATTTAAATTTGAACTTGTAGGGGAATGCCGGCCGGTGAAGCTCATCCTGGTATTCCTGGGTCAGGTGATAGCAGAGTTCCTGCGTATCATAACAGGCATACTCACAACGTGCCTGGCCGATGCAGTCTGAAGGCGTCCGCAAATTGGAACCGGAGCCACCCAGATCCTGGTTCAAGTTGTGGGTCATCTCATAAAAAATTTCTTCCAATTGAGGGGTGGTGGTACCCAGAAAGATGATGTCGCCGGTGGAGCCGTGCATATTGGTGATACCGCTGCCGCGAAAATCCCAGAGATCACAAAGTTTTTTCAGATACTCGGCGGTATAGAATTTGCCGCCCGGCTGATTGATGCGCATGGTGTGAAAATGGGCCACGCCCGGAAATTCTTCCGGCTGGTCACAGTACCGGCCGATAACGCCGCCGCCGTAACCGAAGACACCGACGATTCCGCCGTGCTTCCAATGGGTTCGGCCGTGCTTGAAGGAAAGTTCCAGCACACCCATCAGATCTTCAACGACATCTACCGGAATCTGGAATTCAATGTTCTCTTCGTTTTTGGCTCTCACTTCGGCCTGCTGCTTGAGATCAGACACAAAGCTTGGCCACGGCCCGCTTTCAAGCTGGTCCAACAAAGGGGTTTCGTGTTTTGCCATTATTTACCTCCATTTAAATTGATTTTAAAACCTATAACTAACGAAAACCTCCCAAAAAAAGGGATTTACCGGTGTCACCTCCTCTCGACTATTGGATTCTATTGATTAGCGTTCAATATATTTATGCATAGCTCCATTTTTACAATCAAGGGGCAGATATAGAATTATTCGAGGTTGTTGTCAATAAAAAAGCACGCTTGTTGCCGTTAACAGGTTAAAAAAATTCAAAATAGCAAAAACCCCCTATCTTGGGGACAAGAAATTTGAAACCGCAGTATATTGTATGAGTGATGAAAATCGGTACGGATACCCCCGACTCAGATCTCGCGGATCGACTCAACCAATAGTCCAACGTGCTCGGAAAGATTCTGTTTAATCATATAAAATTCCTCTGAATTGGGTTGAATCGTCTGCAGGATGGAATCCGACAGCTCAATCAGGTCTTGCTCGTTACAAACAGACAGATAATATTGAAAGCAAGTAGCGACGGCATCCGGCAGCACCGGGTCTGCCGGTTTTTGCGCAAGCCCTTCAAACAGCCCTTCGACGGTGCTCCGAACGACACCCGGATCGGACCACACCAGCTCGCCGACACCATCGATCCGGTCCAACCGCATCCGGAGGGATAGCTTCAATAAAAAAATCAACAGGGCCTGCAGCATCTGCTCAGCATCGCGCTCACCGGTTTCCCGGCTGCTCACCCCCCGAAAAAGCGGTGCATATCCCCGCACCGTAATCAATTTCAAATCAATACTTTTTTGATCGAGACGGATGATAAAATCACCGGCCGCATGATGCCATTTCGCAATGTGCTCAAAGGTGGCAATATTGTAGTAGCAGGTCATAATCCTGGCTGCCTGCCTGTAAAGCTGCAATGTTTGCTCACGGGACAGAATTGTCCGCCCCATTTTGTCATCCCAGACACATATATTGCCCCGGCCATCAGAATTTTGACGAGTGATATGAAATTCATGGTAGTCCTCAAACCATTCTCCCAGAAACATGGAAAATGTTATCCCGCTGCGGGAGACGGCTTCGCCGGCGCTATAGACCCGGGGTAGATAAGCTTCGGAAAATTCATCGTTGAGGCGTTTTAGGTTTTGAAACTCTGCGGATATATGCTTTTTACCGGTGCCGGTGACAGCGACGTTGAGCACAAAAGAGAAAGTCTGCCCAAACAAATCGGTTTCCACCCGAGCCGGGTGATAGAATTCACCGTGTTTTTCGAGATGTATTCGGATTAGCCCGATATCCCCGGGTAAAACGGTGCGTTGGAGCCGCTGGGTCAGTACGCGGGTAAAGGTTTGACAGCGGTTCTGTTCAAAAAATGAACGCACAGCCTCGAAATACTCACCGTGGGATACCGCAAAATCAGACGTCCTGCCGGTTTCCGGACGTGCCAACGGCAGGGGCTGCTGCCAGAGGTTGCTTGCGGATGTTAAATGCGTCTTCTGGGGAGAAATATAGTAGGCGTAAGTTGGCATGGCTCATCAGATGACAGATGACAGATGACAGAGGACAGAAGTCAGATGACAGAAGACAGAGGTCAGAAAACAGAAATGAATTAACAGAGTAGAAGCATCTGGAAAACGGGATGAAATCTCCGCAGAGAGGCATATAATATCGCACAATGAACTATTAATATTGAAAAATTACCTTTATAATATCTGAAGACCGGTCTCTTTCAGCTGCGGTCTAATCTCAGTCCTCTGATCTCTGTTCTCTGCCTTCTGTCTTCTGTTCTCTGTTCTCTGTCCTCTGTCTTCTGTCCTCTGTCCTCTGTCCTCCGACCTCTGTCATCTGTTCTCTGTCTTTTATTTCCTGTGCTCCTCAAGTTCCTTTAAGATTTCAGGGGCCACTTCATATCCGAGAGCCACGGCTTTATCGCCGTGTTGCAAGGCCAGTTCATATTCCCCTTTTTCGAGGTAGGCGATCGCCAGGTTATTGTGGGCGGGGGCAAATTCACCATGCAGCTTGATGGCTTTCAAATTCGCCTCGATGCTGTCATCGATCCGGCCCTTTGCCAGATAGGCGTTGCCAAGATTCGTAAAGGCCTGCATATTTCTGAAGTTAAATCGGGTGGCTTTTTCCAGGTTCTTGATCGCTTCATCGATGTTGCCCCTTTGAAGCTCGATAAACCCGATGTTGCCGAAACCTTCCGAAAAGCCGGGCTTGGCTTTAACCGCCATTCTATTATAGCTCAGACATCCCTCCAAATCTTCGCGCTGCAGGCTAATCCCGCCGAGCAGCACGTAGGCCTCGGCCATACCCGGGCTGCATTCGACGGCTTCGAGCAGGGCTTTTTCAGCCTCGTCATATTTTTGCTGGCCCATCAGTCCCACCGCAAGGTTGTAGTGGGAATTGCCGCACTCGGGATTCATGGCGATGGCCGCTCTTTGTTGAGCAATATATTCATCTGCGTTTTTGGCTTGTGTCATTGCTTGGGTTCCTTTTTGTTACATTCAGGTTGCAACTACCTGAAATTCAATTTATTTATATTTTTCCTGGTTGTCATCAGCCATCTTTTTGCTTGACATCACTGGCCCTTTTAACTACGGTTTCAACCGTTAGAGTGAAAACAGATTTTATAAACCGTTATTCAATAAAAAACAATATTTTTATTTCCAGGGGGTTTTTATGAACTCAGGATGCTATACAGCCATTGCCACACCGTTCATTAACGGTGCCGTTGACTACGATAATCTGGCGAAACTGGTTGATTTTCAGATCCAAAATGGAATCACCGGAATTATCGCTGTCGGTACCACGGGTGAAAGTCCGGTTTTAAATTGGGATGAACATAACAAGGTAACCGAGGTCGTGGCAAGCAACACCAAGAGCAAGTGCCTTTGTATCGCGGGCACCGGCAGCAACAATACAGCAGAATCGATGGCTGGAACCGAACATGCAGTCAAAGCCGGTGCCGACGGCGTTTTACTGGTAGATCCTTACTACAACGGGCCTAGTTCAATTGAAATTCGACGGGAATACGTGGCACCCATCGCAGCGGCCTTCCCGGATCTCGCCATCATCCCGTATGTCATTCCCGGCCGAACCGGTGCCCAAATGCTGCCCGAAGACCTGGCCCTGTTGTATAAATCTCATCCGAATGTCAGCACGGTTAAAGAGGCAACGGCCAACCTGGCCAACATGCGACGAACCCGTGAATGTTGTGGACCGGACTATATGATATTATCCGGTGATGACGGGATGACCTACCAGATGATGACCGATCCCCAGATTAAGGCGGCCGGCGTGATTTCCGTGGTTTCCAACGTGGCTCCGGGCGCAATGTCCGAAATGGTCCGATTTCTTAACCAGGGCCAATTTTCGGAGGCTGAATCCCTGATGCAGAAAGTGGAGCCGCTGTTTGGCCTGGTGACGGTTAAAACCACCGAGAATACCCCATACGGGGAGGTGGAATGCCGCGCCAGGAATCCCCTTGGTCTCAAAACCTTGATGTCGATTCTGGGGATGCCTTCCGGAAACTGCCGCCGGCCGCTGGGAAAAATGACCCGCAACGGCCTTGAAAAAGTTATCGGAATCGCTAAAAGTGTTTATGTAAACGCACCGGAGGTTTTCCAACCGCTGGCAGATTTTTTTAATGTCAATGTCGCCGATCGACTGGAAAACCCGGCCTACCGGGAAGGATTGTATTACGATAGTTATTAGGCGTGGGCGCTCGCATGAAAATTCGTTGTCAGGATGTCTGGTCAGCGAATTTTACGATAGATCGCGGCATAGGTTTCGGTGTTCAGGTGTCAGGTGTCAGCCAAGCCGCCGGCCCCAAAAAAAACGGCCGGTCAAATCGAAAAAGCAACTAATGAACATCGAACACTGAACGTTCAACATCGAATAATGTATTCTGTTAAACTATATTAAAGACTGAGCGAAGCGATCCTTCCTTGGGCCTGACACCCGAAACCTGACACCTGAAACCTAATTCTTAAAAAATGGTTTATTAGTCAATCTAGGCGTTTATGTCCTGCCCAGCAGCATCCGCGCCCGCTTTCATTTTGAAGTCTCCTTCTTTAAACAGCAGCCACTTGAGCCATCTCAAACCGAATTCAAGCAGGGCGATTTCATCGTCCCGTATTTCCTCGAGTAGGGCCGGGTCCACTTCATAACGCTGCAAAAAGGAGCTCTCAAATACGAATTCGCGAAATTTATCGATGTTGTAGCTGACCAGGAAAAACATTTTTTTGGTCTGCTCCGTCCATCGCATGTTCGGCGGAAAGGAGCGCTTTCTGACAACCAACTCCGTCCATTCGGCGTTAAATTTATCATGTGCATCCACCCCCTGGTTTTCGCGCCACTGGGAAACCGTCCACTCCTTGTCCTCTTCGAATCCCTTACAATGGGGCTCATTGACAAAGAAATAAAACTCCTCGCCGTCGGGGTCTTCTTTATGGCTCATCGTGGCAACCCCCAGCGGGTAATAGCGGCAGGTGGTGGGGCGGTCTTCATAAACCAGGCAGCCGTTTTCCCTGACAAAGGGACAGGCTTTGCCCTCCGAATCCGTGTCTTCAACCTCCAGCAGCTTTAGGGTTACCACCGGCAAATCGGTTTTTTCCAATATTTGCGGTTCCGTATAAAGTGCTAAAAATTCTTCCGATGACAGATTAAGCCGGTTTTTGAGGCGAATAATGTCGTAGGGGGTTAAAATAATATTGATGTCTTTACAGCACCGGGTAAAGCATTTGACTCCGGGATGGCAATCGAATTTAAATTTGCTTTGGGGTCCGAGCCTGACGGGCTCTACATTGTCCATTCCTTCTAGTTTATCCATGTATGTTGTCCTCTCTATGTTTTCCAGGTTCAGGGTTCAAAGGTTACGGCCGCAGAAGGTCGCTTCCCGTTTTGGTCAGAATCCACTGGTTGAAATAAATTGTAATAACCATTTTAGTAGGATTCATCTCGATTTGTTCTTTTTAGAGCTTTTTCAACCTTCAACGTTGAACCCGGAACCACTCAACCGATTTTCCAGAACCTCTCAACCGATTTAGTTGTTGATTTATCGCGAGAATATACTATATCGGTTTAACAAAAGCGACTCCTTTCCGGATATAATCACAAAAATATACATATTGATCACTTAACCAAGGAGGAATGATGGAAATCAACTTAACACGCTGTGAACAGCTGAAACCAAAACCGGATGATGACAGCCTGGGCTTCGGAACCCTTTTCACCGATTACATGTTCAATATGGATTATGATTTGGATAATGGCTGGCATAACCCGCGCATCGAGCCGTACCAGTCGATTGAGATGGATCCATCCACCATGTTTCTGCATTATGGCCAGGGAGTTTTCGAAGGCCTCAAGGCCTACCGCACAGAATCCGGCAGTATCCAACTCTATCGGCCCCAGGAAAACATCAGCCGCTTAAACCGGTCCTGCAAACGCCTTTGCATCCCTGAGGTCGATGAAGATTTCGCCCTTCAAGCCATGAAACAACTCATCGAGCTGGAAAAAGACTGGGTTCCCGGTGCACCGGAAACATCTCTGTATATTCGGCCCACGATCATTGCCATGGATCCATTTCTGGGTGTGCGCGCCTCACACACCTATCGCTATTTCATCATTCTTTCGCCGGTGGGAGCCTATTACCCGGAAGGATTCAATCCGGTGAAAATCCTGGTAACCTCTGATTATGTGCGAGCCGTGCGCGGCGGAGTGGGAGAAGCCAAGACCCCCGGCAACTACGCCGCCAGTTTACTGGCCGGCGACAAAGCTCATGAGGCCGGATATACCCAGGTCCTGTGGCTGGACGGTGTCGAGCAAAAGTATCTCGAAGAGGTCGGTTCCATGAACATCTTTTTCGTGATCGACGATGAAATCATCACCCCCGAGCTAAACGGCAGCATCCTGCCGGGGATTACCCGCAAATCGGTCATCGAGCTTGCCCGGCACTGGAACGAAAACGTGTCGGAACGAAAAATCAGCATCGATGAATTAATGCAGGCCCATGCCGCCGGAAGCCTCAAAGAGGTATTCGGGGCGGGGACCGCCGCCGTCATTTCCCCGGTGGGACAGATCAAATACAACGACCAGGTGATCACCATTAACGACAATCAGACCGGCCCGGTGGCCAAAAAATATTACAAGGCGATCACCGACATGCAATACGGCAAGGCTGAGGATCCAATGGGCTGGATAGAAAAGGTTGTTTGAAGTCGGAATTGGGAATGATTCGATTTTAGATTGTGGATTGCGGATTGCGGATTGAAAAAAGAACATGGTGTATGGATGGGGTTTCAGAATGGTTTGGTGCCGAATCCAATGACACCGGCCGGCACGCCTCTACCATACACCTTATACCTTAAACCTTATACCAAGTTGTTTAACGCTCAGACCCTGAGACACTATACACTGTCACTTATGGCTCGAAAACCGTCGCCATTGTATAGAGGCCATCATCATGAATAACACCGCTGAAAAAGACTATCTGCCTGATTTTGAATCGAAAATGAAACGGGAAAACCTCGATGACATCGTCATCGAAACATTTCGCCACTACCATAAACAAGCGGTCAACGGTGAGACTGGCCTGATATATGACAACGATATCCAACCGGTTGATTTGGATGAAATTCAGGAGCTGGGCAATCTGGATATTTATCAGGAACAGGGAGAACAATCCTATAAAAATGCAGTTAGAATTGTTCTAAATGGCGGTCTGGGTACGAGCATGGGGCTGACTGGTCCCAAATCACTTTTGAAAGTCAAAGATGACCATTCGTTTCTCAGCCTGATTATGAATCAGGCGGAAAATAGTCAGGTGAACCTGCTATTTATGAATAGTTTCAGTACCCACACCGACACCCTGGCGGCACTGGAGCAAATTGATTCGACGCTGAAGCCAGGGACCTTTATTCAAAATAAATACCCTAAAGTATTGCAGGAAATATTTGCGCCGGCCTCCTGGCCGCCAAATCCAAAACTGGAATGGAACCCTCCGGGCCATGGTGACGTGTACACGGCCCTTTACACATCCGGCATGCTGCAGCAGCTATTGGCCGAAAATATACACTTCGCCTTTATTTCGAACTCGGACAATCTGGGGGCCCGCATGGACGCCTCTCTATTAGGCTACTTCGCCAAAAAAGAAATTCCGTTCATGATGGAAGTTGCCGAAAAAACGCCATCCGATGTTAAGGGCGGGCATCTGGCCAAACTCAAAACCAACGGCCGATTTGTATTGCGCGAAGCGGCCCAGTGTCCCGCAAACGAGATTGTGGCTTTTCAAAAAATAGGCCCCTACCGGTATTTCAACACCAACAGCATCTGGATCAATTTAAAGGCGTTGGATCAGTTAATTAAAAAAGACGGCAAAGTCCGGTTGCCGTTAATCTTAAACTCCAAAACCCTGGATCCCAGGGATGAAAACAGCCCGCCGGTCTACCAGTTTGAAACCGCAATGGGCGCGGCCATTTCGCTTTTTGACAATGCAGCGGCGGTCAGGGTGCCGCGCTCCCGTTTTTTCCCGGTCAAAACCAGCAACGACCTGTTGATCATGCGTTCTGATTGCTTCGTATTCACTGAAAATAAAAATTTGCGAATGAATCCGGATAGACAGAGAAATCAGAAGCAGGAGACCATTAAGATAAAGCTCGACCCCCGGTTCTACGGGAAAATCGACGATTTCGACCGGCACTTTGCCGCCGGGGTTCCATCTTTAGTGGAATGCTACGCATTAACCATCGACGGTGATGTTATTTTTGAAGAAAACATAAAAATCAAAGGTTCGGTGACGATCCGAAATACAACCGGAACCCAAAAGGTCATCAAAGCAGGAACCGTGATCGATCGTGATCTGACTTTATAGAATCGTTTCTTTTTAATAATTGTCAAAACACAATATAGCACATGTGCTATATTGTGTTTGAACGTAATATTTCAACATATGACAAATAAAGGGGTTGATAATGATTTGATATCGCGGCTGCAAGCCGCTCCCACACTCCCTAAAGTAACTCTTTCTCTATAGGCCAAAAAAAATATTAATTTATCCGCCCGGCTGACATCACGATAATTCCATCAGACACCTTAACGGCTGAACATGATTTATTCACGCCGGATCGCCATTTTTCAGGGCGGAAAAATTACTGGTTCCGCAATTTGGTTAAGTAGCTAATCGTAACCTTTTCCTTGGAATCGGCTGCAATTTTCAGAGATGCCGGGGTCAGGGCCAGATTGACCGAAATCGTTCCCTTGACGTCCAGATTATTGAGTGGAACTTTTTCAGTGTATATCGTTGATATTTTTTCAAGTATCCGCCTGCCGCCGATAACGGACACCGTTGCGGGCTCTAAAGTGGCCTCGGTCAGGATAAAATGGTCCGGCAGCCTGCCGACCCAATCGATTTGAACCGGTATCGTTTTTTTAATCAGGACATCCAGCTCGACTTCCACCACGGTCGGTGTTACACCCTTTAACACAATTCCGGGTGGCAGGGAGATGCTTTCCCGGGTAATCGTAAAGCTGTTGGGGCCGGCCTTGGACTTATTGAGATTCAAATTGACTTGCACCTGGTCGGGTTTGATGGATTTTATCAAGGCATCGGATCCTTCCAGTTCCAGGCTTACGGTATTCACGGAGGTCCGGACAATCTCCATGGCAGGATCCCGATTTTGATAAACGACCGGGCTCTCAAAGGTCAGCAGCGTATCGCCCCCCCGGGAAACACTGAACCACACCCCGGTAATAAAAATTACGGAAAATATGGCCGCGGCGGCAACCATCAGTTTCTCTTTAATCAGCTCGCGCCCTTTTTTGGAGACAACCCCTTTATGCTGCCGTAAAATTTCTTCCAGTTTGCGCTTTTGTCGGACACGTTTCAAGGCGCTGCCCCGCACGACCACGACATCTCCCCTTTCCTCGGAAACTGCAATGATGAGCGCATCGGTGACTTCCGCCAGGCCCAGGGCCGCCCGGTGGCGAGTGCCGAGATAAGAGGGAAGATCGTCCCGGCGCGACAGTGGTAAAATGGCACCGACCTGAATGATTTGATCACCTTGAATGATGGCGGCACCGTCATGAACCGGGTTGTCGGGCCAGAAGACACTCAAAATCATTTCTTTGGATATTTCCCCTTTCCAGGGTATTCCGCCCTGAATCATTTCCTCCACATCGTCTCTTCCCGGAAACACAATCAAGGCGCCGCACTTGCGCTGGGCCATTTCAAAAACACCCTGGACGATAATTTCGATGGTGCTGACAACGGTTTTCGAGGAAATGTCCCACAGGATCGCCTTCAGATGGCTGGCCTGCAATACACTGCGGATTTCATTGCGGAATATTACTATGATGATAAAGGCGCCCAGGGCCACGATGCCCTGGACCACCCAGCTGGTCACAATCAGCCCCATGGACACCGCCAATTGCTGGAAAAACCAGAGGATGGTCATACCGATCAGCACCCGGAACGCATTGGTCCCTCTAAACAGGATATAGAACCTGAATAAAATGTAACTGACCAGACTGATGTCGATGATATCCTGCCAGCGAAGGCTTGATATCAGCAATTGGATTTTTTCCATCTAACTTATTCCGTGATGCTAAACCTCAGAATTTGGAGTATCTGGCCCTGGGCGTCGGTGACTTCAACCCGCCAGGGCCCAAGATCTTCGGCACGAAGCTGGATACTGCTGTAAGTCGACCAGCGGGGCGGCTTCAGGGAAAGCTTTATTCTGGCGCTGGGCCGGTCGCGATGAAACCAGTGGTGGTAAATGACGGTTTTGCTCGGCACCGGATCAAATGATGTAAAGCAAATGGCTTTACGCAATTCGATAGAAAAAACGGAGGTCATATTTGTGGGGGTCTGGCCCTGTATATCCTCACACATCAGTGCCCGCACCAAAACGAGCTCTGGTTTGGCTGACGCGCCCGTACCGGATTGAGATTGGGCTGAATAAGGTAGAAATAAAAAAACAGAGAATGTAAAAAATATAAGAAGCAAGGAACGGTAATTCATGGCTGCCCGCCTGTAAAGCACATAAAAATGGACCTTGGGGGCTCAGGACCCCGGAAAGCGCGCGGGGATATCGCAATAGGAGACGGCATAATCTACCCGGCAAAATTCCATCAATTTTTAATTTTCTTATATATATCTTATACTTATAATACCGGCTTTTCAAGGGAAATAAAAAAAGATTTTGCAAATTATCATCTCGCCCGGTGATTGGTCGGTTGATTAGTTGAAAACTTGTCAATATCTTATTAATTTCTTACCTAGCAGGTTCGATATAGGAGACTGCGACTTGAATGTTCGAGCGCGACGAGATCGTGACAATATTTCAAAACCAGTTTTTTTTGCGCAAAAGACAAATTCTAATACTTAACAAACTTAAACCTGAAAAAATGAACCCAATGATTCAAAACCCGGCCCCGGGAATGCGCCTGGTTAAATTTTGCGGCGACACCGTGGAATTCACGCTGAATGTACCGCAGTCCGAAAGCGGCACGGCCTGGATTCGCACCAATATTGGACAAGCCAAAACAATCAAAAAAGAAATCATCGACCAGGTCGATGCAAAGGACCCCCCGCTGGGCCGTGCCTGGTTTGACATTCCGATGCGACGAATCGGTGAACGGGCGTTTGCGGTGAAATTGCCTTTGACCGAAAGCGGTCACTTCGAGGCCAAATGCTTCTTTTTGCCGGAAAACGAAGAGATACCGGTCTGGCCCCAGGGTGACAATACCATCATTAATGTTGATGCGGCGGACGCCTGCTGCGCCAACGTTATATACAACGCCTTTGTTCGGCAATTCGGACCCAACAGATCCGGCGGCGAGACAGTGTCTTCTACCCAAGAAGAACTCATCGCCAATCTTGACCAAAAAGGCTATACCGTGATTCCACCGTCGGGCACGTTTCGCGATCTGATCGCCCAGCTTGATTTTATTCTGGGAGATCTGGGGTGCCGAATTTTAATGTTGCTGCCGATTCATCCGACCCCCACGGTTTACGGTCGCATGGGAAGATTCGGCAGCCCCTATGCGGCTTTGAGTTTTACCGCGGTAGACCCGGCTCTGGCCGTATTTGACCACCACGCCACCCCGCTGGAACAATTTATCGAACTGGTGGACGCGGTTCACCAGCGCAACGCCCGCATAATTATCGATATCGCCATTAATCACACCGGTTGGGCGGCCGGTCTGCACGAGTCCCACCCCCGGTGGCTGGTGCGGGGCCCGGAAGGCAAAATCGAAGTCCCCGGTGCCTGGGGGGTCGATTGGGAAGATCTCACTAAACTGGACTACAGCCACCAGGACCTCTGGCAGTATATGGCCGATGTATTTTTAACCTGGTGCAACCGCGGGGTGGATGGTTTCCGGTGTGATGCCGGCTACATGATTCCGGCCGCGGCCTGGCGCTATATCGTGGCCAGGGTTCGAGTCCAATACCCGGATACCGTCTTTTTGCTGGAGGGTCTGGGCGGCAAAATCTCGGTGACCCGGGATCTATTGAATACAGCCAATCTGAATTGGGCTTATTCAGAGTTGTTTCAAAATTATGATCGCGGACAGATTGAAAACTACCTGCCCGAAGCTTTCGACATATCCGCCGCCGATGGTATTGCGGTCCATTTCGCCGAAACCCACGACAACTTGCGGCTGGCTGCCCGTTCTCAAAACTACGCCCGCTTGCGCACGGCCCTTTGCGCGCTGTGTTCACAGCTGGGTGCATTTGGCTTTGCCAACGGAGTGGAATGGTATGCCACGGAAAAAATCAATGTCCATCACTCTCCTTCTCTGAACTGGGGTGCTAAGATCAACCAGGTTGACCGAATCCGTCGTTTGAATGATTTGTTGAAAACGCATCCGGCCTTTTTCAGCGAAACAAAATTACAAATGATTCAGCGGGGGGACGGCAACCATATCTGCCTGCTGCGCCATCACATCCCAACGGATAAAAAACTGCTGGTGGCAATCAACCTGGATGAAGAAAACCGGACGACGGCCCACTGGGATTCCAAATCGGCCGCGATGAACAAGTCGGAGTTTATCGACCTTCTGTCGGACACCGCGGTGACGGTATCCATGTCAGACGGATTACACCGAGTTGTTCTGGAACCCGGTCAGGTGCTGTGCCTGACCCAGGATAAAGACGATTTGAATTTCGCGCAGTATTTACCGGACCGACCCAGCGGCCTGCCCCGACAAATCGAGAAGCAACGGCTGCACGCCAAAGTGCTGGAGATCATTACTTTTTATCACGGAACCGGGGATGTGGCGGCCTTTGATATCGGGCAGGCCGCAAAAGAGTTAAAAAACGATCCGTTAGCTTTGTGCCGCAAGCTTAATCGGGACAGCCGGGAAACCCGCGTCGTAACCTGGCAGTGGCCCCGAGACCTGCGTCGGCAGGTAATGCTGCCGCCGGGCCATTTCTTGTATGTTCGCGCGGAGCATGCCTTTCGCGCCCGACTGGTTGCAGAGCAACGGACGCTGGCCAGTGAAGCAAGCATGCCGGGTTCGGACGGAACTTTTTTTGTCTTAATTCCACCGCAGGATCCTCCTGCATCCATCCAATCCGCAACCCTGAAGCTTTCCGTATTTACGCCCGACGGCGGACAGCACGCAGACGGCCCATTGCTGCGTCTGCCCCGGGCCGGGCAGTTCCGGGTCCGACGAATTTTAGAGCAAGCCGCAATACATGGGAAGCACCATTCTTTTCTGGCAACCAACGGACGCGGCGCCATGCTTAAAATGCCGCTGGCCTGGGCTGAGCTGGGCAGTCGCTACGACAGCCTGCTGGCAGCCAACATCAGCCGGGAATATCCCGAAGACCGCTGGATCATGTTTACCCGCTGCCGGGCCTGGCTGGTGTTTCAAGGCTACTCCCAGGCCTTGAATACCGATTGTCTGGAAGCATTCGCGGCCGATGGTGTCGGCGGGGGATTTTGGCGCTATCATGTTCCGACCGGTCAGGGACAAAACATACGGCTAACCATCGGATTAACCGTGGTGACCGGTCAAAACGCCCTGCATCTCACATTTTATCGGCACCCTTCCGAGGATGATGATAATCACCTGGATGACGACAAAACGGTTCAGCTTATACTACGGCCGGACATTGAAAATCGCAGTTTTCATGACACAACCAAAGCCTACACCGGCCCGGAAGATCAATGGCCCCACAGCGTTCGCGCTGATCAACAAGGATTTGAATTTGCGCCGGACGTCCGGCACCATCTGCAAATGCGGATATCCGACGGCGTCTTTATCAGCGAGCCGGAATGGCAGTATATGGTTCACCGGGTTTTTGATGCAGAGCGGGGCCAGGATCCGGATTCGGATTTATTCAGTCCCGGCTATTTTTCGGTGGCATTGGCCGGGGATCAACAAGCCGGCCTTACTGCCGGTGTTGCACAAGAACCGCGGGACTCATTCTCGCACCCCCCCCTATCGGCCGAACAAATCACCGGTCCCTTCGATCCTGAAACCAATGCCCATTGCAGCCCGCAACACATTTTAAACCGCGCCCTGGATGATTTCGTGGTGCAGCGCGGTGCATATCAATCCGTCATTGCGGGCTATCCCTGGTTTCTCGACTGGGGGCGGGATGCCCTTATATTTGTACGGGGCTTGATCGCCGGTCGGCGATTGACCGAGGCCCGGACGATATTGACGCAATTCGGTCAATTTGAACAGGAAGGCATGCTGCCGAATATGATCCAGGGCAACCGGGCCGCCAACAGAGATACATCAGACGCGCCGCTGTGGTTCATACTGGCTTGTGATGATTTTATAAAATCCGAAAACAATGACCGTTTTCTGGATGCCGACTGCAGCGGCCGCTCCATCCGCGAAATTATATTGTCCATTGCCAACAGTTATTGCACCGGCACCCCCAACGGCATCAAAATGGACCCCGCCACCGGGCTGATTTTCAGCCCGGTGCATTATACCTGGATGGACACCGATCATCCGGCCGGCACTCCCCGACAAGGATACCCAATTGAAATTCAGGCCCTGTGGTATGCCGCCCTCCATTTTTTGAGCCGGGTAGACCGGATAGACAGTCAAGAACGATGGCTTCAGTTGGCACGCCAGGTACAATCCTCCATCGTGAATCTGTTCTGGCAACCTGACCTGGGGTATCTCTCCGATTGCCGCCATGCTGCCCCAGATCAGTCGGCTTTGGACGCGACTGCGGACGATGCTCTGCGGCCGAACCAGCTTCTGGCAATTACGCTGGGTGCCGTCAGTGATCAAGATCATGGCCGCCGCATCCTTGAATCGTGTGAAGCACTGTTAATACCGGGGGCCATTCGCAGCCTGGCCGACCGGCCGGTGAGTTACCCCATAGAAATCATTCATCAGGGAAACCTGTTAAATGATCCCAAACATCCGTACCAGGGACGTTACCTGGGTGATGAAGACAGCCGGCGCAAACCGGCCTACCACAACGGCACCGCCTGGACCTGGCCTTTTCCTTCTTTTTGCGAAGCCTGGGCCATGATCTATGGCGATGCCAGCCGGGAAACAGCGCTGGCCTGGCTCACAAGCGGTGTGGCGTTGCTCGAGAGCGGTTGCATGGGCCATATCCCCGAAATTCTGGATGGCGATTTTCCCCATAGCCAGCGTGGCTGCGAGGCTCAAGCCTGGGGGGCGAGTGAATTGTTAAGGGTATGGATTAAATTGCAGGGAAACTGAAGGTATTGGGTATCAATTGCTGATGCTAAAAATATTGTCAAGTAAAATTACAAACCAATCACAATTGCCCAATTTCAAAAACCAATGATTCGTCAATCATTGGTTTCCGACAGCAACATAGACTTCGAAGCCGGGCATCACGATGCAACACAGCTTTGAGTTTTGGTCATTGTGTTTTGAAAATTGGAATTTATTTGTGGTTTGGTGCTTGTGCTTTGGGATTTTATTACCATTTTGAAACTGCCATAACCTTAAGGATCCCATTGCATTTTTAGCATTCGAGCATATCTTCCAACTTTAATCTAATTCTGAAATTAGCAGCTTACGAAATAAATATCGTTGACTGATTTACATATAAATTTGAATTGAGGTTACAGAGTATATGAAAAATTTTCAAACATATCAGGTTCATCCGAATATTCCCCGCAACCTGGACTTCCTTGAAGTCTTGTCACGCAATATGTTCTGGTGTTGGAAAAAAGATGCCATTGAGCTTTTTAGACGGATTGACCCGCCGCGTTGGGCGGAATCAGGCAGGAATCCCATCGCATTTCTGGCCAGGATTTCTCAGAACCGCTTTGAACAATTGGCCGAGGACGACGGTTATCTGGCTCACCTGGATCGGGTTAAAGACGCATATCAAAGCCTGGTCCTGGACCCGGTATCTGATAGAGAGGTGCCGTTTCAGCCCGGGGAAACCATCGCCTATTTTTCCATGGAGTTCGGGCTGCATGAAAGCCTTCCCTTGTTTGCCGGCGGTCTGGGTATTCTGGCCGGGGACCACCTGAAGGCGGCATCCAACTTGGCATTGCCTCTAACCGGTATCGGCCTGATGTACCGCGAAGGGTATTTCCGCCAATATTTAAATCAGGAAGGCTGGCAGCAGGAAGAATACCCGCAAACCGATATATATAACCTGCCGGTGGAACGGATCGCGGATTCTGACGGCAATGATTTGACCATCACCATTCAAGGACCAGAAGGACCGATTCATGCCATTGTATGGAAAGTACCGGTCGGCCGCATCCCCCTTTACTTATTGGATGCCAATATTGCCGAAAACACACCCGCTTCACGTGAAATCACGGCACGATTGTATTCCGGCGAGAGCAAGGTTCGACTGGCCCAGGAGATGCTTCTGGGAATCGGTGGGATGCAGGCCTTGGCGGCCATGGGCATAAAAGCCAAAGTGTTGCACATGAATGAGGGGCATTCAGCTTTCGCGAGTTTACAGCGTTTGACTCAGATCATGACGGATCACCAGGTTGACATCAAAACAGCACTTGAAATCATTCCCCGAACCACTGTTTTCACCACCCATACGCCGGTGGCAGCCGGGCATGATGAATTTGCGGTGGAGCTGGTCAAACCATATTTAACGCCCCTAGCCGAAACGTTAAACATTTCGGTCGACGAAATCATATCCTGGGGTCAGCCCGTCGGGTCCAATGTCGATGCGCCGCTTTCAATGTTTATCTTGGCCCTGCACATGTCGGCTTATTGCAATGGGGTCAGCAAATTGCACGGCGCGGTAGCCCGACGGATGTGGTCGCATGTCTGGCCCCAGCGCCCCGAAGAGGAAGTTCCGATTTCCTATGTCACCAATGGTATCCACGTACCGACATTTGTTTCCCAGGAAATCGCCTATCTTTTTGACCGGTATTTGGGTCCGGAGTGGTATTTGAGTTCCCGCAAGCCGGAGAACATCGATCGCATCGATGAAATCTATGACGAAGAGCTGTGGCGCGGCCACGAAATGAATCGCTCCCGCCTGGTGCGTACCTGCCGGCAGCAGCTCGTCAAACAATATGAACGGCGCAACGCTCCGCGCAATGTTTTGGAAGCCGTTGAAACAGCGCTTGACCAGGAAACGCTGACCATCGCGTTTGCCCGGCGATTTGCAACCTACAAACGGGCGACCCTGCTGTTGAAGGATGAAAAACGCCTGGAATCCATTATCAACAATAAAAAATATCCGGTGCAGTTTATTTTTGCCGGCAAGGCTCATCCCAGGGACAATGAAGGCAAGGAGTTGATCAAACAGCTCTTTCATTTCGCCAGCAAGCCGGAGGTTCGAGACAAAATCATTTTCCTGGAAGACTACGACATGCATCTGGCTCGCCACCTGCTGCAGGGGGCCGACGTTTGGCTGAACACTCCCCGTCGGCCATACGAAGCCTGCGGGACATCCGGGATGAAAGCCGCCATGAACGGTGTTTTAAATGTTAGCATCCTTGATGGGTGGTGGTGCGAAGGGTACTCGGAAAAACGGGGTTGGCGCATTGGCAAGGGTGAAGAATACCAGGATCACAATTATCAGGATGCCATTGAGAGCCAGGCTCTTTACAACGTGCTGGAAAATGAAGTCATCCCGTGTTTCTACGACCGCAAAAACGGAGATCTACCCGGCTGCTGGACCCAAAAAATGAAGAATTCCATGAAAATGGCCATGGAGTCCTTTTGCAGTTTACGCATGGTGTCGGATTATGAAAAACGCTACTACAATCCGTCCGCGGAACGCTGGGATTTACTGCTGTCCAATGAGGCCGAAGAAGCCAAAAAATTGGCCGCCCAGCTCAAACGCCTGCGCTCTCACTGGGATAAGATCCAGATCAATCCGCCGGTCAGACAGACCCAGGAGGCTTATCGGGTTGGCGACACCTTTCAGGTGACGGCCGAGGTCAACCTGGCGGATTTGACCCCGGATGAAGTCGATGTTGAACTTTACTACGGCCATATGAAATCTTTGGATGAATTAAGCGCCAGTCACGTCGAACCCATGGCGGTCCGGGAAGACCGGGGCAGCGGAAACTTCATTTATGGCTGTACCTTGCAATGTGAATCGTCGGGGCGTTTTGGTTTTACCGTCAGGGTCTCACCCCGCGGGGATGAAAGAATCAAGTCGACCCCGCGGCTGCTGACCTGGGCCTAAACCATGTCGCTTTTCGTCGCAGTTTGTTGATCGGCAACCGAATTCATCCAGATCCAAAAAATGTTTTGATTTAATTATCAATTGGTGCCAAAAAGGATACATGCATATAGCATTGATATATAGAGTTAATTTCCGAACGCTTTGTGCCTATTTATTGAAATCACGTCATATTTGCGAAGTATTTACCAAATAAAAGATTTTCGCCACCAAGACACCAAGGCACGAAGTTTTTGATTCAATAGATTTGGCGGAAAGGCACCTGCTATGCCCGATACTCCCAAAAACCCCCGGGTCCTGGTCGTTACTCCGGAAGTTACCTATCTGCCCCACCGTATGGGCGGCCTGGCTTCTTTCTATACAGCCAAAGCCGGCGGACTGGCAGATGTTTCGGCTTCGTTGATCAGCGCCCTGTTTGAACAGGGGGCGGATGTTCATGTGGCCATACCGGATTACCGCGCCCTGTTCAGCGATAAATTGGCGCCGGTTTTGAAAAAAGAGCTCAACCGGATTCAGCGAAAAATGCCGGATGACCGCATCCATCTGGCAGAGGATCGGGCTTTTTACTATATCAACCGGGTATATTCACTGTATGGCATAGAAAATATCAAGCTTTCTCTGGCCTTCCAACGGGAAGTCATAAACAACATCGTTCCCCGGGTTCAGCCGGACCTGATCCACTGCAACGACTGGATGACGGGTTTGATTCCGGCCATGGCCCGCAGACAGGGGATCCCCTGTCTTTTTACGGTTCATAACGTTCACACGGTAAAGACGTCCCTGGCGGCAATTGAAGACCGGGGAATTGACGGGGCCTATTTCTGGCAAAACCTGTATTTCGATGAGATGGCCACCAACTACGAACATATACGCGACAACAATCCGGTGGATCTGCTGACCAGCGGTATTTTTGCAGCGCATTTTGTCAATGTCGTCAGTCCGACCTTTTTGCAGGAAATTATAGACGGCCGGCATCCATTTATCGACCCACAGATACGCCAGGAATTATACAACAAAGTTCAGGCCAAGTGTGCGGCCGGAATCCTCAATGCGCCCGACCCTTCATTCGATCCAACAATAGACCGAGACCTGTTCCAACAATACGGTCCCGCAGATCACGCGGCCGGCAAAAAGAAAAACAAACGCTATCTGCAAAAGAACCTCGGCCTGATCCAGGATGACCGTGCCCCGCTATTTTTCTGGCCCTCGCGCTTGGACCCAGTGCAAAAGGGATGTCAGCTGTTGGCTGAAATCTTCTACCGGGTCATTTCCAGCTACTGGGATCAAAATCTGCAAGTTGTGTTCGTTGCCAATGGCGATTACCAGATGGCCTTTCGGGACATCGTCAATCATCATCAATTTCAAAACCGGGTGGCAATTTGTGATTTTAACAACGAGCTGGAACACCTGGCATATGGAGCCGCTGATTTTATCCTGATGCCTTCCAGTTTTGAACCCTGTGGTCTGCCGCAGATGATAGCACCGATCTACGGCGCACTGCCGTTGGCCCATGACACCGGGGGCATTCATGACACCATCGTCGATCTGGATGCGGCAAACAATACCGGAAATGGGTTTTTGTTTAAAACTTTCGACGCCAACGGTTTGTTCTGGGCCATTGAACAGGCCATGGTATTTTTTAATCTGCCGGCCGAAACCAAATCCGCCCAAATCGAACGGATCATGGAAAAAAGTGCCGTAACCTATACCCACGCCAACACGGCGCGCAAATACATCGATCTCTATGAAAAAATGCTGCATCGTCCGTTGGTAGCCGAAAAGGTGCCGGATATCCCCCGCGAGACAAATTAATATAGCCTAAAAGCTAAGGTATTCGATCTATGGGCTTTAACATATTATAAATTTTCGAGTATTGGAGTAATGGAGTAATGGGTGAAGGTTTGAGGTCTCCTTTAAACACCCCAATACTCCTAAACTCCAATACTCCAAGGTCGAGACTTTTCAATAGCTTCTTGCAATCTTAACATTTCCTTATTATTGGTAATAAGTCCGTTATACTCCTGCAAGGCAGTTCAAATATGTCGACCACCCATAAATCTGCGCCAACACCCCCGGAAAGAATCAAACTTTCTTTAAACCGGATTTTAAGCTCAGATCCCTACTTAAAACCCTATGAAAAGATCATTGCCAGAAGGCTAGCCAAGATCGATCATGTTAAAGCGCGCCTTACCGGTCTTAAAAATAGCCTGGCCGATTTCGCCGCCGGCCATGAATTCTTCGGACTGCATTTCAGGGACAACCAGTGGCTGTTTAGAGAATGGGCGCCGAATGCCCATCAAATTTATCTAATCGGAGACATGACCGGTTGGCAGGAAATTGATGCGTATGCGCTTCAGCGTATTGAAGATAACGGCGTTTGGGAGATCCGTCTGCCGGCCGACAAGTTAAAGCACCTGGACTTGTATCGGCTGCGTATCCATTGGCCGGGGGGGGCCGGAGACCGCATTCCGGCCTATGCCCGCCGGGTCGTCCAGGACCCCACCACGCTGATCTTCAACGCCCAGGTCTGGTTTCCCGACAGCCCTTACCGGTGGCGGTGCCGGGATTTTTGCCTCCCGAATGACCCTCCGTTGATTTACGAAGCCCATATCGGTATGGCCCAGGAAAAAGAAGCGGTCGGTTCTTTTCAGGAATTCAATGAAACCGTTTTGCCCCGGATTGTTGAATCCGGCTACAACACCATTCAATTAATGGCAATTCAGGAACATCCGTATTACGGTTCCTTCGGCTACCAGGTGTCCAATTTTTATGCAGCTTCCTCGCGTTTCGGAACCCCGGACGAGCTAAAAGCCCTGATTGATAACGCCCACAGCGCCGGTTTGGCCGTGCTCATGGACATCGTGCATTCCCACGCCGTTTCCAATGAAACCGAAGGCCTCAGCCGCTTTGACGGCACCCTCCATCAATATTTTCATGCCGGCGACCGGGGACAGCACAAGCTCTGGGACTCGCGCTGTTTTGACTACGGCAAGATCCCGGTTTTACATTTTCTGCTGTCCAACTGCCGTTTCTGGCTGGATGAATACCGCTTCGACGGATTTCGCTTTGATGGAATTACATCCATGCTTTATCTGCATCATGGCCAGAACAAAGCGTTTACCACATACGACGACTATTTCGGCCCGGATGTGGATGAGGATGCCCTGACCTACCTGGCGCTTGCCAACCGCCTTATCCATGATTTGCGGCCGGATGCCATCACCATCGCCGAAGATGTCAGCGGCATGCCGGGCCTGGCTGCATCACAGGCAAGCGGCGGCTACGGATTCGACTACCGCTTTGCCATGGGGGTTCCGGACTTCTGGATCAAATTGATTAAAGAATTTTCAGATGAACTCTGGCCCTTGGGACATCTGTGGCATGAACTGACCAACCGGCGTGCCGATGAAAAAACCATCAGTTATGCCGAGTCCCACGATCAGGCCCTGGTAGGCGATAAATCCATTATTTTTCGGCTGATGGGCGCAGCCATGTATGATCACATGCAAAAATACGATGACCATATCGTAACCGATCGCGGCATGGCGCTGCACAAAATGATACGATTGATCACCCTATCCAGCGCCGGATCCGGCTATCTGAATTTTATGGGCAATGAATTCGGTCACCCGGAATGGATCGATTTTCCCCGGGAGGGCAATAATTGGTCCTACCGCTATGCCAGACGCCAGTGGCACTTGGTGGATGATGACGGTTTGAAATATCAGGATTTGGCGCGATTTGATCGGGACATGCTTCGAATGGTAAAAAAATTTAAATTATTACAGCATCATGCGCTAAATCTGCTATATGAACATTCAGATGACAAGCTGCTGGTATTCCAGCGCGCCGGCCTTTTATTCGTCTTCAACTTCCACCCGCAAAAATCATATCCTGATTATCGGTTTGAAGCGCCGGCCGGAAAATATAAAATGGTCCTCGACAGCGATGCCCCCCAATACGGCGGCCACAGCCGACTGATTGCCGGCCAGGAGCATTTGACGCTAAGGGCTTCGGCGGCCGATCCAAAAATTAATTTTCTCAGTCTCTACCTTCCCTCCCGCACAGCCCAAGTTTTTGAGCGAACCAACTAACAGGTATAGATTTAGACAATCAATTAGGACGGCACATTAACGATTTCAGGTAGCAATTGAAAAGCCTCGATCTTGGAGTATTGGAGTGTTGGAGTATTGGAGTGCTGGAGTGTTGGAGTATTGGAGTGTTGGAGTACGGGGATATTGGAGTATTGATGCCCTGTTTTAGCCCACCCCTTCCATGTTAAAATCAACAACCGACTGGATGATTTTGAAATCTTTCTGGTTTTTCGTAATGACGGTAGCCCCGATCTGGCGGGCGACTGCTGAGATGGACACGTCGTTATAATGCTTCGGGTGGGTCGGATCTAGCTTTCCGGCGGTTTTCAACAGACGGCAGGCTTCTCCAATCAAGACCAGGGTACCAACTGTTGGGACGATCAATCGCTGTAATTGGATAAATCGATCCCGCCAGGCGGTGAGCAAGCGAGTTTCCTGACGACTTTTCAATCCCATCCATAGTTCGTGGAGCACCGGATAGGCCAGATAGGTGACGTGTTGAAAAGGGTTGATAATATCCCTGTTTTGCCCCCGGTTAAACAGGTCGATATAAACACCGGTATCAATGATAATCTTGCGCTGCATCAGTCTTCAAACATTTCATCAATATTCATTTTACCAGCCAGATTGAGAGTTGCTTCAGCCAGTTGCACATCCGTATCAAACTGGCGTAAAACGAAATTGATCGCGTCCTTTTCACTTTTCGCATTCAGGGCGGTTTTGATACGCGTGATCGCCTCCTGATCTAGTTCAATTGTTTTTTTTACCAAGCTCATTGCACCTCCAATGTAAATACCATAAAAAAAGGCCATTATATATGGCTTGTATGTATATAAATTGCTAACTATTTTGTCAAGGAACAATTAATTTCGGATTTGTCATGAGGGTGATCGTTACGACAAAATTCGACACGCGGGAATTGTATTATTCGAAAATACGGAGCGAACCAACTAATTTTTGTATCTGTAATAATATTTTAAAACCCGCCTGACATATTCTTCGGTTTCCTCGTAGGGGGGAATGGTTTTATAACGATCCACGGCTGTGGGACCCGCATTGTAAGCGGCAAGGGACAACGCCAGTTTGCCGTTGAACCGTTCATAAAGCTGTTTGAAATAGCGTGCGCCGGCATTGATGTTTTGGGTTGGATCGAAGGGGTCTTTGAGACCCAGAAGTTTGAAATTTTGAGGCATGATCTGCATCAGCCCCATTGCCCCTTTTTTAGACACAGCCCGGGCGTCGAAATCCGACTCCGCTTTGATAATGGCCTTGAGCAATGAGAATGAAACGCCGAAACGGTCAGAGGCATCGGTGATCAAAGCATCATATTTTTCCGTATAATACCAGGCAGGCGCAGGCTTGCCCTTTTCTTTTAGAAAAAGCTTGAATTCATTTTGGTTGGATGTCGGCGCATTGGTAAAATGCATCACTCCATTTTCATCGATATAACGATAGATATCCGCCAACGCACCGGGTGCCAGCAGCGCCACGACGATGAAACAACCGGTCAGAATTTTTCCGAATTTCCATATATAACTTGCCATCAATAATTAATTTCCTCGGGGTAAATTTACAAGGTTGTTGCGTTCAACCTTTATAATAAATTTAACCACAAATGACTTAAAAATTCAACTATATTGAATTTTATTAATTAATTATAGATACTTATGAGGTATTTGTTATTGTAGTTTTGCAAAAAAACAATGCGAAGCATTTATTAATTAATCCGTAGACCGTCCGATCACCCCAATTTATCGCTTTTCAAAAAGATATTAACAAACTCCCTATCATTTTTATTTTTAAGGGAGGATTAATTAAATAACTTCATCTGAACCGGCTGCGGTTTGTCGGTCTTTTTGTTTTTCAGACGGGGGGATTCATCAAGTTTGAGTTGGGCTTCGATATCCTCAACAAACGGCGACACCTTGCGATCAAATTGCCTGCCATAGATTCGACGCTTTCTGGCATGGGTCAAATAGAGTCTTTCCATGGCACGGGTCATGGCAACATAGAACAGCCGCCTTTCTTCCCGGAAATCATTTTCCTCGCTGTCGGGCTTGCGATGAGGTATTAGCGTTTCCTCACAGCCGGCAATAAAAACCACCGGAAATTCCAAGCCTTTCGAGGCATGCATGGTCATTAGAGAAACCCTTTCAATCTCCGGCGCATAGCTGTCCGTATCCGTATGTAAGGTCGTGGCGGCAAAAAAATCCGTCGTGTTTCCGTCAAACCCACCGGCAAAGTCCAGCAAGCCGGTATAAGCCTCCTGGATGTAGGCATCTTTGTTCAACATCGCCGACAAAATGGTGTTTTTTTGAAGAAACCTTAACTTGTCAGCCACAGACAAGCCGTCCAATTCGCTTTTAAAATGTGATATACCGGCAGAAAATTCATTTAGCTTCTGCTGTTTGGCCGAGGCCATCCCGGGAATGGGAAACCGGTTAACTTTAATCAGTCCCTGCTGGAGAGAAAAACGGTTTTGAAAACACCAATTTTTGAATTGATCCAGCGCCTTTTGACCGAGGCCGGGTAGAGCGATTTTAAGAATTTTGTCATGATCATAAAAGCCTCCGGTTCCCTCGATTATCTTCAAATAGGAAATAAGCTCCGGCAGTCCGGCGGCGTCCAGAACCGTGTCCCGACTGGCGATTTGAAACGGAATACCTCTTTGTTCGAACACTTCGGCTATGATGCGATGCTGATCATGGGTACGGTAAAAAACAGCAAAATCGGCATAGCTGTAAGATTTGACAAGATTGGCATCTTTGACCGTTCCGGTGTCGATGGAGTGAAATCCGGTGCCCCCGATCTGCTGCTCGATGATCCTGGCAATGCATTCAGCTTCGGCCTTTTCATTGGCGGATTCGACCATACTGATCGTTTTAAGGCCGTCGATCTCAGAGTAGGTCTTAACGCCGGATGATTGAATACGGTGTTCACTGATCACCTGAAAAGACGCGCTCAATATCGTCGCAGTCGAGCGATAATTGCGGGTCAATCGTATCTGCTTGCAGGCCGGATAGTCGTTTGCAAAACGCTTAAATAGGCTGGCATCGGCGCCTCTGAATCCATAGATGGACTGGTCCGGATCGCCAATCATGCACAAATCCTGCACCGCATCGGCCTGCGGCGCCAGGGCCCGAAGAATCCGATACTGGGCCGGATTCAGATCCTGGCATTCATCCACGTAAATGTACTGAAACTGGTCTCGATATTTACGACGCTGGACGGCATCGTTTTCCAGCAGTTTGACCACATTAAAAATAAGGTCTTCAAAATCACAAAATCCCTGAATGGCCAGCAGCCGTTGATAGACTTTATAGATATTGGCAACCGTCCGGTCTTGGGAATCCTGGCTGCAGACCGTTGTGAATTCTGCCGGATCCAGGATCCGCTGCTTGGCGTCCGTGATACGGTTTAATATTTTATTGGGCTGCAAGGCGATCTGGTGTCCGGCCGCTTTTACATACCTCGCCGCTTCGCCGAGCAGTGCCCGGCGATGGTCCTCATCGACGATGCCGGCGGGTTTGGTCTTTTGTTCATTCAAAATTTTGAAACATAGGGCATGAAATGTGGCGATTAACGGCAGACTGACGGATTTATCAAGCATGGTGCTCAGCCGATCGCGCATTTCCTGGGCGGCTTTATTGGTAAAAGTTACCGCCAGGATACGCTCAGGCAGCACGTTTTTATCTTTAATTAAGTACGCAATGCGATGGGTCAGAGTGCGGGTTTTACCGGTACCGGGTCCGGCATTTACCAGCAGCGGTCCGCCTGGATATTCAACAGCCCGACGCTGATCGATGTTTAAAAGAACCGCAGGTGCATTGCCGGCGGTGGTCTCCGTTGATGGGTATGATTGATCGGTTGAATTGCCGGTAGCTTGATCCTGTCGCGGTGGGATCGAATAGTCTGCTTTTTGGGTTCCCGGCAAGACGGCGGTTTGAGGGGTTGAAAAAAGTGTTTTTTGACCTTGCAGCTGCTCACGCTCTTGAGCTTTAAATATTTTAACCTGACCATATTCCCCATCATATCCGGGAAGTACATCGATTTGCTTATGGCGCATTCTTCGAATGGCTTCGGGTAACAAAGGAATTCCGGCTTTTTCAATGTCCTCCAAAGTCAGTCGATGCAAAATGTCAAATTCGGAGCCCAATTGGTTGAGTATGGCATAGTAGTTTTTTTGAACTTTTTTCGATTTGGGGCCCACCATTAATATTTCGGAAAGAATATCGGGCAGTTGAATAATGCTATGGTAGGCCGACCGATTGGGCGGTATGTCGTCTTCGGCGCGGTCCGCCAACTCCAGGACACGATATAACACCCCCAAAGTTAATCCTTTATCGCAAACCGGACATTTACCGTTATATTTCATGGTTTTTTGCGGCCAGAGGCGAACATCGCAATTGCGGTGTCCATCCAGATGATACTTGCCTTCTTCGGGGTAGAACTCAAAAGTTCCTAAAAATTTTTCAGGATCCCCTGATTCGAGGGCCTGTTTTATATCGATAAAAGATAAAGACGTATTGAACAAATTGGCTTCCCGTCCCACGTTCATCGGTGAATGGGCATCTGAATTGGATACCAGGGTCAATCCGTCCAGAGCGGAAACACTCCAGTTCATGGGCGGATCGGAAGAAAGCCCGGTTTCAACGGCAAATATGTGATGGGTTAAATCTTCGAAGCACTCTTCGACGGAGTCAAAGCCGGATTTGGAGCCGAGCAGCGAAAACCAGGGCGTCCAGATGTGAGCCGGTATTAAATACCCCTGCTCCGCGGTTTCCAATAGAATCTCTAGGAGGTTGCGGGCATCCAGCCCCAGAATCGGCCTTCCGTCGGATTTGATATTCCCGATTTTATCCAGCTTGACGTTAAATTTTTCGACGGATGAAAGATCCGGCATCAGGATCAGATTGTGGTTTTTGCGGGTTTTATCATTTTTTTTGTAAATGTTGCTGATTTCAGTGCTTAAGACAAAGCGAACCTCGCTGCGGCAGGATCGGGGAACCTCCTGATCGCAGTATTTGGCATACGCCTTTTTTAGTCGAAAAAGTCCGGGTTCGGCCGGCTCCAGCTTTTCACAAATTTCGGAAAACCAGGCCGGATAGGTAAAATCGCCGGTTCCGACAACGGTTACCCCTTTCAGCTGAGCGGCGATATATAAGTTTTCCAGGTCCAGGTTTTTGGCCGTTGCCCGGGAGTATTTCGAATGGACATGTAAATCTGCTATGAATTCCATTGGTTCTCGCAATCTGGCTGAGCACCACTGAGTATTATTTAATGATGAAGACCAACCTATTTTGGGATGGATTATCGAGGGAGTCTGTTATCAATATTGACAGTCTCGTAAAGGGTCGAAAAAAGGCCTGTTTACAAGAGTGTTTAGTATTTAGTGTTTAGTAGTATAACATCTTGATATAAATTATGAGGTTTCATGCCAAACACGAAACACCAAAAACATGATGAATTCGGCTTATTACGAATTCATCAATCTTCGTTTTTCAATTTATTAGAATCTTCTTGTAACATCCTCGTAAACACGCTATATATTTATTTTAATTTGATTTCAATACCATATGTTGTATATTTTGATTGATTTGCAATGTAAACATTATACGCCGATCAATCAGTACCTGACTCGGTATCGATCAGCCCCAATTTGACTGGAACTATTTTTTGTTATGAGCATGCTGTCCAACACGGTCTCGATCACCCGCTATAGGGTTCATGGTAAAATCGAGGCACCGATAATCGAAAATATCGCCGATGGTTTAAAAAGTAACACCATTTTAGACATAGACAACCAGATTTCCGACAAGGCGATAGGTTGGACGTCGTTTGACAAACCGTTCCAACCTGATTTTGACGGATCCTCATTTGTATACGGCAACGCCTTTGTGTTTGCTTTGCGAATCGATAAAAAGAATATCGCGGCCAAAGTTTTAAAAAAACATTATACGATCGAAGCTGCCAAACGCATGGCTGACAGCGGACGGGATTTTTTATCTAAAAACGAAAAAAAATTGGTAAAAGAACATGTTATCGCCGGGTTAAGTGTACGCATTCCGGCAACGCCGAATGTATACGATCTGGTGTGGCATTACGAAGATTCGATGGTTTGGTTTTTCACCAATTTAAAGGCCGCAAATGAAGAACTGGAGAGCCTTTTTTCAAAATCCTTTAACCTTTCGCTGATAAGGCTTTTTCCCTATACCGCTGCAGAACTGTCATCCGATCTTTCAGATTCCCAACTCGATGAGCTCAGGAAAATATCGCCAACACAGTTCGTCAAGTAGATGTTGATTTTCTGGCCGGTTAAAAATACAATGAATTAAGAGACCTAAATTATGTTGGATGTTGCCGTTGCATATAGCCGCTATCAATTTCTGGGTGAAGAGTTTTTAACCTGGTTATGGTTTGTCATTGAAAACAATCAAAATTTCATAAAAAACATCGACCCGGATTTCGTAGCACTGGAAGTCGGAAATCGGGTGGTTTTTGAAAATCGCAGAAAGGATGCGGCCGAACGGGTAACGATCAAGGGCGACGGTGCCAGTTTAGAAGAGGGATTTATGGCATTAAAAAAAGGATCCCTGGTCACCGAACTTAACGTGGTCTATAAATCGGCAGAATTGAGATGGCAGTTTACGCTCAAAGGAGAGAGTTTAAACATCAGCACCCTGAGTATTCCCGGTACCGGATCGGCAGAATCCGATGAGGATATCGAAGGGATTGTGCTCGAAAAAATATTTCTTTACGATAAAGTGCTGCAGCTTTTGGAAAAGCTCTATGCCCATTTTACAAAGTTAAGGGTTTCGGATAGCTGGCAAGGCAGCGAAAGCTCCCGGATCCGAAAATGGATTCAATCGTCTTGATCGGTCGGACGGTTTTAACATTCATGGTTCATAGGTTGTTGACAGTCTCAAATTTATAGACAATCTGTTCTTGTCTGACAATAAGACTTCATTTCTACCTGATCTGTTAATTAAGTTGTCAGCACTGTTGAATCTTAAAAAGATTATTAATTTAAATCAGTTGCAAAGTTATTAGAGTTATTGACAACCTATTGTTATACTATTTGTTTTTTTATTTAATTTAAGGAATTAAAAAATGAAGGTGACCATCAGCAAAAATGAAATCTTGCCGGTATTGGCCAAGATACAGGGATTGACCGGTCGAAAAACAAGCCTGGCGATTACCACCAATATTTTAATCCAGACTGGGGAATCCGGAATCATCATCAGTGCCACCGATCTTGAGACCGGATTTGAAGGCCGCTATCGAGCCGACATCGAGACCCAGGGTGTCATTGCGATTAATGCCAGGAAACTTTATGAAATCGTCAGGGATTTTCCCAGTGAGGACATTTACGTCAATGAAATTGAAAACCACTGGATCGAAATCGGCAACCAGAATGTGGAATATCATATCGTCGGCCTGAATCCGGACGATTTCCCGGAAATTCCTAAAATTGAAGATGTTGAGTTCTTTGAAATAAATTCGGATGATCTTGCTAAAATGATTGAAAAAACCGTCATTATCAGCGGCGCATCCGATGATACGAGAGCTCACATCATCGGGGTTTATGCCGAGAGAATCCAGCAGGATGACCAGAAGATTTTCCGCTTGGTTGCCACCGATGGCAGCCGCCTGTCCAAGGCGGATTATAGTTTTGAACCGGATTCAAACTTGCCGGCCGGCGCCAATGTGTTGATTCCCAAAAAAGGGCTGGTGGAGGTTGCCAAATTCCTTGATGCTGAAGGAAAGGTTAAAATCGGTATTAAAGACAACAATTTTATCGTCAAGAGAGAAAAAGAAACCCTGATTATCAGGCTGCTTGAAGGCGAGTTTCCGCAATACGGCGACATTGTCTTGAAAACGGATGGGCACGACATTCAAATGGATCGACAATTATTTTTAATGATGCTCAAAAGAATGTCCATCCTGTCTTCTGATGAATACAAAGGGGTTATCTTTCGTTTCAGCAAAGACAAATTATTGATCAATTCAACCAACCCCGAAATCGGTGAATCCAAAGAAGATATGGACATCACTTATGAGGGCGATGACATCGAGGTGATGTATAATCCTAAATTTTTTATCGACACCTTGGGTGTCATGAACGAAGACAATGTGGTGCTCAACATAACGGATGAGGAAAAACCCTGCAAGATTGAGGGTGAAAATGATAAAACCTATTTAAGCGTAATCATGCCGATGAGAATATGAACGAAGAAATCAACAACAATAACAACAACTATACCGAGGATAACATTAAGGTCCTGGAGGGGCTGGAAGCCGTTCGCAAACGTCCGTCCATGTATATTGGCAATGTGGATATCGCCGGACTTCACCATCTGGTTTATGAGGTCGTCGACAACAGCATCGATGAAGCCATGGCCGGTTTTTGCAGCCAGATTGATGTGACCGTCCATACGGACAACAGTATCAGTGTCCTGGACAACGGCCGGGGAATTCCGGTCGGCATTCATAAAAAAGAAAAAATACCGGCCGTGGAAGTGGTCATGACGAAATTGCACGCCGGCGGAAAATTCGATGACAACTCCTACAAGGTTTCCGGCGGCCTGCATGGCGTTGGTGTTTCGGTCGTCAACGCGCTGTCCATCTTTTTAGAGGTTGAAATCTACTCCGAGGGTAAAATTTATTACCAGAGCTATGAAAGAGGCATAAAGAAAAGCGAACTGGTCGAAACCGGCAAAACCCGTAAAAGGGGCACCAAAGTTCATTTTATTCCGGACGGGGAGATATTCACGACCACCGAGTTTAGCTATGACATCCTCGTGCGCCGGCTGCGGGAGTTGGCCTTTTTGAACAAGGGGATCAAAATAACGATTGAAGATGAGCGGTCCGATGCCAAAGATGAATTCCATTTCAAAGGCGGCATCAAGGAATTTGTGGAATACATCAACCGCCGCCGTACGGCCCTGCACAAGCCGATTTTCATCGAAGGGATAAAAAATGATGTTCAGATAGAGGTGGCGATTCAGTATAACGACACCTATATTGAAAAACTGTTTTCTTTTGCCAACAACATCAATACCGTCGAAGGCGGTTTTCATTTGAGCGGATTCAAAGCCGGTCTGACGCGTACGATCAATCAATATGCAACCAACGGGAATTTGCCTAAGAATCTGCAGGCTAAAATTTCCGGTGATGATGTTCGCGAAGGTCTGACGGCGATCATCAGCGTTCGGATCACCCAACCCCAATTTGAAGGGCAAACCAAAACCAAACTCGGCAACAGTGAAGTCAAGGGCTTGGTGGAGTCGCTGCTCAATGAAAAATTAAGCTCTTTTTTTGAAGAAAATCCATCGGTCGCCCGAAAGATCATTGCCAAAGGGGTGGATGCCGCCCGGGCGCGCGATGCCGCCAAACGGGCCCGTGACATCGCCCGCAGCAAGGGGGCTCTGATCGATGCGACCCTGCCCGGTAAACTGGCTGAATGCCAGGTTTCCGATCCTGCTCAAAGAGAATTGTTTATCGTCGAGGGAGATTCTGCCGGCGGGTCTGCCAAACAGGGCCGCGACCGCAAGTACCAGGCCATCCTGCCCCTGAAAGGCAAAATTTTAAATGTCGAGAAAGCACGTTTCGATAAGATTTTGCGCAGCGAAGAAATAAAAAATATATTTACTGCCCTGGGAACCGGGGTTGGCAAGGAAGAATATGATATTGATAAGATTCGCTACCACAAAGTCATTATCATGACGGATGCCGACGTTGATGGATCTCACATCAGAACCCTGCTGCTGACTTTTTTCTACCGCCAGATGCCGGAGATCGTGGACAAAGGCTATCTGTACATCGCGCAGCCGCCCCTGTTTAAAGTCGGGAAAGGAAAAAGTGCGCAATATTTAAAAGATGAAACCGATTTCAACGACTGGATATTGAAAAAGGTTTGTGACCAGAAATACATCACTTATGGGGAGCATGACGAAAAACTTGTCGATCATCAACTCTATTTATTCATTTGTGATCTATCCGAGTATTTTGCCCAGTTGTCCAGGCTGGTCAAACGCGGCATCCCGGCGAAACTGGTGGAGCTATTGATCAGCCAGAATATTGACGATAAAAAGCTATTGCAGGACCAGGCGAAAATGTCTGCCCTGCGAGATTTGCTCATTGAGAAAAACTACCAGGTAGACCGGTTAAGCTGGAATGAAGATCGCGATGTTTACGAAATGACCATCACGGGTTATGATTCCGTTGAAGATGATCCCTTTTTCGGCCAGGCCAAAGCATTTGCACCCATAAAAATAGGCCGGGGGCTGATTTATTCCCATGATTTTCAAAAGTGTCTGCTGACCGGCAAGAGCATCGCAAAATATAATTTCCCGCCGTTTAAGGTGTTTTCAAAAGACAAAGAAGCTCCCACCGATCAGGCCCAGGATAAACTGGATTTGTTGGATTTGCTTTTAAAGCAGGGCAAAAAGGGAGTCAATGTCCAGCGCTATAAGGGTCTCGGAGAAATGAATCCGGACCAATTGTGGAAAACCACCATGAATCCGGACAAGCGAGTCCTGCTGCAGGTTAAGGTCGAAGATATGGTGGATACCGATGAGATATTTACGGTCTTGATGGGCGAAGAAGTCGAGCCTCGGCGGGATTTTATTCAGAATAATGCCCTGGAGGTGAGCAGTCTGGATATATAAAATACGGGTTGCGTGTTGTGGGGCCAGTCGATTGCGGATTGCAGAATGCGGATTTCGGATTGAATCGCAGAGGGCATAGCGCATAGAGCTAAGGGCAAAAGCCAATAAACGGGGTCTATGAAAACTCCGAATATCTCACCTGTTTTATGACTTTGGATATATGGTTGCGGATTGCGCGGTGAGGTTTCCCTTTAACCATATTACCCCAATGTTTTTATAATTTCTTCTGTAGGGTGGGCTGTGCCCACCAAAATCTGTAGTTATAGTTTAGAAGGTTGGGTTGGGATCCGAGGCGCTTGTCTTGGGATTGGATTATCTGACTAACCTGCAACTATTGCCCCTCATGCATAGTTTTTATCCTGGACTGAAACCCAACACCTGATGAATTCGAATTTTTACGAATTTATCAATAATCATTAGTCATTAATATAGCTGCCATGAAAATTAGCCAGATTGATTCACGCGATTTACCAGATCTATGGTTCCAAGCAATTTACAATATCATTGATTCTGGAAGGAAATTTAGGATAGACAGAGGATCATATGCTGGTCAGGAAAGACTCGAATATGATTTTTTTATTGGGCATGTAAAGTACCCCGGAACAAAACCTCAGCTACCTGATATTCCGACATCCTGTGGAATCCCTAATCCGGTGGAGGAGGAATATATTATAGGAGGAGATAATTATCAGCGTTCCTATATAGAGTATATAATGACAAGTCACAAAGAACCAGGCGAATCCTATACTTATGGAGAAAGGCTTACGAAAGCGCCCATTACAGGCGATAAAAGGATTTGGTGGGATCAAGGGAATATAGAAATAATTGATAAAAGAGATGTTGACGGAAAAATAGTTTATGAAGAGAATGGAACGCTATATCTTAATCAAATAGAATGGGTTATAGATACATATAAAAAATTTGGCGAACGAAACAATCAATTGGTACTTCAGGTTGCACACCCATCTGACTTAACTCTTAAAGACCCACCATGCCTTCGCTCTATAGACACAAAAATACAGGATGGCAAGCTCCATTTTTTTGTGTATTTTCGTTCATGGGATCTCTGGGGTGGGCTGCCAGCAAATTTAGCAGGAATCCAATTTCTCAAAGAATATATGTCAGGAGAAATTGGAGTTGGGGATGGGGAAATGCTTGTAAAAAGTAAAGGTCTTCATCTATACGGATATGCAGAGGATCTTGCCAAACTAAGATGTATGAAGTACTAATAAATATTAATTATTAGAGTTTTGGTATTTCGTTTCTATGAAACCAATCCATTCTTTGGGATGATAAGAATCAAAAAGCTTTTTTGTTGTTTGAGTGCCAAAGGCCAAGTCGGCTGCACCAATGCTCAGCCCAAGAAGAGCGGCCAAAGCAGGGCTGCTAGATAATATAAATCCCAAGCTTATTGACAATGTAGATGTTGTTCCAAATCTGAGCCAGTTAAGCCATGATGATTTCGACGGTAACTTTTGAAGGGTTTTAAAATAACAATCTCTCACATCCAGATTTGGAGAATAGTTTTTCTTTATCCACTCTCTTAATTTAAAAGATTCATCACTCAAAATTATATTAAAAATATCTTTACTATCCAATTTTTCAAGCAAAATTGCTTCTTTTAATGAAGGTAAATTACCAATGGAGTTAAATTCATCTATTATTGTCATACCTGAAGAAAATAAGTTGTTCTTAATTTTTTCCGGAACCTTTACAACTTTTGAGAAATAAAATTCAAGCTCTGAATCTAAATGTAATGCAAGGGTTCCAGTGCTCCAAATGTCTAAGATCATACCAATTCCATCTAAGAAACCTTTTTCATGGTAATAAGATATATTGTCGCCAAAAGCTTCAAAAAAAGAATCTCGAAGACGATTTTTAAGAATTTTGCAACTTTCAATATTTATGGCTTGTTTTGTTACAGAGTATTTTTCGATTTGATTGACTATCTTGTTGGCGTCTGAGCGAAGGTATGAATGACTCTTAGTATTTTGAGATATAGCTAAGAAGCTGTCATGCAAACATTTTAAATAATCCTTACTTGTAGATCCTATAGACACATTCAGGCATGGCCAAGCAGAGCTTGTTTCACACATAACAGCAAAAAATTTAATTCGTTCTGCGTTTAATAAAGGTTCGAGTTCCTCACATGCAAAATTTGAGTATAAGAATTTTAAGGTCCAATAATCACTCCTAATCATTACTGTATCATATAATAACAATGGATCGCACAAATGTAGCAAATAGTGGGAATTGCCAGGGAAAAGTCCTGTATAAAGATTCTTAGGTATCTTTGGGGACGTCGTCGGATCTATAGCAAAACCTACAAAATTAGGGAAACTCATGAATTCCTCATTAATTCTATATCTAAACAATTTCCGAATTCTGACCAGCTAACCTCCAACGCGCACAATATCCTATTAAGGCTTTTAAAAGACGGATTGCGCTCACCCCGCTCTACGCTTCCTATATATGTTCGATGCAACAATGCTATTTCAGCTAGTTTCTCTTGTGAAAAACCTTTCTCTATTCTGAAAGCACGCAAAACGAAGCCGAGAATAGAAACGTTGTTAATTGGAGACTTCGTGGCCTTAAAAATAGAATCAATGATGTCAATAAGTCTACAGACTATTAGTATCATTGTCATTGTGTTGCTGTCTTGCTTATATTAAAAATCACTATTTTTCTTCAAAACCAAAAAAAACATGGCCGGCGAGATCGGCGTTGAAGACGGCGAAATGATCGTGGAAAGCAAAGGGTTGCATCTTTATGGATACGCTGAGGATCTTGCGAAGCTCAGATGCCTGTGGGAATGACGAATGTCAATTGATCCGCCGAAGGCGGAGTGGAATCGCTTCAAGCTTCGCCTTAGGCTACGACCCGAAAGGTTGCTCAATAGGTTTAAAATAGACAGAATACATTATTCGATGTTCGATGTTGGACGTTCAATGTTCGACGTTTATTTGTTTCTTTTTTGATCAGACTGGACGTTCTCGGGCAGAGGTGATGTTTTAAAGATCTTTCCCACCAAAAAATATCTCCGGTTCCTTTCGTTTGCTGTAGTTTTCCCACAACCATTCGGTGATGGCCAGTATCTTGGGATCCCTCATTACCCGGGCTCCTGTAGGGCAATTTTTCACACATGCGCAGCAAACAATGCAGGTCGGTGTTTCAGTGAGTATTTTATCTTTCAGGGCAATTGCGGCTGTCGGGCATACTGAAATGCAGGTTTCGCATCGGGTGCAAAGTTCCTCCAGAGTTTCAGGACTGCTCTCTTTCAACGGATGGCCATCCCGGTAGGGGAAATTTCCGGGGAATTCGGGAATGGGTAAGCTGTCGATGGAATCGGCTTGTTGAATTTTTTCTTTGATAAGAGCGCCGAATTCGGAACACTTTTTGAGATCTTTTTGATCCGGCCGCTGCCGAGCAATCGGAAATTTGGAATCGGCATAAGAATGTTCACCGATAAAAGCGCCCCCGGCAATGGGTTTGAACCCGGCTTCCACGGCCAGATCCTTCAATTCCCTCAAAGCATCCTCAAATTCCCGATTGCCATACAATACAACCAGAACGGCCGCCGTTCCATCCGCCTTGAATCGCCTGATGCGCTCGGCGGCTACCGGTGCCACACGACCGGCGTAAACCGGGGCGCCGATAATGGTTAATCCTTCATCGATTCTGATTTCTTCATCGACTCTTTCAGACGGATTTGAATCAGGCAGCGTCAGATCATATTGCATGACGGCATCGGCTTTGATTCCGTCTGCAATTGCATTCAATACTTTTTTAGTAGTCTGAGTCGGGGAGAAATAGAGTAAATACAGCTTTTCGATATTCATGGAAATCCTTGTCAGCAGTTGAATTCTTGGTTATGTCAATGGCTCCTCAACTTCCCTCCCTTGGCGGCAGGCCTTGGCGGGAGGGATTGAGGGGGGGATAAAATAGATATCTATCCTTCAACTTGGTCTCTCTGGATAACTGTATTATTCTAAATAATCGTTACTGTCAAATTTTCAATAGTGTTTTAAGTAATTCATTTGCATTTTCGAGTTTGGCGGCTTTGCGAGACAATAAAGGATAGAAAGTCATGTAAATTAGCCGATAGTCCCTTTCACTTTTTTCAATTATAGAAAAATCTCGGCAATTAAATTTGAAGAATCGCGGAATTCGGTGAAAATGATTACCGAAATAAGTTGCTGGAGTTACGAATAAGAGCACTAAGGCAACTTCAAAGTCAGATCATCGAGGCTGTCGGGATACTCGGTTAACGAAACACATCCGTTGTCGGTAACCAGCACCGTGTCAGAGTGACGGAAACCGCCGATATCTTCGATATAGATCCCCGGCTCGATGCTGATCACCATATTTTTGGTCAAAACGTGCTCGCTTCCCAAGGCTATCCAGGGCGGCTCATGTCCGGTGATCCCGAATCCGTGCCCGGTCCGATGTAGGATGTTTTTGACAAATCCCGCCTTTTCGATGATTGATAGCACCTCACGGTCTACCTCTTCGGCCCGAACACCCGGTTTGATCAACTCGAAGGCCTTGGCCCGAGCTTCCATGGTAACATCAAAGACTTTTTTAGCCTCCTCGGGCACGGAACCCAGAAAGAAGGTACGTTCCAGCTCAGCGCTGTAGCCATTGGTCTGGGCTGTGACAATGGCCACATTGGGTCCGCCTTCTTCAAGATTGTCAAAAAGACCCGGTATGGCGTGCGGCTGGGCGGAAAGCGCTTTTGGCCACACAGCAGCCACGAATTTGCACATGAGCAAATTGACGTCCGGGATCTCGAAAAGCATTGTCACCATCATCTCCTTTGTGCCTTCGCTGTATATAGTGGCGATATGCGGTCCGGGTTGGGCCAAGGAAAGGGCTTTTTTCATGCCGATATTTGTCACCTTGCTGGCGTAGGCGATACGGCCGATTTCGTAGTCTGTTTTAATCAGCCGGGCCTTATCGATGAGGTCGCAAACCTTCTTATGGCCGGGTATTTCATGCTGCAGGGCAATTGACAAGGACGACTCTATCCCCACTTTTTTATCGTCGCCGATTACCTTTCTCAGCGTATCGACAAAGGTTTTGCCGGTAGGCGCCGGATACTCGTAGTAGGTATGGTAGTCCACCTCGATGAGCACGCGCTGCTCGGCATGGCTGACTTCCAAAAGCGGCACCACGAGACAGGGTTTTCCCTCCATTGGAATGATCAGGAAAAAGGGGCGTTCAAACGGCATGTAGGCAAAATTGGTCAGGTAATAAACGTTATCCGTGTGCGCGGCGACATAATAGTCAAGCTCCTCGGCCAACATCATGGCCCGAACGGTATCGAGACGAAGTTTTAGTTCGTCGCTTGCAGGTGGTGCGGTAATGGGTTCAATATCATGCTTCATTTAGCTCTCCTTTTACCTTGAGTTGCATACAGCAGAAGGTCCGATATCCATGACTGGGTCCCCTCGATCATAGAAGAGAAAACAGCCTCCTTACCGAGTCCCCATCAAGGCATTATCGTGAAGCTTTGCTTTCGAGGTAACTTATAGATGCCAAAATCCTTCCTGTCAAAAGTGACGACGTTTCGCATGCGTGTTTCTGTGGCAAGACAGACTATGGTGGCATCGGCAAAATCCATCGGCATATCAGCATACTTTTTCATCAGATTTTTAGTTTTTCGCAGGCTCTTGGTGCTGGATGGCGCAATTTCGACGACAGATTTCAAAACAAAATCCAGCGCCGCGCATTGAGCTGAAATGGAAAAATTCAATAGATAAAGAACTTCAGTCAGAACCGCTTCAGTTGAATACAGTCTGCCGTCGAAATTTTTAAGCCACTGGACAGATTCAGCATGTCTTGTTTCACTGCGATCGATTAAAGCCACCCACGGCCCGGTATCCATAATCGCTATCATGGTGTACCTTTAATCTTTTTTAGCAAATGATCACGATGGTTTTGGCCAAGATCCGGAATACCGCTCTCAACCACACCGATAAGATCCTTCGCTTTGCTGTAAAGATCTGTCGTTTCATCAACGCTGTATTCTTCAAGGAATTTTCGAATTGCCATTCGGGTTACATCCGATTTCTTTAAACCGCTCGATTTTGCAATTTGTTCGATCTTGTGAATATATTCTTCAGGCATCCTGATTGTTAGCTGTTGCATTTTTGGGTGCTCCTATTGTAGTCTAATAGATGACAATGTAATCTTTTTCGCTTTGGCTGTCAAATTACATCAGCTCACCACAGTGGTCCCCCCGTCTACCGGGATAATCTGTCCGGTAATAAATGCGCCGGCTCTGCTGGCCAGTATAATGGCGACAGCGGAAATATCTTCAACCTCGCCCCATCGATGCAGGAGAATCGCTGCTCACTCTTCTTCGAAACGCCTTTTGTTTTGGCTGACATATTCTGTCGTTTTAGAAAAAAACCGACCGGGTGCAATGGCATTCACCCGAATGTGGCTATCAGCAAGATCCTTGGCCGGATTTCGCGTTACCTGATGGATGGCAGCTTTGCTGGGACCGTAGCTGTAGTTGGATATGCTGTTGCCGACCATGCCGGCAATGGAGCCAATATTGATAACACTGGCGGTACGATCCGGGGATTTACCTTGTTTAAGCAGTGACAATAGAGCCTTGGTCAGGAAGAAAGGTGTTTTACATTCATTATATGATTTCACCGCAAAGTTGCAAAGGACGCAAAGATAAAAAATAGATACCCTCTGCGCCCTTTGCGTCTTGGCGGTGAAAATTATTGCCGAAAGATGCTATCGTATTAACGAGTAAGAGCACTTTGTGCGGGCGGCAACGGCGGGGTGAGCGGCACCGTGAATGGTCAGTCGTCAAGAATGACCTTTATGTCTCCGGAACACGTGCCCTTCTCATGCATCATGCACTTACCGATTTTTGGATCGATGCTATATTTAATTCCCAAAGCTTCAAGCCAACATTCGATTCTGTATATTACCCCGCATCTGTATTCATCGATAATTCCAATCTGTTTCATGCCCTTATATGCAAAGCATTCTCCGTTTTCCCATTGCCAGTGCAGCTGATTTTTTGATGATGCCCGGAACTGAAATTTCTCAAAAACTGAATGGGGCAGGATCACTTCAAGGGCTTCAAACATGAAATCCTTGAGCGCTTCGAAGGATTCAATCTTCTCACCACCGGATCCTAAGGCCGTCTTAACCCTTTTTATCTCAATAGGCGCAAGAGATCGTATGGCCGCTTTATTCAGGTTGTTCGTTTTTTCGATACCCAATTCCTGGTAAGTGTGGTAAAACCACATACCGTCATGGGTAAGCCATCCCTTTCCCAGTAAATCCCGTATCTCTTTCTTGTCGATCCGATCTAAAGCACCCATGATATCACTTCTATAACATACATATTAATCCCGATCCAACTAACTAATCAAAACGCGACAACTATTTTCTTTGGAATACGCAGAAATTAGTTAGATTAATCTACAACGTCCCCAAAGTTCTCAATAGCCCTTCCATCTTCATGCCATTGTTCGGCAGTTTTACTTACCGCCTCACTCTTTGTTGGAATATTCATACTCATTGTCAGACTCATCCTTCAATTGCCGTAAGGTTTCTTCAAACACGGGTAGGCGCTGTATATCTTTGGGATTTGAGGAATTTCTCTTGAGTTGGATTAACATTTCAAGATCTAAAACGCGAATAGTGTGGGTTCTAAAATCAATTTCTACTGTGTGCTTAAAGAGGTCTTCATAGGCTCGACCCTCCTCAATAACTGCCAAAACATCTAGCGCACCGAGCCGAGTCGTAAAAAGCGCATGACCCGTCCCTGATATGTCGTCCTCTTTAGGCTCAATCACTTTGTCGTCTGGACGACGATGAAAAGCGCCGATTGATTTAAGAAATGCAACCAATTTGGCTATATTTTCAGGAGATCGATTGTGAACGATGTCCACGTCTATTGTTGTTACAGGTGCTCCCTGAACAACGGCGGCGAGACCACCGACCAAAATAAAGTCGATACCAGCCTCTAATAGCCCCTCAAGAATTGCGCCTAAATCTACGTTCGTTGGTTCTCCGCTGCCTATAGGCATATCTCAACTCCAGAATTGCTCGTAATGCCTTATCATTAGCTCGCAAGCGCTCCTCAGGAGACATCCTTAGGAACATAGCGACCAGTCCTTTATCAACACTGGATTGGAACTTAGCTTTTGTTTCCTTAACCATAGGAATTCCTTGAAGTCTTATGTTCTATTCCCGTCAGCCGAACATGAAAATCACCGGTTTATCCGGTGATTTTTCTGGTTAGAATAAAGTATTGTGTCCCCGGAATTCGTGTGTCCGGAATTCATACGGAATTCCATAAGTGAGCATCGCCCAATTTGCTTTTTAAATCAACTCTATACAATGAACTCCAAGTTATGTTGGTTCATAGCGCAGAAGGATCATATGCGTCCACAATCATTTGGCGCGTAATAGTTACGGTCAAGAAGCACGAATAAAAATTGTCGTTTTCTAAATCCCAGACAGAGTTCGGTCGAGCTTGTATTCCTTCTTCAAATTCATAGATGCGCTTGATCAATCGGTGATTGAGATACAGGTCCACAGCCCGCAGCTCGGCGCCGAAAAACGGCGTATCTCCTGGTATCCTGTCGAACATGGAAGTGCCTGAATCGGTCCAATCCGCTGACTTGAACCTGTAGAACAGGCTCAGCTCCGTACCCAGCAACTCTGCGTATAGTAGATTTAGACCGCGAACACCGAGAACCAGACCTTGTATCTCATCATCCGATGCGCACGAGAGTTGCGCCTGGGGCGACGTCTCAATATCAAAGTAGCAATTGTTGTCTTCATTGCCGGGCGTAAAGAACAGAGCCGCCGACGGACGATAGCCGCTCAGATCCTCCTCGGTACCCACAAACTCGATTTCAGTCGGCGGAGTCGACAACAGTGACGGCTGGTTTTGCAAAAGAAAGTCGCGAATGACTGACTGGCGTTCATCGACATACAGAACCTCGCGTCCCGTACCCGGTTCCTTCTTAAGCTTGGAGAGACGCCAGCTGCAGATCACCACCCGATTCTTTCGCACCCAGCTCCCGCCAACGACCTCGGATTGAGACCCACTCAGAAATCCTTCGTCTCTCCAGTCGATCGGTGCGCCAAATTGCAAGTGTAACTCGAGATTTTCGAATATCTCGCTAGTCAGGCGCACTTCGCGCAGAAGGCGATCGTGATCGCTCAGAGTCGGAGGCATTAAACTACCGGGCGCCGCGGTATCCGCTGTATCATATGGGTTCGCGATTGACTTTGTCAGGTCGGTGTCCGCGGGCCTGACAACCCGAAGAACGTCACGCACAATCGTCTCAAGGCCCGCCTTCGATGAAACAGCTACCTTGTCCGCCAGGGCGGGAGAATAGCGACGAACGTCATCGACAGTGACATTGTGCCATATCGGCAGGATGGTGCCGCCACCGGCAAGCTCTATCGTTGTCAGCGCATCAAGCTCACGCTGGGGCCACGCCTTCTCGAAGAAATGGGGGCTAAGCACGACAAGTCCGAAGCGCGACTCGGAGACCCCCTTATCGATGGACCTCCGTAGGCCGTCACCAAGCAGCAACGAAAATTCGTCGAACCATACCTTCAGTCCGGACTCGACGAGCCGCAGTGCCAGCGGCCTGACCAGGTCTTCTTTATCCTCTGAAGCATGACTTATAAAAACATCCCACATTTGAGCAACTCACTATCCAAAATGCTTTACGCTGCCTAAAGCATCTCACTGCGGGGTTCGGTGGGCGTGATCTGCAGGCCACCTTACTTTGAGAACCAATGGCCTTTACGCAAAACTGCCAGGCTTTTCCTGTCAGCTCGACGCTTTTGTTACCATGATCTCCCTCTTGTCGTACCAAGCTATGTGTCTGAATCCAATTAAGAAACCTTCTAGAAGTGGTAATTCTTATTCAAGAGCAATGACAACTTTCTCGTTCTTTTTGTGTTCCTCGACCTCAACGAGGATGCCTCGAGCGTCAGGATTCTCTGAAAGCTTGATGATCTCAGCTATATCGATACCCTTCTCCTGAAGGGCGTCCGTGGCCTGCTTCGGAATGAGTTTGGATGCGATTTTAAGAACACCACCGGGAATTGTGACTGTTGTCGCCGGATCGGAATCACCACCTTTGAACACCCTGATTTTCAAGTCTGCCATGTTTCTCTCCTTACAGCAAAGATAATAGGTCAAAGCTTGAATTGTGAATAATACGGTTTTCTAATTCACAATTCAACGTTTAGCCACGATAGTCCAATTCAACCTCAGTTGAACCTAATTCAAAGATTCCCTGTACCTTTTACCGTCTGTAGTGGGGAAATTTGTATATCCGCAGTATTTTAATATCAGCGGTGGCACAGGCATCGTCAATTTGTGAACATCGATCGAAATTCTTGAACTTTCAAGGCTGATCAGTTCGAATTGGACATTTCTCTCAGTTGCTCGATAAAAGCTTCGATTTTCGTTTTGGCCTGCTCTTCACTGAAAAAGCGAAGATCGTTAAGGTCACCGTCTATGACGAGTGTCTGAATTCCAAGCTTCTTGTTTAGCCGGTCGGGCATCGCAAAACGACTGTTGGTATTGTACGGGCAGGTTTTGGCATTATGGAATATTATTCCGTCGATATTACAGAATCTAATCCAATTTTCAATATACGTCTCTTTGACGATCTCACTTCGCACATTGAAGCACTCCAGGGCCGCACGGGCCATAGATTCAAAAGGTTGGTCGGGATCAAGCGGATCGAAAATCCACGAATTGCAGTAAGTCGAAGCAACAATTGCCGTCTGTAGATCCAGCATCAAATTGCTGAGTTTGCGCAGTTTGCCCCAGATTGGCATGCCGTCCCAGTAGATGCGATGACGTTCCTCTGGGACTGCAGCAATACTATGTTCCACGGCCCGTTTCAAATCACCCAGCAACAGGTCATAATACGTCAACGCCTCCTGCTTACCCCTGAGAACTACAGCCGGCGCCATATGAATGCAATGATCGAAAAACGTCATGGGGGTGGGTGTATTTGCGGCGTAGCCCAGAACTTTCCGCCACTTAATCGTGCATTCTTTGGATAGGCGGACGACGTTCTTTAATCTGTCCAAATCGAACTCGTTGCCGCTGATCACTTCAAGAGTAGGCACAAGATCCTGCAGCTGGCTGACGACATCACCGATATGGCATTTTTTCACTTTATCCAATACACGCGGGCTGTTGATTCCGACGATGGGAATCTTCCAACGGCGCGCATAGAAACTGAACCAGTCCTGGATTTCCCGGCACTGATTATTATTAAAAACCAATACATCCGCCTTGGGAACAGATTTAATGGCATAGGATTTTGTAAGGGGGGTGACCCCCTTCAAAAAGGCTCCAATATCACTCGTCAGGTAAGAACAAATATCAGGTGAATATCCGGCAGCGACAGCAGGCGCAATGAATTCTGTCGCAGACCTTGTGGCACCTAACAGTGCCCCGTGATTCTCGGGATAATAAACCTCAAAACCTAAAGCCAGTAATAGTTCGCATGGCCCTATGCTGCTGCACCACGCTACCTTGCGGTCTTTAGACTCTGCTGCCGATTCGAGCGCAGCATAGTGTCGCTGCAAAATTCTCTTAAGTTCGCTTGTGCTTTTTAATGGTTTGGGGCTATTTATATACTCTGCCATGATCTTTTATTTCAAATATCTTGATTGTAGTTCGATATTTTGCCAATTTATCTTTCTTAAAAATAGTTTCGGCAATGAAGAATCCCAAGATCGACGGCCCTGTTTATCCGTTTTGTGGTGTCATAACCAGCCTAAAGCCAGTATCTTCCGTGCGATCAAAAGGCATGTAGCGGATTCGATTGGCAGACCGGCAGAACCGCGCGAACCACCACCAACTGCCACCGCGATTGACTCGAATCAAGCCCGATGGAGGTCCTTGGGGATCCGTAACAGAGCCCGAGGGATAATCCCCGTACCAATCCTGACACCATTCCCACACATTGCCGTGCATGTCATAGAGACCCCAGGAATTCGGCTGCTTTTGAGCGACCGGATGCGTTTTATGACCCGAATTGCCGCAATACCAGCCAATACGGTCAAGCTTCGCATCGTGGTCACATCCAGTCACCGTTAATTTTCCGTTGCTCAATGCGGTTTGACTGCCTGACCGGGCGGCATATTCCCATTCGGCCTCAGTGGGCAAACGATACGTGTTGGGGCCGGTCATGGCATTTAAACGGTAGATGAACCGTTGAGCGTCATGCCAGGAAACGCTCTCTACCGGACAGGTCTCGCCACATCCGCGGAAGTGAGATGGATTTACGCCCATTACCGCTTGCCATTGCCCCTGGGTCACCTCAGTTGTCTGCATGTAGAAAGGACGGGTCAGGGTTACTTTATGCCGCTTTTCATCACTGTCCCGTCCAGTTTCATTCAACGGACTACCCATGAGAAAAGTCCCGGCCGGCATCAACACAAATTTCATCCCCAGCTCGTTAGTGAATTCAGCAGCCATCTGCCTAACCGAATTTGGTTCTTCCAAGGTATTTTCCGCTTTTTTCCCTATAAACGACCCATATGCCGACAACCAAACCGTAATCAATGGCACTGCCGCAATTATACCGATACTGAGTTGTTGTTTCATGACGGATGTAATAAGAGCCGCAAGATAAAATGAAATACTTGCGGTCAACGCTTTTGTTGGCTAATGGTCAATTGATTACCTCATCTTTCATATGTGAACCAAGAGCATCAGATAATCGTCTGGTAATCTTTTTCATCATTTCCTCGGATCGGTCAACACCATAAACTGTTAAAGGAAAGTTCAAAGGGTCTTGTATACTGGATATTTCATCGTGTTTGTCAGGTGAAAAAAGTATAGCCGGATTTCCGATGGCTATCCATCCAATTGGCACAGTAACCCCCTCCTGAAGATAGGATTTCAGATGAACAATCCCATTTATTCTTACTGCTGAGCCTTTGCCCAATTTAGCTCCATGGAAGATGGACGCTCCAGTTGCAATAAAAACCTCGTCCTCAATATTGCATCCTACAACATGTGCATTGGGGCCGATCAGGCAAAAATCGCCGATAACAGTAGAATGTGCAGTATTGCTCCGAACCACAGCATTTTCGAAAATGATACAATGCTCACCGATGGAAATTCGTCCCCCTTCTGTAATTAAGGTGGCGCCATGCATTATTCGGCAATTAGGTCCTATTTTTACATTGCCACAAAATGTTGCCGTAGGAGCGATATAAGTGTTTTTATCTACTTCTGGATCTTTTCCTTTATGTGAAATGAGCATAATATTTATCCTAATTCGTAGCCAACCACGGCTTCAGCGGTGAGGGAACCGAGTCCGATCTGGAAGTCGATGTTAGGTCTCTTTAGTCAAAATCTTTTTGGCTGCGTCGATGAGTTCAGCGTTGTTGTTAGCTTTCTGCTCATCCGGTAAATACAACGTATCTTCAAAACCAATCCTTGAGTCATATCCACGTTTTTTTGCCTCCGCCAATAAAGGCCAAACAGTTGAATTATATCCATGCAGAAGTCGAGATTTGCCCATAATGTGATGTAAGTTAAGCACTTCCTCTATATCATTAACCGTTTCCAAAGCGCTAATGACTGTATCATCCGCCGGTTCAAACATGAGCCGAAGACATTCTTCGGCCAGACCGCTTACGACTAATTTATTGGCAGCATCTGCCTGAAAAAGGCCAGCCTCTACACCAATATCAAGTTCCAGTAGCTTGCGTGATACCTCTATTGCTCCTGCTTCGCTAAAGTTGACTGAGGCGAAATCAATTATACCTTTCCATTCAGATATATATCTCAGCCGGAGCCTTGCATTCGGCTCGATCCACTCACCGGTGCTTATGCCGATTTGAACTGTTGGGCAGTTTTCACGTATGGCCAAGACCACAGGTTCGATATCACTTCGTTGCATACTCTCTACTCCCTCTTTATCTCGTGGATGAATGTGGACGGCTCCAATGCCCCGCGAAACGGCCTCTTGAGTGTCAGCGGCAAGCTGATCCGGAGATAAGGGGATATTTGCATGTTCCTGTAATTTCCGATTACCATTTAATGCAGCCTTCAACAACATGGTGAAACCTTTATTTAACAGGACCTAACCAACAAACCATCAAGCAGCGAAAATGCCGGGCATAACCAGCCGCTGAAAACGGAGCAAGGAACGAGCGTAGTTTTAGCGGTCTGTGTTGATGCAATGGTTAGCCCAATTCTACGTTCTTATCACTTGGTGTTTCTACTTCAAGCCCTTCAAACACATCATCGCCTCTTAGGGGACATGAACTCTTCTTCCTTCCATTCTTTCTCTTAAATTGCTTTAGAAGGTTCTACCCGTCGGATTTCTGCGTAGCCTTCCATTGTTGATACATCCGATATCGACTGCTTCAGCCTCTTTCGGGTCAATGCATTATTTCGAGAGTAATTTTATTTCTTTCGATTCAATGTTTCGTGCACCTTGGCAATCAGATCCTTTGTCCTGAACGGCTTCTGAATGAAATTGACATTTTCTTCCAACACGCCTTGGTTGGCAATTACGTCTGCTGTGTAGCCTGAAATGTAGAGGCATTTCATATTCGGACGATTCGATCGCAGCCGATTTGCCAAATCCCGGCCGTTTATTTCCGGCATGATCACATCTGTTATCAGCAGGTCTATCTCTTCATTGCAATCACGGGCTAAATTCAGGGCTTCAGATGGAGTGTTAGCGACTAGCACCTTGTAGCCGAAGCCACCGAGAATAGTCTTGATTATATCCAGGATGGCAACTTCGTCTTCCACTACAAGAACAGTCTCTCCCCTGCCCTCGTGAACAGGTGCAGGATCAAATGCCTTGTCTTCCGATATCGGACCTGTGTAGTGGGGCAGATAGATTTTGAAAGTAGTGCCCACGCCGGGTTCACTTTGAACATCAATAAATCCGTTGTTCTGTTTGACCGTGCCGTAAACGCTGGCCAATCCCAGTCCGGTCCCCATATTTTCATCTTTGGTGGTAAAGAATGGGTCAAATATATTTTCCAGGGTTGCTTTGTCCATCCCGCTCCCGTTGTCGCTGATAGACAACAGGGCGAACTCGCCGGGACGAAACCCCATGTACTCTGCGCAGTATGCTTCGTCAAAAATCACCGAAGCGGTTTCCATTGAGATCCTGCCAACACCCTCAATGGCGTCTCGCGCATTAACGTATAAATTAACCAAAATCCGATCAAATTGTGAGGGATCCATCTTGATCAGGATTCGGCCTGTCTGGGGGGCGCAAACCAATTGGATATCCTCGCCTATAAGGCGCTCAAGCATATTGAACATATCCTTCACAGAATCGTTCATGTCAAACACCTTAGGCGATACAATCTGTTTACGAGCGAAGGTCAGCAATTGGCGAGTGACTTCCGAAGAACGTGTTGCGGCTTTAAATATTTCCTGAAGATGTTTGTGTACAGAACTTGATGCGTCCACTTCGGTCATTGCCATTTCCGTATTACCCAGGATTACACTCAACATATTATTGTAGTCATGGGCAACACCGCCTGCCAAGCGACCGACGGTTTCCATCTTTTGCGCTTGAACCAGTTGCGCCTGCAAGTTTTCTTTCTCTATCTCTGCCTCCTTATGAGCCGTAATGTCCGTTAGTGTACCAATAAACAGGGTGGCTTGACCGTCTTCATCCAATACGGGAATGACCTCTCCAAGCGTCCAGACTACTTTGCCGTCCGAATGTACCCACCGATACTCCAAGTGGAATTCCTCACTATTCTCGAACGCTTTTTTCCACTCGGAGACCATTCGCTCACGGTCGTCGGGGTGGAGGAAGGGAATCCAATCAAAATTCAGTGCTTCTTCCGCTGGTACCCCAACAAGTTCGGCACATTTTTTATTAATATAGATGGCTCTTCCCAGCGCATCGTCTAGAAAGATTCCAACCGGTGCTGAATCCGTCAATGCGCGGAATTTGTCTTCACTTTCCAGCAGCGCTGCTTTTAAGCCAGCGACACGCTGTTTTAGATCTTCAATCTGGCGCAGTAGGTCTGGTTTATTTTTAGCTCTCGGCACGATCATTACCTCTGTATGTAAAGCATTAGTAATGCATTAGCATTAGAGGCTAACGCCCGCAAATAAGGTGCGTGCCACATACCTTTCGAACCTGCACGGCCTTTACGGTAAACCGCCCAGCTTTTCACGTCAGCTTCATTTGCATTGTTGGACGGAAGTCTTTGCCCGCCTTCGCGCTAGTGAACTATGTTCGATTGGACACTGAACGGCAAAAATTTAATGGCAGACAATCACTCGGTCTCCCTCATCGGAATAATCGAATGAAATGATGTGCTGTTCTCCCAACAGTGATTTGATTTCTTCGTCTTCATACCGATAGAACACCATTCCTGCCTGTTTCCCTCGAACGAACCTCAGTGTGCCATCAGGCAACACCTCTGCTTCATCAAGTATTTCTTCATCTTGGTCAGGAGGATCAAAGATCAATAGGATCATCCCATTTGGCATAAGTACGCGCCTTATCTCTGCCATTGCGACCTGAGACGATTCAAAGGTAACGTGGTCCAATGCCGCAATACAGATTATACCCGCAAAGTGATCATTAGGAAATGAAAGGTGCTCAAATGTCCCCTGCTCAAAGGTTCCGGGAAGATCATACAAATCGAAGCGTTTTCGACAGAACTCGACTGCTTCCGCCGCTATGTCAACCCCATAAACCTGGTACCCCTTCTGGGCTAAGTAGTGCGCATTGCACCCTTCGCCACAGCCCAAGTCAAGAACGGTGGCACCTGTTTTTAAATAGTTCTCACAGAAGCCGGCAAGGACAGATGATGGTTTGCTTTGGGAAAAATCGTATGTCTCTAAATCTATCTCTCTGAAGCGATTCTCCCAGTAGCTTCTCGGACTGAGCATACTCTATGACCTCCTAAGCAAGCCGCCCAACGCGAAGGTCAGTTGCAGCCAGGATCATTGAAAACGGGTCAAAATTGTGCATTGGGTGTTAAATCTTGATTAGTGATTTAACTCGGTTAAACTTCTTTTGCAACTTATCGTTTTCTTTCAACAAATTTTTGAAAACACCAACCCTTCGGCTAACTGCCGAATAAGTTAAGCCAAACTTGTCAGCTATCTGATTATTGGTTAGATGACCTGTTTGCCACAATAGGTAGATCAGAAGATCCCGATCTAAAATCTCCGACTGTGAAACTCTTGCAGCTTTCTGAAAATGCACCATTTTGCAGTTTAATAGTTTTGCCGCCTGATTTAATAGAACCTCAGCATCAATGCCGTTGCCTATCTGACGTTGCTGGGGGATTTCGTCATTTGGTATATTCGGCAGGTAGCGCTTTTTGATTTTCTGTACAAATTTTTTCGTTCCTAATATGATGCCGTGGCGTAGATTTTCCCAAATCCGTTGCTCCTCTTTAGCATACTTTTGCGCCGCTTCACGGTAAGCCAGGTGTCGGTCGGCAACGTTTAAAAACTGTGACAATATCAGTTCGGTATCAAGCCAATTTGTCGTCCGGTCGCCATAGCCATAAGCACGATAGCTGCTCCATTTGTAACTGGATAGCCTTTTTACCATTGACGCTCGAACAGGATTTCGATGAATGTAATATGACAGTTGCATAAGGTAGGCTTCATTTTGCACCAACACATTTTTAAAACGGCCTTGAAATAGATGCCCGCTTCGAAAATGGCGCAGGTTGAATCTTTTGGTGTAAGTTGCCCCCAGCCATTGCATGCACCTTGACAAATTCGCCCTTCGGGTTCGAAATAACAAATGGTAGTGATTGTCCATCAAAACGTAGGCGCATAGGTCAACCTTAAAGCGTTGGGACATCTCACCGACAGTATCCAGAAATAAATTACGATCTTTATCGTCAACAACGATATTGCAGCGTTCGTTGCCTCTTGATAAAACGTGATACAGAGCTCCCTCATATTCGATTCGCCATGCACGGGCCATAATTGCTTTTTAACAAAACTCAGATAATCGTGTCAAATATTAATCACTAATCAAGATTTGACACCCATTTTCCGTGGGGTCGTAGCTCGAAGAGCGAAGCCCCAAGCCGCGGGCGTAGCCTGATGGGTAATATGCCATATCTGGCCCGGTATGTAATGCCTCTTCGCTCTTGCTATTGGTATATCGCTGTTTTTGGCTCTAAAAAGCTCAATATAGCCCTGTTTTAAGGGGTACAAGTAAGCTCATTTCTCATATTTACAGCCTGTTAGCATGGCCCGTCCCCCAATATATGGAACTAGTAGCATTGGGCCCGACCCCCAGAATCGATACATTCCTGCGAAGGCAGGAATCCAGCCTTTTCAGGCTATTACAGCCCCGACTTTTGGCGGGGTGGCGATGTGATCGGCCTAATTCTCCTTAAGTTAATGGCATCGGGTCCGGCCTCAGCGCTGCTCCAGCATTCATCCAGCGTCTCGATTGTCTGGGCCAGGGCAGAGTCGACGCCGGCTTGACCGACAGAAAGGACCTCGTCCAATTGACGCCGTCCAACGTTCCGTGCGTAGAGCAGTGCATCAATCCAGCGCAGCCGTGCAATGTCGGCTATCGGTTCATGCTGCGCAATTGTCAGCAGTGCCTTTGCACGAGCGCGGGGCAGGCGGATCTGTTCCAACTCCGCATTTGCCGCGTCGAGATTGCCGGCAAGGGCGAACTCGATAACCCGCGCTGCGGCGTTCTCGTCAGGTAAGGGTTTGACGTTCGTGTCGAGGGGGCGTGGGCCGGTTTTTAAGAATGGGCTTGCATGAGGGCTGACTTGCCGTAGTCGTTCCGGATAGATGAGCGTGTTTTCTTCAGTCGGCGCAATGCCCTGGGCTATCACCTTTTCCGCGAGCGCGCAGGCGGCCTCGTGACGTCCAGCGAGCGACAATGCGCAGGCCAAATGAGCGCGGATCCGCCACGCATCGCTCTGGGCATCGTGCACGGCATCGGCAAGGGTTTCCGCGAGATCGGCATTCACTGGAATTTCAGACGTTTGGTTGCTTTGCGCTGCAACAGATATCACACGCCGCACGGCCTTCGCCTGTTCGATGTGGTCATCCATATCCAGGATGACCGTTTGCGACTCTGCGAAGCGTCCGGCGAGTGCAAGGGCCCAGGCAAAGCGCCGGACGGCGTCGGCCTCCCCTTCATTGGGGCCATCTAGCACCTCGTCCCGCTTTTTTTTGAGGCCCGCCGTCGCGCATGCCAGCGCCAGGTTTCCGGGACGCACGATACTAATGGGATACAGCGTTTCCGATGGGAACTTCTGCAGTGCATCAACGTCACCGCATAGACCTGCAGTTTGCAAGTCCAGGTTGCGTCCAATGACCTTGACGGCCTGTCGCACCCTTTTCAATCCTTCATCGTTGCCAAGTAGGCGAAACACCTTTGCTGCCCATAGCTGCGCATAGGGAATATTCCACTCATCATCCTCGTCGAGCTCTTTGGCGTTGGCCCAAGCCTCCTCTGCAATCTTATTCGCCTCATCGTGAGCCCCGGCCTTGTTCAGAGCGCGACAGATCCAGTAGAGCGCCATCCCTCGCTGCGTGTGATCGATCGATCCCAGGCACCGCCGTGCTTCGGTTAAACAGCGTTGTCGCTCCTCTTCGGTCTCCATACGCTCTGCCAGGATGCAGAAGGCACGACACCGGTCAAGGGCAAACACGATGGCTCCTGCGATCCGTTCCGCCCGATGAATTTGACCCGCATCTGCGAACACCTCTACGACTTCCGGCGGTCCGGTCTCTGTAAATCGCGAAGCGACCAGGCAGGCCTGAACAAGCGTGCTCATGTCATCCGCTGTTCGCGCTGTCTCGATCACCAAGTCAAGCGAGGCCAGAAAGGCGTCGGTACTCGAGGTCTTTTTGGCGCGCTCCACAGCGGTAAACCAGGCGGGGTCGAGACAAAGCGAGTTGGCTTCAGTCACCTTGTCTGCCCTGAGCAGGTGATATATCAAGTGATCGTGCAGGTAGTCGTCGGGTTCAGCATTAGCCCACCCGCTTGGTGACGCCGCTCGGTAAGCGTCGATCAATGCGGCGTGTAAGTGAGACGTCTTCGTTTCCATCGCCCGCAGATATAATTGCAACAGGTTGTGGAGAACGAGACGTCGCGTGGGTTCGGTCCCGTCTAGCCGTACCAACGCCGATCTGGCCAAGGCCGTAATCAGCTCTCGTCCGTCCCGCGGCTTCAAACCGCCTGTTTGCGTCCATAGTTTGGTAACCGCTTGCTCCGGAATGCCGTCTTCAGATTGGAATATCACGAGCTCGCTGTACCTGTCGGGGCCCATGGGCTCCTGATTGGCCAGAGCGGAAATACTTACCTGCAGGGACGCCCAAACCGTTCGGTGCTTATAATCCGCAATCCGACGTCTGGCGAACTCAAGATCTGCTTCTTTGAGGGCCCCGAGAACGTCCGACCACGGCGACGAGGCGGCTACCGCCCCGTTTAGAGCGAGCGCCAGAGGAATACCCCCGCAGCGCTCCGCGACCGAACGCGCATCCGATGGTAGCGTCTCCGGGTCCGCCCCCGCCCAGTCAGCCAATAGCTGTAGCGCTTGATCGATTTCGAGCTCTTGTAGCGGAAAGTCGCGCGAACCGGCCAGAGAAGCCAGTTTGGCGTCACGGCTGGTTACAAGTACGCGTGTTCGAACCGCGAGCACTCCGAGAATCGCCTCGAGTGACTCGATGCCCGTCGCATCGTCAATAACGATCAAAACGCGCCGTCCGTCGAGAGCATCGCGCACCCGTGAACTCAGGAGATCGACATCCGCCGTCTGTGCAACAGAAAGTTCAAGGAGGGCGGCGAGCCGACGAAGCGTCTCGACAGAGCTGCCTGCCCGTATCCAGTATATGCCGTGATCGAAGGTGCGCCGTGTGCTCGTCGAGCGGGCAAACGCCGCTGCCAAGACTGATTTGCCAACTCCGCCCATTCCATGTACAACAATGACGCGTTGTCCGGCGGTGATACTGATCGGTGCCTCAAGATCGGCAAACACCAAGCTTGCGATGTTGTTGTAGTCAGCGGGACGAGGTTGGTACCGGGTAGGCATGCCCGCTACTGCGCCGTACAATTTGCCCACATCCGGCACAGGGGCCTTTAGTTTTTCCAATAGCTCGGCGAAAGCTTCTTTTGTGCTGCGTTGCTTGCTGTGATCGAGGCAGTTCAGCGGGTGCAACTCGACGGGTAGATCCTCGAAGGTACCCAGTCGGAGCAACGGCACGACCACTTTCCCTTCAGCCAATGCACATTGCCACTCGGCGCGTACGTACTCGGAGGCAATCGCGTCGGGACCGATGACCAACAGCACACGGTCGGCGGCCTGAATCGCCCGGCGGATTTCGTCGAGGAAAGTCAGACCGCGCGATGGCATGTCCACCATGTCCCACCAGACCTCGAATCCCTCACCCCGCAGGTGCTCGTAAAGTTCGGCGACAAAGGTCTTGTCGTCTTCGCGTGCGTAGGACAGAAAGAGTCTACCTACACCAGAGGGGTTGGTTTCATTATCCATTTTTATGACTCTCCAGCGAAAAGTTAACCAGACGGCAAAGATATTGTGGGGGTCAAGGTCTTCTCATGGGGACGGGCCAAGCTAAGTTGCTGTATTCTCCAAGTTTTGATCCCAAGAATAGGTGTTTTGGGCGCCTATATCGCTCTTTTTCGCCCCAAAATGAGTGATATAGGGATGTTGTATTTCTTTAAGTTGAAACGATTCTCCAGTTTCAAGGAACTTTCGTCCCACGGCCATGCCACCCATTAACACTTTTACATTTTGGATAAAAGATTCACTCCCTACAGCGATGCTCTACGTCCATTTACCGTCACGGAAATTGTCACCGTCAGAAAGGCAGCTTTCAACCCATTGCTCGTGAGCCTTTTTCAACTGTTCATATGAATCAAATTCAAGGAGCTCTTTTAACCTCTCATAGTTGATCAGAATCTTTTCTTTTGCGAACTTTAGCAGAAACTCTCTCTTAAGGCATCGGCTTGTCGAGTCGACTTGTGGGGTCGTAGCTGTATGCGAAGCCCCAAGCCGAAGGCGTAGCCTGATGGGTAATATGCCATATCTGGCCCGGTATGTAATGCCTTTTCGCTCTTGCCATTGCTATATCGCTGTTTTTTACTCCAAAAAGCTTAATATAGCCCTGTTTTAAGGGGTACAAGTAAGCTCATTTCTTATATTTACAGCCTGTTAGCATGGCCCGTCCCCCAATGGACCCTTCTTCGCCGTAGGCTACGCCCCCACAAGGGACAAAGTCCTCTATCCGTCGTGACGTACTCCGTATATCTGACGATCGTGCGCTGAAAGTAGTCGGTGCTTACCCCGGGAGACCCGTTGCGTCTCGAAAGTTGGCACTGCTGAAATATAACCGGATTACCAGGGAGAACCGGGAAACAATGGAAAAACCGCAAAACCCGTGTGCGGGAACTCCTGAAACGGGGTATCTCCCGCAACTTTGCGCTTACCACCGGCTGTGCTCGTAAAGGCCCGTGGCGGACGTGTCGCGCCAAAGCCGAAGGCGGCGGCGGATGAGCAAAGTCAAGTGGGTTAATATCGCCTTGCCTGACAAACACTTCGAATCACTTGGGCTTTCGTTCCCCTGGAGCTGAACTTGCCTGTTCGCGAAGCAATCCCGTTATCGGGGATCAGCCGAACCGCGCAGTTCGGACCCGTATGCTGCGTGGTGTGGGAGGGGGGAGTTGTGAGGCTCCTCCCTATCCCGATATGAGGCTACGTGGTCATCGCCCGATTGTACCTCCAGATAGCGGCCTGAACTTTACAATCAGGTAGGGTGGTTTGGTGGCCGATTCACCACCATTGAGAACTGCACTGCGATGCAGTTGGTTGACCACGGCATATAGAAAACCACTGTTACCATAGCTAAACGCATCAACCCAAGACAACTGGGGATCAGAGATCAGCACGCTGTACTTACGGTCGGAGCCAATGACGCCGATGGCGTTCTTCGCAAGATCACCGAGATACACATTGCCCGTGTTGTCGATTGAAATGCCATCGCAGATCGGCTTGTCCGACCACCTCTCGGCTCTAACTGCCAGATCATCAGGGGCAAGCCCGGCATTGCGCAGGTCGGCCGTACGAATTCGATACATGCTGTGTCCATGCATAGGCCCGTAATACAACCATTCGCCGTCCTTATCTATCGCGATCGGATTGATGCCGATTCGGGGGCGAATTTCAGAACCGTCCTCCGCGAGGATTCGCACGGGGCTGCCGTCAATGACAAGATCGATATCTTCGGGGATGACACTTTTGTGGCCTTCTAGTACCCGACGAGCAGTACTGCGGACTACATCGACTACGATTATTGCCGCATCCGCCCCACCGGCTGGATCAGCGATATAGACGGTATTGCGCACGGCGTCGACAGCCAGATCGTTAAGGAATGATTGGTCGGTTGTAACTTTGGTTAGGTCAATATCGGCAACCAGACGTTCCTCCGAAGCATCCCAGCCCACTAAACGGCGGGTCGTGCCACCGCGCATGGCATTGTCTAACAACCATACAACGCCCTTAGTATCAGCTTGTAGTCCGAGCACTGAGTTGACGTCTGCGGCAGTGGCGAATGGTATCAGCTGGCCGTTGTCATCGATACTGGCGACCCGCAAGTCCTGGCCGTAGAATTGATGCAGGCTAACAACGATTTTCCCAGTCGGCGTTACTGTAATGTTGCCTGGACCTGTGTCCAGTTCGGTAACAATTTCTAGTGTGGCTGCGACATCCTTACCGGATTCCCGCTGAGTGCCTGTGTGACTACAAGCACATACCATCAGCACTGTGTGCATGCATAAAAAGATAATAAACCGTTTCAATTTCTGCTCCTTCTGTTTTGTGGTGGTAGCCTCATAATGCCCGAGATGAGCTGCAGGCCACCTTACTTTGAAAAATAAATGGCCTTTAAGTATAACCACTCAGCTTTTCCTGTCAGCTCCATCTCGTTTGTTGGGCAATATTGCGTTCAGCACTGTTTTCAGACTTTCCTTGATCGTTTTATTACCTTCGATTCGAACTACTGGGCATGGCAATGTGGTAATCCATTTCTCATGACTGGATTTGCTTCGAAATTCCAATCCACCTGTATCGTATGCCGCTGCCCACTCAAGAAATCCTTTGTATCCTTTATGCCTCGGATGGCTGGGTTTCTCAATTTCGGAACCGTAAAGCCCGATTTCACGCCTCTTGAGCCTTTGCATTCGTATATCTGATGGGAGACAGAGAAAGACAACAAGATCAAACATGGGGATAGCAAAGTCTCCCCATCCACATAGAGAACCTGAAAGTACCCACGAATCGTTTTGGTCTAGGGCTTGACCTAATAGTTCCTTCCTCTCGGATCGTTCACGGATGGACTGAAATGGAGGATCAGTCTGCATCCAGAAGTAATCGTCCGAATCGTAGTGCGGCAAATTCATACTGATAGCGAGAGCCTTCGCGAGGGTGGTTGTTCCAGAACCAGAAGCTCCAAAAATATGAATTCGCTTTATCATTCTTACTGCCCAACGGGGCGTTTCACCTGCCGGCGGAGGGTTTAAACGCCATATCTTCTACCGCTGAATAGTTGATGTTCCAACGAACGTTGCAAGCCGCACGATACAGCCGGTCAGAGTGCAAACGCAGGATACTTATCATGAGCCCTATGGGACGTTCCTCGGATTCACGGTTTCGTCCCCTTCCAAAAGCTTCCAACCATGCTCCTCGACAATTTGCCGTCCTCTCATCGCGGATTCGCTCGCCGTGGAGGGGGCGATGTTCAGTTTTTTCGATATCGAGACCGCGCTCATCCCTAGATCTCGCGTCCCCCAATAACATAGCAAGCTTCGAGCCTGTACCATCTTTCGTTGCTTTCCGCCAGTCAATAACTCTTTGAAAGTTAGACCGAATAAACCGAGCACGCGATCCACTAACCAGTCAAAATCGTACCCCAGTTCACGGATTCTATACTTTCGATCCAAATTCTCCTGGGCAGCTTTTAATACGGTCTCGACGAAGTCCCCTTGGCCCAAGATGCGTTCATCACCTTTCATCCTGCTCTTATCGTTGCGCATGGCCCTCAATGCGGACCACCCTCCGGCGCTTCTCACTAACCCACCTCCCGTCAACTCGGGTCGGCGTCCCGCCGCAACCCCCTTCTTCACAAACTCCAGATAAAGTCTGCGGGCTTCCGGAACCTTCTTACCAAAAAGATTTAGTATATAATCGACATCCTGGAAGCCAGGCTCGGTCTTTCCCATTAGGGCGTAATGTCCGCAGTAAGGGTATTTATTTAACGCTTTTATGTCCTTAACGATTCCGGCTCGCAAGGGATTCAAGTGAATATAGCGCACCAGCTCCAATAGATACAGATCCTCCTGGCATAAAATGGACTTGTATCGATTCTGAAACAAGTGACCGTGGCGACGATGCCGCCGGTTGAAATTCACTGCATATCCGGTCAAAAGCCTGCGCATTACCGTGGCGATAGGGGCGGTACCTGTCCTCAATAATAAGTGAAGGTGATTGTTCATAAGCGCCCATGCAAAGCAAGGAGTCTTACTATCGGACAGGATATCGCCGAGTCGATCTAAAAAATCATCACGGTCGGGATCATCAAAAAAAATCTTTCTTCGATTAATCCCCCTCACAATGATATGGTGCAACGCTCCAGGAGCATCTATACGGGCTTTTCTTGGCATGTCATTCCGATACCAAATAATTCGATTTTTATAAACCGTAAATCCGAGGAACGTCCCCTATAGCCTCTATAGCCTCCTATCCTTATTCGTTAGAACTTAAATAGTTAGTCCTAATCTTCAGATTTATTCTCCTGGGTATTTTATGGCTTAATGCTAAATATTGCGTCTGATAAGGCATTATGAAAACTACTATATATTGCATTGGATACCCTATTATGTTTTTTAAAACTATCTCTATCAATTTCCACAAAACTTAAACCAATGGAATTAGAGTTAGGATAATACAACATAATGTTGAAAAAAATATGTTCATCACCAGTTTTCTTTAAACCTGATAAATCAACGAGGTACAATAGTTGTAATTTATTGTGAGAGACCACCTTCGCTAGATATTTAATAAAATTTCCAGATAAATTGGACTGAAAAGTTTTTATGGCATTATTTTCATCATGCATTAAAAATAGTGGATAACCTGAAGTTGGTTCAAAGATGAGTTTAGGCTGAAATGTAGTATTATCTTCCCTTGAGAATTCTAAACTCAGCTCATAAAAAGCTGCTTGGCAATAAGCTGAAATAATGGATTGTATCTGATTAAAAGACTTTTCACCTTGGTCTAATCCATGAATGACAAAGCCAACACTTGTTTGTTTCGATAAAAAATCTTTATATTTTGTGGCAAATTCTCTTAAAGTTTTATCCAAATCTTTAATGGGGACCTTCTCAGCTTCAATTATTTTTAAAAAACTATTAAGCACATACTTTGTTACAGCTAAATCTTCTATTAATTTTTGGTATTTCTCTTCTGAAATGCCATGATGTATTGCAGCATCTGAGATTTTAAAAAATTGTGTGGTATCTGATTTTACAGATTGCTTTAGGTTATCTAATGGCAAAAAATAAAATATAATCGCTATAGTATTAGATAAAATCCCAAAAAGAGCACCAAGTGTTGTTAATTTACTTGGTAATGACCATTTCGACCATTGTTTTTTTGAGGGTATCAGGTCTCTCATTTCAATTTCATTCTAACCAACAACCCCCGCAGTTAGCGCAATTTGCCTTTTATTGACGGGTGTTTAATGATGAAGCATGAATCAGGTAAGGTGACAACGTGCTTCGTCATCTTATCAGTCGGTTTTTAGAATATTGCAAATTGGCGGAGTTTTCAATCCGATCCATCCAGGCTTTAACCGCCAGGATCAATGAATTTGAAATCTTTCTTAAATCACAAAAGGTTCAATCTATCAAAAGGGTTCATTACCGGCATCTGATCGATTTTGCAGCCGACTTCAGCAATTCCTCCATTCATGTCACAAAATCCAGAGTTTGGGCGATCAGACATTTTTACCACATTTTGACCCTTCACCAAATCGTATCTGAAAAGGTAACCGATCGGTGTCGCATCTTAAATATTAAATATTGATCGTGGAAATTTAAGATTTAGAATGTGCCCCTTTTCTTTTCCTTCAGCGATGGGCGTCCATATCCCTATATGAATATTAGGTACTCAACTCAGGAAATTGCTATAAGGCTTTTATATGTTGAATTATGGCCATCCTGCAGGTTGAGTTTAATATTTTAATAGCGTTTAAAAGCCTTTTTCTTCAAGTCCATAAATCATCCCATGGTTGATAATTTATTTTCGAACTTCTTCCAATTATTTCAAAAACCGCACTGTAGTCATAAAGTTCGATTGTATAGCCTTTATTTACAATAACGGGTAGTTCCACCAACCTTACAGCCTCTTTAGAAAATCGTTTAGCCGTGTTAACAACCACACCATGACAAAAATTTTCTGATAGTAAGGTTTCTAACAATTCTCTAACAACCTTTACGCTTTCTATCGAATTTGGGGATGAACGTCTCTTTACTTGAACTATTAATGGCTTGTCTGAAATAATTAAAACGATGTCAATCCCTCTATCACCCGGTCCGCCTACATGACGCGCCTCACAATCAAAAAAATCTTTTAAACAATCTGTCATTAACAATTCAAATAATCTTGGTGAAATGCTATAAATTTTACTTAAAAGTTAAACGAAATTCATCTAAAACCCTGGCAAGCCGCATAACACAGGGCGTTTGCTGCTGCTATGGCCCGCGAGGGCCTTCTGGATATGATCTTTCAATCGCTGTGCACCTTTAGCTTGTGTCAGGAGTTGGTTTACCGCAGACAATGCCTTGTTCTCAATTATTTTGTTAACGATTAATTGCTTTTTCGCCATTGAT
>Ga0209454_1000005_pt1 | contig 226656 bp, 143 predicted proteins | sample WorMetHERISLAND1_2_FD_187400 | JGI IMG/M metagenome (GOLD analysis project Ga0209454, IMG submission 187400) | Marine gutless worms symbiont microbial communities from Max Planck institute for Marine Microbiology, Germany - Olavius geniculatus... | ecosystem: Host-associated > Annelida >... | reverse complement strand
ACTTCGCATCACTTGGGCTTTCGTTCCCCTGGAGTTGAACTTGCCTGATCAGCCGAACCGCGCAGTTCGGACCCGTATGCTGCGTGGTGTGGGAGGGAGGAGCTGTGAGGCTCCTTCCTATCCCGATAGCAGCACTTTTAGACAAATTAGATCGAATAAATTATTAAGCCTTCACAAGTAAGTAACATTAGTTTCTTGTTGTCTCGTGAAAAGGTACCTGTTAAAAACCCACCGTTATATCCCAATCCGGGATTCAATATGATTTCTACTTCTCTCCGGGTTAAAACTGGATGAGTTACACCATATTCAATAGGTATTAGATTCAAGGTCCAATTATCATTGCCACAAAAATTGAAGATACCACCTCGCATTCCAAAAACGTGAAATGTTTTATCTGTTTTCAAATAAACTCACTGTAGCAGAACCTTCTGAAAAGTCAATGAATTCACACTGTGTTTGCGCTGAGTCGCTCAAAGCTGAATGCGTTAAGTCGTTCAAAGCTGGAGGGAATAAGCTCAAAATTGATAGCAGGAGGATTGAAGCTCAAAGCTCTTTGTTTAAACCAAAATTGACAGCGGCGATTCGAAAAGGTAAAATCAATACTGTTATGACAAAAATAATCCTTATTTTAATCGCCATCATCATTTTTGCACCAGCGGCATTGGCCGATGAATACACCGGTTTGCATCAATTCGATCCGATCCATATTGAAAGAAACAAACTCTTGCTAATCGCTTCAGAAATTTTTCAATATGTCCAGAAAGTCAATGTCGAATATGGCAACACTGAAGGTTACATCGAGCTGGGGCATGATGGCAATATAACGAAAATGAATCTTCCGTTGGCAGAGGATGTTTTTGAAAACTTTCCTCGAAACTCATATGCTGGGAAAATCAGTATTTTCACCGCAGAAGGCCTGGTATCGAAACTTTATTTTAGTTTCACAGACTCTTTTCGGATAGTTACTGTCAGCGCTAAGAGCCGCGAGCAGGTAGCTGCCTTGATTAAGTTGGTCGATGAGAAGTTTGGCCCTTATGAGGCCCATGCTGGCGGGAAGGATTTCAGAATTGTCCTTTGTATCATCGGTATGTTTTTTTACTGGATAGCTACGTTGCCTATTTGGTTTGCAATAAAAGTCAGAAACGAACCCCTGTTCATCGCGATAACTTTTTTCCTTCTCTCCGCATTAATTTTGGTGCCGCCTTGGTCGACAATTTATCCGGGGTTCCTTGCCGGAGTTGAAATCAGTTCTTTTCTTGGGGGAAAAACAGGATTGTCCACACTTATTGGCCTCATATTAGCGCTGGCGATACCGGTCGTCAGCTTACTTTATCGTTCTTCAAAAAGTTCATAGCCCCCATTATTCTCCAACACTCTATGGCCCAATGCCATTGCACCCAGTTTGGCGATGGCTTTCATTACAATTTAAACCATGAAAATTCGCTTTAGCAAATTTCTAAGGGCCAATCTTTATCTCTTGAATTCGAATTGAAAGAGCCTACTCTACAACGACGCCGGATAACGATCTGTTTCACTCGGCTTTCAGATGTTGGCTCTATTGGCAGCCTGGTCAATATCCGTTGAAATGTCATCCACATCTTCGATGCCGACCGACAACCTTAGCAGGCTGTCCGTGATCCCGAGCTCCGCGCGTTCTTCATCCGTCATTTTCTGGTGCGATGTGGTTACCGGGGCGCAGATAATGGTTTCAACGCCGCCCAGGCTGAGGGCCGGAGTGATCAATTCGAGATTCTTCAAAAATCGATTGGGATTGATTTTTGAGGCGTCCAACTCAAATGACAGCATACCACCGAAGTTCTTCATCTGCTTTGCGGCAATGTCATGACCCGGGTGGTTTGCCAGGCCCGGGTAATACACTTTTCGAACCAGAGGATGCGCCTGCAGGTGCTTGGCGATCTGAAGCGCGTTTAGATTTTGCTTTTCGACACGAACTCCCAGGGTTTTCAGGCTTCTTTCTATCAGATAGCAGGTCATGGCATTGAGACTGCCTCCAAAGTTGGCTGCCGACGGTTTGATTTGGTCGATCAAATCCCGGGAGGCCAGGACCGCACCACAGCAAAGATCACTGTGGCCGCCGATGTATTTAGTTCCGCTGTGGGTGACAACATCAATGCCGAAATCCAACGGTTTCTGGTTGATTGGTGACGCAAAGGTGTTGTCGATGACAGTCAAAAAGTTCTTTGACCTGGCGAACTGGGCGACTGCTTCAATATCCGTGATTACCAGCAGCGGGTTGGATGGGGTTTCGATGTAAATGATCCTGGTATTTTCTCGGACGGCGCTCTCGATATTCTCTATCGTGCCGAGTGCAAAGGAATATTCAATGCCGAATCTGTCAAACTCGGCCGTGGCGAAATGATGGGTACCGCCATAAATGTCCCGCTGCAGCACGATGTGATCCCCGCTTTTCAGAAATGAAAAGAGCACCGTACTAATGGCCGCCATACCGGAGCTGAAAACCAGGCCGGCTTCCGCGTTTTCCAGCGCGCATAATTTCTCAATCACCGACTTCTGATTAGGGATATTGAAATACCGAGGGTAGACATTCTCCGGTGCATCCAGATACTCGTAGGAAGACGAGGTGTAAATCGGCGTGTTGAGCCCTTTGGTTGCCGAATCAACATGGGTGCCGGCGTGAACGCACTGGGTAGCCTTTTGCATTGGTTTTTCCTCCTGTAGTTTAAGATAGATCTCAGCTCTTATGAACTACGCCTATATTGATCCCAAACAGGTATTTAAATCGTACTCGTACTCGTCCTCGTGCTCGGGTTGAAAGCGGCTGAAAAGCATCGAGGACGAGTACGAGCACGAGCACGAAAAGAAATAACGTAGGGCGGGCCACCGTGCCCGCCAAAACCGGTCGGCACGGTGGCCGACCCTACATTGACCTATGAACAATGTTTCTATCATTGATCAGACTGGCCGTCTTTTTGGCCAGAGGCAGCGCTCTTAAGAAACTACGGCATATTCAAAACCCTTCAGATATGAGTTAATGGTTTGTGGGAGTGGCCTGCGGCCACGATTACCCACCTGGGTAATCGCGGTTGAAAACCGCTCCCACCATCTATGAACCCATGATTTGCGGATTGAGTTTCTTTTCTTTGATCAGACTGGCCGTTTTTTGGCCGGAGGCGGCGCCCTTTAGAGGCTCAATATATTATTTGACCTTGGAATGCAATCTTCGGTTTCTGGTATTATACTATAAGGAAGGTCAAAAAATAAGTAGCCATAAAAACTGCCAAAGCCAAATACAGGATTAGAGCGATGAGAAGTATCATTCGTCATTCAGTCGTATTGCCAGCTTCAGCTGAAAAGCTGTTCGATATGTACCTTGACCCGATGACACACCAGGCCATCACGGGGACACCGGTTGATATCGGGGATAAAAACGGTTCTAAGTTCAAAGCTTTTGATGGGGCGTTGACAGGGATGATCATTGAAGTTATCAAGCCCAGGCTGATTGTTAAATCCTGGCGCTCAATTCATTTCCTGGATGATGACCCTGACTCCACCTTGATTCTGAACTTTACACCGGAAGGAGATCAGGGACGGATAGACCTGATTCAACTCGATGTGCCACCGCAAGATTACGATGGAGTGAACCAGGGCTGGGAGAAATTTTACTGGACACCGTGGCGGCAATATCTATCTGCGGGGTAGCGTCAGCAGGTGCTTTTTTCTGCATGTCACCGGGAAGCACTCCGTCAAAATGTATAGGCTGTGGTGGTGCCCAGACAGCCTTGAGCGCGCAAGCTGGACTGCCGGCCGCGACCTTCGATGAGTCGGCTGTATCCACGCGGAATCGCCAGGGTGGTCAGACGCATCCACAGATTTGGAAAAGCACAGATACGGGGTTGGTGATGCACGTAGAGGAAAAAATTCTGTAATTTAATGCAATGGGATATTTGCGGAAATTGGCTTGTACAATCCTGATCCGCATTAATTGGGATGACACGTGCTAAAACAATTGTTCCCAAAGTTTGAACTTGACGGTTTCATATCCGTCCGGGGCGTAGTCCCACGTGTCGCCGTATACGTGAATCCGCTTGACTTCCCGGGCCCCCTGGTCATAGACCTTGCCCCCCTCAAGGGTCCAGGCCAGGATGCCTCCGCGCAGGTTTATCACCGTGATTCCCTTTTCGGCCATTTTGGCTGCAAACTTGCCGCTGCGGTAGCTGATAGTGCAATAGCTGACAACGCTCCTATCCCGATAGTCCTCGGACCGGCTTAGAAAATCCTGCTCGGTTACGGCGCCGGGCAGCATCGAAACGGCCATCTCCGCCGGCTTGCGGGTGTCGACGAATGTCACCTGATTCTGCTGCAGCAATCCCATGGCCTGCTGCGGAGATATATCCCTGACATCCGGAAAATCCTTCTTGTACCCGCTGTACATTTGGTAAACGATTTTCCGTTTCTCCGCGTCCGACTCAACACCATCGCCCCGGACCACCCCAACTAAACCAACAAAGATAATCAATCCACAGCACAGCCAGGTGACTCTTCGATAATGTTTTGGATTGGTTAAGGTTTGAAATGACATAATTTAAGGTATTCACCCGGATCACTAAAATCAATACCTCGCATCATTGATTTATAAACGGATCAAACAATTCGCGAATGAACTCCAGATCCATATACTGCTGCAGCTTGGCCCAGGTGTCCGGATTTTTCATGCCGGAAAACTCGGTTTGGTAGGCCACCCAGCCCATGGCCGACCAGGAAATGCCGCGCAGGTAAACAAACGGGTCGCGCAGGCGCACCCGCTCAAACAGGGTATCCCGCAGGTGGGGATCTTGGATGTGGCGGCAGTAGTCTGACAGAAAATTGCGCTTTTGGGCCGGCGACATCCGCCAGTCGGTTTTCCACAGGGTGGTCAGGGGCGAGCAGAAGTGCGACAGGTCCTGGGAAGGATCGCCCCAGCGGGGCATCTCCCAGTCCACCAGGTGAATTGTTTTTCTTTTACGGTTGACAATGAAATTGCCGGAGTTGACTTCCGTATTCACGATGCAGGGCCAGGGATCCTGTTGATAGTATTTTTCATCGATCCGGTTGGCGTCAGACCATGCCTTGAGTTCCAGCAAGTACTGCCGGATATCCGGATCTGCCAGGGGCGATTCGATGTATTGCTGCAAAAGGCCGGCACATTCCTCATATATCAACGACAGAGGCGCATCTTCGCGAATCAAATGATTTTTTTCATCCGGTACGTTTACCTGATGAATGGCTGCAAACAGGGCGGCGGCATCCGCGAGATCCTGCCTGTAATCCAGGGCTTCTCCCGGCAGATAATCCATGATCAGGATGCCCCGGTCAAAAAATGACCGCGTATCGTCCACATAATGGGGTCGGGGCGTCACCCCGCTGTGCCGCAGCAGGTTCAGTGCCCGGTACTCATACTCAATCTGATCATCGCGATCGATCTGGGTGCCGATGTTCACCCGAAAGACAAGCTGTATCGAATTTGAGGCAATCCGATAATTGAGATTGTACTCCCCCTGGGCCAGGGGCGAGACCGTAAATTGGCTTCCCTGCATGACCGGGATATGGTCCCAGCTTTTGGCCGCCAGGTATTCAGTTACTTTGGGCAGCATATCGGACATCAAGTCTTTTGCCATGGTCTGTTATAGCTCTTTGGTAGGTTAAAAAAGTTCGTGGGCCGTTTAGTTCGTAAGCTGGTAAGTTAAATGAGTTAAGCTCGTAAGCTGTTGAGCTCATTAGTTGGTAGGCTAATTGAAAAAGGATTCAAATTCTTTAAGCTTATGAACTAATCAACTTATGAACTCATCAGCTATTCTATCAGATCCTTTACGCTTATGAGCTTATCAGCTAATGAACTTATCAACTTATAACCTCATCAACTATTTGTGTCCGTGTCCCAAAACCATACAAAATCGATATCATCTTTTCAAATAAATTATACTTCAGAGGGAAATATGCGGATTTTTTCGGGCGGCAGGTACAGGCCGACCTGTTGCCCGGGGGTGAAGTCGGCATCTGAAGCGAGGACCACGAAACGGCTATCCTGACATTGCACCCAGATGCGGGTGGCGCTGCCTTCGAAGTTTATTTTCTGGACCCGGCCCTTGAGATTGTAATTTGACTCCGAGGTGATAAGAATATCTTCCGGACGGATCGTGGCCGTCATCTTATGCCCGTTGCCGTTGGTCAGTGAGGTCGGAATGGTGGTAATCGCCGATTGAAAGTGCCCGTTTTTGATGCGGCCGGTAATAAAATTACAGCCGCCGAAAAAGCGGGCCACATCGGGGTCCGCCGGCCGGTAAAAAAGCTCCCGCGGTTCACCGACCTGGCGCAGGCGTCCGTTTAAAAGCAGCCCCACCCGGTGCGATATCATCAGCGCTTCGGCCTGATCGTGGGTAACGAACAGGGTCGTGATCCGGGTTTCAGCCTGAATATCCTGGATCAATTCCCGCATTTGCTGCCTCAGGTTGGCATCGAGATTGCTCAGTGGTTCATCCAGCAGTAAAATGGCCGGTTTGAGCACCAAGGCCCGGGCCAGACTGACGCGCTGCTGCTGGCCGCCGGACAATTCATGAACTTTGCGGCGTCCCAGACCGGCAAGTTCCGTCAGCTGCATGATTTCCCGGATTTTTTTGCCCGAGTCCCGGTCTTGAAGCCGCTGCATACGCAGGCCGAAAGCGATATTTTGTTCCACGTTTAAAAAGGGGAAAAGCAGGGATTTCTGGAACACCATGACGGCGCTTCGTTTTTCCGGCGGCAGATGGTTGACCGGCTGCCCGTCAATGAAAATTTCACCTTGATGCGGCCGGAGCAGACCGGCAACCGCCTTGAGGACCGTGGTTTTGCCGGTTCCACTGGGGCCCAGCAGTCCAACCATCTCGCCGTCGCGGACCTCGAGGCTAAAATCGCGGACCACCGGTTCGCCGTCATAGCGGATGGTCAGATTTTTCAGCCGCAGTTCACCCATCAGTGCACCCCCGCCACGCTCTTGCCGCCCAGGTACCTGGCGCTGAAAAGCAGTGCCAGTAAAGCCGGCGCCACAAAGACCAGGCTGACGGCCGCCGCCACCGGCCGGTCTCCGCTGCCCATCAGGGCAAACAACAATATGGGCAGGGTGGTGACCCTTCCACCGCCGATAATCAGCGTGCTCAGGTATTGACTCCAGGAAAGCAAAAAGGAAAACAGGCCGGCCACCATGATACCGGGCAGGGTCAGCGGCAGCATCACCCGGGTGATGATATTCCAGGCGTTGGCGCCTAAAGAGCGTGCCTGGCTTTCGAAATCGGGATTGTAATTTGAAAACACCCCCCACATCACAAAAATCGAATAGGGCAGGCAAAAGGTCAGGTGCACCAGTACCACCCCGATAAAGGTTTCCGCCAACCCCAGCCTTATAAACCATAGATGCAAGCCCATGGCCACACACAGCGGCGGGACGATTACGGGCAGCATCAGCATGACCGAAATGGTGTCTTTGGCCCTGAAATCATACAGACCCAGGGCCCGGCCGGCCGGCACTCCGATCACGACGGAGATTGCCGCCGTGGCGAGTGCCACCAGTATACTCTGAACCAGACCTGACATAATCTGACCGCCGGCGGTGCCGAAGACATATTGCCAGGCCCTTAATCCCCATTGTTCAGGCAGAAGCTGGGGATAAAACCAGCGGGTGCTGAATGACCAAATAGCCAATACGGCAAACGGCAGCAACACCCCTCCCACCAGGGCGGTATAGGTAATATTTCGGTTCAACGTGTTCACAGGACAATTCCGCGCCGCCGGGCCATTTGGGTGAATAGCTGGGAAAATACGACCGCGACCACCACAATTGCCGCAATAATCAAGCCGGTGGCGATGCCTTCAGGCCGGGCTAACAGGTCTACATCGCTGTAATTTTTGTAAGCCCAAACCGGCAGCATCATTGGATAGGTTTGCCCCAGCAAAAACGGCACCTCGAACGCACCGAAGGTGTATGCAAATACGATCAGACTGGCCGCGCCGAGGCTGGGAGAAATCGTGGGCAGGGTGATGTGGCGAAACCGCTGCCAGCGTCCGGCTTTAAGCGTCCGGCCCACCTCCAATAGTTCAACACCGCTGCGGCGCAGTACCGCCAAAATCATCAGTGTGATAAACGGGATTTCTTTCCAGACATAGGTCAGTATAATTGCGATACCCCAGCGATCGTTTACCAGCAGCGGAAAGGCTGCCGATGAATCGATCAGGCCAAGGTTGATCATCGCCCTTGAAATAAGACCGGTCGGCGTCAGCATAAATACCATGGCCACTGCGATCACCAGGTGCGGCACCGTCAAGGGAATCTGAAAGATAAAATGAATGAGGCGGCTTTTTTCAGACAGCGCAACCAGAAAGGTTGCCATGACAATGCTGATCGCCGCCGCGATTGCCGTAGAAGTCAGTGCGACATACAGCGTCAACCATAAACTCTGCAAAAAATCCGGGTCTCCCAACACATTGGCAAAATGCTTCAAAGACAATGACTGCATGCCGGCGGCCGGCAAATACCCCAACCCCTGTACGAAGCCCAGCCCCAGACCGCCGCCGAACAAAATCATTACGACAACCAGTGCCGGCGCAACCATCCGGCTGACCGCTACGAATCCCGGGCTGATACGTGTCCGGGCGTCGGTATTCGGCAGTAGGCGCTTGTCGCCGGCAGTTGAAGAATCTGAATTGATGGCTTTTTGGTTCATGTGTTTATAGGTTCAGGGTTTAAGGTTTAGGGTATAAGGTTCAAGGTTCTGGGGTTCAAGGTTCTGGGGTTCAAGGTTCTGGATTCAGGGTTCAGTGCTCAGGGTTCAGCCCGGCCGCCGACCTGATAAGCTTCCAGATTAATCAAATAATAAACTGATGAACGTCGAACATCGAACGCTCAACATCGAACGTCCAATATTGATTACGCTACGCTTTGTCTTTCTTTAACAAACAAATCGAAGAATGCTGATCCGATTAATATCGAAATGTTAATTCACTTTGCTTTTTTTTATTCCGTCATGTGTCCTCTGTCTTCTGACCTCCGTCATCTGTCCTCTGTCCTCGGTCTTTTGACTTCTGTCCTCCGGCATCTGACTTCTGTCATCTGACTTCTGTCATCTGTCCTCTGTCCTCCGGCATCTGACTTCTGACTTCTGTCCTCTGTCCTCTGTCCTCTGACCTCTGTTCTCTGTTCCCGTCATCTCCCTTTAAGCACATGCTGATCCCAGCCTTTTTCCAGGCGGATTAAAATCTTCGACGGCGGTTCCGGAAGCTGATGGCCCTGCAGTTCTTCATCCGACAGCGTCGCAATGCCCCGGGGCAGGTTCTTGAACTTAGCCTGCCAGTCCGGATCCAATCGCCCGATATCAATGGCCGGCATATCGCCCCAGACTTCGATGTTCGCCTTTTGGAGCTGCGCTTCGGGTGAAATCAGAAAGTTGGCCACCACCATGGCCCCTTCCTTGTCGGCCGCGTTAAACGGGATCGCCACGAAGTGGGTGTTGCTGATGGTGCCCTCTTTAAACACGAAGGTGCGCACGCTTTCGGGATACAGTCCGTCGTGGATCATTTCAGATGCTTTGCCCGGGTGATAGCTCATGGCAAAATCCACTTCTCCATCGGCCAGGAGCTGATGCAGCTGAACCGGACTTTGAGGGTAGGTCCGGCCCTGACGCCACAGACTCGGCGCCAGGTCGATCAATACCTGGTAGGTTTTGTCGGCCGCTGCTTCGAAATCTTTTTCGTGGTAGTTGCCCTGCCAGGAATCGACATCCCCGGCTACGTGATAGAATACATGGCGCACAAACACGGAACCGGTAAAATCCGGCGGCGCCGGATAAGTGAAGCGGCCCGGGTTCAGTTTGATCCATGCCAGCAGCTCACCGACGGAACGCGGCGGGTCCGGGATGCGTTTTGAATCGTAGATCATGACCACCTGGGCGCTGCCCCAGGGTGATTCCAGCCCCTGTACGGGTTCGCCAAAATCGTTGGCAACCGATGATCGGTTCCAGTCCACCAGCTTTTGATGGGGCAGACGATCGGCAAACGGCCCGTACAATAAATCGTTTCTTTTGCAGGTGCGAAAGTTTTCCCCGTTGATCCACATCAAATCGACCTCGCCCCCTTCGGTCTTGCCGGCCTGCTTTTCAACCAGAAGCTTGCTGACCACCTCGGCGATGTCTTTAATGGGCACCTGGCGTAACTCGATGCCGTAAAGCTCCTCGAGGCGTGGGGCCAGGAAACCGTTTACGTATTCATTGGTGGATGAGAATCCGCCGTACATATACCAATCCACGCGCTGACCCCGGGCGCGTTCGACAACTTCAGCCCAGGTAAGGGCCATGCCCTGTGAAGAAAAGGTGACACCGGTAAGCACCATGAGAACACTGAATATAAGGAGCCGCCTTGCATACTTTATACTTCCTTTCATCCATCCCCCTCCAACTAAATTAGTTTACTACCTCGATAGAGTCAAAAACCAAAAGAGAGTCATTCGTTATACGTTATTTGCTATTGGTTCGAATGGAATGATATCTGATATTGCATATCACTAACGCTATAAATCTAAAATCAGGATCTCAACTAACTCCAATAACGATCAACAAATAACTAAAATCACACAAATAAGCGCTTTTCGCTCATTTAGGGTACTATTAATATCCGGTCGTTCAAACGTCGCCGGCCTTACATTTAAACTGATCGGTTCTATGTTCAGGGTTCAGGATTCAAGTTTTAAGGCTAAAAGGTTTCAACCGATTGAAATTGCTCACCAAACTGAATGATTGTTGCGCCTAACTTATTACAGCTTTTTTTCACCCACGAAGGGCACGAAGTTCACGAAGAAATTACAAGGTGGGCCCTTAATTCCGGCATTAAACCACCACTTCCAGTGTTGGACTCGAAAAGGTTCTGCCGATCCGGTGAAAGACCAATGAGGCTTGAATAAATACGAAATCCGAAACAAGTATCAAATCCGAAGGTCCAAAGGTTCAAAACGGTCAAGACCAGAAGATAAAAGCACCGAGTAAAATCGCTCGACGTGTAGATATCGATACTCCCTGTTGGATCGGAAATGTTTTTGTTAATTGATTTTATGTCATTGGATTTTGTTTCGTGTTCCGGATTTCGGATTTAAATCGTTGTGTCAGTGGTCTGACCCCTTTCCCGGTGGTTTCCTGAGGCCTCCCGCCCAGCGGGAGGAACGCTCACTTTTTCTTTGCGCCCTTCGTGGCTAAAAATCTAATTTACCCACCCGCCTCGGTGTGGCGGTGCGCAAGGATGGCTTCAAGCCATGTGCGTCACAATCCCCCGTGCGAATTCCGAGCATTTAACCTCGGTGGCACCTTCGATCTGGCGCGCCAGGTCATAGGTGACGATGCGGGCTTTGATCGTCGCCTGGAGAGCGGTGCGGAGGGTATCGGAAGCTTCCCGCCACCCCATATAATCCAGCATCATGGCGCCCGACAGGATTACCGAACTCGGGTTGACTTTGTCCAGCCCGGCATATTTGGGGGCGGTCCCGTGGGTGGCTTCAAAAACCGCGCACCGGTCGCCGATATTGGCGCCCGGGGCCATTCCCAGTCCCCCCACCTGGGCCGCCAGGGCATCTGAAATATAGTCACCGTTTAAATTGGGTGTCGCAATCACCCCAAACTCATCAGGCCGCAGCAAAACCTGTTGAAACAGCATGTCGGCAATGCGATCCTTGATCAGCACCTTGTCTTTGGGCACCTTGCCCTGATAGTCATCCCACAGTTCTTTTTCCGTGATCGTCTGGCTGCGAAATTTTTCGAGGGCGACCTCATAGCCCCATTTCGCGAATGCGCCCTCGGTGAATTTCATGATATTGCCCTTGTGCATCAGCGTAACACTGGGGTACCCGTTGTCAATCGCATAGGCAATGGCGCTGGCCACGAGGCGCTTGGTATTCAGGGCGCTGATCGGTTTGATGCCCAGACCCGTATTGGCGGTCAGGCTGGTGCCCATCTGGTCATTCAGAAAGCTTCTGACTTTTTCGGCCTCCGCACTGTCAGCCTGATATTCGATACCGGCATACAGATCCTCGGTATTCTCCCGGAAAACCACCATGTCGATTTTTTCGGGATTTTTCATGGGGCTCGGCACGGTATCAATATACTTAACCGGGCGCACGCAGGCAAAAAGATCCAGCTTTTGCCGAATCGCGACATTGAGACTCCGGATGCCTTTGCCCACCGGTGTGGTCATGGGTCCCTTGATGGCAACGACATGCTTTTCGATGATCTCCAGGGTTTCGTCGGGCAGCCAGTTGCCGGTCTGCTGAAAGCTTTTTTCGCCCGCCATGACCTCGAGCCAGTTTATTTTGCGCTGACCGGAGTAAGCCTTTTCTACAGCGCTGTCCATTACCAGTTGGGAGGCATGCCAGATGTCCGGACCAATGCCGTCTCCTTCAATGAAGGGTATGACCGGACCATCGGGTACATTCAGAGAACCGTCTTCAGACTTGCGTATTATGCCATCATTGGTCATTTTAAAAATCCTTTTGAGAGTTACGTTCCAATATCTTTATACCTAATTTTGGATTTTAGATTTCGGATTTTGGATTTAAGGTTCGCCTCGGTTCGACTGAGCTCGCCGCAGACGGACCATAAATCCGCAATCCGCAATCCGCAATCTAAAATCCTCAATCCTCTCCCATCACCTTGCGCAGAACATAAGGCAAAATGCCGTTGTTTTCAAAATAGGTCACATCGACTTCGGTGTCCAGTCGGGCGATGACTTCAAAATCGATTTGCCGGCCATCCGCTTTGACGGCTTTAACCTGCAGAACTTTGCGCGGCTCCATGTTTTCGACGCCGCTGATGGAATACGTTTCGGAACCGTCCAGATCGAGACTGCTCCAGCTTTGGCCCTCTTTGAACACCAGCGGCAGGGCACCCATGCCGACCAGATTGCTGCGGTGGATGCGTTCGTAGGATTCGGTGATAACGGCCTTGATCCCCAGCAGGTTCGTGCCCTTGGCCGCCCAGTCCCGCGAAGAGCCGGTGCCGTATTCCTTGCCGCCCAGGACTACCAGCGGTATGGATTCGGCCAGGTAATCCATGGCGGCATCGTACACGAACATTTCATTGCTGGCCGGATATTTTAGGGTGTAGCTGCCTTCCTTTTGCCCCACCATCTGATTTTTAATCCGGATGTTGCCGAAGGTTCCTCGCATCATGACCTCATGGTTGCCCCGGCGGGAGCCGTAGGAGTTGAAATCCCGGTGGGCGACCCCATTGTCGATCAAGTACTTGCCGGCCGGATATTCTTGCGGAATAGCGCCGGCCGGTGAAATGTGATCGGTGGTGACTGAATCGCCCAGCACCAGCAGCGCGCGGGCATCGGTGATATTTTCGGCCCGGTCCAACTGCAGTTTAAAGCCGTCGAAATAAGGCGGCTTTTTTATGTAAGTGGAATTTTCATCCCAGTCAAAGGTGGTGCTTTCCGTGACCTCGAGGCGGTGCCAGAAATCGTCGCCTTCAAATATCTTTTCGTACTCGTTTTTAAAAAACTGCTTTTTGACATGCGCGGCTACCAGTTGATTAATTTCGTCCGCGGAAGGCCAAATGTCTTTGAGGAATACCGGCCGGCCATCTGACCCCGTTGCCAGCGGTTCGCTGGTCAAATCGATGTCGATTCTACCGGCCAGGGCAAACGCCACCACCAGCATGGGGGAGGCCAGGAAGTTGGCTTTTACGCGCTGGTGGATGCGGGCTTCGAAATTGCGGTTTCCCGACAGAACCGCAGCGACGGTCAAATCATTCTTGGTGACGGCCTCGTCAATCTCGGGCGGCAGGGGGCCGCTGTTGCCGATGCAGGTGGTGCAGCCAAAGGCCGCCAGATTAAATCCCAGTGTTTCAAGATAAGACGCCAGACCGGCGTCTTTCAGGTAGTCGATCACCACCTTTGACCCCGGCGCCAGGGAGGTTTTCACGTAAACCGGCACCTGCAATCCTTTTTCCACCGCTTTTTTAGCTACCAGGCCGGCACCCAGCAGGACAAAGGGATTGGAAGTATTGGTGCAGGAAGTGATGGCGGCGATCACGATGCTTCCGTCGCAAAGCTTAACCTGCTGCCCGTTGTAACCGATTTCGCAAACCTTTTTTTTGGGCGCACAGTCTTCTTCGCGGCTTGTTCGGCTGCCGGATTCATCATGGTACTTCGAGATATGGGCGACATCGGTATCCCTTTCATAGTCGCACCCCAGTATAGTGGCGAAGCTGTCTTTAAGTTCCGGCAGATTGATTCGGTCCTGGGGTCTGGCAGGCCCGGCGACCGCCGGGACCACCTGGGTCAAATCCAGCTCGAGCACCTCGCTGTATACGGGGTCTTCCTCTCCGGTATAAAAAAGCCCCAGCGCCTTGGCGCAATGCTCCACGACTTCAGCCTGCTGCTCTCGATTGGTCATTTTAAAATAGTCGATGGTTTTTTCATCAACCGGAAAAAATCCCATGGTGGCGCCGTATTCCGGGGTCATGTTCGACAGGGTGGCCCGATCCGGTACGGTCAGCTGTTTCATGCCCGGGCCGAAATACTCGACGAATTTTTCTACGACTCCATGGGTGCGAAGCATTTCGGTGACTTTCAGCACCAGATCCGTGGCCGTCACACCTTCCTGCAACTCACCCACCAGCCTGACCCCGATGACTTCGGGTATCGACATATAATAGGGCTGTCCCAGCATGACGGCTTCGGCCTCGATGCCGCCGACGCCCCAGCCCATCACACCGATGCCGTTGATCATGGTGGTGTGGGAGTCGGTGCCGACGAGAGTGTCCGGATAGGCCGTGAAACCGTTGCCGTTGTTTTCCGCGATAACTATTTGTCCCAGATATTCGAGGTTGACCTGGTGGCAGATTCCGGAATTGGGCGGGACGACGCTGAAATTGTCAAAACTTTTTTGGGCCCATTTAAGCAGGGCGTATCTTTCCGAATTCCTTTCATACTCCTTGGCCACATTTTTTGTGAGGGCATCGGGTGTGCCGAAGAAATCCACCTGCACCGAATGGTCGACAACTAAATCCACCGGCACCAGCGGATTAATTTTCGTGGGATCGCCCCCCAGGTCTTTGACCGCATCGCGCATGGCCGCCAGATCGACCACAGCCGGCACCCCTGTAAAATCCTGCATCAACACACGCGCCGGATGATACGGTATCTCCAGCGGCGCCTCGTAGCGTTTTTGCCATTTGGCGATGTTGAGCAGATCCGCTTCCCTTACTACCCGGCCGTCCAATTTGCGCAGCAGGTTCTCAACCAGAATTTTGATGGAATAGGGCAGGTTGCGGACCGTTGCGATTCCTTTTTCTTCCAGCTTGCTAATGTCGAAGATCTGATATTCCCGGCCCTGAACATTGACATGGCTGATAAAATCGGTGTTATCCATGGCGGCTCCTTTTTTTTGTAGTGTTTAGTTCTACTTGGTCACATAATCTGTATAAGAAATCTATTCGAGCATCTAATGGTTGCCATTGTAATTAACAAATAATCTAAAATTTAAAATGATCTAAAATGATCTATAATTATGGTATTCTGTCGGTTTTATAAAAGAAGACAGAGCGCAGCGTTTCCTTAATTTTAGTCATTTCAGGCAATTTAGTTCAGTTTAGGCAATCGCGTATTCCAAAATATCAGATCGCTATATTAAGATGCCAAAGTAAAAAATTAATATGACAAAGTAGAGCTATGGATAAATCTATAATTGGTTCCCGCGGAACCAATTGCTTTACTTCCCGTGGGCTTCAATTCTGTGGACATATTTTACCCATTCAGAGCCGTAGCGATCTTCGGCCACTACCCGTAAAGGATATCCATGTTCTGTGGGAAGTACTTTTCCATTGACTTCATAAGCCAGAAATATTTTATCGGCGGCAATTTCATCAATAGGAAATCGGTTGATTTTGGCATAGCGCCCGGCCGGCCCCCTGAAGCTGACGTGGCTGATGCCCGTTTCGGCCTCGGCCAGCTCGAGCAGTCGGTTGACCGAAATGCCCCTCCACCTTGCGTGAATAGTAAAAAATCCCGGGCAAATCAAGAGAACTTTTTTCTCGAAAGACTGCAATTCAAGAAGCTGCTCATAGGTCAGTTTTAACGGTTTCTTAACCCGCCCAATCACTTCCAGGCGCCATTGCTCCAGATTGACCTGGTGATCGGTCAATCCCATGGTCTCGAAATCTTCCAATGGCATGATTTCCAGGTTGCTGGCATCCAGATCTGCCGGGTTGTGGTCTATCAGGCTGGACATATCCGTGCCTTTGGGCAGGATGATGCGTTTCGTTTTGGCCCAGGCACGCCGAAGTACGGTCGAGAGCGGGGCCAGGAAAAGGCCGATACCCGCAAAAAACCGGATCGTTGCTTTAATGAAAAGCCTGCGGGAGGTCGAAGATTTTGTTCTTTGGCCGTTACGTTTCATTGCGTATAAGATGTTGAATTCCATTTGATTCGGCAACGATCACATCGCTGGCCAGCGCCAGAAAAAGTCCGTGTTCCACAATCCCGGCCCGTTCATTCAACTCAGCCGCTAATTTTGACAGATCGGTTATCGGGCCGAAATCGGCATCCAAAATCAGGTTGTTTTGATCGGTATTAAAATAGCCGCCGGCGTTCCGGCGGCGAATGGACACCGCAGCACCCAACGCTTCCAAAAAGCAAGCTTCGGTCTTGACGGCAAAGGGAATTACTTCTATCGGCAGCGACCAGTTGGTGCCGAGGCGGGACGAAAGCTTGCTGCCGTCGACAATAATGATATTTTGGCGGCTGGCCTGGGCGACGACCTTCTCACGCAGCAAGGCGCCGCCGCCGCCTTTTATCAGGTTCAAATCCGGGTCGACTTCGTCGGCGCCGTCAATGGTAATGTCGATTTGCTGATGTTCATCGAAGCCGACCAGTGGAATTCCCAGCTCAGTCGCCAGTTTCGCGGTGCGGGCCGAGCTGGGTATCCCCACGATGTTTTCCAATTCACCGGAATTTATCCGCTCCGCTATGCGCTGAACCGCAAAATTAGATGTGCTGCCGCTGCCGAGACCGACCACCATACCGGACTCGACAAATTCCACTGCACGATTGGCTGCCTGTTGCTTTAATTCATCCTGGGTTGGCATAGTCTTCTTCCCTGGGTATCATGCCTGCTTTACATGTTTTGAATATTTAGACTTCAAGCCGGAAATAGCGAGTTAGAGCATGGCGCAGAGGGCAAAGGGCAGAGGGCAGGGAGCAAAGCGCTGAGCGCATGGCGCTTGGGGCATAGCGCATGGGGCACTGCGCTGAGCGTAAGGTGATCATTGGTATTGACTGAAGTGTGGTCCCTTGACCTCTCTGCTCTCTGCGCTTTGCGCTGTGCCCTCTGCTTTGTGCGCCATGCACCTTGCACTCTGCGCCGCGTGTCTCGCCCTAAGCCCTCTGCGCCACGCGCTGTGCCCTTTGCGCCATGTTCTCAGCCCTAAGCCCTCTGCACCACGCGCTGTGCCCTTTGCGCCATGCTCTCAGCCCTAAGCCCTCTGCGCCACGCGCTGTGCCCTTTGCCCCATGCTCTCAGCCCTAAGCCCTCTGCACCACGCGCTGTGCCCTTTGCGCCATGCTCTCAGCCCTAAGCCCTCTGCGCCACGCGCTGTGCCCTTTGCCCCATGCTCTCAGCCCTCAGCCCCCTGCGCCCTGTTGTGCTAGGCGATCTCTTTTTTCGGCCAGGCTCTGCATCAGCGCGTCAAAGGGCTTGGCAAATGCGATGACCCCGTCATCCTGCAATTTTTGAGTGATGGCGCTCAGATCGATGCCATGGGTGTTTAGTTCATCAACTTGCCGGTATGCCTCTTCCACGCCCCGGGTCAGCGTTTCAGCGACTTGGCCGTGATCCATGAAACTGTCGACGGTTGCCGGCGGCAGGGTGTTGACCGTCTGGGGGCCAATCAGCTCGTCCACGTAGATAGTGTCCGGGTAGTCCGGATTCTTGGCGCTGGTGCTGGCCCACAGCACGCGCTGCACCCGTGCGCCGTTGCTTCTTAGTTTTTCCCAGCGCGGCCCGTCAAAAATTTTTTTAAATTCAGCATAGGCGATTTTGGAATTGGCGATGGCAATTTTGCCCTGCAGCGCCGTTGCATTAACTTCGGCCAGGGCCTGGTCGACCGCCGAGTCCACCCGACTGACAAAAAACGATGCGACAGATGCCACGCGATCAACCGGATGTCCGCCTTTTACCGTGGGACCGAATCGAGCCAGCTTTTCGAGGCCCGTCAGATAGGCTTCCGCCACAGCCTTATAATTTTCGAGTCCGAATATCAGAGTTACGTTTACATTTACCCCGGCGCCGATCAATTCGGCAATTGCCGGCAGGCCGGCAGCCGTGGCCGGCACTTTGATCATCACATTGGGGCGGTTCAGGGTTTCAAACAGACGCCGGGCTTCGGCAACGGTATTCTGCGTTTCGTCGGCCAGGTGGGGATTGACTTCGAGGCTTACGTAGCCATCCATGCCGTTGGTCGAATCATATATTTTTCGCAGCAGATCGGCAGCCATGCCGATATCTTCGATCGCCAGGGATTCATAGATTTCGTCAATTCCGGTCTCGGTTTTGATCAACTCCCTGATGGCTTCGTCATAGTCATTGCTGCCGGCGATGGCTTTTTCGAATATGGCCGGATTGGAAGTAATTCCCCTGACCCCCTTGTCGATTAATGCCTGAAGCTCGCCGGAAGTGATCAGTGAGCGGCGAATAAAATCAAACCAGACGGACTGACCTAATTTTTCGAGTTCAATCAGCTTTGACATTGGAAATTCCTTTTAGATTTGTTTTCATCATTTGCCATAGTATCAATAGCGGAGATCGTCCAACCATCAATCCTTATGCCTCAATTTTTGAGCAGCCAGAAAAGCCGCTCCCCACAGTCCGCTTTCCTCATCGGTATTCAAAAAGACTGGAGTTTTATGCAGCATGGGCGCCATAATTCTAGAATTCGTAAACTGCCGCTCAAAGGCCGGATGCCGGACAAGAAGCGGCGTCTTCGCCGCGACGCCCCCGGCAATGTAAACGCCGCCGCGGGCCAGCACCTGCAACGCATAGTTCCGACTGACCCGGCCGTAAAAACTTGCCGCCCACTCAAGGGTTTGAGAATCAGCCGACAGCCCGGCACCGACTTCGGCCGGGGTTAATATTTCGCCCGTCAAATACTGGTGCACGAGACTCAAGCCCCGGCCGGAGACGATATGTTCCATTTCGACATACGGCACACCGAGCCGATCAATCACAAACTGCATAAACTCAAACTCCGCTGGGGATTCAAACGGGAAAACGCAGTGCCCCCCCTCAGACGGAACCGCCACATATCCGCCGTCGCCATCCGGGGCCAGGGCAGCCATTCCCAGGCCGGTCCCGGCACCGACCACCGCCAGGGATGCGCCGGAATCTATTTGGCCGGCTTTTATCGGCATGGCCGATTGAGCTATCGGTGAGCGGCAGGCATAAGCCTGGGCGACGAAGTCGTTTATGAGGATGCAGGGCAACAGGTTGAGTCTTTTGAAATCGCCCGTTAGATCGATATCCCACGGGATATTGGGCGGATTGCTGTAAACACCGTCGACAATCGGTCCGGCGACGGCCAGTACAGCGATATCGCTTTGATCCGTGGGCAGGGAAAAGCCCGACCCGTTCAGCTGTTCCAGCAAGTGTGAGAAAGAATTCGACCGGCGGGTCTCGATCCACCGGGTGCTATTTAGCACAAGTTCGGCATTCTCATCCAGGGTAAAGTGGGCAAAGCGGCTGTTGGTTCCGCCGATATCAGCGGCAAGAATTTTCTTCATACATAACTCCGCTGAAGGTTCTGTTTGCGACCTAAAGGCCTAAAGCATTTTGGTGAAATAGTCATGGAATAATGGAATGCTGGAATACTGGAATAGTTGGAATTAAGAGAGCCCGCTTTTCTAATAGCAAAATTGCATGCTCTTTCCCAAAATTCCAATTTTCCATCATTCCACCATTCCGATTTCGGCAGCCCTCATTTTTCATTGGAACCGTTTTAGGCAGTAATAAAGCGGTCCGAAAGTCATTGACCTCACCCCTCGCCTTTGACTTTTTTTATGATCTTGGGGATGAAAAAGGAGAATATAAACAGACCGATCGAAAAGAACACCTTAAACGAAATTAATTCCGCCCAATTGCCGGATGCCCAGACTTCTTTCAAGGTTCCGATGAAAAAAGTGAAAATAAAGGTCCCGACGATGATACCCAGACCGGTGCCGAACACATAGTCCCGGAAATGAACTTTAGTCAACCCCATACCGAAATTCATGGGGGTGAAGGGGAAATACACCAGGCGCAGGTACAGGACGGTGGCAAACCCATTGCGTTCAATGGCGTCGTCATATTTTTGCAAGCGGTCGCCAATCAATGAGGCTGCAAATTCTCGGCCCAGGGTGCGTCCGATCCAAAACGCAATACTCGCGCCGACCATGGCGCCGAACCACACGTAAACAAACCCCCAGTAGGCGCCGAATATGGCGGCGCCCAATCCAGTCAACAGGGTGCCCGGCAGGAACAAACATACTCCAACCGCGTAAATTATCATGAAAACCAGCGGGGCCCACAAACCGGCCGCTGCCAAAAAGCGTCCCAGTGCATCCGCATTCAGATAATCCGTAATGCCAGTGTAGCGCACAAAAATGATGGCTGCCAGGATAAAAAACAGCAGTATGCCGGCTTTCAGCAGCGCCTTGCCGCGATTTTTCGGTCCTTCATTATCGACTGTCTCCATAACATCTCATTCCTAAAATAAAAATAAGCTTTCTGACATGAAAAGGTTTCCCCGCTTACGCTTGGCTTCAGACGGGATCGTAGACAGGTGTCAGGTTTCGGGTGTCAGCCCGGTGCCATCCGACGCTGCAGCCAGTTTGATTCAAAAGTATGCCTCTGTCTAACAAATTCTCATCAGAGTCTTGAGAGGCACAAAATTTATCTCCTGAATTGTGAAATCGGGATTCTTAAGGGTTCTCTTACAATGGCCGATTACCCTCTTGATCTCTGTCGTCCCATTTTACTCTAATCTATATATAGTTCTCACCACTTCATATGGACTAAACTCCGAATCTTAATGCAGACACCTGACACCCGACACCTGAACACTGATATCAGGCACTCTCCTCATATCAAGGTGCCCTCTTCCTGCTTTCAGTTTATTTCCGCATCACCGACTAACCTGCTCATTGCCGCCGGCCCCGTACTCCCCGCTTCATAGAATTCGAGTAAATTCTGCTGGTCATCACAGTCTTCACACCGGTCTATAACGGGGGTTAGAAAAGACCAGCTTCTCTCGACACCGTCTTGTCGCCAGAAAAGCATTTGATCGCCGAGCATGCAGTCTAATAATACTTTTTCGTAGGCATCCAGAACCGGTCCGGCATAGTTTTGCTGGTAATTGAAATCCATAGTCACCGTGCGCAGGCAGACCCGGGCGCCGGGATTCTTGGTCTGAAACGTCAGGGTTATCTTTTCATCCGGATAGATTCCCATAATTAAACGGTTGGCAACAATGGTCTCACCCAGGGTGTGGCGAAATAAGGCATGAGGTACGGTTTTAAACTGAATCGCAATTTCAGTCAGTTTGCGGGCAATTCTTTTGCCGGAAGTCATGTAAAACGGCACCCCCTGCCAACGCCAGTTGTCCAGATAGACTTTCAGCATGGCGAAGGTCGGCGTCAACGAAGCGGGGTCCACGCCCGGCTCCTCGCGGTAGGCGGGGACCGTTTCCTGATCAATGACTCCGGCACTATATTGTCCGAGGACCAGAGAATTTTGCAAATCGTTTACCGGAAACGGCCTGAGAGCGCCGAACACCTTGCTTTTTTCATCGCGCACCAAGTCGGCTTCAAATCGGGCCGGCGGCTCCATCGCGATCAGCGCCAACAACTGCATCATATGATTTTGAAACATGTCCCGCAAAACCCCCGACCTCTCGTAGTAGCCTGCCCGGTGCTCCACTCCGAGGGTTTCGGTGGCCGTGATGCTGACATGATCGACATATCTTCGATTCCAAATGGGTTCAAACAGTGAATTGGCAAAACGAAACATCAGCACATTTTGAACCGTCTCTTTGGCCAGGTAGTGGTCGATCCTGAAAATCTGGTGTTCGTTAAAATACTCGTGGAGGCTGCGGTCCAGTTCCATGGCCGTTGTCAGGTTGATGCCGAAAGGTTTCTCTACGACAATGCGAGACCAGCCGTTGCCGCCGGTCTTTTCGGCACTTAAACCGGCCCGACCGATCATTTGGGCCACAGTTTCATATAATACCGGCGGCAGTGCGATATAAAAAATCCGATTGCCCCCGGTATCGTGGTGCAGATCAAGGTCCCGTAAAGATTCAGCCAGGCGGTTATATGAGGCTAAATCATCATAGATCACCGGCTGGTAGTGAAGTGCGGCAGAAAACGCCGGCCAGTGGCTTTGATCCATGATGCCGCTGTCTGTCAAAGCGATTTCCATTTTTTTGCGGAAGGCCTGGTCGTCCAATGCGGTGCGGGCGCAGCCGACGATTTGAAACGTCTTTGGTAATCCGCCGCTGATATACAGGTGAAAAAGAGCCGGGATCAGCTTGCGGGCGGTCAGGTCACCGGTGGCGCCCACGATCACGATGGTGCATGGGTCGGTCGGATCGGGGGCAACACATTCCCCGGGATCGATACCCAGGTCCGGCGTCGTTACAGAAGCGGTTGCCGCTAATTCTGCTCGCTTCCGGCTATCGTCATTATTGTCCATCGTATTGTCCTAAATTGACTTAAACCTCAGTATTTAAATCACAAATAACAAACCACAAATCACAAACAATATCCAAATTACAATGTCTCAAATTCTAAACAGCGATAAATAATTGATTACATAGATCACCCGTTTTGGTCATTGAGATTTTGAATTTGAAATTTGCTTGGGATTTGGTATTTGAGTTTTGGTGCATTATCATGAAACACCTGAAATATAGACTACAACTAAAAAATTCCTTGATTTTTTCTTATTCGCTACAAGTTTCCTCCGCACAAGCTCTGCCTTTCAGGTGGAAGAAAAACTTCAAACCCTTTTGGACTTTTTCTGAAAAGATTTTCGGTGAAAAAAAGGAACCGGCTACCTTTTTGCTGATTTCTCCCAGGGAAGGATAGGGATGGATGGCGGCCGCGAGGGTGGAAAGCTTGACCTTGCCGTTTAAAATAGCGACCCACTCATTCAGCAGATCTTCGGCACGGGGACCCAGGATCTGAATACCGATGGGTTTTTCTTTCTCGTCCAGGATCATTTTGATCCTGCCGGTCAGTTCACCTTCAGCCAAACTGCGATCGTTATCTTTGAATTCTTCCGTCCACACTTTATAGTTTATTCCGGCGTCCCCGGCGCTCTTTTCATTCAGGCCGATACTGCCCAGGGGTGGGTCGGTATAGGTACACCAGGGTAGAAAAGTGTAGTCAACTTTGCGGGGAAGATGAAAGATGGCGTTGCTGACCACGATACCGCCTTCGTATCCGGCGGCATGGGTAAACTGAAATCCGCCGTTGACGTCGCCGGCCGCATAAATGTGCTTGATATTCGTCCTGAGGCGTTTGTCGACATGAATCCCCTGCCGGTCGAATTTAACGCCAATATCCTCCAACCCGAGATCACCGGTGTTGGGGCCTCTTCCCAGGGCGGCGACGATGGTTTCCGCCTTCAGGCTTATCGTGCTGCCCTGTCCGGTTTTAAGAATAACTTCCTTTTGAATGCCCAGGTCCTTCACTTCCTCGATCGAGGAATCGAGATAGAACTCCACGCCCTCCGAATTAAGCACAGCTTGAACCGTATCCGACAGGTCCCGGTCTTCTTTGACCAGAATCTGGGGGGCCATATCCACCACGGAGACTCTGGTACCCAAGCGGCAAAATGCCTGAGACATCTCACAGCCAATGGGCCCGCCGCCCAGGACAATCATCGATTCGGGCAAGCGGTCCAGGGAAAATATATCCTTGTTGGTGATGTGGGGCGTCTGGGCCAAGCCCTTGATCGGCGGGGCTGCGGGGGATGAACCGGTGGCAATAACCCAGTTTTTCGCGGAATAAGTGTTTCCGTTCAATCGAATGCTGTGTTCATCGGTGAATTTTGCCTGGCCGAATTCCACCTGGGCGCCAAGTCTGCAAAAGCGCTCTTTTGAATCATGGTGCTGGATGGTCTCAATGACCGATTTTATGCGTTGAGAGATTTTTTGAAAATCCACCGCCCCCGGGTCGACCGACGGCAAGCCGAACTTTTCCGAATTCTTCATTAAGTGATAAACGTGTGCGGACTTTAGGAGTGTTTTGCTGGGCACGCAGCCGAAATGCAGGCAATCTCCACCCAGCTCGTTTTCTTTTTCCACCAGAAGCGCTTTGGCTCCCAGCTGGGCTGCCCCGGAAGTCACCGTCAACCCCGCGGCGCCCCCGCCGATGATACCGATATCGTAATCATAAGTCGTCATGATCCGCTCCGTTTAATTGAAACTTCAGTTTGCTACTTCCCATTCAGCGACCAATCGTAAGCCAGGTATTTAATTTCAATTTTCTGCTGTTCGGCTTCCAGCTTCTCCTTCAGCTCGGCATCGGCATATTTAAGAAAGAAGCTGAGCGCATCATCGTTGAAATCTTCTGAAAACCATTTGAATATCCGACTGACATGCAGATAGCCGCCCTCGAGCCGATAGCTCTCAGGATTGTTGATGAATGCCCGGGTGGAGTCATCCAGCTGTTGATCGAGTTTTTCCGCTTGAAAGGGCTCTGAGCGCAAGGGAGGACAGCTTTTCGCAGCACAGTTGATAGCAAAATGCACCCGGGGGTCCCTAAATCGCGGCCTGAGGATGTCATGCTCAATATGGTCCAGGGACACTTTTTGGTTGCTGAGCTGCACCACTTTTTTCTTCCAGGGCCCGGTGTTGAATATGCCAAGCTCTTTAATTGATTCGATATCCGGATATTTGGACAAGATCAGCTTTATGGTCCAGGCATTGTAGACATTGGTATAGAAAGCAAACTGCTCTTTGCGTGAAAGGTCATTGGGATCAATGCTTTGAAGCAGCTCGAGGTACTGGTCCAATTTGTCTTCTTCCGATTGGAAGCCGGCATAATTCACCTTGCCGTCCACAACATATTTTTTCAATAATTCACCGAAAAGACTGTGGTTTACACTTCCATTGTTCGAAGCCAAAGGCTGCCTGTGGACGACTGCTGCAGTAATCGTCAAAGCAAGGATTACTGCGAATAGTACTTGTTTGTTCTTCATTATCTTTACTCCGTTGAGCATTCTGTGAATTGGTTGGTACCTGGACGAATAATCGTGATTCCGGTAGGTTGGGTTGAGCCTTGCAATCATCGTTGGGTTTCGTACCTCAACCCAACCTTCAAATACTTATTGTCAGGAGATCTGTCGGCTATAGGAGCGAAACCCAACAAGTAATCTGCAGTTGTTTTCGTTCAGCCACAAATCAGACAACCTTTCGTCGTATTATCGGACCAAAACTTACACCGAATGCTCCGAATTGAAACAAGCAGCACGACAGCCAATCAGAAATGATGCGCGTGGTCGGTTACCGGCCCGGGCCAGGCGCTCTTGCGTCGCGGCTGCTGGGGCTATTCCAAAACCCCGGGCCAATTCCGGTCGGCTTTTTCGATGTACCCCGGAATATCCTTTTGCCATTTCCTTTGAATTTCGCGGCTATAATTCAGATATAATTTATCATCCACTATCTGCCACCCGTTTACCGGGTCTATTTTGGCGGTAGTCCCCATCGCCACGGCATAGGCTCAGTAGCCGCCGTATTGGGGCGCATATTTTTCGGGTGCGGCCTTGAAAAGCGTCAGATGCGCTTCACTTGAAAAGCGCCATTTAGCGCCCTGCCAGCGGTATTCAAATTTTTTTTGGCCTTTGATCGGCTTGGCGGCGGTGAAATAGGCGACCGGGTCATATCCCTTTACGGCGACGCCGGTGAAGGTGGTATTGACAGGGTCTTTTGCCAGGCCTACCGTCGGTGTGGCGGCCAGAATGGCCGCTGCAATTGAAATAAAAATGAAGATGGTTACATTTGCGAATTTCATCTTGAATCCCCACATAATTTTTTTGACAGCTTACCGATTTGTGATTAACTAAAATTATGGTTGGAATAGCGACAGTCAAGACAGCCGCCACAAAATTGTAAGGAATTTGAATTCCCAGCGACGGGAGTTAAGAATGCCAAGCCGTGGGGCTCGACAATGATTCCAATCCAGAGGGGGACAAGTTAACCTTAGATACCATACGGAATAGTGGAATAATGGAATATTGGGAATTGAAAGCGGACGATGATCTGATGCTATATGCGGGTCCGTACCATCCTGAATCAACATTGATCCCGTTCCACTAAACTTAGCTTTCCAACGCTCCAGTATTCCATCATTCCAACCCCGGTGATTACCGCGCGGCCCTTGCGGGGGTCGAATAAAATCAAATTATTTCTCAATCATGGGATCCGTTGAAAACGGCGGTAGACTTCCTCCTGAGAGGTATCCAATTGAAGGTCGCACTGATAATCCACAGCAACATTTTGCAAAAAGTTGACGGTATGACTTCTTACTACCGGAAACTGTGCCAATACGCACCGGGCGTCAACCATCAACTTGACGTTTTCATGCAGGATCCTGACGATGGAAGGACATTGTACAACAATTCAACCCGCTTTTTCCGCGTTCGGGTAAAGACTTCTTTTCAGGCCCTGCCCGAAGCCTACCTGTCATTCAACCCTTTTTTCTACATTAGGCTGGCCTTGTACTTCTATAGAACATTCAAAAAAGAAGATTACGGCTGCCTGCAATTCGCCTCGGCCCATCCGATGAGTCTGTCGGCCATAGCCGCTGCCAAAAGGCTCGGTATACCGGTGATTGGGTCCTACCACACCTTGCTGCCCGAATATGCCAGGTACTGGTCAAACAGAAAATTCCAGGCGCTGTTTGGCGGAAGACTGGTTGCCTGGGGACTGACGGTTTTTGTGAGATGCTGGACCCGGCTCGTTTACGGGGCCGCCGACCTGATCCTGGCGCCGACGACCAAAGTAAAACAATCGCTTCACCGCCTTTATCGCGGTAAACGAATTGAGGTTATCGGCCGCGGGGTGGAAGCGGATGTTTTCAAACCGCAAAAAAAGGACAGGACCAGCCTCTCGGCTCTATACGTGGGAAGAGTTTCAGTAGAAAAGGAGCTCGAGAGGCTTGTCTTTTTGGAGCGCCACCATGGCATCCGGCTCAAAATCGTGGGTGATGGAAAACATTTCGGCGAACTGCGCCAAACACTCCCATTTGCCGAATTTACAGGACGTTTGCAGGGGCAGGATCTGGCCCGCGCATATCGGCATTCAGATATATTTGTTTTCCCGTCTAAAACCGATGCCTATGCCAATGTCGTATCGGAGGCGCTTTGCTCAGGGCTGCCGGTGGTGGCCTTCGATCGTGCGGGTGTCGAGGATCGGGTAAAAGACGGCATCAACGGATATCTGGTCAAAGATGATGCTGAATTCGAACGGGCGGTATTAAAGCTGAAAAGCGCGTCCAGGCTCGCAAAAATGTCAGAAGCGGCCCGCCGATCCGCTTTGGGTTTAAACTGGGAAACCGTGTTCCAAAAACAGCACAATGCTTTTGAGACCGCTGTCGTCGTGCGGCAGCAGAAACTGAGAAAATTTTTTCCGATTCTGCGGCAGGTGGTCTATGCGTTCAACTTTTCGCATGCCCTGCTGGGATCGGTCCGCATGGGATTCTATGTGTTTCTGGCGAACGCCAGTGCCGGGATTGCAGCCGGGTTCGGGGCCGGTTTAAAGCAATCCCTGATCTCTTTTCTGATGGTCGGATTTAACACCAGCTTTTTTGAATTTCTTTACTTTCGCAGCCGCAAACTTGCGATCATTCTGCCAAGCATCCTGACGACAGCCGTGGGAACATCCATCCATTTATACTCAGGTACACCCAATATTATTGCGACCGCCACCACCATTTTCGGACTGGCACTATTTAATTTCAGCATGTTGTCTGAAATTCACCGGCGCCACGAGACGATTTCGCCCTGGGAGTTGACGAGGATTTTTACTCAATACTCGATGAACACCCTGCGGCGTATTAGACGGTTGCTTAAACATAAATTCGGCGGAATCGGGCTGCAGCTTCAGGCCATGCTAGCCCGCTCTTCCGTTGCAAAATCATCCAAGTAATTAGGGATTGGGGAATTAGAGAATAGGGAATTAGAGAATAGGGGATTAGGGAATTAGGGATTTAGGGATTGTGGGATTTAGGGATTGAAGAATTTAGGGATTGAGGCATTGGGGTATTTAGGGATTGAGGGATTAAAAGATAAAATCAATAAATTAAATTGATAGAATTCCTTCAATTCCTAAATCCCTAAATTCCTGAATTTCTAAATTGAATCCTTAATCAATTTTCATGCAGGCCCGGGACGCACAAATGTCCACAGCCATTTTTTTCAAACAAAAATCCGAGGTCTGAATTCGGTCTAAACCCTGAAAGGCGGCGCGAGTGTTTCACTGGCAATACATTCCCAGTAAGTATATGTACATCGGCATTCAATTGATGAGTACGGCATTGGCCTTCTCGAAGGGCCTGACGCCGTCACAGATAATCTTTGCCAACCCGACGCTGCCTTTCGGCGGCTTGTCGATCGCCTCCAAAACAAAAATATTAAAGCGCTTCAACGTGTGCATTCAATTTTTGAATCAGCAGCTGATCCCCCTAAATTTGAAATTCGACGAACGCAAAGCACTGGCCCTCGCATTTCTTGAAACCAATTCATATCCGATAATAGCCAAACCCGACCGCGGCGTCGTCGGTATCGGTGTGCGCAAAATTGACTCCGAAGCGGATTTGGATGAGATCCTCAACATTATGCCGTCGGATTACATGCTTCAGCAATACTGCGATTATCCCCTGGAATATGGCATCTTTTTTTGTAAATTTCCCACTGACGCTTTAGGCCGCGTGGTCTCATTGACAGAAAAAATTGCTCCGTTTGTCTTCGGCGACGGCCGTCACAGCGTACGGCGATTGGTGGAGCTCAATTCCGATTTCAAATTCAATAAAGAGGCCCTGCTTTCCCATGCCCGCAACCTTGATTACATTCCTCAAAAAGGTGCCTGGCATCAGGTGATTATCCAGGGCAGTCACACCTACGGGTCGATATTTAAAGATCGAAATGACCAGATCAGCCAACCGCTCGAATCCTGGCTAAATGAGCTTTGCGCGGAGGATAGTGAATTTTACTTCGGCCGTTTCGATATGAAGATCAAGGATCGGGAAGCATTGCGCACCGGAAAGGGTGTCAAAATCATTGAACTCAACGGCTGCTGGTCGGAACCGATTCATATATATGATGATCGCCACAGCTTTGTATTTGCCGCCAAGGAACTCTGCCGATCATATGCCCGGGCTTACAAGATTGCCAAATTTAATAAGAAAAGACTTCAACTCAAAGCTTCATCTGCCGAGCTGTTGACTGCTTACCGCACCTACCTGCAGGAAAAAAACGACATAATTCGGGTGGTCGGATAATTTCTGCATTCCAGCCACTACATCTTCCATGGTAACCCGCAAATTCAGACCTAAAACCACTTTTTGTTCTAATGAGACGCAGAAATTATATTTTGTTTTTTTAAATCGGATATGCACAAAATAGAATTAAAACCGACAAATTTCTGCATTTTTCGACGAAATTCGCGTCAAATCTGACCAGTTAATGTACATCTTTTACTAGTTGCCGTTCAGATTCGGATTAAAAGTAGAGAAAATGATACCTTGATTTAGGCCGAATTATTATTATTTTGGTTGAAACCATAAACTTAAAAAGGAGGCTTAACCATGCAAGAACGTAGTGGAGTGATCACTTTTCAGGGCAATCCGCTGACATTACAGGGAATAGAGCTTAAGGTGGGAGACAAGATGCCGGATGTGGCATTGCTGGCGAATGACTTAAGCCCCGTTCAACTTTCATCTTACAAAGGAAAGGTTTGCATCATATCTGTCGTGCCGTCCCTGGATACACCGGTTTGCGACATGCAAACCCGCAAGTTTAATGAGGAAGCCGGCAGCCTGGATGACAATGTGGCCATTCTGACCATGAGCATGGACCTGCCGTTTGCACAGGCACGCTGGTGCGGGGCCGCCGGAGTCGAAAAGGTCACCACTTTATCCGATCATCGCGATGCGGCCTTCGGCGAAGCCTTTGGTCTTTTGATCAAAGAACTGCGCCTGCTGGCACGGGCGGTGCTTGTCGTGGACGCAGACGGCACGATTCAGTATATCCAACTAGTCAATGAGGTAACCGAGGAGCCTGACTACAATGCCGCCCTCGAGGCCGTCAAGAAGTTGGTATAACCCTGGTCCGGATTCTGCTGTGGTGAGGAGTCGATGGGGTGGGGCAGCGCTTGCGCCGCCCGCCGCCCTGTATTTGCTGCCAAAAAAATTCGAATGATCTTCAGTTTCGATTTTGGTCCAACATGGTATTGTCGAATCTCATTTTTGAAGTCTTATTTGCGTAATCTTTGCGTTTCATGAAATGATTTTCTCATCATGAAAACACGAGAAGTTTCTCAGCTTTATTTCGTGTTTTTTTGATTGATTCTTTGGTTCCGGCTTGTCCGGGTTAGGTATAGCAGATTTTTCGTCATATAAATAGACACAATCAATTTCTGGGCGGACCTTTAGAATGAACCAAAACCGGACCGCGAAAACTTCCCGGCTCGATGATCCCGAAAGTTGGGTTGATCTATACGGAGATCTATTATATCGCTTTGCCCTGTCGAGGGTCAAAGATTCGTCCATTGCAGAAGATATCGTTCAGGAGACATTTCTGGCGGCTCTTAAATCACGTGACAATTTCAAGGGGCGCTCAACGGCCCGAACCTGGTTGATTGCGATTTTAAAGCACAAAATTGTCGATCATATACGCAAAAAGGTTCGGGAACCGGGCTCCGATAAAATTGAATCATTGTCGGACGCCGCGGCCAACGATTCCATCGAAGGCAGTTTCAAAGATGATGGCGGGTGGCTCAATCGTCCTGCTAAATGGGATCTCAATCCCATGAAAATTTATGAGCAAAAAGAATTTATGGACACTTTATATCGTTGCCTGGCGGATCTTCCCAAGCGTCAGGCCGCGGCTTTTATGATGCGTGAACTGGACGAATTAAGCACGGGGGAAATTTGTAAGGCCTTGAATATTTCTGCGACGAATAGCTGGGTCATCCTCTACCGGGCCCGTATGTGGCTGCGACAGTGTATCGAAAAAAATTGGCTTGCCGCTGACAGCTAATTCGCCGTCCGGGCAAAAAGAACTATTTTTATAGTTTTTCTAGCAGCACACTACAATTTATCCGTGCCGGTTGCCACATTTTTCCGGGTGGAGCAATCAGAGATTTGACTATGTCACACTGGATGTTTAACTGTCGGGAGACTTCCAAGAAAGTTTCCAAATCTATGGATCATAATCTTCCGCTACATGAACGGATGATGATAGCCGCTCACCTCTGGATGTGTAAATATTGTCGACGGCTCAAGAACCAAATGCTGATACTGAGAAATGCCCTGCGGTTAACCGATTTAGCCGGCAAAGATGAAGACCGATCCTTAACCCTGTCAAGCGAAGCCAGGGAACGAATCAAGCTGTCCATTAGAAAAATATATCTTGATTCGATTGAATAAGCGACGATCGCCTTTCATCTGCCCGGCATGCGGCTCCCTCGCCCTGGCCTGGTCCCCACGGAATCCAGCCAATCCTGAACGGACGTCCATTCATACTTGACAAAAAAACTAAATACCTGTAAATATTATAATATACTAATACTGCGAAATTTATGCCCATTGCACACAAGATGAATGCCGGTCTAAAATTATCAGGGCGCTACAATGTCAAAATCTGAAGAAACCATTGCACTGAAGGATCGGGGCGGGCGGCGGCGATTACCGGATCGTCGCCAGTTCTCCTCATCAGAACATTTTCCCGAAAGAAGAAATCTCCGTCATCGACGCAGCGGCAGCGATCGTCGGAATCTGCAAAATTTCAAGATGAGAAAAAAAATCGAACGCCGGCAAATTTTCAAAGAAAAATACTCAAATTAGATCATAGGAGGTGGCCTATGCGCAGCAATCTTGAAAAAAGAGATTGTGCGCGCTTCTCGCACGAGGCCCCGGTCATAATTGAAAAATGCGGTTCCGGCCGTTACTATGAGGCCAGAATGTACAACTACAGTCTGCAGGGTATGTATTTCGAGTCAGATCTCGCCTTGAGTCCCGGCACCAGGATTAACCTGTGGCTGTCTGATCTGCCGGAGGATTCTTTGCCGGAAATCAGTTCGGCCGAGGTCCGGTGGAACGAAGAAATAACGGGTGCCGTCGTCCTGTACAGTTACGGAACCGGCATCAAATACAGCCGACCTGTCCAGCACAAAGACTTCCCCCGTCAATTCCGGATCATCGATGGGGGCCTGGGGTTAAAATAACCTTCCGATCTAGGATGTTATCCCCGCTTTATATTGCCGTTCCCTCCAATGATCTTTTGTATTTCTGCGGTAATTTTCAATCTTTCAATGATATTTTCCAGCGCTTCAACGCTTTTTTTGAGCCGCTCAGCGGTTGATGTCATTTCGAGAAAATGTTGTTTCTCTTCATGGTCGAATCCTTCGCATCCGGCAACCAGAAATGAGATGGATTCAAAATCCATATCTTCATCAAAATTATAGCTTTCCGGCGATGTCAACATTGAAGCGAATTGCTTCAGAAGGGCGATCCCTTTGTCAGCCAAGACCTGACAGCCGCGGATATCCGACTGTTTTTCATCGTCGAAATAAGTGATGCGGCCTTCCAGGTATGCTTTATGATCGTAGATTTCTTTGATTCGAAAGCGTCTTTGCCCGCGTGTCAATATGTCCAGCCGGCCATCATCGTAGCGCTTGATGATTCTCAATATTGTGGCTGTACAACCTGTCGTTTGTATATCGGTCGCATTATAATAGACGATGCCGAATTCTTTATCCGCATCCAGGCATTCGGCAATCATCAATTTATAGCGCTCCTCGAAAATATGCAGCGGCAGTGGATTTCGCGGCATCAAAACCAGCCCTAAAGGGAAAAGCGGTATCGTGGTTTCCGATTTCATTCTAAACTGATAAGTCTGTCCATACTCATAGTCAAGAGACGCAATCCGGAAAAAATGATATCATCGATGTGATTTCAATAAATAGGCACCAGGCTTGTTATTCAGACAGCGTCTGGAAAAGTGGCCCAGTGGGTTAGCAATAGCGCAGTTCTTTGGTTTTAGGTTTCAGGTGTCAGGTTTCGGGCGTCAGGGAACCGAGGTGTTAAGTCCTGAAACCTGAACACTGTCACCTGACACCTTCAGTAATTTACAACATGTTGTCAGAAAAAACCTGCTAAGGGCCTAATCACTGACGGCCTTTGTGTTTTTTGCGGGGAAATGGAATAACTTTGGATGGTTGGGAATCCAGCAGTTGAAGCCGCAGGATCTTTTTTTTCAACATTCGTTTACCCCGGGACAGGCGGGACATCACGGTACCCATGGGAAGATCCAGGGTTTCTGAAATTTCCTGATATGACATCTCCGAAATATAGTACAATAGCAGTGCTGATTTATATTTTTCGGGCAGTTCCGCCAGCAGCCGCTGAATTCGATCCACTTCAATTTTCTGTTCATAAGCCGTCACGACATCGATTTTCTCTACTGCATCTTCCAGGGCGGTCATGTATTCGTATTCGATGCCGTCATGGTATTCGGTTATTTTATGCCGTTGATTTTGGCGCAAGCTTTTCAGATATGTGTTTCTCAGTATTGCGAACAACCAGCTTTTAAGCTTGCGCTTGTCGCGCAGCTGGTCAAATTTTTTAAAGGCGATAAAATAGGTTTCCTGGACCAAATCTTCGGCATCGTAGGGGTTGCCGGCATACCGCAACGCCACGTTATATAAGAATTTCACTTGCTCCCGGGCTGATTCCCAGAACTGATCCGGGGTTTTTTTCAGGCCGGGAAGCAGTTTCGTGATATTGTCGAGGACTGGCATGAGTGTTAATCCGCATTGGAATGGTAAGGGACTTCTTTATAGAGATCCGGCAGGGTGTGTTTTATTCCATATTTATAGGGGCAGCCGGTGGTGACTCCGAGGGCGAATACGCTAGCGAAGACGAATTTGATTAAATCCTCGTGCTCTGCACGGAAGGTTTCCCCGCATACACTTCGCTTCAGACAGGATCGTAGACAGGTGTCAGTGTTCAGGTTTCAGGGTACAGCGCCTTAACTCCCTGATACCGGAAATCTTAAATGAAACTGATTTAGACAGGATAACAGGACCACCGGAATCTTTCTTTTAGGTACACTATCTTGTTGATCCAGTTAATCATGTCAGAAAATCAAATGGACAGAATTCCTTAATTCGGCATTCGACAATCGGCATTCGACATTCCTTACAGCCCTCTTTCCTGTTTGATCTGCCGGTGCAAATCCGTAAAGGATTCCGGCGACCGGCTTTCAAGACGGCGTTTGATGGATATAACATCTGACGGACAGGAAACCGCACACACGCCGCAGCCGATGCACCAATCTCGATCCACTTCGGGTTTATCCTCGACCATTTTGACTGCATCGACCGGGCAGATATCGGCACATGCGCCGCAGCCAATGCATTCTACCAGCTCGGTCTCACGAATAAAATATACCGCCATCAGCATGTCCCGCGGAATTTTGCGGCGCCTTAATATTCCGACGTTCCAGCAATAATGACCACAGCAGTTGCAGGTGTGCTTTATCTGACCCTGGGCATTGTCCACCATGTGGACCAGGCCTTCTTTTTCACTGTCGGCCAGAATTTGATGGGCTTCGTCTTTAGATATCTCGCGCGCCAACCCTTTGGATATCACAAAATCCGCCAATTCATCGTACTTGATGCACACCTCCAGACTATGCTGACAGTCGGTACGGCCCAGAATGCTGGCGGACATGCGGCATGGACAATGTGCCACAGCGATTTTGGCGGCGGCCTCGACGATGGGCCCCATTTGTTCGTTGGGCATGACACCTTGCATGGCAACGTCTATGCTTAGATTGGCCGGTGCATATTTATAGGTTTTGGTCGGGACGGGGCCGTATACTTTCCGGGTCGTGGGTATGTTAAAATAGTTGAGCACCAGTTTGGCCATGCGCCGCGCCCGCTCATCATTTTTGCCGGACCAGAAAAAGGTTTGGGGCACCCCATATCCAACCTGCAAGAGGGCATACCCCATGTCGCCTGTTCCGGTCGGACGGGTGTACACCATGTTGCGGTCGGATAGAGATTGCAGCGCTTTGATCACCTCGGTTTCCGGCAGATCACAGCGGTCGATAATGTATTGCCGGTCGACAACTTCCAGGGGCGGCAGATCATTGGGTATCGCCAAAGCCACTTGGGCCTCCAGCGGACTATACATTTCCTTCAGAAGGTCGGTCAGCGCTTCATTGAACGGATAACCCATGATCAGGTCTTCGAGATGTCCGGCCAGACGCAGATAAATATCAGGCATGGTTGTTGCTCCTCATTCGGATTTTACCGACATGTTGAATAAATTCGCTTATATATTTATATTAACCGATATCTTGAAGGTTTCATGTTTCAGGTTTCATGTTTCAGGTGTCGGGTTTCAGGTGTCAGCGATGCGTCTGGCCGCGAGCGTCCAGTCTGATCGGAAAAGAAACTTTGAACTCATGTAAACGTAGGGTCGGCCACGACACGACTGAGCTCGTCGCTGGCCGTGCCGACGGGTTATTGGCGGGCACGGCGGCCCGCCGTACGATTCTCTAATACACGGTTAAGTGACATACTAGGAGCTAAATGGCTTCTGGTTTGACGTGTAAACCTGAATCCAAATCGCCAAATCGGTCGTCTATATCGCAAAATCAACTTCCGCCTGATGTTACCCTTATCCTTAAAGCTTTTTTGAATTCAATTAGTCCTTGAATGCTGTAGTATTTTGCTGACACCTGACACCCGACACCTGAAACCTAAATATCACTTTACCACCCTTAGCTTATGCGTCTGCCGCAGCTTTTGCCACAGGGCATTAATAATGACGGCCATGGCATCTTCTTCGCTTTGAAACGGGCCGTCAGCCTCATTACGGCAGGATTCTATCAACTTGCGGTTGCCGGACAGCAAACCGAAGTTGTTGACGATGTACTGCCCGATGCTTGCGAAGAGATTGGGGAGCTCATCCGGCGTCATATTGGCGATCGTCGCCTTATCCTTGAGCGGCATTTGGGAAATCAGCCTGGCCACCGCCTCTGCGACGTTTTGAGGTTTTCGCGACGGCAAACCCTCAGAATCAGAGCCTGGGCGGTCGGCAGCCGGGGCGGCGGACGCCCCACCTTTAACCAACCCAAGATAATAGCTGCTCTCTAAAATACTTAACGTATCGTTATATATTTTGGGATCTTTGCTGGCCCTGGGACCGGCCACATTCAAAACGGCAATCTCCATTTTGGTAATCCAGTCATTGATGGCGATGGCCGCTTGAAAAGCGGGGATTTTCTCAAGATCGATGTGGAGCCAGCGGCGGCTGTGCTTGATGGCCATTTCACGGGTGTATTCCGACCCCCCGTCCAATGGTCCGCGGGATATGATCAAAGTCGCATCGGCTGCCAGGACATTTTTTTCAGTCCGATCAGCGTAGCTGGTACTGTTGGTTTCCTTCAAATGATAAGCCGGCGGCAGGGGGCCGTCTTCGGTCAGGCGTCCCAGCGGAATCCAGCCGCCGTGAGGAATTGTCAGCTTGATCGCTGCGTCCAGGGCGGCGCGATCAACGCCCGTTTGTCCTCCTGAAATTATTTTTTGTAGCATAACAAGTTTCCATCAAACTATATTGTCTTTCAAAAACCGATCCAAGATAAATTGGCTGATTGTTTCTGCCCCATTCGGCGACTGCTGCTGCACCCGAACTAATTCGAGCAGGTTCGGAAGCCTGGAGATCCAGCGTCCGCTGCGGAAATCCGACTCCGCCAGCTGAAAACCCGGCATTTCATTTTCAACAAACCTCGCCATCGAGGCGGATTCGCGGAAATCTGACCTCGTGACGTAGCCGAATGGTATTCCGGCTCGGAAAACTTCGGCCAAGGTGCTGTAGCCGACTTTACCGACAACAGCATCACAGGCGTTCACCAGGTCCGGATGATAAAAACTCGATCGGTGAGGCAGGACAATGCAATTTTGTCGGATTTGCATTTTCGAACCGGCGCCGGGCAAGACGAAGTAGACATCCGGCACCTTTTGTAATTCATGCATGAAGCCATAGCTTTGATTGATGCCTCCGGTGGTAACCAATACCAGCCGGGCAGTATCCGGTATTCCCAGCCGACTCCTGACCCGGCGGCCCGGGGTTACCCGTTTTCTGCTGACCGGCGGGGTCGTCAGATCGGCCGCATTGCCGCAGCAGACCGGTTCGGTCTGTATATGATAATCGACAGTCCGGTACAGTGACTGCAAACTGTCTATGTGCCGCCTGAAACGTTCGTCGGTCCGGGCATAGGGCTCGTATATCCAATCCCAGGTAAAGTTTTCAACCAACAGCGAAGGAATTCCGGCTTCCTTAGCAATCGCAATGCCAAGGGGAGAGATATCACAGATTACTAATCCACATTGCAAAGCCGATACGGTCGCGGCAACACCGGTTATCGCCGACGACGCAAAAGGCAAAAAATCGTTCAAACTGCGAAGGGTCTGATCCAAGTCGGCCTGAAAGGCCGATATTTGGACCAGGCCGATATCGGTCAGCAGTGCATGGCAGTTAAACGGCGCCGAAAGCGAGTCCTGAAAAAACCATGACGGCACAGTTGTAAAAACTTCAAACCCGACGGAATCGTCCAAATCCGAGATGGCCTGCATCACTGCCGCTGCCCGGGCGGCGTGGCCAAACCCATGGGGCGAGATAAAATAGGCGATTCGTTTCACTATAGTTGCATCATTCGATTATTACGAAATGGGCGCGTCGATTTCTAGCCCAGCCAGCCTCGGACTGGGTGCGGTCGATGGGGCGTTCCTCGCCATAGCTGATCGTATTCAATCTGGCTGGGCTGATTCCCAAATCGACCAGAAAATCCCTGGCGCTCTGGGCCCGGCCCTCTCCCAAGGCCAGATTGTATTCGTTGGTTCCCCGGTTGTCACAGTGTCCTTCGATAGTAACTCTTGCATTCGGATTGGCCCGCAGCCATTTGGCTTTTTTAACGAGTATTTCCTGGGCATCCGGGGCCAAACGGATGCTGTCGAATTCAAAGTATACGTCTTCGTTTTCGAATATGGTTCTGGCGGACACCGTCCTTTGTTCGGCGATTTCCTCGCTGAGGTCTTCTTCTTTAAAATCTTGCTGACGCTCCAGCTCCCTCTGTCTTGCCTGTTCTTCAGCGCGTCTTTGGGCTTCTTCTTCGGCCGTGGTGGTTGCCGGTTCGGAGCTGATTTTTTTCTTGGCGCATGAGGAAACCGCAACGGTCATCAAGAGCGCCAGGGCTAGCGTCAGGGCCAAAACAATCCACTTTTGTTGCTTCATTTGCATCTCCCATAAAAATGTGTGCGAGGGTTAAAAATAGCCTTTGATATCAAACGCCTATCTATTGAAATCACATCATGTTGGCGTATGATTTATGCTATAGCCGGATTGAATAATTTAGGAATGTAATGAGTCGAAATTTAAGCGACAGAGCGACACGCGGCGCAAGCGCTGCGCGAGCGATACAACAAATCTTCAATCTTCAATTCCGGCTTGCCCGTGTCGGGTATTAGACGGTATCCATCTTATATATCATCAGATGTTTTTTGTCAAAAAATGTGAACCAAGTAGCAGAATATCTCAAACCAATTTAACTCCAGTTGAGCCTGTTCGATTTGAAGTTGATGACAATGCCAAATTTCATGCATCAATGCGCTGGCAGCACCAAATCCCGCCTTCCGCCTTCCGCATCTTTAGCCGCGGCATAGCCCCGCCGTATCGGGCGACGACGGGTCCGACTTCCCAACTCCAAATTCCGCCTTCCGCCTTCCGAATTCCCACTTCTAAATTCCCACTTCCCCATTCCCACTTCCCACTTTCGTTCAAACTCTTTCGACAAACTCCTTGCCCAGCAAACCCTCGGGCCGTACCAGCAGCACCAGGATGATCGTCAAAAAAGCCAGGGTGTTTTTAAACGCAACGGATATAAAGCCTCCCGCCAAACTTTCGGCCACGCCCAGGATCAAGCCCCCGACAATGGCGCCGGGCAGACTGTTCAGCCCGCCCAGAATTGCGGCCGCAAATCCCTTGAGAAACGGTTCCAGCATAAAAAAGGGATCCAGCAAAAATGTCGGCGCCAGGAATAGTCCCGCCAGAACCCCCAGCATGGCGGCCAGCCCCCAGCTCAGGGCCAGTATCCGGCGGGTAGGAATGCCCATGGTTTGAGCGGCCGGCAGATTTTCGGATGTTCCCCGCATGGCCAGCCCAAGGCGTGTCTTTTGCACCAGCAGGTACAGCAGCCCGCAGGCCAGCAGGCCGACGCCGATGGTTCCCAGGCTCAATTGGCTGATAACGATCCGACCAAAGGTGTAAGTCTGTATGTCCGATAGCGGAAATGGAAAAGATTGAGGTTCCGTACCGCCGAAATAAGATATCAATCCCTGCAGAATCAAGCCAAGTCCGAGGGTGAGAATGATCTGGCTCAGTTGGTTGGCTTCGCGACGCTGGGCCGGAATCAAGACGCAGAAATAAAACGCCATGGCCAACCCGGCCCCGAACAGGAGGGCCAGCGCAAAAGTAACGGCAAACGGAAGCTTGAGCCCGATCAGCATGAAAGCAAAAAAGGTGCCCGCCGCCGTGATATCGCCATGGGCGAAATTCAAGATGCGGGTCGACCGGTATATCAACGCCAGGCCCAGGGCCACTAGCGCATAGATAGCACCGGTGGAAACGCCCGATACCAGGTATTGGATGAGATTTGACATGGAATTTTTACTCCTGCTTCATTTCATGGCAACCGAGCCTGCCGCCGAGATACTGGTTGCTCGATGGTCGATGCTGGATGCTGGATGCTGGATGCTCGATACTCGATACTTGATTCTGGATACTCGATGCTGGATGCTGGATACTGGATGCTGGTGACTAAAATCCTACTGACCTTTTCATGTTGGCTAGCGAAACGGCCAGTTGCGAAAGTACAAGCGCATTTTCTGCCAGCGCCCGTTTAAACCGAGCGGTTCGAATATCAACACTAAGACAATGGTGGTCCCGAAAACGACGGGCACCATTTCCCTGAATTCACTAAACAGCTGAGGTACGAGGATGACAAACGTCGCCCCCATAATCGAGCCCTCGATCGATGCCAACCCCCCGATGATAACCGCTACGAAAATCGTAATGGATTCCATAAAAGTAAACATGTTGGGCTCAAGGTAGCCCAGAAAAAGACCATAAAGACCCCCCTGAACACCCGTGTAAAATGAGCTGACGGCAAATGAAAGCAATTTGTAACGGGTTAAATTGACGCCGATGACTTCAGCCGCAATATCATTGTCCCGGATGGCGATAAATGCGCGGCCCATGTAGGACGATATGATGTTATACGACAGGAGGGTAAATCCCAGTGCGAATAAAAAATTGAAATAGTAATTAAACGTGACGGCCGACATATCGAAGGGAGGGGCAATATTGTCGACCATCAATCCCATACGACCGCCGGAAAGCAGCTCGGAGTTGACAAACACCTGATAAACGGCAATCCCAAATCCCATAGTAACGATAGCCAGGTAGGGGCCTTTGAGGCGCAATGATGGAAATCCGACAAGAACGCCGAAAATACCGGATGCCAGACCCGCTGCTAAAATACTCAGCGGCCATGGGATGCCCCATTGGTTGAAGTGGCCGAAGGTGAACGCGCCGATTGCCAGGAAACCGGCCTGTCCGAAAGAAATCTGGCCGGTGTAGCCGATCAGAAGGTTTTGACCCTGCACCCCGATACTGTAGATAAAGATAATGGAGGCGATATAGGTAATATGCTCCGCGGCAAACCACGGCAGCAGGAGCAGGCAAAGCACCAGCGCACCAACCCAGACCCTGGTCCAGGGCCGGCGGATGAGTTGAAGTTCTTCTTTATAGCTTTGGATGAGATCCATGGGGGTTCAGCCTCGATTTATAACAATAGTTGCTACGGATACTTTACACCGTTTAGATGCCGTTTCGGTTTACTGCGGTTATAAGGTGTCAGGTGTCAGGTTTCAGGTGTCAGCGCCGCCGCTGGTCGCCGGCTTCCAGTCTGATCGGAAAAGAAACTTAAAAAAGCATATTATAGATATTGGAATGCGGATTTTGGATTTAAGGTATTCTGTCCATTCTAAAACGACTGATCGACACGCGGACCAAGCGCCAGCGCTGCGCGAGCAATTCCACAATTCGTCAATCGACATTCGTCATTCCAATTTAGTTTCACACGAGCGGCGGCCTCGATTCGGCTGAGCTCGTCGCAGGCCGGCTAAAGTACAGCCGGTCTGATCAATAAAAGAAACTTCATCCGTAAATCGTGCGTTCATGAATCGTGGGAGCGGTTTCCAACCGCGATTACCGGGGTAATCGTGGCCGGCCTGCGACGAGCTCAGTCGAATCGAGGCCACTCCCACAAACCATTAACTTATATCTGAATGGTTTGGAATTTGGCGTTCATAAGACTCGATAGATTTTGGGTACATAGACGACTGTCTGACCTCTGTCCTCTGCCCTCTGTCCTCTGACATCTGTCCTCTGTTCCCCGACACCCGAAACCTGACACCTGACACCTAACACCTGAAACCTCTGACTTAGGCATCACAATATTAAGAAAATTCTATTCTTTGCAACAGCTTGCGCCAACACCTCAGCTGCTGTATAACCCTTCGATCAAGTCTGCATACCGCTTTTCCAAAAAGGCCCGTTTGACCTTTTTGGTCGGGGTGACGTCACCGTCTTCTTCATAGAAACGCCTGGGCAGCAGAGCAAATTTTTTAATGGTTTCAACCCTGGATAGTGTTTTATTGACGGCCTGCATCTCCTGGTTGATGAGATCCCGGATGCCCTCATTTTGGGTCAAATCGGCAAATGTGGTAAAGGGTATGCGATTGTCCTGGGCGTATTTGGTGACATTGTCCTCGTCAATTAGAATGAGGGCGCTTAAAAATTTACGGCGATCACCGATAACGATCGCGTCCTGGATATAGGAACTGAACTTGAGCTTGTTTTCGATAAAAGCCGGCGTGATGTTTTTGCCGCCGGCCGTGATAATGATATCCTTTTTGCGATCCATGATCTTGAGATGTCCGTCCACCAGCGCCCCTACATCACCCGTGTGCAGCCAACCGTCTCTTATGGTTTGGGCGGTGAGATCCGGGTTTTTATAATATCCCTGAAAAACATTCGGGCCCCGGGCCAGGATTTCGCCGTCCGCCGCTATTTTAACCTCGATTTCGGGTAGTATTTCCCCCACATATCCCCAGCGCGGGTTGTCGATGCGTTGAATGGCGATGACACCGGTGGATTCCGTCTGCCCGTAGCCTTCCCTCAATGGAACGCCCAGCGCATTGTAATATTCGAAGAGCTCCGGTGAAGCCGGCGCGGCACCGCACACGCCATAGCGCACACGTTCCAGTCCAAGCTGTCTCTTTAAGTGATACAAGACCAGCCAGTACAGGGGCCAGTACGCGAGGCTCCAGCCGAGTCGCTGGCGGGTTCCCTTTGCAGAGCGCACATAGCGCAGCCCTGTGCCAATTGCCAATCGATACAGAGCTCTTTTCAAAATAGTGGAATCCGCCATCCTGATTTCGATCAGGGATACGAATTTTTCCCAGATCCGTGGAACACTGGCAAATATGGTCGGCGACACTTCGCGCAAATTCTGGGGCAGGGTATCGATGCTTTCCACAAAATTTACGGTTCCCCCGCTGTAGATGGCCTGGAATACCGACAGCAGATTTTCATAGATATGGGCCAGCGGAAGATAAGACAACAATTCATCGCTCTGATACATGGGAACCGCCCGGCTGAAGGATGCGGTCAGGTTCAGCACATTGCTGTGGCTGATCATGGCACCTTTGGGCCGGCCGGTGGTGCCCGATGTATAGATCATCATGGCGGTCTGCTGCGGGTCGATGGCATCCAGGCGGTCGTCCACGCAGCGGGGATATTCCCGGAGATAGTCCCGGCCCTGTTCGATGAAGTCCTCATAAAAGATGATTCCCTCATGGTCAAATCCCCACAGGCCTTTCGGATCCCAGACGACGACTTTTTTGAGCTGAGCCAATTGCGGCAATATTTGTAAAACTTTGTCGACCTGTTCTTCATTTTCGACCAAAAGCAGTTTGGACTCCGAATGACCCACCACATAGGCAACCTGCTCCGGGGCGTTGGTGGAATAAACGCCGCAGGTGACACATCCGACGGCCATGGTCGCCAAATGGCAGACCAGCCATTCCGGACGGTTGTCGCCTAAGATGGCAATCCGGTCGCCGGTTTGCAGGCCGAGCCGAACTAGGCCGGCTGCCGTCTCCCGCACCATCCGACCGTATGCTTGCCAGGTAGTGCCATGCCAGATGCCGTATTCCTTGCGCCGCAGGGCGAGCTGATTGCGGTGGGCCTCCACCTGCTTGAAAAACAGCCGGGGAAAGGATTCGGGCGCGTTCCCCATTACCAGGTCCTCCTTTTTTTATACAGCCGCCATCCTTTGGGAGAGGCGGCCTCCTTGGCCACTCCTAAGTATAGCTCCTGCACATCTTCATTTTTCTGAAGTTCGGCCGGCGTTCCCTCGAGCACAATGCGCCCTGATTCCATGATATAGCCGAATGTGGCTATGCCCAGGGCCAGTCTGGCGTTTTGCTCCACCAACAAAATGGTGGTGCCGGCCCGGCTGATTTTCAGCAGGGCATCATAGACGACTTTGGCCACTTTGGGCGCCAATCCCAGCGACGGTTCATCGAGCATCAGCAGCTTGGGTCGGCGCAGCATGGCCCGGGCCATGGCCAGCATCTGCTGCTCGCCGCCGGACAGGGTTTCAGCCTCCTGGCCGGCCCTTTCCCGGAGAATCGGAAATAACTCATAGATGAATTCAAAATCCGCCTGCAGGCCGGAATCCTTGCGGCCCCAACAGCCCAGCTCCAAATTTTCTCTGACCGTCAGCTCGCGGAACAACCCCCGGTCCTCCGGCACATAGACGATGCCCAGGCGTGATATTCTTTCCGGGGCCAGCCGATGGATGCGTTTTCCACTAAACTCGATGGTGCCTTTTTTGGGCTGATCTTTAAGCAAACCGGCGATGGTTTTCAACAGGGTGGTTTTACCTGCGCCGTTGGGACCCAGCACCGCGAAAATTTCCTTTTCCTTAACGGCCAATGAAAGCCCGTGAAGCGCGTAAATGCGATCATAGTACAGGGTTTCGATGGTGGCTATTCTCAGCAATGAGTCCATTATCGCAAAATTCCTTGCCGACCAAGCAGCGGGACGGGCATGGTGCGGTTTGTCGGTATTGGGTTTCAGGTGTCAGGTTTCGGGTGTCAGGAATTTGGGAATTGAAGGAATTCTATCATTTTAAATTATTGATTAGAATCCCTAATTCCTTATACTTATCACTCACAATTCCCTCCATCCTTCAAAGCGTTGATCCTACTAATCCCTGAATTCCTCAATTCCTAAATTCCCCAATTTCTATATTCCACCTTCCGCATTCCGCATTCCGACTTCCGACTTCCGACCTCCGAATTCCCCCTACTCTTCCCCCACGTAGGCTGTAATCACGGCCGGAGACCTTTGGACTTGCCGGGGCGAACCTTCGGCTATTTTCTGTCCTTGGTCAAAGGCGATCATGCGATCGGCCAGCCGTGATGCAATTTTTAGATCGTGTTCCACCAGCAGGATGGCCGTTTTATAGCGCCCGCGGATTTCAGTGATGTGGTAGGCGGTTTCTTCCTTTTCCTCGGCCGTTAAGCCCGCAATGGGCTCATCCAGCAATAGCAGGCGCGGCTCCATGGCCAGGGCCCGACCGATTTCCACCCGTTTTTGGATACCATAGGGGCAATCGGAAACCCGGGCTTGCCGATAAGCCTGCAAATCTAAAAACTCGATGATTTCCTCCACTGACCGCCGATGGATCAATTCCTCTTTGCGTATCCGGAAAAATGCCTGATAGAATTTTTTTCTAAACTGGTTATGACGACCTAAAAGAAGATTATCCAAAACCGTCATATGAAGGAAAAGACGCAGGTTCTGAAAAGTGCGGGCGATGCCCCTTTGGGCAATGGAGTCCGGTGAGAGCCCGAGAAGGCTCTCACCCTCAAATAGGATGTTTCCATTATCCGGGCGGTAAACTCCTGATATGCAGTTAAAAAGAGTGGTTTTGCCGGATCCGTTCGGTCCGATGATCGATAAGATTTCCTCCGGCAACAGCTCGAGATTCACCCTTTCCAAAGCCTGAATACCACCAAAGCCAATGGACAGCCCGTTGATGTCTAACAATGTCATCCGACTAGAACAGGGGCTGAAACACGGTGAACGGTTCCAGGGCGACAATCTTGCCGTTTTTGGCCTGCCCCACCCGGGACGCATTGTTGCCATGATGGCGGCCGGGTGCGTAGCTGACCCTGGCGCCGAGATTTTCAGGCTTCCATTCGCGTATTTTTTCAAGCCCCTGAATTAATGTCTCCGGCGTCAGGTTGCGACCGGCATTTTTAAGACCCTCGGCCAAGTGCATCATGGATGTGGCGCCGAAAAGAGCCAGAAACTCTTTGCCTTCGATTTTAGAGTTATATTTTTTTAGGATTTCGGCCACCCGATTCGCATCCGGGTCAGTGCCCGGCAGCCCGGAATTTCCGGGAAGCCCCACGTAGGTTCCTTCCCAGGCCGGTCCGGCAATCTTGTACATGATGGCGTCCGCCAATGGAAAGGATGCCAATTTCTTGGGATTGTAGCCGGCTTTTGCCATTTCTTTGGTGATGATGGCGCCATGCGTGGGAGAGGCATAAATCAGCAGCGTATCGGCGCCGGATTCTTTAAGTTTGAGGGCGTGGGTGCTCAGCGCCCGCTCGGTAACTTCATAGGGAACGGCACTGACCAATCGGGCCCTGCCGGCTGTAGCGGCCAGGCCTTTTTTGACGCCTTCCAAACCCATTTTGCCGTAGTCATCATTCTGATAAAATACGGAAACCTTTTTGCTTTCCAGATTCTTGATGGCCCAGGTGGTCAGGTATTTGCCTTCGTCTTCATAATCCGGGTAGGTGACAAACGCATATTTTAATGTTTTGGGAGAGACCTTGGTCCAGATCCGGACATCACCATAAGCTGTAATCAAGGGAATGTCATTTTTAGCAAAGAAATCTTTGGAGACGTTGACGATGGCTGTCCCAAGCAGGCCGCACACGGCGAAAACCTGGCTTTTCATTTGCCTGAGATTTGCCAGAGCGCGGGCCGGATTGTAGCCGTCGTCTTTCATAATGACTTTGATTTTGCGGCCATGGATGCCGCCATTGTCGTTAATATAATCGGCCCAGGCTTTACCGCCCAGTCCGGTAACGCCCCACAATGCGGCCGGGCCGGACAGGGGCGTCGTCCAGCCGATAACCACTTCATCGTCGCTGACCCCCCTTACCTGGCCGGCGTTTGCCGCAGCAGGAATCGCCAGAACAAATGCCATGAGGACTGCTATCCATAATCGAGATTTTTTCATTGGGAACCTCCTTTCGGAAATTGGTGAATTCGTTACGGCAGCGGATTGGTATCAAGCCTGAAGGTCAAACAAAACTTCCGTTAGTCTTTTGACCTTTATAGGGAAAATAAAACGTGTTCAGTTAATGAATAGCTTAACTTAGAAAAACATACTTCCCTTGTCAATGCAAAACCGGTGAATAAGTTGCGTTGCGGTCTACAAATTTCATATAAGCGCCGCCGCTGACCGTGAGCTTCCAGACTGATCTAAGATTAGAAACTAATGAACATCGATCATCGATTAGAAACTAATGAACATCGAACATCGAACGTCCAACATCGAACATCGAATAATGTATTCTGCCTGTCGTGAGTCTTTTGTCGAACGGTCTATTTTAAATCGACTAAGCGACGTGTCGGGTCCTAGCCGAAGGCGAAGCCTGAAGCGATTCCACTTGGAGCTCCCTTTCCTAAAGGGGGCCGGGTGGATTTTTATAATTCTGCAGTCGATTTTAATGAAGTTTCACACGAGCGCCGGCCTCTGGCCAAAAAAACGGCCGGTCTGATCAAAGAAAAGAAACTCAATCCGCAAATCGTGGGTTCATAGATGGTGGGAGCGGTTTTTAACCGCGATGACCCAGATGGGTAATCGTGGCCGGCCAGCGACGAGCTCAGTCGAACCGAGGCCACTCCCACAAACCTTTAACTTATATCTGAGTGGTTTTGGATATGCTGTAGTTTCAAAAGAGGTACAAGAATTCAGCGACTCGAAAAATTGCTGCTGCGATGCATGGCATCGTGAATAGTTGGGTAGTGCCCCCCCAAAAAAGTTGGCGGCTCATGGGGATATGAGCCGCCGTTGGGGAGAGGCATTGAGATATTTTAAGAAGCATTCTTACAGGGGAGTTCCTTTATACGCTACCACCATGTGGCATGTCAAGTCTTTTTTTTATTTTTTTTTAATTTTTTTTCAATTTGCACATTTTTTCCATACAACCGTTTAAATTTAGATAGTTTTGCTTGTCGCTGCGCTCCATTTTTCAATGGCAGGTCGATTGACAAGTACCGTTTGGTTCCCATATATTCCCTTATCGAACCCGCCAAAAATCAAGAATGCAAATCGATCCGCGAACGGTGGGGGAGATGCTGATTCGTTCAGCCACTGCTAAATTAATTGGGTAGCGTGAAAATTCAATCTTCACTGCGAATCTATCGTCATTGAAATGAGAAAATTGCGAAAGCCACCAATATTGTCCTTATTCGCGGCCATTTTGTTTGGTATCTGCGGCAGCCCCTTGCAGGGCCAGCAATCTACCGATTCCCATCCACTCAACTACCACCATTCCTACAGTTATCATGATGATTTGGACGGCCTGAAGGAAAGGCGCCATATTCGGATTCTGACATCCTTAAACCAAACCAATTTCTTTTTGCGCAAAGGCAGGCTGCACGGATTCGAGTATGAACAGCTAAAAGGATATGAAACATTTGTAAATCAAGGGATAAAGAATAAAAAACTGAGAATTGTACTTGAATTTATACCCTGCAACCGTGATGAACTGATTCCGAAATTGGTGGGTGGTTATGGGGACATTGCGGCTGCCGGACTAACGGTCACCGAAGAGCGGCGCCGGTTGGCGGACTTTACCATGCCCTATCTCAGCGGTGTGGATGAAGTCGTTGTCACTCACAAATCCGCGTCTGATGTAAAGTCAATCGAAGACCTTGCCGGTCGACGGGTTTTTGTCAGAAAAAGCAGCAGCTACTACGATAGCCTGCGTACATTGAATGAAAAGCTTCAAAAATCCGGCAGGCAGAAGATCCGTATAATTGCCGCAGACGAAAGCCTTGAGACCGAGGATATTCTTGAACTGGTTCATGCCGGAATAATCGATGTCACGGTTTCCGACAGTCACCTGGCTGATATTTGGTCGGGAGTCTACCAGAATATCGTGGTGCACGAGAACGTAAAGCTACGAACCGGCGGCCAGATCGCCTGGATGATCAGAAAAAACAGTCCGCGGCTGATGGCCAGCTTGAATGCCTATATCAAGGAAAACAAGAAAGGTACCCTGCTGGGAAATATCTATTTTAAGCGCTATTACAAAGAAAATAAGTGGATTGAAAATCCGCTGGATGCCAATGACACGCAAAATTTTTTAAAATATAAAAGTCTCTTCCGAAAGTATGCCGATCAGTACGGATTCGATTGGCTGCTGATTGCAGCGATGGCCTATCAGGAATCCGGCTTGAACAACAACAAGAAAAACAAATCGGGTGCGATCGGCATTATGCAGGTGCTGCCGTCTACCGGCGAAGATAAAAATATAGGCATCTCCAAGGTGCATCTGTTGGAAAACAATATTCATGCCGGTGTAAAATACCTGGCGTTTCTGAGAAAGCGCTATTTTTCCGATCCCCAAATCCGACCCCGCGATCAGGTGCGGTTTGCCCTGGCGTCCTACAATGCCGGTCCGGCCAAAATTAACCGTGTCAGATCCCGGGCCAAAGAGATGGGGCTGGATCCCAACCGCTGGTTTCGCAATGTGGAGTTGGCTGCGCTGCAAATCATCGGCCAGGAAACAGTGCGCTATGTCAGCAATATCAACAAATATTATGTGATCTACCAACTGGCTTCAGAACGCTTCGATACAAGGCAAAAAAAGAAGAAAAAACTTGAGTCAAAAACTAATTGAGAGTTATTCGTCATCCGTTATTAGTTAATGTTTTGAAAGGAATGAAGTCCGTTTTTACATAACACCAATGGTAGAAATATAAAATCACGCTCTCAACTAACTCGAATAACGATTAACAAATAGCTAATAACATCTAAATGAGCGCTTTTTGCTCATTTAGGGTATTAGAGCATTGGCTGAAGGACGATGTCCTTTTTAATACCTGGTACTCCAAGATCCACACTTACATAATTTCGGAGATGCTGCGCAGGGGAGAATAAAAGCCGGCGGCGATCATCTTTTGGAGCAACACATCGGCCTGGTTCAGGGGAATTTGTCCATCCAAAACCGAGGCCTTTAGAATTCCAACTGTACCGGTGACCGGGATTCTCAACAACGAACACTGCTTTCTGGCGGTTCGGTCATCCGTTACGACGATGGCTTTTCGTTCCCGGGCGTATGCAATGCAGGAGGCCTCACCCTGTCCGAGATGGCCGATTAATTCCAGGAAGTGTAGATGTTCTCGCCGTGATAAAGATATCAATCGGAAGATTTTATCGTCGATGAGTCTGTCGACCTGTTTCAATTTCGGATATTCTGCAAACCCTGAGGACAACTCGGCATAGATTTCAGTGCTGATAACACCACTTCGGCGGTAGCGCAATTCAAGGATGAACGCTGAATCTGCAAGCAGAAAATTGCTGAGAGAGACCGTATCAAAGATCCATAAATTCTCAGGCATTTTTCACATCATCTTCTAGATATGAATTGTTTTGAAGAACATCATGTTCTTCAAGCCATTTGCGGGTATTCCAAATATTCATTCCCATTTCTTCGGAAAGTTTTCCGAGACTGATATAACCGCCTTGATAGGCTTCCATGGCTCTTCTCTGTTTCTCAGGCAGATTGAGCAGTTCAAGCTGATAGCAGGATATAACTGCTTGCCTGATCAGTTCTCCGACAGAGGTTTCCCGTTTGCGCGCGAGCCCTTTCAATCTTTTGGCCAACTCTGGTTTTACTTTAATATGCAAAGTCGAATTCTGCATGATTTCACCTCGAAATTTTTTTGCATTTTGATCTTGAGCGAAGTAGCCATAATTATTTATATATATAAGATTAGGTATATATGTTAGGTTTTCGGTATCAAATTGTCAAGCCCGTTAAGAACATGGCTGACAATCGTCAATCCCCAAAGCTGAAAGGTATTTTAAATGCCAAAGTATCTGATTCTTGCCGCTGCCATTCAATGGCGACCCATTAGCCTAGTTCGCACCTTGTAAACACGATGTACCATGCAAAACCTGACTGTGCTTGACAAAATTCAATTTTGTTCAACTCTTACTGTTATCGTACTTTCCTGAATGATGACCCGCTCAGAAACAACGGAGCTGCAATGTCGGTTTGGATTGTCTCGGCTATTTTGATTGTCACCTTGTACCTGTTTGTCACCGAAAAGGTTCCGGTCGATTTGACGGCCATCGGTCTCATGGTGGTTCTGGTGATATTACGCATCATCACCCCGGCGGAAGCCGTGGCCGGTTTTGCCCACCCGGCCGTCATCACGGTCGGTTCCATGTTTTTAATCAGCAAGGGCATGATTCGAACCGGCGCCGTGGGCTTTATCGGGCAACAGGTGATTCAACTGGCGCGCGGCAATTTCAAGCTGGCCCTGCTGGTGATTTTGCTGACCGTGGCGGTGGCGTCCGCATTCATCAACAACACGCCGGTGGTGGTCCTGTTCATTCCGGTGGTGATGAGAATGTGCTGCCAATTCAATCTCAGTCCGTCAAAGTTTTTGATACCCATATCATACGCGTCGATTCTTGCCGGCACCTGCACGCTCATCGGAACGTCGACCAATATCATCGTCAGTGACATCAGTGCCCGGCAGGGCTTTGGCGCCATCGGCATGTTTGAACTTTCGGCCCTGGGAGTTCTGATTGCCGTCGCCGGGATCGCCTTTTTAATGTTTGCCGCGCCGCGCTTCATGCCGTCGCTGTTGAATCCCACCTGCGAAATTGAAGACAGCGAACACCGCCGGTACCTGGCGGAGCTGGCGGTTCCGCGCGGCAGCAAATTGATCGGGCAGGATCCCGGCCGGGTGTTTGCGGCGGATTATCCCGGTCTCGAGGTGATTGAGCTGATTCGATACTCGCATATATTCCATCCTTCGCGCGATGCCGTGACGATTGCCGCCGATGACCTGCTGCTGGTCAAGGGATCGGCCAACGATCTGGTTGAAATTATCGATCATGATGACGTTGAACTGCCGCTTACCGAAAAAGACCTGAATTTCGGCCCCGGCAAAAAAGAGTCGATCGTGGTGGAATTGATTATTCCGCCCCAGTCACCCTTGCTGGGACAGCGACTGTTGGAGTCCCGGCTCCAGCGTGATCCCGACATTCATATCATTGCCATCAAAAGAACCGGTCTGCATTTCACGGAAAAGCAGATTCGTGACGTGCGGCTGAGAGTCGGCGACATTGTTTTAATCTGGTGCTATGCGGATAAACTGGACCGGATGCGCGACGGGCTGGATTTCATTATTGCCGAAGACGTGCACCATGAAATCGTACAAAAAAGAAAAGCCTGGAAGGCCGGCCTGATTTTCACCGGTCTGCTCATTGCGGCCAGCACCGGTCTGGCGGATATCATGGTGTGTGCTCTGACGGCCGTATTTTTGATGATTGTCACCGGCTGTCTCCAAATGCGGGATGCCTACCGGTCGGTGCAGGGTGATGTGCTGCTGTTGATCGCCGGCACCCTGGCACTGGGGATTGCCATGGAAAAAACCGGCACGAGCCGGTTGTATGCCGAGGCCTATCTGAAAATATTTGCCGGCTTTTCGCCGGAATTTGTGCTCGGGGGTTTTATATTGCTGGTCAGTGTCGGCACGCAGATTCTCAGCAACAACGCCACGGCCGTGCTGCTGTTTCCGATTGCCGTATCTACCGCCCTGGGGCTGGGGGTCGATCCCAAGCCGTTTATCATGGCCGTGTGTTTCGGCGCCAGTGCCTGCTTTGCGACTCCGGTCGGGTACCAGACCAATCTGCTGGTGTACGGTCCCGGCGGCTATCGATTCAGTGACTACCTGAAATTAGGCATTCCGCTCAACCTGCTGGTATTGGTTCTGGGCAGCATGCTCATTCCTGTAATTTGGCCGTTTTAATATGATTTGGTTGGTTATGGCGTTTTTATAAACAGCCAAATTGGCCTTTCAAATTAGATTTGGCTGATTATAATACAGTTATAATCAGCCAAATCATTGTTGCCTTTTGCGTTTTGGCTGGTTATAGTGTTGTTATAATCAGCCAAACCATGAAAAAGGGAAGGCAATAATGCTAAATATTATCGGCAGAGAGAGTGAAAAAAAGAAATTATCGAAAATGTTGAGCTCAGGTGAGCCTGAGTTTTTAGCAATATATGGGCGTCGACGTGTCGGTAAAACATTCCTTATTCATGAGTTTTTTCATAACAAAGGACTCTATTTTGAATTAATCGGCCAGAAAGATGGCGCACTTGGAATGCAGTTGGAAAATTTTTATCATGCCATTCAAGAAGCTTTTAAGCCGAAATTGCCAATAAAAAAGCCGGATTCCTGGAAGGAAGCCCTATCTATTTTGACGATACTTGTCGAAGCACAGCCCGTAAAAAAGAAGATTATTCTGTTTTTTGATGAGCTTCCATGGCTTGCCACAAAGCGATCAGGATTGTTGCAGGCACTGGAATATGAGTGGAATCGTAAATGGAGTCGTAATAACAATTTAAAACTGATAGTGTGCGGTTCGGCTGCATCTTGGATAATCGAGAATTTGATTCAGGCTAAGGGGGGGTTGCACAACAGAATTACCGATATCATCCATTTACAACCATTTACTCTGGATGAGAGCAGCAGATACTTGAAAAGCAGAGGTATCAAGCTTAACCCATTGCAATTTTTGGAACTTTATATGGCAATCGGCGGTATTCCGCATTATTTAAGGCAGGTAGAAAAAGGAAAATCCTCAACGCAAATCATCAACTCCCTCTGTTTCCACAGAGACGGAATTCTTTTCACTGAATTTACCCGGTTGTTCGAATCGCTGTTTGACCACTCCGATATTCACTACAGAATTATCAATGAATTAGGGAAAAAGAGGAATGGTATCCTCAGAAGAGACCTGCTGGAAGCAACCGGCTATAAAAGCGGCGGCACTTTTAAAAAAAGGCTGCAGGAATTAAGCGAATCCGGTTTTATTCAAGAAGTTGTCCCCTATGGGAAAAGCAGAAAAGATTTTATGATCAAAATAGTAGACGAATATACTCTGTTTTTCTTGACCTGGATTAGACCGCTTCGGGAAAGTAGTGGCTTTAGGTATAATCCCAACTACTGGCTGAATCTTTCGAAAGGACCGGGATACCGCAGCTGGGCCGGTTATGCTTTTGAAGCAGTCTGTGTCAAACATATTGATCAGATATTGAAAAAACTGGAGCTCGAAAACCTTGCTTCCGGTATTGGAAGCTGGCAATACACACCACCAAAAAAAAGCAGAGAAACCGGCGCACAAATCGACCTGCTGATCGACCGGATCGACAATTGCATAAATGTCTGCGAACTCAAGTTCTCAATCGACAAGTATTCTATAAACAAAGCCGATGCCAGAAATCTGGATAACAAGGTGAGGGTTTTCGAAGAAAAAACCGGGACAAAGAAACAAATATTTCTTACAATGATTACGACCCTGGGACTAAAAAAGAATTTCTATTCCAAAGAATTGGTAGACTCCGAGGTCGAGTTGAGCGACCTGATCCGGTAACGCTGTTGATATGAGCTGCGCTCCTCGCGCAATTTATTCCTTTCCCAAATACACACCGTCATAGTCCAAGGTGGAAAACGGTGTTCCATCGGCAAATGAGCGGCCATCAACCACCTCCCCTACAAATAGGGTGTGATTGCCGGGGGTATAGCTGGTTTTGACCTTGCATTCCAGGTAGGCCATGCAGTCATGCAGTATGGGACAGCCGGTTTGGTCCCGCTCCCACTGAACCGATGAAAATTTGGATTTTGGATCGGGCCCTTTGAACCGGGCCAAAAACTCGGTTTGCCGCCGGTCGATCACGTGCAGGGCAAAGCTGCCGCTTTTTTCGATTAATTGGTGCGAATAGCGATTGGGATGCACGGCCACCATGACCAGCAGCGGGTCGTAGGATATCTGAGACACCCAGGATGCGATCATGCCGTTGAAATCATCCTGATGGCTGCTCGTCAAAACATAGATGCCATATGTCATCTTACCAAGGGTTTTAATCCAGTCTTGTTGCATGGTATTTGTCCTCCCTAATTATTCCGTAATTATTCCGCCTCTTAAATTATCAGATGTAGGATGATAAGTAATTCATTGAAAACCCAAAAAAACAGGCATAATTGAAAGTCAGGCGGAATAATTAATGTATGCTGCGCATTTTTTTTATGCTTTTTGATCACACCATTATGAATTCGGCTTTTTACGAATTCATCATTATTTAAACCTGAAAATAGTAGACTAACCATACCAAGATATCAATCATTCAAAAATCCGCAATCCGCAATCCCAAATCCACGATCCCAAATCCCAAATCCGAAATCTCCAATCAATATAGTCCGTTGATCTTGAAGTGATCTCATGATAAGCGCATAGCCATGAGTTCGAATCACCATATTGGCCCCGACAGCCCCTCCGGCCAAGCTCGTGCCATCTCGTCCCGGTTGGCCGCCGGCGACCTGCTGCCGATTGCCATCTTGATTATCGTCAGCCTGGCGGTTTATTATAACTCGTTGTCGAACGGGTTTGTCTTTGATGATTATGCAGTCATCGTTGAAAACAAGCATATCGACAATTTAAGCGACAGCCTGCCGGCCTTTTTCAACAAATCCTATTTTACCATCGCCAACGGTGAAGCCAGCTACCGGCCGTTGGCAACCCTTTCTTATTTTTTGATCCACTCCTTGGCCGGACTAAATCCCTTCTATTTTCACCTCAGCAGCGTTGTGATGCACGCGCTGAATACTGTATTGGTGTATCTTTTATTCACCCTGCTGAACGGTGGCCGGTTCATGGCCCTGCCGGCCGCGATCTTATTTGCCTGTCATCCGGCCCTGGCCGAGGCGGTCAACTGCATCGCCTTTAACGAGGACCTGCTAACGGCTTTTTTCTTTCTGCTGGCATTGATCCTATATATTAAAAGCGTTGATAAAGCGGCCGCCGGCGTTGGGTATATATTGTCGCTGATCTTTTTCTTTTGCGGTATGTTGGCAAAGGAAATGGCGATTACCCTGCTGCCGGCCGCAATGCTTTATGACCTGACATTTCGGGCAGGCAAGGGGCAGTCGCTGTCAGTGAAATATGTGCTCATCACTCTCAAGGACAGGTGGCAGATTTACCTGGGATATGCCGCAGTCAGCCTGTTTTACCTGATGCTGCGCTTTGCACTGATTACCCATCAGGGCGACGGGGTTAAACCGCACTTTGCAAGCCTGCTCGAGAGGCTGCTTTATCTGCCGAATCACCTTTTCAGTTTCGTCAAGCTGGCGCTTGCCCCCCATGATTTAAATGTCGATCACACATTTTCCTATCCCAGGTCCTTTTTCGATATTTCGCATTTAGCCGGGTTTTTTTTTATGGTGGGACTGGTTGTTTTCAGTTTTTTTCTATTCAAACGCAGCAAAGAAATTTTTTTTGGCATCTGGTGGTTCGTTATCACTCTTTTTCCGGTTTACAATTTGGTTCAAATATTCAACCCCTTTGCTGAGCGGTACCTGTATATTCCGGTAATCGGTTTTTGTCTAGTGGTGCCGGTTGTCATCTATGGTATTGCCCGGCGTCTGACAGCAAGGGAGGTGGGCGTCAACACGGGCACCCTGTTCGCGGTTCTGGCCATCGCCGGTGTCTATGCCAACACGACCATTGCCCGTAACCGTGACTGGCAGGATGGCTTTACCCTGTGGTCCAAAACCGTGCTCCAATCGCCGGACAGCGGCGTGGCCCATGGATCTTTAGGACGTGCCTACCAGGAACATGGGCGGTTGCAGGAAGCTATCTCGCAATATGAGAAGGCGGTGAAGCTGATGCCGCATCACTATAAAGCCTATTACAACCTGGGAGTGGTTTACGACCAGATCGGCAGCACCGATAAAGCGGTAGAGAATTATAAGAAGTCTATTCGTATCTATTCAAATTTCGCCAATGCCCACTTTAATCTTGCCAATATCTACCATAAGCGCGGGGCAACCGACGACGCTATCCGTCACTACACCCGGGTGCTTGCATTGGTGCCGGATGATTTGGAAGCCCGCAACAATTTGGGGGTGGCCCTGGCCATGCAGGGCAAGTTGGATCAGGCGATATCAGAGTGGCGGATAGTCCTGCAAATCGACCCGGCCAATCAAAGTGCAAAGGAAAATATTTCGAAGGCCAAGGCGATTTTGGAGAAAGCAGATTGATCAGAACGGAAGGAAGGTGTCGGGTCCGGGGTTTCAGGTGTCCCCGCTTGCGCTTCGCTCCAGACGGGATCGTAGACAGGTTTCGGGTGTCGGGTGTCGGCAATGATGTAATCCGCGTTGGGACAAATTTGATCGAAGATAGAAATAGTTTTCATATGCCAATGTAGGTTCAGCCACGACACGACTGAGCTCATCGCAGGCCGGCTAAAGGACAGCCGGTCTGATCAATAAAAGAAACAAATGAACGTCGAACATCGAACGCCCAACATCGAACATCGAATTATGTATTCTGTCTATTTTAAAACGACTGAGCGAAGCGATTCCATCCTTCGACATTCGAAATTCGATATTCTGCGGTTCTGCGGTTCGCTTTTAATGAAGAGTTTCATAAGAGGTAGGAGGGGAAACGGTTCTGCCCTCTGCTCTCTGCTCTCTGCCCTCTGACCTCTGACCTCTGTCCTCAGTTCCCCGACACCCGAAACCCGACACCCGACACCCGAAACCCGACACCCGACACCCGAAACCCGACACCCGAAACCTGTCTACGATCCCGTCTGGAGCGAAGCGCAAGCGGGGACACCTGAAACCCAAATCTGCGTTCTAACTGACCTGCTGAAGCTGATTTCCCGGCCAGAATCCTCGGTGTATTTCAGTCCACCTCCCGGTGGAATATGAACTCCGGAATCTCTTCGCCTTTCCTGGCCGCATATTCGGTGAGTATTCGCTGCATTTCATCCAGCGTGTGTGCATCGATCGCCGGTGCTTTGTAGCCCTCGAGGATCTCGTGTTTTTTGTCCCGGGCGCGTTCAAACATCTGCCGGCTGCCCTCCTCCGCATACTTCGTGTAGCTGGTCCGGCCGATGATTTCTCTGGATGGCACCAATAGTTCTCTTTGGAACCAGGCAAATGTATGATCGGAGCCGAGGATGCCTCCCGCATCGAACCTGGTTGCTTTAATAACATCGACAGCCAGGGTTTCATCGGTAATGGTTATGCCGTCTATCAGCCGGTGAATCATGCCGCAGACTTCGTTGTCGAAAATCATTTTTTCTATGGAGACGGCGCCGCCGTGGTCCAGCATGCCCACCCCGCGTATCAGGTTGATGCCCGCCAGGGCGCCCAGCAGCATGCCAAAGCCCGATTCGGTCGCTGCCTGGGCGTCGAACATTTCGGCATCACTTCGGCCGCAATTGGCGGCGGTCGGCAAATTGAAATATTTGCCGATCTGGGCATTGTTGGCAACCGCCATCATCTTGGTTTCGATGGCCCCTTCGGCGTTGATGCCTTCCACCATGTCCAGGGCCGTGGCGCCCCCGCCATAAATGATGGGCGCACCGCTGCGGATACACTGGCTGATGGCGATTCCGCTCAAGCATTCGGCGGTGTGCTCGACCATGGTGCCGGCCAGGGTCACCGGCGTCGTTCCACCGCTCAAAGGGATCGGAATGATCATCAGGGGGATGTTATGCTTGGCACAGTCGACCAGGTTGCCGGCTGAGGTGCGGGTCCACATCAGGGGCGCCGACGGATTGGCGGCCATCAGGACCCGCGGTTTTTTCTCCATTTGCGTTTTGCCTCCCGCCAGGGTGGACAACAGCTCAATTTCAACCAGCAGCCCATCGATTGAAAATGCGCCGCCAAAGATCGGCTTGCTCGAATATAGCAAGGTCTGGTGAAAGCGGATGACATCACCCAGGCTGATCGGCACATCCTCGGGGACAACGCAGGCGGTCATGCAGGCGACATGGTCCAGGTTTTCGACCAGCTTTATGATTTCGACCATGTCCCTGGTTTTAGCGCCCCGGATTTCCTGGGTTTCAGAATCAAGCACAAATACCGGTGCGGAATCCAAGACAAAATTGACCGAATCGCCGGCCGCACTGACCTTTTTATGGCCCTCAAAATCGTAGAACTCCAGGGCGGACGGCACGGTTTTTAAACATTTTTCAATGAGATCCCGGGGCAGGGTGGCGATCTGTCTGGTAAAATCAACCGCGGCGCCGTGATCACTGAGGACTCGTAGGGCTTCCTCGTGGATGATCTTGACCCCGGTGGTGGCCAGCACATCAAATGCGCCGGCAATGATGCGCTCTACATCCTCATGGCTCAGCATGCTCAATTTCGGTCTAAAATTCATTTTTCAAACCACCAATCGACGATTTATATCCCTGATAGCCGGAACATCAATGCCGGCGCGTTCCGCTGCGTCAATCGCCCGCGCCAGGCGGCCGGGTGCCGCGCGCCCCCTGCATTTGTGATTCGGATCGCCATTGATTCCTTTTAGCAATCCTTCCATCAGTGCATCGTGTGAAAAGGTTTTTTCCGTTGCGTATTCCTGCAATGCGATGATGTCAGCAGCCACATCCCGCGTTAATTGCTTGTGCTGCTGCCAGAGCGTCGACGTGGTCGTACCTTCATCGAGCACCAATCCCGCAATATTGATGGTGTACACGAACACGTTCTTCAGCACCAATTCAAAGACCAGGTCTTCGGTTGTGCTCAATACGCGGCAGGGGATCTCGATTTCTGCCAGGGCGCGTGCCACTAAATCGGCTGCGGGTCCGTAGACCGGCGACGGCATGAGCGGATTATAGTCCATGCCCTTCTTTTTTTCGAACCAGACCGAAATGACGGTGGGTGTGTCTATCCCATGGGCCAGCCAGTCGCGGGGAAGCAGTTCGTTTTGCATCAGGACAAGTCGATTGCGCCAGCTCGCCGGAATGGTTAGCATGACTTCAGTAAAATCCTTTTCGGCCACAGCTACCAGAGCCAGTTGGGGATCCGGCAGGTCTTCCGCTTCCTGCGCCATACTCATACCCCGGGTTACCGGGTACACCGGGTAACCCGTGCGCAAAAATGCCCTGGCAAAGACGCTCGCTAATTCTCCAATACCAATAATGACGATGGGTGGTTTCATTTTCTATTTCCTAATTATACTTGCGGTTATTTAGTGGTTTAACGTAAATTCGACCCTCGCTTTTGAAACTTCGTATGAATCTTCAAGTAGCCGTATCACAGAAAGAATTTAACATCGAACATCGAACGTCCAACATCAAATAATGAATTCTGTCAATTTAAAAACTGAGCAAGGCGAGTTGACCATTTAAAGTTATTTGGATCAGCATTCAGCGTTATGTTTGACTAAAAAGGACAAAGCGCAGCGTCATCCATATTCGATGTTGAACGTTCGATGTTCGATGTTCATAAGTTACTTTCTCGACCTGACCGGCCGTTTGTTTGGCCGGTGGCTGTGCTGAACCAGGAATCGATCAGTTTAGGGGCGTATATAGTTTCTGTAGGCCTTGTGTGTCAAATAATATGATGCTAAAAGACATCAAAAAATCTTCAATCTTCAATTTTTACTCCCTGGACTAGCGGGATCACCGCTACGCGGCGACCGGCTCGTCCGGGTTGGGAGGATGCCATGGGAGCACAATCTGTCAGGGAAGGAACCATTCTTTGGGAACCCACGGAAGATTCAATAAACCGGGCCGCCATCACCCAATACCTGCGATGGCTTGAATCCGAGCAGGGATTGTCCTTCAAAGACTACAACAGCCTCTGGCAATGGTCGGTGACCGATATCGAAGCTTTCTGGCAATCCCTTTGGCATTATTTCGACATCCGGTCCTCAAAACCCTACACGGATATTTTGCCCGAGCGTAAAATGCCCGGGGCCGACTGGTTTCCCGGGGCCGAGTTGAACTATGCCGAGCACGTGTTTCGGCACATGTCATCCCGCCGCCCGGCCCTGCTGTTTCAATCGGAAACAACGCCCTTGACCGAGATTTCATGGGAAACACTTTATGGGCAGGTGACTTCCGTGGCAACCGCCCTACGCGGCCTGGGACTCAAGCGGGGCGACCGGGTCGTCGCCTACATGCCGAACATACCTCAAACCCTGGTCGCCTTCCTGGCCTGTGTCAGCATCGGGGCCGTCTGGTCGAGCTGTTCGCCAGATTTCGGCACCCGCAGCGTAATAGACCGTTTCAACCAAATCGGCCCGCGGGTATTGTTGGCTGTAGACGGATACCCATACGGGGGTAAATCTTTTGATCTGCTGCCGGCCGTGGGCGATCTTCAACGGTCGCTGCCTACCCTGGAAAAAACGGTACTAGTTCCCTACTTAAATCCGGATTCCAAGCCGGATGGGCTGGACCGGGTGTTGATGTGGGATGAGATCTCCAGCCACGAAAATCGCCATTTTGCATTTGAACAGGTGCCGTTCAGCCATCCTCTGTGGGTGGTTTACTCTTCCGGAACCACCGGCCTGCCCAAAGGCCTGGTCCACGGACACGGCGGCATATTGTTGGAGTTTATGAAATTTTCCAGGCTGCATATGAATATCGGACCGGGTGATCGCTTTTTCTGGTTTTCCACCACCGGTTGGGTGATGTGGAACATCTTGCAGGGCAGCCTGCTCCAGGGAGCGACACCCATCTTGTATGACGGCAGCCCGGGATATCCTGATTTGGACGTGTTGTGGGACCTTGCCGCCCGGGCCAAAATCAACTTTTTCGGCACCAGTGCCGCCTATTTAACCGGATGTATGCAGGCCGGTCTGGCGCCGGGGGAAAAATTCGATCTCCAGAGCCTCAATGCCATCGGCTCGACGGGTTCACCACTGCCTGTTGAAGGTTTTAACTGGGTGTATGAACGGGTCAAGCGCAATGTTTTGCTGGGCTCCACCAGCGGCGGCACCGATCCGTGCACCGGGTTTTTAGGCGCCTGCCCCCTGCTGCCTGTCCGGGCGGGCGAACTGCAATGTCGCTGCCTGGGAGTCAGTGCCCGGGCCTTTGATGAAAACGGGACGGAGCTGATTGATGAGGTCGGTGAATTGGTCATCACCGAACCCATGCCGTCCATGCCTCTTTATCTCTGGAACGATACCGACAGCGCCCGCTACCTGGCGAGTTATTTTGATATGTACCCGGGTGTCTGGCGTCACGGCGACTGGGTCCGGTTTACCGAACGGGGCAGCGGGGTCATCCTGGGCCGCTCGGATTCAACCATCAATCGCCTGGGGGTGCGCATGGGCAGCAGCGAAATCTATTCGGTGGTGGAAGACCTCGCTGAAGTCAACGACAGCCTTGTTATCGGGCTGGAAATTCCCAGCGGTGGATATCTGATGCCGCTCTTTGTTGTTCTTGCAGACGGAGTCGAACTGAATGAAGATCTGGAAAAAAAGATCAATACCCGCATCCGCAGCCGGTTGTCGCCGCGCCATGTTCCCGATGAAATTTACGCGATCAGCGCGGTTCCCCGAACCTTGAATGCCAAAAAACTCGAGGTGCCGGTGAAAAAAATCCTGGCCGGCGTCCCGCTGGAGGAAGCCGTCAACCTCGACTCCATGGCCAACCCGGATTCCATCGGTTTTTTTGTAGAGTTGGCAACCAAACTTAACTTGTCGCACAAATCCTAGTCCTCAGGGCCAGGGCATAGACAATCGCCTATGCCTTCTTTCCAAATTATTTTTGGTGTCAGGTGTCGGGTTTCAGGTGTCAGCGTTGCCGCCGGCCGCAAGCGTACAGTTAAATCGAGAAAATAACTATTATCGATCTACGACGCTACTATAGATTGTGGTAGCGGTTTTTAACCGCGATTAACTGAAAAGATGCCCTAAAACCCAATTTGTATTAATCTGTTCTTCGGGGCTACTTTTGTAGTGGCGGGGTTTATCCCCGCCAAGAGCTTGGCGAAGATCACTAATAAACACACTTAGCTGATTCGTTTATGGAGAACTGCGGCACCCGCCGTTTAGGCGGGGATAAACCCCGCCACTACATTGTCGGTCAAGCCCATCGACATTCGACATTTCATGTAGTCCATAAGAGGGGTGCAGTGACCCGGGTCTGCCATCTGTCATCAGTCATCAGTCCTCTGTCCTCTGTCCTCTGTCCTCTGTCCTCTGCCATCTGACTTCTGTCCTCTGCCATCTGACTTCTGTCCTCTGCCATCTGGTCTCTGACACCTGACACATGCTACCTGAACACTGTGGTTTCAGACATGTAACATTTGTTTTACGGCGTGATTTGCCTGTAATTTGCTGCTTTTATCACTTCCCCGAATAGGCGTAAATCCCCAATTTTCTTGACAGAACTGTCACTTCCTATTTACAATTAAAGGTCAAATAAAATTATTGAGCCAAAATGGCGTTGCGCCCAATTGATTGCAGCCGTCCTTGAACCGGCCAAACTGGTCGCAGTGTCGCCATATAATTTGCCATGGCTATTGGTATTGAGGGACCATCCTCAATACCGACATCTGAGGACTATTAAATGGACGCCTTGATTGCCTGTCACGAATGCGATTTGATTCACCGGGTCAAACCGCTGCCTGAAAAAGGAATTGCAAATTGCACCCGCTGCGGATCCGTTCTATACCGCCATAAACCCAACAGTCTGGAGCGAACCCTGGCGCTCTCGCTGGCCGGCCTGGTGCTGTTCATGCTGGCCAACTCATTTCCGTTTCTGGCCCTGAAAACGGATTCCCAACTTCATCAAACCAATTTAATTACGGGGATAACCGAGCTTTACACCCAGGGCATGCAGGGGCTGGCAGTGGTGGTGCTGCTTACCACCGTCCTGGCGCCCCTGGCCCAACTGCTGGGGATGATTTACCTTCTGCTGCCCTTGCGGCATGATCGCATACCGCCCAAGTTTGCGCCCATCTTCCGATTTGTGCGCAGTTTGCAGCCCTGGAGCATGATGGAGGTTTTCATGCTGGGAATTTTAGTATCCGTCGTGAAGCTTGCCAAAATGGCCCAGATTGTACCGGGGATTGCCATTTTTTCCTTTCTTTTCCTGATTTTGGTGCTGGCCGCGGCCACCGTTTCCCTGGATCCACACGAAGTTTGGCATCGCTGGGAGAAGCTGCGATGAAGTCGATTCCGTTTACCGCGCGCAACGCTTCCCGGATCAGCTGCCATAGCTGCCACCTGCTTTGCCGCATCAATTTTTCGCAGATTGGAGAATCCCTGCTTTGTCCGCGGTGCGGTTCGATCCTGCATCAGCGGAAACCCAACAGCCTGAGGCGAACCTGGGCTCTGGTGATCGCGGCGGTTATCTTTTATATTCCCGCCAATTTGCTGCCCGTTACGGTTGTCATATCATTCGGCAAGTACCAGGCGGACACGATCATGAGCGGTGTGATCTACTTTATTGCCACCGGCATGTGGCCCATCGCGCTGGTCATCTTTGTTGCCAGTATTCTAGTGCCCATATTGAAGCTGCTCATCCTCGGGTATTTGCTGGTCAGCGTGCAGCGCAAATCCGCCTGGCGACCCAAAGACCGCACCCGGCTTTATCGCATTACCGAGGCCATCGGCCGCTGGTCAATGGTTGATATATACGTGGTCACGATTCTGGTAGCCCTTGTCAACCTGGGCAGCCTGGCGACCATCAAGGCCGGTCCGGGAGCAGGCTTTTTCGCCTCCGTTGTCGTGATTACCATGTTTGCCGCCATGAGCTTTGATCCCAGACTGATATGGGATGCCAAGGAGAGTGTTGATGAGTGAAGAAAATCCCCCGATTGAAGAAGATCATGAATTGCCTGAAGCGGTCGTTTCAGCCCGCAAACATCAGATATCGATTGTCTGGATTGTCCCGCTGATCGCGGTGTTGATCGGAGGATGGCTGGTCTATAAAACCCTGTCGGAAAAAGGTCCGACTATCAGCATCTCATTTAAATCGGCCGAAGGGCTCGAAGCCGGCAAGACCAAGATCAAATACAAAGATGTGGAATTGGGCCAGGTGACGGAAATTCGTCTGACACCGGACCTTTCCCGGGTGCTGGTGACGGCCGAACTGGTCAGAGAGGCCAAAGAGTTTTTGTCGGCCAATACGCGGTTCTGGGTCGTGCGGGCCCGGGTTGCTGCCGGCCAGGTTTCCGGGCTCGGCACCCTTTTTTCGGGGGCCTACATCGGCCTGGATCCCGGCAAACCGGGATTGCCCGGGACCCAATTTGTCGGTCTGGAAACCCCGCCGGTGGTGACCACTGATTTGCCGGGCAGGCACTATATCCTGCATGCCTCGCACCTGGGGTCTTTGGATATCGGCGCACCGGTATATTTTCGCCAAATCAAGGTGGGCCAGGTGATCGCATACGAACTGCAATCGGACGGCGAGGCGGTAACAATCAAGATCTTCATCAACGATCCGATTGATAAACTGGTTTATCAAAACACCCGCTTCTGGAATGCCAGCGGTTTGGATTTTGCCGTGGATGCCAGCGGCATTCGGGTCAATACGGAATCCCTGGTGACCATTTTAGTCGGCGGAATCGCGTTCGACACCCCGGCCAACCTCGAGCCGGGCGATCCGGCCGAAGACGGCCAAAACTTCCAGCTCTATGAATCCCGTGAACGTATTTTCGATAAAACCTACACCGATAAATCCCGTTGGCTGCTGCATTTTGAAGGCTCGATCCGGGGGCTGACAGTGGGTTCGCCTGTTGAATTTCGCGGCATTCCCGTTGGCCAGGTGCTGGATATCAACATGGAGTATGATGCCGATAAGAAGGTCTTTCTGATTCCGGTGCTGATTGAAATCGAGCAGGAGCGTATCAAGGTTGTCGGCGAGACGCAGGAATCCGACCGTAAATGGCAAAATGATTACTTGGTGGAACAGGGGCTGCGGGCTCAGCTCAAAACCGGCAGCCTGATTACCGGGCAATTGTATGTCGACCTGGATTTTCATCCGAACGCCGAGCCGGCGCAAATAAACTGGGAGGGCCGTTATCCCCAGATGCCGACGGTGCCGACTTCCATGGAAGAAATTACTACCAGTTTGACGCACCTGCTCAAAAAGCTCGAGAAACTGCCCATCGAACAAATCGGCAATGATTTGCGGGATACGGTCCAAGGCGCCAAACGCCTGGTCAATTCAGCCGAACTGCAGGAAGCCCTGGCCGCCCTGAATCAGGCGCTCAACCAGGCCCAGCAATTTGCCGCGACGCTAAACGAGGTGATAACCCCGGAATTGCGGTCGGCGGTTGCCAACCTGAATACGACGCTGAAACATACCCGCCAACTAGCTAACAACTTCGATCGGACCGTCGTGCCCGAATTGGACGCCACCCTGAAAGAAGCCCAGGCCACCTTGAGTGCCATCAAGATCTCCGTCAGCAAGGATTCACCGCTGTACTACGAGCTGATGCGGGTTTTGAAAGAGCTTACCGGGGCGGCCCGGTCGATCCGGCTGATGGCTGATTACCTTGAACGCAATCCGGATGCATTGATATACGGGAAAGGAAATAGACGATGATGACCAACAGACACCTTCACAACATCGGCCTGCCGATTGTTGTGGTGCTGGTATTGCTGGCCGGCTGTCGCAGTTCCACGCCGCCGGTGGAATTTTATACCTTGTCCCCGCAGCCATCCATTGCCGCGGCGAACAAGGTTACCGGATCGGACAGCAAGCTTGCCGTCGGTGTGGGTCCGCTTCAAATCCCCAAATTTATCGACCGGCCCCAGATCGTCACCCGCATCGGTCCCCATAAAATCAATGTGGATGAATTCCATCGGTGGGCCGGTTCGGTTTACGAAGATATTCTAAGGGCCGTGACCTTGAATCTCGCAACCCTCCTGCAATCCAACCTGGTGGTGGCGTACCCGTGGGAAGATTACTTTGATCCGGACTACCGCGTTTATCTGGAAGTTCATGGCTTCGACGGCCGCCTGGGACAGTACGCCCAACTGGAGGCCACCTGGACCATCACCGGCCGGGATTCCCGGAGCCCATTGCTGGTGCGCAAATCTTTTATCCGGGAGCCTACCCGGGGGGATGACTATGATGCCCTGGTCGCCGCCAAAAGCCGGATCCTGGGCTCCCTCAGTCGGCAGCTGGCCCAGGGGATTGCAGCAGTGCACCGCGGCAAATAATTTGGCTTGATAGGGCGAAAGATGCTCAAATTGGCGCTGCGTTATTTGTTATAACCAATAACTGATAACGAATAACCTTCCCCTGGCAATCAGCCTTCCCACCCCATGATCGCTTTGGTCTCCAGAAACTCGGCCAGACCGTGTTCGCCCCACTCACGGCCGTTGCCGGACTGTTTGTAGCCGCCGAAAGGCGCCTGGAAGTCCGCTCCGGCGCCGTTCAGGTGAACATTGCCGGTGCGCAGTCTGGCTGCCACCCGGCGTGCACGCTGGGGATCGTCCGAAGACACGTAGCCTGAAAGTCCGTAGGGGCTGTCGTTGGCGATCCGTACGGCGTCGTCTTCATTCCGATAGGGGATGATGCACAGCACCGGGCCGAAAATTTCCTCCCGGGCGATAGTCATGGCATTGTCCACGCCGGCGAATATAGTCGGTTTAACGTAATATCCGATATCGAGGTGGTCGGGGCGTCCCGTCCCGCCGATGACCATTTGGGCGTCCTCGGCGATACCCTGCTCTATAAGTCCCTGAATTTTGTCATACTGGGTTTGGCTGACGACCGGTCCGATGGTGGTTTCAGCCGCCATGGGATCCCCCACCTGAACCTGCCCGGCAGCCGCCTCGGCAATTGCCACGGCATTAGCGTGCCAGCCGGCCGGCACCAGCATGTGAGTGGGCGCATTGCAGGACTGCCCGCTATTGTTGAAACATCTTTGTACACCGCCGCTGACGGCTTGCTCCAGGTTCGTGTCGTCAAGTATTATATTGGCGGATTTGCCGCCCAATTCCTGGGTGACCCGTTTGACGCTGTCTGCGGCAGTTTTGGCCACCTGAACCCCGGCCCGGGTGGAACCGGTAAAGGATACCATGTCAATCTCCGGGTGAGCGGACAGGGCCGCTCCAACGGTCGGGCCATCGCCGTTGACGAGGTTGAACACGCCGGCGGGTACGCCGGCCTCGTGGATGATTTCGGTCAGAATGCAGGCATTCAGCGGTGCGATTTCACTGGGTTTGAGTACGATGGTGCAGCCGGCAGCCAGGGCCGGCCCCACCTTGCAGGCAATTTGATTCAGCGGCCAGTTCCACGGTGTAATTAAGCCGCAGACACCGATGGGTTCCCGCAAGATGCGGGTGGAACCCAGCTGGGTTTCGAAATGAAATTTTTTAAGGACTTCCGCCGCCATGACGAAATGCCCCAGGCCGGCAGCCACTTGGGCTCTTTTAGCCAACCATAACGGGGCGCCCATTTCTTTGGTGATGGCTTCGGTCAGTTCGTCGTAGCGGTCTTTAATGCCTTCTGCGATTTTTCCCAGAATCATCAAACGCGATTCAAGGGAGGTCTGCGACCAGTCGTCAAAAGCCGCTCGCGCGGCTTGCACAGCCTGTGTGACATCTTCTTTGCTTCCCATTGCGATGCGGCCGCATGGCGCTTCGGTAGCCGGATTGATAACATTCAAATTAACGGGGGGGCCGGTCGGTGCGACCCATTGTCCATTGATGTAGAATTTTTCGAAAGTTCTTGTCATTATGTTAATCCTTTATCTGGCAGGAATGATAGCATTGATAAGCGGCAACGAAAATCGGTTGCCGGGCGAGGCGCTAATTTTCAAAATCCGTGCGCTAAATGCAACATAATGACACTATGTGGCAGATTCAATATTTAGAATTAAATCGTTTGCCCATATACCTCAACCGCCTCATTGAAGGCGACGATGTTTTCAAAGGGCGTGAAATCAATATCGTAGGCCGGCGCCAGCAGCAGCCCATTCGGCCCCAGGGTCTCGATGCAGCGTTTGACCTCGGATCGGACCTGGTCCGGCGTTCCCCGGTCCCACAGCAGGGCGCTGCCGACGGTGCCCCACAGGGCCAGTCGATCGCCGAATTCACGCTTGATGGCGGCGGCGTCCATGCAGTCGGGCTGCAGGGGATTGATGACATTCACACCGATGTCGACCAAGTCGGGAACGAGCCGGGTGAAGTCACCGTCGCTGTGATAGAAGATCAACAGCTCCGGTGACGCTTCGCGGGCGATCTCGATCACCCGGGCCAGACGCTCTTTGAAGTGACGGCGCCAGGTGGCCGGACCGATCATCAGGCCGGTGGGCATGGCGACATCATCATCGAGCAGCAGAACGTCGATACCGGCCCGGGCCAGAATGAGGGCGTTTTCGATTAGCATCGCCGTCAGCTGATCGAGCAGGTAGTCGGCGATTTCATGGCGGCACCCTAGATCAAGCATGAAGTTCTCATAGCCCCGCAGGCGCCAGGCCGCCTCGAAAAGCTCACCGCCCAGATGCGGCGGCGCGCCGGCGACCGCAAATCCCTGGTCGTGAAAACGCTGCACTTTTTTCTTAAGCCCTGCGTGGCGGCGCGGGTTCGAGAGGTCGGGCCAAACATATTTTAACAGATCCTTCAATGTGCGGGCATCGGACAGGGGGCGGGCGGTGCCTCGTTGCGGGTGGTATTGCCATTCATGATAGGTGCGCAGCTGGGCCGGGTTGCCGACATGGATGTCCTGGGGCAGGGTGTCCAGATAGCGCCGAAACGTGTCCTGGTTGGCCGGCGGGTCGAACTCGGCATATCGGATGTCCAGATCGAAATAGTCCTCAGGCGCCGTCGGGGCGATGGCCGCCAGATCCTGATCGAAAAAGCCCAGGGCTTTCGGGATGCGGTCCGGTTTACGGCAACGCAGCGCCTCTCTGACGCGTTCGTGTGAATTCATACAACCTCCACGGAAAGTTAGTTATTAGATAATGGTTATTTGTTAATAGCTTCAGACGGAATATGTTCTACATTCAACACTTCAGTAGGGCGATGTTAACCAGCCGTGATCTATTTCAAATAACAAGTAGCAATTGACGCCGAATCGATCGTTTTAGTGTCCATTTTATTGAAATCACATCATGTTTGCACAGGATTTGTGACTATGGTTGACAAATATAAAAGATCCGCCGAAGGCGAACCATAAATATTCAATATTCAATTTTCAATCTTCAATTCCGGCTTCGCCGGGTTGGGCTCAATCGCGGCAATAATTTATTACTTTCGACTTGCACACAGCCTGGGTAAAAGCTGCGGCCTTTTCCCTTGCACTTTTGTCATTCGGTTATACTTTTCATGGCAAACGACTTCAAGCAAGAAAAAAGGAGAAAGGAGTTACAATATGGCAGAGAATGTATTGGAAATTGACGACAGCAGCTTCGAGGCCCAGGTGCTGCAGGCCGACAAGCCGGTGCTGGTGGATTTCTGGGCACCCTGGTGCGGGCCGTGCAAGGGCATTGGCATGATGGTTGAAAAATTGGCTGAAAGCTACAGCGACCGGATCCTGTTTGTCAAATGCAATGCGGACGAAAGTCAGCAATCGGCAGCCAAATACGGCATTAAATCCATACCGACCCTGCTGTTTTTCAAAGACGGCAATGTGTTCGATAAAATAGCCGGTATGACCAACCAGGCTAAAATTGAGGCCGTGCTAGAAAAAATCCTGACGGGCGGGGAAGGTGCGTCTCCGTTTATTGTGCAGTGATCGTCAGCAGTCCCACCCGCTGACGCGCCGAGGTGAACTCGGTTTGCCTCGCTCCTCCCGCTACCAGCGAGATAATGATGGAATACTGGAGTAATGACTTCCGAGCTCCAGACTGGCAGAGGATTATCAAGCTTGGTTTAATGGCCTCGCCACCGACCGGTTGGGCGATAAATTAAAAATGGCTGGTATCCATTTCAGAACCATTATTCCAGCTTTCCACCATCCCACCATTTCTTATACCGACCAAATGCGATAGCCCAAAAGTATTCATGTTATCAGTAGATTCTAGCAATTCCGAGTCATTGAATTAAATAATGGCCGCAATGCCGTCTACGAGAAGGGCGGCCGCCATCCCGATCATCAGTACGCCGGAAAAAATATCGAAATGCCTGCGATAGCGGCGTGACAGAACGGATGCTCCCGTGCCGACCAGCAGCAAGCCCGGCAGGGTGCCGATCCCGAATGCCAGCAATAGCGCTCCGCCTTCCAACGGCCGGCTGGCCGTCAACGCCCTGGAAAAAGCGGCGTATGATAGTCCGCAGGGCAAAAAACCCATGAACATTCCCGTCAGGGACATCAAGGCGAAATTGGGCTTTGAAGAGGCCGATCGCACCAAGCGCCGATACCCCGGCAACCTGTCAGGGGTTGCAACGGTAATCAATTTCGGATGATGGGTGAGGCCCAGTTGACCCAATCCAAACATGAGCAAAAAGGCACCCGCCAGCAAAGAGAACAACACCTGGATCCGGGTGATGGCGGTCAGGTGGTCGATGCCGGCCACCACCGATAATTTTGCCACGGCCAGGCCCATGCCTCCCAGAAGGACACCCACGAGCGTGTAGGTGGTGAGTCGGCCGGCATGATAGCACACATGGGCGCTGAATTTGCCGGTTTTAGCGGGAAAGGCAAACACGAGTGGACCGCACATGCCGATGCAATGGCCGGTACCGGTCAATCCCAAAAAAAATAATGACACAAGGGTTGCAGCTTCCATAATCCAACGGTCAAAAAAAGACTGGCCTCATTCTGAAAACAATTAGCATTTGACAGAGCCCTGTGGATTTAATACAGGTTGTCTCGCGCGGCGTCAAGCCGGGACGCCGCATCTGTTGGGACTGGCCCGAAAATCATAAATACAAAGATGATATCAAAAAAACATGCCCCACATATCTCCGGAGAGGTTGTCGACGACTCAGGAGTTCTGCGGTATACGGCTGCCTTGGCCTTTGTGATTTGGCTGCTCGTTGCCGCCGCGAATCCAATTGGGGCGTCTGAGGGTCAAGGCCCTCGGCCCGGTGCAAAACCATTGGATGAAATCGGCCGGATGCAGATCAGCGCCCAAGACCGTTGTCCGGTTTGCGGGATGAAAGTCATTCGGTATCCAAAATTTGCAGCTGCCGTTCAGTTGCGCAGCAGCGCCACCTATTATTTTTGCAGCGTCGGCTGCATGATCCGCACCTGGATGCATCCCGAAATACATTTAGGTACCCCCGCCACCGAACTCAAACGGCCGGTCGTCAAAGAATACTTCAGCGGCCGGCAAGTCGATGGCCGCAGCATCATATTCGTGTTCGGCTCGGACGTCATCGGTCCCATGGGACCCGCCCTAGTGCCCGTCATGGATGAGAATTACCTGAAGGTGTTCAAAAAACGGCACGGCGGAAAATCACAATTTTTTCTCAAGGATATGGACGACGACAAATGGCTGGAAATGACGGGCCGCAAGATTGAACCATAATGTCGATTCCAGTATCTTCAGCCGGGCTTTAAAATGAAAAATTCGCTTTGGTTCAAAGAATATCATGGGTGAAACTTACGACCGATTTAACCGGGCCCATCTTGGTCTTCTGGTGATAACCGCCCTGGCGATCGTTGCCGCAGTTGTTCTGGCAGCATCGGCCGGCTTTGACCGTCGCAATTCACTTGAGATGACCGAAAACCTCATTAAAATGCTCGATCTCAGCACCCCGACCCTGTTTCCCACCGGGCATGCGCTGCGGGATGTCGGCTATTCCCATCCGGCCGTCGACCTGCGTCACAGTCCGTATCTGCCGGCAGTTGCCGCTGCTGCGCCTGAAAATCTGCCCGGCAGTCCGGCGACCAGCCGGCAGGATTCGCAATGACAATGGCGCGATACAGTACACTGCAGATCTGGGCTTGCAGGGACATCCTGCGGCGGCCTTTCGAGTCCCTGATTTTAGCGGCGGCAACGACTGCGACGATAGCGATTGTCGGCATAATGCTGCTGTTTCCGCGGGCCGTCTATGACACGGTGGGCCGGCTGCTGAAGGCGGCGCCCGCCATTGTTGTCCGGCGGATCGATGCGGGCGGCTGGCAGCCGCTGCCGACCCGGCAGGCCGTGGACGCGGCCAAGACCGTTCCCGGAGTCGTATCGGCAACGCCGAGAGTTTGGGGAATTGTCAATGGCCCGGATGGCCCGCTGACCGTCATCGGCGTTGCGCCGGGCAGCAATCCGTCAGCATTTAACGATCTTTTACCCCGCTTGCCGGGTCCGGGGCAGGCGATCGTCGGCCCGGGAATCGCTGCCCTTCGAATCGATGATATTCTGCAATTGGAAGGGGCCGTGGGCAGCACCTATCAGGTGATAGAACGGCTGCCGGATGAAACGGGCATGTTTACCAACGATCTGGTGTTGGTCAACGCTGATGAAGCGCGCAAGCTGATCGGCCTTGCCGACGGTTACGCCAGTGACCTGGCCTTAGAAGTCTTTCACGAGGAAGAACAGGAGGCTATCCTGGCGGACCTGGCGGCCGCGTTTCCGTGGCCGGTGCGCTGCGTCACCCGACGGCAGACTGCAGGCATGTATGCCGGCGGCTTGAACCGCGGCAGCACGTTTGCCAGCGTTACCGTCATCCCTGCAGTATTGGCGGTCTGCCTGCTGGTGGCGGTCAACATCCGAAAGTCCATGGGGCGGCAGTCCGACCTGGGAATCATGAAAGCCATGGGTTGGACCACCGGGGACATTGTCCGTCTGCAGCTTTATCGGACATTGGCGGTCGGACTGCCTTCGGCCGTCATCGGCACTTGCTTGTCGTATTTTCTGGTCTATTGGCCGGGCACCCAGTGGTTGGGGACGATCTTTATAGGCTGGGATGCCCTGCCGCCTAAACTCTACCTGGAACCGGTCGGTGCCATCACCGTCCTGCTGGAAGTTGCCGGATTGGTGCTGGCGCCGTTGATCGTCTCCGCCCTTGCACCGGCCGCCCGGACTGCAACCGCCGATGTCCATGAGTTGATAGAAGGAGCCGGGAGCCGATGAATTCCGGGATCATCTGCCAAGATCTATGTTATGGCTTGCCGTCGGGAAACGGCGAGCACCGCATGGTATTGAATGAGGTCAACGCCAACTTTCCGGCCGGACGAATCACCATCATCTCCGGTGCGGTCGGCGCCGGCAAAAGCACCCTGCTCCATGTTCTGGCCGGCCTCAACCGGCCGGCTTCAGGGGAGGTCATCGTCGACGGCCAGGCGGTTTCACGCTGGGCCGGGGCCTATCGAGACCGCTGGCGCCGGCAGGTGGGGATTATTTTTCAGCATTATCATCTGTTATACGATTTTACCGCGCTGGAGAATGTTATGCTGCCCTTGATCCCTCTGGGCTATGGGGTGTCCGAGTGCCGCCGCAGGGCGATTGAAGCGCTGGAACAGACAGCCATCTTGCATCTGGCCGGCAGTCCCGTCAACTGTCTTTCAGGCGGGGAACGGCAGAAAACGGCCGTTGCCAGGGCTCTGGTAACCCGGCCGGCATTTGTTTTGGCCGATGAACCCACGGCCCATCAGGATCCCGAAAACGCCCAGCGTATAATGAATTTGCTGCGCGAAAGCGCCCGCCGCAATGCCGTCGTAATTATCGCCACCCATGAAACCGAACCGCCGTCTCCGGTCCAGGACCTCATTCGGTACCGGCTGGTTGACGGCACGCTGGAGGCTTTAAGCTCTTAACAGAAAATGCGTTTTCCAATTCGATTTGACTGGGAGCATGCAGCCGGAGGTGGGGCTGACACCTGACACATCATTTTCATACAACATGTTGGTAAAGCGCCCCAGAGGACTTTTTAAGGCGGGTATTTCATGTATTGGCATCCCTTACTGCTGGCCGTCATCTCAGCCCAAAGCGTTGGATTGCTGCTGCTAATGGCGGTTGGTCTGACTTCGTTGCGCACAACGATTCACTGGCAGCCGGCGGCAGCCGATCGCCGGCAGCTGGCCCTGGAGGCGTCGGCAGAAACGGCTTCGATTTTAGGCCGGGCGGCCTTCTGGCTGTTTTTGTTTGCCGGGATTTTGCTTCTTTTCGGCATTGCCAATGTCTTTCACGAAGACATTCCCGGCGCCATGTGCGGCACAGGTGTCTGCCAGGCGATGACCGGCGGCGGTGCCGGACTGCTGATGTTCAACGTGATTTTGTTGGTCGTCTTGCGGTTGTGGCATGAAATGGACAAACTCAACCGGTTCCAGGCCACGCTACCCTTAACGGAATTCAATAGCCGCTTTTTTTTGATTGCTCCACCGGTTGCCGTATTGACGCTGCTGCGAACCTATGACGCCTTTGCCGGCATCCGGCCCGAGCGGGCAGTGGACTGCTGTGCCGTTGTCTACGACCAGTTTCCGACTTTGGGGCAGGCAAAAAGTATAATCGGAATAGCGGATGCATGGTGGGTGGCCGCATTTGTATTTTTAAGCATCGTCGTTTTGGGTATGAGTGTTGTCGTCAAGCCCACAACCGTCAAGAACCAAAAGCTGCGATTCGTCCTCGGGCTGCTTTGCATGTTGTGGATCCCTGTGGCCGCGCTGACGCTGGTGAACCATTTATCCGCCTATCATTATGAGGTACTGCACCATCACTGCCCCTGGTGCCTGTTTCTGCCCGAGCACCGCCTGGTCGGGTACCCGCTTTATGGCGCAATGGGGTTGATCGGCATGGAGGGTTTGACTATTCTCATCCTGCCGCGGATGGTGAATGAAAATCCCCATGCCTACGGACATGCCTTGGATCGCTGTCTGCGGGCTGCCAGGCGCCTGACGGTAGGCACCGTCATTTTTCTGATATTCACGCTGGCGCCGGCTATCGCCTGGCGCCTGCGATTTGGTGTTTGGCTGTCCGGCTAGCCGGGTCTTAACATGGTCTTGCTGCTGGAAGTAAATCGAGCCAGTTTGGAATTACACGGCTCCATCCGGCTTGATAAGCCCTTTGATAAACTATTTTTATTGGCGCCCTGAAAGGAGTTTGTATGTCAGTGATCTTCAGAAGAAAAATCCTGGTTGCCCCGGCCTTTGCAATGGTAATCCTGCTGCTGGTTCCGGCTAGCTTTTTATTCGCCTCGGACCGGTTCAAAGTCGATCATCCCCTGATGCCGCCCTCGCTTGAGTATTCCGGGCAGTGCCCGATATGCGGAATGGTACGCGCCATGTGGGCCCGCACCTGGATTGAATTCGCTCAAACCGACGGCGTCGGGCAAGTCTGTTCGTTTCACTGCCTAGCCGACTTTAGGCGCAAATCAGGTATACTGCCCAAAAATATTCGCCTGGCCGTTTATCATGCACCCCAAAAGATGATTGATGCTGCCGGTGCGGTCATCGTCATGGGTTCAACCGCCAAAGGCACGATGAGTCCCAAAAGCAAGATCGTTCTTGCCGATACGGAGCAAGCCAGGGCTTTCGTATCGGCTAACGGCGGTGAGATCGTTTCATTTAACACCGCTTTGGAAGTGGCGCGGAGCGGCGTTTCCGGAGAAAATACGATGCTGGTCCAAAAAAGGCTCAAAAAGGGCAAAATCGTCGAGCCGGGGACTGATGATCGATGTGCCGTCTGTGAGATGTATCCGAGCAGATATCCCAAACACAAAAGCCAGATCCATGCCAAAGACGGGAAAATCTATCATTACTGCTCCACCCAGTGCATGTTCGCTTTCCTGAATAAACCGGGTCGCTACGTAAAATCGGGCTTTGCCCCCCATCTCATCTGGGTGGTCGGATTTGATTCGGGCCAATGGATTGGTGGGCGGTCGGCCTACTATATCGTCGGTGCCAGGGATGCATTGGGCCCCATGGGTTTCGAAGCCCTGCCCTTTGATAAAAAAAGCGAAGCTGAAGCATTTTCCGGCTCCAGGGGCGGCACCATCCTGCCCTTCGGGCAAGTAACCATTGAGAAGATTTTCAACCGCTGATTTCCGACAGCAGTCAGACACTAAGTACATCAACCTTATATTGAAGAGCGTTATGATAATGCCCTCTACACACTGGCGGGACGCCGCTTTAAAATGCCGGATTTTGCAGGCGGCCACATTGCTTTAGCTGCAACATTCCTCCGGCCGAGCGTCCGGATGATGCTGCGTGTGCGGCGGCTGTGGGCCGGTTAGCCCCATTGTTTGAAGTCGAGTTGTTCGGAACCGGTTTTCACCCTTACTTTACAGTTGACGGTGAGTCAATTTAAATCCATAATCAGTTTCTATTGAAGATTTAGGTTTTGGATTTTGGTATTTACATATGAGGAATTCTATCCATTAAATCGATAGATAGAGCGCAGCGATTCCATCAATCCCTGGCCCAGACCTAATTGAACCGATTGCGAATATGAACACCAATTCGTAAAGCGACATGGTTTTGTCGTATTTTGCTAAAGCAGTCGCGCCAGGGCGAGCCGAGATCCCTCCGGGGCATAGGCCTTTATGAACCCTCCGGGCCGGAGGCCGCAATCTAAAATCCCAAATCCCAAATCCCAACCCGGACAAGCCGGAAATGAAAATTGAAGATTAAAGAATTTTAGTATCGCTTGGGGCTTCGCTCTTCGAGCTACGACCCCACAGGTCGCTCTGTCTCTTATATTTGAATCGATAGAAATCCTAAAATATTCAATCCGGATATGGCATAAATCATGCGCAAACATGATGTGATTTCGATATATAGATCCCAGTATTCTTTACCCAAAACCCAATACCCAATACCCAATACCGGATACCTAATACCGAATACCGAATACCTACTTTCCTTGGCCGAGGTTTTTTTATGATTGATAAAACCTGTTTGTTAGAAAAAATCCACACGCGATTCAAAGACGGCATGACCGTCATGGTCGGCGGGTTCGGGGTTCCCGGGACTCCATTTACGCTCATCGATGCTTTGCTGGCTGCCGGCCATTCGGATCTCACCCTGATTAAAAATGAAGCCAACGAAGATCATCTGGGTTTGTCCCGGCTGATCGAGGCGGGGCGCGCCAAAAAACTGATCACCTCGCATCTGGGGTTGAATGCCACCGTAATTGGAATGATGAACCGCGGCCAAATCGAAGTGGAGTTCTACCCCCAGGGAATCCTGGCCGAAAAAATCCGGGCCGGCGGTGCCGGCCTGCACGGCATTCTCACCGATATCGGAATCGACACGATCTTGGCGCAAAACAAAGAGCTGATCACGATCGATGGACAGCGGCTCATGGTCGAGCCGGCCCTGCGAGCCGACGTGGCGCTGATCCACGCTGCCGCTGCCGATGCATTCGGCAATCTGGTGTACGAAAAAAGCGCCCGCAACTTCAATCCGGCCATGGCCACGGCGGCCGACACCGTAATTGTCGAAACCGAACGGCTGGCAGCTCCCGGTGAGTTGGCGCCGGATGCGATTCACACTCCCGGCGGTTTTGTCGACCATGTGGTGGTTTTGGATCAACTTTCGGACGAATACGGAGTTCTGGAGCATCATGTCCTATAAGGAAAAAATTGCCAAACGGGCGGCCGCCGAAATCCAGGAAGGGCAAATCATCAACCTGGGAATCGGCATCCCCACTTTGATACCCAAATATTTGGCCAACCGGAAGCAGGTCATTGTACACTCCGAAAACGGGATCCTCGGTATGGGAAATCCCTGTCAGCGCGGGAGCGAGGACCGCAATCTGATCGACGCCGGCGGCACCTATGTCACCATTGAAACGGGCGCCTCCTATTTCGATAGTGTGCTCTCATTTTCATTGGTGCGCGGCGGCCGGCTGGATCTGGCTGTTATCGGTGCCCTGCAGGTTTCGGCCGCGGGCGACCTGGCAAACTGGATCATCCCGGGCAAATACGCCCCGGGGATCGGGGGCGGAATGGAACTGGCCCAGAAAGCCCGGCGCTTGATCGTTACGACTACTCACACCACCCGGGACGGCCGGCCCAAAATTTTGGATCGTTGCGACCTGCCGCTCACGGCCAAAGGGTGTGTCAATACCATCATCACGGAGCTGGCAGTAATAGATGTCGTTGACGGCAGCCTGCTGCTGCGGGAAATCGCCGCTGAAACCGATATTGAAACCGTCGTGGCGAAAACCGGCGCTAAAGTCACCTTGCCGTCGGGGGATCTTCCAAGATTCTAACTTTCATTGATCCGATGAGCTCATTTGCCGTTTCGTCCTCGTCCTCGTCCTCGTCCTCGTCCTCGTGCTCGTCCTCGAAGCTCTTAAGCCGCCCTAAGTGCCAAGGACGACGACGAGCACGATCTAAACAACCTGTTTTGGGGCCAATATAGCTGTAGTTGCATTAGCGCTCATTTAGGTGTTATTGGTTATTTATAAATCGTTATTGGAGTTGGTTGAGAGCGTGAATTTATATTTCTATCATTAGTGATTAGTAAAAACAGATTTCATTCTTTTCAAACTATTAACTAATAACGGATAACGAATAACTCTCAATTGGTTGTTGACTCAATTGAGTAGTAAGTATAACTGCCGCACCATTAGGAGACCTCCAATGACGCCCTGCCGCCCATTTAAAATCTACGGTTTCATCATATTGGCCCTGGTCGCCATTCTGCTGCCGATTCAGCCCCCGGTTGCCACCGGTCAGCAGCAGCTGCTTTTATCCGCTTCAAATGAGAAGCAAGAGAACGTCGGGCAGAACAGCCAAGATGCAGGATCGGATCGCACGGAGGGCAAATCGGCTGAAATGATCGTGGCGGAACTCAGCGATGAACAGGTCCGGCGCCTTCTAATCGATGAACTGCGCAAACAGACCCAGCAGGCCCAGCCGGCCGCAGAGGATCAAAGCGGGGCGTTGGTGCGGTTTATCGGAAAAATAAGATTTCTCACCAATTTGATTCAGTGGCGTATCTATGAACTCAGGTCCGATGCCGGCACCGACCCGGAGGACATGCCGCGTTTGTATCGTTTGCTCAGCAAAGATGAAGCCGGGCAGAAGCCGGATCCGGTGAAAACCATCACCAGCGTCGCCGGGCTGCTGGCGGCCAGTCTGATGGTCTTCTGGCTGTTTCGGCGCTATCTGGCAGCCTTTTATCATCGCATCGAAAACAATGCCGCCGACGAATGGAAAGCCAAAATCGCCGGTCAGGTGCTGCGTTCACTGCTGGATATACTCTCCATGATTGTCTTTGCCGGCAGCGGGCTGACAATTTTTTTCCTTTTCATGCAGCGCAGCGGCCCCCAGAGCTTGCTGGTTGCTACTTACCTGGTCGCATTTTTAATCGTCATGGCGGTGCAACTGTTGACCCGGTTTTTTCTGGCACCCAAAGTTCCGGCCCTGCGGTTTCTGCCGTTGGATGAAGGGACCGCCGGCTATCTCAGCCGCTGGATTTTGGGCATCACGGTGGTCGGTACATTCGGTTTTTTGACCTGCGGTATTTTTCGTGTGGCCGGTGTTAGCGAAGCCAACCATCTGATGATGGTGGCAACGATAGAGCTGGTTATAGTCGGGATGATCATCACGATGGTTATCCAGAAGCGCGAGCAGGTCAAGTCGGCCCTGGTCGCAAATCTACCCGGTCACGGGCTGCGTTCAATGATGGTCAACGCCTGGCACCGCCTGGCAATCGCGGCCCTGCTGCTGCTCTGGGTGATGTCGTCCGTTAACCTGCTGCTGTTCGGGATCAGGCCCGGTGCGCCCGGCATCCAAACCCTGTTGATTATCCCGCTGTATTTCCTGCTCGACTGGGTGTTGCGCGAAATCTTGCGGGTTGTCTTCGGGATTACGGTAAAAACAGAAGCGTTGAGTCAGGCGCCTGCTTCTGAGGCTCCCGACTCAAGCGGTGCCGAACTGGACGCCGGGACAGTCAAGAACGCAGACCCGGCGCAATCCGAACCTGAAATGGAAAGAGCCGTTGGTGAAATTAAAAACCCTGAAAGCCGGGAGCCGGTGATTAATAAATACATGGATGTGCGTCGTCTGAATCGTATCATCGGCAGCGGGCTGCGGATCGCATTGGCGGTCTTTATCTTTTTATATCTGCTCGAGATATGGGGTATCGATGTCCAATTCGGCCGGGTCCTGACGCGGGCAGTGGTAAATATTCTGGTGGCCGTGTTGATCTGCTACGTGGCCTGGGAACTGATCAGTGCCGCCATTCAGCGGCGGCTCCAGGTGGAGATGCCGGAAGATGAAGACGATGACAAAGAGGAAGGCGGTGCGGGTGGCTCGCGCATCGGGACCCTTCTGCTGCTGCTGCGCAAATTCATGCTGGCCGTCTTGATCATCATGGCCGTGATGATCATCCTGTCTTCGATCGGCGTGAATATCGGTCCGATGATCGCCGGTGCCGGCGTCGTCGGATTGGCCATCGGTTTCGGGTCTCAGACTTTGGTCAAAGACATCATCGCGGGTGTGTTTTTTCTGATCGATGACGCGTTTCGGGTCGGCGACTATATTCAAGCCGCAGGCACCAAGGGCATGGTGGAGCACATCTCGCTGCGTTCTTTGCGGTTGCGTCATCCGCGGGGGATGGTGAATACGATCCCCTTCGGCGACATCGGCACCGTCACCAATATGAGCCGGGACTACATTATCACCAAGCTCGATTTCCGGGTCCGTTACGATACCAATGTCGAGAAAGTCCGCAAAATCATTAAAAAGAAGGTCTACAAGCAAATTTTGAAGAATGAGGAGCTGGCGCCGAAGCTGCTCGATAAAATCAAATCCCAGGGAGTGCGGGAAATGGACGACTCGGCCATGATCATGCGGGTGAAGTTCAAGACCATTCCGGGCGAGCAGTTTGTCGTGCGCAAAGAAGTCTATCGCCTGATGCAGGAGGCTTTCCGGGAAGAGGGCATCGAGTTCGCCCATCGCAACGTCACCGTCTATATCCCTCCGGAGGCGCCCCCGTCGGCTTCCGATCAAAGGCAGGAAAGTTCAGTTGAGCCGTCCGCCGATTCCCCCGATCCCGGCAGAACCCGGCTGGAAAAAGCCGGCGCCGCCGCAGCCCTGGCTGTGGCCCAGGCCGAAGAAGAAGCCAAGAAACCGACGAAATAGGTGGGGCCGGTTAATGTGCTTCGTATAAGAAGTGTCCTGGTTGAAAAACATTCATGGTCGATTCGCTGTTATTGGTTATTTGTTAATCGTTATTAGAAATGGCTGAGAACTGGATTTTATATACATATCATCAGTGACATCTAAAAATAGATTTTATTCCTTTTAAACCAATAACCAATAACCAATAACTAATAACCAGTAACCAGTAACCAGTAACGAATAACTAATAACCAATAACTATTCCGGGGAGGAGGGGCGGACGTGAATCCGCCCCCAATGCAAAAGAAGGTCTGGCCGGATTACTGGGCTCATTTTCACAAGAAGGACATGCTGACAAAAGCAGATGAGTTCATAACCATCGGCCAGACAACCGTTTTGAAAGCAAGAGACGTGCCACCTGCCACCAGATCATAAAATTGTATTGATTACAGATAGATATGAAGTTTCGGATGACAGAAAAGGCCACTATTGCCAGAAAGGCAATAAATAAAATTATGAATTGTCCTCCCTAAATCTGGGCAACCGTTTTCACGGCGATGGCGTCGGCCGGCTAAACAAACGGTCGGTCAAATCAAAAATGAAACTTCAAAAAGCAAATTTTAGATTTTGGAATGCGGATTTTGGATTTAAGGTATTCTGTCTATATTAATAATGACTGAGAGACGTGTGGGGTCGTAGCTCGAAGAGCGAAGCCCCAAGCGATTCCACCTTTCGTCAATCGACATTCGTCATTTCAAGTAGTTTCAAAAGAGGAGAGATAAGGCCCATGAAAATCACCGATGCAAAAACCTATGTCGTGGAAAATCCGCCGCCCCATTTCGGCGGGCAATACTGGGTATTTCTAAAACTTACGGCAGACAGCGGGGTAGAGGGATTTGGCGAGGCGTATTCGGTGCCTTTTCATCCGCAGATCGCCGCCAGCATGATCGAGGATGTCTGTGGGCGATACGTGCTGGGCAGCGATCCGTTTAAAATTGAGCGACTATGGCGCATTATCTATTCCAGCGGCTACACCCAGCGTTCCGACCTGTCAATCATGGCCGCCATCAGCGCCGTGGAAATGGCGTGCTGGGACATCATCGGCAAGGAACTCGACAAGCCTGTCTATGAATTGCTGGGGGGGCAGGTGCATGAAAGGTTGAGGTCCTATACCTACCTTTATCCCAAAGACAGCGATCAAACGGATGTCTATCGCGATCCCGACCTCGCTGCCGAAAGAGCGGCCGAATATGTCCAGCAGGGATTTACGGCTGTAAAGTTCGATCCGGTGGGACATTATTCGGCTTTTGATCCCCGGCAGCTTTCCCTGGAGTCCCTGGAGCATGCCGAGAAATTCGTCAGGCGTGTTCGCGAGGCGGTAGGCAGCCGATGCGACCTGCTTTTTGGAACCCACGGCCAGATGACCACCTCCAGTGCCATCCGATTGGCCCGGCGGTTGGAGAAGTTCGATCCCTTGTGGTTTGAAGAACCGGTGCCGCCGGAAAACGTGGCGGAAATGGCCCGGGTTGCCCGTTCCACCAGCATACCCATTGCCACCGGGGAGCGGCTGGCTGCAAAATATGAGTTCGCCGGGTTGCTGGCGAACCAGGCCGCCTCCATCCTGCAAATGGCCCTTGGGCGGGTCGGCGGGATTCTCGAGGCCAAGAAAATTGCCGGCATGGCCGAGGCACACTACGCTCAGATTGCCCCGCACCTGTATTGCGGCCCCATCGAGGGTGCCGCCAACATTCAAATCGACACATGCAGTCCCAATTTTTTAATTCAGGAAGGCATCCAAACCTGGGACGGCTTCAGTTCCGAGATTCTCAAAGAGCCCATTCAATGGGAAGAAGGCTACATCATTCCCCCCTCCAAACCCGGATTGGGCGTTGAACTGGACGAAGAAGTGGCTGCCCGGCACCCCTACACCGGGAAAAAGCTGCATCTGGAGATGCTGGATCGACCGGCTTAAAAAAGTTCAACGTTATTGGTTATTCGTTATTAGGCCCTTAGCTGGGCGTTTCTGACTACACCTCTTAAGAAACTACGTCTATATTAACCCCAGAACAGTAGTATATAAATCGTGCTCGTCCTCGTCCTCGGGTTTGAAAGCGGCTCAAAAGCTTCGAGGACGAGCACGAGCACGAGGACGAGGACGAAACGGCAACTGAGTTCATAAGAATCTGCGTAGAGGCTGCGCAGTTTCTTTTCCGATCAGACCGGCTGTCCTTTAGCTGGCCTGCGACGAGCTCAGCCGAATCGAGGCCGCTGCTCGTGTGAAACTACTTTAAATGACGAATGACGAATGTCGATTAATCCGCCGGAGTGAAATCGCTTCAGGCTTGGGGCTTCGCTCTTCGAGCTACGACCCCACAGGTCGCCTTCGGCTTGGGGCTTCGCCCTTCGGGCTACGACCCCACAAGACGACCCGACAGGTCGCTCAATCGATTTAAATAGACAGAATTCATTATTCGAAGTTCAATGTTGGACGTTCGATGTTCGACGTTCATTAGTTTCTTATGTTTGATCAGACTGGCCGCTTTTTGGCCAGAGGCAGCGCTTGTAAAAAACTGACAATTTCAGGTGAAAGTGTTCAGGTGTCAGGATATAGCATCTCGTTTCTCTGACACCCGAAACCCGACACCTAAATATTAAAAAAGACAGAGCGAAGCGATACAACAAATTTTCAATTTTCAATACCGGCTTCGCCGGTCACCGGGGTTTAACTTCATGACCGGGCTCTTCAGGCTCGTCATCGGTCATTTCAGCCGGGAATCCCGTACCTGAAATCCGGATGCCGCAGGCTTCCTCCAGCCGTTTAATGATGTTGGGCGAAAATTCGCGCGGTCCGTAGCGATCCTGGCCGTCCTTAAAGATATTCAGCACCAGCGGTGATATCTCCACCGGTACCTGGTTGTCTTGGGCGAGTTTGTCAAAGAGTCCGACATCTTTGATGACCAGATCCATGGTAAAGTTGATATCGCGGCTGCCGTTTAGAATTACCTGGGATTCGGTCTCGTGCACGAAAGAGTTGCCTGACGAAATCCGGATGGCTTCATAGGTTGTGTTCATGTCCATGCCGGCCTTGTTGGCCACCGCAAAAGCTTCGGCCAGGGATGCTAGGTGTACCGTCGCCAGGTAGTTGGTGACCACTTTCAGGACCGAGGCCGAGCCGATAGGACCGGTGTGCAGGATGCGGCGGCCTAAGGTGGTCAGGATGGGAAGGACACGGTCGAAAGCCTCCCGTTTGCCGCCGGCAAAAATTGAAATATTGCCGGTGGCGGCCCGATGGCAGCCGCCCGAGACCGGGCAGTCCATGGCCAGGGCACCCTTCGCTTCAACCAACTCAGCCAATCGGATCACCTCGGCATCGTCGGTGGTGCTCATTTCCAGCCAGATTTTCCCCATACTCAAACCGGCGATGATGCCGTCGTCACTTTCCATCACCTCAGCGCAGACGCTCGGCGAGGGCAGGCAGGTGATCACCAGATCGACCTTTTCCGTCATTTCCCTGGGCGAGGCCGCGCTGGCCGCACCCCGGTCAATGAAGGACCGGACCAGTGCATCATCGAGATCATGCACCGTAAGATCGAAACCGTTGCGCAACAGGCTGCCCGCCAACTTGCCGCCGACATTTCCAAGGCCGATAAAACCAATTTTCATGTTGTCTCCTCATGCATTGATAGATGATTTGCTTATAAATACGGCCGCTATCCAAAAAAGCGGCCAGCAAGACAAATGTCGAACGTCGAACGTCCAAAATCGAACATCGAATAATGAATTCTGTCTATTTTTAAAACGACTGAGCGACCTGTCGGGTCGTCTTGTGGGGTCGTAGCCCGAAGGGCGAAGCCCCAAGCCAAAGGCGACGTGTGGGGTCGTAGCTCGAAGTGCGAAGCCCCAAACCTGAAGCGATTCTACCATTCGTCACTCGACATTAGTCATTTACTTTCACACGCGCCCCAAATTCCATGGTTGTAAAAAAGCACATACAGGATCTTGAACCCACCGTCCACGACCTTCAAGCGATGGTTTCTATATCGGAGGTGACCGCCTATTTTGCCAGCGGCTGTGATTCGGCCCTGGTCTTTTATTCACTGGCTCGCCATGGAGCCGATCGCGAATATAGCTGGATGAAGTTGACGAGTCAAGGCGGTTGGCAGGTTTGCCGCCCCCTGGCTTTAACGACATCATTGCAAAGCAGTCTTGAGAATTGGATCCTTAGTCTGTAACTTTTCTGGACGTTTCGTGTTTCCTTCCAGCCATCACATCATCCGCGTAGATGACTTTTTCCTGTAATAATGTGTAACAAATTTTTTAGTGAAAAAGCGATAAAAATTTTCGGCAACACGCCATCCATCACACGATCCCCGGCACCCAGGTCTTCTCCACGGACTGGCGGCTTCTGACGTTTAGCTTTTGATAGATGTTGAAGAGGTCGGGCTTGGACGGTTTTAGACGATAGGAAGCGTTTCAGGGGACTTAACTGAGCAACAAAACCGGCAGTCCCCTTGTTTTGATTCGCCGTATATCATAATTTCATTGGGAATGTTTTTGAGTGTTTATATAGTTCACGGCGGCTTCGAGTTGGGTGTCAATGCCTTGCAACAGCGCCTCGCGATCGAGCCGCACTTCCAAATCCGGCACCACGCCGCTGCCTTCAATCACCTGGCCGTCCGGCATGACCGGTTGGGCAAAAGCATACATCAAAGAGGCGCCATTTAATAATTTCTTCCAGTTGGCGATTAATAGATAACCGGGACTGCGTTCTCCGACGATCACCACGCGGTCGATGGCCTGCAGACTACCGGCAAAATATTCACTGGAAGAGGTGCTGCGGACATCGATGAGAACCACAACCGGCCCGTTGTAGGCATCCCGGGCCGGCTCAAAGCTGTACTCCATTTTCCGGTTTCTGAATTTCCAGGAAGAAATCCGGGTTTTTCCCGTCAACAGGTGTCGGGTGATGGTATGTACGACACTGAGGAATCCGCCGGGATTACCGCGAAGGTCGATAATCAGGCCCCTAACATCGGTCATCGTCGCCAGGAAGGCCGTAAATTTTTCATCCACTGGCTCGGCCCAGTGATTGAACTGAAAATAACCGATGTTGTCTGCCAATCGTCGGGCCTCAAACTCGACATAGTAGGGCGGCATGGATGGCATCACTATTCGGCCGCGTCCCCGTGATACTCGTCGAATTACCGTTTCTTTGCGCCGGCCGTCTCGAGCGCGAAAGTGAAGCTTGACATCCGTGTTCGGCGGGCCATAAATGTAACCCGCGATGTACCCCGATAAGTTATTGAGACGGTTGCGCGGGTTAAAAGGGGGGATGAGCAGCGCTTCGCCTTCCCGGATAATCTGTGCGACCGGCTTTCTGTCGATACGTTCAATGACAAAACCGGGACGCAAACCAGCCCGGGCGGCCGGCGTTTTGGATCGAACCCGGGTGATGACGGCTTGCTCGTCGAGCAGGCGCACATCCACCCCGATGCCGCCCTCTGCAAACAGGACCGGCATGTATCTTTTCAGATCGTCGGGATAAACTGCCAGAAAATGGGATAAATTCAGCTCGAACAGCATCCGATTGATCAACTGGAAGGATTTATCACTATTCTCCGCGGAGGCGATTTGCGGTTGATACCGTGCATAGGTCGCCTTCCAGTCCACACCTCCAAAAGTTGGATCATAATGGGCCTTGTTTACTGTCTGCCACGCGGTTTCAAAACTGTGCATGTTGCGGTATTTGGCAGTACAGGACAGGGCGGTGGTAAGAATTAGAAAAATAATAATGGCTGGCTTTTGCATAGGCTCACCTTCAATACCGACATTAATCCACCACTTCTATTGGTGGACTCGAAAAGTTTCTGCTGATGCAGCGAGATTTAAGTAAAACTTGTAGAAATTCGAAGCACGAAATTCGAAATCCGAAACAAATATCAAATCCGAAAGTTCAAATGTTCAAAACGACTACAAGCAAACGCTGAGTTCCAATCATAAAACTGCTCAAAGTGCTGAATGTCAGATAATGTCATTTTGGGGAATTTGTTTTTGTCATTGGTATTTATTAATTTAAATTCGCGGCTACAAGCCGCTCCCACAGCGCTCAAAAAGATGCCTTATATGGTAACTTGGCCTTTATGGATGAGCGTAATTTCCTGTTTAATGTTTCTGATTTTCGTGTCCGATACCAATGGTTGTCGCAAATGATGTGCCACAGAATTAGAAAAAAAGAAACCCGCGCAGGAAAGCCTTAGAACTAACGGCGTTGGTTAAAGATCGCGTTCGTCGCCATCCACAGAATTTTTCAAACAGCCAAATAAAGTGTCCGCTGGCAGAACAGTTGGTGTCCACAATCGGACGATTTGATGTCGATGTTACCAAGTGTACCAGTATTCTATGGTTTTCCGCCGCGGACGGATCAGGGTACTGGTATTTACGCTTGCAACAGGATTGCTAGCGGAGCGATCGGTCTGATCGGAAAAGAAACTTCAAAAACCAAATTTTGGATTTTGGAATGCGGATTTTGGATTTAAGGTATTCTGCCTGTCGTGAGTCTTTTGTCGAACGGTCCATTTTAAAAAGACTGAGCGACGTTTCGGGTCGTCTTGTGGAGTCGTAGCCCGAAGGGTTAAGCCCCAAGCCGAAGGCGACGTGGGGGATCGTAGCTCGAAGAGCGAAGCCCCAAGCCTGAAGCGATTCCACCATTCGTCAATCGTCATTCGACATTCGTCATTCCCTGAAGTTTCATAGGAGCGGCGGCCTCGATTCGGCTGAGCTCGTCGCAGGCCGGCTAAAGGACAGCCGGTCTGATCAAAGAAAAGAAACAAATGAACGTCGAACATCGAACGTCCAACATTGAACATCGAATAATGTATTCTGTCCATTTAAAAAGACTGAGCGAAGCGATTCCATCATTCGTCAATCGACATTCGTCATTCGTCATTTTAAGTAGTTTCACACGAGCGGCGGCCTCTGGCCAAAAAAGCGGCCAGTCTGATCTAAGAAAGAAGGTGTGCCAGATCAATGCAATATCAATTTCCGATGAACTCATTTGCCATTTCGTGCTCGTCCTCGTACTCGTGCTCGTCCTCGAAGCTTTTGAGCCGCTTTTAAACCCGACTACGAGGACGAGTACGAGGACGAGCACGATTTAAATACCCTGTGTTGGGGTTAATATAAGCGTAGTTTCAAAAGAGTACTTGGCACATCGTTCCCTGACACCCGAAACCTGACACCCGAAACCCGACACCCGACACCCGACACCCGAAACCCGAAACCCGACACCCGACACCCGACACCCGACACCCGAAACCCGACACCCGACACCCGACACCCGACCCCCGAAACCCGTAACCCGAAACCCGTAACACTTATACCACTAAATTGCTGCCCCGTTGGAATCACTTCCCCAGCACAGCCTTGGCAAATGCGCAGGATTCCAACTACCATCTATTCGCCCTTTGCTTTTCAGCGACACTTGATAAAAATAAAGCACGTCCTACCTTATACCATATCAAGATCGGCTTCGATTTTACCGGTGCTAACCTTTGGCCGGCCAATACAACCCAATCATGAAAGGATTCCAATCAATGAAAGCACGAATTAAGGTGGAAAACTTTGAATCATCAGCCGCATTGATGTTTGCCGTCTCAGTTTTAGTCGTCATCTCTGTTATCGGAATTTCAACTATCGGCCATGCGGCTGCTACCGCTAAAGAGATTGATGCCAGTGCAGATGCAGCCATGGATCGTTTTTATAATCAGGTCGAGGGCGCCGATGAGGTGGTGCGCAATGCCAAGGGGCTGCTCGTTATGCCGAATGTCAAAAAAGCCGGACTCATCGTAGGCGGTGAATACGGCAAAGGCGCCCTGAGAATCGGAGGCCAGACCGTCGGTTATTACCGGGTCGTATCCGGGTCCGTTGGCTTTCAGCTCGGCGTACAAGCCAAGGATATGATCCTGGCATTTATGACCGATGATGTCCTGAGCAGATTTCGATCCAGCAAGGGTTGGGAAGCCGGGATTGACGGTAATGTTGCCATTATTGCCGTTGGCGGCGGCGGCTCGGCCACAACCAGAAACGTCAATGAGCCCATCGTGGGATACGTATTCGACGTCAAAGGGTTGTTAGGAGACATTTCGCTGAAAGGTGCGAAATTTACTAAAATCGACCCTGCTAAATAATTCCGGCACTAAACCACTATTGTTAGTGGTTGACCCGAAAAGGTTCTACCGATCCGGCGAGAGTTAAGCAAAATTTGTAGAAATTCGAAACACGAATATCGTGCTTCGAATTTCGGATTTAATAGCTGTGCTAGTGGTCTTCGCCCCATTCCAGGGGACTTCCCGAGGCCTCCCGCTCAGCGGTAAAAGCGTTCACTTCTGCCTCCTGATATTCTTATGCCGCACCATGCGTTTCGTGGTGCGGCGCAACTAATCGAGAGTCGATCAAGCGGATTGTACCACTTCTTCCAAGATATTCTTTTTCTCATTTCCGAGCACAAGATAGAATTATCATAAATTCTTTTCCCACCGAGCCGAATACTTTCAGACTATTTGCCATTTTTGTCAAATGTTTGACGTTGAATCACATCGTGAATTTCTATAACAGATTGAATTTTTATAATAATTAATTATGGCACACTTCATGCTCTTATTCAGGGCGGTTAAATTTAATGATACTCAAATTTTAGGAGGTTGTAATGAGATTGCTCGCTTTTGCAGGGACTTTGGCTCTCGCCACGATCGTCTTATGGGGTTGTGTCGCTCCGAAAGGCGATACCGTTGCCGACAAAAGAAACTATGTGCTGGATATGAAAAATGAAACCCTAAGCAAATTATACAGCCATAGACCCGAGGCCAAATCGAAGGTCAAGAAAGCCTCCGGCTACGCTGTTTTCAGCAATATCAACACCAATCTTTTTCTTTTCAGCAGCGGCAATGGCTTCGGCGTGGCGATTAACAATCAAAGCGGCAAAAAGACATACATGAAGATGAATTTTGCCGGCGTTGGTCCGGGGATCGGTGTCAAGGATTTCAGGGCGGTTCTGATTTTTAAAAATAAGCGAACCTACGATGAATTTGTGGATGGCGAGTGGGAGTTTGGCGGCCATGCCGATGCGGCAGCCAAATCAGATGATAAAGGCGCCGCCGCCGGTGGCGAAATGTACGTTGAAGATGATATCGAAATCTACCAGATCACGGAGGCGGGTGTGGCGCTGCAGGCCACCGTGGCCGGCACGTATTTCCGTGAGTACGATGAGTTAAATTAGAAGGGCCGTGTAGTAACTTTGCTATCAAGAATAAAAGGGCAGATTTTACGTTACAAGTAGTTATAGAAGAATCTCGATAACGGAGTATTGGAGTGATGGAGTGCTGGGGTAATGAAAAGAAGATATCGAACCATCCGGTAATACTCCAACACTCCAGTACTCCAGCACTCCAACCCTCCGAAATATAGAAATATTTAAGGTCCCACCATGAACCACCTTCTAACTAGTATAGAACCGTTATTCATTCCCTAGTTCCCGCTCGAACTCGCTGACCAACTTTTTTACGGTTTCCGCCGCGCCGTCAGGCAGCGGAAGCGGTTGATGTTCTTCAATAATCTTTGCTGCCGCTGAATAGGCCCGTTCGGTCATCGCTTCACCCTGAGTCTTTTTCAGCCAGTTGCCACGGCTTCTGCGATCAAACAATTCGGTCTGGGACTGGCTCCTCGTGGATTTGAAGGTGTGATCGTGGGAAATATAGGCACCGCCGGGGCCAACCTCATGGATGACATCGAAGGCCAGGGTTTCATCAGAAATTGTCACGCCCCTGGTAGCGGTCTGAATCATTCGGATCATTTCGGCGTCCATGATCAGCTTGGCATAATCAATCGTCAGGCCCTGCTCCAAAACCCCTGAGCCGAATACGATGTTGGCGCCGGCCAGGGCACTTAACGTGGCGCTTAAGGTAAACTCGTAGCCGGCCTGATTGTCCGGCAGCTTGCTGTCGGATGCACCGCCGCCCACGTAGCTGGGCAGCCGGTAGTACTGGGCCAGCTCAGTAATCGACGCGTTGATCATGCCGTATTCCGGCGCGCCGACGGCGGTAGTCCCGAACCGCAAATCCAAAATGCTGCTGGTACTGCCGTAGGTGCATGGCAGGCCCTTTCTCATCAATTGGGCCAACACGATACTACTCAGGACCTCGGCGTTGTGAACCGCCAGGGTGCCCGCCAAAGTGGCCGTTGAGGTTCCGCCGGACAGGGCCATGGGCATCACCAGAATCCCTACCCCGATTTCAGCGCTTCCCATGATCGCCTCACAGGTATTGGGGGGAAGCGTCAGCGGGCTTATCGGGCAGACGGTTACCGTGAAAACCGGCCGTTGCTCGAAGGCTTCCTTGCCGCCCACACAGACGGCGGCCAACTCGGCCATAACCTGCAAAGCCCTGGCAGAATCAGCACCCAGAAAAATATGCTTGCCGGTATTGCTTATTATCGCCTCCAGGTTATGGACCGATTGGGTTCCCCCCCGAGTATCGGTAGAATTGACAGCCCTGGTCGCGACACAAATTTCATCCAGATAGTCGCATACCCGGGCGATCTCGCCGCAGTCTTTCTTGGTGGCCCTTCGAATCTGGCGGGTTGCGGGATCAATGACATTGATACAGCCGCCAAATGTGGTAAATCCGACGCGATTCGGCTCGGCCACGTAGTCATCGTTCGGATTGCGGGCATCATAAACAATCGAGCGGGGCGCCCAGTGGGTACAGTCTTCGATCAAATAGGATGGAATTTTGACAATGCCGTAATTGCCGAATCGCTCAACGGAAGCACCGCCGCCGTGAAATACCTCCAGGGCCTTTTCATTCATGACCTTTATCCCGGTGTCCTGGAGTATTTGCAGGGTTGTGTAATGTATGGAATCCAACTCGTCCCTGGAATGGGCGCTTAATCCAAAACCTGACGTTGTTCCGATACCGCTTCTTGATACTCTTCTCATGGCATCGACCTCACATTATGAGATTGGTTTATTTTGTCGCAGAGAACTTGGTCCTCTGGGCCAGGTCAGAAACAATCGGCTTAGCAGTGAATCCTGCTGTCAGCGGGAGCGGAATGATGGAATACTGGAATGTTGGGTCTATTGTAGTGGGATCTATTTTTATTGAGAATGGAACGAATCAATTCATAAATTCAGACCTTTATCCCCTTTCGATTCCCAATATTCCATTGTTCCACTGGCGTCTAGGGTAAACTCCACTCCTCAGGAGTGATATCAAAGCCGGGCCCTCCATGCTTGGATTCATAACTCTTCGGACCTGGTTGGCAGACTGTTGAACACCCTATAATTATAGATAAAAAAGCAAATATAGTCAAAAAAATTGATTTGCGAATGATGCCTATATCATTAAATATTTTTAATCACAATTCAAAATATAGGGCCATGATCATTTTCATGACCGCGTATTTCCTTCTTCATGACAGCTATTTGGCAGCCCCTATCGCAAGGGACGATCAACACATCCACTAGGGCAGGGGCGCCACCGCAGTTTTATCCACTGATGTAGACAGCACGATGGCGGTTTGTGTCTGGCCGAAAGGGCTCAGGCGTTCTACTATCGCCTCCAATGCGGGTAGATCTTTTACACGAACTTGAATGATAAAGGAGGCATCTCCGCTGATATGGTGGCAGGATATGATCTGATGCAAATCGGCCGCCAGGGACTTGACGGCTTGGTAGTGTTTGGGATCGGTTGTCAGGTTTATAAACGCGGAGACGGTCCGGCCTAGCGCCTCGGGCGCAATTCTGGCATGGTACCCTTGGATGACCCCGGCTTCCTCCATCTTTCGCATCCGTTCAGCCACGGCCGGGGCCGACAAGCCGACTTCCCGGCCAATGCGGCTGAGAGGCATCCTGGCATTTTCCTGCAGGACAGAAAGAATTTTTATCCCGATCCGATCCAGCAGTTTTTCATTTTGAAAGTGCATTCCTGAAAATCCTTTGATTTTTATGTAAACTGCTCAGAAAACCATGGATTGTCTATGGCATCTGCGGGATGAATGATATAGGGTACAAACCTTGGTTTCAACATTTTTCGTCAGAGGACTGATTCTGTGCCTATTTATTGAAATCACATCTGAAAAATTTTCGCCACCAAGACACCAAGTCACGAAGTTTTTTCATAAATTGTTTTCTTTGTGTCTTAGTATCTTAGTGGCTATTTCCGGTTTATCCGGGTTGGGAGTTTGCGATCGGGCAGCCGATTGGTCAAACCGTCAATCACAAAATTCAAACTTCCCCGATTCCACAGGTGGATAAATGGCTGCTGTATTGCTCAATGGGTTTTTAACCGGGTTAATTCTTCAAATTGCCATCGGCCCGGTATTCTTTTTTATACTCAATATATCCTTACAAAAGACAACCATAGACGGATTGTTTGCCATACTTGCGGTGACACTCGTTGATTATATTTTCATCGCATTGGCCGTGCTGGGTGTCGGAACGCTTTTGGAAAGACCAAAAGTAAAGCTCACTTCAGGGATAATAGGTTCCATCGTGCTGATAATTTTTGGCATCGTGATGATTTTATCGATTGGCCAAAACGGCAATGTTGACCTATCCAATAACGTTGTTGAATCAAGCTATACCGCCAGTTTTATATCCGCATTTCTCTTAACAAGTTCCAGTCCGCTCACCATCGTTTTTTGGACCAGCTTGTTCGCCACCAAGGCCATCGAAAAGGGCTATGCCCAAAAGCAGCTAATATATTTCGGAATAGCAGCCGGATTGGCAACACTCGTATTTCTTGGGTCTTCGGTAACCCTGCTTTCGATCTTCAGAGCGGCGATACCATTGCCTCTGTTGAAGATAACAAATGCAGCGGTGGGCTTGTTGCTGGTTGTTTATGGGGTGATGCGACTCGGTAAAATAGTCATCAATACCAAGGCCATGCAGAGGATATGACAGATATTGAAAACGGTTCTATAACTCAAAAGAAGGTAATCCATCGTGGGGATTTAAATTTACATAAATTTTGGAGTATTGGAGTATTGGGGTGGTGGAGTGTTGGAGTATTGGCTGATGGTTTGATGACTTCTTCTAAACCCCAGTACTCCAGCACTCCAATACTCCAAGATGGAAACTCTTCAATAAATTCTTGCAATCATAAAATTACCTTTTTATTGGTTATAAGTCCGATTAAAAACAGTGCTTACAAGCTTTCCGACTATTTGCTTTGATATTTTGACAGGAAATCGAAGGCCTGTTCGGCCGCCTGCACCGCGTTTCGGCTGTGAAGACTCAACTCAACGCCTATCAACCCCTCATACTGAATCTCATTTAGTGCGTCGAATACTTCTGAAAAATTGATTTCACCATCGCCGAACTGGAGATGTTGGTGACGTCCGGCTTGCATGTCTTCCAGGTGAATGTTTTTGAGGCTGTGCTGAAACTTGCGAATGCAGTCGGCCGGACTGGCGTCTTCGGTTAAAAAGGCATGGCCCACATCCAATGTCAGGCCGAACAACGGGCTCTGGATCTGCTCCGCAAGCTGTTGGTATTGGGCCAGGTTTTCGATAAACATGCCGGGTTCCGGCTCGAATGCCAGGGGCATACCGTATTGGCCGGCATAATCTGCCAGCTCACGGCAGCTGTCACCCAGCCATTGCCAGGCATCGGCCTGACTGACTTTCTCGTGCTTGATACCCGACCAGAACGAAAGCGCCAATCCATCAAGCCGGGCTGCAATGTCCAGGGCACGCTTTAAAAAATCAAGCCGGATTTTGCGGCCGGCGGCATCCGGAGATATCAGGGTCGGTTCGTGCTTGCGCCAGGGATCGAGCAGAAACCGGGCGCCGGTCTCGATCACACAGGCCAGCGAATTTTCCTTCAGCAAGGCATGGGTCATTTCCAACTGGCGGTCCAGGCCGGATGCTGCAGGGTTTAGGACGTAATTGTCCAGGGTGATGGCAACCCCCCGATATCCCAGGCCTGCAATGATGGCGACAGCCGCCTCCAGGCTGTGGCAGTTAAAGCCATTGGTATTGTATCCCAGACGTAACATAGCAATCCGGATATGTTTTCATGATAATTTCGTCAATCGACAATTGCTTCGAACGTCAGCTCATATTTATCACTGCGATATAGGGATTCTTCGCATTCGATCGGTTCGTTATCCCTTACATAAGTTACGCCCTTGATCAGAAAAACCAGGGAGTTGTCATTTAACGTCAACTGGGACGCGGCCTGGCCGGCTACGGTGGCGATCTTCATCCCCTGTGAATGTCGGTTGGGTTTCAGCCCGAATTTTTCCTCGAAGACCCGCCATAGGGATGAAGAGAGCTCCTCCTTTTCGATGCCGGGGCAGAGATCCGTCCGGATATATCTCGTTTCCAGCATCATGGGTATACCATCCGCCAGACGCAGCCTCTCCAACCGGACGACTTTATCCCCTTTTTTGAGGCCGAGGCGTTCTCGTGCAAAGGCATTGGGCGTGACAATTTTTTTTGATAACACTTTGGTGGCGGGGGCCAGACCCATCTCCGTCATATTTTTGGTGAATCCTAGCACCTTACGCAAATCACGCTTTACCCGCCTGCGCCTGACAAAGGTTCCCTTGCCGGCCTTGCGCTCCAGGAAATTTTCCTGCACCAGGTCGTTTAAAGCCCGGCGGATTGTCGTTGAAGAGAGTTCATAGCTGTCACTGAATTCACGCTCAGACGGGATCAAATCCCCCTCGCTATATTCACCTTTGAGAATATTTTGCTTGATTTGTTCTTTTAGCTGGAAATAAAGGGGGACTTTCGATTTAAAATCTATTTTTATACCGGTTGTCATAAATAGTACACTATTGCAATATTGCTTTAACAGTCAAGCCAAAGTTGTATATGATGAATCGGAATTTCTAAATTCTGTTGATAATTGGTGGATCATTTGCACTCTCGAATTCGCATGAAAATGGAATAATGGAATGGTGGAACGCTGGAATATTGGTACCCAAAAGGATATAAGCCGTTTAAGTATTATGGTTAATCGCGTTGGTGCGAAACCATTATTCCAATGTCCCATCATTCAATTTTCAAAGAAGCCAACTAACTTGAATGGGTTTTTCCTTGACCAATAAAACAATATTGTAATATTGTACTATTTACCCCAAAGCAGGAGGATAAAATGGTGAAAAAACCACCCGCCAAGAAAGGCAACCCCAAAAAAGCCGCCTCATCTCCGGTGACTGAAGGCACAATGTTGCAGATGTACCGCAATGTATATGCCACCCGCCGATTTGAGCTCGAGTGTGCTGACCTATACCGCTCGGGACTCATTCGTGGTTATTTGCACCCATATCTGGGCCAGGAAGCAATTGCAGCCGGTGCTTGCGCCGCAATAGGAAAAGAGGACTACATCGTCAGCACGCACCGGGGACATGGCCATTGTATCAGCAAGGGAGCCGAGTTGAAGTTGATGGTGGCTGAAATAATGGGCAAGGCAACCGGATATTGCGGCGGACTCGGCGGCTCCATGCACATATCAAGCAAGAAGGACAACAACCTGGGCGCCAACGGCATCGTCGGCGGCGGAATTCCCATCGCAGCCGGGGCCGGGATGGGGATCAATGTAAAAGGAACCGATCAGGTGGTAGTCAGTTTTTTCAGTGACGGGGCTACCAATAACGGGGTTTTTGCTGAATCGATGAATTTGGCAGCAGTCTTTAAATTGCCGGTCATCTTTATGCTGGAAAACAACCATTATGCGGTGGCGACCCGGATCGAATGCTCGGCCGGCAGCTGCGACCTTGCCGCAGTGGGACCGGCTTTCGGCATTCCGGGAATAAGTGTCGACGGCAACAACGCGGTGGCGGTTTACCTTGAAACCATAAAAGCGGCCGAGCGGGCGCGCAACGGAGAGGGACCGACCTTGATCGAAGCCAAGACCTACCGTCACGGCGGCCACCACGTTAACGACCCCGGATTATACATGCCGCGCGAGGAGTTGGAGTCGTGGAAAGCCCGTGATCCGATCATTATTCTTCGCGAGCATATCAACAATGACAAAAAGATTAAGGCTGTCGAGAAGACCGTCGACCTGGAAATGGAGGAAGCCATCGAATTCGGCAAAAGCAGTCCCAATCCATCGGTCGAGGAGTTTGTGGCGTCACTTACGGATAGGTGAGAGACTGCTGGGTGTGATTGATAGTTGTCAGCGAATAGCGCTTATCTAAGTATCTTAACGGGTTATGTCGCTTGGGTTTCAGGTGTCAGGTGTCAGACAGGCGCAAAAGCTGAAACTTTGTAAGAAATCTCCTTATACCAGATTAGTAAAAGTATTGAACATCGAAAGTCCAATATGGAGTCGTTTTGCTCGATTTAATTAATTTAGCCGAAATACACTATTCGATGTTGGACCTTTTGTATTTAATGTTCATCCATTTCTTTATCAATCAGACTGGACATCCGCAACCCGTGGCGGTGCTGACACCTGACACCTGACACCTGAAACCTGAAACCAAGTAACTTGCGTTAGATCATAAAGATGATTGACATACGACCGAAGCGGTTTCAAGAAATAGGAGAAATACTATGCCAGAAATAATGTATCGTGAAGCCCTAAACCAGGCTCTTGCAGAAGAGATGCGCCGAGATCCGCTCGTATTTACCATGGGCGAGGGGATTGCCGAACGCGGCGGATCTTATAAAGTAACCGAAGGGCTGTACAAGGAATTCGGCCCGGAGCGGGTGATGGACACCCCGATTTCGGAAGCCTCGTTTACCGGTTGTGGCGTAGGCGCCGCCCTGGTGGGCACCCGGCCGATCGTGGAAATCCTGTTTATTGATTTTACCGGATTGATTATGGATCAGATCGTCAACCAGGCGGCCAAATATGAATTCATGTCCGGCGGGCAGGGCAAAGTGCCCATGGTTTTAAGGACCCAGGGGGGCGCGGGCAACGGTCTGGCCGGTCAGCATTCTCAGAGCCTCGAAGCCCTGTTTTACCACATTCCCGGATTGAAAGTCGTCATGCCGGCCACGCCCTATGATGCCAAAGGGCTGCTGAAAGCCTCGATCCGTGACGATGATCCAACGATATTTATTGAACACAAACTGCTGTACATGACCAAGGGCGAGGTTCCCGAGGATGACTATATCGTTCCCCTGGGACAGGCCGACGTCAAACGCTCCGGCGAAGATATTACCTTGATATCCTATTCCTACATGACCCTGAAATGCTTGGAGGCGGCCGAAGCCCTGGCGGGCGAAGGCGTCGGTGTCGAGGTGGTGGACCTTAGGACCTTGACGCCGTTGGATAAAGAAACCATCCTGGAATCGGTCGAAAAAACCGGACGGGCCATTGTGGTGCATGAGGCGGTCAAGCGCGGCGGGATCGGCGGGGACATTGCCTCCATGATCATGGAGGAGGCCTATGACGACCTGGACGGCCCGGTGATGCGCATCTGCGGCAAAAACACCACCATCCCTTACAACCTGGAATTGGAAAAGGTTTGCGTACCTTCGGTGGAGGAAATCGTCGAAGGGGTTTTGGAGATGGTCTAGCGAATGTCAAATGAATAATGACTAATGAATATTTATGGAATTCTATCTATTTTAAAATAGCCGGAGCGACCTGTCGGGTCGTAGCCGAAGGCGAAGCCTGAAGCGACATCCACAAATCTTCATTCTTCAATCTTCAATTCTATCGCGTTGGACCGTGATTTATGAATTGGAGAACTAAAGAGTCCAACTAGGAAAAATTATCTGACTACGGCAAGGAGCAAACATGGCTGAGAAAATTATCATGCCCCAGGGCGGTCAGGACATTATGGAAGGCCGGGTGCTGCGCTGGCACAAAGCCGAAGGCGATCCCGTTCAGAAAGATGAAGTGATCTGCGAAGTCGAAACTGAAAAGGCGGTTTTTGAAGTAAAATCACCAATCGACGGTGTTCTGCTGAAAATCGTCGTGCCCGAAGGCAGGGTGGCCCAGGTGTTTTCAACCATCGGCTATGTGGGTGCGGCCGGCGAAAGCGTTATAGTGGAGGCTGAAGATGACGAGGCACCTGTCGATAAGAAAGTGGCCAAACATGAGGAAAAAGAATCCGGTGTCGACGTGGCGGCCCTCAAAAAGAAGGTAGCGGCCAGGGGCCATGGCCGCAAGGGCCGGATCAAAGCTTCCGGGCGGGCCAAGAAACTGGCCGATCAGCACGGCGTCGATATTGCACTGGTACAGGGCACCGGTCCAAAGGGCCGGATTGTCGAAAAAGATGTCCAGGCTTATATCGATCAGGGACCGGCGGTACCGGAGGCTGCTTCCGCGGCGCCGGCCGCCGCAGCAGCTTCGGCCGCGGCGCCGGCCGGCTCGCCTGCGCTGCGCGGCCAAACAGTGCCGATGACCCGGATGCGACAGGTCATCGCCCGGCGGCTGCAGCAAAGCAAACAAACCATTCCGCATTTTTATGTCACCGTAACCGTGGATATGACCGAAGCTATTCAACAGCGGGCTGCCGTGAACGCCAAACTCGACAAGGAAAGCCGGGTCTCCATGAATGACATGGTAGTCAAGGCCGCGGCGATCGCCCTGGGCGAGTTTCCCCAGGTCAACTGCAAAATTGACGAGGACAACCTGATCTACCTGGAAGACATCAACATCGGTGTGGCCGTTGGGCTGGATGACGGTTTGGTGGTGCCGGTATTGGTAGAAGTGGACAATCTTTCTCTGAAAGGGATTGCCAAAAAAACCAAAGAACTGGTCAACCTGGCCAAGGCCGGCAAGCAGGCCAGCCTGACGCCGGGCACTTTCACGATTTCAAACATGGGCATGCTTGACGTCGACAATTTTGTGGCCATCATCAACCCGCCTGAATCGGCCATCCTGGCAGTGGGTTCGGTGCGCAAGAAGTTGGTGGTGGCCGACGACAACTCGTTTCAGGTGCGCGACACCATGTGCATGACCCTGTCAGCCGATCACCGGGCAGTCGACGGAGTGCTGGGATCGAAGTTCATTAATCGTATAAAGTACGGTCTAGAGAATCCACAAACGCTTATAGGATAGCGATTGGAAAAGAAGGTTTCAGGTGTCAGCACAGCTTCTGACTGCCGATACGACCAGTTTGCTCGAATATGAAATTAAAGCTAAAGATCGAACATTTGCATGCCGGTCGCACACTATTGGATATCGTAATCACTGAGTTATCAATCAAATTGCCTTATCTATCCGGACCTGATCCCAGGTATTGCAGGCAGGTCGAACCTCGAGCATCGAATGAATGTATCATTTCGTTTTTAAATAAGGGCGCAAGAAACTCAGGTCCGCACTACTCATCGCAAGCCGCGGTTCGCATCGGATAGGCTGACACCTGACCCCCGAAACCTGAAACCTTTTGTCGGTTTTTTATGAGTGGCAAGTTTTGAAGAATTTAAAAATCGGAATTTTCCGCATTTCAGATGGGAGGATACAGTGCATGATGTAATCGTTATCGGAGGCGGCGCGGGCGGCTATGCCGCTGCAATTAGAGCCGCTCAATTGGGAGCTAAAGTTGCCGTAGTTGAACGAGATCAGCTGGGCGGGGTATGCGTCAACCAGGGCTGTATTCCGGTCAAATCGTGGCTGAAGGCGGCTGAAACTCTGCGGCGCCTGCGGGAAGCGGGGACGTTCGGCATTCAAGCCGACGTTAAAAAGGTGGACTTTAAAACCATCATTGAAAACAAGAACAGCTGCAGCGAAAAAATTCGAGAGGGCATGGAAGGCCTGCTGCAGAACAACGGCGTTGAAGTTATAAAGGGCCAGGCGGCTTTCAAAAATCCTGCTGAGATCGATGTCGACGGCGCCGTTTATGGCGCTAAAACCTTCATCGTCGCCAGTGGCGCGCACACCGAGACCCCCGATATCAAGGGGCTTGCCAAAGCGCTGATGACCAGCGCTGATATTCTCGATATGAAAAAGGCACCGGCTTCGGTGCTGATTTACGGGGCTGAAACCATCGAAGTGGAGATGGCCACCCTGCTGAACACCTTCGGCAGCAAGGTCTACCTTGCCACGGCCGACCGCCACGTGCTGCCGGCAGAGGATCAGGATTCCGGCCAAAGACTTGGGCAAGCGCTCAACGGCGATGGCATCGAAGTCATTACGCGCGCGAAGCTGACTTTGGTCAAAGGATCCAAAAAGAAGTTTGTCTGCGAATTGGAAGCCGGCAAGAAAAGCCGCACGGTGGAGGTCGAACGGGTGCTGGCGGGTGTCCGCCGGCCGAATACGGCCGACCTGGCCCTGGAGCAGGCCGGGGTCCGGCTCAACGAAGACGGCACCGTTCGCGTGGATGAATATTTGCGCACCACCAACCATAATATCTATGCCATCGGCGACGTTACCGGTGGAACCATGCAGAGCCATGCGGCGTCGGCCATGGCCGTCAAGGCGGCCGAAAACACCCTGGGTGAGAAATCCAAGTTTCCTTTTGAACTGATTCCCAGGGGGACCTGGTCCCATCCGGAAGTGGCTTCCGTGGGGTTGACCGAGGAGCAGGCCGAAAATAAGGACCTGGATATCGATGTCGGCTATTTTCCGTACTCGGTCAACGGCTATTCGATAGCGCGCAACGAAACATTCGGCGCGGTGAAAATTGTGGCCGACAGCGAGTACCGGATCATCTACGGCGTGCACATCGTCGGTCCCCACGCCACCGAACTGATCGGCGAAGCCGTGCTGGCTATGCAGCTGGAATATACCACCGAAGAACTGGCGGCCGGTATGCGAATTCATCCGACATTCTCGGAAGCCGTCGTCGACGCCGCCCGGGATGCCGACAAGTGGGCGCTTTATTTGCCGAAGAAGTAAAGAAAAGGCTGGAGTAGTGGAGTAATGGAGTGGTGGAGTGTTGGTTTTTAGTGGTTTCAGGTGTCAGGTTTCAGGTGTCAGCCAAACTGCTGGCCACTTAGTGGCCAAATCGATATCTAGTAGAAACTCAGAAAAGCGAATATCGAATAATGAATGTCGAATATCGAAGAATTGAATTCTGTCTGTTTTATAAAAATGACTGAGCGAAGCGGTACCACCCTTCGATATTCGATATTCTGCGGTTCGCTTTTTAACACTTGAAGATTCATACGAGAAAGCACTAAATCCTGACACCTGACACCCGAAACCTGAAACCTTTACTATGTCTTCCTGGAAAAATCTCATATTTGTCACAATTGCTGTGCTAGCCTTGCTGTACCTGGCTGGCGGCGCAGAAGCCGGTTGGCTGATCGACCATGAACGCTTTCATGTCTCGGTGCATGGTCAACTCTCCTGCCAGGACTGTCACGGCGGTATCGTTGAAAAAAACCGCCATCCGGATCCGGTTGATGTCAATCGCAATTTGACGGATTTTTTTGACCCCGAGCAATGCACGGACTGTCATGAAACGGTTTTCGAGGAAACCGCTGAAGGCCACCATGGCGGTCAGGAAGTGACGAGTCACCAGGGTTTTGACGTCTGTATCGAGTGCCACCACCCGCATTACCAGGCAGCAATATCTAGCGAAACGACGGAGGTAGACCTGAGCCGGCCGGCCGCCGAAAAATGCAGCCAGTGTCATGATTTACAGGACGAGCTGCCGGATTTTTCGGACGAGGATCTGCCCTGCCTGCAGTGCCACCTGGACGTCGCCGGCGATGAAGCCCGGGCCGAGGAGCAGACCAGAGCGCTTTGCCTGCACTGTCACGGCTCCGAAAATCGGCAGGCCGATTCGTTTGCATTGATCGATGAGAAACACTATGCCGCGACCCCGCACGCGGATGTGAACTGCCTGGTCTGCCATCCCCAGGCTGCGGCGTTCGATCACCTTAACCAGGCGCCGGGTGAATGCAGTCAGTGCCATCGACCCCACGACGAAAAGATGACCCACGACCTGCATTCGGCCGTGACATGCGGGGCCTGCCATCTCAACGGGATAACGCCGCAGAGAGATGCCGCCAGCCGCCACATTGGATGGCACAGCCCTGGGAGATCCGATCGCATCAGCCCGGTTCACCGGATGCAAATTCCGTCAAAGGATGACTCCTGCCGCGCGTGCCACACCGGGGGCAATACCATCGGCGCGTCAGCCATGCTGCTGCCGGCGAAAAGCGTTATCTGCATGCCGTGCCATGCCGCGACGCTATCCGTGGGTGATTCGGTCACGGTGCTGTCGCTCGTGTTTTTTCTGGCCGGCATGGTGGTCACCGGCTCGGTCTGGTTTGCCGGCGGCGAACAAAGACTCGGCAGCCTGGCAAAGTTGATACGTTCGATTGGTGAGGTTCTGGGTGCGGTTTTTTCAAGCCGTCTCCCGGCAATAGTCGGCAGCCTGGTGCTGGATGGATTGCTGCAGCGAAGGCTTTACCGGATTTCGAGGGAACGCTGGCTTTTGCATACATTGATATTTTTTCCCTTCTTATTCCGGTTAGTCTGGGGTTTATTGGCACTGATCGCATCGCTGCAGTGGCCCCAATGGGAAGGGACCTGGGATATGCTGGATAAAAACCATCCGTTGACTGCCTTTTTATTTGACCTCAGCGGCATATTGCCGATTGTCGGTGTTTGCGGCGTGATTATGCGCAGGGTCCAGAGACGCTCAGAGGGAGGTGTTACCGGATTGCCGCCTGCGGATTGGCCGGCCTATTCCCTTTTGGGTGGAATCATGATAGTCGGCTTTATACTCGAGGGTATGCGGATGGCCATGACGGGCAGCCCGGACGGGGCATCATATGCTTTTGTCGGCGATGCGATCAGCCGGTTGCTGGCCGGGTATGAGCTGACCGGTTTTTACGGCTATGTGTGGTACCTGCATGCGATCCTTACCGGTGCATTTATCGTTTACCTGCCGTTTAGCCGGATGCTGCACATGATCATGGCACCGGTGGTGATGGCGATGAATACGGCTAGTGATGCTCATAGATATAAAGTAATTAAAGTGTAAAGGATAGCCCTAATGTACTTAAAAAATCCGAAATTCGAATTTCGAAATCCGAAACAAATTTTAATGACCAAAACTTCAATGACCCAAACAAATTAGCAATTAGCACTATAATCAATGTTTTGGTCATTTGATCATTTGATATTCGGATTTGTTTCGAGTTTCGTGCTTCGAATTTCGGATTTTATCTAAACAGGGGTATCCTCACCAATTCTGCAACTTGAAACATAATTAAGGGAGGTCAATATATGGAAATCCAGGGATATAACATGCCGGACGACTTGTATTACGAGGAAAATCACTATTGGATCCGGGTCGAGGGTGACAGCCTGGTGATGGGCATGGATGACTTCGCCCAGCAGATGGCGGGTGAAATCGTCTTTGTTCAGCTGCCTTTTGAGGGCAAAAAACTGAAAAAAGGCAAAAAGTTCGCCCAGGTGGAATCCGGCAAATGGCTGGGTAAGATTTTTGCTCCGGTCAACGGCGAGCTGCTCGAAAGCAACGAGGAGCTGGAATCAAGCGCCACGCTCATCAACCAGGATTGCTACGGAGAAGGATGGATGTACAAAATCCAGCCGGCCGACATGGCCGAAGTCGAAGATTTGATCCACGGGTCAGAGGCGGTCGAAAAGTGGGTATTGGCGGACATCGAGAAATATAAGAAAGACTAATCGGGTTGCCCGCTAGCCCGCTGAGCCCGTTAGCCGGAATAATATCATCACGCGATCGCCTAATGTCGGAGTGATGGAGTGCTTGAGTATTGGAGCGTTGGATGAAATAGGACAAAGGTGCATGGATCGGGTGTTGGTGACGATAGAAACGTGCACCTTTGATTTGGTTTTGCTTAGAAAGTTTGGATAGAACTGAATCAGGTTGATATGAGCAAACACTTTTGATGATTTGTATTTGTCCGAAGATACTTATTGCCATACTCCATCACTCCAATACTCCATTACTCCATGGCCGATAGTTAAGCAAACCTTGATCTTAAACCCTGAACCTTGAACCCTGAACCTTTTACCACTTCTTTATAGGTGAGAACTTTCGGTTTAGCTACTGCGGAGAAACTGTTAAATCATTAGCTATTTTAGAGATATGTCCCAAAGCGACTACAGCATCAAAGAAATTCTACAACTGGAGGCCTGCACGAATTGTTGTTTGTGCGCCGATGTGTGCCCGGCGGTTGAAGCGACTGAAGACGGGCAGTTGTCCGGGGTATATCGCCTGGCCGAGCTGCGCAAGATCATGCGTTCGCGATCTGGAATTTTGCGCCGATTTTTCGGGCGCAAGGCCCCGACGGAAGCGGAGCTCAAACAGTTCAGCGAAACCGTTTATCGCTGTACGCTTTGCGGGCGCTGCCAGCAAACGTGTCCCTCCGGGATCATGCTGCGCGACCTCTGGCTGTCCCTGCGCCAGGATCTGGTGCACTCCGATGCCTATCCACAGAAAGTGGATATGATCCGGGAAAATGTGGCCGACAGCCACAACGTATTTGACGAAGACAATGAAGAACGCAGCGATTGGGTGGAAGATCTACGCAATCCCCCGGACCATGGCTATATAAAGGACCGGGCCGAGGTCGTCTATTTCACGGGCTGCGTGGCAGCCTACTTTCCCATGGCGCAGCAGATCCCGCTGGCGCTGGCGGGTATTTTTGACGCGGCCCAGGTGGATTTTACCCTGCTGGGTGAGGAGGAATGGTGCTGCGGATTTCCGCTGCTGGGGGCTGGGCTGCGGGACAATCTCAATGACCTGATCGCGCACAATATCGAAGCGGTGCAGGCCAAAGGGGCACGCCGGGTCGTCTTTGCCTGCCCTTCCTGCTACCAGATGTGGCGTGAATATTATCCCCATGACTTCGAGATCTATCATGTGACCCAGTATCTTCACCAGTTGATCACATCCGGGCAGCTTGCCCTCAATGAACTCGATCTCACCGTCACCTACCATGACCCCTGCGACCTGGGACGCGGCAGCCGTGAGTATGACGCGCCGCGACGGGTAATCGGCGCCATCCCGGGTGTTGAACTGGTCGAAATGGCGCACAACCGGGAAAACTGTCTGTGCTGCGGCGGCGGCGGCAACCTGGAGATGATCGACAACAAGCTTTCCGGCGAGATTGCCAAGGCCAAGATCGACGAGGTAACCGCCAGCGGGGCGAAAGCCGTCATCACCGCCTGCCAGCAGTGTGTCCGCACCATGAACACCTATGTGCGCCGGAACAAGATGGACATCAAGGTAATGGACATCGTTCAGCTCGTTGAAAAAGCACTGGTTACGCCGCCCTGAAAAAGATAGAGTAACACAGTAAATGAATGTCTAAAGTGACCTAAACTGCCTAAATGACTAAAATTAAGGAATCGCCACGCTCTATCTTTTATATAGAAATGACCGCATACCTAAATATTAGATCAATTTAGCTCATTTTCCCTGCTAATATTACAACCCTTTGAATGTTAGTAAAATATCGCACTTCTATGAGATGACAAGGTAGAAATCATTATGCAGCTTTTTCAACTCGGAAAAATCCCCTGGGAAGAAACCCAACTTATCTATCATTCTTTAGCCTTGCTGGGCAGAGAAGCATTGTGCCTTGTTTCACCGGCTTCGCCGTATGTTTGCATCGGATATCATCAGGATTTAGCGCAGGAGGTCGACCTGGATTATTGCCGCGAAAAGGATATCCCGGTTTTTCGCCGTGAGGTCGGCGGCGGGGCCGTTTTTTTAGACGGCAACCAATTGTTCTTTCATTTAATTCTCAAACGCGACAATCCCATTGCACCCAAACGCATCGATTTGTTTTTTCAAAAGTTTTTAAAACCCATAATCGATGTTCATCACCGGATCGGCATCAACGCACAGTTTAAACCGGTCAATGATCTGATCGTTCAAAATCGCAAAATTTCGGGAACCGGCGCCGGGGAGATCGGCGACTGTATCGTGTTTGTCGGCAACCTCATCCTGGATTTCGACTACGAAACCATGGCACGGGTGCTGAAAATTCCCGATGAAAAATTCCGCGACAAAGTAAAAAAAACCATTGAAGAGAACCTGAGCACCATCCGCAAAGAACTCGGTGATGAGAGATCTGACCAATGGGATGAAAACACTCTGAACCAGATGATGGCAGAGGAATTTGGAAAGCTTCTGGGACCCTTGATGAGTGTGGATAAGGACAGCTCGCTGCTTAATAAGATGCAGGAGTTAAAGTTAACCATGATGCAGGATGATTGGCTTTTCCGCAGCGGCAAACATGTCGACGGACGGGTCGTGAAAGTCCGGTCGGGACTGGAGGTCGTGCAGCGGATGCACAAAGCGACCGGCGGCTTGATAAGGGTTGAGTTTTTCGTTGACGAGGGACGGTTTAAGGAGGCGACGATCTCCGGTGATTATTTTTGCTTTCCGAAAGACACCGTCAATCGCTTAGAGGGAGTTATTGAGGGTTCGCCTATCAAAGAGATTGGCGAAGTTATCAATAAATTCTACGAAACAGGCCACTTCGAATGGCCCGGTGTTCAATTAGATGACTGGCTGCACCTATTTAGCATCTAAAGCGCTTATCTAAAAAGCTCAAGTTCACATAAAGCATCCTTGTGGAAGGGGCTCGTAGCCTCGAATTATAATGATCGCGGCTGCCTTGCCATGTCGTCCTCGTTCTCGTGCTCGTGCTCGTCCTCGAAGCTTCTGAGCTTCTCAGTATCGAGCACGATTTGAATACCCTGTTTTCGGGTTAATATAGACGTAGTATCATAAGAGCGCTGCCTTCGACTAAAGGCCAGCCGGTCTGATCAGAATAGAAACTTTTGTGATTCGGTTACAAAATCGGCCGTTGTTGGGTTTCGCATTTCATGATGACGCCGTAAAAATGTAGGTTGGGTAGAGTGCAACGAAACCCAACAAAGCCCGGAGTTGGCTCAACCCAACCTACAATGGCTTTGAAAAAGCGAATATCGAATATCGAATGATGAATATCGAATGTCGAAGGAATGTATTCTATCGATCTTATTAAAAAGACTGAGCGAAGCGATTCAACCCTTCGACATTCGATATTCGATATTCTGCGGTTCTGCGGTTCGACTTTAATGAAGTTTCATACGAGGATTTCGCGCCTTGCTTGCCTGACATATTATTTGACGCTACAGAGAAGATATGGACTTTGCCAACAAAACCCAACGAAAAAAGTAAATGTAATTCATTCATAACTGGTAAATGGTATGGAAAAAATCATTGTGCTTGGCGCCGGCGTTATGGGAAGTGCCTTTGCGCAGCTTCTGGCGGATGCGGGCAATGATGTCTGCCTGGTCGGCACCCATCTCGACCAGGAAATCATCGATAGTCTGCGGGTGGACAAACCGCACCCGGGGCTGAAAGTAAAATTGCCGGATAGTGTCCGGGCATTGCCCAACGAAAAACTGGAAGCAGTCACGGATGAACACGTCGGGCTGATTGTATTGGGTGTCAATTCAGACGGATTGGACTGGGCGGTGTCGCGGATCGGGCCGTTGCACAAATTACCCGTTTCCATCGTTATGCTGACCAAAGGCCTGGCGGTGCGCGACCAGTCCATCGTAATCCTGCCTCAGGTCGTGGAGGAAGGACTTTTACAATACGGTTTAAGCGGGTTGCCCTTGGCTGCGGTCGGCGCTCCGTGCATTGCCGGCGAGCTTGCCGCCCGCCGCCAGAGCAGTGTGGTGCTGGCGTGTCGCGACAGGGAACTGCTCGTCAATCTTTTAAATCTGGTGGATGCCCCATACTACCATGCGTGTGGAAGCGCCGACCTGGTGGGAGTCGAAGCCTGTGCCGCCCTTAAAAATTTCTACACTTAAGCAATTGATCGAAAACGGGAATATTGAGGGCAACGCGATTCCGTTGGCGGTTGCGATCATAGACGCCATCTGCGATAACCAACCGCTGGAAATCCACTGGGATAAATTTTACCGCTTTTCACCAGCGTAAATAAAGCAAGGTGTTCTCTTTTTAAACTACACCAAAAACAAGGTTTCGGGTGTCAGGTTTCAGGTGTCAGGATAATACGTCTTACCTCCCATCCACCGGAAATCTTATATGAAGCAGCAAATTACAGAAGCGTAGGGCGGGCCACCGTGCCCGCCGAAATGGTCGGCACGGTGGCCGACCCTACGTTGCCATATGAACGAAGTTTCTGACATTGATCAGACTGGCCGTTTTTTGACCGGAGGCCGCCGCTCTTTTGAAAACTATCGCAGAACCTTCTTATTTTTCAATTTCGGTCATCACCATATAGCGCCGCGCCGCCGTGCGGTATTTGAACAAAGCGCTGTCAGGCAGCGGCGCGATGGATTTGAAGCGATCATTTTCAGCGTGCTGCGGATCAAAGATGCGCAGCGTGTAGGGGTGTTTTTTGCTCCCGGTGGCGGCTTCGATCTGCCTGGCTGTTTCACCGATCTCCTGGGGTGAAAGGTACTCGATGCCGCCGTTTTCGCGCTCCAGCGGCGCGATGGTCGTGTAAAATCGATATTCCGGGAACCGGGATGCCAGTGCGATCGTGTCGGTCAGTTCACGTACATCGATGGCGGACCCGGTAAGGGGCGCGTACAGGTTTGCCGGCCCTTTGACTGCTGCGACCACCCGGTCGGCCAGGTTTTGATCGAGCACGGATTTCAGTACGGCAACATTGCGGCCGTCCGTGGAAACCTGGATTCTGAGATTAAATTGCTTCAGGTAGCCAAGGACCTCAAGCAGCGCATCACTATACTGCGGGTCTCCGCCCGCGATATTAAATCCGTCGATCCACTCCCCATGCAGAGAGCTCTGTTCAACAAACCCGGTAAGGTTGTCTCCCGCGATCAGGTGTGCGATCACGGCGCCGACGCCCTGCCGGATGACATCACTGTCTGCAACCACGGGAAACTCCACCCCGTCCGGGCCGCGATAAATACTGCCGCGATTGGCACGGTAGAATTCGGCGAAGACCTCCCGGCCGTCGGCCTTGATGTCGAACTCTTCATAGCCGATGCCGTTTTCCTGCATGAATCGTTTGGCTATCTTGCATCTTGCGCAGCCGGTTGAGGTGTATATCTGACAGGCCATTTTACTTTCCTCCGGATTTTCGTTTTCTAATAGACGATTTTCCTTTGCCGCTGTTCCGCCAAACAGACAGAAAGACTGGAAGGGCGTTAAATGAAAAGTCCGCGGCTTGACTATACAACAAAACCACGAGTGAGAAAACTGATTATCATAAGCACCGGTTGATTGCTGGATCGAGGAATTGAAATCTAATGACCCGCTGTCCTGAAATATAGAAAATTTTACGAAAAGGTCGAATAATTGGCCGGATCAAGTCGAAATGCCAAACCCAAAAAAAGAAAAAACGCTTATCCAGAAAGAACAAGTTGAAGCTATGCCATCTATTTTATCCCCCTCCCTCAATCCCTCCCGCCAGGGGAGGGAAGCGAAGTGCCGGTTAATGGAGTTTTGTAGATATCCAGCTAGGAAAATCGAAATTTGACAAATTCGTTGTGATGTGTCCATAAGGACAAATGCTGATCATGCTAAGAATCCTAATTGAGGGATAAGCGCTCAAATAGGCGCTATTTATCATTTAATCGTCATTCGGCCCCAACGGATTCTTATATAAAATTGGCTGAGAACTTAATTGTATATATATCTATCAACAGGGACTTATAAAAATAGATTTCATTCCTTTCAAACCAATAACCAATAACGAATAACCAATAACACACGATTTGTATCTGGATACCAAATGGGTATTTTCAATATCGACAAAATCATGCTGCCCGGGGCGGTGGCTGTTGTGGGGGCCAGTGAGCGTGAAGGCTCAGTCGGCCGTTCGGTTCTAGAGAACATTATCAGCGGCGGATTCGGCGGGACGGTCGTGCCGATCAATCCGAAGCGAAACCGAATTTTGGGTCTCAAGGCCTATCCGTCTCTGACGGCCGCCAATGTTGCGATTGATCTGGCTGTCATTATCGTGCCCTTGAAATTCGCGCCGGGAGTTATCGAAGAATGCGGCCGTTGTGGTGTCGGCGGTGCCATCATCATTTCCGGCGGGGGCCGGGAAACGGGTGCCGAAGGTGCGGCGCTTGAAGCAAGGATCCTGGCTGTCGCAAAGGCCGCCGGGGTGCGGATTGTCGGCCCCAATTGCGTGGGCGTAATCAGCTCGGCGGCTCAACTCAACGTATCCTTCATCCACGAGATGCCGAAACCCGGTTCCCTGGCCTTTGTCTCGCAGAGCGGCGCCACCTGCACGGCCGTGCTGGATTTTGCGGTCAGCCAGGATATCGGCTTCAGTCATTTTATCAGCATGGGATCCATGCTGGACGTGGATTTCGGCGACGTCATCGACTATCTCGGCAATGATCAACATACCAGCGCGATTTTGTTGTATGTTGAATCCATCACCAACCACCGCAAGTTTATGAGTGCCGCCCGGGCGGTGTCGCGGGTCAAGCCGATCATTCTATTGAAAGTCGGACGCAGCGCAGCCGGGGCCAAGGCGGCCATGAGCCACACCGGGGCCATGGCGGGTGAGGATGCCATCTATGACGAAGCCTTCAAGCGCGCCGGCCTGGTGCGGGTGAAAACCGTCGGCGATCTTTTCGACTGCGCGGCCCTGATTGCCAAGCAGCCCCTGCCTAGGGGACCCCGGCTTGCGATTGTGACCAATGCCGGAGGGCCAGGCGTCATGGCCACGGATTATATGGCGCTTAACGGCGGTTTGGAACCGCCTGCGATTTCGGAAAAAACATTAGCTGAACTTGATTCTTTTTTGCCGCCTTTCTGGAGCCGGTCCAATCCGATCGATATACTGGGCGATGCCACGCCGGAGACATTTCTTAAAGTCACCCAGACCTGTATCGATGCCCGGGAATTCGACGCAGTTCTCGTTTTGACGACGCCCCAGGCGCAGTTTTCCAGCACGCAGAAAGCCAAACTGCTCTGCGAAGCTCTGGTTCGGACAGATTTTCCGGTTTTCACTTCGTGGATTGGCGGGCGCGAAGTCATGGAGAGTCGCGAATTGTTCCACCAGAGCGGCATTCCCACCTATGAAACGCCGGAACGGGCGGTTCAAGCCTTTCTGTACATGTATCAATATCACAAAAACCAGATAACCTTGCAGGAGCTGCCCTCAAGTCTGCCGCGTGAAATACAATACTCCCGGGAAAAAGCGGCTGCCGTGGTCGCTTCCGTGCTTGATGAGAACCGCACACTCATGTCTGAGGCGGAGTCCAAGGATGTCCTACGGTTGTATGGTATTCCGGTCGTTCCGGTAAAGCGCGCGGCTTCATCGAAAGCGGCGGTGAGCTGTGCCCTGCAGATCGGATTTCCCGTGGTACTGAAGCTGGACAGTCAGGATATCAGCCACAAATCCGACGCCGGCGGTGTCAAACTGAACCTGAGCAATGAATCGCAGGTCAGGCAGGCCTTTGATGAAATTATTGACAATGCCTATTCGTATGACCCCCAGGCCCGGGTTAACGGCGTCACTATCCAACCGATGGTTTCCCAAAAGGGCGTCGAGTGTATTCTGGGCGCCAAGCAGGACCGGGAATTCGGGTCGGTCATTCTTTTCGGCATGGGAGGCACATCGGCCGAAATAATCGGTGACCGCGCCATCGGGCTGCCGCCGCTTAATCGTCTCCTGGCCAAACGTCTGATCGAGCAGACCAAAGTCAGTACCATGCTCAGAGGTTTTCGCAATCTGCCGCCCGCCGATCTGACCAAGCTGGAGGAGATATTGATCCGGCTGTCGCAGTTGCTGATAGATTTTCCGGAAATCGCGGAACTCGACATAAACCCCCTTCTCAGCCACGCCGAAGGTGCCCTGGCCCTCGACGCCCGGGTGGTGGTCCAACCGGCAGCCGAGAAATCACCCCGGCATCTTTGCATCGGACCTTACCCGGCCCAGGATGAAAGCCATGAATGCATTGCCGACGGTTTGGAAGTGTTTATCCGACCCATCAAACCCGAAGACGGTCCGGCCATGATTCGCCTCTTTCACGCCCTTTCTCCGGAAACGATATTCCAGCGTTTCGGTCGGCTTTTGAAAACCATGCCGCCGGATCTGCTTTCCCGTCATACCCAGATTGACTACGACCGTGAAATGGCCTTGGTCGTCTTTCCGAAAGGGAAGGATGAAATCATCGGAGTTGGACGAATTACGGAACGGCCCGGGCAGAGCGAAGCCGACTTGGGAATGACCGTGGCCGACGCCTATCAGGGTCATGGACTGGGCAGTTTGCTGATGAAGCGATTATTGGAAATCGCCGAAAACAGGGGTATCACGCGTATTATGGGCGTGATCAGCCCGGACAACGTGACTATGCTCAACATTGCCCGCAAATATCAGGCTGAGTTGATCGAAATGGAAGATGGCAACTATATGGCTGCGATGATGTTAGACAGTTAGCAAATCAGTTTTGCGCAAATTGTGCAAAACATTTGTTTTCATCTTTGTAAAGTACTAACAAACAAGCATATTGACGGTGGTGGCAGAATAAAATAGATCCGCCGAAGGCGAACCACAAATCTTCAATCTTCAATCTTCAATTTTCATTTCCCCGTTACAGCGGGATCACCGCTGCGCGGCGACCGGCTTGTCCGGGTTGGGGGAGCTAGTGCGTTGTTTCGAAGTTTCCGCCAACGATTTTGGCAATTTGTCCTGTTTCCGAAACGAGTAGATCATGACCTAAATCCGAAAATCGAAATCCGAAATCCGAAACAATATCAAAGTTCGAATGTTCAAAATTCAAAACAACTGCTCCTGCGTCCGTAGGAGAGGTTTTGGTTATTTGTATTTTAGTCATTCGAATTTGTTTCGAGTTTCGTTATTCGAATTTCGGATTTCCGCGTCGTTGGGGAATGGGTCAAAAGTAGAGCTTTTTTTTAATTTGAAATTGCCATTTGTAGAGACAGAATTTATTAAACGCGGCAACAGGGTTTTCGCTATGCCTCTATTCGAAACTTACATGTTCGTTGATTGGAGTGCCCGCAACAACCTTAGCCCAAAAAATCCCACCAAAGATTCCATCTGGGTTGGTGAATTCTCACCGGACTCAAACGAGTTGAACGAAAAATACTTTCGCGGCCGATGGGAATGCTTCGATTTCATTGTCGATCGACTTTTGTGCCATTTCAAACAGAATCATCGCATCCTTTTAGGTTTCGACTTTGCGTATGGATATCCGTGGGGATTGGCTTCCGCCCTTTATTTGCCAACAGGCAGGCGGGCGGCCTGGTGGAATATCTGGACCGAGATATCATCCCGGGTGGTAGATGACGAAAATAATACCAATAACCGCTTCATTGCCGCGTCGCAATTAAATGGCATTGTTGGTTCCGACAACTGCGGACCATTTTGGGGTGCTCCGGTGGGACAGGGCACAGATGTTCTGCGTTCGAATAGTCCCGGATTTCCTTTTAAAGCTCAAAACGATGTCGAGCTTGAGAGACTTCGAATAACAGAGATTCGTTTGCCTCAAGTACAGGAAACATGGAAGCTATACGGTGCCGGGAGCGTCGGGGGTCAGTCGCTTGTCGGAATCCCCTACCTGCTCAGATTGCGAAGATATGTTGATTTCGCACAAAAAAGCGCTGTGTGGCCTTTTGAGACCAATTTCACCGCGACACCGACTCCCCCAAGGGGTCCATTTGTCGTTCATGCTGAGATTTGGCCGGGCGTTGTCAAGAATGCCGTCGCTTGGATCGCCGACAATCAAACTAACACCATCCGGGACCAGATCCAAGTTCGAGCGATGTGCCAATGGGCAGCTGGCCTGGATTTGCAAAACGAATTGGGCCGACTGTTTGATACGCCTGAAGGATTAGACGAAAGTCAGTTACGAGCGTGCATCGAACAGGAAGGATGGATACTGGGGGCATTGTAGGATCATTCAGACCTCCTTTGAAACCAACGGAATACTTGGACTTATATGCAGAAATTAGGCTGGAATCGACCTGGTCGGGTACGAGGCGTTGGGTTTCGATCCCACCCTCGAAATGAAATCTTCGGATCGCTTGTAGTAGGTTGGGTAGAGGAACGAAATCCGGCAATATCTATCGGGATCTCAACCCAACCTACTGTTGTAGACAAAAATCAGAATGGCTGAGACAGTCTTATTTTGGTAGACGGTCCCGGGGCCTTCTAATAAGCAAATTAGATAGGATATGCTTTAGCATGCGAAAATGGATGGACTCGTGTCAATGTGGCTGGTCACCGCCCTCGGCATATTTCAGCAGGTTTTCCAAAGAAACGTAATCCAAAACCACCTCGCTGGTTGCAGACAGAATGACCGGCGGGGCTGTGCCGTGATCCATCGCTTCTTTCCAACGCGACGCGCACAGACACCAACGGTCTCCGGGTTTCAGGCCCGGAAAACCGTGGTGCGGGTTGGCACTTGACAGGTCATTGCCTCGCGATTTGGTGAAATTCAGAAATGCTTCCGTTACCACGCTGCAGACACCGTGAACCCCGAGGTCCTGGTTGGGAGATCGACATATGCCGTCCCGTTCGAACCCGGTGCGCGGCGATAGACTGCACATTTCCAGCTCGGTACCTATTACATTTTGTTCGGATTTCATTTTTCTAAAATCTCCCAATTGCTTGACAGCAATTGCGTTAGGCCGCACGTTGCACCGCCAAAAAGTGAGTGGTCTTATCTTCAGAGTCGTTGACCGGGTAGATTTTCCACTCCATTATGAATTCAGATCCATCTTTGCGATAATTTATCGTTTTACCGTGAAAGGTGTTTCCGCTTTCGAGCTTTTCGCGTAATCGATTCAGCAGCTCACGGTCGGTTTTGGGACCTTGCAGTATACCCGGCCTCTCTCCAATGACTTCATTATAAGAATATCCAGTCAGCTCCGTGAAAGCCGGGTTCACGTATTTGATGGGATAGCCATCGGCGGCACTGGTTAACATAACGGATGAAAAGTTGCTGTCCAATGCGATATTCAGTAAGTTTTCAAGGGTTGTCCGATCATTGTCAGCCCACTTAGTGTTCAGCTCATTCGATTTCATTGTTGAACCTCCTATTTGTGTTATGGTAATGCCAGCGATCGATTTTCAAGTCGCTTGATGCGACGATGTCGAAATGCTGGTTTTTTTTGGTTTTTGATATCATTCAGAAAATTCTAAGGATCTTAACCCTCAGATTTTTCGCCGTATCCATGAATTTCGAGAAAATCATTCCATTCATCCTGGTCGATTTCACCGTTTTGGCTCGAATCCAGCATGTCAAACGCACTCTTGTACTGCTCCATATGCGGCGCACTGAACTCGTCGAACGAGATGACGCCATCGTTGTCTGTATCCATTTCAGCAAGTTCACTCATTTTCATCCCACTGCACCCATGATGATAATGGCCGGCTGCTGATACACTAACAAAGCCGGCAATGATGAAAACCGACGCTATGGTTAGAAAAATTAGCTTCTTCATTTCCCTTTCCTTTATTTATATGGATTTTAGTTTTGTTTCTGTCGATTCCATTCAACTTTAGCTTCCAGATAGAATCAAAATCTTTTATATGTATCTATATTAGTATCAGGTTTTTGATTGTCAACAAAATTTAAACAAATTTTAGACAATATTTTGGCAGAACATTTGGTACGCCACAGATGCCGTCGGGAACAAACACGACGAATCTATTTGATTTCCACGGAAGAATGATCACTGTTTCGTAAAAATGAATTAATCAAGAGCCTACCGAAGAGATTGAAGCCGGGGAGAACACGATGGTAACGCGCCGCACGGAAGATAGATGGCATTTTTTGGGGGATACCAGCTCCGCAGCCTAACCAGGGCATCAAGAATTACAACCCTCTGCCTTGCCGCCTGGCTATACCGCCATATCGAACAAATAATCAAGTTTAAGGCATAAAACAGGATGCACCATTTCCCTTCCATCAAGAACTCAAACTATGCCCAACTCAGTATTCGTTGGAGCAAAGCACGTTTTCGCGGCGTTCGACGATATATCAGGTCAGGTTTTCCACGCAGCCCACGCCAAGCAGACCCAGCCCGCTAAAAACGACAATCCGCCCAACGGCGTGATTGCTCCCAACCACCTTGTCCCACTGACACTCATAAGGTACAGGCTGCCGGAGAAAAGGACCGTTCCGATGACGAACAGCCATCCGCCGGTTGTAACCAGCGAGGAAGGCCACTTCGATTGCATCCAGGCGGCGGCGATCAGCGCAAAAGCGTGATACATCTGGTATCGCACCCCTACTTCGAAGACTGAAAGCATTTCGGTACTAAGCCGGGGCTTCAAGCCGTGGGCGCCGAAAGCGCCGGCGGCTACACCGATGAAGGCGGACAGCGCACCGAAAATAATGAAAATCCGTTCCATATTCAGATATTATCCTAAAATTATCAAATCCTGTTAACAGCAGATATTGTTGCAATTAAAGATTTAACAGTCCATGCAATCGTTCGAATCCAGTTCGTGTTCACCAAGCGTCTGATGCGTGCAGCGTCTTTGCCCGACTGAAGGTGCCGGTGAATCGGAACCTGCAACATAAAAGTCGATAACCAAACTATGACGAGCAGAAACGCAGCAAAAGTAGAATAATGCGAATCCGGTTCTAACATAAGCCAGCCGATTGTCGCGATCACCTCGAGAATCATCAGTGGGAGAACAATCGCGGTTATCCGGGTTACGTACCAACGATGGTAATTGACAAAGTCTTTCGAAGGAATTCGATCCAATCCGGGGTATATGATTGTTTGAACCAGCCAGATAAGGACTAAAAGCCCCCAGCTTATGGCGATATTAAAAATGTACAGGAGAGATGTGGTACCCAACATATACCCTACCGTGCCGTCGTTTATGGGATGACTACCTGCCGGAAGGCTTCGGCATATGCGAACCCATTATCTTTTCCCAACTGCCCGAAACGATCTCGCACCCAGGCACTCAAGTCTTCGAACTCTCCGACCTGACTTTCATGGGCGCTGAGGGCCTCGATTTTGGCTTCTATGGTTTCACTGATGTCAACCCAGGTATTGGGGGCGGCAGTTCCGAAGAAATATAATTTGCTTACCGCATGAGGTGAAAGTCCCTCTTCCAACAGCTCAGGGAAAAAATTCCGATTTCTGGCGGCCGGATAGATGGCGTCGAATGCGGCCAGCGCGGCTGCCCGATGGTCGGCGTGGCTCACATAAACGTTTTCGAAACGAAGATTGGCGGGATCCATGGACAAAACGACATCAGGACGGTGCTGTCGAATCGCGCGAACCAGCAATCTCCTGAATTCCCGATTGTTCTCGAGTTCTCCGTCCTTTAAACGCAAAAAGAAAACATTGCGAACCCCGACGATCTCAGCTGCCGCAACCTGCTCTTTTTCCCGCATTGCGACAATCGACTCCGGCGACATCGGAAGATCCGTTCCCTTGTCCCCGCTCGTGCAGATGATATAGGTAATATCCATTCCCATGCGGCTCCATTTGGCAATAGTCCCGCTGCATCCAAAATCCACGTCATCAGGGTGGGGGCTGATGACCATTACCCGCTCTAACCCTTTCAGATCTTCCATGTAAACCTCTTATGAAATGAAGAATGACGAATGTCGAATGACGAATGATGGAATCGCTTCAGGCTTCGCCTTCGGCTACGACCCGACACGTCGCTCAATCTTTTTAAAAAGCCAGAATACATTATTCGATGTTCGATGTTGGACGTTCAATGTTCGATGTTCATTAGTTTCTTTTCTTAGATCAGACTAGACGTTCGCGGCCGGCAGATCCGCTTGCTCGATTAATGCTAACTGTCAACCATTCGATACATCCTCTATACGCCCGCCCGTGTGTGGACCAATAGCGATCTATTGCTCAGGTCGAGCAATAAGAGATTCGAGTAACCAGAGCGTCTGCCTCAGTATTTTCAATTCGGGCTCGATTGCGAAAAAAATATTCAAATAAAATGTGAGGCAGGGAGGCTTCTGTCAAGAGAATTTTTTTATCGTGGGATTTGTCGCGGCATTTCGAATTTTAGATTCAGCGCTATTTGGTGGGCACAGCCCACCCGTCAATGATAAAGTTTTGCATCGTTAATCGTGCAGTCGGTGGGACTCAATCACTTAACAATATCAAATCGCTTTTTCAATTCATTGATTTGAGGCGTATCCAGCGTGTTGTAAGGTTGGTCTTTCAGCAGAAGGTACAGGCGAGCCGTCTCTTCCAGTTCTTCGCTGGTATAAACGGCATCCTCCAGGTCTTTGCCGGCCACCACAGTGCCGTGATGGGCCAGAAGTATGGAGCTGTGACTTTGAGCGGCCCTTCCGACAGCCTGCGCCAGTTCCGCGTCTCCGGGAGGGTAGTATGGCAGGAGCGCAAGCTGCCCCACCCGCATGATGTAATAGGGTGTCAGTGGAGGCAGCACCTGCTCCGGATCTAAATTTTTCAGACAGGACACCGCCACGGCTTGGGGGGAATGCAGATGTACCACCGCTCCACAACCGGATCGAGCATTGTAAACCTCTTTATGCAGCAGCCACTCCTTGGAAGGTTTGTCGCCGTTCAGCAATTCGCCGTCGTTGTCCAAATGAGAAATTCGATCCGGGTCCAGTCGTCCCATACAGGATCCGGTGGGGGTCATTAAAAAACCGTCCGTCAGGCGCACGCTGATATTACCCGAGCCACCTGAGGTATACCCTCGGTTAAACAAGGACCGGGCCAATTCTGCTATTTGTTCTCTTATTTTGTTTTCCTTCATGGCAGCATATCCAACGCTTTCGTGAAAAAATCCTCGGTGCCGAAGTTTCCTGACTTCAAGGCCAGGCAAATCGGTTTTCCAGAGGCGGTTACGGTCCAGGGTACGCCCGGGTCGATCTCCGGACCTATTTTAAGGGCATTGATGCCAAGCGCCTGAATTACCGCGCCCGAAGTCTCGCCACCGGCCACGATTAACTTGTTTACTCCCATGGCAATTAGCGCCCGGGCGACATCAGCAAGGCATTGCTCTATGATCCGGCCGGCCTGGTCCGTGCCCAGCCGGTCCTGAATACGAGCCACCTTGTCGGGATCGCTGGATGAATAAATCAGGATGGGGCCATCCTCCAATTTGGTTTGGGCCCAGCTTATTACCTGATCTGAATCCTGGGTGCCCTGACTCAATGCTTCCGCGTCGATCAATAAGGATGGGTATTGGCCGGCCATGTTCTTTACCTGCGCTCGTGTGGCCTCGGAACAACTGCCGGCCAGCACCGCTTCTTTACCGGCCAGCCTGGGCAGTTCGGCGAAACCGGCGCCATCTTCCAACAATCCTTTTGATTTATAATTTTGCGGCAGGCCCATCGCGATGCCCGATCCCCCGGTAATGAGCTTGAGCTTCGCGCAGGCTGCCCCGGCCTGGTACAGATGCTTATCTTTGAGGGCGTCTAGGACTACGAATCGTTTGCCTGCCCGGCGATTTTCCCCCAATGCCTGATCGATTGCCGCGCTGCCGAGTTCTACTGTGTCGTAAGGCACCAGGCCGACTTTTTGGGAGTTGGAGACCTGTTTGCCCATAAATCGAACCAGATCGGAGTCTTGCATGGGTGTCAGGGGATGATGGCGCATGCCGGACTCTGAGAGCAACCGGTCGCCGACAAATAAGTGCCCCTGGAAAACGGTACGGGCGTTTGCCGGAAAGGCCGGGCAGACTACAGTCAGTTCTTCATTCAGATGATCCAGCAAGGCTTCAGCCACCGGGCCGATATTGCCGTGTTCGGTTGAATCGAAAGTCGAACAATATTTGAAGAAAATCTGTCCGGCACCCTGCTCAAGCAACCAATCACAGGCAGCCAGCGATTGCTTCACCGCTTCGTCAAGCGGCGCGGTGCGACTTTTCAAGGCCACCACCGCGGCCTGGCAATTACTCGCTTGCGTCTCCTGCTCCGGCACGCCCATGTACTGAACCGCAGACATGCCATGGGTTGCAAGCATCAAAGCCAGATCCGTGGATCCAGTGATATCATCGCCGATTGCGCCTAGTAATATTGACATGCTGTCCTTAAATGTTGAAGTTTCGGTTGTTGGAACCAGTGTTTCTCCCTATATAAATCCCAACCCGGATAAGCCGCAAATGACGAATGACGAATGACAAATGACGAATTGTGGTATCGCTTCGCTCTGTCTATCATTTTACTATCCATCATCTAACGATTAGCCTATTTAAAATGCTCACCGAATAGCGCTGAGTCTAACTGTCGAAGGTGGGCACAGCCCACCCTACAACTGTAATCCAGGAATCAACAAAGGGTGAGATCCCTCTATACTATTTCGAAATCAGCCTGGCCCTGTAATTATGGGGAATGGTGATCTTATCCATCACTCTCTATTTAACAACTGGGTAAATAGCGGTCAATTCGCCGGACATTTTTTCCGGCAATGTTTCAACAGCGCAGCCGGCTACAGATCGGGCATCAACTGTTCGCTGAGGAAATTGAATGTTTCAGCAACATCGCCGTCTTTGGCTAAAATTTCCGAAATCTTAGCGGTGCCGACTTTGTCCAGGAAGTTGACCATACGCTGAACCATACGAAAGTTCGTGTCATAGGCCTTTACCGGGCCCGTGTGCTTGGGGGCAATGTCCCCGCCGAGCCAGCCGTCGTATCCGATGTGATCCAGCGTGTAAAGCAGCTCGAGCCAATGCCACAGGTGCACGGATCCGGACAGCATATCCCAGTCCCCGCCGTCGCCGGTATTGTCATTGGTGTGCACGTAAAATAATCGATTCTTGCTCCCCAGCAGCGCTGCCGATTCTGCCGGTGATTCCAGGGCTGCGAAGCTGTGCCCGATATCCAGGTTGGCCCCTACGTTCGGCGCTTTGACTTCGGAGCAGACATGCAGCAGTTTGCCGACATTCCCCAGAAGAATCCTGGCATGGGGTTCGTGGGGCTGATATTCAAGAGCCAATTTGACATCACCGCGGTGGGCCGCAATTTGGCCAACTGTATCAATAAATCGCCCCCAGGCATCGGTATAATCCAATTGGAAGGGATAATCATAGCCATCGGCCAGAGGGCAGGTTGACACGATATCAGTGCCCAGCTCAACCGCGATATCAATGCCTTCCCTCATCAGCGCAATAGTCCGGCGGCGTGATTCCGCATCGCGGCCCGACAGCGCGCCGTAGCGAAAATAATTGGCATCCTTGATATCAACATTAACTGCCGAGCAGCGCAGGCCGCTCTCATCCAAAAGTTGTTTCGCCAGTTGGATGTCCTGCAAGTCGAACGGGTATTTTAGCTCAATGCCGGCCAAGCCTTGAATCTGCGAGGCCAGAGTAAACTTTTCCTTCAAATCGCGTGCCGGCTGATACTCGGTAAAGCGATCTCTTCTTTTTCCAAGAAATCCGGAATTGACGCAAAAATTCCATCTTTTCATTCATACCTCCTGTATCGGCGCAGGCCAGACTAAATCAGCGTAAAAAGATAAGGGATGGTCTTGCTCGGATTCCTTTCAGCCAGCAAAGCATCCATTTTTCCCGGATCGATGCGATCGGTAATTTCTTCCAGTTTGCGAGTTAATATTGAGACGGCGTTGAATGTTTCAACGGTATCGATTTCCTTGGGGAAAATGTCGAAGGAGTACCAGTCATCATCATAGCCGATCTTTTTCAGAAAGTAGAGAAACTCCACAAAATCCCAGACGTGATAGGCGCCGGGCAGCAGGTCCCAGTCCCATCGTCCGTCATTATCGTTTAAATGCACATAGAACAGCCTTTTGGTTTTTGCCAGCAGTGCAGCGGCTTGCGCCGGCCGTTCACCTGCGTATAGCGCATGGCCGATGTCAAGGGTCGCCCCCAGATTATCCGCGTTTACCAGCTGGCAAAATGCCGATGTTTCGCCGGCTGTACCAAAAACACAACGGACGCGCGGGTCGCTGACCTTGTACTCGATGCAAATTCGCATATCCGGATTGTGCTCACAGGCGCTGGTAAATGCCTCGGCCGCATCGTCATACGCCTTGATGTAGTCCATTTCAAATAGATAGTCACTGCCCTCGTTCAATGGGCAGGTGGTAATTCGCCTGCACCCCAGTTCGGCGGCAACATCCATGGCCCGTTTGAGATCATCAACCACTTCCCGGCGTTCGGAAGCAATGGCCGAGGTAAAAGAGCCGCGCCACCACTGGCCGGTTCTCCTGGAACGAAAATTAATCGCGGATATGCCGAAGTTGTACTTATTAAGCAGTTTCTTGAGTTCTGAAATGTTGCCGAAATCTTCGGGGTAGCCCAGTTCCAGGCCCTCTACGCCTTGAATCCGGGAAGCCATTTCAAATTTTTGCTCCAGGGCGCGATCGTCCTGATAGACCATAAAACGGTTTTTTACCCCACCCAAGAAGCCGGTAATTATAGCAAATTTATTCATTTCTCATTCTCCAAGCGAAAACAACCGCGAGTATTAACCCGAAGCCTTATGGTTGGCATCAAGCCAACCCATTTGCTCCAGGCTGAGGGTAATTTCTTTCTGCGAATCTTCTATTGTTCGAACCACTGTGTTATAAGCGAGCTCTGCATCTTTTTTCTCCAGAGCCCCCAGCAGTTTTTTATGTCTTTTGATCGACTCTGCAATCCATTTTACGCCATTTTCGGAGTCAACTGTTGAGGTACATCTAGCATGTTTTATTCTGGCCCAGTTGGCGGTTATCAGATCAATCAATGTCTCATTTTCCAGGGAATGAAATATGGTGTAGTGAAAATCGGAATCCAGCTTTTCGTTCAATCTGACATCTTTGGCTTTATGGGCTTTTTCCTGCTCCCCAATGATTTCTTTGAGTCTGGCGATGACGGCCGGCTGCACGTTTTCCGCTGTCAGCCTGATGGCCGATCCTTCCAGAATTTTGCGTACGTCAAACAGCTCACTTAAAATCTTTTTTGACAGCCGACGAACGAACACCCCTCTGCGCGGCATGTTTTCAGCCAATCCCATATTGATCAAAATCTGAAGCGCGTCGCGTACCGGTACCCGGGAAACGCCAAACATTCGAGCAATGTTTTCCTGTACCAGCTGCTGCCCGGGGCTTAATTCGGCCGCATAGATTTTTTCTTCCAGACTTTTGGCAATTACTTCAGCGGTATTCTGAATTGCGTCGACTTTGTGAGTCAGGTTTTCTTGAATCATTTCATATCAACCTTTTATTGGGTCCGGGGATAGCAATATGTGGATCTCCAATGAAATTGATGATGTCATCGATCTATTTGCACCGATCAGCTTGAAGCTGCTGAATAAACTGCAGGCAGTGCTATTGCTTCCTCATAAAACTATGTTGAAATATATTTAAACAGCAGCGGCGCTGTGAGAACGATGAAAAAAATCCTGAAAAAATGAAACGTAGCCACCACCGTTGCGTTGGATTGGGTTTCGATCGCCATAAAAACCAGCGCCGCCATTGCCCCGGGACTCGTGCCAAGATAGGCTGTGTTCATATCCAGCAACCCGGTTTTGGCATATATTAAAGCCAGGAGAAAACCGGCGCCCACCAAAATAAATGTCGAGGAGGTTACCGGAATGAATATTTTACCCAGAGTTTTGATCATATCCGGATGAAAGGATACCCCTACCATGACCCCCACCAAAATCTGAACCACAAGCCCGAAATTACGGGGAACCGGCCAGCTTTTCTGCAGCAGCAATTTAAACAAAACCACCGCCACCATAGCACCGAGCATCGCCCCGGCCGGAATCTTAAACCGCGACATAATTGCTGCGCCTGATGCCCCCACACACAGGTAAATCGCTAGACTGACAATGGTATTCATAAAGTATCCTCATCCTTATCGACAACCTTGCGGTCTGCAGTTAATCAGATCTCAAGATCTCTTCTGCGCCGGCTGCAGCAATCTCTAGTTGCTATATCCGATCAATTAAAGTGTTTCTGCCGACCCCGAATACCAGGCCGCATGCCGGCTATACTTCGATGCCTTTTTTCAGCGTCTGCCAGATTTTGTGTCGCAATTCCAGAAACTCCGGCAAAGACTTAACTTCTTCACTGCGTGGCCGGCCGAAGGGCACTTCGATCTGCTGGTCAATTCCGGCCGGTCTGGGTGTAATGACTGCAATGCGGTCCGCCAGATAAATTGCTTCTTCCACACTGTGGGTCACAAACAAAACCGTCTTTTTTTCCTTGCTCCAGATACTAAGCAACTCGTCTTGCAAAATGTCGCGGGTTTGGACGTCAAGGGCGCCGAATGGTTCGTCCATCAACAATATTTCGGGCTTGATGGCCAGGGCCCGGGCCAACCCTACGCGCTGCTGCATTCCACCGCTGAGCTCATGGGGATAGGCTTCGCTAAATCCTGTCAGCCCCACCAATTCGATGTAATGCATGGCGATAGCATGTCGTTCAGACGCCGGTAACCCCATGGGTTCCATGCCGAACTCCACGTTGCCGCGTGCCGTGCGCCACGGAAAAAGATCAAACCCCTGAAAAACCATCCCGCGCCCCTGTCCGCCAACCACACCGGTGACATCCACACCATCCAGATAAATCGAGCCCGAGTCGCTGGGGATAAGCCCGTCAATCAAACGCAGCAGCGTTGATTTTCCACAGCCACTCGGGCCGATAATGGCGAGAAATTCCAGATTTGGAATGGAAATTGAGAAATCCTTGACCACGGGGATGCTTTCGTTTCCGCGTGGAAAGCTTTTATACAGATTTCGCAATTCAAGTTTTGGTGCTGTCATGGTTTACTCCAGGTCTTTTAAGGCCTTTTCAACGTATTCCGTTTCGACGACATTGCCCGGATCCACCGTCCCCTTTACGGCGTTGGCCGACTGGTAGACGGGGATTAATTGCTGATAGACACTCAGGCTGTGCTTCATGTTGTCCGGCCAACAACCGATATCTGTGCCAAGTGCTTGGCGGACCACTTCGATTTCAGCATCACTTGCAGTTTCCATGTTCTTTTTTGTGCCGTATTTTCGGTACATCTCGGCATACCATTTTGGATCGCTGTTGGCTTTACGGAAGGCCATGATGGTGGCCTTAACCAGATCTTCCGCCGCTTTTTGATTTTCCGGTTCTGCCAGCCATTTGCCGCTTACAATCCAAACCTCACCCAGGAAGGCATCGTATTCTTTGGCCGGTTCGATCATGACTTTGAAGTTGCCTTTTTTGGCCAAATCACTTGCCTGGTCGAAATGCAGCGGAACGCCGTCTACTTTACCGGCCAGCAGGGCCCGCATCCGGGCGCCGGATCCGCCCATGGTGATGACATTGACTTTGCTCATATCGATGCCCCGCTTTTTGAGTGGGCCGACCAGCATCACATGGGTAAAGTCGCCCTTGGAATTTACCGCCAAAGTGACACCGGGTTTTTCAAGATCTTTGAAAGTTTTTATTTTGTCTCCGTTGACCACAAAAACCAGACTCGTGTGCATGAAGGCATTACCGACGATTCGCAAGTCGGCACCCGCTTCTACCGCACGCAACGTGCTGATGGCATCCCCGGCCCCGAATTCAACCGACCCGGCCAGGATGGACTGGGTAATGGTTTGAAGCCTTTTTACTCTGGTAATCTCAGGCTTGCCATAGCCGGGCATGCTCGGCAGTATCTCGTTTAAGGCAGCCATATAAGGTATATGCACACCCAGGCTGTTGCCGGGAATGTTGATGGTCAATACCCGGTCGGCTGCACTAGCCGGGTTTAAAAATCCCATGCCGAAAACTCCTACCAGCAGACCAATTAGCAGTACTCTCACGATGCCGTGTCTCGTAAACATACGTACCTCCTTTTTCTTAGATTCGCACCGCGCGACTTAAAAAGAATTCCCGCAATGCTTTGGTTATTGATACCCAGGGACAGATTCGTTTGACAAAACTCATCCGGAAGCCATCCTTGCTTCGTACCAGGGCGCTGCTTTCTGGCCGATACGGCGCAAAATCACGTTGGTTCCGATACTGACAATCATGATCGTTACCAGATAAGCAAGAATCGGGGCTGTCGATATATCAAGCCCGGTCTGGAATATCAGGCCGCCGTATCCGGTGATGATAAACATTTCCGCCACGACCATGGCGCGAATGGCATGCACGAGCCCCAGCCTGGCGCCGGTGATCAAGTATGGGAATAGGGCCGGCAACACCACTTTGCGATACTGGTCAATCTTACTCGCCCCGAAGGCCCTTGAAACTTCAATATAGCTCGGATTGATGGCCCGCGATCCATGATAGGTTGTCAGCACGATGTAGCCGATTGACGCAACGAAAACGATGGCCGCTCGCAGCTGAAAACCCGTGCCGAAAATCAGAATAAAAATCGGCAGCAATGCGGCAACCGATGTCACGACAATCATGCTGATCCACGGGTGAAACAGTGCATCTACCAAACGGATCCTTCCCATCATAGCGCCGAGCGGCATGCCAACAAGGCAGGCCAGGCCATATCCAACCAGCATCTGACGCAGGGATTTGACCAGTTCAACCAGCATCTCGCCATCAATCAGAAGCTCGACATAAGTCACCGCTACCAGTGATGGCGGCGCCAACAGCAATTCGCCCATGATCCGGCCGACGACTTCCCAGATAGCGAGCACTAGGATGATTCCGGTCGCTTGCAAAAATAATTTCCGTTTTTTTGTCATGTCAATCTCTTATGTGCCAGGGGAACAGTTTCTTTTCGGCCCATTTAATGCTCTCCTGGGCGCCCAGGCCGAACAAAGCGAGCAGCAAAACAACTGCCAGCATGGCTGCCGCGTCGAACATGGCCGAGGCTTCCTCCATATAGGCGCCAAGGTTGACTGTGGCGAAAAACAGCTCCGCCGTAATCATGGCGTTTATGGCCCTCACAGTGCCAATCCTTACCGCAGTCAGCAGAAACGGCAGGCTTGCCGGAATCATAACCTTGAAAAACATCTGACTGCGATTGAGGCCGAATGATCTCCCGACACCGATCAACGATGGCTCAATATTGCGGGCACCTGCCGATACCGTGACCAATACATCAAATACGGACATCACAAACACCAGCGCCACCCGTGCCTCGAAGAATAACCCGAACCAGATGATCAGAAACGGAACGAAGGATATGGATGGTATGGAAAAAATCGCATTGACGATTGGGTCGAACATCTGGAAGGCGGTTTCATTGCGCCCCATTAAAAAACCGAGTGGAATGGCGACAAGCAATGACAGCAGCAGGCCAAGCAGCATGTGCTGAATTGAGTTTAAAAATGCTTTGGGCAAAACGCCTGACAAGGTGGCCTCGACGATGTGTACCAACACTCCGATCGGGGACGCAAAGACAACGTCCGGCAGTTGCATGGCGATGAGTTGCCATACGACCAATCCAAAGGTGAATGAGAGGGGGTATACAATGTGAGTTCCCTTCCACATCGACTGCAGGATAGATTGCCAATTTGGTATCAATTGTCTGTTGCCGGCAATGCTTTCTGTCTTTTGCATGGGTGGAAACTCCATTAGGAAATCCAAAAATATAAATTGTATACAGTATTACAATCTTACCGTATGCCTGTATAGCAAGATTGATTCGTTGTCAATAATTATTTCGATAGTGGTGAAAAATCAGATATGGCGGCAATTGAGAGGTCAGCCCGGTCGTCCGTCCAAAAAACGGCTGGTCAAATCGAAAAAAAAAGAATTTGAAAAAAACGAATATTGATGAAATCGTAAAAAGTCGTTGTAACGCTTGGATACCCGCCTTCGCGGGTATGACGTGATCTGTATACTACTGATATTTAATCACTTATTGTCATTCCCGCGAAGGCAGAAATCCAGATAAATGGCTAAATCCGACTTTTTACGAAACCGTCAATATCGAATATCGAACAAGGAATGTCGAAGGAATGTATTCTGTCTGTTTGAAACGACAGAGCTCGTCGCAGGCTGTGCCGACCGGATTTGGCGGGCACGGTGGCCCGCCCTACGCTTCTGTAATTTGCTGTTCAAATAAGATGCCCTGTGACAAGGAGTTAAGGCGATGTGTCCTGACACCTGAACACTGACACCTGAAACCTTATGTGTAGTTCATAAGAGCGCTGCCTCTGGACGCGAGCGTCCAGTCTGATCAAAGAAAAGAAACTAATGAACGTCGAACATCGAACGTCCAACATCGAACATCGAATAATGTATTCTGCCTGTCGTGAGTCTTTTGTCGAAAGGTCTATTTTAAAATGATTGAGCGAAGCGAATCCACCATTCGTCAATCGACCTTCGTCATTCGTCATTTCTTTCATAAGAGGGTGCAATCAAGATGGCAGATGGGCGGTAAGATCTTTATAGAGGGCACAAAATATTGATGCAGCATTCATCACCAAATTGATTTTTTATCCTGAGTCCGCTCGAAGACTCTGCTTAATTGGTGGAGTTTATTTGGTTGAAGTTTGGTGTTTGGTTGTAGGTGTATCTTCCGTATTTTTTGTGGGTGAATTTCAAGAATTCCTGGTTTCCCTGGAAATTTTCTATGTCGGTGAACATCCGGTTGGGTAGTTCTTCCCACACCTGCTCGACGGTGTGGTCTGCTGGTGGGAAGCTCCAGAATTATGTTAGGCATGCAGCACAAGTACTTCCTCCGCAGTCTACTCCTGTTTCGTCCCCGTTCTGTATGCCGTCGTAACATGATTCATAAAGTGATCCTGTGCTGTTATAATTCACCGATCCTTTTGGTTTGACGGTGTCGTATTCATTGAGACCATAATCCGGATCGTCGGGGAATCGCGTAATTTGTCTAAGAGGTCCCATAATCAATTCCAGTTTAGGGACTCCTTGCGCGATGGATTCGTTAACGGCAGATTCACTTCTCCATGGATGTTTGTAAATACCCCATTTTGCATTGCCTCCCCATTGACTGTGTTCGTACACGTTGGCCAGACCGATATCATTTCTTACGAGGATACCATTAATCCAGATTTTGAGTATGCCGCTTCCATCAAGGCCCCACTTGACATACACGACAAAGTCAAGACTGTCTCCTGCCAGGGGAGTGATGTGTGTCCGCTGATTGCGAGTCGATGAATCCTGTGGCGAAACACTAATGTAAATCTCGCCGGCACTGCTTGCCGAGTACTGATCCGCATTAACGACATTGATATCAATCTGAGGACTGAGACCGCCCACGTTTGCGATTTCGGAAGGGTGTATCTGAAACATTGCCCATTGATTGTTCCGGTCAATTACATAATCATCGGCAAACGTGTATCTCCACCCGAACCATTCCTCGGTGCCGATTGGGTTTTGAACCGGCCAGGGCATGGTGCGAACCTCTGAACGCATATTGAAATCGTTACGACACCAAAAATCAGGTGCCGGATTGGTCGCTTCTAATCTGAAGTGTATGCTATTATCATCAAACCATAGTTGCTCCTCATTACACTCAACATCTGCAACCAAGTCGTATCCAGTGGCGGTATTGTGGTTTGAATAAAATGTGCCCGGCATCGTCATATCGTGCCAGCACCACTGCTTCAAACCCGGTTCACTTGCAAGACCCGGATTTGTGGTGCAATAATCATGGGGGGTACAAGCCGGACAACTACCACCGCAGTCAACACCGGTTTCGTCCTGGTTTTGTATGCCGTCGCTGCAGGTTGGCTTGCAATCATAAATCCCATCATTATCAGTATCCAGGTCCGCTTCACCGCAGCCGCATTGGCCCGGTTCGGTTTTGTTCGGATCATCAGGACACGCGTCCCCTCCGCCGCCACCGCAGGTGTAGGCAATGGCGATCCGTTTGGGTTTATCCGGACAGGGATCGCCGAATACGCTGTTGCCGGCGCTGATGGCACATTCAGACCGATTCAAGCACGAGGCTTCAACGATGGACCGTGCACCGGTTGCCTGGCAGCTTCCTTTCGAATAGCCATCACTGCATGAGCCCGCAGGCTGTCCATAGCCGGCGAAGTCGATGCTGGTGATCGTCTTGTCGCCGGGGCATGAAAGATTGGCAAAAAAGTCTTCACTGGCTTCGACACAGGCCGAGATGTCGCCGTCCGGCGGGATTGGTTCGGGACTGGCGTCGGATTTGAGGGTGACCGCGAATCCGGATGGTACATTGGGAGGCGTTGTATCCTGGGCGGAAGCTGATCCGGCCGTTCCCATAACGAAAAACCCCAAGATGCTTCCGATGGTGAGCGCGTGAGCACCTGGCTTAAGAGCCCCTATCGCCTTGTATTTGCGGCCGGCCGCAAAATAAAGAGTTTTTCGAGTAAAAATATAAGAGCGCAGAATCCGTCGAGCCTGGCTATACATGGAGAGTCCTTTCAATTTAGTGACCTCCATTTGTACTTAGCAAATTTTATGCCTAAAGATTAGCTAGGTTGAGCGTTTCAGTAAATAATCCGAGCCCAGCGGATCCGGCTTTGATTTCACCCCAGCGGAGTGGATTTTAACTTAGACTCCGAATGGAATATTGGAATGTTGGAATAGTGGAAAATTGGGAATCGAAAGCGGATGACGGTCTGATTTTATAAACCGATCCATACCATCCCAATTAAAATAGATCCCATTCCAATAAAACCAACATTCCAACTTTCCAGTATTCCATCATTCCGCTCCCGCCGGCAGCAGGATTCATGGCACTGCCAATTTTCTCTTACCTAGTCCAGAGGACCAGGTTTTCTGCGACAAAAAAAATTATTGCTGCCAGGATCAGCGGGCATCGATCTTTTGTGATTGATTTATAATAATAGGCAATTTGAATTACATCATTGTAATTTCTTCTTTGACAAGACCGGCATTGATCAAACCGAATCCCTGTCTAGCGTGATTTGAAAATCATCTCACCGGCGCCGGCAATGCGTCCCATCATCCGGGGCGCAGTCATAGGGTGCGATATAGGCCCGGGTAGGGACTTTTTTGTCCGGAAACCCGTGGGATGAGAAGTATATCAGAATGCGGTCGCCTTCATCGGCCTCTGCGACCAACCTCGCGATGGCCTGCAGAATTTCCCGTTTTTTGACCCATATGGCATTCTCGTCGACAACCCATTGGTTTACGCTCTTGGCCTTCTTTACCTCGGTAGCTGCAACTTTACTGAGATACCGGGGCTTAAGACGAAGGTCGAATCTTCCAGAAAAAATAAAAGAAAAATGGACTTGTAAGTAATACCCGATAAAAATATATAATATTTCCAGGCTTTGTGGACAACTAATATCAGTTGCGAACAGAGCAGGATGGTAAACAAGGAGCAGTTCAGAATTTCATTGAAAAAAACAAAATCTGAATTAAGTTTTGTTTTTTAGACTAAATAAACGAATCTGAGGAAGATCAAACCATCGTATTGCCCGTGGCGGCAAAGTCATCACATGAATTCATGAGTATCCCCCTGAACCTTAAACTACTCTTCGGCCGGGAAAAATGCCTGCTGTGGGATGATCCCAAATATCCCAACGACATGTACAGATCCCCTTCTGAAATCGTCGCGCTAATAAAGGCGGCGTTGATGGAAGCTTCCGGCAGGAAGATAACATCGGTTCGGACAATCGAGAGCGGCATCGTGGAAGAGTATGCCGTCGTGTCACATACGCCGAAAGAGAAACAGCTGCTTTTGCGACTGTGGCCGGTCTTTTTCACCCCCGAGAAACGGGTGGAGTACCAAATTATCACCTCGCAAAAAAACCTTTCAGAATTGATTTACCGGTATTTGAGTCTGCTTGCAAAATCCAGCGGTGCCCGGCTGGTGGAAAAAAATTGATCATGGATGATTTTACGGGAAAAAAGTACAGGGATGTCATTTGGCGACTTTACGATTACATCCAGGACAACCTTTACCTAAACCGTATGGATATGCAGGTGAGCGAAAAGCAGTTTAATTCAACTCTTCTACTCAGCATGGCGACAGCTCTGGTTCAGGGAAAAGCGCTCATCATCGGTGAACCCGGCCTGGGAAAAACAACCTCCGCGGAATGGATATCTGCCCTTTTTTATCGAATTCCGTTGGGTACAATCTGGCGCGGTACAGCTTCCGGGCATCCGGAACAAACCGAGGAAAAAATTATCGGCCGTCCCGACCTTGGCCGTTTGAATCAGGGTGAAGAGGTCGTTCGCTGGAGCTATTTCACCTTGCTTCCCACCAAAATCGTCGATGAAATAAACCGTTTGCCCGAAACCAAGCAAAGCATGATTCTCGACGGTGTTGACAGGGGCAAGTGGGAGTATCTTAACGAAGCCGTGATCAACGATGTCCATTGTTTTTTTGCCACGGCCAACTACGCCGGCCATGGAACCCATACGATCGTATCACCCCTGATGGACCGGTTTGACATTATGGTGGAATCCAAACATCCCGGGGCAAATCTGGCGTATCGCATCGGTGCGATAAAGGACAATGCCGGATTTTTCAGAAATCCTGGAATCGAAGCCGCTTTTCACGACATATTGAACCAAATGATGCCCCAGGAACAACGCATGGAAAAAATGGATGCCCTTTGCCACACCTATGGCGCTCTTTTAGAGCGAGAATTAGGGGTCGCAACCCTGTCATTAAACGACTTGGACTGCATTAAAAATCATTGTCGCACCATCCCTTTTGATGTGGATGCCAATGCGTTTCTTCGCATGATCCTAGCCGAATTGTCATTTTGCCACCCTTTCGGCCAAAAACGGTTTCACCAAACCTGTGAGGAGGGATGCCATTATTCCCAGTACCTGTGTCACGATATCAAATCCTGCATTTCCAACCGCTTTTCCATGAGTGTTCAGCGTTTCGCACAGATCCTTGCGTGGCTGCTTGCCGAAGATACTGTGACCATCGAGCATGTGAAAGCTATAGCCCCTTATGCACTGGCTCACCGCGCTACCTGGCACGAACATGCAATTGCCAAATGGGACCAAGATACACGCAGCGATCCCCTGATTATCCATTCGGCAAAAAAAGCCGTTGATCTCATTCACAGCCGCTATGTGGAGCAGAGCCAACTGATCAAAGATGCGCTGTCGGCCGCCTATCGCTTATCATCAGGGCAGGAAGCAAACCCGGTAAAAGGAGACCATCCCCTGTATCGCGACATCCTGAGGGATTTGGACATTTCCGATGACTAGATCTAGATATGAAAAATCTTTTTGAAGAATTTCAACCTGCCCATGTTAAAAGACGTCTGCATACAGCCGAGACGTTTCACCGCAAGAATGAAACTGCGATCGCCTCATGGGTAAAGGGCTATCAAGCCTTGTTGGCGGATGAAATCGGCAACCTCTTCTGGCAGGCAAGCCCTGAACATCTTGCCACTGTATACTGCAAAATCGTAGAAGATCTTCGAAATCTCAGTTACACCGGGCAGGAAATCGGGGCGTTTTGCACGAGACTTGATCAGAGTCCCTCCATTGCCCTTCATGTTCCAGGCCCACTGGGTTTGTATGTATCGGCGCTGGTCAATTGCAGCCAGGATGCCGATATCACTATTGTTACCAGTGGATTGAAGGGAATTATTCACTTAATCGGATACCGGCTGCCCGCGGGCAAGAGATTGACCATAAACGGCAACGCGGGTGACTTTGCCGGTGCCGGTCTTTGCGGTGGAACGCTGATCATCAGCGGTTCAACCGCGAACTGGTGCGGTGCCGGAATGATCAGCGGAAAAATTTACGTGCAGCAGAACGCCGGCAATAACCTGGGCCAATGGATGCACGGAGGAGAGATACGAATTGACGGAGCCGTTTCAAGCATCGGCGAAAAAAGATTCGGTGGGCGGGTTAAGGGCAATGGCGGAAACGACACATCAGTTTGACGGTATTCTCCAAAACCTCTGGCCCAAGGTCCGCCGCAAACATCTATACCCGGCGTTACCCTACCCGCAAATTTCCAAAAATGCATCCGCAGCAGCACTAAATTTCAAAGCCAAACGCATTTATCTGTCAGGGACGGTAATCGAAAACCTCGCACCGCATATCTCTCCCCCGAAAAGCATCGAGGCCCTTTTGGACCACGCCGTATCCCGCTACCTCTACTGTCCTTGGAACTTGACAACACATCTGAAGCTGTACGCGGAAGCGCGCAAGATATTGGGCGCCAGGCGAGCGGCCCAAACGGCTACCGAAGCATTTGTGGACATCGCCGCAGACACGTGTTGCATCAGCCGGGTGGAAACCTTTTTGCCGGAGCTCTATTCGGCCCTCGAAGGCCGGGAGATGACTTGGCTGATTAAAGCGGTTTTACAGCGGATCTGGCACCAGGATTTAGGCATCAGAGACGATCCGGACGTCGTTGGCCAGCTGGCCTTGATACCATACATGGATCGGACCCAGTGGCTGCCCGGAATCCGGCGTTTTGCCACTCTGGTAAAGTCTCTTTTGGCAGATCGATATTTAGAAGGCGTAACCCACCCGGGACTTAATTGCAATCATGGACTTGAACCTTACACGGATCAGGATATTCGGACCGGTTTCAGGGCATTTGCCCGCTGGGCTCGGTCACCGGGGGAATTTCAGCTTATCGCCGAGGACTTTGACCTGCAGATCGACGCCGAAGCACGCACGGGCCGGAAAGAGGCTGGAGTTGGCGCCGGCACGGGGGAGGATACCCCGGCCTTGTATTATCTGAAACTGGCTGAAAACTACCGACTGCCCGTCGGACTGATGCGCCATCGAAAAAGCGGTGCAACCTATCCTCACCACCACGCCGCCTGGGAGGCAGGCGACTCCTGCCGTGATATCGATCCGTGGACCAGTTTCGGTAAAATTATGCCCGGCATCACCCAGGTCTGGAAGAGGCATGAGAGTGAGATTCTTGCCCAAAAAAAGGTGGCACCGGATCTCATTGTGATGATTGATTCTTCCTCGAGCATGCATAATCCATCCCGGAAGCTTTCCTATGCGGTGCTGGGTGCGGGATGTGCCTGCGATGCCTACCTGAGAAACAATGCCAGGGTGTCGGTCTATAATTTCAGTGATGCGGCAGCAGGCGGGAAAAAAATCCTCCCGTGGACAACCGACCGGGAAAAAATCTATAAATCCCTCTGTCACTATATCGGCGGGGGAACACGGGTCATCCCGGAGGATCTTGACGAGCTGCAGATCGAACCTGCTCCCGACATTTTCTTGATTACCGACATGCAGATTTTTAATCTTAATGTTCTCATCGATTATTTCAACGCCTGCCGCAATCGAATCACCGTGGTCCACATGGGCGACAATCCCCATGTTTACCGGTTCAAAGAAAACTCCAAATTGCGGTCGGGCCTGTCTGTATACTGTATCGAAAAAAGAAAAGATGTTCTTAAAATCGTATTGGGAAAGGTACAGGAGTACCTCGGATTTTTATAAATCCGTTCAGTCGGCAACCAGTCCGGGGACATTTGAGGGACGCTCATAAAATTATAACTTTCAGGACCGTTGGATTGAGAAACTTATAAATTTATGGGCGTCCCCATGGAACCCCTGTTAGGCTACCTGACTTAAGCACCTGCGCAAGGATTGCAGAGATTTTCAATTTAGGGCAGCATATTTGAAATCAACTGAATCGGGTGTAGAACGCGCATTGGATCCGATTCCGTTAGATTGCCCGCTAGATTCAGCCGGCAGCCGGGGCAACCGGTGGCTAAGATGTCTGCGCCGGTGGCCTTGGCATTTTTTATTTTCTTCTCCACGATCCGCTTGCTGATCTCGGGAAAGTCCATAAAAAATGTGCCGCCGCCGCCACAGCAGGTATCAAAATCGGCAGATCGCTTGTATATTATGGTTGGTATGCTATCCAGCAACGCTTCGATCTGGGATTGAATCCCCTGATCGTTGCGCAGATGGCATGGCGAGTGATAGGTTACCGTCGAGGTGGGCTGATCCTGGTCCAATAGGGGCGCCAGCAGATCAAAATAGCCAAAAACAAATTCGGTGATATCTTGTACTTTCTTGCTCAAGCGTTGTGCGTTGGCCGTATTTGAGTCCATTTCTTCAAGCACATGAATCCATTCTTTTCGCAGCGCCGCACCACACGTTGCACAGTCGACCACAACCGCTTTAATATCCGGCCGATCGAAGATACCAATATTTTCTAGAATATTGGCTCGGGCCTTTTTCAGATTGCCGTGAAAAAACATGGGAAGCCCGCAACAGACCTGATCTTGGGGGATTTCCACTTCAAATCCCAGACGATTTAATACATGAACGACGGCGCTGCCGATATCTTCATAGACGTAGTTGGTTCCGCAACCTGTAAAATAAAGAACCTTGCCCCTTGAAGCTGATTTGGGGTGAATTACGGCTTCAACTTGATTCCTGAACGGCTGACGGTTAAACGCGGGCAGACGCTTGAGCGGGATCGTTCCGATTTTGATTTCCCTGGCCAAATTCCTAAGAGCGACGCTGTGGCCCCACCGGGCAATTTTTGTCGCAAGATTCAATTGGGCCCCATGGGTAAGCAAATGATAGACAAACCTCATTTGCCAATGCTCGCCGAAATCATCGATCATCTGAGAACGCATCCGCATAAACAGCGCGTCATGCCTGAGACCGCTGGGGCAATGGGCGGTACAATTGCCGCACATCAGGCACTTGGCAACAATTCTATTGAGGTTTTTCGAAGAAGCGAGATCGTGCTCGGCGTAGTGCTTTATCAATTGCACCTTTGCCCTGGGACCTTCTGATTCATTCAACACTTCTCTGTATACCGGACATTTTGTCTGGCACAGACCGCACTTGGCGCATTTATGCACTTCCTCGGCTTTCATTTGAATTCGTTTCTGCGACTATCTTGTTTCCGTTCAGATAAATTTGCCGGGATTTAATATCCCGTTGGGATCGGCCACATTTTTGATTTGGGCCATAAATTCCCGCGTGTCGTCGTTCAGATTCAAATGCAGATGGGCTGCTTTTGCCAATCCAATTCCGTGTTCGCCGGATAAGGTTCCGCCCAAACGAACTGCCAACTCGAAGATCTCCCTTATCGCGGATTCGACCCGCTGCCATTCATCTTTATCGCGGGTGTCGGTTAAGATTTGGGGATGCATGTTGCCGTCGCCGGCATGGGCCAGGATCCCGACCCGAAGATTGTGCTTCTTGCCAATGGCCTGAATTCCGGAAACCATCTTTGGAATTTTGCTGGGGGGCACTGTGGCATCTTCAACAATATCGTTGGGTGCCAGACGGCAAAAGATGCTGTAGGCGGATCTGCGGGCTTTCCAAAACTCATCGCTTTCCGATTGTGAAGTTGCAATTTTTACATCGCTTGCCCCATTGGCAAAGGCCTTTTCTTTTATTTGCTGAATTTGCTTCACAACGACCTCTTCAAACCCATCGACATCGATCAGGAGCATTCCCTGGGCATCTCTGGGCAATCCAAGTCGAGCCGCATCTTCGACGACATTAATCGTCATATGGTCCATCAATTCCATCGCCGCTGGAAGGATCCCCGACCCGATGATGTCTGTTACGGTGTCGGCCGTTTTCTCGAGGTCGTCAAAATAGGCAAGAATCGTGCGGGTCACTTCGGGCAGCGGCACGACCCGGAGGGTGGCCTCGGTGACGATTCCCAAGGTTCCTTCGGAACCGCAAAAAAGACTGGAAAGCTTGTAGCCGGTGACGTCTTTGATGTTTCGGCTCCCGAACCTCAGAATTTTACCAGTGGCCATCACCACTTCCAGGCTCAAAATATAATCGGCCGTCACGCCGTATTTCAAGCATCGGGGGCCACCGGCATTTTCGGCGATATTACCGCCGATCGTCGACACCATATAGCTGGATGGATCCGGCGGGAAAAAAAAGCCCTGCTTCCCCAGTTCAAACTGCAAATCGTAGTTCACGACGCCCGGCTGAACGATGGCATAGCGATCCCGGGTGTTGACTTCTACGATGCGGTTCATTTTCGTAAAACTCAATACCAGTCCCTTGCGAATCGGGACGGACCCGCCGCTCAGGTTGGTTCCCGCACCACGGGCGGTTACCGGAATCCGCTCGCGGTTGGCCAAGGCCAGTACTTGCGACACTTCTTCCACCGTTTGCGGAAACACGACCGCATCGGGGGCGGTTTCGACAACATAACTGTCATACGAATAGCTGATAACATCTTCAGGTGAATCGAGGTAGCGGTCTTCCCCCAATAACGCTGTTAATTGGGCCTTGACAGCTGCCATATTTTTGGTTTGCATGATTCATATCCCAGCACAATGCAAAGAATGCAGCGGGTCCGCCCTTGCGCGGCATCCCGGCCAATTCAAAATACGTAATTTAGGACGCAGATTTACGCAGATGCACGCAGATTGCGCCAAATTAAGGAATTAAGGAATTGAGGGATTGAGGGATTATATAGACCGATTACCTTCAATACCCAAACCGGACAAGCCGGAATTGAAGATTGAAGATTGAAAATTGAAGATTTGTGGTATCGCTTCGCTCTGTCTTTTTATCGATAGAATTCCCCCAATATAAAATCTGAATATGACAGAAATCCTGCGCAAACCTGATGGGACTCCAATAAATAGATACTAAATCCCTCAATCCCTCAATCCCCAAATCCCTCAATCCCTCAATCCCCAAATCCCTCAATCCCTCAATCCTTGAATACCTAAATCCCTGAATCCCTAAATTGAACCCATACTTATCTGTGAAAATCTGTGAAGATCTGCGACCCATAATTTTATATCACTTGTGCAGATTGGCGGCGCAAACCACCCCGATCCCGGCTTTGATCAGCGCGTCGGCGGTAAGTTTAACGCTGTAGTGCTTGCCCATGTAGTTCTGCAGCATGGGCTGCATTAGATCCTGGGTCTCCACATCGGTCTTGGGCACGAAGTAGTCCAGAATGCTGGAGGGGTGATCGCTGTCTTTTTCCAGTTCCGGCTCTCCGCCTTCGTGCTTGGCCGCGATATTGGTCACCTGCCGGGCCAGCTCCACCAGCTCGTCACGACGGTTGTAAGGCTGGATTACAATGGACGTATAACACTCGGTGATGTGGTGCTCAAAGCGCACCTTATCCTTCAGCCCCAGGGCAGCGCGCACCTTGTCGGCCTGGATGATGGTGTCGTTATTGACGCTGTTGGCCAGATTGAAACCGATCAAGCTGGTGGTGTCGTCCGGTCGGCTGAACAATTTGGCGGTCATCAGGGTCCACAAAATACTGTAGGGATTGTCGTTGCCCATGAAAACGGATATTTTGAATTCGTTGTCAACCCCCAGTTTGTTGAGCATGTACCCCAAGAGGACGGTGCCCGGGTTGATGTTTAATACCTGGCGCACGCCGTAGGTCGTGTAGTAGTGCAAATATTCCTTTAACCATTTTAGCGGATGACCGTTCGGCTGGCCGATGCCGCCGAAATAGCCTGTGATGGTATCGGGGCCGCCCAAATGGATGTTGCTCCCGTCGGTGCCCTTTGTATCCAGCGTTTCCACCCAGCTTGCACCAATGATTTGCATGGCCAACGCCGTCGCCATGATATCGCCGTTGTCCCGGCTCTGCTCGGTCATGTTACGCACACGGATAAAGCGGCCGGGCATCAGCTCGCGATTTTCGATGCAATGCTGCGCCTGGGAGATCAACCAGGGGAAATACTGCATGGCACTGATTTCCAGGGTCACCGCGTTGGGTTGGTTCAAGCTGCCGGAATCCGCGCCCAATGCCCCGCAATAGTCTGCAATAGAGGCAAAGGCACCCGTGTCACGTTGTTCGGCCAGCCATTCCAGATCCTTCACATAAGGCGAATCTATTTCTTTGAGGCGGTCCATGAGGGATTGAGGTTCACGGGCTTGCCGCGCTTTTTGGTTGATTGCTTCCGGGCCCCCGAATTCATCGATCACCGCCAAAACGTCCGTAACCAGGGGATTGTCCGAATCGTTGAGGAAGGCATTGATTGCCTCCAGCTTGTCAGATTCAATGGTCACCAAAGATTGTAAGTCCGTCACGTCGTGTCTCCTAGTTCAATGAGTTATTGTTTGTCGTTGTCTTGATCAGTTTATTTTGCCATTTCCGATAAGAACTTTTCTTCCTCACCTTCAACCATCTTGTAGCAATGCTCGTCGGAGGGGAATTTGCCGGTACGTACATCATCACAATATTCGGACATGGCCTGAATGATCATTTCAGCCACGTTACAGTATTTTTTGACGAATTTGGGAGTAAATGCCTGGAACTGCCCAATCAGATCGCTGACGATCAATAGTTGACCATCACAATGCAGACCTGCGCCGATGGAGTACACCGGAATGGTCAGCGTTTTTGTGATATATTTGGTAACCTCCGGTGGTACCGCTTCGACCAGCAGCAGCCTGGCACCTGCCTCTTGAACCGCCAGTGCGTCGGCCACAACGAGTTTGGCCGCATCTGCGGTACGTCCCTGGGCTTTGTGACCGCCCAATAGACCCGAGCTTTGCGGCGTTAGGCCGATGTGGCCGCACACAGACATACCGGCATCGGTGATCGCTCGAATACGGCTCGCCACCCGGACGCCGCCTTCCAGTTTGATCGCATCCATGTCGGCCTCTTTTAGAAAGCGTCCGGCATTCATCACGGCTTGCTCATCCGAAGCCTGATAACTCAAAAAAGGCATGTCGCCGATAACGAAAGTGTTGGGTGCCCCCCTGCGCACCGCTTCACAATGCATAATGCATTGATCCATCGTCACCGGTACGGTGCCGTTGTATCCGTATACGCACATCCCCAAAGAATCGCCCACCAGTATCATATCCAAACCGGCCTTTTCGGCGAATTGGGCGGTTGGGAAATCATAGGAAGTAAGCCACGTAACTTTTTCTCCGGCCGCTTTCATTTTATTAAAGTCGATGATGCTCAGTTTTTTCTTTGCCATTTTACCCTCCTATACAGATTGTAATTTGAAAATGATCACCAAAGCTCTCGAAAATCATGATGCTTATTAACATCTAACATGTTAGATGTCAAGATATTTTTCCTTTTCTCGTGAATATATTTTAACCAACCCGGATAAACCGGAAAGATTAGCCACCAAGGCACCAAGACACTAAGTTTTCTCCGAGACAAGACTCGGAAAAAATGGCCCCTGTGTAGCAGTAGTAGTGGAGTTCATTGGTTTTAGGTTTCAGGTGTCAGGTTTCGGGTGTCAGGCAACCGAGTTGCTAAATCGTGACACCCTATATAAAACTTCAAGACCTTAAGAGCGAACCGAAGAATATCGAACATGAAATTTCGATTGATAAAGTGTGGAATCGCTTCAGACTTCGCCTTCGGCTACGACCCGACAAGTCTCTCAACCCATTTTAAGAATATTGATGATAGAATACCTTACTTCGATATTCACTATTCCTCGTTCGATATTCGTTATTCGCCTTTCAGAGTTACTTTTTCGATTAGACCGGCTGTTTTTTTTGCCGGCGACTGGGCTGAACACTGACACCTGACACCTGAAACCTTCCTTAGCTTACAACAGGTTGTTAGAAAAACGCAGCTAAGCGTCTAAACTACGAACGACCTGCCCAAGGGCTGCCCGGGCTGATCATTTCGCGCATGTACCTACTCAAGAAGAGACTTGACAGGGGGTCTGCATTGCCTTACATCTTTCATGTAACATATAAGATGATAAGCAAAGGAGACAATATTGGATAATTTAGAAGATTTACCAATAGTTCGACGCCCGGACAGTTTAAAGAATATCGCATTCAAAATAATTAAGGATTCGATCATAAACGGAACATTCATCTGTGGTAAAATCTATAGTGAAAATGTGATTTCAAAAAATATGGGAATTTCCAAAACGCCCGTTCACGAGGCCTTGTTGGAGCTTAACCACAAAGGATTCATAGAGATTATTCCTAAAAAAGGATTTCTTGTGAAGGATCTGTCTGAAAAGGAAATACGTGACATTTATGGTTTCAGGCTTGCACTTGAAAAAGTTGTTGTTCTCAATGCAGTAGAAAAAGCCCAAAAAAAAGATTTCTCTTTCCTGGAGTCCATCCTTGCTAAATTAGCTGAGTGTAAAAATGTTAAAAAGTTCATGGAGGAGGATATCCGGTTCCATCGCTACTTGGCGCAACTGACGGATAACGACCAGATCATTAATGCACTTGACGGAATATGGGATTTGTGTGTTTGGATAGGATTCAAAACCTTGTCGGCCAAGTATGGATTGGATGGCGTCCTTGACGAACATATTAAGCTGCTTGATTGTATAAGAAAAAAAGATCCAGCAGGGGCCGAGGCGGCAATTGAAGAACATATGAACAAATCCTTGGATAAAATTCTCGGGATATACCGCTGAAAGTGAGTGCGTTGCCCTCTTACGAAATGTCGAATGTCGATTGACGAATGGTGGAATCGCTTCAGACTTGGGGCTTCGCTCTGCGAGCTACGACACCACACGTCGCTGGGTCATTTTAAAATAGACAGGATACATTATTCGATGTTCGATGTTCGACGTTCATTAGTTTCCTTTCTTTGATCAGACCGGTTGTCCTCTAGCCGGAGGCCGCACTTGTATGAAAATCAGTGGGCTTGACCGACAATGTTGTGGCGGGGTTTATCCCCGCCTAAACGGCGGACACCGCCGTTGTCCAGCAATGAACCGACTATTTGAGTTTATCAGTGATAGTCGTTAAGCTCTTGGCGGGGATAAACCCCGCCACTACATTGGTAACCCTGAAGAACAGGTTAAGACACATTGGGCTTTAGGGCATCTGTTCAATAAATCGCGGTTGAAAACCGCTCCCACAATCTATCGTAGCGTCATAGATCAATAATAGTTTCTTTTTAGATTTGGCCGGCTGTTTATTTGGCTGGCTGCAGTACCGCCACCTGACACCTTTTGTAACTTACAACATGTTGTTAGAGAAACGCAGCGAAGCGCCCAATTCCGGATTAAAACACCACTTCTAGTGGTGAAAGCGAATGGGTGCTACCGATCCGGTGAGAGTCCTATGGCGCTTGAAAAAATACGAAAGACAAATTACGAGTTTCGTGCTTCGGATTTCTGATTTAAATAGTTGCGCCAGTGATCTTTCCCCTTCCAGGGGGCTTCCTGAGGCCTCCCGCTCAGCGGGAGGAGCGTTCACTGAGCCGGCTCAACGAAAATGTAAGGTCTTGCTCTTCAACAAGACAAATCAATTCCAGAAACATTATCTGCAGCATATCCGTGATCGCCAACCTTGTTAAAATCTGCTTTTCCTGCAACATGCCTGTTTGACGCAACTCAACATATCCCCTTATCATCTAACATACCGTGATATTTGATCAAATTTCAAAAAAATATAGATGTCAATTTTTTAAAAAAAGTATTGACATCTAACATTTTAGATGTTACATGCAAAGTCAGTTAACATCTAACATGTTAGATGTTATTGCTTCGCGGGAAAATCACCCATTTTGTGGAAACATTGCCCCATAAAAAACAAAGGAGATAACTATGAAGACAGCAGAATTCAGAAGCGTTTGTTATGTAATCTTAGCCACTATCTTTATTCTTTCTTCGGGAACCGGTGTGTCGGCCGCCGATAAGGTTTACAAATGGAAAATGGCGACATCCTGGCCCACCGGTCTCCCCATTTACAAGGAGATGGCCAAAGCGTTTGCTAACAATGTAAAAGAATTGACCGACGGACGGCTCGTTATTCAGGTCCTTCCAGGAGGTACGGTTACCTCGGCCCTTGAAACCACCAATGCCGTCCAAAAAGGAATCGTTCAAATGGCCCACACCTGGCCGGGCTACGATATGGGTATTGACCGGACCACAGCGGTTTTGGGCGGTTGGGCCGGCGGTATGGACGCGACCGGGACATTTCACTGGCTTTATTTTGGAGGCGGACATGAATTATGGCAGGAATTTCGAATGGAAAAATTCGGGGTCGTTTCTTTTGCCCTCGGCATCCTTCCCCCTGAAGTTTTTGCGCATTCCCACAAACCAATCAAAACGCTGGATGATTTCAAAGGATTTAAAATCAGAACGGCAGGAGCCTGGGCTGATATCCTGCCAAAACTTGGGGCGGCTCCCATCACGCTTCCTTCCGCCGAAGTCTTCCAAGCCCTTGAACGCAAGGTCATCGATGCGACGGAAGTCTCCACTCCGGGTCAAAACCTGCCTTTGGGATATCATGAGATTACCAAGTATATCATGTTTCCGGGCGCCCACCAGCCTTCAGCGACCTTTGAACTCAATATCAATAAAAAGGCCTGGGATTCGCTCCCCAAGGATATTCAGGCCGTAATCAGAGTCGCGGCGCAAAACACGACTTTTACGTCATGGATCACTATCGGCGGGCTGGATATAAAAGCTGTTAAGGCATTCAAGGAAAACGGCAACGAAATTATTTATCTTGACGCGGACGTGCAAAAGCAGATCAAAGCCCTGGGTAAAGACTGGGCCAATGAACTTTCCAAAGAGAATGCCTGGGCCAAAAAAGTTATCGAGTCGATGACCGCCTTTGAGAAAGAGTGGTCCACTGTCGAAAATATTCGCAAATTTTATTAAACGCCCTAGAACATGCTTTGCCGGGGACAGGTGGAAACTGCCCCCAGTCGACGCTTGAAAGACCAGACTATGAAATTTTTAAAAATTGTCAGCAACGGGATAGATAAATTGAATACCTATAGCGGTCTGTGGATCTCTCTTCTTGCAGTACCGATGATCCTTGCCCTGATATATGAAGTCGTCGCAAGGTATGGTTTCAATAAGCCTACGATCTGGTCCTACGAAGCCACTTATATGATTTATGGGACACATTTCCTTATCGGCTCGGCCTACACGCTGAAGATAAAAGGACATATAAAAATCGAGGTACTTTACTCGTTTCTGTCCGTCAGGGCCAGGGCCGTCGTTGATCTTTTAGGTTACCTGCTCCTGTTTTTTCCAGTCATTATCATTATGATTTTTGCTGCCTGGGATATGGCGTTGGATGCCTACGTGAGCAAGGAGGTGTCTCAATATACGCCGTTAAAGCCTATTTTATGGCCGTTTAAAGGGGTCGTGTTTATCGGGTTTTTCCTTTTATGCCTTCAGGGTGTGAGCGAAACCTGTAAAGCCATCATAATATTGATCACAGGCAAGGAGGTTGAATAGTGTTGGAAACACTCATCGGCTCTGAATATTTTGTCCTCCTGATGCTGCCGGGTGTCCTGGTTGCAATTTTTTGTGGCTTTCCTGTGGCATTCTCATTGATGGCCATGTCCTTGCTTTTTGGCTATATCACTTTTGGAGATGCCGTTGGCGCCATGTTGATCGGCCGGGCCTGGGAGGTGTCCAACAATTATGTTTTAGCAGCGGTTCCGCTTTTCGTTTTCATGGGATCCATGCTTGAGGCTTCGGGTATCGCCAACCGGCTCTATCTGGCCATGATACAATGGACCAAAGGCTTAAAGGGCGGACTGGCTGTGGGAACGGTTATTATGTGCACGATATTCGCCGCAGCCACGGGCATTATCGGCGCTTCCGAGGTGGTGATCGGCCTGCTTGCCATCCCGCCGATGCTGAAATACAAATATAATAAAGGTCTGATCTGCGGAACCATTTGTGCCGGCGGATCATTAGGCACCGTCATTCCTCCCAGCGTTGTGATCGTTGTTTACGGCCCTGTGGCCGGTCTGTCCGTCGGCAAACTGTTGATGGCCGCAATTATTCCAGGACTCATGTTGTCCTGCATCTATATCCTTTATATCTTGATTCGCTGCGCTATCCGCCCGCAAGACGGCCCTGGGTTGCCGGCTGATGAAATGGCCCTGCCCTGGAAAGAGAAATTGATCATGACCGCAAGCTCCATGATTCCGGCCATGCTCTTGATTTTTTCTGTAATGGGAACCATTCTTTTAGGCTTGGCCGCCCCTACGGAAGCTGCCGCAATGGGAGCATTCGGTTCCACTATTTTGGCTGCGGCCTATGGGAAATTGAGTTGGGAGGCCTTTAAGGGGGCTTGCCTGACCACGTTGCGGATCAGCTGCATGTGTCTGCTGCTGCTGGTCGGCGGTTCCATGTATACCGGTGTTTTCTTGGGCATGGGCGGCTCCATGGTAACCGAAAGCATCATCAATTCCATGAACCTGTCCTCGACAATGACCCTTGTTTTATTCTTGGGCATTGGGTTTACCCTGGGCTTTTTGCTGGACTGGGTCAGTGTTCTTTTGATTTGCGTTCCCATTTTTACGCCCCTGGTCAAAAACCTGGGCTTTGATCCGATCTGGTTTTCCATTCTCTTTTTAATGATTATTCAGACCAGTTATCTCACACCACCCATGGCGCCGGCCATATTTTATCTCAAGGGAATCGTTCCGCCTCAAATTAAACTCAAAGATATGTTCGGCGGGGTCATCCCTTATGTTATATTGCAGATAATCGGTATTACTTTATTAATCGTTTTTCCAAAATTGGCCACCTGGCTGCCATCGGTGATGCTTAGTTTTAGATAATTGTTAACACATCGTTTATAAGACAATCGATTGGTTCGATAAGGGAGAGGACAATGACAACAACTAAAGAGACCCTGTTGAAAGTAGTTCAAGGTGAAATGGTGGATACGATCCCGTTCACGCCCCGCCTGGATTTATGGCATAACGCCAACGTTCTGGCTGACACCCTGCCCGAAGAGCATCAAGGTAAAACTGCCGATCAGATCAGCCGCGATATGGGGTGGGCACTTCACAAAATGGTGCCTGAGTATATGAAACCTGAAAAGCCGGAAGACATCATCCATCGAGGAATCGGGCTATATCGGCTCAAGGAGTTTGTCTATGATTTTGAATTCTCATCTGATGTAGAGATCGAAGTCAATTACGAACACGAGGGTGAAGAGCATATGACCCATGTGGTTTACCGCACGCCGCATGGGACGGTGGACGCACGCCACGGCTACACAGATGAAATGATGAAATCAGGAGCATCAATTACCTGGGTCAAAGAACATGCCCTGAAGTCGCCCGCCGACTACAAAGTCCTGGCCCATATCTTCGGCAATTTGAAGCTTTTTCCAAGATATGATGCATTTACCAAATGGAAAAACGATATTGGAGATGATGGGGTGGCTGTGGGTCAAAGCTTTGCCATTGCCTGTTCCTCCCCAACCCATTTTATACAGAAAACCTTTCTGGACGCCACGTCGTTTTATCTTCACTACAATGACTTTAAAAAAGAAATGGATGAATTGCGGGAAAGCCTGGAGCTGTTCTATGAAGAGGGATTGAAAATCATTGCCGATTCTCCGGCCGAAGCCATTTTATGGGCCGGCAACGTGGACGACATGATCACCTATCCGGAATACTACAAAAAGGAAATCCTGCCGTGGTGTCAAAAAGCCGCCGATGTGCTGAAATCAAAAGGCAAAATCGTCGTTTCCCATCCGGACGGTGAAAATCTGGGGCTCATGGATTTAATTCCGGCATCAGGCTTTGATGTGGCTGAAGCCGTGACTCCGGCACCTATGACCAAAGTTTCGTTGGCCGATTATTATGATCAATGGTGCCGATCCGGCAAGCTTACCATATGGGGTGGCATCCCCGAATCCATTCTACTCGAGAAATCAGCAAGTGATGAAGATTTTAAAGCCTATTTGGATAATATGTTCAAGGTGATCCATCCGGGAAGCCGTTTTATTGCCGGTATCGGTGATACCACCCCACCGGGAGCCGTTTTTGATCGTCTCAAAATTATCGATGAGCGGCTGAGGAAAGAAGGCCGGCTGCCTCTTGAGGGTGGCGCCTTTAATCCGGTGTCAGAGGCAAAAAAAGCTGAGGCTGCTCCGGATCCGACTGTGAAACAGGACCAACCGGATGGCGATGATATCAGCAAAGTGACTGAGCTCGTGCTAAAAGGGGACCGGGATGCGCTGCAGGTTGAAGCCAAAAAACTGCTGGAGCAGGGTGTCGGTGCCAATGATATTCTCAATGACATGCTTGAGGCCATGGAAATTATCAGCCCCAAGTTTACCGACGGAACCGTATTTATCCCGGAGGTTCTCCTGTCAGCCAGGGCCCTGAACGATACGCTGAATATGCTGGAGCCCCATCTGGCCGGCAACAGAAAAGAAAGTGTCGGCAAAATCCTGATCGGGACGGTAAAAGGCGATCTTCATGATATTGGCAAGAATATGGTGTCAACGATGCTCAAAGGCGTCGGATTTGAGATCAAGGATATTGGAATAAATATACCGGCAGCTAAATTTCTTGAGGAGATACACAATTGGCAGCCGAATGTATTGGCACTTTCAGCTCTCTTAACCACGACCATGCCTGAAATGGAAGCAGTCATAAAAGCCTTGGAAGAAAGCGGCGTGAGGGGCAAGGTCAAAGTCATCGTGGGCGGGGCACCGGTGAACCAGACTTTTGCCGATCAGATCGGGGCGGATGGCTATTCAGGCGATGCCGGTGGCGCCGTAGCATTGGTCAGGAACTTGATCGCTGTAAATGATTGAAAGAGAGCAAAATCATCGCACTTTGCATGGATGACACGGGAATGCCGACATCTTCAGCTGAAGTCGTGGGCAGGGCCGACAAAGTCTTTGGGGACGTCCATAAAATTATAAGTTTCTTCGTCGTTTATCGGAATATTATAATTTTATGGGCGTCCCCATTTATTTTACGGTCGTGATAGGCCGTGCTTGGGCACATCCCAGACGATGACTTTGTATTGTTGGGCAAAGTATTCAATTTGATGCTGGAAAAGACCATGATCCATGGTAGCCCCATGGGTAAACACAATACAGTGATCTCCCTGTCCTTGCACCCACTAGTGCACAGAACCATGCTCTCCGGATTTTATTTTGTGTTCCATACTAAACTTGTTGTTTCCCAGCGGTCTAACATTGATAAAATTAGACGGTGTTTTTATCATGTAAGGGCATATTGAACAGATATCTTGTTAACACCAAAAATTCAGGAGTACATAATAGTCAATCTCAATTTACTTTTATTTTACAGCGATGCAGAAGCAGTTGTGTTGCCTTAAGCCTGACTTTCGATGATCGCAGCCGCCGTTTCAAGGCCGTCCTCTGATGCCAGATTCTCCTGCATCCTGCGCGAGGAATCCGAGTAATCCGTTGTCAGCAATTCAGTAACCGAGGACACGAATCGGGAAACCGTCAGCTTCGACAAAGTAATTGGTGAAACCCCTAAACCGACCTGCACAGCCTTCCTGCCCCAGAACATCTGATCACCCACGGGATGTAGTACCGGGCATATCATCATAGGGCGTCCCGACCGAAGGGCGATAGCTGTCGTACCGGCACCTCCGTGGTGAACCACCGCGTCGGCCAAAGGAAAGAGCCTATTGAATGACGCCTCATCGACGGCGAGCACGTCATCTGTTTCGGCAATCGGAGCCTCCTTCAATCCCCAGCCCCGGACCACACAAACAACGACGTCTAGCTTGAACTGGATCGCCGAAATCAGGTCGTTGATGTCTGTTTTGCACTTATAGGGCATACTGCCGAATGTGATAATGAGTTTCTTCCTGTTCGTACTGAAAAACGTCTTGATTTTTTCTGGCAATTCGCTCGAAGAATCATCGAACCAGAATCCGGTAAAGTGGTGGTTTGCCGGATAGTCGTGGGGCAAAGCCAAAAAATGGCGGCTTATACCATAAAGGACAGGCGTATCAAGCAGTGTGAATCGGGCCCTCAAATTCTGCTTGGAACAAAAGGAGCGGATCGGTCCTTTTACGGTCGAGATAAGGGCATGGGTCAGTTTAAAGGTGGCTTTGTTGAGGAATTTGGGAATCCGGAAACTGCTGAAAATAGGTGATGGGAAAGCCGTGGTGGGTGTAAAAGCCGGAATGACATAGGCCTTTATCAGTTTTTGGGAATACAGCTTCCCGAATGTATCGATAAGCGTCTTGGGGTGATACACGACAACGTCGGCCCAGGCTGCCGCATCGAAGAATGTATCCAGGGAATTTTCGATAAGAGGGTAAACCTTCTCTTTAAGACGCTTTCCGATGGAAAACGGATTGCCCCCGACAGCCTTTTTCATTTCATTGCTGTCCACCAGGGCGGCATAATCGCCTTCGAAGGGCATAAAATCGACATCATACCTCTCCGCTAGAGATGCATACATTTCGGCGGTTGCCAGCCTGACTTCGTGCCCTCTGAGAGTCAAAGCGTGACCGAGAACCAAAAATGGTTGAATATCGCCTCTCGAACCGATCGTGCAAACTGCTATCTTCATCATTCTCCCATTGAACGCCGCTAATCGGCCGTTAGGAATTTTGGGAATACCGGATATTGTGCTTTGCCCAAAACAAAAAAAATGCTGATATGAGAGAAATCCAATTGTCAGTTTTCAGGAAGTTATCTCAGATAGATTATTAATAAAAAAATGTCCATTTTACGGTTTGCCGCTCACCCGTGGGTTGACCCACTTCGGGTCCATGCCCTGCTTCTTCATGGCGATGCCGGTGAGGAACTGGATCATAATGCGGCGGCACAGGCGAGCTGTCTGCTGGCCCCTGTTGTCGTAAAACGGATTGAACTCCACAATATCGAAGCCGACGATGGTCTTGGTGGCCGCGAGCTCGCGCAGGAGCGGGAACAGGTCGTTAGGCGTTATGCCTGTAGGCGAACTGGAACCGGTGCCGGGAGCGTAGGACATGTCGAACACGTCCACGTCAAAGGATACGTAGATTAGACCCACGTCCTGGAACACTTGGTATATCCGGTCAAAGGACCTGCGGATACCGTCGCGCCGAATTTCATGCAGGTGAATGACCGTGCCGCCTTCCTTGATGATTTGGTCGTAGTCCTCTTCACCCCAGACCGGCGCGGCCATACCGAATTGGACCACCTCCTTGCCGTCGAGGAGCCCTTCGGCAATTGCCATGGTCATATAGGTGCCGGAATGGTAGAAAGCGCCGAACTTGCCTGTGCCACGATCGAGGTGGACGTCGAAGTGAAGGAAACCAACATTCTTTTTTCCATACACATCCACGATGGCGCGATAGGTTGCATTGGGTACGGAGTGGTCCCCCCCAACGGCGAATGGAATGGCTCCTGTCTCGAGAACTTCACGGGTTATTTTACGGATTTCCTCAAGCGTCCGAGCTTGGCTGTATGGGTCCATGCCTGCGTCGCCATAATCCACTACCTTGAGGATGGTGAACGGGTCGATGAGAGTTTCATACTCCTTCCACCCTAATGGCAAGGTTGCGCCGTAGGTCCCGTAGTCTCGTGTGAACCGTATCTCCGAAGGTGCCCAGACGCTGCCTCCAGAATGGGGCAACACACCGGTGGGTGCACCAAAAATGGCCACGTCCACATTGCCAGCGATCAGATCATCCTGCTTCCATGCGTAAGGCTGCTGGAAGAAGGTCTTTACGCCGACTGTTTCGAGCTGGGCCTCGTACCGTTGCAAGCTCACCGGGCCAGGCTCACGTTTGGGGTCTTTGGAATAGTCCCGCTTGGTACGCCACATGTCCCGATTTGGATCATCGCGCAACTTGATAACACTCGGGTTGTTTGTGTCGATATGAGGCATCGGTACACGTTCTTCTTTTGGAGCTTTGTCGACAAGGTGCTTGTTGATCGGTTCAGCAGTGGACATTTGAGCAATAAATATTAGAACAAGTAATAGCCAGCAACGGACAAAGAGTTTAAGTAATTTCATGACAATGCCTCCCATTATGGTCCATAATTTTAGAAATGTCCGTACTTGACTGAAAATATATGAATAATCTCAATATTATAATACGTAAAATAATCTCAAGCCGGGTGACGTGCAATTGTCATTTCGTGACATCTATATAGGGTAAGAAAATCTGGCTAGGAAGGTAGGCTTTGCCGGTATTTACCTGGCGATATATTTGTCCAGCGTCGAAAGGCACGCTCAAAATTTGAGACGTCCGAATAACCGAGATGCCTATAAACGTCTTTCACAAGAGTTTTTGAGTCAGACAGCAACTCGATGGCTGTTCTAAAACGCCACTGGTCAATTATTGTTGAAAATGTTGTTTCTTCGGCGGCAAGCTTTCTTTGTAACGTGCGAACATTCATGCAAGCGACGGTTGCAAAATGCTCAATATTGGGGAGAATCTCTTGGCTATTTGAGTTCAGCAATTGATTAATTTTTAATGTCAAACTTATGTTGCGGGGAGGTCTCGAATCACTTTGATCTGCATGCTGGCAGCAATTTGCTAAAGGCTTAGTTAACAGATCTGTTGGAAATGTAACCGCTGTAAAGCGCTGCTCAGGATAAACCTTGGTTTTGTGGCCTGCAGTCATTAGTGATTCGATACCTAGGAAGGGTTTTTGTTGCAGGTGAATTTCTATCGGATTCCAATCGGACCCGATGAGCTGCCGAAACACATTTATAAGCATCGCCAAGTTCAATGCTTCCACATGATGGTGACCGGCAAGGTTGTTGTAATGGAAACGAGATCCAAACGTTGTATAGGCTCCATCAATACGAAATATTGCTTCTTCATTTGTAAATACAATATCAGCGTTGTTGGCTGCTTTCTTGCATGCCATCAGCAGATCATGGGAATGAATAATGAGATTCATAAAGTCGGGGATTTTATCTAGCGCCATGAGGTCCCCGAACTGCTCCAGAAAACCGTTTAAGCCGTGTCGTCTTTCTGCGGATTCAAGAAATGAACATAGTGTGACCATGGGGACATAATTAGTGGTCTTTTCAAGGTTATATTTATTCAATTCACAGGATCGCAAAATAGATTCAGTGCGGCACCCTGAAACCTCCAATCTATCGATGATGGGTTTGAAGAAGGCGACTTGTGCTAAGTGTAACATGCCCGTCTCCGATTTAGGCTATATTCCTCTTCGTCCCTGACAAATCGTCGTATGCAGCCTTGGCTTTCGCCAGTCCTTCGAGGATGGTTTTTACCCAGTTATCGAAGTGAATATACACCCGGATGGTATCTTCTATGTTTCCGGCAACCGCAGGAAACTTTCTTCCAATTTCGTCATAAGCTGCCGCAGCGACTTGCGCTTCCTCAAGATTCCCTGCTGCCGCGGCCCGGCAAATGGGATCCCATACCAGTTCATCCGGCATCCTGAAACGGCGGGCCTCATGCAGGGCCTTGTCATAATCCCCTTTATTCAATTGATAAAGGAACGCCACCAGGCGCAGCCATCCAGGCGAATTGGCTTTATATTGGTCTATTTCATCGATAATCCGACGGCCCTGGTCCAGTGCGCCGGACAATCCGATAATCCAACCGGAGAAACTGACGACATATGCGCTGTTGGGATTAAGTGGAATGGCCCGCTCGGCTTCTTCAATGGCCGCACGATGCTGCTTTAGCAGAAAGCGAATTAAAGCCAGATTTGCATGGCTTTCCTGGGATCTCGAGTCAAGGGCGATCGCTTTTTTTGCGCAAAAAAGCGCTCTTTCCAGGGGGCTTTCGAGGTCTCTATAGTCCAGGGTATACGCATCGCCATAGACGGCGGCCAGCTGTCCCCAACCCACGGCATAATCCGGATTGGTTTCGACCGCATGCTCCAACACTTGTCTGATGCGTTTGTGTTTCTTAATCCCGACGGTTGTATTGTAGTGGTGGTAGAGCAGGGAGGCTTCGTGAATGTTTAAATCTCGTAAAGGTTTGTTCAGGATTTCCGGTGTCAACTGGTGAAGTATCAATCCGTGTTCATCGCCCGCGTTTACGATTATGCGGCGGGAGATGTCGTCTAGGGCTGCAAATATGCTAACCGAAGAAATATCCCGATCCATGGACTCGGCCCACAGCAGTGTTTCGTCCCTGGCATCGATGAGCTGAGCCAACATTTTTAACGAGTTTCTCATTTTACGCACGGATCCCGTCAGCAGAAAACGGACGCCAAGTGCTTTAGCGGTCTCATCAACGGAACTTTCGCCATTTTTGAATTTCAATGTGGACTGACTGGCGATTACCCCGAGGCTTTCAAATTTTGCCAGTCCTACCGTTACGGTTTCTGTGAGGGCATCGGCAAGATAGGCTTCCTGCCGATTATCGCCCTGAAAAATAAAGGGCAGCACGGCGATGGATGCCGGATTCATCAAGCTGGGCTTTGCAGACGATTTTTGCGATTTCCGTAACCGTTTTTCTGATGTCAGCGGCCCGATTCGAGACGGAGGCGACCCAGGCTGGACAAATATGGGCACGTAGGCTCCTTTGGGGATGTCGATTCTGATTGGATCCGTTGCACCCAGGGTATCATAGTATCGGTCGAGGGCCCGCCGCAGCCGGCGCGCCTGAATTCTTACAACCGGATCGGATTGTGGGTCAAAATCATCTCCATATCCCAGTGCTTCCACGGCAATGGTGTACTGTTTGATGCGTTCCGATTGACCCTTTTGCGACTGCTGGACCACGTAGCTCAGGAACTGGCTGAGCCGTCTGCTGGCGGTAAATTTCGGGCTGCCCAGTATCCTGCTGAGTTGATCTGTTATCCTGTCAGGTGAAATGTTCATCGAGGACCTCTCCATGATTAATCCGGGTGGTCATGTCGGAGGTGATGTTACCGTTCGTAACCGTGTGTAACCGTAACAGAACCATTTATAAACCGTTCAAAGATGCATACCAATATAAGTACCAAGAGTGGCCAAAACAACTTATCTTCAGCAATTCAATAGGGATCCCCTAACCGTGTCAGAGTATCTCCAAAGGCGATTTGCCGAGCGTATCGCGGATATTGAAGCATTGTCAAAGAATGACGCAACCTTCCGGGAGATCTGCTCCGACTATGAAGAGGCAAGCGCCTGGATGGCTGACCACTGCCATTCAGGCAGCCCACTTACCCTAAAATGCGATCGCTATCGTGAGCTTGTTGGGGAACTGGAAGGTGAAATAATTGAAGCGCTGAAAGATGCCGTATTTTGAACTCATACGCTTTGAGAAAATAACTCAACTTAAACTGGGAGAAATAAAATGAATACATTTACCTGGATTACAATGATTGTGCTTGCCGGTTTCTTAGCCGTGCCTTCAGCGACTATCGCCAAGGATCTTCCCCCACCCGACTTGAGCAAGGACAAGATTGTGGACGGATTGCCCATCAGCTTGCAGCCTTGGCGCGATCCGGATGATCCTTTGAAAGAGAATATCAGCGAAGGTTGGGACGTTTATTACAAGCGCCGCGACCACAGCAACGATCCGCCGCGTGAACCGGGACCGATCGACCTGCAGCGCTACGAGGTGGTCTCGGGCATCAACGGATTTCCAACATTTATGGGATTGCCGGTTGCGTTGACCAAGGAAGACCTCATCGCAGGCAAGGTAGATATCGCATATGTGGGCCTGCCGTCCTGGTTCCAGCCCACGGGCGGGACGCAGTGGGCGGCGAACCAGATGCGGCTGATTCGAAGCTATGATCATGCCAACACGGGTCACGACATGCACCTGAACATCAACTACTTCGAGCATCTGAATGTCGTTGACTACGGCAATGCCAACCAGAATCCTTTGCTCTATGCCCGGAACATGGCCGATCAGGCCCTTGTGCTGAAAGAGATCCTGGAAGCAGGGGCAATCCCATTGGTGATGGGCGGCGATCACGGAACCCAGGTTGCATCCATCATGGCGCTGGTGGATCACTACGGGCCACAGACCTTCGCCATGGTGCACTTTGATGCGCACTTTGACATGGAGGACTTCGGTAAATCCTTCGGTACCTTCACTCACGGTGCGCGGGCTCGGCGCTATGCGCACGAGCAGGGCTGGGTGAAGGGCGAAGATCTGCACTCGATCGGCATTCGCAGCCCCTATCACAGTCGGGAACTGCTCAAATGGGTGTACGAGACCGGGGACAAATACCACTACATGGCGGAGTTCGAGCGCGATGGCTTCGAGACGGTATGGGGACGGATCAAGAACGAGCTCAAGGGCAAGAAGCTTTATATTTCCTTTGACATCGACGTGCTCGACACCCCGCATGTCCCCGGGACGTCGAACCCGGAGCCCGGCGGAATAGATGCAATCCAGGCTCTCACCATGATCCGCGGCCTGGCCATCCAGAACGAGGTGCTGATGATCGACTTCGTGGAATACTCGCCGCTGCTGGACGACCGCCACTACAACACTGCGCTCATGATCAATCGCATGATGCGCGCATTTATCGCCGGTACGGCGGCACGCAAGCTTGGTATAACCGATCCGGACTACATTGCGCCCATGAGCTTGAAGCACAAATAGATGGGTTTGATTCAGCAATTGCGGTTTCTAAATAAGGAAGGCCGGGATACTTCCGGCATTAAACCACCATTTCTAGTGGTGGACCCGATAAGGTTCTACCGGTCCGGTGAGAATCAACGGAGCTGGAATAAATACGAAATACGAATTTCGAAATCCGAAACAAACTACAAATTCGAATGTCCAAATTTTCAAAACAACCCAAACAGAACGATGAAACCAGTGCATAAAACTGATCAACGCGCTCAGCGCTGAGTTGCATATTGGATCGGAATTTGTTTTTGTCATTGGGATTTATGTCATTCGAATTTGTTTCGTGGTTCGTGCTTCGTATTTCGTATTTACATTGTTGCGCCGGTGATCTTGCCTCCTTCCAGGGGGCTTCCTGAGGCCTCCCGCTCAGCGGGAGGAGCGCTCATTTCATCCGCCGGCTCTTTCCTTTCTGATTTCAAAATCTTCATCAGGGCCGGTCCTCGATAGCGCCGTTTTTCTCTCTACGGTAGTATCCGTCATGACGAAATTATTTTCGAATAGGAGTGCATTAATACTTTTTTTATGGTAACCATACGGAAGTATAACTAGTTATTTAACTACAAAACGCCATGAAAAAGAAAAACATGCTGATCTTCATCTGCTTCCTGGCGTTGGTGGGCAACGGGTTCTGGTCCATTAAAGCTTCGGCCCAGGAGCATGGGTGCCAGATCAAGGCCGGTCGCGATAATATCCATCTATATATCCGCGACTTTGATCGAGACGGCAACCCCACGCGTCGGATAATCTTCAGGGGGTGGCTGCTGCGAGGGCAGACAATCGCTATAAAGAGTTTATCCGGCCGCATCAGCGTCAACTTCAAGGCGGATTCCGCCAAACGCGGCTCGGGGAACAATGAATTGAAATGCACCGCCAGCCAAACCCACACGCTGCCGTAAGTGATTTGGGCCGGTGACAAGCATGCGCTACAAAGCTATTGTATCATCGGATTGGAACGAGTGCCTGGCGCCCTGCAGGCCATTTGACTTCATCTCGCATAGTTCACCGGAACTCGAGCCTGAATTAACGACCATCTTCCGGCAGTACACCGGCCATGGGATGACGCTGGGGGAAGCTGTCAAACAGATCCGTAAATTATTGTTGGAACCTGTAACGCTGGAGCAAATGGACGCCTATCTGGATGAGGCATTCATCACATATCCTGGTGTCGCGCATCTGATTGACTGGTGCTTGGGCAAAGACATCCTGTTTATGATCAACACCACCGGCGTAATCGGTTATTTCCAGCGAATTTTTGCTAAAGTTCTGCTGCCCCGGATCCCCGCCATCGCCGCCCACCCAATGGTGCGCTTTCCGGCAAGCGGCAGTGACCCCCGCTTCATCTTCGATCTTCTCGAGACCGGCGACAAGGCCAGGCATAGCGCTGCTGTTATTCGCTCACTGGGGATACCCCCCGCTAAAACAATATTGATCGGGGACAGCGGCGGGGACGGCCCTCACTTTGAATGGGGTTCAAGGGCCGGTGCCTATTTAATCGGAAGTATGACCAAAAATAGCTTAGAGGAGTACTGCCGCCAGAAAAAAATCAAGATCGATTTACGCTTTGGGGTGGACTACTCGATAGAAGACTCCAGAAATCAGCAGAAGGAAATGCAGGTCAATTTTATGGACCTGGCCCCCGTGATCGAAGAAGTGGTAAATAGATGTCAGTAATGATCCCTGCCCAGAGGACCCTGCTTTGGTTCACCTTAGATTAATGATGATGGCAACATTTACCAGAAGGTTTCAGGTGTCGGGTGTCAGGTGTCAGCAACTGAAGTCGACCCGCTGGATCGACGTCGGCTCACGAGTTGGACTTTCACTCACCGCTGATGAATTCAGCCTTAACCCAAGCCTTGTTCAGGCTCAGTTTGGTTTTTTACTGACACCTGAAACCTGACACCCGAAACCAAAAATAGCACAACAGATAGCATAGCCAATTGTCCCTGATCTGGCTTAAAGAACCAGTTATTCATCGACTAGAGCTTAAAAAAAAGAATTCCTTCAATCCCTGAATCCCTGAATTCCTCAATCCCGTAGGTTATTCCCAAAAACTTCCAACGCCCGGCTGCTAATATGCGTGTCATCGTAATCCAGAAACCGGCCGCTGAATTGCCGGGGGGCATGCAACGCCAGCCAGGCGATGGAGCGGGCCGGTATCTCCGGCGGCTCCAGTTGTCCCTGTTCTTTGATTTGCCGGTAGTAGGCCGCCTGCTCAGCCGGCATGGCCTTGGGACCTTCCCGCCGGAGATAGGTCTGCATGGGCGTGTCGACAACCCCCGGACGCACGCTTACAGCGGTCAGCCCCGGTTCTTCGGCCGCCAACACCCGGGTAAAATGGTTCAAGGAGGCCTTGCTGGTACAATAGGCACTGAGGGTTTCCAGGGCCAAATTGGCGGCTCCGCTGCTGACATTGATCACGCGTCCCCTGCGAACCCGCAGCTGGGGAATCGCAGCCCGGACCAGGTTAAATGGTCCGAACAGATTGACTTCAAGATTGCAGCGCCATTGCGCGGGATCACAGTCCGCGATGGGGGCGATTGGCTGAACGATTCCGGCATTGTTCACCAGCGCATCGATGCGGCCGAAATGCGCCATGGTTTTCTCCGTTACCCGGCAACAGGCATCATAGTCGGAGATATCCGCCTGGCAGACCAGCGGATCGCCGCCTGCCCGACTCAGATCTTCAGCCACCCGTTCAAGGTCGCTTTCCGACCTGGCCACCAGAGTTACCCCCGCCCCGGATTTAACCAGCCAACCGGCCACGGCGGCGCCCAGCCCGCGCGATGCGCCGGTGATGATGACGACTGGAGAGTCGTGTATCTCAGTTAATTTATCTTTAGACATATTTCAGATTATATATAGTAAGAAGTTGAAGATTTCGGGTTTCAGGTTTCGGGTGTCAGGTTTCAGGTTTCGGGTGTCGGTGCATAGTGATCTATTTTCATGACAATTTTAATCTCTTACGAAAGAAATGACGAATGTCGATTGACGAATGGTGGAATCGCTTCAGCCTTCGCCTTCGGCTACGACCCGACACGTCGCTCAATCGTTTTAAATAGACAGAATACATTATTCGATGTTCGATGTTGGACGTTCAATGTTCGACGTTCATTAGTTTCTTTTCTTTGATCAGACTGGACGCTCGCGGCCAGAGGCAGCGCTCGTATGAAACTACATTTAAAGCGAATCACGCTGAAGACGTGACCTAAAGCCCGCAGAATATCGAAGTGTGGAATCGCTTTGTTCAGTCTTTTTAATAAGATAGATAGTATACATTACTTCGACATTCGACATTCATTATTCGATATTCGATACTCGCTTTTTCAAAGCTTCTTTTATTGATCAGACCGGCTGTCCTTTACCCGGCCTGCGACGAGCTCAGCCGAATCGAGGTCACCGCTCTTATGAAACTTCGTCTATAATAACCCCAAAAGCGGTATTTAAATCGTACTCGTCCTCGTACTCGATACTGAGAGGCTCAAAAGTTTCGAGGACGAGGACGAGGGCGAGGACGAAACGGCAACTGAGTTCATAAGAAACTGCGTAGAGGCGGCGCAGTTTCTTTTCCGATCAGGCTTGCCACTATTCTGACGAACGATGACACCCGAAACCCGACACCTTCAGCCTATCATTAGCAAGCAGCCAGTTACACACCTCCACCGAGCTACCGTTTCAACTCCAACAACTCCCGAACTTCACCAGCCCGGGTTTTGCCCAGCGCATACTTCATGTACTCGATGACCAGGACCGACTCCATTTCCTCCGGATCCATATCAATCCAGGGGTTTCTATTCTTAAGGAGATCCGGCGGCCACTTCCGGTTGCGCGGTTGGCCGGGGCCGTATCTTTTTCCCATTATGTCTGAAAACAGAGCCATTTTCGATCTCAACGCATCTTCCGACAGCCCTCTGACGAGCGAAAAATCATCGGCCATAATTTCCGGCGACGGCAATTGTCGGTATTCCATGATCTTTTTGAATGGCTCGGCAAACCGCTTAAGTCCCCGGTAAATATGTTTCTTCCGGACCATATTGATACCTGACCAGCCGGCATTGAGCCACCGAAACATGGCGCAACGAACAACAGGCGAGCCCGGATCGATTTCATAATAAATATTAATGGCACTGGAGTCGTACATATAAGACCGCACCCAACCTAGCGCTGGGATGGTCAGGCCGGTTTTGCCGGAATAATAATAGTCCCAACTGTTGTCATCGCCCAGAATATAGCCTTTTTTCCCGACCGTCGAGACATCCATCTGTTTCGAGACGGTCACCAGGACGTTGCGCCGGCGGTGTTTAAACAGAAGCAGCGTCTGATAAACATTGTAGCTGTAATATGCGCCCGAATTTAAATCCGGCGTAATTTGGACGGCCATAAGACCCTCGATAACGACCGGCTTTTCGAGCCGGTTCAGGTAGCGTGCGACGTCTGGTAACGGCTGCTTGTTCAGGTGCGGATCCATCCAATCGTACAGACGTGCCGAAGAGGGCATGGTGGCAATCGACGGTATCCTGGGGTTGAAGGCATATCGAACCATTGTGATAAGAGATTGGTTGATGTCAAATTCATAATAGGCCGAAGTCAGATCGCCAATTTTGGTCGCATGGTACAGGACGGCTGCATCTTTCGAGTTTTCGACAAAATCCATTACAGGGTTGATCAACTGTGGATCGAAGCTTGAATTTTTATCCGGGTCAACCAGGTCGAGAAAATGGTCCAGCCCGGGATTGAGGGCAGCCGAAATTTTTATCTCAGTCTGTTTTTCAATCGCCTGGGTTGCAACAGGCAGGCCCAGCCAAACCAGCCAGACTGAAAAGGCAATAGTAATAGGGATTCGCTTCCAAAGCTTGATGAGAGATCCTCGCATTAAATTCATTGTGGGTGCAGGTTAATTTACGTTTGAAGCATCGTTTTGAATTGGACAGTCTCGCAAAAAGTAGAAAAACGACCTGTTTGCGAGAGTGTTTAGTATTTGGTGTTTAATGTTTAGTGTTACAACATCTTGATATGACATGCGAAGTGAATTACCATACACGAAACACCAAACACAGGATGGATTCGACTTTTTACGAATTCATCAATTTTAAGTCATGTCTGGGTTGCCTGGCCGGCTGACGATGACAGGACTCTTTACCATATTTCAATCTTAAAGTAAATTCAAAACAAATTCAGAGAATTATGTGCCAACCTGGCATATTTGGCGGTTCGGCGCCGGCCTATCATTTCTAGCGGACCTGCGAATCGATGCGGGGGTCCAACCCGGACAAGCCGGTCGCCGCGCAGCGGTGATCCCGCTGTAACGGGGAAATGAAAAATGAAGATTGAAGTTTGTGGTTCGCCTCGACTCGATTGAGCTCGACGCCGGTCGGCGGATCTATTTTAATCTCCGCCACCGTCAAAACAGCTAAAATCAGATTGACAGATAGCCAGCCGGGACTAGCAGGTATCAGGAAAATATAATAATTTGAATTCAATTCCAATCATTGTAATTGCTTGTATGTTAGTACTTAACAAAGATGCCGACAAATGTTTTTGCACAATTTGCGCAAAGCTAATTAGGTAGCCGTCTGATCGGTTTGCAGATATGTACAGCATTTCGCATCATCAACTCTGTCCGTCTAGCTTGATGCATATGAGACAAAATAAAACAAATGCGGACGAAACATTGACGCTGTGTATTCGGGTTATTAAATTAATCCATGTCGCAATGCAAAAAACAAGTTGTTGCAGAGTAAACAGGTGTCAGAGAACAGATGACAGAAGTCAGACGGCAGACCTGGGGGTCGCTGCACCCCTCGTTTGAAACTACAGCATATTCAAAACCATTCAGATATAAATTAAAGGTTTGTGGGAGTGGCCTCGATTCGGCTGAGCTCGTCGCAGGCCGGCCACGATTACCCATCGGGGTAATCGCGGTTAAAAACCGCTCCCACCATCTATCAACTATGATTTGTGGATTGAGTTTTTTTTCTTTGATCAGACTGGCCGATTTTTGGCCAGAGGCAGCGCTCTTATGAAACTACATCTACGTTAACCCCAAGAAAGGGTTTTTAAATCGTGATCGTCCTCGTCCTCGGGTTTCAAAGCGGCTCAAAAGCTTCGAGGACGAGTACGAGGACGAAATGGCAAGTTCATCGGAAATTGATATTGCATTGATTTGGCACATTTTCTTTTCTTAGATCAGACTAGCCGCTTTTTGGCCAGCGGCAGCGCTGACACCTGAAACCTGACACCCGAAACCATTATTTACCTAAACAGTATGAATACCCAGTCAATTCGAATTAAAGGTGCCCGCCAGCACAATCTAAAAAGTTTGGATCTCGATATCCCGCTCAATCAGATTACCGTCGTCACCGGTGTCAGCGGTTCGGGCAAATCGTCCCTGGCCTTTGACACCCTGTATGCCGAAGGTCAGCGCCGCTATGTGGAGACTTTTTCACCGTATGCCAGGCAATTCATGGATCGCATGGACCGTCCCCTGGTCGATAAAATCGAAGGTATCCCGCCGGCCATTGCTATCGACCGCAAGGATCCGGTGCGCACGTCGCGCTCCACCGTGGGCACCATGACCGAAATCACCGACTACGTCAAACTGCTGTATGCCCGCCTGGCACAGCTCCATTGCCGTTCCTGCGGTCAGCCCGTGGAACCGGAAACCCCGGCCCGGGTCTGGCAATTGCTGCATAAGCAGCCGGCCGGGTCCCAGGTGGTCATTACGTTTCCCTACATGATCAACGGGTCGTCGGCCGACGAAGTGCGCCGGGCATTGATGCAGCTGGGGTTTGATCGCCTCTTTGTCGCCGACCGCATCGTCCAATTGGAAGACTGGCAGCCCGGTCGCCATGAGAAAGAAATACCCGTGCTGGCTGACCGGCTCATTCTGCGATCTGCGGATAAAGCCCGGGTGATGGACTCCCTGGAGCTGGCATTTCGTTTTGGCGGCGGTCGACTGGACATCTGGATTCAGCCGGATAAACACTACGCCTTCAGCAACCGACTGGAATGTGCCCGCTGCAATATTGAATACGCCGCGCCGATGCCCAGCCTTTTCTCCTTCAACAGCCCCGTGGGGGCCTGTGATTCCTGTCGCGGCTTCGGGCGGACGATCGGTATCGACATGGATCTCGTCATATCGAATCACTCGCTGTCCCTGGCCCAGGGTGCCATCAAACCGTTCGGCAAGGCCGACAACGGGCGCATGGAATTCGAAGATCTGATGGATTTTTGCCGCCGCCGCAAAATCCCGACCACCGTCCCGTTCCGCAACCTGAAAGCGGACCACCGGAATGCCATTATCAAGGGTACTTCAAACTACTACGGTGTTGAAGGGCTCTTTCGCTGGCTGGAGTCCAAAACCTATAAAATGCCGGTAAGGGTGTTTTTGTCCCGCTATCGCAGCTATGACGTCTGCGCCGAATGCAGCGGCACCCGCTTTAAGCCGGAGACTTTGCTGTACCGCCTTGCGGACCGGAATATCGCGCAAATATATGGCATGAACGTTTCCCAGGCCCTGGAATTTTTCGAGCAAGTACCGGTGCCAACCCGGGATGAAGCCGGCCTGCTGGTGCTGGAGGAGGTCAACAATCGGCTGAACTATCTCAGGGATGTCGGCTTGGCCTATCTGACCCTCGATCGCCAGTCCCGCACCCTGTCCGGCGGTGAAGTCCAGCGGGTCGCGCTGGCTTCCGCCCTGGGATCATCGCTGGTCAACACGCTTTACGTATTGGACGAGCCCAGCATCGGTCTGCATCCCCGGGACAATCACCGCCTGATTCGCATACTAAAAGGGCTGCGCGATTTATCGAATACCGTTGTGGTGGTGGAGCATGATCCCGAAATTATTCGCGAAAGCGACAACCTGCTCGACCTGGGCCCGCAAGCGGGCGATCAAGGCGGCCAGGTCATGTATTTCGGTCCCACCGCCAACGTGAACGGCTCCCTGACCGGACAGTACCTGAAAGGCCGGCGCACAATTCCGGCTGCCGGCCGTCAGCGCAGTCCGATCCGTGGTCGCTGGCTGACGATCGAGGGCGCCGCTGAAAACAACTTAAAAAAAATCGATGTGCGTATTCCCCTGGGCATGTTTGTCTGCCTGACCGGTGTCTCCGGATCGGGCAAGTCGACCCTGGCGGAAGAAATCCTGTACAAGGCAGCCAAACGCACCCTGGGCAGCAGCCGGGAGGGACGCCCCGGTAGACACACCTCCATCAAGGGCTTAGATCGCATCACCGATGTCGTTTTGGTGGATCAGCGTGCCATCGGCCGCACCCCGCGCGCCAATGCCCTGACTTACACCAAAGCCCTGGACCCGGTTCGCCGGCTCCTGGCAGACACCTCCGGGGCCAAGGCCGCCGGCCTGGGGCCCGGACATTTTTCCTTCAATGTGGCGGGCGGACGCTGCGAAACCTGTAAAGGTGAGGGGTTTGAAAAGGTGGAAATGCAGTTTCTGTCCGATGTGTTTATCACCTGTCCGGACTGCCACGGCAAGCGCTTCAAACCCGAAGTGCTGGATGTCCGTTACCGGGAAAAAAGCATCCACGATATTCTGAACATGACCGTCAACCAGGCCCTGGCGTTTTTTGCCGAGCAGCTGAAAGTCGTCGGCGCCTTGCAGCCCCTGGCGGACGTGGGACTGGGTTACATCCGCCTGGGACAGCCGATCAACACCATGTCCGGCGGTGAGGCCCAGCGCCTCAAACTGTCCCGCTATGTCAAAGTCGATGCCTTGAATGCCGGCCCCAAACTGTTCATCTTTGACGAGCCCACCACCGGCCTGCATTTTGATGATATCGGCAAGCTCCTGGCCGCCCTGCAGCGGCTGGTTGAAAACGGCAACACGGTGCTGGTGATCGAACACAATATGGACGTCGTTAAAACCGCCGACTGGGTCATCGATCTGGGCCCCGACGGCGGCGATGCCGGCGGACGGGTGGTGGCCACCGGTCCTCCGGCCGAGGTGGCCAAAAACCTCAAATCCCACACCGGTCGCTTTTTGAAGGCTTATTTGAAAGAGGAAGGCCGCTTGAAACGACCTAAAAAAACCGTCGGCGTGGCGGAACCGATGGCCGCCTTCGGTGCAACCGGGCTGGCCAATACCATCGCCCTGAAAGGGGCCCGGGAGCACAATTTGAAAGACATCGATCTGGAGTTGCCCCATAACGAAATGGTGGTGTTGACCGGTGTCTCCGGCTCGGGCAAATCCACCCTGGCCTTTGACATTTTATTTGCCGAAGGCCAGCGCCGCTATCTCGAAAGCCTGGCGCCCTATGTTCGCCAGTACATGAAAATATTGGAGCGGCCCGAAGTCGACCTGGTGACCGGGTTGGCCCCGACGGTGGCCATTGAACAGCGCACCAGTTATGCCAGCCGGCGGTCCACCGTGGCCACCCTGACCGAAATTTATCATTATCTGCGACTGCTCTACAGCAAGCTGGGCATCCAGCACTGCCCGGGTTGTGACCGTAAATTGTCGGCCCAAACCCAGACCGCCATTGTCGAACAAATCCGCCGCCGCTACCCGGATAAAGCGGCCACGGTGCTGGCACCGAAAGTTTTCGGCCGTAAAGGCTTCCACAAGGATGTCCTGGCGCGGGCCCGCAAGCTGGGAATCAAAAAGGCCCGTATCGACGGCAAAATGGTTGCGATAAAAGAGGGCATGGCCCTGAGCCGCTACCACGAACACAACATCGATCTGGTTATCGGTCGGCTGCCGTCACCGGACCTGGCAGGGCTGGTGGACCGGGCCCTGGAAGAGGGCAACGGCACCCTGATTATTATCGACCAGCGGCGCCGCGACGATGTATTCAGCCTGCACGGTATATGCCCGGCCTGCGGCATCGGCCTCGAAAGCCTTGACCCACGCCTGTTTTCCTTTAACAGCAGCCAGGGCGCCTGCCCGCAATGCGGCGGGCTGGGAACCGTCGGCGACGAGGACGAAAATGACGATGACGATCCGAATGTGTGCCCCGCCTGCAGCGGCAGCCGATTAAAGCCCCAGGCTCTGGCCGTCAAAGTCGGGCGCCACAGCATCTGGGACCTGATCCAAAAACCGTCGAGCAAAGTCTACCAACTCATCCGAAAACTGACTTTCAGTCCCCATGAAAAGCCGGTGGCCGAGCCGATCGTGGCCGAATTGTTGACCCGACTGGCCCTGCTGAATCAGTTGGGGCTGTCCTATCTTTCCCTGGCCCGCAGCGGCAACACGCTTTCCGGCGGCGAAGCCCAACGCATTCGCCTGGCCGCCCAGCTGGGCTCAAACCTGACCGGGGTTTGCTATATCCTGGATGAGCCCACCATCGGCTTGCACGCCCGGGACAACCGCATCCTGATCGATGCCCTGAAAACGCTGCGCGACCGGGGGAATACCATCCTGGTGGTCGAACATGATGAAGAAACCATCCGTGAAGCCGATACCATCATCGATCTGGGGCCCGGTGCCGGCCAAGGCGGCGGCCTGGTGGTGGCTTCCGGCCAACTGGCCGATTTGAAAAAAGTTCCGGAGTCGGTGACCGGCGCCTTACTCGACGGAAATTCGAAAGAAATCACCTCGCGCCTGCGGCCCTATAAGAAGATGCCCGCCGTCACGATTCAAAAAGCTGGGGTCAACAATCTCAAAAACATTAACGCGAAAATTCCGCTGGGCTGCCTGATCGCGGTCACCGGTGTTTCGGGATCGGGGAAATCCAGCCTGCTCAAAGAAACCCTTTACCGCGGTCTGCGCAATCGTCTGTTGAAACAGCGTCGACCGGCCGGCCGTTGCCGGGACATCAAAGGCTGGCAGGAACTCAAGCGGGTGCTGGAGGTCGACCACAGTCCCATCGGCCGCACGCCGCGTTCCGTGCCGGCATCCTATGTCGGGTTCTTGTCGGAAATTCGCAAACTGTTCTCGTTGACCCCGCCGGCCCGCGCCAGGGGCTATTCGGCCGGCCGCTTTTCATTCAACGTTGCCGCCGGCCGATGCGATGCCTGCAAAGGGCAAGGCCGACCGAAAGTGGCCATGAGCTTTCTGCCCGATGTCTATGTCCCCTGCGAGATCTGCCGGGGCAAACGCTTCAACAACGAAACCCTGGCGGTTCAGTATCGCGGCAAGAATATCAGCGAAATTCTGGAGATGACTTTTGCCGAAGCCGCCCGTTTTTTTGCCGCCATTCCCACGATTCGGCGTGCCGTGCAATTTGTATGTGATGTCGGCCTGGGATATTTATGCCTGGGACAGCCCAGCCCGACCTTGTCCGGGGGGGAGGCCCAGCGGATCAAATTGGCCCAGCAACTGGTAAAGCGTTCCAGCGGCCATACCCTTTATATCCTGGATGAACCCACCACCGGCCTGCACATGGCCGACGTTCAGCGCTTGATCGACGTATTGCAGAAATTGGTGGATGAAGGCAACACCGTGGCAGTCATCGAACACAACATGGAAATCATCCGTGAAGCCGACTACGTCATCGACCTGGGTCCCGAAGGCGGCGACCAAGGCGGCCGCATCGTAGCCGCTGGCTCACCCCGGGAACTCCTGAAATTCACCGCAAAATCACACACGGCGCAGTGGTTCAAGAAATACCTGGAGGGCAACTGACAAAGATTGCGGAATGCGGATTGCGGATTTGAGGAAATAGGATTGCGGATTGCGGAATGCGGATTTAAGGAATTCTGCCAGTCTAATAAAACCTTTTGGAATGCGGATTTAAGGTACTCTGTCGGTTTGGTAAAACCTCGCGAATTACGGATCTCGGATTTTGGACTGCGGATTTGAGGGATACGGATCTCGGATTTTGAATTGGTGGTATTCTGCGGTTTTGATAGAACATTTTGGATTTGCGGTATCGCTTCGCTCTATCCTCTAATAAAAATGACGGAACTCCTTAAATCCGCAATCCGCAATTCTAAATCCCAAATCCCAAATCTAAAATCCAAAATAGCCACACTTTTCCTCCCAAGTTCAATCTTGCCATCCAGGCCAATCTAAAATATCATTAAATTAGATTTTTTAAATTTTTTCGACCGTATTTTTTAGAAAAGCACTTAAAATCGCAAGCGGGAGTTTACCCTGCCAATCAAGTAGGAGTCTATTAATGTCGAAAAAATCGTTGGAAAAATCGTTGACAAAATTTGAGCTAAAAGCCGCCGACCTCAGATGTATCTGCGACCACCGGATTTTCAAATTCAAAAACACCTCTCAGATTAAACCCCTGGACGAAGTCATCGGCCAGGAAAGGGCGGTACGGGCCCTCGAATTCGGCCTGAACATGGACCACTCCGGCTACAATATCTTTGTGACCGGACTCGAAGGTACGGGTAAATCTACCATTGTCAAAGATCTCGTTACCAAGCATGCCCGAACGCTACCCAAACCGGAGGACTGGTGCCTGGTCAACAATTTTAAAGATGAATTTCGTCCCCGGGCGCTCAAGGTCCCCAGCGGGAGGGCGGTTCTGTTAAGCAAAAAAATGAACCGCTTTATCCAGATTTTGAAAAAGGACCTGCCCGCCGTCTTTGAAAGTGAATCGTATCTCAAACAACTGTCGGCCATAAAAAACCGCTATTCGGATAGACAAAATCGGCTTTTCAAAAAAATCGAAAAAATCGCCGCAGGAAAAAGTCTCCAAATCGTTAAAGCGCAGGAAGAGTTTGATATCGTACCCCTGGTCGATGGCGAACCGCTCACCGCAGACAATTTTAACAGCCTGTCGGTTGAGCAGAGATCTGAAATTGAAGAAAATATCCGCCTGATTCAGACTAAAATCGAATTGGGATCCGTTGAAATCGACAAACTGACCAATGCCCTGCACACGGATATCGAAGAATTGATGGACGAGACGACGCGGTCCGTGATCCAATCCCGCTTGGAGAAAATCAAGTCTGAATTTCACGACAGTCAACATATCCTGGCCCACATCGATGCTGTTGAGAAGGACATCATTGAAAACGTTCATTTTTTCATGCCGGATGAAGACAGCCCCGGCGGAGAAGATAACGTCCCGTTGCTTCCCCAAAAATCTCAATTGTATCGCTACCAAATCAATGCGTTAACCGATCACAGCGGACCCCAGGGGGCGCCGGTCATCTTTGAAACCAATCCCACCTATCACAATGTGATGGGCCGCATCGAAAAACGCGCCCACATGGGTACCGTGACAACCGATTTTACCATGGTCCAAGCCGGCTCGCTGCTGGAAGCCAACGGCGGTTTTCTGATAATGGACATGGAATCCGTGCTGGCGAATCCTTACCTTTGGCAGGCCCTCAAACGAGCGCTGCAAAACAAAATTATTCAGATCGAAGATATCGCCGAGGAAGGCGGATTCGGGACGATTTCCCTGAGGCCGGAAGCCATTCCGCTGAAAGTAAAAGTCATATTGCTGGGCAGTTATGAAGCTTTTGAGGTATTGCAAAATTATGACCCGCGCTTTAACAAGACTTTCAAAGTCCGGGCCGACTTTGACTACGAAGTCGCCAAAACCCCGGATACGGTCCAGCAATATGCCCGGTTCATCGCCCGGGTTTGTCGGGAAGAAAACCTGCTGGCCTTTACCCCCAAAGGGGTGGCGACCATCGTGGAGTACGGTGAGAAATACGTATCCGACCGGGATAAGCTCTCCATTCGTTTCGGGCCGCTGCTCGGGGTTTTAAAAGAAGCCGATTATTGGGCGCGGAAAAGCAAGGCCAGGTTTGTGACCGATAAATATGTCGTCAAAGCCTTTAACGAGTATCGTTTCCGCTACAATCTCTATGAAGAAAAAATCCACGATTCCTATCGAGACCAGACCATCATGATTGACGTGGCCGGCCGGGTCGTCGGTCAGGTCAATGCCCTCGCTGTCTATCAGATCGGCGAATTCTCATTCGGCCGTCCGGTGCGCATTACGGCTGAAACCTTTATGGGCAAAGATGGCGTAATCAACATCGAACGGGAAGCCGAACTCAGCGGCAGCACCCATGACAAGGGGGTGCTGATTCTCTCCGGATACATGGGAAGAACATTTGCCCAAAGGTATCCGCTCAATCTTTCGATCAGCATTACCTTTGAACAGAGCTACGACGGCATCGACGGCGACAGCGCCTCATCCACCGAATTGTACGCTATTCTTTCCAGTCTGGCGGATATCCCCATCAGGCAGGGTATTGCCGTCACCGGGTCCGTGAATCAAAAGGGACAGATCCAGGCCATCGGGGGGGTCAATCATAAAATCGAAGGTTTTTTCGAGGTCTGCAAGACCAGGGGCCTGAATGGAAAACAGGGGGTAATGATACCCCGGGCCAATCAAAAAAATCTAATGCTCAGCAAGGAAGTCATCGATGCCGTCAAAAAGCGCCAATTTAACGTGTATCAGGTTGCAACGGTCGAAGAAGGCATCGAAATCCTGACCGGCTTACCGGCCGGCCATGCGGACGAGGCAGGCAATTATCCCCAGGGCACCGTATACGGCGCCGTCCAGCAAAAACTGAAGCAATACTTTCAACGGTCTTTGGAGACAAAAAAACTGATGGAATAGCTCAATGCAAAAGAAAAAACCTTACGGAAATACGCTAAAAGAGAAATTAATCGCCAGTGCCAAAGACCGTCTGCACAACTTCCTGCTGGCAGACGGAGCCATTCGCGGGGTGATCCTGAATGGCACGCGGATGGTCAATGAGATGCGCTCCAACCACGAGTTGGGAATTTTGGAAACCTTGGTTCTGGGCCGGGCCTATTTGGGTGCCGCGCTGATGGCATCCGACCTGAAAAGCAATGACCGGATCAGCATTCAGTTCGACTGCTCGGGACCGATCAAAGGGCTGGTTGTAGAGGCCAACGCCTTCGGCGAGGTGCGCGGATATCTGAAGCAGGTGCCCATCCCCTTGGACAGACCCATGGAAAGCTTCGATTTGTCGCCTTTTTTCGGTGCCGGTTTTATCGCGGTCACAAAATACCTGGAAGACGCCAAACAGCCGTTTACCGGGCAGGTGATGCTGAAATACGGCAACATTGCCCAAGATCTTGCCAACTATTACCTGACTTCGGAGCAGGTTCCCACGGCCTTTAATCTGAGCATTAAATTCGATAAGCAGGGCGAGGTGACGGGTGCCGGCGGATTGTTCCTCCAGGCCATGCCCCGGGCCGGTGACGATTTGACGGCCAGCCTGGAAGAACGGGTTACCCACCTGCCTTCATTGGGTGAGGTATTTTCAACCGGCAATGACCCCGAATCCCTGATTACTGAAGCTTTCAAGGAATATTCGCCGCAGTTGCTGGCCAATCATCGGGTCGAGTTCATGTGCCACTGCAACCGGGATAAGGTGCAAAGCCTGCTGACATTGCTGCCGATCGATGACCTGAAAGATATCAGTGACAATGGTCCGTTTCCGCTGGAGATGTGCTGTCACTACTGCAACACGTGCTATCACTTTCGGCGGGAGGAACTTCGGGAGATTTATGGCAGGCGGTACCCGAATAACTGAGGGCGGGGATGCTGGGAAGCGGGTAAGCTGAAAGCTCAAAGCTCAAAGCTGAAAGCTCAAAGCTCAAAGGGGAGAGCAGATAAGCTGAAAGCAGATAAGCTCAAAGCTGAAAGCTCAAAGCTCAAAGGGGAGAGCAGATAAGCTGAAAGCTCAATGCTCAAAGGGGAAAGGCTAAAAGGTTGGAAAGCTGGGAGGCTGGGAAGCGATTTACTTAATTAAATCAATGAGCTGAATTAAGATTTCAGCTCTTGTTGCCTTTAACTCTGAACTTTGAACCCGGAACCTTGAACCCCAAACCCTAAAACTTTAACCTTCCACCTTCAACCTATTACCCCTCACTTAATGTCATTTACTTTCAGCTTTGAGCTATGAGCTGTTAATCCGATATCTTCCACCTTTTTTTTGTCATTTGCTTTCAGCTTTGAGCTTTGAGCTAATCTGCTTTGAGCTAACCTGCTATGAGCTATGAGCTGTTAACCCTATCCCTTCCACCGAGTTCCGAACACCGAACGCCGAACACCGAATGCCGAATCCCGAACGCCGAACGCCGAATACCTTGGTTTTTATTCAACTCAACAAACTAATTCCCCCCCATCTGGCTTTTTTGCTTTTTCATTTGCTGGATCAATTCATCCACCGAACGTCCGGTGGGAGCCATGGCGATGGGATTTACCGCCAGCAGCCCTTCCCAGGCCGCGATGGCGCCGTCGAAATCCTGCATATCATGCAACAGCACGATTCCTTTATTCAGGCGCGAGGGCTCATGCTTGGGATCGACCTCGATGGCTTTATCAAATGAGTTTATGGCCTCCTGCGGTTTGCCGCTGCGGCGGTACATGACGCCCAGATCGGTCCAGACATTGGCATTGTTCGGATCCAGTTCCAAAGACTTCCGGTAAGCCCAAATCGCCTTGGCATGCTGGGCGGAATCGAAATACTCGTTGCCCAGCTGAATCCAGGCTTGGGTATTCTGTGGATTTCTGGCGGTTTCATCTTCAAGTGATGCAATCATATTGGGTCGGGCCGGCGTGGCAACCTGTGCCGGGGGAGCCTGGCCTTGCGGACTGCCCGGCATGACGCCTGAATCGGTTTTTAGCACGGCAAACACCACGCCGCCGAAAAAACCCACTGCCAGGGCCAGAAGTGTACCCAGCCAGAAAGTTTCCTTGCGAACATACTGGGCATTTTCTTTGTCTTTGCTGGTTTTTTTCGCCATCGTTTCCTCCGGGGCAAATAAGCTCAAAGCGGATAGCTAAAAGCTCAAAGTTTTCGCAAACAAGCCTTCGAAAGATATATTAAGCGCTGGATACCAGAGGGTCAACTTGTAATCTGAATCTTGTGTTCATTCAAAGCTTCGTTTAGCCTCTGGTATTTCCCCCTTGCCGCTCTTTGACATATCCTTCATCGTACTTAGATTTTTTTAACACGACAATTCCCCTGTGCGGGAGGTCCTTAACCCGGAACGTTGACTGTATCGCAAAAAGTCGAAAAGAAACCTTTTGACGATTGTGTTTAGTGTTTAGTGGTATAACATCTTGATATGACGTGTTAAGTGTACTCTCAAACACCAAACACGAAACACCAAACACATGATGAATTCGACTTTGTACGAATTCATCAACATTGAACCTTGAACCATGCAACCCATGTCAATGAAAAAACATCATTCTCAATTTCGGACACGAATCTTCTTTCTTTTTCTCGGTGTGTCATTCGTATTCGTTTCTGCGGCGGGAGTTTCATGGGCCGGCGAATCCAGCGCGGTGCATAACCTTCAGATCGAACTGGTACCGACGCAAATGAAGCTGATTGGCCGGGACGATATTACGGTCAAAACGGACCACCGCAAAATGCTGGCTTTTCGTATCTCGGAAAATTTGACTCAAATCCGGGTTATTGTGGGCAACGTACCGCGCAGCTTTGAAATTGATAGCGGCCGGTTGCTGGTCGATCTCAAGCCCCATGAACAAAGCGCTGAACTGCAGATTCAAATTGACTATACCGGAATCTTTGACGATCCCGTCCCCGTTCAGCCGGTGAACACCGACAATCCCGGCTACGGGGTAACCGGGACCATATCTCCCAAGGGCACCTTTCTTCTGGCCGGTGCCGGTTGGTATCCGGAACTGATCAACAGCCGGGCGACTTATCGGATCAAAATCGTCGCGTCTGCCGGGACGGTCGCCGTTACGGCCGGCGGCTCCAAGGGGCACTCAACTGAAAACGGCAAAACCACCTCAACCTGGCAGGTGGACCAACCGGTCCGGGGACTGGCCCTGTCGGCCGCCCGGTATGTGGTTCAAGAAAAAAAGGTCGGGACGGTGACGGCGGCAACCTACCTGTTGCCGCAAAATCAGCATCTGGCCGCCTCTTATCTACAGGCTACGGCCGGTTATCTTGGGTTATATTCGGATTTGATCGGTGCCTATCCATTTGAAAAATTCGCCGTCGTTGAGAACTTCTTCCCGACCGGGTACGGATTCCCGTCATACACATTGATGGGCGGAACTGTTCTGCGGCTGCCGTTTATCATTCACACCAGCCTGGGGCATGAAATCGCTCACTGTTGGTGGGGCAATGGTGTTTATGTCGATTACGCTGCGGGCAACTGGAGTGAAGGCCTGACCACCTATGTGGCGGACTACCTGTTCAAGGAAATGAAATCCAAAAAAGCCGCCCTGGATGCCCGGCGGCAGTGGCTGCGAAATTATGCAACCCTGGTCCGGCCGGAAAATGATTTTGCGCTGAGCCGGTTCCGGAGCCGCTATGATCCGGTTACCAAAACCATCGGCTACGATAAGAGTGCCATGGTCTTCCACATGATCCGACAGCTGATCGGGGAGGAAGCGTTCTGGGGGAGCTTGCGGGATTTGTATCGAGATCGTCTGTTTCGGAATACTTCCTGGGCAGATCTGCAGCAGGCTTTTGAAAACCGGGGGCAGCGATCTTTGCAAAGTTTTTTTGACCAGTGGGTTTACCGTAAGGGTGCCCCGCAGTTTTCCCTGAAGGCCGTTTCGACGACCCAAAACAATGAAGGTTGGCAGGTATCCGGCAAAATCACCCAGGGTCCGCCTTATTATGGCTTTGCGTTAAGGCTGGCACTTGAAACCGAGCAACAAATAGTCAGGGAGACGATTAACGTGTCGGGCCCGGAGACTACCTTTATCCTGAACTCCGCCGCAGCGCCTCTGAGGCTCACGGCTGACCCCGCGGATGATATTTTTAGACGGCTTTACCCATCTGAAATTCCACCGGCCGTCAACGCCCTCAAAAGCGCTTCGTCGGTGGTCACCGTGCTGGCCGATCAGTTGGATCCGGCCCTTGAGAAGGCCGCCCGTACGCTGGCCCTGTCATTGGGTTTGCAGCACAATCAATTTATTCCCGAGGCCGAATTGGACCGGCAAACACTGGCCGAAAATGACGTTTTATTGATCGGGCGCCCCCGAAATGCCGATTTTACAAAAATTATTCCAGGTGCCATCGACATTCGAAAAAAATCTTTTGTACTGGAAGACGCGGTTTATGACAGCTCGTCTGATGCGTTTTTCGGGGTGTTCAATCATCCCTATGCCGAAGATCGAATCGTGGCCCTGTTCATGCCGTTGTCGTCGAAGTATGCGGACATCGTGGCTGCGAAAATCACGCATTACGGCAAATACAGCTATCTCACATTCAGAAGCGGGAAAAATCAGGCCAAAGGATTCTGGCCGGTGGAGACGTCGCCGCTCGTGTATCGCTGGATTCAGAGGGCGGAAGACGGAAGGTGAAAGGGTGGGAAGTCGGAATGCGGAATGCGGAAGTGGGAAGGGTGAGGCAGGGGGCGAGAGGCAGAAGGTGAGAGGGTGAGAAGATGAGAACTTGAGAGGGTGAGAGGGTGAGAAGTTTGCGAGCTCAAAGCTCAAAGCTGAAAGCTGAAAGCGGGTAAGCTCATAGCTCAAAGCTAAAAGCTCAAAGGGTAAAGGAAAAAGAATTAAGGGCTAGAAAGCTGGGAAGCAGAAGAAAGAAGGTGAGATGGTGGGATGTAGGGTGCGGGAACGGATAAGGACATGTGACGGCAGCTCTCAACGCGTATCCAGCATCGAAAATCAAGTATCGAGCAATAAGTATCAGGCATCTGATATCAAAGGATATTAAAATGAAACGAGCAATTTCAATAGTATTAGTCGGGGCTTTACTTCTCGGGGTGCTGAATGCCCTCCAGGCGCATTCAACCCAGCGCCTATACGATTTAAACCAGGATCGGGAGACCGCAATGTCGGAGGTAATATCCGCCCTGAAACAAAACCGGATCGTCATTGTCGGTGAACATCACAACAATAAACGCCACCACCTGGCGCAGTTGGATGTGATTCGAACGCTTCACGAATCTAAGGCTCAGGTTGCAGTCGGATTGGAAATGTTTCGCAGCGACAGCCAGCAGGCGCTGGACCGCTGGGTGGCCGGCGATATCGATGAAAATGAATTCATGGAAATATTTTATGACAACTGGGGCTATTCCTGGGAAAATTACCGCGTAATTTTTGACTATGCCAAAAAAGAAGATCTACCGCTCATCGGACTCAATGTACCCCGGGAAATCACCCGGCAGGTGGCCCTCAAGGGCTTTCAGTCTCTGAGCAAAGAACAAAGGGGTCAACTGTCAAACATTGCCTGCCGGGTCGATAAAGAATACATGGACTACATTAAGAAAGCCTTTGGCAGTCATGCCCACGGCAAGCTTAATTTCACTTTCTTTTGTGAGGCCCAACTGGTGTGGGATACGGTAATGGCGATCAACGCCCTGAATTATCTGAAAGATAATCCGAATGCAACGATTGTTCTTTTAACCGGCACCGGACATGCCCAGAAGAATGCCCTTCCCAGACAAATCCGGCAGCGCTCGCAAGTCGCCCACACGGTGATCCTGCCGGAAATAAAAGGCTTCATCGATTCGGAAACCGTCGATCAATCCGATGCGGATTATATAATGCTGGACCTATAGTCCGGTATCGGTTGTCAGTTGTCAGTTGTTCGTTGGTGTTCGGCTTTTGGTGCTGGTTAACTTAATCCATAAAAAAAAGGTAAAGGGTATTAAGGTGTAGGGTTTAGGGTATAAGGGCAACAGCAAGCGAATTTGCGGTTAAAACAAGCGTTAGTGCCGATGCCTTCTGCAGTGCGTCTTTTTGCGCTTGTTTTCTGCCGTCTGCGTGCCGCGGCGAAGCTCGGAGAGCGAAGACGGGTCATCTTTTATCCGCCAACTGACAACGGACAACCGACGATTCGTTGATCACTTTTTTGCAGCAAAACTCACTGACGCCAGGTAAAAAACAGAAAGCTAATTCGGATATACTTTATGAACTTTTGCAGTAATTGCGGTCAGCCGGTGATACTCCGAACACCGCCGGGTGACGATCGTCTGCGGTTTTGTTGTGATTCATGCGGCATGGTGCATTACCAGAATCCCAAACTGGTGGTCGGATGCATCCCGGAAATGGAAGATCGCATTCTACTCTGCCGTCGGGCGATCGAACCGGCATATGGGAAATGGACCTTGCCGGCCGGCTATCTGGAAAACGGGGAATCCGTTGCAGCCGGTGCCAAGCGCGAGACCCTCGAAGAAGCCCGGGCCAAGGTTGAAATACTGGCACCTTATGCGTTATATAACATTTGTCATGTCAACCAGATTTATTTGATGTTTCGGGCACGGCTGACAGACACGCGCTTCCGGGCCGGCAACGAAAGCCTTGAAGTCAAGCTGTTTGGGGAAAACGATATTCCATGGGATGAAATCGCTTTCCGAGTGATACACGCAACCCTTTTGAAATATTATGATGATCGCCGATTGGGCCGGTTTTCTTTCTATATGGGGAATATATCAGCACCCAAGCCGAATCCGCCGAAGACTGATAATTGATGAATTCGTAAAAGGTCGGATTCATCGAGTGTTTGGTGTTTCGTTTTTGGTGTTTGGTACAAAACTTCGCATCTCAATCAAGATGTTATACCACTAAACACTAAACACCAAATACTAAACACTGTCGTAAACAGGTCGTTTTTGGACTGTTGACGAGACTGTCCATACTCTCTCGCAATTAGACATTTATTTCATGGTGGGGTCTTTTGATGCAAATCATCAATCGTCGTCTTTTGCTGCGTCTGAACTTGAGTCTGAGGATGGTACTAATTATCGCCGTTGCGCCGGTTGTCATCTCTTGTGGTGACAATCATGAATCCCCTAATAATTCCTCTATTTCGGAAAATACGGAAAGCTTTACATTATTTGGTCTCGGAAGAACGACGAGGCTGACCAACGGGGTCAGGGGTGATTTAAAAGATACGTTGGGCCGGGACGCTATCGAACGTCGCAGTATTCTGGATTTGGAAATCAACTATCGTGGATTTTTGGCTGAATATTTTCCTCAATTAGATGACCTTAATCGAAAACTGAATTCTCCACTCGGTGAGAGAGTTGAACACAACACGGTCAAGCTGATGTATCGCTATGCTCAGGAGAAAAATGTGCCATTCAATCTGGTCGAACTCATTTTCTCAGATTACACAAAAACCCCGGTAATATTCAAAATCAATTTCAAGGTGGATGAGTCGAATACCGTTGCAACCCTGCAGGAAAAATACGGTCCGCCCCAGGTTATCGATTGGGGTGAAGACAACGGGAAGTCCTTGTTTTGGAAGAAAAACGGCGACTTTTTGATTGCATCCCGTATACCCGACCGATTCGGCAACATCGAACATCAAATTGTCATTTATTTTGTCGGCAGCTTAGAGCAACTTATTGAAACAGAATTAAAAGAAAAAGAAGAACGGGAACTGCAACGGGCCAAAACCGGGAAAAAGGCGTTTTGATTACAGATGTCAGAGGACAGAAGACAGAAAACAGAAAACAGAAGACAGAAAACAGAAGTTGAGAAGATGAGAAGGTGTGCGAGCTCAAAGCAGATAAGCTGAAAGCTCAAAGCTCAAAGCTCAAAGGGGAAGGGTCAAAGCAGATAAGCTGAAAGGTAATGGTGATGGGAAAAGATTGAAGGGCTGGAAAGCTGGGAAGCAGAAGAAAGAAGTTGAGAAGGGGGGAAGGTGAGAAGGTAAGAAGATAAGAAGGTAGGAAGGTGGGAAGATGAGAAGGTGAGAGGGTTGGGGAAAGGTTGGGAATCTCTCTAACCGATAGCATGGAGGCCTTAAACCATCACCCTTTCACCTTAAACCCATTTCCGAAAACCGAATGCCTAATGCCGAACGCCTTACGATTTCCACCCTTACCTGTTGTTATTTACTTTGAGCTTTCAGCTTCCCAGCTTCCAAGCCTGCCGGCTTTCAGGCTGTTGCCCTTTAGCCTTCCACCGACCAAGGCAAGTAATCATGCAAAACTACTTTCAGGCCGTATGCCGTCACTTATTTAATACCGGCAACAAAAACTGCGTACCGCCGATAATCGACCTTGCCGACCAGTTGACCAAATCCAGCGACAGTGACGCCGCGGCGGCCCACCAATTGAACGCCGCTTTTCTGATTTCACTTGCGGGTGCCGAACATCCCTTATTTGAAAAGGCCGTGGCCCGATTGAATTCGCCCACTGAAACGGCTGATCAGGACAAGATCGCCCGATTTTACCTCGCGGCCAAAGACAGCATCGAGGCTGAAATCGATCAAACTTGCCGCCAGGATCCGGATTTTGCAAATCGCCTAAAAGAGTTGTCTTTGTTTCTTGAAAACAGCAGACCTCAAAAAGACATTTCAAAAGTAGCTGAAAGCACCTGGTCGGTATTTTTCCCGGAGGGCCTTGGTTTTACCTTCCAAGCGATGGAGCGAATCCATCAGCTGCGAAAAAAACGGGCGGTGACGATTACCCGTCCCAATCCGGAACCGATCGCTGACGCAGCCAGAGAAATATTATTTACTTCCAATATCCTGTTGACCCTGCCTTCTAAAGCCAAATCATATGAGCAGCTGAATTTGAGTGATGCAATCAAGCAAAAAATTCTTCAAGTATCGCAGGAGCCACAACGCTACTGGTATGATCACCCCATCCATATCGGGGTAAAGCCCCAAAACAATGAAATCTTGCATGGTCTGCGCGGTTTGGATGAAGCGCAGCGATTCGAGCGTGAACGCGGTACGACCGCACCGAATTCCAGGATGACCTGCATCCTGTCGGTATCGGTCACCCATTCAGGCCTGCATGACGTCGCCCGTCCATATATCGAAGCAGAATTGCGCCGCTCCGACGGCTTAAAAAATATCGACGTATACGTATTTACTGAAGATGATACCCAACGCATCGTGACGGAGATACTGATTCCCGCGGCCGGTTACCTCCTCAAGCAGCGCCCGGACCCAAAAGATTTGAAAATGTTTGGGGTGGATGGCGAATATGGCAGACACTATAGTTTTTTGAAGGCCGTGGCGGGCCTCTGGCATGTTTTTATTCAACCGCATGTCAAAGCAACGTTTAAAATCGATCTGGATCAAGCCTTTCCTCAAGAAATTCTGGTGGAGCAAACCGGTGCCTCTGCTTTCGAGCATTTCATGACCCGCCTCTGGGGCGCCCGCGGGACGGACTCCGCGGACCGGCCGCTGGAATTAGGGATGATTGCAGGGGCTTTGGTTAACGAAAAGGACATCGATCATTCCGTCTATACGCCAGACGTCCGTCTGCCAGAGCGGCCCTTGTCGCCGGCTGAATTTCTATTCTTCAGCCCTCTGCCCCAGGCAATCTCGACGGAGGCGGAAATGATGACCCGGTACAATACCGACCTGTTCGACGGCCGCAGAAACTGCATCCAGCGGGTACACGTTACCGGCGGCACCAACGGCATTCTCATCGACAGCCTGTTACGGCATCGGCCCTTTACGCCCTCGTTCATCGGTCGGGCTGAAGACCAGGCGTACCTGTTATCGGCCTTCGGATGTTCGGGTGATAACCTGGCATATGTTCATGAAGATGGACTGATCATGCGCCATGACAAAGAAGCCTTTGCTCAGGAGGCCATCGACTCCGCTGAAATCGGCCGGACAGTAGGAGATAATCTGCGCATCCTATACTTTTCCGCTTACGCCGACGTTTCGCCTGCTCCGAAGGCAAGTATAAAGGACATCCTCGATCCGTTTACGGGATGCTTCATATCGAAAATTCCGGTTACCGTCGCCGTCATGCGATTTGCCTTGCAGGCTGCCACCTTGTTCCAGGAGAATAAAATGGACAAAGGTTTGGAGCTTGTCGCCAACGGCAGCCAAAGACTTGCACAAGCCATTGAATTTACTCAAGGCGACGGAAGCCGGCTGCAAAAGCAGTACGAAGCAGAGCGCCGGGGCTGGATTTTATATTATGATGTTCTCGATGCTATGGCGCAGGCCATTCAAAGCAATGATGCTTTCGCTCTGCATCTGCTAAATAGGGCCAGCGCCATAATAGATGATTGCCGGATTTCCACGCAAGGCACAGGGCTAAGCGCATAGGGCAGAGAGCAGAGAGCGAAGGGCATTAGCGGACTTTGGCCGGGAAGCAAGGAAGCGTGCGAGCTGAAAGCTCAAAGCAGATAAGCTGAAAGCTCAAAGCAGATAAGCTGAAAGCTCAAAGCTGAAAGGTGAAAGGAAAAAGAATAAAGGGCTGGGAAGCAGAAGATAGGAAGGTGAGAAGGTGAGAAAGTCAGAAAGTCAGAAAGTCAGAAGGTCAGAAGGTTAGAGGACAGAAATATGGATCCGGAATGCGGCCTTCGGCAAGCTCAGGCGAGACAAAGTCGGAAATTTGAGATTTATTAAAGAGGGCATATGACAACGGACTGAGGACTGATTTAAAAATTATTGAGCGGAGGTAGCAGCGACAAGCTCAGACCTCAGTCCTCATCGCTCAGTCCTCTTTTCTTCGCCTTTCAGCTTTGAGCTCTGAGCTATTCCCCGTGAACCGAAGGCCTAATGCCGAATTTCTTTACCCTATACCCTAAACCATAAACCTTCCACCGTCTACCGTCTGCCTCCCTTGTCCACCATCGAGCATCCAGTATCCAGCATCAAGTATCCAGTATCGAGCATCGAGCATAGAGCATCCAGCATCGAGTATCCGTCAGCTGCACTCAATTTGCGCACTTCAAAAATAGGGCAGTCAATGCCGGGATATCAGAGAATAACGTCATTTCTTGGCCTGCAGCGCAGCACCATCGGCATGCTTTTCATGGTCATCCTGGTCGGCATGGGCGAAAGGATGGCCGAGAGATTTCTGCCGATTTATCTGATTGCCCTGGGAGGTGGGGCCATCGTCATCGGTTTGCTCAACGGACTGGATAACTTGATGTCCGCACTGTATGCCTTTCCCGGTGGGTACCTTTCGGACCGCGTGGGATTCAAAAGAGCGCTGCTGTTTTTCAATCTTTTTGCCATGTTCGGCTATTTACTGGTTATATTAATCCCGGCGTGGCCGGCGGTGCTGGTGGGAGCCCTGTTCTTTTTATCCTGGTCGGCGATATCGTTGCCTGCCACCATGAGTCTGGTTGCCAGAGTACTGCCCATGAGCAAACGCACCATGGGGGTTTCCATGCATTCTCTGGTGCGTCGCATACCGATGGCGCTGGGGCCGATCATCGGCGGGTTGTCCATCGGTATATGGGGCGAGAAAGATGGCGTTCGCCTGGCCTTCGTCTTTGCTCTGCTCCTGGCGGTACTGGCAGCAGTTATGCAACAAAAGTTGATCGAAGAGGATCCGGCCGCCGAATCCGACGGCAAAAGGACCCGCCAACCTGAAAAAAACCCCTTGCGTCTGTTGCGTGAAATGTCGTCGGCTTTAAGACGGTTGCTGGTGTCCGATATTCTGGTTCGGTTTTGCGAGCAGATTCCCTATGCTTTTGTGGTTGTCTGGTGCATGAAATTCATCCATGCCCCGGTAACGGCATTTCAGTTCGGTATTTTAACTTCGGTTGAAATGGCGACGGCCATGCTGGTTTATATTCCCGTGGCTTATATGGCGGATCGCAGCACCAAGAAACCATTTGTGGTTGCTACGTTTGTTTTTTTTACCCTGTTTCCGCTTGCGCTGATGTTCGCGCGATCATTCGAGCTGCTTATTTTGGCCTTTGTTTTAAGAGGGCTCAAAGAATTCGGCGAACCCACTCGAAAGGCCCTGATCATGGACCTGGCGCCTGAAAACCGGAAAGCCGCCATGTTTGGGCTTTATTACCTGATACGTGATGTGATCGTATCTTTGGCGGCCTTCGGTGGAGCGTTCTTGTGGCTGATCGGCCCCCGGGTAAATTTCCTGATGGCCTTTGCGTGCGGCATCATGGGAACCGTATTTTTCGCCATGAAGGGTGAAAATCTGAATTGAAGGCGGAAGCTGAAGAAAGAAGGTGAGAACTAGGGACAGTTGTTGGGAAGGCAAACAAAGGGGTCAAGTCTGCTCTTGACTCTTGCTTGGCGGCAAAAGACAGAAGGTGAGAGGGATGAAGGCGGACAAGCAGAAAGCGATTAAGCTGAAAGCTCAAAGCTGAAAGCTCAAAGGGGAAAGCTCAAAGGGGAAAGTGTGGAAGCGGACAAGCTCAAAGGGGAAAAGAAGGTGATAAGGTAGGAAGTCGGAACCGGCATCGTCCGATAAGGCGGGGCTTCCGTCTTCGCCAGGCTTCGCCGCGACAAGATGCCGCGGCTAAAGATGCAGATGGCAAAAATGGGAGGGGTGGGGCATAGCACATGATGCATAGGGTCGGTACTGAGGCTTGAAGCGGCGAGTGCTGAGAAATTTGGAAATATACGTGGGATGCCAATGGGCATTGAGGAGTGCATAGCCATCAAGAATTATTTAACATTCTGTCAATCCAGTAATTCGGCCGCCTGTGACCATGGGCTATGGCAATAATGTACACCCTGCGTTTTGCCTTCTCTGTGAGCTTTTAAGCGTTTCTCGGCTTCTTCAATCCAGATCTCATCGATTTCCTTGTCTGGTTCATCAAGGCTCCGAATAAGCCCATCAATTAATAGGAATCGATCTTGAGGTTTCAATAATAATGCCCTTTTTAACAAAGACTCACTGCTTTTAATTTTTAATTCCCTTTTCTGAATAATGATTATTTAAGAATATCGTCAAACGAAATATGTGTTCTATGGAATTTTAACCCATATTTTTTATGGTATTGACAGAGCCATTAATAGCACAAAGAATCTATATTCGCAATTGATTGGCTTTCAAGCTTTCCAGCGTTCCAGCTATTGCAATTAGTTTTTTTCCTTTTGCCTTCCACCAACTCAATAAACCCAATAAACCCTGTAATCTGTTCTTAAATCTTTTCAATCCGAAATCCGAAATCCAATACCCGCAATCGAATGGCCCCGAATACCGAACGCCGAATGAAGGTCTTTCTAACCCGCACCCCGCACCCCGCACCCCGCACCTCGCACCTCGCAACCCGCACCTCGCACCCCGCAACTCGCTCCACGAACCATTTGACATACAGGAAACATTATAATATCGTTTGCTGGATTATGCATTCAGAACTTAGAATTTCGTGCAAAAGCACTGATAAAGAACGTTAACCAGAATTTTGCACGGACCGGAGGTTTTTATATGCAGGATTTAGTGTCTATTTTTGGAAATCCTATCAGGTTTGCGCAGGATTTTTGTATTATCCAGATTGAATATTTAATTAGCGCTGTCGATTTAATTTAACATGACAGAGCGACACGCGACGCAAGCGCCTGCGCTGCGCGAGCGAAACCACAAATCTTCAATTTTCAATCTTCATTTCCGGCTTCGCCGGGTTGGGTATAAAATCTGGAGGGAATGTGAACGAGAAAATAAGAATATTGGATGATCGAACAGTTGAGGTCAACCTTCCCAATGTCAGCGGTTACGAGCGTATCGCCATGGAAAGCTCGGCCGCCTTTGCCAAAATCGGTGGTCTCGTCAAAGAGCGAATCGAAGATTTGAAGACGGCCGTCGCGGAGGCCTGCCTCAATGCTATGGAACATGGAAATAAAGACCAACCTGATTCCAGGGTCATTATCACCATGTATCGCGGCGATAAAGATTTTAAGGTTTCGGTGGCCGATGAGGGCGATGGTATGTCGATCGTCCCTCAGCATATCGACATAAAAAGAAAAATTGAAGGTCTGGAGCCGCCGAATGGATTGGGGCTGTTTTTGATTCAACAGCTGGTGGACCAGGTCGAGTTTAAGAAAATGAATGGCGGCGGCCATGTGGTCAAGATGGTTTTGAAAATGGAAGATTGAGTCTCCTCCCTGATGCTGGGAATGTATCACTAATTGCAATGGTAAGGCACGTGCTGACTTATGGAAGAGAATAATGAAATTAGGATAGAGCGACAAAACGGCATTTCCATCCTGCATATCCAGGGCGATATTACCGCTCATTCCGAATCCCATATCAACAAAGGCTATCAGGAGCTGAACGATCAGGGGCCCACTCAAAGAATACTTATCCACTTTGAAGAGGACGCCTATATAAACAGCGGCGGCATCGCTATTTTAATTCAGATACTGGCACAGACTCGAAAAAAAGACCAACAGGTCGGAATCACGGGTCTTTCTGAGCATTTTAAAAAGATTTTCCGGATGGTGGGCATCACCAAGTTTGCCGATATCTACGCTGATGTAGCCGAGGCCGTTAATTCTATGTCATAGAGGATTTAAGCTAAGCGCATTAAATGAAATATCTTGATTCTTCCAATAATTGTATTGGGCAGGATCAACAGAATGAACCGTATCACTCAGCGGTTTCCGGCTGGGTATTCAATTGCGGTCAGCGGGTTACCGGTTTGCCGGTGACAAACAAGGTATAAAATCATATCTATCTGTTGCCGGCCAACGGGCCAATGGGGAAAGCAGGCAGAATGAAGCCTCAAGAAGAGATCAAGCAGCTTAAAAAGTCTTTAAAACAGGCGGAAAAGGTCCAGGCCGAGCTTGATCTGAGGGTGTTTAATTTAAAGACCCTGTTTGATGTCAGCAAAGACATCTTTGGCAGTGTGGAACCGGAAACGATCATTCGCAATTTCCTGTTGATGACCATGGGGAACTTCGGTGTGATGCAGGGGTTTGTTTTATTGCTCGATGAATCCTCGGAGAATACCAACCAATTCATCGCCATCGGATTCCAGGATGATTTAAACGAAGCACTGGAAGAAGGTGCCGTCAAATATCTGGATTCAAAGGACCGCTGGGAATCGCCACAGCAACTGAGCCTCGCCGAACAGGGCTCATCATTGCCGCTGGAAGTCGAATTGTCATTCCCATTTTCCGTTACACCCGACAGTCCGGCGCTGCTCGGCCTCGGACCCAAACTAATCGGCGATCCTTACAACGACAATGATATTGAACTGTTAAACACCCTGGTGAACAACCTGGTCATTGCCCTAAAAAACGCCCGCTCCTTCGATGAAATTCGTCTGCTTAATAAAAATCTTCAGCTAAAAAATATTGAGCTGGAAAAGGCTTTCAAAGAACTCACCGAAGCAATGCGCAAGGTTGAACTGCTTGAAGACATCAAGTCCAACCTGAGCAAATTTGTCCCCAATACCGTCAGCCGTTTGATCGAAAAATCACCGAACGGCGAAATGCCGGAAAGCAAGGAACAGGATGTATCCGTCCTATTCCTTGATATCGAATCCTATACCAAAATTTGCGAGCGGGTGGGTGATGAAGAAATGAATGACATCATCGAAAGGCATTTTTCGGCCTTCATGGATGCGATCTATGCCAACCACGGTGACGTCAATGAAACCGCCGGCGACGGACTGATGGTGTTGTTCCTGGATGAGGATCGCATGCAAAATGCCCTGGGCGCCGTGCGCACTGCCCTGAAAATCCGCGAAGCTACCATCAAAATCGGCCATGAATGCACTTCCCTCTACCGTCCGCTCGAAATCAACATGGGGATCAATTCGGGGCGTGCCTTCGTCGGAGCCGCCAAGTTCGACAGCTATACCGGATCCCGTTGGACTTATACTGCCCGGGGTTCAATCACCAATGTGGCAGCCAGGATCGGGTCCCAGGCCAAGGGCGGCAAAATATTTCTGTCACCCACGACCGCCGCCCGGGTAAAAGATCAATTCACACTTTCGCCCCTGGGAAAATTCTTTTTGAAGAATGTGTCGGGGAAAGTCGAAATATATGAGGTTGAATAAATTGTTAGGTTGATAGGGTTTATTGAAAAAAGGTTAAAGGCATTGAGGGCTTGAAAGCCGGTAGGCTGGGAAGCTGAAAGCTCAAAGGAGGTAAGCTCAAAGCTCAAGGCTGAAAGCTCAAAGAAAATGACAACAAGTAAGGGGTGGAAGGTGAATAATCGGCATTCGGTGTAAGGTCTAGGGTTGATGGTTTAATGCCTCCACGCTATCGGTTGTTGAGATTCCCAACCCCCGAGCTTCCCAACTAGCCGTAAAGCCATCAGTCCTCGACACTCATTCCCTTTTTGCCTCCCAGCCTCTAAGCCTTACCCCATTCAGCTTTGAGCTTTCAGCTTACCCGCTTTCATCCCTCTCACCTTCTATCTTTTGCCGCCAAGCAAGAGTCAAGAGCAGACTTGACCCCTTTGTTTTGAGCACTGTAAACCAAGTTTACAATTGTATCACCTGCAGTTAATCCCCACCCATAAATCTCGTGCCGAGACAATCGACCAAATACTGTACGATTTTAGCCTGTTAAGCTAATAATTTTCAGCCTGTTTTCAGCTTTGGTCAAATAGGCATGCCAATTGCTTTGGGGTTGAATAAGCCATGGCCCGGGTCCAAACGTGCAGCCGACGATATGAAACTTTAGATCTTGCAAAGAATTTGTTCCTAATGTATTAAACAAGAGCTGTTCCGTTAACGGCAAATGTACGGCTAAAAGACAGATCCTGCTTGCAGAATTCATGTTCATGCTCATTTAAATGGATCTGACGGTGCACCGAAAGCATATACCGTCAGAGTAGTTTCTCAGTTATAGTTCGCGATTTGCAAAAGCTGCATTAAGCAAAAGCCAACCTCCGAGAAATTGCAAAAGCTAATCGGGGGGCGGAAAGCCACGGGTCTATGTTAGGTTAAATGGTTGATCCCTATTGAAATTCGCTGCGCTGTCATATCCATGAATTTCATTGGATAAATTGGTTGAATCGTTGATGGATTAAAACGGGAGCAACATTCGATAAACCCTCAACGATTTGACGGGTAAACTACTTAACAAAGTAAAGATAGCCGGGTTACCTTAATAGCAGAAAGCGAATTAGGGTGGCCCGGTTTTTTTATTACGTTTAATGCTTAAAAATATGTAATTTTTTTCTCATGTAAAACCGTCAACTATGGGCCACGGAACTTTATGTATTTGAAATTAAAACAACAAATTATTTGGGAGTAATGGCTTTGAGCAATGGCTTGTATTTTGCACTTGAGTCATCCGATTTAATTTTTTGTTGTTTTCCACCCAGGGGTTTACTTACCCCTCGTGTTTGACGGCAGAAGATATTGAATAATTAACGCTACAATAGCGAGTCAGATAATAAGCAGTATCATGAATGGATCCGCCGCAGGCGGATTGACAGCGCTATGGTAATCTCAGTCCATTTTGCCCCGCTAATATGCGGAAGCGCTAAACGGTTCAAAGCTCATTTATCAGCAGATCGAATCATTTCGGATCTGCCAGGGGTACCCGGTTGAATGCGGCTGACTATTTAACCGGGGATCGATCATTCAAGATGCTGGGGAAGCATCGGTTCAATAACTTCTTATTGAAGAGAAGAAGCCTTTAAAGCCGTCGATTCAACTTGGGGGTATGAACATACCCGGGTTTTATGACTATTTAGAATCTTAGGACAGCACTTTTCCGACCCCGTTCAGTCCTTCCCGAATCAGGCTTTAAGATAATCGGCCAATACAGGAGGAGGCAGCACTTTGCCATTTGGGGAAGGAGAGGCGAAACCATTCCCGGGGAAATAATCGGCATTTTTCCCACCACCTTCCTTAAACCACCTCGGCTTCACAATCATTGCTTAGCCTGTGCCGTTGGGAGCATGATTCTCTGAGACTATGTGATTCGATATGAGTCCTAAAAATCTGATAGTGATTTTAATATCGGTCAGTTTGGCCCTTATCGCCGGTCTTGTTTTAATGAATACCAGAGAAAGGGCAGACTCAAGCCGGGCCGAAGAAAAAATTTTTCTGCGATTGAAAAAAAATTCGGGACCGGTCATGAGAGGTTTTCAATACAGCAATTACCACAAGGGTAGGAAGGCCCTTAACATCCGAGCTGCTAAATTCAACGTCGAGAAAAAAAAGATCGGCGTTTTTAAATTTTCGCCATTTAAAGTTGCCCGGTTCAGGGATGCTGAAATTGATTTTTTCGGCAAAATCGATCACCCGGAGGACAAGCCGAGCAAACGTCGCGAGTCGCTATCGGACACTGGTCGCGGCGAGGCTGCCGGAAATGAAATTTCCTTCAGGGGCGTCTTATCCCAGGACATGTTGCCGCCGCCGGCGCTGAAGGGGAGTATTTCGGCCATATGCGAACCGGTCAAACTGAACCTTTACATCGAAGACAACCCGGTCACCATGATTTTTGCGGAAAAAGGCATTGTCGACCCCCGTCGGCGCCGGATGATTTTCCACCGCAATATCCGGGTAACTTCCGGGGGCGCGACGCTGTCGACCGATCGTCTGGCTGTTTACCCCGAGACCGGCTTGTTTGAAATAGAAAATGATTATGTCCTCACAAAGGACGATGAATCCATTACCGGCGAAAAGCTGACGACCGACTTTTTCCTCAAAAAGATCAGCATGTAATTGAATTTAAGGAGCGCAAGATGGATGTTGCCACTCAAACTGGAATGAAAAGAGTTGTCGCCTGGTTTATCGTTGTCGTTTCCGCTCTTTTCTGGTTTTTTGCTCTCGATTCCCATGCTCAAACCTCCCAGGAATATATCACCAGCGGCGAACAGAGCTTATACTCGGAAAATATCGGCAGTATCCTGGAGGCTCATTCCACCTTCGAAGCAGCGGCCGCCCAGTATCCCAATGACCCTGTCATCAACGGATATCTTGCGTTTACCCGCCTGCTGTATCTTGCCTTCACCTACGATTCGGTCGGGGCAACTCCCCTGATGAACCAATACGGTATTATCCGGTCGGGCGTTGACATCGACAGCCTCGAGTATGAGCTGCCGCTCGATGACGACGACAACTACGACGTTCCCCAGGGTGCGCCAACCGGCGAAACTGTCCGGGCATACTTTCAGAATGAATTATTGAATGCCGTCGACGCGTCAATAGCAAATCTGGACCTTACGATTAGCAACTGGAACTCGAGCAGCAAGCACATTGCCGTCAGCGCCAACACCGGCCGGGACGAGGACATTGAGATCGACTGGGGTGACGCCTGGCTGTTCAGATCGTTTCTAAAGGCTTTTAAAGCAATTATTTTAGTCGTTGCGGCCTACGATCTGGATGTCGATCTGCGTGAGATCGCCGCCCTGGAAAATCTGGAAGCCTTCGAGCTCGCCCACGTGCTGGACCGCTACCAGGACTTTTTAAAACTGCTGCCCCAGGCGTCCAACCTGTCGGTTGACGGCAGCAGTCTTCTCGATCAGGCACGCTCAAGCCTGATCGATGCCATTGAAGATTACATGGTCGCTTCCGATGCAATCAGAAACGATTTCGACCTATATCCCGGCGCTGAAGAGCTGGTGGAGATCGACGAGTGCGATTTCAGAGTGGAAGAATGGATGCGGGATATTCTGACCGACGTCAAAAATTCCCTCGATGACCCGCAGAATCCGGATGTACTGATCGTCAAAAAAGAAGAGGATTGGACTTTCACCGACACTGCCCCTGTCAGCCGCTTTCAATTTTCTATCTGGGATCTTGAGTCGAATTATTCGGATGCTGAATACGGGACGAATTATGGTGGTGAAAGCATTGGATGGAGGGGTGAGATCGTCTGCATCACCATCGATGAAAACGATGTTTATGTAAAAATGGAGTCTCACGACTGGCCCTTCGCGGAAATCGAATTCTCCGGCACCTTGAATCCCTACGGCAATCAAATTGACGGCAGCTATGTCGGCTGGAACTGGGACGGTCCGATTTCAGGTGAATTTACCGCAGTGCAAATTGCGGTCAATGATGAAACCGAATTGATCAATCCCAATCCGGTTTTTGGCAAAGGCAGCGGTCCTTATCATGTTAGGGATTTTCTGCCGTCGTTCAACCTATGCGACGACCCGATATACGGCACCGTCGGCTACGGCCTCGATCCGGCCGAGCCCGATTCCACCCTGGGCGGAATCCTGCTTGATTTCAACCAGGATGATTGGGGCCTCGATCAGGACCCTTGTGACCCCGGCGACGCCACCATCAGCGGCAGCTTATCGATCCCCAACTATACCGGCAGCGGGACCATATTCATTCAGGCGTTTCGTTATGACGGCTGGCATAATCTGGATCCATCAAACCGCGTCGCGATGGCAACCATCTATGCTGACGAATTCACAGAGGGTATGGACTACAGCCTGGATTATGTTCCCAGCGGCGATTTCCTGTTTGTTTCGGCCTGGTGGGATTTGAGCTCCGACGGCATCTTCAACTACGAAGATGTGGAGATGATCCCCCCGGAGTTCACGCCCCAGGCGGGTGTCAACCCACTGGACCTGCAAATCGGTGTCGAAATATCCGGCATCGTCTTTGAAAGCGACGGTGTCACGCCGGTATCGGCCGATGGAATAAGGGTGCATGCCGTCCAGGGAAATCCCTGCGGGTTTCACTGGGAGATTCGCAGCGTCGACGTAAATCCATTGGATGGGACCTATGTCATGAATAGCATGTCGGTCGGAACTTACTATATCAGGACTTCCGTCAGCGGCTCCCCCGGATTTACCGACGAATGGTGGAACAGCCTCGGCAGCACATTGGACTGCACGTTGGCCGAAGTCGCAGATGTGGACTCACTTGGCAGAGCTGATATCGATTTTCAGCTGGATCCGGCGGCCGGTTTATCCGGCAGCGTGACCGATGAGACCGGAAACCCCATCGCCGGTCTGAGAGTTTTAGTATATCAGAACCAATGCGACGGCAAGCCCCTGCCGGCCAGTGCCGAAACCGATGCCAACGGCAAATACACCATTTATGGTCTGCCCGGTGGCGAGTTATATATCCAAGCATGCAGTACCTGCAATGAGTTGGCCTACGGCAATGAATGGTATGATGGCGGAGGGGGTTCGGAGAATTGTTTCGGTGCGTTGCCGGTATTTTTGGATTTATCCGACACCACCCATGGAATTAACTTCCAACCCTCAAGCACCTACCGCATCACTCCATCCATTATGAATGTCCGTCAGCCGGACGGTTCCTTTGAAACTTACGTGGAGGTCGAAATCAGCGATTTTCCGGGTATCTTGCCGGATGATATCGAGTCCCTGACGGTCAGCGGGCCGGCCGGCTTTAATCCATTGAGCAAAGACGATTTCACCTTCTACCCGCAGTGGAATTCTTTTTTTGTGTCCCTCGACGGATCGCCGCCGACCGGCGTTTACACCGCTGAGGTGGACGGCTGGGCCGGCCGGCTTGCCGCGACCGAGTACCAGTATAACATCCGATCGCTTCCATTTGTCGATCAAACCCAGTCGTCTCCGGCCGACGGCAGCACCATATCAGCCGTAACACCTACATTTGCCTGGCAGCCGGTGGATTATCCCGAGGATATTGCGATCTTCTACCGCTTTGAAATTTACGACGATCTGACCGGGAACCGGGTGTTTGCTTCAAAAAGGCGTCATAATTTTCACTTCCTTACCCTGCCGGATGGAATTCTGAACACCAACGGTACCTATCGCTGGCGGGTTCGGGTAGTCGATAACAACGAATGGGTCAAAGTCCAAAATCGCTCCAACAGCGCCTGGTCCTATTTTTCGGTGGCAGATGCGTTGGATTTTCCTGGCGCGGCGCCTGCTGTCGACCTGGACGGCTTTGGGGTGGTCACCTGGTCTACCCAAAGAGGCAGCGATGTCGAAAACTGGATCGTCATTATCGACCAGGACGGCGTTGCCTATGATGGAAGCTCTCACACGGCTGCGGTGGAATTTCCGGACAACAGTACGCATACAATGCAGTTTGTGAAAAGTTTGAGCCCGACTGCCGCCGCGTATGAGTATTATCAAGACCGGCACGGCACAACCTATCACGTTTATGCCGGCGATACCTATGAAGGGTTTGAAAACGGCTACCATCCGGAAGATTTTGGTTGGGAACATGTCGGGACCGCTAGTGACACCGGCACGTTCAATGCCAGTGGAAATTATAAGTACTATGTCGTCGTGACGTATCCCCAAAACATTGCTTATGTTGACACAGTTGAAAGCGGCGGTTTCTATTACAGCTCAATCGCGGACGGCAACACCAATGATTGGCAGAATGTCGGCGACGCGCCCGATCAGACGGTTGCTGAAGTGGGCGGAATGCATGACGGATATGGCGGTGGATTTATCTTGATTCAACCGGCGGATCCGGTCGCAGCAATTACCGTCCACATCGATACCCCCGACACCTATCAACCGCTGCAACCCGGACCCTATGAATTCACAGTTACCGATCTCCTGGGAGGCGGCACCGGCCGGGTTACCGAAGAACTAACGCTCGCCATCCTGGAGCCGCCGGCAGAAGATTCATTGCAGCCCAGCCTGATAAATCCGACTGAGGAATATATCACGGCCTCATTCGACAATGTTTACGTCAACGGTGAACTATACGAAGACTTTGACGCCTACGGCAGCATTGATGAACTGGATCCAACTAAATGGCGGTGGCACGACGATGTCTGGATCGGCGATGGCAATGCGGTATCGAGTCTGCAGGGTTTTGTTGGCCGGCCTACGGGAGGCTTAGGATTTGCCAGCCCCACTACGATTCATTCGATCAGTGCCGAAATAACCATCGACGAGGTCAGTTCCAACGATCTGCCCCGGGCAAGAATCTCCGGCACCTGGTGCCATAACGGCAATGCCGACCTATGGGTCAATTTGAATGTCAAAGGAGACCAGGTTGACTGGTCTGTTAACGAACTATGGTATAACAAAGACTTGACCTGGGCCTGGCGATATCCCGAAAATGGGGATGGGGTATTGCTGACCGGATTAACTCCCGGTCAAACTATCACCCTGGGCATCTCAATGACCGGCAATATCCTGACTTTTACGGCTGATGACGGTTCAGGGCCGGTTTCAGATTCATACACGGTGGCCGGAACCATCTATCCGCCCATTCATGTCGATAAAAATCTGTGGACACGCATTAATCTGGTAACTGACACAACCCCGACCTTCAGCTGGGATCCGGTTTCCGGCGCCAATCGCTACCGGATCAGAATTTATAACGAGGATAACAGCAACACGATCTGGAAGGGCGACACGGAAGGCAGCGAAACAAGTTACAAAGTCCCGCCAGGGGTGCTCAATCCGGACAATTACTATCGCTACCGGGTGGAAGCCAGAGACGCGGTAACCCCCTTGAATATTGACAATGTGTCCAAAACCCCGGCGTCCAACAACGACAACTTTATTTTTTATACCGACAGCCAGCCGGCCGAGGCGCCTTATATCGAGCTGGATAAACACGGCGTCTACACCTGGAACGACGATCAGGACGGTGAGGGACTGAGTTTCTGGATCAAGGTGCACGATGCCCAGGGCGTGCCGGAAGATATCGATTTCGTCAAGGTTAGACATCCCGGTGGAAACGAGGAGTTTCTGGAACTGAATCAATCATTTCAGTATTCGCCGACTTCGGCGACATCCGGTATTTATCATATTGAGTCCACTTTGCCGCCGGCGATCGGAATTTATGAATTTACCGTGCAAGACAAGGCCGGCAATCCCTTTACGCTTGCAGAAGAGCTTGTGGCCGACGACATCGCCCCCATCGAACCGCCGCGATCCCTGCAGATCACCGGAGTGGATGGAACGGCGGTGGCATTCCATTGGGACCCGGTAACCGGCGCCGCCTTGTATACGCTGCACATATTCGACTTCGATTTCAACTTGCTCTACTCCCTCCACACAAGCGACAGTGAATACCAGCTGGCGGCCGGATTCCTGGCAATCGACAGAACCTACCGCTGGCGGGTTTACGCCCGCCGCGAGCTGCTCGGCAACAACGTCAACAACATGTCGGGCAGCCCGGCTTCGATGGAGGACGCGATCCCGTTCAATATCGGTTCACCCGTGGACGGCGACGGCATGCCAGACTACTGGGAAATATCAAACGGGCTCGACCCATTGGTCGATGACGCCGGCCTCAATCCGGACGGCGACAGCCTGACTAATCTCGAAGAGTATCAGCGTGGCAGTGACCCGAACGTATACGATGCGACCGTCGATGACGGCCTCCTGCTGTATTACCCGATGGAGGGGAGCGCCCACGACGCTTCCGGCAATGAAAATGACGGCATCGTCAATGGCGCTGTCCCCACCGAAGACCAGTTTGGGATATCGAATCAGGCGTATAGTTTTGACGGCGGCAGCAACATCGAAGTCGGCCTGACGGCAATTGCGGACTATCCCTTCACGTTCGCAGCCTGGATCAAAACCGCGGGCACGAATGCAGTCATTGCCAACCTGGCCGACAACACGGCCGAAAAAACCTACTACGATCTCGGGATTAATTTAGACGGCACTGTCTACCTGAGGTCCCGATTTGATGACGGCAATGAGTCGTCGGCCACGTCGACCTCAACCGTCAACGACAATCGATGGCATTATGTCGTAGGGGTTTATGCATCCGACAGCCAACGGATTATCTACCTGGACGGAGAACTGGCGGCACAGGATGCCCGAACCGTCGCCTACAACCCGGCCGTCAATGTTTTTGACATCGGCCGCCGGGGGGATGCCTCGCCGCAGTCCTACTTTAATGGGGTGATCGATGAGGTTCGGCTATATAACCGCGCGCTTTCTCAAGGCGAAGTCAAATCGCTTTACAGCCGGTTCTACGAGATTCAGGCAATAGCGACCCATGGTGCCGCCGCTTGGGAAAGCTTTCGAATCAATGGGGAACCTTATTTGGCAGTTGCCAACTTCCACAATGGCACAACAGGAGACATTGATTCAAAAATATACAAGGGAAACAGCGCCGATTTCAATGAATTCCAATCCATTCCAACCCATGGTGCCTTAGACTGGGAAAGCATTCGAATTGATGATGACATCTACCTGGCAGTCGCGAATCGCTTTAGCGGCCCTGGTTTCAACAATGATTCCAAAATTTACAAATGGAACGGCAGCTCGTTTGTCGAATTTCAGTCCATTCCAACCCTTGGGGCATATGCCTGGGAGAGCTTCGCCATCAACGGTGAAACCTACCTGGCCGTGGCCAATTACAGTAATGGCATCACGCAAAATATCGATTCGAAAATATACCAGTGGAACGGCACCTCTTTTGACGAATATCAGAGTATTCCCACCAATGGCGCCTATGACTGGGAGGCTTTCGAATTCAATGGAGAAACTTACCTAGCGGTCGCCAATAATAACAATGATTCGAGCTATGACATCGATTCAAAGATATACAAGTGGAACGGCAGCGTATTTGTTGAATATCAGTCAATTCCGACCAACGGGGCGAATGACTGGGAAAGCTTCGTAATCGATGGCGAAACTTACCTGGCGGTGGCCAATGCCAATGACGGCATTAATACCGATGCCGATTCGAAAATATACAAATGGAACGGCAGCGGATTTGTTGAAGTACAGACTATTTTAACCCACGGAGCCAGGGATTGGGAGAGTTTTGCGATCGGTTCGGAACTCTTTTTAGCAATCGCCAATCACAACGATGGATCCAATTACAGTGTTGACTCGAAAATATACAAGTGGAGTGGAAGTGCCTTTATTGAGACCCAGGCGATTCCAACCAGTGGGGCCAGTGATTGGGAGAGTTTCGATATAGGCGGGACTGCATATCTGGCGGTTGCCAACCTCACCGGCGGTATCAATTTGAACATTGATTCCAATATTTACGCCAGCTCATATGTTTCCGATATTGACGGGGACGGCATGCCGGACTACTGGGAGGATCAGCACGGGGTCGATGATCCCAACAGCGATCCCGACAATGATGGTTTGACCAACCGGCAGGAATATGACAACGTCACCGACCCCAACAACCCCGACACCGACGGAGACTGGGTAAAAGACGGTGAGGAAGTCAACAATGGAACTGATCCCAATGACCCGGCGGAATTTACGCCGGCCGGAACCGGGGCCATCCGGGGAACGGTGCGAGATGCCGACGGCACGCCGATTACCGGCACCGGACTTAGCGTCAACCTTTATTCCAATTCCAAGTGCGGAGCGAACTGGCACACGAGCGTGTCGGTTGATGAATCCAACGGCCGTTATATCATTATCGATTTGGCGCCTGGACAATATTATACCAATACCAACAATTTGAACCTGTCCAACTACGTCAATGAGTGGTGGGCATCTTTCGAGAGTCAAATCGACTGCAGAAGCGCCCAGGCGATAACCATTTTGGGATCCGCGCTCGTTGACAACGCCGATTTTCAACTGGACCTCGGTGGTGAGATTTCCGGATCGATAACGGATTTTGCAACCGGCACAATAAAGATTGGAAATGTCTGGGTGAGTGCCTTTAACGATTTGAAAGAAAGTGGCGTTGGAGCATCGACGGATGCTGAGGGCGACTACTTCATTCGGGGCATCCCGGCCGGCTGCATCGATGTCCGGGCCCATCCACCGTCGGCCAGCGACTACATAATTTCAACTGAATTACTTATCGACCTGGATAAGGATGAATCCAAAACCGGAGTGGACTTTGCGCTGGATTCCGGTGCGCTGAGCATCAGCGGAACGGTGTCGTCTGAGGTAACGCCGGGAATACCGCTTTACGGAGTTGGAGTAGGCTTCGAAAACGAAGCATTGGATATTTATCAGCATGCGACGACGGACAGCTCCGGGTATTACCAGCTGACCAATCTTCCCCCCGGCAATGCGGTCGTCTATGTCGAACCCTGGGGGACGGATCGTGAATTCGCCGCAAAAGTGATCGACAATTTGACGGTCAGCCGCACGGAGAATTTCAACCTGGCGGTCGGGGCTTGTGTTTCCGGGCGGGTGGTGGATGAATCCGGCATCGGGTTGCCGAACATTGAAGTTTGGATCGAACCTGAACCGAACGAAACCGAACTTGAAGGGCAAACCAACGTCAACGGTGATTTTACCATCTGCAACCTGCCGCAAGGCATTGCATACATTGGTGCGGAGTCTCATATTGGCAGCGGCTATTGTGATTCGGCCGAACGTATGATTTATGTCACCGGCGAAGTTGACAATCCGACCGAACCGATAACGCTGCGGAGCTGTACGCTCGTGCAGGGCGCTTTAAACTACACCGGCCCGTCCCAGGAGTGCTTCGATATCGGGGATGTTGAGATTTGGGCGGAAGGCGTCGATTTCGAGAGTGAGGCAGATGTAAACCCGGACGACGGTACCTTTCAGACCATGCTGCCGGACGGCACCCACACCCTCTATTTTGAAATGGACGATGACGAAGCGCCATTCAATTTTGTGAGTTTCCCGGCTCAGGTAACAATAATCAACAGCATTGTTGAATCGGGACCTGATGTCATGGAAGTCATCTCCGACAATCATCCGTCTAAAGCCCTTGTTGAAGGCACCGTGTATATACCGGCCGCCAGCCCGAATACCGGAAAGATGGGGATCATGGTGATACTCCCTGGAAAACTGGACAATGTTACAATTGATTCGCTGCAGGGAGCGGGGAACATACAGGAAATCTTACTGCGCGAAGTAGAAGTTGGCCCGAATACCATCTCATGGATTGCAATCATCCCGGAAGGGACCTGGGATGTGTTCTGGGTGTTGGATAACGAGAGCGCGACAGGAATTGATTCCATTACCGTTCTGAACGCCCAAAGAGGAGTCAGTGCTTCTGTTGGTGTGCCGGCCGTTGCGAATTTTATCTTCGACTCACCGGGCAGCCCGGTGGTGTCGGGGGTGGTTCAGGACACCAGTGAAAACCCCATTTTAGGGGCAACGGTGCTGCTTAAAAATACCGACGATAGCCTGGCAGCATATGCGCAATCCGATGAAACCGGATATTGGGCAGTATACAATTTACCGGTCGGAACCTACTCTGTTGAAGCCGGCCATCCGATATATGAATCCGATCCTGTTTTAAGCACCTCTAGCATTACTGCCAACGAGGGTTCAGATACCGAAGTAGAAGATCTGACGCTAAACATACCTGCTTCTATTCCGGGATCCATCGAAGGTAAGGTTACCGGAGAGTTAAACGAGGGCATACCGGGATTATGGGTGACTGTCCACCACTATGACACCAGACAATGGATGGGCAATACTCAGTCCCAAGCGGACGGATCTTACACGATTACGGGGCTGCCCGCCGGTCGCTACCGCGTGGATGTAAATACTGGCGGAACCGATTATATACGCGAATATTTTGACAACACATACTACTGGGACGCGGCAACGCCAGTGATTGTCAACCCGGGACTGGTAACCCCGGATATTGATTTTGGTTTGCAACTCGGTGGAACCATTTCAGGTTTTGTTTTCCAGGATGACGGGCAAACCCCTATTGGCAATGCATGCGTGAATGCCTACGCGGATCCCTGCCATCAGAACCATTATCAGGGCACACAGACCGACGCATCGGGCTACTATGAGTTCCGCGGCTTGCCGCCGGATCCGAGTGTATATGTGCGATTTGACGGGAATTGTTTCGGCGGAAACTACATTGAAGAATGGTACGCCGGGCAATATGATTGCGACAATGCGCAACCTGTGGCGGTGAGTGCGTCTGATGTCAATGCCACCCTAGATGCTGGCAGTTCCATATCTGGAACTGTCAAGGACGGCAATGGCGATACCATTACAGATGTTCAGATCAGCGTCCATGCTCGAGGAACCACCCCCAACTCCAGCAGCCGCGGCACCTATGCCTCGCAAACGGACGGTACATATACCATTAGCGGACTGGCGCCTGGAACTTATAAAGTCCAGGCCAACAACAATCGGGTACCCGGCTATGTAACCAAATACTTCGATAATAAACCTTCCCGTGATGCTGCCGATGGAGTTATTTTGATTGCCGGGCAATCCAAAACCGGAATAGATTTTAGCCTGGAAGAGGGTGAAAGTATCTCCGGTACCGTTTATCAAAGTGACGGAATTACCCCGGTAACCGGGGTATCAATTCGCATTCATCTCTATCAGGGCGATCCCTGCCACGACACACAATACATCGGACATGCCAATACGGATTCCTCTGACGGGACCTATTCATTATCGGGGGTTTTACCTGGAACCTACTTTCTGGAAACCTGGAACATCGACCAGTCCAATTACATCGACGTATGGTGGTCTATCGGTGGCGGTAGTTTAAACTGCAACAATGCCGAACCTCTGGAAGTCAGCGTAGGAGGGGCGGGCAACATCGATTTTCAGGTGGAGCTGGGAGGACAGATCTCGGGGACCATCTACCAAAGCGATGGATCGACACCAGTAACGGGGGTTGAGATTTCAATTGACTTATTCGAGGGAGACCCGTGCGGCAATCACCAACACGTAATCAACGAACCCTCCAATTCTTCCGACGGCACCTATACCATTCAGGGCGTGCCCTTTGGGAACTATTATGTGCGAACCCACCACCGAGATGAGTCCAATTATGTCTCGGAGTGGTGGGCAAACGCTGGGAGCTCATTTTTCTGCGGACCCGCTGAGATGGTTACCATCAGCTCCGTGCCTGTGGAAGATATTGATTTTCAATTGGATCTGGGCGGCAGCATTTCCGGTCGCATACTAGATGAAGAAGGTGCCGGTCTCGATGGCATACACGTCAGGGCATTCGAAGGCATATGCTGGGGAAATTTTGCCGACGCCACAGACACGGATGAAAACGGTGACTACACCCTCCGGGGCATTCCCACCGGAGATGCCTATGTGCAGGTATGGCCCAATGAGCGAAACTTTATCGAAGGTTGGTATGACGGTGTAAATGCGGTTTGGGAGTGCAGTGAAGCCGAGGCTGTCGATGTGACCGAGGACCAAACCACGACCGGTATCGATGTGGAGTTGTTTAACGGCCCCCGGCGGATAAACTGGTGGGAGATCGCCGTTTACAACGGATGGCTCAACGGGGGATTCGATGTGTATCCCGGCTATGATGGCCATCTGCAGGAGGCGGTGATCACCGGCCCCAATGAATTTTATTACAAATTCGATCTGGAAAATGACTATTTCGACTGGAAATCAGACTGCAGCTACCTCATAGCCTACTGGGCCAGCATCGGGCCGGTTATCGATTATGGCGAATATACCCTGACCATAACGTTTTATGACGGTGAGCAGCAAACCTTCTCGAGAACCATCGAGGAAACAAATCCAACTCAAGTAGATAAGGAATCATGGGGCGCCGTGGTCAATGCGGACGGCAGCATCGATTTCAGCTGGGTTGCACCATCAGCTGACGAATACTATCAAGTTAGAATCTATGGTCCCGAGTATGATCGGTATTACCGGTCCAGCACCCGAAAAGGTGCTCAGAGCTTGCACGTTTCGGCGAACGATCTGAAGTGCCTTGAAATCGGCCAGACATACCGCTACCAGGTTCGAACCTACGATCGCAACTACACCCCCAACGTCGTTGAAACGAGCGGCACCCTGACGGAGAACATTTTTTACAATCCGACCCAATTGAATCAGAGAGTTGTATGGTTTAAGGCCCGTCAATGGGACGGCAAACTGGCAATCGGATTTGATGTCAGGTCGGGTTCCAGAAATCTGATCAAACAGGCTGTCGTCAAGGGTCCCGCTGGATTCACGGATTATACCTTTGATTTGGAGACCGATTGGGATGATGTTTCGGTCGAGAATCAATTCAACAAAAACTGGTGGAAGGAATTCGACCCGCCGTTTGAATATGGGGAATATACGCTGGAAATCGAGTTTGAGGATGGGCTCCCGGAGACCCATGTCTATGATTTCCAGCAGGTAGCGGTCGCCGAAGTTGATTCTGCCGACATGCAGATCGATTACAATGAAAACGGCACCATCCGTTTAAGCTGGCAACTGCCTTCAGGAGCCCCCAGTCAACTATACGACGTCCGGGTACGGAATCTGGATGATACCCGGGAATATGTCCGCTCGAGTAAAAATCAGGACATGAGCGGTTTCACCACAGAACTGTGGGAAAACAGGTTTTTCCAACCCGGTCAGACTTATCAGTGGTTCGTCCGGGCCTACGACCTGGCCGACAGGCGAATGGAGCAAAGCGACAGCTTGACCTTTACCTGGGATCCCCTTTCACTCGCCCCCACCGGAACCATCTCCGGTCAGATCCAGGACAGCTTCGGCGGGGACATCGAAGGGATGACGGTGCGGGTGTTCAAAGACCGCTGCAGCAGTACCGTGATGGCCGAATCCCAAACCGACACCAACGGAAATTACACGGTTGAAGGCGTTTTCCCGGGAGACGTCTATGTTCAGGCCTGTTCTACCTGCAGCCACCAGGGGTTCATCGAAGAGTGGTGGGACGGTACTTCCGGATCCGGTGCGAGAAATTGCAGCGCGGCATCATCCATAAATGTTCCGGCAGGATCGCCCGCGACCGCCATCGATTTTACTCTGGATGCCAGGCCTCAGCGTTTGGACGCTTTTTCGGTAGCCGTCATCGACGGTGAACTTCTGTCGGAATTCTCAGTGCTGCCCGGTTTTCGCGACCAGCTTGTCGGCGCGACCCTCGGAATTCCCAACAACAGTCGCACCGAATACCCCGAATACACATTCGACCTGGGTGCCGACGAAAAAATTTGGGACGCCGAATGCAACTATCGCCGTTTCTGGCAGCACAGCTTCGATACGGTACAGGCCGGCGATTATGGCGCCTACACCCTGACCCTGGAATTCGAGAGCGGTATCAGCGAAACGTACACCAAAACATTGCAAAATGTTTCCGTACCGATTGCTTCGGGCCTCAACGTAGACGTCCGGGAGGACGGCAGTGTGGCCGTCAGCTGGAATATGGCCGCCGGCGATAATTACTACCATGTCATCGTCCAGGACGATAACGGCAAAGAATATTATCGCGCGCCTAATTTGCTGAATGCCCCCTTTCATTACATTGCCACCGATGATCTGCAATGCCTGGAAAAAGGCAAAACTTACCACTGGCTGGTTCAGACCTATGACGATCTGCTGTCTTCCCACAACGGCGCCGTGACATTGGAAACAACCGCCATCTACGACCCAATTGAACTTCCGAACTATTTTAAATGGAAATTAGTATCAGATTTTAATGGCGAGCTCTTAATCGTTTTGAAGGTTCGCGAAGGATCGACCGGCCACGTGAAAGGCATCACCGTTAGTGGTCCGAGTGGCTTTGGATACGAGTTTGACCTGGTAGACGACTGGGAAGACAAATCCACAGATGCCCATCCGGATTACAAATACTGGATTTACCAGGTGCCCAGTTCCACCTGGCTGCCGCTACCAGGCGAATATATCGCTACTGTTGAGCTGGATGAAGACAGTGACAATATCGACAATAAATTCGAAGAAGCCGTATTGAATCTGAGGGCGTTTCCGGGCGAAACCGTTGATTTTGCTACGATGAGCGAAACGATTCATCCTGATGGTTCGATCACCTTTTCCTGGGATTTGCCGGCCGGAATCCTCGGCCAGGATTATGAAGTACATGTGAGAGATACTGATGATACCCGGATATTTTACTTTTCACCGGACCACTACAACAGCACCTCCATTACCGCATCCGCCCAGGATCTGAGGTCGCTGGAACACGCTAAAACCTATGAGTGGTTCGTGAGAGCCCTCGAACCATGGGATTTCAACATCTTGCGGGACAGCGAACGCAAACCGTTTAACTACAATCCTTACAATGTAACTGATTTCGACCAGGATGACGACGAGCTGCCGGATGCCTGGGAGCAGCAAATCATTGATTACGATGCCGGCGACGGCATCAACACCATAAATGATGTAAACCCGGAGGACGATTTCGACGGCGATGGCTCGAAAAATCAGGCTGAATTCGAAAACAACACCGACCCCACCAATCCGGATAATTTCCTGCTGGATCTTAATCTGGACGGCGATCCCAGCGACTGGTCATCTATCACGCCCGTGCATATCGATGACCAAGGTGATCACATATGCGGCGGCAATGCCGACCTTAAATCAGTTTACACCGCCATGGATTCCAGGCACGTTTACTTGATGGTGGAGACTTACGGCACGCCGATAAATCCTGACATGCATCTAGAATTATATATAGACTACAAACCCGGACAGCACTACCTTCATGATCAATTTGACGACCTGCTCGTAGGCGTTGATGCTTCCAACTTTTCCGCAAATACTGACAATAACCTGGACGGAATTGCCGAACCGTATCCCATAGCCGGATATGCGATCGCTTACGGTGATGTGGCTGAATTAAAAATTCCCTTGTCAGAAATAGAAAATCCAGCTTATTTCAATGTCACCTTCATAAACACTTGGGATTCGGATTACCCTGATATTTATCCTTCGACCGGATGCGATGCATCAACGATAAATTACACCATATTCCGGACTATTTTGAAAGTAAGAGAGGCTGATGGCAGCAACAAAACTTACATAGAAATAATCCCGGAAAATTCATATGCCATTAACCTTCCAGACGCTATAGATTCGATAACTGTTACCGGACCACCCAGTGGTAATACTTTATTTACAAAAAATGATTTTAACTATTCACCGCAGCGGAAATTGTTTCATCTAACCGCCGATGGCAGTCCCCCAATGGGCGACTACGATATAGCAATCACTAAAGGAACCACTGCTACTACTGCTAGAGAAACATTAAGTACAATAAGAACTTTACCCGCTCCGGCGAAAGTGACCATGTCGCCGGCCGAAGGCGCAACAATATCCTCCATGACGCCCACCTTCTCATGGGAAGCTGTTAGTCATCCCGATACCGGCCTGTGGTACGCGATTGAAATTGTCGATTCAGCCGACAACAGAGTCTACCCGACCGGCTCCTTTCAACTGACCGGGAATACTTCCATCACCATCTCCCCGGCACTAACGGCCGGTCAAAGCTATAAGTACCGCACATTCGTTGTCGACGCTCCGGATTACAATGATGCACAAAACCGCTCAAACAGCGAGTGGGTTTACTTCACAGCCGCGGCCACTCTGACCCACAGCGCTACGCCGGGTCTTGATATTCAAGCGAATAGATGGGGTACTCTTACTTACACCCAGGATTCCAATAACCCCTTTAGTGGATTTGTTCATGACGTGGATGTTATTGATTATGGTGGTATTGCAGACGATGGCAGTTCTCACCTTGTGACCGTAACCTATCCAAATAATGGCCCGACTAAGACCCTATATTTTGACCACAAAAAAAATTCCTATACTGCTTCTTACTCGTTATATGACGGTGACGTAAATCAACCGATGGATCCGGTAATGTACAGTGGCGACTATATATATCGGGTGGAAGATCCGAGCGGCAACTGGAGTGAGGCGACTGACAAGGTGTCAGTCGATACCCTGAACCCGCCCGTTGAAACGAGTTTTACCCCCAATTTCCAAACTCCACGCTCTATAAGGGCCTATTTTGACGACGTCTTTGTGGACGGAAGCCTCTATGATGATTTTGACACAGGCTATTTTGATTATTCTAAATGGGATTGGCAGCCACCTGAAGTTACCTTCGAAAACGGAGAGGCACGATTTGAGCACACATGGTATCCGGATTCAAAATCGATCTGGTTAATGATGGCGAATCGAGTGAACGTTGATGAATTCAAAGCGACTGTTCGCATCGACCAATTCACCGGTGAAACGGATATCAAATATGCGAGAGTTGGGGGATATTTCTGTCGGGATTCCCAAGGAGAAGTACATGCCAGGGTGGGCATACGCGACAATGAAGCGCTTTATTCGGTCTACACCGAATTCTGGGATGGGGACCATCTTATTGAGATTGACTTAATTACAGACAATCATTTAGGGACGGTGACACCGGGCAACGAATATGAACTTACATTAGGTTGGGATGAAGCTTCCGCGACAATCTCCTTCCGGGTTCGAGGACTGAATCCTGGCGATAATATAGACTACAATCAAAGCTATACTGTAGACGACTACACAGGTCCGGCAGAGAATCCTTACCGGGGCCTCGGTATCGTGGAATGGGTGACCCTCGATACAACCACCCCCACCTTCAACTGGGCTCCGGTCGACGGGGCTCTCTACTACCGTGTCAGAATATACGGTCTAAACGATAACACAATTTACCGCGGCTACGCAGGATCACCACCCTATACGCTGCCGGTTGGAATTATAAAGCCCGGAGGGATCTATAAGTACAGGATCGAAGCATTAAAAGGCCATCAATGGTTCGAAGCCGACAATATGAGCCGCAGTGATCCCGATAAGGCCCGATTTCTCGTGGAATTTGTTGAAGCCCAGGATCCCTACATCGACTTACGCAGTCTTGGAGTCCATGTCTGGAATGTTAAAGCCCCTTACGAAGAGATAACTCTATTCAACGTAAGAATTCATGACGCGCAGGGAGTACCTGATAACATCGCATCGGTGAAGGCAACTCTACCAGACGGCGTGACGACAATAAACCTTTGGCTGGACAGGACCTATTCGCCAACTGAAGCCAAATACAGAGGTATCTATGGTGGTGGGACACAAGCAGGCACCTACACGTTCACGGTGACCGACAAAGATGGCAATTCTCACAGTATCTCCGAATCGCTAACGCCGGCGCCCATAGATTACCTGGAAGAGGAATCTCTGACACCGCTTAATAACTCGGTCCTCAATTCTACAGGTGCTACTTTTGATTGGCCGGATGTTTCCGGTGCCAATAGTTATCGAATATTTTTCTTTGACGCGGATTTAAATTATCAGTTCGAGGTCGGAACAACGCAAAGCCAATATACCCTGCCGCAAGGTCTGTTGCGGGAAAACAACCTCTATCGATATTATGTTGAAAATCATGCTGAGTTTTTTGAAGACAACTTGGACAATGGATCCACCTCGCCCCCGGAAAGGGCTTGGAATTCCATCACCTTCATGACAAATGCCGTCTCAGGCTCCAACGATCCGGTCCTGAATCCGAACCAATTTGGCGTAACCGTTTGGCAAGCACCTCAACCGGCCTCCGGAGAACCAATTTATCAGCTTGAATTCTTCGCTGATGTTAGCGACCCAGACGGTGTTCCTGAAAACATCAGCAGGGTCGAAGTTATCTATCCGGATCGAATCACGACCAAGGTTCTCAAATACAATGATTGGCCGGATTGGGGATCAAATTATTACAATTATCAGTCATATATGGCTGCCTCTGATATACAGGACACGAGAAATTATGATGGCCGCTACACTTTCAGGGTAATTGACCATGACGGCAGGGTCGTTGAAGATTTCGACATACTTCCTGATGTTACCGCAAATATCCTGCAGTGGCCGAAAAATGTTATCCCGCCGGATGGAATCGTCATTTACAATACCACCCCAACAATCTCGTGGGAGCCGGTGCCGGAGGCCTCTTACTACAAGGTGCGTATCTTAAGAGACTACAGAGGATCAACAGTTCACTGGAGCGATGAGCTTGCGGCAACGCAATATACAGTGCCGGATGGAACATTGTCGGATGGCACCTATGGTTACCGGGTCTATGCCTATAGAGAGCCCAGCGGCAGTGAAGTCGATTTTTATTCCAGCAATACCTCATGGCACGAAGCAAACAACCATTTCGTCATCATGACCGAAGATAACGACGGCGATGAAATGTCGGATGATTGGGAAAGACTGTATTTCAGCGATCTTTCCCACGACGGCAACGGACACAGCGACTCTGATAATCTGACCGATTTGCAGGAATTTAAAAACGGCACGAATCCTTTGAATCCTGACACCGATGGGGACGGTCTCTTCGATGATATCGAAATCTTCACCCATGGCACGAATCCGAATAATTCCGACAGCGACGGAGATGGTCATATTGATGGTAATGATAACTGTCCCATTTTCAATACCGATGACTTGACTGATAGCGACGGCGACGGTATCGGCGACGCGTGCAGCGACACCGGAATGCTTTTATTCCAGGATGATTTTGAAAGTGATGACTTCAGCAGCAAATGGATATCAGGAGCGGGTGGTTCGGATCCCAATACGATTACAGTAGTCGGAGGAAGGGCACAGGCGACGGCAAACTCAAACTATATCGAAACTATTCAGGAATTCACCGGCAATTTAAGGATCGAAGTGGATGTTGAAAAGGTTGGTGATCGTAACCATGGTTGTTGGGATTTTGTAATCGAGTTCGTGAACCATAATTCCGGCAATGGCGGTGTAATTCGATTCGACGATAATGAAATCGACGGCATTGCAATCGGAGAACACTGCCCAGGCGCCTATTTCCCCACGGATGCTGCGGGCGTCAATAAGGGCAGGGCAATTTTTACATATTCCAATTCATATTTACTCTTCTCATTTATCAATGATGATGGAGAAATTCTCAACACCCAAGGCAAATATGCGGGTAGTCTTGCATCCAGTAAAATTAGAATCTGGCTGGCAGCTCATTCAGACTCACCGCGGTATGTCGACAACGTCAGAGTCTACGCCATCGAGCTGGAAAAGTCTTGGTCAAGAAATCCATCAAACAATCACTTTTACAGAGTTATTGACGGGACGAACTGGTGGTCGGCTGAAAAACAGGCCAATCGATGGGGTGCCCACCTGGCTACTATTAGTGACGCGAACGAAGAAAATTGGCTGCGGAGTGAATTCGGTACTGCAGAAGAACTATGGATCGGATTAAACGATATAGTGGAGGATGGGAACTGGAGTTGGATTAGTGGAGAGACAGATACCTATGAAAACTGGTGTTCCCAGGAACCGAACAATACTTCACCAGGTGCAAATGCGGCAGTGATGAATTCACCTGACTGCTACAGAGATATCCCTGAATTAGAAATCCGTCGCTCCGTTCTTGAATATCCGTCAATTACTGGGGGTAGTATTACCGGCACAGTAAAAGCATGGGACGGTGCGTCGATGGCAGAGCTCGAAAATGTCAGGATACAAATCTACTATGGGGACGCCTGCGGCGGGGTTACTGGGGCAGCCGGCGTATATACAGATGCAAATGGAAACTATACTGCAGAAGGTCTTCCCCAGGGGGGGCTCTATGTAAGGGCCCGGCCTGAAAGCAATGACCTTAATTACGTCAATGAGTATTATGACGGAGCTGATGGAACAATTTTTTGTGATCAGGCTGCCGCGGTGGATGTGCAACTTGCAGGAGATTCCTCCGAGGTTAACTTTGTTTTAGAAAAAGGCGGCAGTGTCTCCGGACAGGTTACCCGTGCCACTGGTGGGGGCATGGTGGGGATTGAGGTTGGAGCATATACAGGTAGATGCTGGAACAACTGGGTGGGCGGAACTCACACGGATTCGGACGGGAACTACACGATTTATGGCCTCCCCGCAGTCGACGTCTATGTATATGCCCGGCCGGAGGGGATAAACTATTTCGACGAGTGGTACGACGGTAACGATGGCACCCAGGATTGTAATGCAGCAAATTCATTCGGCGTATCGGTTGATACGCCTGCTGAAAACATTGACTTCGAAATGACAGCAGGTTTCCCCATTACCGGTACAATGATGCGGGTAAAAAAGGCAAACGGCGACTTTTTGACTAAATATGAAATTGAGATCGAAAGCTTTGACGGCACCCTGCCGGACGACATCGATACTATTTCCATAAAAGATCCGGACGGCAATACTCTGGCATATACGAAAGATGATTTCACCTGGCTGCCACAATGGCAGCTATTTTCGTTGGATGTCCCAGGATCACCACCCGAGTTGGGGCTGTATACGTTCACGATTACGAGCGGCAGCGCGGCCGGATCCGACACCGACTTCTATTACATCGAGAGAGACATCCCACAGCCGGACATCGGCACTTTTTCCCCTGCTAATGGATCGACGGTAACTTCCAAAACACCTTCTTTCAAATGGGAAGCAGTCGATTATAGTGAAGACATCGCCCTGTACTACCGGCTGGAAATCAGAGATGCGGCCGGTGAAAACCGGGTTTATGCCTCTTCCCGGATGTTCAATACCCTGTATCACACCGTTCCCGAAGGCACCCTGGAGCCGAACACGGACTATACCTGGCGGGTGCGTGTATCTGACAGTGACAACTGGGAATATGTCGAAAATCGTACCAACAGCGACTTGGCCAGCTTCACCATGGCGGGCATTCTGGTGCATGCCAACAAGCCGGCCATCTTCCCCAATGACTGGCTGGCTGCGACCTACACGACCGAAAACTCGTCAAGGGTTCTCTTGTGGCTGAGAGTTCTGGATCATGACGGTGTGGCTTCGGACGGCTCTTCCCACCAGGTCAGTGTATCCTTGCCGGGTGGCGGTTCCATTCCCCTATGGTTTGACGGCACCCGCGGCGCCGATACGGTGGCCTACGCGGCATGGGACAACAATCCGCCGGCATCCGGCCAGTACACCTTCACAGTCACCGATCCGGACGGCAACGTGGGAACACTTGTCGAGGAATTTACTTACAACCCGCTGGATATTCCCGATAAAGATTCCTTGACTCCCAGCAATAAGAACCCAGTCAGCGAACACATCACGGCCACCTATGACAACATTGAGGTCAATGGCGCCCTGTATGAGGATTTTGATTCTTATGCCTCCATCGATGACATTGATTTCTCGAAATGGCGACCCTGGCATTCAAATGCCTCCATCGACAACGGGAAACTGGTACTCAGCGTCAGCGACGTGGTCGGCCGGGGCGACGGCAACCTCGCATTTGCGTACCCGGAAGCCATTAACTCCATCAAGGCGGATATCACCGTAAGTGACATCACTGATCCCGACGGACCGCCGAAAGCCGAAATCAAGGGCACCTGGTGCAGCACGGAGAGAATTGAAGTCAACGCCGGTATCAGTGTGGTCGGCAGCAGAGTTTACTACTCTGTCTGGGAGGACTACGTTATCGATCGCAACCGACACTGGAAAGGGGCTTCCATGGATTCCGGCGACCTGTTGACCGGCATCAACCCCGGACAGACCATTACCGCGGAGATTTCGCTTACCGGCAACACTCTGACCTTCACCGCCAACGGAATCACAAAAGAATATACGATCCCGGGAAAAATCTACCCGGTGCGTGAAAACGATAACTGGAAATCGTTGCGGACACGGATCAATCTGGTCACCGACACCACCCCAACCTTTACCTGGGCGCCGGTTACAGGCGCCAACCGCTATTGGGTCAGAATCCTCAACTGGGATAAAACCCGAACGGTCGCCAGCGGATATCCCGGCAATGTGAACTCATATGAATTCCCGCCGGGCATCCTGGTTCCGAATGCGTATTATACTTACCGCTTCGAGGCCTGGGATGCACCCAACCCGTTAAACGTTGACAATGTTTCCAGGACCCCTGCTTCCAATAACGACAGCTTCAGGTTCTACACTGGATCAGAGGAAGCGGTCGATCCCTATATCGATTTGGTGGGCGATGGTGTTCGTACTTTGAATGAACCGGTGGAAGGATCTTTTCTCGGATTCTGGGTTGTTGTACACGATGCACAAGGAGTTCCCGGTAATATTAAAAGGGTAAAGGTAATACATCCCTCGGGTGCTGAAACTGATTTTAATCCCTGGTGTTCGAATCCATTCGTGCCTTCGACTTCGACATCTTGTATTTATGTAAAGGATTCCGATCAACCAATAGAAAATGGGACGTATACCTTTATTGCTGAAGACAAGGATGGAAACACTTTCAGCATAACAGAAGATCTCACGCCGGACGTCATTGGGTTTCCGGCGGTGTCATCCCTGGTGCCAGCCGACAAAACGCTCCTAAATAGCACAGCCGTAAATTTCGACTGGGATGATGTACCGGGCACCGCGTTCTACACGTTAAATATTTTAGACTACAATCTCAACCTGATCTATTCGTTTTCGACCACTGACAGCGAATTTTACCTGGCGGAGGGATTTTTGAAGGAAAATACCCTCTACCGCTACAGAATTCTTACCGGCAGAGAGTTTTACAGCCAAAACGTTGACAACATGTCAATAAGCCCGTTCTTTTGGCAACCACTTACCTTTATTACTACTCCACTGGTCGACTCTGAACCCGATGGTATGCCAGACGATTGGGAAACCGCCCACGGTGTTAATGATCCTAATGATGATCCCGACAATGATGGTTTGACCAACAAAGAAGAGTACGAAAATATCACCGACCCCAACAACCCCGACAGCGACGGAGACGGGTACAATGATGGTCTCGAAATTAGTCAGGGAACCATACCCTATTATAAAAACGATTTCAGTGGTGTTCCGAATACAGAAAGAAATGCACTGATTGCCCTTTACAACAGCACCAATGGCGACGGCTGGACCGATAGTTCCGGATGGAAAACGCCGCCGCTGGCAGCCGATGGATTTGCAATGCCGGGAACGGAATGCTCATGGAACGGCATAGCATGTGATATTTCTGAAGATCATGTAATCAATATTAGTCTTTTTAATAACCAGCTGGTGGGCAGCATCCCGGTGCAGATCGGCAACTTAACTAACCTTCAAGACCTCCGCCTTTTTACCAACCAACTGTCAGGTAACATCCCTCCAGAACTTGGAAGTTTGGCCAATCTCCAGCGACTAGATCTTGCATCGAATGAATTTTCGGGCAGCATACCAACAGAGTTCGTCAATTTGATCGATCTCCAATATATTAATCTTTATGGCAACCAATTAACAGGCAATATCCCCACGGAAATCGGCAGCCTAAAGAATCTTGAATCCCTCTCACTTCACGTCAACCAACTAACAGGAATCATTCCGTTGGAATTGGGTAGCCTAATAAATCTTCAGACGCTCAGTCTTGGGGGAAATCAACTGACCGGAAGTATTCCTAAAGAACTCGGCAACCTGACTAACCTCTGGGGCCTATACCTTTCTAACAATCAACTGATAGGCAGTATTCCGGTTGAATTAGGAAGTTTGAATAGCTTAAACATTATTAATCTCGAAAACAATAAATTGTCGGGCAACATACCACCTGAGCTCGGCAACCTGACCAGCCTCAGGTATCTATACCTTTATAATAACCAACTGACGGGAAATATCCCGACGGCGTTGGGGAACCTGACTAACCTTCAGAAACTCAAGCTCAATCGAAACCATTTTACGGGCAGCATTCCAGTTGAATTGGGTAACCTGGTAAATCTTGAGGAATTCGATCTAAGCAGAAACAAACTAGGTGGCTCTATTCCTAATACACTATTAAATTTGACCCAGTTAGCGGATAATGCAAGTGATATCAAGTACAATGCCCTGTTCACGATAAATCCAGATCTGCGCGATTTCCTAAACACCATACAGGACGGTGGAGACTGGGAAAGCACGCAAACCGTTGTCCCCGGCGATTTGACTGCAACTGTCCTTTCAGATACTTCTGTCCAGCTGACCTGGACGATGATTACCTATACAGACGAGGCGGGCGGCTACGAAATCTACTATGCCGTCACATCGGGCGGCCCCTATACCTTGTTTGAGACCACTGCGAACAAGAGCGTCACAGAATCTACTGTAACCGGTTTGACACCTGGGACCGATTACTATTTCGTATTGCGCACCGTAACTAACCCCCACGCCAACAATCAAAACACTGTATTCAGCGAATACACCGCTGAGGTTTCTGCAGCCACTTCCTTTACCGACACGGATGGCGACGGCCTGGTAGACGAGCATGAAAGTAACATTTACGGCACCGATCCCAACAATTCGGATACTGATGGGGATGGCCTCGATGATGGCGGTGAGGTGGACTACTGGAACTCTAATCCGGCTGCGAACTGGGATGATGACTCTGACGGCGATAGTCTGATCAATCTGCTAGATATTGACTCCGACGACGATGGTTATAACGATGGGCGGGAGGTCATTCAGGGCAGTGATCCCCTTGATTCGGAGGACTACATCGGAATCCCCGATATTGAAAGGTCTGCCTTGATTGCACTTTATAACAGCACAAATGGCGACGGCTGGGCAAACAACAGCGGGTGGAGAGAACTGCCGCTGGCAGCCGACGGATTTGCCTTACCGGGTGCAGAATGCACTTGGCATGGAATAACCTGTGACGCATTGGAAGCGCATGTTACCGGGCTTTCATTAGAAGAAAATCAACTAACTGGCAGCATCATCATCACAGCTGAGCTTACCAATTTAACAAACCTCCAAAGACTCAACCTGTCTATTAATCAATTGACAGGCAGCATACCAGCGGAGTTGGGCAGCTTTGAAAACCTGATGGGTCTCTGGCTTTATGAAAATCAGCTCATTGGCGAAATTCCCCCAGAGCTCGGCAATCTTACGAATCTGGAATATCTCGCCCTTTTTTCCAATCAACTCACCGGCAGCATCCCACCAGAACTTGGCAACATTAACAAATTGAGGGGACTTTGGTTGTTCAACAATCAGCTTTCAGGCCCAATACCGGAATCTTTAGGAAACTTGGCTGATCTCGAGCAACTCTCGCTACAGAATAATCAGCTATCAGGTTCAATTCCTGCGCAACTTGGTAATCTGATTAAACTTAATCTGCTTCACCTGTGGATGAACGAACTAACGGGCCCTGTGCCTCCGGAATTTGGTAGTTTGACCAACCTTGAATCTCTTTCGCTGCAAACCAATCAACTTTCGGGGCCGATTCCGGCGCAGCTTGGCAACCTGACAAAACTTAATCAACTTCACCTGTTTGGAAACAAACTAACAGGCCCGATACCACCGGAATTGGGCAATTTATCAAATCTTGAGTCTCTTTCGTTGTCATCTAATGGGCTGACGGGCTCGATACCAGAGCAGCTGGGCGATCTTACCAATCTTAGAGAGCTATATTTAGAAAACAACCAGCTTTGGGGCTCAATTCCGGCTGAACTGATAAACCTTACTAGCCTGATAGATAACGAAAGTGATATTCGCTGGAATTACCTTTATACAGATAACAACGCTTTGCGCGATTTTCTGAACAGCAAGCAGATTGACGGAGACTGGGAAAGCACTCAGGGCGAGCCGATCGAGTTTTCAATAAAAAATGAACGCAAATCTGATGGCAGTTTCACTACGCTGATTGAAGTCGTTGTCAACGATTTTGAGGGCACCCTGCCTGGTAATATCGACTCGATTGTCGTCAGAGGACCAGGCGGTGATGTTGTCACCCGATATCCCGATGATACAGATTGGGAATACTATCCGCAATGGCGTGATTTTGCGATTTTTCTGGATGGTTCGCCGGCAACCGGCATCTACACTGTTGAGGTGAATAGCGGTGGAGAAACCCGCATGGGCCAAGACTACCAGTACATCGTGAGATTGCTCCCCGTGCCGGATGAAACTGCATTATCTCCAAAAGCAGATACAGTCATCAATTCAAAAACACCGTCTTTCACCTGGAATCTCGTAGAATTTGCCGAGGATATTCCGATCTACTACCGGCTGGAGATCTGGCAAGATGTCGCAGGCGAAGCTGGGGACCGAATCTTTGCAACGCGACGCACGCACAATATGAATTATTTCACGATCCCACAGGACACTCTGGTACCGGGCGAAAAATACCTCTGGCGGGTCCAGATAATGGAAAGCGATCATTGGATAAAAGCCCAAAACCGGTCAAACAGCGCTTTGGTTCCGATCACAATAGCAGACGATCTGGCGCCCCACGGTTACAAACCGGCTGCCGATCTGGGCAACTGGGGTGTCGCGACCTGGTCCTGGGGAGATCAAACCGGCGTCGATACCTGGGTTAAGGTCATCGACCACGACGGTGTTGCGTCTGACGGGAGTTCGCATTATGCAGAGGTAGAATTTCCGGATGGCTCCATCCACGGGATGGATTTTATTCGCAGCGACAGCCCGACTATCGGCTACTACGAATTTTTCGACTCCAACCTGCCATCGTTCGGCGACTACAAGTTTAGGGTCACTGACCCCGACGGCAATCAAAGTGCGGACATAGTTGAATACCTCGATGTAACCCCCCTGGAAACCCCCGATGAAACCACCTTCACACCCAACGTCAAGGATGAATCAATTATCGCCACCTTTGACGAAGTCCACGTCAACGGGGTGCTGTACGATAATTTCGATTCCTATGCCAGCATCCAAGACCTCGATTTCGGCAAGTGGTATACGCATTATGAAAATGTTTCGATCGTCGACGGAAAATTAGTCGCCGACGTTCGCGACTCCATCGGCCGCGGAAATGCCAACCTCAACTTCACCGATCCGGATGACATTACCTCCATTCAGGCCGACATCACCATTGACAGTGACATTGATCCGGATGGTCTGCCCCGGGCATCAATCAAAGGCGTCTGGTACAATGACGGTAAAAGCGACATCGGCGCCCGTATTTCGATCCAGGGCGATCGGGTAGTCTATAACGTATGGGAAGATGGCAAACTCGACAGCAGCGGGAATTTATCATGGGACGATTACCTGGTAAAAGGCGAATTGTTGTCCGGCATCAGCAAGGGCCAGACGGTAAAGGCCAAGATTTCTTTTGACAGGGATAAGCTGTATTTCAGCGTCAACGACGGGACACCGGAAGAATATGACATTCAGGGAAACATCTTTCCGCCTGTTGATGGGTACAAACAGCTGCGGGTGCGGATCAACCTGGTGACCGACACGACGCCGACGTTTACTTGGGGTGCGGTCCCCGGAGCTGAGCGATATCTGGTCAGAATTTACAGTTTTGATAACAGCAAGCGTATCGCGCAGGGCGGCACCGAAAATAGAAACACCTACACATTTCCACCAGGCGTCCTCAGGCCCAACTCCTATTACCGCTACCGCATAGAGGCCTATGACACCCTGTGGCCGTTAAACACCGACAATGCGTCCAAGGCGCCAGAACGCAATGACGATAATTTCAGGTTCTACACCGATAGCCAGGAAGCGGTTGATCCGTACATCGATCTCGATAGCACGGGCGTCCACACCTTGAACGATCCGGTCAATGGCTCCCTCCTGGGTTTTTGGGTCGTTGTGCACGATGCCCAGGGCGTCCCTGACAATATCAAATCCGTAACAGTAGAGCATCCTTTAGGTGCCAAAACGAATTTGGAACCGTGGTGTTCCAACACCTTCGTACCAAGCACGCCGACTTCCTGTGTTTATGTGAATTTTTCAGACCAACCGATAGAAAGCGGCGAATATGTGTTCACCGCTGAAGATCTGGACGATCATACTTTTACCGTTGCTGAAACTTTGGATGCCGATGTAATCGGATTTCCGGCGCTTGTGTCTCTCAGCCCTGCCGATGGTGCGGTATTGGACGGGACAGCGGTCGATTTTGACTGGGCCGATGTTCCGGAGGCCGCTTTCTACACACTCTACATCCATGATTTCGATTACAATCTGGTCTATCGGTTTTACACCACCGAAAGCGAATATAGTTTGCCGGAAGGATATCTGAAGGAAAAAACGCTTTACCGCTATAGGGTTGCTACCAGAAGGGAGCTGTTCAGCGAAAATGTGGACAATGAGTCGGAAAGCCCCGGCTACTGGGACATGTTCACCTTTACGACCACGCCGTTGGATGATGCCGACACCGACGGCATGCCTGACGAATGGGAACTGCGAATCGTCGAAGCTGAATCTAACGACAGTATCGATACGATCGATGATGTGAACCCGAATGACGATTTTGACAACGACGGATTGACCAACAAAGAAGAATACGACAACGCCACCGATCCGACAAACCCGGATAGCGACGGCGACGGCTACAACGATGGCCTTGAAATCAGTCAGGGCACCAATCCACTAGACGGAAACGACTACGCTGGAATTCCGAGCTCCGAGAGAAATGCGCTGAAAGCAATTTATAACAGCACCAACGGCGACGGCTGGACCGATAATTCCGGCTGGAAGACACCGCCGCTGGATGCAGAAGGGTTTGCACTGCCGGGAACGGAATGTTCATGGTTTGGAATTACCTGTGATGTCGTGAATCATGTGACCCATATTGACCTGAGATCCAATAATCTGGATGGGACGATTCCTGCCTCCATGGGAGACCTCACCTACCTGGATAGTCTTCAATTCGAGGTCAACAATTTGACAGGCTTGATTCCACCCCAACTGGGCAATCTAGACAACCTCCAAGATTTGGTTTTATCATACAACCAGCTTTCCGGCAGCATACCAGCGGAACTGGGCAACCTCGCCAACCTCGAAGGGCTTATCCTCTATGTCAACCAATTAACCGGCAGTATCCCTGTGGAGTTGAGTAATTTGACCAACCTCCAGAACCTGGGGCTATCCAGCAACCAGCTAACCGGCAGCATTCCCATAGAACTGGGCAACCTCACCAACCTCCAGAGCCTCAGTTTTCATTCCAACCAGCTGACGGGCAATATACCCAAAGAGCTTGGAGACCTGGCCAATCTACAGGACCTCAGGCTTAACCACAACCAACTGTCGGGCGGTATCCCAATAGAGTTGGGCAACCTGACAAGCCTCCAAGAGTTAAGCCTGCAAAGCAATCAATTGTCGGGCAATATACCACTGGAGTTGGGCAAACTGACTAGCCTTGAGGAACTTAATCTTGGAGAAAATGAACTAACAGGCGGTATCCCGACAGAAATAGGCGACCTGACGAATCTCCAATTACTTGACCTGGATACCAATCAGCTTTCCGGCGATATCCCGGTTGAATTGGGCAATTTGATATATCTCCAGGAACTCAACCTTGATTACAATCAATTGATGGGCAACATTCCGGCAGAACTCGGAGATCTGAGCAACCTTCAAATGCTCAATCTGTGGGGCAATAAGTTGACTGGCCCAATTCCCGCCACACTAGAAAATTTAGACCAACTTGATTTAAACGAAAGTGATATCCGCTACAACGCTTTGTACACCGACAATGCTGATCTGCGAGAATTTCTCAACTTGCGTCAGGACGGAGGGGACTGGGAAAGCACCCAGACCATTGTCCCCGACGATTTGACTGCAACTGTCCTTTCAGATACTTCTGTCCAGCTGACCTGGACGACAATCCCATATACAGCCGATGCGGGTGGCTACGATGTCTACTACACTGACACATCGGGTGGTCCCTATACCTTGTTTGAAACCACTGCAGACAAGAGTGTGACCGGAACTACCGTGACCGGATTGACACCCGGAACCGACTACTATCTCGTCCTGCGCACCGTAACCGAACCCCACGGTAACAATCAAAACACTGTTTACAGCGAATACACGGCTGAAATTTCCGTGACAACTCCAATTAATGACAATGATCCGGTGGCCAAAGATAATTTGGCTGATGCGATCTACGAGGGTGGTACAGTAAACACTGTGGATGGCGGCCAGAGCAGCCTGTTGCACAATGACACGGATGCGGATATGCCTTTCGACTCGCTCATCGTGAACACGACTCCGGTCAGCGGCCCTAGCTATGGGGTGCTGGCGCTCAATGCCGACGGCAGTTTCAGCTACACCCATGACGGCAGTGAGAACTTTAGCGACAGTTTCATCTATGAGGTCCGCGACGAGGCGGCCCACACCTCACAGGCAATGGTGACGATCACGATCACGCCGGTCAACGATGCGCCGACCGACATTGCTCTGAGCAATAACAGTATTTTTGAAAACCTGCCATCCGGGACCCTGGTGGGCACCTTAACCACAGTCGACGCCGATGCAGGCGATAGTCATATCTACAGCTTGGTACAAGTGGGTCTTAACGACGATTGGATTTTCTTCACAATTGAAGGCAACGAGCTTAGAACGCGTTCGGCCTTCAACTACGAGCTTGTAAATTCTTATAGCCTGCTGGTGAGAACGCAAGATCAAAGTGGAGAAATTTTTGAAAAACCATTTACTATTGTTGTTAATGATGCCGAAAATGAAGCACCTATCGGCATCGCTTTGACCAACAGCGCAGTAGCCGAGAACCAGACTTCCGGTACAACGGTCGGGACCCTCGTAACATCCGATGAGGACCCGGCTGATACCCATTCCTACAGCCTGGTAGTGGGCTTGGGTGATGACGACAACACCTCTTTCAGCATTTCAGAGGATCGGCTATGTACTGCAGAAATCTTTGACTACGAGACTAAAAGTATTCACAGAATCCGGATAAGAACGGTTGACCAAAATGGTGGTTCGTTTGAGGAGAAGCTTACCATCACGGTGATCGATGTCAATGAAGCACCCACGGCACAAGATGCTACATTTAGCCTGGCAGAGAATACGGCAAATGGGGAATTTGTGGGTAAAGTGGCGGCCTCTGATCCTGATGCAGGCGATCGTCTTGCCTACAGTATCACTTCCGGCAATACAGATGCGGTCTTTGCAATCGACGCCATCATCGGCGGGATTACCGTCGCTGATAACACCACTTTAGATTATGAGACGATCACCAGCTACACTTTGACCGTGCAGGTACAGGATACAGGAGCCCTTACAAATACCGCCACCATAGCGATCAATGTCACGGGTGTGAACGAGGCGCCAACCATTTTCTCAACGGCTCCAACTACTGCAACCGAAGATATGCTCTACAGCTATCAGGTAATGGTGTCAGACCCTGATGATGCGAACAACGGTACTGATCTGACCTTGGGGCTGATCAATGCACCGGCGGGAATGACCATATCCTCCACAGGTCTTATCGAATGGGTGCCACTGGAAGGGGTAACGAATTCCGGCATTGTAACGGTGATTGTATCAGATGGTGGTGAAGATGGCGCTGAAGCGGCAACGCAGACATTTACGATTTTAGTGACGCCGGTCAATGATGCCCCGGTGCTGGGCGGAGGCGGTCAGACGTTTTTATATACCGAGAACGATCCGGCCGGGGTGATAGATAATACGCTTACGGTGTCCGATGAGGATGATACCAACATCGAGAGTGCCACAGTCACAATCAGCGCCAATTATGCTCCGGGGGAGGACGTCCTCGTCTTTACGAACATGTCCAATATAACCAGCTCGTATGCGGGCGGCGTCCTGAGCCTTTCGGGTGCCGACACGCCGGCCAATTACCAGGCGGCCCTTCGTGCGGTGGAGTACCGGAACACGAGCGAGAAACCCTCCACCCTGTCACGGACCATCAGCTTTGTGGTCAATGACGGGGAGGTTGACAGCAACAGCGTGAGCGGCACGGTGAATGTAGCGGCAGTCAACGATCCGCCGGTGGCCTTGGATGACACGATTACCGGTTTGGAAGATAATATCCTGGTAATCAACGTGCTGGCAAACGATTCGGATGTGGATGGTGATTATCTGAACATTGCCGATCACACGCCGCCTGCCTACGGTGTGGTCACGGACAACGGTGATGGTACTTTCAACTATACCCCCATGGCTGATTTTCACGGCAACGACTTTTTTAGCTACACAGTCTCAGACGGCAATGGCGGCAGCGATACGGCTGGTGTCAGCATTACAATAACGTCGGTCATTGATGCGCCCGTCATCACAACGCCTGCGGATGGTTTTTATGTCAATGCCGGCAACCAGACGGCCTACCCGATCGAAGGCACGGCCGAGCCGGACAGTACGGTGCAGGTCTTTGCCGGAGCCGGTTTGGTTGGCAGCACCACCGCCGACTCGGTGGGCAGTTGGAGCTTGACGGCGGACTTCAGCACGCTCAGCGATGGGCTCGTAATCTTAACCGCCACGGCAGCGGATGCGGGTGGCGACACCAGTCCGCCTTCACCGGAAGTCAACGGTACTATAGACATCACGGCGCCGGTCAATCCCGCGATTGCGACGGCAAATCCATCCACCGGACCCACCAATGACGGCACAGTGGATCTTGCCTGGAGTGATGGCAGTGATTCGGGTGGCAGCGGTGTTTTCGGCTATTCTTGGATAGTCGATCAGGCCCCGGACACGGTGCCGGACGGAATAACCGAATCCGGGCTGCCGGAGCAAATTGCACTGTCCGGTGGAGACGGCAATTACTGGATTCATGTCCAAACGGCAGACATTTCCGGGAACTGGAGTACTGCGATGCATGTCGGCCCCTGGCAGCTCGATACCACAGGGCCCGGCGCGCCTGCCGTCAGCGGTATTACGCCTACCAATGATGCGACTCCCACCTGGAGCTGGACCACCGGCGGCGGGGGCAACGGCACCTACCGCTACCGGCTGAACAACAGTAATTTAAGTACGGGGGCCACTGAAACAACCGCAATAAGCCACACGCCGCCGGAAAGTTTGTCTGAAGGCTACCACACACTGTATGTCCAGGAGCGTGATGCTGCCGGCAACTGGTCTGCATCCGGCAGTTTTACAATAATGGTCGATATTACGGCACCCTTCATTGTTTCGGCGGCAACTGCAGCTGATCTGACCACCACAACGGCCACCATTGAGTGGCAGACCGAAGGGGGCGCGACCAGCATTGTAGAATACGGATTGACAGATACCTATGGATCAATTGAAACGGACAACACGCTTGCCACCAACCATTTGATTGCTCTGACCGGCTTGATCCCGGGCGCCCTTTACCATTTCAGGGTCGGGTCGGTGGATCCGGCAGGCAATGGTCCGACCTATTCAGATGATAACACCTTCACGACCTTGCCGGACACAGACGGCGACAGTGTCGACGACTCCAGCGACAATTGTCCGATCGATTACAATCCAAATCAGGAAGATGCCAACGACGACGGAGTCGGTGATGTGTGCGACTCGGTGTCCGACACTGACAACGATGGCCTGGTCGATGCGGACGAGGTGAATATCCACGATACCGATCCCCTCAAACCCGACAGCGACGACGACAACTTCAATGACGCTGTAGAGCTGGCCGCAGAATCGGACCCCACCGAATCTGCCAGTGTACCCGAGTATGCGGTTGACGATTTTTATGAGGCGCCCATCGATCCCGCACTGTGGCGAGATTACGAACTGGTGCGGCGGATCGACAATGGCAAGCTGGAATCAATGATCACACGTTACGGATCATCCGGCAGCAACTGGTTGCTGTTTAAGAATCCGAATGAAGTCAATTCAATGCAGGCCGAGGTGGCGGTCACCTATACAACGATAGACAATGTCGATGTTTTTGCTCGCTTGGCGGGCTTTTACTATAATGCAGTTTATGAGAATAACGAGCCCGGCAACGGAGTTGAGGGAAATATCTGGACTCAGATGGGCATCAAGGAAAACAGCAGCGGACTGGTAGCCTACTACACCATCTTAAGATGCGAGAATGCAGAGTGCGATAATTTCACTATCTTTTTGAATGAAGACATCGGTCCTGTCAATTTAGATGATTCGCACACCTTCTCGATCGCCTGGAATGAGACCACTAACGAATTTACTTTCGGATTCGATGGCTCCCTGGTAACGCCCACTATTGATAATCCGCCGCTGCCGCCCATTGTCGGACAACCCAAAGACCCGCTGAAAGGCGTTGGCACCCGCATTCAGAAGACAGGTGGGCCTGATAGTGGCGGACGTATCAGGGCCACGTTCGACAATGTCTACCGCAATGGAAATTTTCACGATGATTTTGAAACGGCTAAACTCGACGAGAGTAAATGGGCAAGTTGGGAATTTGTCAGGCAAGTCAAAAACGGCACGTTAGAATCGGCAATTACACACTATGACGTCAATGGCGGCAATCATCTGAATTTCATCAAACCCCACACCCGAGCCGGTTACCAGGCCGATGTCACCGTAACGGGATTTGAAAATAACGGCGCATTTCCGTTTGCAAGACTGGCCGGCGCTTTTTTCAACGATGGTACACCCGGTCCGGGCTGGACCGGCGACATCATCGCAAATCTGGGCATTGCCCACAACGGAACGAAGCTCGTCAGTTTTTTTGCGGTTGATCGATGCGGGGCAAACTGCAGCATACAGGGCGACTGGCAGACACTTGCCTATGTAGAGGATTTTGTGCCGGTGCAATTAGATGAAACATACCGGCTGTCCATGATTTGGGATGAAAGTGCTCACCTGTTCACTTTCAAATTTGGCGACTTTACCACAACCTACGATCCTGCCCCCGATGGTGCCGATGCGGTCATGGGACCGAAGTTGGAGTTTAGCGGCATCGGGACGCGCCTCAGCGGAATCGATTCAAGTGATGAGTGGGGCTATATCGGGGCCACCTTTGACAATGTCGTTATCTTGAGCGAGGTCGATGAAGACGATACCGACAGTGACGGCATTCGTGATCCCAATGACAACTGCCTAAGCGTTTACAACCCGGTGCAAAAAGATATCGACAATGACGGCATTGGCAATGCCTGCGAAGCACCGCTTTGCGATTCCGGTATTGCATTGAGTCTTGTGGATTCCTTCGACTTCCCGGGTTCGGCATCCCCCCATGGCCTGGCGTATGACGGAAGCAGTTTATGGATAGCGGATAATGGAGCCGGAAAAATCCACCAGATTGATACCTCCGGAAACATCTTAAAAACCATCACCGCACCGCATACCAACACAACGGGACTGACATATGACGGACAGGATCTGTGGAGCACAGATGATCAGGAGCTCAAGATATACCAACTCGACACGGATGGCCAGATTATCAAATCCTTCGATGCGCCCGGCTTCGATTCAACCGGGCTGACATATGATGGTAACTTTATCTGGAATGCTGATTTTTCGGATCGCGGTCGGATACACCAGATAGACCGACTGGGTAATTTGATTCAGACATTCGAATCGCCGGCTTCCGGGCCGGAGGGGCTGGCATTTGATGGAGATTATTTATGGCACGTGGATATTTTTTCTAACACTGTCTATGTGCTGGATATTTCCGGTAGCATTTTTTGTTCATTTGATGCTCCTGGAAATAACCCCATCGGGTTGACATTTGACGGTACTCATTTATGGCTCGCCGACCAGTCCCAAGCGAAAATATTCAAACTCCTGGTTCAGTATCCGGATTCCGACGGTGACGGTATCCCGGATTATATAGATCCGGATGATGATAATGACGGCATGCCGGATCTATATGAGGAAGCCAACGATCTGAATCCATTTGTCAATGATGCGGGCGAAGACCCGGATAAGGACGGCTGGCCGAGTCTGGCCGAATTCCAGGACAATGAGAGGAAAGCCAATGACGGGACTGACCACCCGGACCTTACGAAATTTTATGTCGGTGGCCCTGATGCCGACGACGACAACCTGGGCGACAGCACAAAACGGCTGGCAACTTTACAGGGAGCAATTGCACGGATAAACGGTCTGCCGGAGCTGACCGAGGGTACCTACGAGATACATCTTGGCCCGGGTATCTATAAGGGGGACAGCACCGTTATTTTGCAGCAGATCGCGAGCATCACCGGATCCGGCAGCGGCAAGACGATTCTGCAGGGGTCGGAAAACTGGACCACGGGGCTGTATTTAAGCGTGGGGGCTTTTTCAAACTTTACGATTCGTGATCTGACCCTGCAAGATTTTAAGCAGGCCATTGCAGTTCACGCCGACGGCGGCTGCCTGAATTTGATCGATGCCGTGATTTCCAACTGCGAAACGGGTGTCCAGCTCGTGGACAGCTACCAGCTGACGCTGGACATGGCTGGTACGGTAATCAGCGGATGTACCACCGGGCTTGCCGTCAAAGGCGGCGGCCAGAATGTCATAACCAATGGTGTCGTTGAGCAAAACGTTGCCGGAATTGTGGTCGATGCCGATGCGATCCGGATTGAGAGTGTCCAGGTCAGCAACAATGAGCACGGCATTGTCCTGCAAAACGGTTCCCACAACCAGGTGACGGATTGC